>Ga0196973_1000003_pt1 | contig 489467 bp, 405 predicted proteins | sample S1_513CmetaG_FD_155457 | JGI IMG/M metagenome (GOLD analysis project Ga0196973, IMG submission 155457) | Soil microbial communities from Anza Borrego desert, Southern California, United States - S1_5-13C | ecosystem: Environmental > Terrestrial > Soil > Desert | place: USA: California...
CTTTGCTCGAAGGCTGGCCTGACCGTCAAGATGCGGCTGGCCGCATAGGCCGAACAGCGCATGGAGCAGGCCGGCATGAACGTTAGTGCTACGAGCGTATCGCCTCGCGCCGGCTGCTCATGCATTCATTAGCCAGCAGCGCCTGCGCAGAGAAAAAAATGTACCACGCACGGACACGGAGGATGGCAATCGCCGCGGCGATCATAGCGTTGGCAGCAGTGCCCGTTCGGTCTGAACCGACCTCTGAGCCCGCGGCGAGTGTTCGGTCGGACGCTCGACCATTTTCCGCGTCCTGTCACGAGGGCACGACCCATCGGTACGATGGGAGCACCGGCTTGGACATGCTCGGTCGGACCGTCGACTCGCCCGTAAGCCGATGGTCGACGGAAAGTTGGGGCGACGTGGAGGTCTCATGGCGCGGAGGCAGTACGATCGAGCTTGGAGGGCTCACAGCGCGAGTCAGTCATGCAGGAGGCGGTATAGTGGCCGCCTATTGGACCGAGACCATTGGTAGTACCAAAGCGCAGCCAGTAGTAGAGAGCGTGGGGACGAATATCTACTCGGTCGTCATCGATACCGTTCTTGGGCAAGCGGTTTACAGCCAAACACAGGCGGTGGTGCTCGGGGCATCTCGCCAAATCAAGGTCCGTTCTCAGAATCTCTTCTGCGATGTTCGGCCTCTGCAATAGAATCTGGTTGGTCGCGCGCCGGAATTCCTGCCTGCACGCTAGCCCGGCCAGAGGCGTGCGGACAGAGGTGCAATATGGGTACTGATTCACGAGTGCCGCCGTCGCGTGTCCCGCCGGCACGAGGTCCCGCAAGGGGCCAACCACAGGTCAACGCTGAGGGCCAGCGCCGGCAGCTTATCGAGCTGCTGGCTGCGCCATACGAGCGACTAACCGCGTACGTAAACAGTGTCGCAATTGTCGGCTATGCATCGTTCTTCGCGATATGGGCTTTTACCCGGGATCTGATGAGTCCCCGGCTTAACCGCGCAGCCGCGCTCCTGATGTTGATCTCCTGTTCCGTATTCGTGTTCTGGGAAGTTTGGCAGATGTACATGAATGCTCGCCAAGTCGATAAGATTGCGGGAGCGTTACAGCGAGCTGCAAAGCCCGGAACGGGGCCGATCGAAGAGCTAGCACGTATAGCACCCGACAAAGCACTACTTCGTGCGCGCCTATGGGCGCTTCAGGTGTATATCTCAGCGGGTACAGCCGTCGTCGCGGTGGCTCTAATGGCATGGAGTCTGGGTATCTCATTGCTTCAGGACCTCCTGCGATCAGCCGCTTAGCAATGGCTAACCGCGCATGGAGCAGTCCGGCATGAACGGTCTCGACACGCACAGAGCGCCTCGCGCCGGCTGCTCATGCATTCGTTGGGCGGGATTAATTGCTCCAGATCCTCTAACTCGCGCCCGATCGGTCATGGTGCTACCTTCCGGGGCGAGAGGTGCATTATGTCTCGGACGCTGAAGGCGCTCGTTGAGCCAGACGGAACTGTTCGTTTACTCGAGCCGCTCAGCCTTGAGCGATCAAAACGTGCTCTGGTTACGATCCTCGAGGAGGGCGACGCCCAAGAGGTTTCCGGCGCCTTGCTTAGCGAGCCCGCTTTGGCGACCGACTGGTCGCGTCCCGAGGAGGATGCAGCGTGGGCGCACCTTCAGCAGGATCGGTAGTACTTCTCGCTTTCCCGTTCTCCGATCTCAGCCGTTCTAAGCTGCGTCCGGCGGTGGTCCTAGCCAGCGTCGGTCGGGGCGATTTCATCCTCTGCCAGATAACCAGCAATGCGTATGCGGATGCGCAGGCCGTCGCTCTAGAAGCGTCGGATTTTTCGGAGGGATCGCTGCAGCGTACTAGCTACGCACGCCCTGCCAAACTTTTCACGGCCAACGAAACCCTGTTCGTCCGTCAAGTCGGGTGTCTCCGAGAAGAGACGAGGCGGCAAATCGTGGAACGTATCACTCAGGTTCTTATCGGCGGGGAAGCTGGTTAGATGCGTTGCTCGCCCAACAACGCATGGAGCGGGCGGGCAGTAGGCTTCGGTGCTCTATGCGGATCGCCTCGTGCCCGCCGCTCATGCTCTCGTTAGGCAATTGGAGATCTGCCGTTGTTTGTTTCAGCGATCACAGAAGCAGCAGCGTTCACAAGGCCATTGCACTTTATATCGCGATCCTATGGGACGACCGCGATCGTGCCGGGCGCCGGGACACTGTTTTTCGTAAATTCGGACGGATGGGCATTCACTTGCCGCCATGTGGCCGAACAACTACTCGTCGCCGATCAGCTTCGGATCAATTTTGACGCTTTCAAGGCAGAACGAGCCTGCCTAACGCCAGGGAAGAGGAACTCACAAGAGCTCCGCCTCCTCGAAAAGAAGTACTCCTACGCCAAGGGCAGGACCATCGAGCTGTACAGCCTATTTGTCGATTGTGTCGAAGGTTCTCTGAACCTGGACATCCGCATCCACCCGGAAGTTGATGTCGCACTGCTGAGATTCCAAAACCACACGCGGCTGCTCTGCGACAAGTTCCCGGTCTTTGCTGCTGATGCTTCTGAACTCCAGCCGGGTAAGTATCTTTGTAGGCTTGGGTATCCCTTCCCTGAATTTGAGAATTTTGAATACGATGCTGTCGCGGATCGCATTGCATGGACAACGATTGGCCGACAAGCGACGCCGCGATTTCCGATCGAAGGCATGGTAACTCGGCATCTTCTCAACGCGCAGGGAGCCATTGTCGGCATCGAGCTTAGCACCGCTGGTTTGCGCGGCCAGAGCGGCGGCCCCGCCTTTGGAACTGACGGTCGTATCTGGGGCATGCAGGCTGCGACCGCACACCTCGATCTGGAGTTCGACATAGATGTTGAGGTTCGGCGTGGTGCGGAGAAAAAGCGAGTGCGCGAAAGCGCATTCTTACACGTCGGTCACTGCATACACGTCGATGTGCTGAAGCAGTTTATGCGCCAGCATGGGGTCACCTTCAGTGAAAGCTGACGGTACGCTTGCCTAGCCGCGCAAGGGACAGCCCGGCACGGCGAAGGCGGATGGCGCTCGGCTGGAGCGTGCTCGATGCGCTGTCGATGCCGCCTGAACCACTGTGAACGAAGGGGGACTTTAATCTACATGAACTGGGCGGTTGAACTGTCAAGCGCGTATATTCCTCAGAACGGGCAAGCGAACCTATTCGGAGTCGTTCTCTATACGGATAAACATCCGCATGTGAAGAAGCTCCTGCGGGATGAAGACTACTGGCGAGCGCTTGACGAGATTTCGGGTCCCCGCTGGGCGGTCTTTGCCATCCGAGCTGCACCGGGATCGTGGCAAACTCCGAGACTCCCTGCCGGAGTGATCGGTATGTTGTTCAACGTGTGGAAGGAGCCGAAGGAGAATCAGTATTTGATCGATGCCTTTGAGCTTGGATCAACGCAAAACCTTCCCGGCTTGGTGATCTTTACCGTCGATCCCGATGGTGAGGTGCATCGCGCGGTCTTTAAGGTGAATGATCAGTCGGAGATCCTCGCGTACGAATCACTGCGCGAGGTCCTCACGACGATCGCCGATGCTCTTGATCGGATGGATGACGCCTTCCGCCGTGAAGGCCCGCGGGCCTTCGAGACCGTCGGCTATGCGCTAAAAAACCTAAAGCAGTGGACGATGCTCAAAAACGGTACTGCGATCTGGCGACATCTTCGATCGATGCTCCCGCCCGGGTAAGTCTGATCGCGAGGCCATCCGATGGGAAGTCTTCGCCGTCATGATCTCCGGCGAATGGTCGGGATACAGAAGACATTGCTACGCGAGTCAGTCTCTATTGGCATTGCTCGTTCTGGACGATCAATTGTGAAGATACGCCTAACCGTGCATGGAGCAGGCCGGCATGGACGTATTTACTGAGTATGAGTCGTTTCGCGCCGGCTGCTCATGCCATCGTTGGGCAGAATGGTTGACCGTGTGAAGCCGATAGAGCGAATTTCGACTATGTTGGCGCGCTGCGGCACGGATGAGGCGATTCTGCCGCCAACCGCTCTTTACAACGAAGGTTGGCTGCTCCGGCTGGTCGTCGATTGGTACGCGCGGCATCCGAGTGAGAACCACCTCATTCCTTTTCAGCCCGACGCACGCTGGCGATCGGAAGTGCTATTGCCAAGCCGGTTCTTCAAGAGCCGACAACGCGAGGGCTGGACCCATGCAGATGCGGTTGTCGGTCATTTTGCAGCCGCGGAATCGCGAGGCGACGCGAAACTGGTAAAGGCATGCGGCCAGTTCTTCGTTCTCGAGGCCAAGCTCGGCAGCTCTCTCTCTGCTGGCACGAAGTACGCCCCCACTTTCAATCAAGCCGCGCGGAACATTGCGTGCATGCTTCACATGCTGGCCTCCGGCGATCACGCACCAGGTGCGATCAAGGATCTGGGGTTTCTTGTCCTCCTACCGGAGCAGCGCATTGACGACGCACTTCGTCGTATGATGACCCCGGCCGCGATCTCTGAAGCGATCAAGGCACGGGGCGACGGTGCGGACCACGATTGGTGCCGGGTTTACGTCGAGCCAGAGGTTACGCGGATGCGGATTGATTGCGTTCCGTGGGAGGCGCTCATTGCCGAGATCGCAGGCGCCGACCCTACGGAAGGTGCCGCGCTACAGGAGTACTACGAGAAATGCTGCCGCTTCAACGGTCTTGAGACACCGTCTTGGCCCAACACTGCATGGAGCAGCCCGGCATGAGCCGGTGCGATGAAGTCGGATCGTCTCGCGCCGGCCGCTCATGCATCCGTTAGCCGTCGTTGATTTCGCAGATTTTAAGTTGGCTTCGCCTCCGCCGGCCGGTGCGGTTCGATGACGCACATCCGTACTCGCACCAGCACGCAAGACGGCGCCGTGCTTCGATCGGGCGGCCTGGATCGACCAGGCGACGTCGCGCGCGTTGTGCAATCTCCGTCGTCGGTGGCGGGCGTCACGTTTTCAAGACGGCCGCCCGTAATCGGGTCGTTCACCCGTACCTGGAGCGCATCGCAGATATCGAGCGATCTCGACCCGCGAAGCCGCCAACAGGTGGCGCGGGCGCGGCTTTCCATTCGTGCAGCCCGATTCCGTGACGCCTCGCCGCAAAGCGGCGTCGCAGCCGTCGTTGAGGTGTACCGGTAGCAGCACGTGGCGGCCGGGTCCGGATCATCCAATTGACTGCGGCCCGTATCCGACCAGTCGGCTTCGTTGGAACGCTGAGGGCCGGCGAGTCCGGGGACGCCACAGTGTTCGCCGAGCCGCGAGTCTGGCGTGCAAGAGCCGCGTCGCTCGGCTAACAACACCAGGAGCGGACGGGCACGGACGACGGCGATGATGGCCCACGCCTCGCGCCCGCCGCTCAGGTACTCGTTTGATCGGCGACAATTACTCCTTTCACCCGACGACAATTACTTCTTTCAGTTCCTGCAGTCCCGAGCGTTGTAAGTCCGGGCACTTAGGCCATGGCTTCGGGCATGGTGACCGATGCGCAGGTAAAGCTCCTGAGACGACGGCGAAAGCAGGGGCAAAGCGAGGAAGCGGCGGCTGCGGCAGCCGGAATCAGCTTGCCGACCGCCAGGCGGTGGCGAAGTGGCCCAATGCCGTCGCATAGCAAGAGCCCGCGCCACTGGCGCACCCGGATCGACCCGTTCGCCGAGCTCTGGGACTCGGAGATCCTGCCGTTGCTGATCAGCGACACCAAAAACGTGCTGCAGGCGACGACCATCATCGACGAGTTGGCACGGCGACACGGCAGCCAGGTCGCAGCCGGTCAGGTCCGCACGCTGCAGCGCCGGATCCGCGATTGGCGTGCCCTGCACGGTCCGCAGCGGGAGGTGTTCTTCCAGCAGGTCCACGAGCCTGGCCGGGAGGCCGCCTGCGACTTCACGCACTGCAATGACCTGGAGGTCACCATCGCCGGCGAGCAGTTCGACCACCTGCTGTTCACGCTGACCCTCAGCTTCAGCGGGCGAGGGTCGGTGACGGTGGCCTACAGCGAGAGCTACGAGGCTTTGGTCCACGGCCTCCAGCGCGGGCTGCATGCCTTTGGCGGCTCGCCGAGCTTCGTGCGCATGGACAACATGTCGGCGGCCACTCACGAGCTGCGCAAGACCGGAGGCCGGGCACTAAACAAGCGGTTCGCCGGCGTCCTGGACCACTACGTCATGCGCGCCACGCTGATCACGGCAGGACGGGCGCACGAGAATGGTGTTGCCGAGCAGCGAAACTATCGGGTCAAGTCTGCCATCGCGCAGGCGCTGATCTTGCGCGGCAGCCGCGACTTCGTCGACGTCGCCTCCTACCAGCAATTCGCCGACGAGGTCACCGAGCGGAGCCAGAAATGGCAGGAGGCCTTTGCCATAGAGCGCGAGCATCTGCGGGCGCTGCCGCCGGCGCCGGTACCGGAGTACACCGTCTTCGAGCCAAAGGTTCGCCGGTGGAGCACGATCTGCATCGGCTCGCGCACGTATTCGGTTCCCTCACGGCTGATCGGACACCAGGTCCTGGTCCACCAGCACCCCGAACACGTCGATGTCTACTACGGAGGCAAGCTGACCGAGACGATGCCGCGCCTTCGCGGCAAGTCCGACCATCGTATCGACTATCGCCACATCATCGCCTCGCTGGTGCGCAAGCCGGGCGCATTCGCTCGCTACCGCTACCGCGAGTCTCTCTTTCCAACCTTGGTCTTTCGGCGCGCCTACGACCGCCTTTGCCAGCTCCACGGCGAGCGCGCCGACGTCGAGTACGTGCGCATTCTGGACCTGGCCGCTCGCGCTATGGAGTGCTTGGTGGGGCGGGCACTGGAGACGCTGCTGAGCGCGGAGGCCGTCTTCGGCTACGCCGAGGTCAAAGCACTGCTCGAGCCCGAGCCTGCCGCCGTACCCGTCGTTCGCATCGGCCAGCCCAACCTCGGCGTCTACGACGAGCTGCTGATGGGAGCCTGCGCGTGAGCTCGCCAATATTGATCACCAGTGTCGGCCACGGCGAGCGTCTGTGCTCACTGATGCGCCAGTTCAACCTGACCACCGCCGCAGAGCAGGTCGTTCCCCGGCTCATCGAGCAGGATCTGGCAGCGGCCTTGCCCGTGCTGGCCGAGGTCTTCGAGGCAGAGGCCGAGGCGCGCCACCAGCGACGCGTCGAGCGCTTGCGGCGTGCTTCGCGGCTCCCACCGGGCAAGACCTTCGAGACGTTCGACCTGACACGGCTGCCGGCGACACTGCGTCACAAGCTGGAGACGCTTACTGCCGGCGCCTTCCTCGATGACGGCACCAACGTGCTCGCCTTCGGTCTGCCGGGCACCGGCAAGAGCCACGCCCTGGCCGCACTCGGCCACCGTCTGATCCAGCTCGGCCGCTCGGTTCTTTTCGTGCCGACCTTCGAACTCGTGCAGGACCTGCTGGCGGCCAAGCGCGACCTCGAGCTGCCACGACAGCTTCGCAAGCTCGACAACTTCGACCTCGTCGTCCTCGACGACATTGGCTACGTCCAGCAGAGCCAGGAGGAGGCGGAGGTTCTCTTTACACTCCTGGCCGAGCGCTACGAGCGGCGCTCGGTCGCGCTTACCAGCAACCTGGTCTTCAGCGAGTGGGACCGGATCTTCAAAAACAAGATGGCCACCAGCGCGGCGATCGACCGCCTGGTCCACCACTCGACAATCCTGGAGTTCGACGTGGATAGCTACCGAACCAAGGGCGCTAAGCGCCGGAAAACGGAGGAGTCAGACGATGACCAACGACCGCCCCGGAGCCGAGCCGGGTGAAACTTATAATTGTCGCTGGCCGAAAGAAGTAGTTGACGCTGATCACTCGTTATGCAGCTCGCTTTGATGTCCGGACAGCTACTTGGACTCCGGCGCGCGAAAGCATTTCCACGAGCATGTCGATGCTGAAGAGTTCGATCTTGCCTCGGACGAGATCGCTTATGCGTGGCTGCGTGACTCCCATGAGCTTTGCCGCGGCGCGTCAAACCGCGGGCTTCGATGATCTTCGAGAGCTTGATCATCAGGTCAGCACGGATCTTTAAGCTAACTGCTTCTTCAGCGCTGAACCCGACGTCGCGAAAAACGTTACCACTCGATTTTGTCAGCTTCGTCCTGGTCATGGGCGTTATTTCCTCTTCGGTGGCCGCAGCTGCCGCGCGCGCTCAGCCAACAACTCCCGGTAGCGTAGCCGCGCGAGATCTACGTCTGCGCAGGCCGTCTTTTGCGTCTTCTTCTCAAATGCGTGCAGCACGTAGACAGCCTCAGCGAACTTCGCGACGTAGATCAGCCGGTGCTCGCGACCAGTGCGTACTCGAATCTCGCACACCCCGTCGCCAATACTCGCCATCGGTTTCCAGTCAGTCGGGTCCAACCCGAGCTCAAGACGGTACACTTCGTAACCCGCGCGACCTCGAGCTTCCGCGGGGAACTCACGGATGCACCGCCGCGTCGAGCCTAGCCATACCGCTGGCGACGAGGACGGTCTCGTGCCCGCCGCTCATGCTTTCGTTAGCGAGCATTCTGTTCGTGTGCTACGAACTTTGACATGAGTCGGAGCGACGCACTCATCACGACTTCTCCCGACCGGCTGGGTGGTACGCCGGTCTTCGCTGGAACACGCGTTCCCGTCCAAACCCTCATCGATTATCTGGAGGGTGGAGATACCCTCGAGGCCTTCCTGGATGACTTTCCTGCCGTTACCCGCGACCACGCCATCGCGATCCTGGAACTGGCGAAGTCCGCACTCCTTTCCAAGGCCGTCGCGGCCTGACGTTACGGGCAAGCCGCATGCGCGTACTGCTCGATGCATGCGTTCCGCGACGTCTCAGGGGAGCGCTGATTGGCCACGCAGTCAGTACAGCCCAAGAGCAAGGCTGGGGCGATCTCGATAACGGCGACTTGCTCGACGCGATGGCGGAGGCGTTCGACGCGCTTGTCACCGTCGACCGTGGCATACCTCACCAACAGCATCTGGCGGCACGACCATTCGGCGTAGTAGTCCTTCGCGCCAAATCGAATCGCTTCATCGATCTGCTGCCGTTGATACCAGAGGTTCTGGAAGCGCTCGCTTCCCTCAAGCCGGGCAACGTCGTGGTCGTTGGCTAACAACGCATGCAGCGGGCGGGCAAGACGCTTGGACGCGTGTTCGTGACGCCCTGCGCCGGCCGCTCATGCATTCGTTAGACGACAAGGGGGCGGAATGGACTTTCTCGGCCTATTCTCACTCGGAGCTTTCATCGGCGCGTTGGTGACCTTTGGACTTCAGTTTGTCGAGGGAAACGAAGGCTTTGCGTTGTGGCAAAAGCTCCTTGCCACCGTCATTGCATCGGTCTTCACGGGCGCCGTAGTCGCGTTCCTCGAGAGGTTTCGTGACTCTGAGGCCCTTGGAGCCTACGGCGTAGGACTCTTGGTCGCCTTTCGCGCGCCTTTATCGCGCACATCGTGTTGAGGACGACGACGCGTCATGGCTTATGTCCGTACAAGACTTGCCACGCATCGCATCGCTGAGCCGCAGCACCAATGGCTTCACCGTCAATGTTACAGATCGTGCGTGCCATGCCGTCTTTGTCGCTGGCATTGACGGAACGGGGACCGCGGCAGTACTCCGTATGAGGGAACCCCCGCGACGTCTGGGATGCCATGACGCGTCCTGCGACGCTTGCAAGCCAAGCCGCTGGCCTAACAATGCATGGAGCGGGCGGGCAACTACGTCGCAGTCACAGCCGGCGGCACTGCGCCCGTCGCTGATGCTGAGCGTTGGGCGCTTTAGATGGCAGCCATCCCCACGATAGCCGCGGATTCGAACGCATTGACATATTTCGTCGAATCGATGTGGAACGGATACGATCCGCGGTTCGATCCATCCGATACGCGAGCATCATCGCCGCGCGCTCGCATGCAACCGCATGGGGCCGTCGGGATTATCCCTCCGCCGCTGCACCCCTACCGCCCCTCCACCGCCACCCAAGCCGGCGCATGATCGCTCGGCTTCTCCAGATCCCGCACCCAATCATGCACCCCGCCGCCTTTCAGCCGCGGCGCCAGCTTCGCGCTAAGCAGCAGATGATCGATGCGCAGCCCCGCATTGCGCTGCCGGTGCTGCCGAAAGTAATCCCAGAACGTGAAGATCTTCTCCTGCGGATACAGCGTGCGGATCGAATCCGTCCACCCCTGCGACAACAGCCGTGCATAGGCGGCGCGGCTCTCCGGCTGCAGCAGCGCATCCTTCTTCCATGATCGCGGATTGTAGATGTCGAGCTCGTCGGTCGGCACCACGTTGTAGTCGCCCGCCAGCACCACGGGCTCGCCGCTCTTCCACAGCCCCGCGGCGTGCGCGATCAGCCGCTCGAACCACGCCAGCTTGTAGTCGAACTTGGGCCCCGGCTGCGGATTGCCGTTGGGCAGATAGATGCACCCCACCACGATCCCGTGCGCACTCGCTTCCAGATACCGGCTTTGCGTATCGGACTCGTCGCCGGGCAGGCCGCGCTGGCGCTCGAGCGGATCGGCGCCTCTGGCCAGGATCGCCACGCCGTTCCACGAGCGCTGTCCGTGCCAGAGCGCGCCGTAGCCGGCATCGCGGATAGCGCCGGCGGGAAAGCCTTCGTCGATGGCCTTGAGCTCCTGCAGGCAGACGATGTCGGGCTCTTCCTTCTCGAGCCACTGCAGCAGGTGACCGAGTCGGCTCTTGACGCCGTTGACGTTGAACGTGGCGATCTTCAAAAGCCTGCTCGCCATCACCTCGGCTCCCGGTCGGCCATGATCGTCGGCATCGCGGCGCCGAGCCGGCGCGCAAGGTGCCGCACGGCTGCGACGACTAGGAACGCGGCGCCAGCTTCCACAACTGGCCCTCCGGCTCGTCGGTGACTACGTACAGCAGGCCGTCGCCGCCCTGGCGCACGTCGCGGATGCGCTGGCGGCGCTCGCCGAGCAGGTACTCTTCGCCAGTGACGCGATCGTTCTGCAGCGTCAGGCGCACGAGGCGGCTGGTCTTGAGCCCGCCGATGAAGAGGCTTCCGCGCCACTGCGGGAACGCATCGCCGCTGTAGAACTCGGCTCCCGACGGCGCGATGACCGGGTCCCAGTAGTAGACGGGACGCTCGTAGCCGGGGCGGTCGGTCTCGGCGCCATCGATGGCGAAACCGACGTACTCCTCGCCGTACGCCACGAGCGGCCATCCGTAGTTCTTGCCCTTCTCGACGAGGTTGAGCTCGTCGCCGCCGCGCGTGCCGTGCTCGATCTCCCAGAGCCTTCCGCGCGAGTCGATCGCAGCCGACTGGATGTTGCGGTGCCCGAGCGACCAGATTTCCGGCAATGCTCCGGCCTGGCCGACGAACGGATTATCGGGCGGCGCCGCGCCATCGGCCGTGATGCGCAGGATCTTGCCGTAGTGACTGCCAAGCTCCTGCGCCTGCGGCCGCATCCTCTTCTCCGACCGCTCTCCCAGGGTGACGAACAGCGTTCCGTCGGCCGCGAAGACGAGTCTGGACCCGAAATGCAGATTGTTGCTGTACGAGGGACGGGTGCGCAGGATGACGCGCACGTCCTCGAGCCGGCTGCGGTCCTGCGCGAGCACCGCGCGGGCGACGCTGGTGCCGTTGCCGTCCTCGCGCGGCTCCGAGTAGCTCCAGAAGATCGTGCGATCGCTGGCGAACCCGGGGCTCAGCGCGACATCGAGCAGCCCGCCCTGACCCTTGGCGACCACGGCGGGAACGCCCTGGATGGGCGCGCCGGTCTTGCCGTCGGCGGTGACGATGCGCATGCGTCCGGGCCGCTCCGTGACCAGCAGATCGCCGTCTGGCAGCGGCTCGACCGCCCACGGGTGCTCGAGCTCGCGCGACAGCACGACGACGTCGAAGGCGACGTTCAGCTTCTCCTCGCAGGCGCGCGTCTGGCCCGGGAAGGCAGGTTTCTGCTCCGGCGCGTTGGCCCAGCTCGTGTCCGCCGGCTTGCATCCGCGCGCCGGAGCATTGTCGGCGGCCGAGCCGCGCACGAAGTAACTGCCAATGGCCAGCGCAGCGGCCGCGGCAAGCAGCACGAGCGTGCGCGAGTAGGTGCTCGACATCCTGGGAACCTCCGGCGACGTGTGCCCAGCCTACACGACCGGCCACGGCGTGCGACCAAGCGCATAGGCTGCGCCACGACCGGCCGCAAGGTTGCAACCTGACGCGGCCGGTCCGAAGGCGGGTGATGGATGTAGGTCGATGGCGCGTCGGCTCCGACGTGCACGCGAGCGCTTGGTGCTACGCCGCCGCGCTCTGCTCCTTCGCGCGCAGCCGCACCGGCACGCCGTTGAGAATGGACTGCCCGACGATCGACTCGACCGGGGCGTCATCGGTCCAGTCGTTCGCCGAAACGCCCGGATGCGAGCCCGCAACGCGCTGCCACGGCGCCGCCGCCGCGTGGCCCCAGCCGTGCGGCAGGCTGACGACGCCCGGGCGCATCTCGTCCGTGAGCTGCACGCGCAGCTCGCCGCTGTAGACGCGGCTTTCGAGGATCGCGACGTCACCGTCGCCGACGCCGGCGCGCACGGCGTCGTCGGGATGCACGTACAGCACGCAGCGATCCTTGCCCGACACCAGTTCGGGAACGTTGTGCATCCAGGAGTTGTTGGTGCGCAGCTCGCGCCGGCCCACCAGCAGCAGCTCATCGGCCGCCGGCGGTGTGGCCACGTCCGCAGCCAGCTCGTCGATGCCGTCGAGGAACGGCTTCTCGGCAAGATGCACGCGGTCGTCGCGGTGGTACATCCGGTGCTGCACGCCCGGCTTCAGAGGGCCGAGATCGATTCCGTGCTCGGCGGCCGCGAGCTTTTTCAAATTGAGGCCCGTGCTCCAGGGCAGGAACTTGTCGCCCCATGGGCCCAGACGCAGCAGCAACGCGGCGGTGGAGGTCGGCGTCCACTTCCACCCGAAGTTGCGTCCGATGCGATAGGCGCGATCCAGCGCCGGCATTCCGAAGGGGCCGCCGCCCATGCGTAGCGCCAGCTCGTGCAGGATCTCCCAGTCGTGCGGCGCATCGTCCTTGCGCTCGACCACCGGCGGCGACCAGCGCACGACGTTGCGGATCGCGACTGCCGGAACGACGAGGTCGATGTGGTCGTCGCTGAGGCATCCGGCCGGCGGCAGGATAACGTCGGCGAAGCGCGTCGTCTCGTTGATGTAGATGTCGACCGAGACCATGAACTCGAGGCTTTCGATCGCCCTGGCCAGACGCCGTCCGTTGGGCACCGACAGGACCGGATTGCCGGCGTAGGTGATGAGCGCGCGAATCTGGCCCTCGCCCGGAGTCTCGATCTCGTCGGCCATGGTGGCGGCGGGCAGATCGCCGAGCGTCTCGGGCAGGCCGCGCACGCGGCTCTTCCACCGCGCGTGGCCGTCCATGCCGCCGGCGTGGGCCATCGCCGCTGCGTCGAACGCCGGCGTCGGGAACATCGAACCGCCGACGACGCCGAGGCGGCCGCTGACGATGTTGAGAAGCTCGCCGGCGTAGGTCGCCAACGTGCCGAAGCGGTTGTTGCAGACGCCGATGCGCGTGTAGCAGACGCCAGTGGGCGCGGCGGCGAATTCGCGTGCAATGCGCTCGATCACTGCGCGCTCGATGCCGCACGAGCGCGCAAGGTCGTCGAGCGACAGGCGCTCGAGCCGGCGCGCCACCTCCGGCCAGCCCGTCGCGATCTTCTCGGCGTCCGGATGCAGGCCCTTCTCGGCCACGACGACCTTGACGAGCGCGAGCAGGAACGCTGCGTCGCCGCCGGGGCGGATCGCCAGGTGCTCGTCGGCGTCGCGGGCGGTCTCGCTGCGGCGCGGGTCGACGACCACGACCTTGCCGCCGCGCGCACGGATCGCGCGAACGCGTGCCTTGACGTTGGGGCCGGCCATCGCGCTGCCCTGCGAGATGTAGGGATTGGCGCCGATGCACAGGAAGTACTGCGTCCGATCGATGTCGGGCACCGGCACCACCAGCGAGCTGCCGAAGAGGTAGTGCGAGGCGGCAAAGCGCGGGCTCGTGTCCTGCGAGCCTGCGCTGTAGGAGTTGCGCGTGCCGATGGCTTTGGTCAGGCCGTGACGCATCAGCAGCGCGCCGTGGTTGTGCGTGATCGGATTGCCGATGTAGAGCGCGATGGCGTCGGCGCCGTGCTGCTCGCGGATCGCGAGCAGTTTCTCCGTGACCAGGTCGTAGGCGGCGTTCCACGAGATCGGCTCGAAGCTGCCGTCGCTGCGGCGGCGCATCGGCGTGCGCAGGCGGTCGGGATCGTGATGGATCGAGGCCAGCGCGATGCCCTTGGGACAGACGTAGCCTTTGGAGACCGGGTCGTCGTGATCGGGCCGCACCGAGACGATGCGGTCGCCCTCAACCTCGAAGTCGAGCCCGCAGCACGCCTCGCACAGCGAGCACGAGCGGTGCACGACGCGCGTCTCCTGCGCGCGCACCGCGGTTGCGGATGAGTTGGGCAGGTTCAGATCGTCCGGATCACGTCGAAGCATCGTTTCCTCCTGAACGGGTCAGGTCTTGCCTGCGAGCAAAATTCTGCGGCGCGTCGAAATGCTCAAATGTAAGACCTGGCCCCATCCTCGTGACGTCGTGGTGCGCTGTGGCAGTCGGCGCCACGGGCCGGCAGCAGCTCCGAGTCGTACTCGCGCATGTACGTGGCGGCGCGCTCGCCGACCGCGCGGCTGATGCCTTCGTCGATGCGGCAGATCCTGTCGCCGCGAAATCGCGTGGCGTGATTGCCTTCGATCACGAGTGGGGGAAGGCCCTCGCGCTCGAACGTGGCGCGGAACGTGATCCAGACCGCGCCGTCGCGCTCTTCTGGTCCCGCGATCACTTCCGGCAAGCGACGGTCGAAACGGCGATCGATCGTGTCGACGCTGCGGCGCAGGTTCGCGATCACTTCGTCGCGTCCCATCGACAGCACCGCAAAGGGACCGCCTCCTTTGACGTGATGCACGGCATCGTCGGTGAAGAACTCATCCAGGCCCGACCAGTCGTCGGTGGCGAAGGCCCTCTCGAATGCGATGGCGTACTGAATGAAGCGCTCCGTGTCGGTCATGGCTGCTCCTTCGCAGGCGCTGCGGCCGCTGCTGCGCGAAAACCCGCTGTCGCCGGCCGCCGGCGCTCGTTGCGGCAAGCGCCTGCCCGCCGGCCGCCGAGTCGACGAGTTCGCCGGCTCGCCGAGCATCCCTAGTAGGCGGGCAAGTGGCTACTGGCAATGTCCACTTTTCTGCGATTGGATGAGTCCAATTCATGATCCATCTCAGCGGACACGGCCCGCTTCACCGCCAGGTCTATCTGGCGCTGCGCCAGTCCATCCTGTCGGGGGAGCTGCGGCGCGGGGCGAGGCTCCCGTCGTCGCGCGCGCTGGCCGAGGAGCTGGCCGTCTCGCGAACCATCACGCAGCTCGCCTACGAGCAGCTCATCGCCGAGGGCTACCTGACCGGCCGCGTCGGCTCGGGAACCTACGTTGCCGAGGAAGTCGACCCGCAAGGCGATGCCGCGGAGGACGACGCGGGCGAGGAGGCCGGTCCGCCGCAGCTATCGCGCGCCGGCCGGCGGGTTCTGGAGCGCAGCGCCTCGCTCTACGGCGCGGCCATCGCTCTTCGCGGGCGGCAGCGCTACGACTTCCGCCCCGGCCTGCCGCCGCTCTCCGACTTTCCGCACGAACGGTGGCGGCGAATGCTCGGCCGTCAGGCCCGCCGCCTGGACGGCGCCGCCTACGAGTACCCTCCAGCCAAGGGTTTGCTCGTCCTTCGCGACGCGCTGGCCCAGTACCTTCGCCGCTCGCGGGCGCTTTCGTGCGACGCCGAGCAGATCGTCATCGTCGGAGGGTCGCAGCAGGGGCTCGACCTGGCCGCGCGCCTGCTTCTCGATCCCGACGACCGCTTCCTCATCGAGGAGCCGGGCTACGAAGGCGCGCGCAACGTCTTTTCGCTCACCGGCGCCGCCGCCGTCCCGGCAACCGTCGATGAGGAGGGGATTGCCGAGCCGCCCGACGATGCCGGCATACGGCTCGCGTACGTGACGCCGTCGCACCAGTATCCCACCGGCGCGATCCTGTCGCTGCCGCGCCGACTGGCCCTGCTGTCGTGGGCCGACCGCAGCGGCGCCTACATCCTCGAGGACGATTACGACGGCGAGTTCCGCTACACCGGCCGGCCGCTGGCGCCGCTCAAGGCGCTCGATCGAAGCGGCCGCGTGATCTACCTCGGCACCTTCTCCAAGGTCATGTTTCCCGCGCTGCGCCTGGGCTACCTGGTGCTGCCGCGCTCGCTCGTGCGCGTCTTCGCGCGCGCCAAGCCCCTGGCCGACGGCGGAACCTCGCCGCTGCTGCAGGCGACGATGGCCGACTTCGTCTCCAGCGGCAGCTTCGAGCTGTACGTGCGGCGCCTGCGCTCGCGCATGCGCGAGCGGCGCCAGGCGCTGCTCGACGCGATCGATGGCGCGCTCGGATCGCAAGTGGCCGTGGCCGGCGCCGATGCGGGCCTTCACGTGCTGCTGCGGTGGAAGAACCGGTCGCCGCAAGACATCGACGCCATCGTCGCGGCCGCTGCCGAACGCGGCGTCGGCGTCTATTCGGCATCGCCGTACTACGTGCGAGCGCCGGAAGTCGGGGAGATGGTGGTCGGTTACGCGGCGATGACGCCTGCCGCCATCAGGAGCGGCGTTCGCCGTCTGGCCGAGGCAGCGGGAGCGGCTCACTAGAAATGCAGGGCATGGCTGAGGCGGAAATCCACAACGTGGGGGCATACCTGTCGCTGCACTCCCCGCGCCGGTGACGTCGCGCATTTTGTGACAGCGGAATCGTTGCGGATTCGGCCAAGGTTGCGCCTTCCATTCGTGGCATGCGACGTGCTTAACAATTGCCATGACCCAAAGTTGTCTTTCGTCCCCTCGGGCCATTGCCGCGCTGGCTGCGGCCTTGGCGATCATTGGAGCTTTTGCCGCGGCGTCGCCGGCGCACGCCCGCTGCGGCGACGTGACCGGCGATGACCAGGTCACCACTTCCGATGCGCTGGCGGTACTGAAGGAATCCGTCGGCCAGAATCCCGACCTTACCTGCCAGGACGATCTGGTCGTGGACAACGACGTTGGCTTCGCCAACCAGCTCGAATGCTTCGGCCATGACTTCGTCGCCAAGATGCGCTGGTCCGAGCATCCGGACCTGGTCTGGAAGGCCGAGACCGAATACTACCTGCCGCTCGAGCCCGAGTACTTCGAGGTCGACGACCTCTTCATCGGGGGCGAGATCGAGGTGCGCCTGGATGATTGCGGCACCGTCGAGTTCGATCTCGACGACTGGGAAATCGTCTATCCAATGCCCGCCGTCGGCGCCGCGTTCTTCTATCTCGACTACGAGTACGACACCGACACGCTCTTCCTGTTCCTGCACCTCGCTCCGCTCGACGTCGAAGACGGTCTGTCGGGCGGCGGCTCGGCCGGGCAGCGGCCGACGCCATCGCGGGTGATGCTCGGGTCGCGGCCTGCGCCGAAGGGCATCAGCCGGGCGCCTTTGAAGTAGGACCAGGGGAGGCTCGGGCCGCCGTTCCGCCCTCGGCGTGCGGCGGCCGGAGCCGCGATGCCCCGAAAAAGAACGGCCGTCACGCTCTCGCGACGGCCGCTCTGCTTTGCGCCGTTCGGCCTCTGCTCAAGGGCGCTCGACGCCCGGCGCCTTGCGTGGCTGCCCCGGTATGGGATTGCGCCCGGGCTCGGTGACTCCGTCGGACGCATCGTCGTCACCCGGCGTCTTGCTGAAATCCGTCTCGTTGCCCATGCCCTCGGGCGTCCCGCGCGGTGTGGGCACGGCTCCCGGCGGTGTGTTCTCGGGCATTGCCTGTGGCGGCAGCGGGTCGTTGAGCTCTTTGGCGGACTTCTTGTCGATGTCGCTATCGTCGACCAGATCGGGCTGCGCCGATGCAGTCCCGGTCCATCCCAACAGCGCCACCGTGGCGGCGGTCAACACGAGGCTTCGGATGCGCATGGATCACCTCACGCGTGAGTCTCCTGTTACCGACGATGCGATGCGCGTCTTGATTCGACCGTCAGCAGCGACGGCGCGCGTGAGGAAGCTCAGCGCAGCAGCACTTCGATGGTGGTGCCGCCGCCGCTGCGAGCGAGCGCAACTGCGCGGCCGCCGTGCAGCTCGGCGATCTGGCGCACCAGCGACAGGCCCAGGCCTACGCCGCCGCCTTCGCCTTCGTGCGTTCCGGCGCGCCGATAAAACGGCTCGAAGATGCGCTCGCGCTCCGCTTCGGGAATGCCGGGGCCACGGTCACTGACCGAAAGGACGGCTCCGCCGCCGTCGGCGCGAGCTACGCGCGCCTGGACCGGCGAGCCCGCGCCATAGCGCCGCGCGTTCTCCAGCAGATTGCGCACCAGACGTCGCAGCAGGCGCACATCGCCGTGGACGGTCACGGCGTCGCCGGCCACTTCGGCATCGACGAGGGCCGCTTCCTCGGCAACCAGCGCCAGCAGGTCGACCGGCTCTCGCGCCGCCGCCACCGCGCCAGCGTCCAGGCGGCTCGTCAGCAGGATCTCGCCGACCAGATCGTCGAGCTCGCGGATGTCGCGGTCGATGCGATCACGCACGTCCTGGCGCGTGTCGGCCGGAAGCAGCGCCAACGCCATTCGCATGCGCGCAAGCGGCGAGCGCAGCTCGTGCGATGCGCTGGCGAGCGCTTCCTTGAGCGAGCGGACCAGACGCTCGATGCGCTCGGCCGCGGCATTGAAGCTGTGCGCGAGGGCGGCGACCTCGTCGCGGCCTTCGACCGTCACGCGTGCGGACAGGTCGCCGCCGCCTAGCGCAGTGACGCTGGCATTGAGGCGTTCGAGCCGCCGCGTCAGGCGCCGGACCACCGGATAGGCGGCAACGGCGATGGCGGCGGCAAGGCCGGCCAGCATGGCCAGCGCGCCGAGCGGGCGCGGGCCGCGATGATGATGGTGCCGCGCCAGGATCCAGCGTCCATCGCTCATCGCCAGCGCCGCCACCAGGCCGTGATCGGCGTGGAAGAGCCGGCACTTGCTCGCGCCCGTCCGTCCTTCCATGCGCAGCAGCGACGCTTTTTGTGGCGGCGGAGGAGGAAGGGCCGGGCCGACGTTGGCGATCAGCTCGCTGTCGGCGCTGCGCATGGTGAGAAAGGCGGGGAACTTCTCGGCCAGGCGCACCAGCGCGGCGTGCTGCTCGATCTGCGGCGCCGAGGCTGGCGGCAGCGTCTTCTCCACCAGCCAGGCGACCCCATCGAGCATCTGCATCGCTTCGAAGTCGCGCGGCACCAGCGCCCATACCAGCGCCGACCCCAGCGCGAAGAGTGCCACCGCGCCCACGAATGCCAGATAGATCTGAAGGTAGAGGCGTTTCACCGGCGGCTTCTCGTCTCCGCTCCTGCCAATGCAGGCGCGGGCCGCCGCCAGAACGGGTGCGAGATCGTCATTCCGCCTCGTCCTGCAGCCGCGCGAACACGTAGCCGCTTCCGCGGATGGTGAGGATGCGGCGCGGGCGCGCCGGATCGTCCTCGATGGCGCTGCGGATGCGCGAGACGTGGACGTCGATGCTGCGGTCGAACGTTTCGTGCGAGTCGCCGCGCACGCGGTTCATCAGCATGTCGCGCGTCATGACGCGTCCGGCGTTCTCGGCCAGCGCGCAGAGCAGATCGAACTGGTACGCGGTCATCGGCCGCTCCTGCCCGTCGACGCGGGCCAGGCGTGCATTGCGGTCGATCTCGAGGCGGCCAAAGCGCAGCACGGGCTCGCCTGGCGCCGTCGATGAGCCGGCGCGCCGCAGGATCGCACGCAGGCGCGCCAGCAGCTCGCGCGGATGGAACGGCTTGGGCAGGTAGTCGTCGGCCCCCAGCTCCAGGCCCACGATGCGGTCCATCTCGTCGCCGCGCGCGGTCAGCATCAGGATGGGAATCGTCGAGCGCCCGCGGACGGTGCGGCAGATGGCGAAGCCATCGCGGTCCGGCAGCATCACGTCGAGGATCAAGGCGTCGAAGCCTCCACGCTCCAGCGTCGCAAGGCCGGTGCCGGCGTCATGGCAGGCCGTGACGTTCATTCCGCTCGCGCCCAGGTATTCCGCGACCATCGCCGCCAGCCCGCGATCATCCTCGATCATCAGGATGCGCTCGCTCATCGGCCCAGCCTCTATCACGCCTCGTGCGCGGACACGCGCGGAAGGGCGGAGCGATGCGAATCGGCAAGCTACCGTCGCTCATGCACTCCGCCACCACGCCTGGCCGGACCGCGCGCAAGGGTCAGCCGCAAGGCGCCGGCCGGTGAAGCGAGCCCAGGCGTACTTCCCGTACGCCCGAGCGAGCGCCCCGGCCGGCAACGCGGCGGATGGACCGTTTCGCGCGGTCTGCCTCAGTGATGGTGGTCGTGGCGCAGGCGCTCGAGCTGCGCGACCAGCTCCACCCGCTGATCCGGCGTCAGGATGTCGGCAGTATCGGCGATGGCATCGGCGATGGTCTGCGTGAGCTCCTCCGCCAGCGCCAGCTCCTGCTGGCGCAGCTTCTCGATCGCGTCGCGATCCACCGTCGGCTGCGACAGCAATGCGGCCAGCTCGTCGCGGTGCGCGCGGTGCTGGTCGCGCAGCGGCTCGAGCTCATCGATCGCTTCGGCAACGACGCTCTGGACCCGCTCTTCCTGCTCGTCGGTCGCATCGAGACGGTGCATGGCGAAGGAGACGAACGTGCCGATACGCTCGCGCGCCTTTTCGCCGTGGCAGCCGGGGCCGCGCGAGAATGCATGCAGTGCTGCGTCGGCCACCGGCATCGTCGATCCGGCGAGGAAGCCGACGGCGCCCGCCGCCAGGCCGCCGAGCAGCAGCCCGCCCAGGATCCGGCGGCCGCGGCGCGGAGAACGCTCCTTTTCAGGGTACGGGTGGTTCGGTTCGGTGTGGCCCAGATCTTCCATGTCTCGACTCCTCGTCGTCGACCCTGCGGTCGTTGCTGCGGCCGCGGACTGCGACCGTCGCGGAGGAATCTAGGGGCGGGAAGTTTCGGGAAGTTGTCGCGAAGGTAAAGTTTCGTGAACGCTCCGGCCGCGCCGAGCTTTCGCGCCTCGCTCAGCAGCCCGTGATCGCCTCGTAGAGCGCGGCGTGCGCGCAACCGTCGGCCGCAGACGACGATGTCGTCTGCGGCCGACGCTGCGGTTCGGTCAGGAGGAATGGTTACGGCTGCGGCGGAGCATCGGGCTCGCCGGGCGCGCGTTTGCGTCCCGGAGGTCCGCCTTGCGGGCCTGCGTTGCCTGGCTGCGGTCCGCGCGGCGCGTTCTCCCGGCGCATCTCCTTGGAGCGATCCGGAAGCGGCTCGGACGACGGCCGGCGCTCTTCCTTGCCCGGCTGCACGCGCACCGGCTCGGCGCCCCCGCCGCGATCGGGCCTGCCGCCGCTGCCCCCGGGGCCCACTGCGGGCCCGCGCTCTTCGCGCATTTCACGACCCGGCGACGGGCCGCCGCGCGGCGCCTGCTCGCGAACGGCCGGTCCACGATCGGGCGGAGCCGACGTCGGCTGACTGCCAGGTGCGCGGCTTCGATCGGGACGATCCATCGTGGGGCGCTCGGTCGGCCGCGCGCCAGGACCGCGGTCGGCGTCGCGCACGGACTCGCGTCCGGGACCGCCGGGGCGCTCCGTGGCATCACTGTCACGGCCGCCGGGTCCGCTGCGCTGGTCGCGCATCGGGTCTGGCGCTCCAGTGCGGCCTCCACGTTCCTCGCGCATCGCATCGGGCGTTGCGCCGCGTTCGCGGCCGCCCTGCACCTCGCGCTCGCGGCGCTGGCGCTCGTTCGCATCGGCGGGATCGGTGCCTCGCAGGTCGCGCTGGCGCGGATCGGTTGCTCCACTCTCGCGTTCCCGTCGCTGGCGCTGCATCTCGTCCTCGGCCCCGCCGGCTTCGCCGCCGCGATCCTTGCGGCCGCCCGGCGTCAGCGCATCGTCGGCGCCCGCGGCGCCGCCGCGCTCGCGACGTTCGCGCTCGGCATCGGCGCCCGCGGCATCGCCGCGCTGCTTGCGCTCACGCTCCGCATCCGCGGCCTCGCCGCCGCGCTCGCGACGTTCGCGCTCGGCATCGGCGCCCGCGGCATCGCCGCGCTGCTTGCGCTCGCGCTCCGCATCCGCCGCCTCGCCGCCGCGCTCGCGGCGCTGGCGTTCCGTCTCGTCGGCACCGGCCGCGCCGCCGCGCTCGCGGCCCTCGCGCTCGGTTGCCGCATCGCGAGGCCCGCGACCTTCACGCTCCTTGCGCAGTCGCTGCTCGCCGACCTGCGCCTCGGTCTCGAGATCCTTGGGGTTCTCCGCCGTCAGCGGGCGCAGGCCGCGCTGCTTGCGCTCTTCGGCCGCGGTCTTGAGCTCGCCGCGCTGGCGCTTCTGCTTGAGCTGCTCGGGAGGAGGCTGCTCGTCAGGAGCTTCCGCAAGACCGAGGCGGTCGGGCGTGACGCGCTGGGCACGCTCCTTCGGCGCGCGCTCGATGCGCGGGCGGTAGATCGAAAGCTGACCGTCACCGCCGGCCGCTCCACCGCGCGTGGGCCGATCGGCTTCGGCGATCCGCACGGGCCGGATCTGCCGGCCGATGCGCCGCTCCACTTCCTGGCGGCCGAAGTCGCCGCGGAACCGCGCGTGACCGCCCTGGACTTCGTAGCGGGTGACGTCGCGGGCCTCGCGGAACAGCCGCTCGCGCCGTGAGCTGTCACGGATGACGACCTTGTTGATGTTGACCGTGGTGAAGTTGTTGTAGTCGACGAACACGAAGTGATCGTGCGAGGGCGCGCCGATCTGGAAGTTCGCGTACGCATCGAAGAAGGAGGGCCGGCTGTAGAAGCCGCCACCGAAGTCGAGCGTCAGCGAGATCTCGTGCCCGTACGTCTGCGGCGGCAGCGGTGCCCATCCGACGAAGCCGTCAGTGACTCGCCAGCTCACCCAGGCCGGTCCCCATACGTCGCCGGGCACCCATACCCAGCCCGCGTGCGGATCGTCGAACCAGCGGCCATAGTGGTAGGTCGCCCAGCCGAAGGACTCCTCGGAGGCCCAGACCCAGCCGTACTCGTCGGCCCATTCCCATCGACCGACCGTGTAGGGCTGCCAGCCGACTTCGACGCGTACCGGGTACCAGACCCAACCAAGCCGCGGGTGGTAGTACCAGCGGCCGTCCGGGGCCAGGGCGGCGTAGAAATATGTCGTATCGAACACGGCTGCGCGGACCTCGGTGGCGACGACGGCATCCGTCGCGATGCCACCGAGGGCCGCGCAGCCAAGGAACAGACTCAATGTCAGTGCATGGAAGCGCGTAGTGATGTGCATGATGAGGGACCTCCTGTCATGCATGCGAGCCTAGCCTGCATTTCGCGGGCGGTCATGATGCTTGACAGCGCTTAGGCGGCGCAGGCGGAGGCACATCGAGCGCAGCGGGCGAATAAAGGCGCGGCGCGCAGGAAAAAGCTCAGCGCGCGACCCCGGCCGCGTCGGGATCGTCTTCCACGGGCGTCATCGTAAGGACGAGCGCGGCCGCGACGATGAGCGCGAGGTCCTCGCGCATGCGCGTCTCGATCGCGAAATAGGTGCCGACCACCGTCCACAGTAGAGGGATGGCGAACAGGATTCGCGGCCACGGCGCGCGCGTCAGCAGCAGCATCCCGAGCGTGAAGATCGTCACCGGCGTCGGCGTGCCAAAGGTGGGTGTGGCCGGAAATGCGTGCCCCAGAAGTGCACTCAGCGACGGATAGGCCACCAGCGCGTAGAAGATCAGAAGGATGCCCGCCAGGTGGCGTGAGCCGTTGTTCATCCAGAAGCGGATGTCGTTGCCGAGGATGCCGAGACGCGCCACCAGGCCCGCCTGCACCACGAACAGGAACGCGAACGCGTAGCCGAGAGGAGTCATTCGCGACAGGAACGCGTAGCAATAGAGCAGGCCGGTCCACAGCCAGAACGTGGCGATCAACCCGCTGGCCAGGCGATCATGCGCGGGAAAGCGGAACATCGCCAGGCACACGGCGGCGAAGGCGCCGAGGGACAGCGCGGCTGGCGCCGGCCACAGCGCATCGTTGTAGGCCGTCAGGACGTCCAGGGCCGCGGTGTTGTCGAATGCGAACGCCAAGCGTGCAGCGCGCTCAGCGCGTCCTGGCGAAGTAGTCGGGCTCGTTGCCTGGCTTCCACTTGATGTTGCAGCCGAGGCTCGGCTTCTGCTCGGCCAGAGGCGGGCGGCCCTCGAGCGCCGCCTCGATCGCCTCGCGAAGATCGGCGCCGGTGACGGGCACGTCGTTGCTCGGACGGCTGCCGTCGAGCTGGCCGCGATAGATCAGCAGCCGGTCCTCGTCGAAGAGGAAGAAGTCGGGCGTGCACGCGGCGTGGTAGGCCTTGGCCGTCTCCTGGGTCTCGTCGAACAGGTACGGGAAGGTCCAGTGCAGATCTTCCGCCAGCCTCTTCATGTGCTCGGGACCGTCCTGAGGATGCGTGCTCAGGTCGGAGGCCGCGATGGCCACGACCGCGACGTCGTCGGCGTAGTCGAGCGCGAGACGTCCGAGCTCGCCGCGCACGTGGACGACGTAGGGGCAGTGGTTGCTGAGGAACATCACCAGCAGCAGCGGCTGCTCGTCGAAGTCGGCAAGCGAGTACTCTCTGCCCGAGACCGCATCGGGCAGACGGAAGTCCGGTGCGGGTGTCCCGAGCGGCAGCATGTCGGAGGCAGTCGCGACCATGGGGATGACCTATGCGGCCGGCTGCAGGATGCGCAGGGCCTGTTCGTGCACGGCCGGATCTCCGGCGGCGATGATCTTGCCGCCGGCCACGGCGCGTTCGCCCTTCCACGTCGTCACGACGCCGCCTGCCGCCTCGATGATGGGAATGATGGCCTGGATGTCCCACGGCTTGAGGCCGGCTTCGACGACGAGGTCGACCAGGCCGAACGCGACCATGCAGTAGGAGTAGCAGTCACCGCTGAAGCGGCTCATGCGCACGCGCGATTCCAGCTCGGCGAATGCGCTGCGAGCCGGATCGCGCGGGAACATTCCCGGATGCGTGCAGTACAAGGTCGCCTCTGCCAGCGATGCGCACGGCCGCGTGCGCAGCGTTCCTTCGCGGTCGGGCAGCTCGTAGCGCGCGCCGAGTCGGCTGCCGAGGAAGCGCTCGCGCAGGAACGGCTGGTCGACCACTCCGAGAAGCGGGCCCTCTTCGTCGGAGAGCGCGATCAGCGTGCCCCACAGCGGCACGCCGGTGATGAACGCGCGCGTTCCGTCGATGGGATCGAGGAGCCAGCGAAGGCCGCTGCTGCCGGGCGAATCGCCATGCTCCTCTCCGACGATGCCGTGGCTGGGATAGTGCTCGGTGATGAGCGCCCGCATCTGGTGCTCGGCGTCCCGGTCCGCCACGGTCACCGGATCGTAGGACGCGCCGGCGGCCGCCTTGTCGGTGACGGTCAAAGGCTGTCGAAAGTGCGGAAGGATGGCCGAGCGTGCGGCGTCGGCCAGGCGGCCGGCAAAGGCGAGAAACGTTTCGAGCTCGGCGTCCGAAATGCTGCTCACGGTCTTGCCATCGCTGAAAACCCGACAGAGGTCCAACGTCCGCAGGCACCGAGGCAGGCGCTCTCGGCCGTGGTGGCGAGGGCGTGCGCAGCGGTCCTCAACGCTTCGTCTTCTGATACGTGCCCACCAGCTCGACGCTGCCGATGACGTGCTCCCTCATCGCCTCTTCGACCTGGGCCTTGGTGGGGGCGCCGATGTCGCCGAGCGTCGTGTCGAGCGCGTACAGCTTGTGGAAGTAGCGGTGGCGGCCGATCGGCGGGCACGGGCCACCGTATCCGGTGCGCTTCCAGTCGTTGGTGCCCTGCCGCGCGCCGCGCGGCATGCCCGATCTGGATGCGCCCTCGGCCAGACTGCCTGCGGACGGCTCGATGTCGTAGGCGACCCAGTGCACCCATGTCGTCTTGGGAGCCGCCGGATCGGGCGCGTCGGGATCATCGACGATCAGCACGAGCGAACGCGTTCCCATCGGAAGCTTCGACCACTCCAGGGGCGGCGAGACATCCTCGCCTTCGCACGTGTAGCGCGAGGGGATCTCACCGCCCGCCTCGAATGCCGGCGAGCGAAGGACCATGACTCTCTCCTGCCTGGACGGCGCCGGCTCGGCTGCCTGTGCGGCGGCGTCTCCGGCGCCGCGCGCATCCACACCGGCGGCTGCCGATGTGGACTCCGCGCCGGTACAGGCCGCGGTCCAGGCTGCCAGGATCAGCGCGGCCAGCCGCAGATGCTTCAGAAGCTCCACACCAGGCCCAGCCCACGCGGTCCGCCCGCCAGACGAAGCTGCGGCTCGAGCTCGGCGGCGGGTGCGCCACCGAAGCGCTGCTTGTACTCGTCCCAATCACGAATCTGGCGAGTCGGATGCGTCCAGATGTGCAGCTCGGCCGACGCCTCGCTGACCGCGAACGACGTCCACGCCGTGGATGGCTCGTCCCATACTTCGGAGACGAGCACGGCGGCCGTGAGGTTGATGGCCAGGCTGGCCAGGTGCTGCCTCCACGAGTAGCGCATGCCGGCCTGATCGGCGGCCTCGGCCATGACCTCCTCGGCCACGGCCAGGCGCCGCGCGCAATCGTCGGCAGGGACGGCGCGGATCGGCTCGCCGCCATGACGCGCGGCCGTCGGGTCGAGCGTCAGCTCGAGAATGCCGAGGCCCGACTTGGCAACGCTGAGAAGGAGATCGGCCCGCTTGCCGTTGTCTTCTTCGAAGGCGGCTCGGCCGCTTTGTGCCACCACGCCCAGAACGAAGACCGCCATCCAGCCTTTGTACCACCAGCTGGCGTGGCGGCGGCCCTCGTCCAGACGCGTCTCGAGGAACTGGATGCGCGCTTCGGTGTCGGGATCGCAGGCGGCCATGGCGCGGCCCGCCGGGAGCACGACGCTCGAGAGCAGTAGCGCGGTCGCGAGAAGAGCGCGTAGCGCCAGGGAAGGACAGGTTCTTCTCATGATCTTCTCCTTCAGAAGGTGATTGGTCGAGCCGAAAGCGCCTGTCTCGCACGCGCGAGCGCGCCCCGAGGGCGGTCGATGACGACGGCGCTCGCCGCGGGCAGCACCTTGTCGTGAGTCGTCGACTGTCCGTATCGCAGCAACGGCTCCCATCCGGTGCCAGGCGTTGCGAAGTCGCGGGGCCGGCGCGGCCAGCTCCGCAAAGACATTACGATGTTTCCGGCCGGGCAAACATCCCCCCAACACTCACGGTAGCGGGCGCGGGCGAGGTTGAGCGGCAGCTCGGGCGGTCGCAGCAAAGGCGCTAGTGGAGCGGGTGCTCCAGCTCCGCTGCCTGATGCGTCGAGGGCGGGCGCACCGCTGTCGCCGTTCGGTTTCAGGAAGAGCTCGGCGGCCACGGCCCTTGGCCACAAACTTCCCCGAGACGTCTTGACGCGCCTCGCGGCTTTGCGTAGTAGCAGTACGTACTACGCACGGCCGGCTGTCCGGTCCCAGGAGGCCTCTTCATGTCCACGCAGGAGCGATACGCCCGTCCCACCGATGGCCCGGCATGGGACGTGGGCCAGGACTACACGACCACATTCAACTGGGAGTACGAGGACGGCCGCGCGCCGCTGCTCAAGCTCTACGAGAAGGGAAAGAAGAGACAGTGGGACGCGGCCGATCGCATCGACTGGTCGCTGAACATCGATCCCGAAAACCCTGCCGAGCTTCCCGACCAGTCCATTCCCATTTTCGACAGCGAGGCCTGGCGCGGGATGACGCCGGCCGAGAAGGGACGGGCCCGACACCATTTCCAGGCATGGCAGCTTTGCCAGTTCATGCACGGCGAGCAGGGCGCGCTCATCTGCACGGCCAAGATCGTGCAGCAGGTGCCCGACATGGATTCGAAGTTCTACGCCGCAACGCAGGTCGTCGACGAAGCGCGTCACGTCGAAGCGTACTCGCGCCTGCTGCACGAGAAGTATCACCTGCTGTATCCGATCAACCGCCACCTGCAGGCGCTGATCGGCGACGTGCTCCGGGACTCTCGCTGGGACATCACGTATCTGGGCATGCAGGTGCTGATCGAAGGCGTGGCACTCGCGGCGTTCTCGACGCTTCGCGACCACGCCAAGAACCCGCTGGTGGCCGCCGTCAATGCCTACGTGATGCAGGACGAGGCGCGCCACGTGGCCTTCGGCCGCTTCGCGCTGCGCGACTACTACCCGCATCTGACCGACAAGGAGCGCGACGAGCGCGAGGAGTTCGCGGTGGAGGCATGCTACCTGCTGCGCGATCGGTTCCTCGGCGAAGAAGTGTGGGAGACACTCGGTCTTCCGGTCAAGGAGTGCGCCGATGCCACCGAGCGCTCCGAGTGGATGCGCTTCTACCGCAGCCAGCTCTTCACGCGCATCGTGCCGACGGTCAAGGAGATCGGCCTCTGGGGTCCGCGCATCCGCAAGGCCTACGCGGACATGGGGATCATCGGCTTTGCCGACACCGATCTGGACGCGCTGGCCGAGAATGATCAGAACGTGGCCGAGCGCTTCGATGAGCGGCGTGGCATGATCGAAGGGATCGCGGCGGAGGCCAAGGCGACGGCCGCGTAGCAGGGCCGCCGCGGAACGATGGGCACGCCTCGCAGCGCGCGAGCGTGCCCGAGCCGCGGCGATTGCGCAGGCTGCCAGGGCAGGAGATCGGGGATGACGAACCGGCTGAAGATGAAGGATCTCGAGCGCGCCACCGGCGTCGGTCGCGAGGCGATCCGGTTCTACATCCGCGAGGGGCTGCTGCCCGAGCCCGAGCGCACCGGCCGCAACGTGGCCTGGTACGACGAGTCGTTCATCGAGCGCATTGCGCTCATCAAACGCCTGCAGACCGAGCGCTTCCTGCCGCTGGCGATCATCAAGGCGATCCTGCGCGGCGACGAGCCGCCGCCGCAGGAGCATGCGCAGACGCTGGCGCAGATCGAGAAAGGCCTCTCCACGCGCAGCCGGTCGCAGCAGACCCGATTGCCCGAGCGCCTGGATCGCATCAGCGCCCGCACCGGCCTGGCGATCGAGGACATTCGAGAGCTCGCCGAGATCGGCACGATCGAAGTCGTGCGCCGCGACGGCGGCGAGTGGATCGAAGGGCTGTCGATCCCCGTCGTCGAGGCATGGGGTGAGATGCGGCGCGCCGGCCTGACCGCCGAGCGCGGGTTCAGCATGGATGTCACCGGCACCTACGTGCAGATGGTGCAGTGGCTGGCGCGCGAGGAGATTCGCATGTTCACCGAGCGCGCCACCGGCAAGGTGAGCGGTGAGGAGCTGACGCGCATGGCCGAGGTCGGCATCGAGGCCGCCGGACGCATGCTCGTGGCGATGCGCGAGCGCGTCATCCGCCGATTCATCGCCGAGGGAAACGTGCCGCGCGCGGCCGAGCCTCCTGCGCCGCTTCGAGCCGAAGGCAAACGTCGCGGACGCTGAGCTACTCGCCGCGCCGGACGGCGAGGCTACTCGCGCGCGCTCACTTCTTCTTTCCCAGCGCCACGTCGTCGGCGATCTTGAGCGCCTCTTCCAGATGGTGCTCGAGCTTGGGCAGCGTCCTTCCCGCGAACGCCGCCAGCTTCGCATCGCCGCCGCCGTCCTTCTGCTGGCGGAACAGCGCCACCGCCGAGCGATGCTCCTGCACTTCCGCCTGCATGTAGGCGGCGTCGAACTCCGCGCCCGACTGTGTGCGCAGCTTCTCGACCATCTGCTTGTGCGTCTGGTTCGGCTCGTCCGGTGTGGGCAGCTGCTTCTCTCTCGCGATCGTCATCAGTTCGTGGTTGGCGGCGGTATGATCGTCGATCATCCGCTGCGCATGCTGCTTGACGGCGGCGTTGGATGCCTTCTGCAGCGCCAGCTGTCCTGCCGCGACTTCGGCCAGCCCGCTGCTGGCGGCGGTCATCACGAAGTTGGCATCACGGTCCGGTATCGAGCCGGTTGCCGTTCCTCCCGTGGCCGTGCCGGCGCCCGTTGCCGTTCCAGTGCCGGTTGGCGTTCCGCCGCCCGTCGCCGTGCCTCCGGTCGCCGTGCCTGTGCCGGTCGCAGTTCCGCTGCCGCTGCCGGTTCCCGTCCCGGCGGCTGGCCCGGCGCCTGGCGCCGTCGCCTGCGCGACCAGCACGCCCGCCTCGCTCGCGCGCTCCTGCGCGCCGCCGTCGCTCACGAGCAGCAGCATCGATCCCGCTGCCATCATCAACGTGGTCGAAAGCCAAGAGTTTCGCATCGTCTCTTTCCTCACGTCGCTGCGCCAGGGCGCGCGCAGCGTCTCCAACGAAAGCGGCCCGCCGTTTTACCGGCAGGCCGCGTACGCATCGTCCTCTGGAAAAATGCCAGTCGCTTTCCCGCGACGTCAGAGCCCGCCGTCGGTGACCTTGCGCGCGTGGTCGAGGTGCTTCTCGAGCGCGGGCAGGGTCTTGGTGGCGTAGGACTTCAGCTCGGGATGCTTGCCCGACTCGGCCTGCTGCTTGAACAGCGTGATCATCTCCTGATGATCGCGGACCTGCGCCTGCATGTAGGCCCTGTCGAACTCGGCGCCGGACTTGGCCTTGAGCTGATCCATCATCGCCTTGTGCTTCGGATCGGTGTCCTTCGGCAGCGTCTCGTTCATGTTCTTGGCGACTTCCTCCAGCTCCTTGTTGTTCTGGCTGTGGTCGTTGATCATGTGCTGCGCGAACTCTTTGACCTCTTTGTCCGACGCCTTCTCGAGCGCGATCTTGGCCGTCTCCACCTCGGCGATGCCGCCGGCCGCGGCCTTCTTGAGGAACGTCTGATCGGTCAGCACGGCATCGCCGGCCGCGCCGCCCGAGGAGTCGTTGGTGGTCGCCTGCGCGCCGCGCGCGCTGCCCGGATTGGCGCTTTCGGCGTGGGCGCCGCTGGCGGCCAGAGCAAGGACCAGGGTGGCAAGGATCGTGATCTTCATCGGTTCTACTCCTTCGGCGACGGCTGCTCGTCGCCGGCTCCTACGGCTTCAAGACGATCTTGATGCAGTCTCCTTTCTGCTTGAACATTTCGTACCCGTCCGGGGCCTCCTCCAGCCGCATGTGATGCGTGATGATGAACGACGGATCGATCTCGGCGTCCTGGATCTTCTGCAGCAGGTCGTCGGTGTAGCGCTGGACGTGGGTCTGTCCGGTCTTGATCGTCAAGCCCTTGTTCATCACGGCGCCGAACGGGATCTTGTCGAGGAAGCCGAGGTAGACTCCGGGAATGGACACGGTGCCGCCCTTGCGGCAGCACCAGATCGCCTCGCGCAGAACGTGTGGCCGGTCGGTGGCCATGTAGGCGGCCATCTTGGCCTTGTCGATGACGGCATCGATGGAGCCGGTGGCGTGGGCCTCGCATCCCACCGCATCGATGCAGCTGTCGGGGCCCCGCCCGTTGGTCAGGTCCATGAGGCAGTCGTAGACGTTGGCGTCCTTGAAATTGATGGTTTCGGCCTCGCCCTGTTCCTCCGCCATGCGCAGGCGCTCGGGAACGCAATCGATGGCGATTACGCGACCGGCGCCGAACATCCACGCACTCTGGATGGCGAACTGGCCCACGGGCCCGCAGCCCCATACGGCCACGGTGTCGCCGGACTCGATGTTGCACGCTTCGGCCGCCATGTAGCCGGTGGGGAAGACGTCCGACAGAAAGAGAACCTGATCGTCGCTGAGACTGTCGGGAATCTTCACCGGTCCCACGTCGGCGTGCGGCACGCGCAGGTACTCGGCCTGGCCGCCGGGATAGCCGCCCATCATGTGCGAGTAGCCGAACAGCCCCGCCGTGGCGTGGCCCATCGCCTCGCGCGCGTACCGGTTCTCGGCATTGGTGGTGTCACACAGCGAGTAGAGCTCCTTCTGGCAGAAGAAACACTTGCCGCACGAGATGGTGAAGGGGACCACGACACGGTCGCCCACCGACAGCCTGGTGACGGCGCTGCCGACCTCCACGACCTCGCCCATCGGCTCATGGCCGAGGATGTCACCTTCCTCCATGGTGGGAATGAGGCCGTCGTACAGATGCAGATCCGAGCCGCAGATCGCCGTCGAGGTGATCTTCACGATGGCGTCGGTGGGCTGCAGGATCTTCGGCTCGGGAACGTCGTCGATGCGGACGTCGTTCTTGCCGTACCAGCACAGTGCTTTCATGGTTGCTCCTGATCGGGCTCTCGAACGGCCGCCAGCTGCCGCGCGGCTCGATGGCGCCATTGGCATCGCGCGGAAGAGCGCGACGCCCGAGGACCGTTCGTCGCGACGAGGATGGCACCGCGCATCGCCGCCATGAAGAACGGCGTCGGGGTTTTGTTCGACAAACGGCCGTGCGTCGCTCGTCGGAGGGAATGCATCCAGCGAGCACACGCCGGATCGAGGGTCATGATGTGCAGCGGAAGCTCCGGGCAGACGAGGGATGCGGCGCGGACGCGCGTCGCCGGCGGCAAGATGGCGAGCCGTCAGTGCGGCAGCGCGACTGAGAAAGTGGCACCCGCGTCAGGATTGCGCTCGGCCCACACGCGTCCGCCGTGACGGCTGACGATTCGTTGGACGATGGCAAGGCCGATGCCGGTGCCTTCCAGGTCGGGCTGGTCGTGCAGCCTCTCGAAACGCGCGAACAGCTTTCCCGCGAACTCGGCCGGGAACCCGATGCCGTTGTCGCGGACGAGGAAGCCGTGCTCGCCGGCGGCCAGGCCTGCGACGTCGATGCGCGCCTGCTGCCTGTCGCGCGTGAATTTCCAGCAGTTCGAGACCAACTGCTCGAGCACGATGCGCAGAAGAAACGGATCGCCGTGCGCCGACAGGCCTTCCTCGATCGAGACCTCCACCTGCCGCTGCGGCTCCTGCCTGCGCTGCGCTTCCACCACCGAACGCGCCAGCGCCGTGATGTCGACGGCCTCGCTGAGCATCGTCGCACGCGTCACCCGCGCGAGCGTCAGAAGGTCGTCGCCGATCATGCCCAGGCGCACCGCCGATTCCCCGATGCGCGCGAGATAGCCGCGCCCCTGCTCGTCGAGCTTCTCGCCATACTGCTCCAGCGCCAGGTGGCTGAGCCCGTGGATGACGCGCAGAGGGACGCGCAGGTCGTGCGACACCGTCTGCGTGAAGCCTTGCAGCTCCCGGTATGCCTGCTCGAGGCTTCGGTTGGTGGTGGCCAGCTCGCGGTTGGACAGCTCGAGCTCGGCGTTGGCGCGCGCAAGATCGGCCGTGCGCTCGCGCACGCTTCGCTCCAGCGTCTCGTTCAGATCCCGCAGTGCCTCGTCGGCACGTTGCGCCTCGCCGAGCGCTTCCGCCGCCGCGCGTCGACGGAAGCCGTCGAGCGCGGCGATGTAGATCGAGGACCCCATCGTCATCAGATAGGCGAACACTCCGTTGGTCGAGACGATGCCGCCGCCATGATCCGGGAGCAGCGCCAGGTTCACGACCAGCCCCGCCGTCAGGATCATGGTGGCCGCAATCTGCGGCCAGACTCCCCACGGGATGCCTGCCGCGCAGCCGAGACCGGTGGCGACGGCGACCACCAGGTGCGGTCCGAAGTCGCCGCGCAGCGGCCCCATCACGGCCGAGGTCGAAGACAGGACCGCGATCCCCGCCAGTCCTGCAAGACGCGCGACGATCGGCCCGCGCGGCCGGCGCAGGAACGCGAACAGAGCGCCGAACGCGAGCACGCGGCACAGGTCGATGAGCGCCATTCGCATCGCATTCGGGCTCTCGCTCTGGAAATCGACGGCGACCAGAACGGCCGAGGCCACCGCCAGGAACGCCAGGCCAGCTCGTGCGCGCTCTTCGATGTCGGGCAGAAGCCGCTTCTCGAGTGTCGGGTCGGAGGTCAGCGACCGCGGCATGATGTCGCCAGCGTCGCCGTGGGCCATTGAGCGGCAGCCGCCGCTGCCGTGCATCGGGTCGTGCGCGCAATCATGATCCGACAGCGCATCTCCACGTCCTGCCCCAAGCCGCTCCACGCGCAGTAGATATTCCGCTGCAACAGGTGCGGCAATCTTTCCGGCCATGTTGCGCTGCGAACATCGGAGCGGTAACGAGGGCGGGCGTGCGCAGCGGCGGTCGGCATCGCTTGGCGGGAGCATCGGCGCGTCGAGCGGTCGTGGTCGCGGTGTCGGCCATCGTTCTGGCAGCTTGTGGAGGCGTCTCGATGGGCAAGGGTGACCGCGAAGGCATGGAGTTCCTCGATCCGCCCGAGCGCAAGCGCCTGGGGCTGCCCTTCTCGGAGGCGGTGCGTGCGGGCAATCTGCTGTTCGTTTCCGGACAGATCGGCGTACGCCCCGGCACCGCCGAGCTCGTCGAAGGCGGCATTGCCGCCGAAACCGCGCAGACGATGGAAAACATCCGTGCGACGTTGGAGCGTTACGGTTCCAGCCTGGAACGCGTGGTCAAGTGCACCATCTTCCTGGCCGACATGAAGGAATGGCGGGCGATGAACGAAGTCTACGTCCGCTACTTTCGTGAGAACCTTCCCGCCCGCAGCGCGCTCGGCAGCAGCGGGCTGGCCCTCGGCGCGCGCGTGGAGATCGAATGCATCGCCGCGCTGGAGTGACGGCCGCAGCGAAGGCGGAGCGATGCACGCCGCAGTGACGGCGCCACCCGGGTGCAGATGGAGTGACCGCCGCGCGCGGTGATGACCACCGGCGCAGGAGGAACATGGCCAAGCAGAGCACGATCGGACGCTATCTGGTCTCGCGCCTGGAGCAGGCCGGGCTCGGGCATGTCTTCGGCATTCCGGGCGACTACGTGCTCGGCTTCTACGACCTGCTGGTGGCAAGCAGGATGCAGGTCATCGGCACGTGCACGGAGGCCGGAGCGGGTTTTGCCGCCGACGGGTACGCGCGCGTCAGCGGCCTCGGCGCCGTGTGCGTGACCTACTGCGTCGGCGGCCTCAACTCCCTCAACGCCGTGGCGGGGGCCTATGCCGAGAAGTCGCCGCTGATCGTCATCAGCGGCGCTCCCGGGCTCGGCGAGCGGGCGCACTCGCCGCTGCTGCATCACAAGGTGCGGGATTTCCAGACCCAGCGGCAGATCTACGAGAAGGTGACGGTGGCGGCGTGCTCGCTCGAGGACCCGCAGTCGGCGCCGCAGCAGATCGACGATGCACTGCACGCGTGCATCCTGCAGAAGCGGCCCGTCTACCTCGAGCTGCCGCGCGACATGGTCGAGGCGCGCTGCGCCGCTCCCGGCGACTTTCGCGTGCCCTTGCCGCAGACCGATCCGGCCGTTCTCGACGAGTGCCTGGCGGAGACGGTTGCGATGCTGCGCAGCGCCACCCGCCCCATCATCCTGGCGGGCGTCGAGATCCACCGCTTCGGTCTGCAGGAGGAGCTGGTGGCGCTGGTCGAGCATACCGGATTTCCGGTGGCGGCAACGATCCTGGGCAAGTCCGTGATCTCGGAGCTGCATCCGCAGTACATCGGAGTCTACGAGGGCGCCATGGGCCGCGAGGAAGTGCGCGTGGCGGTGGAGTCGGCCGACTGCGTGCTGATCCTCGGCGCCTTCATGACCGACATCAATCTCGGCATCTACACCGCCAACCTCGACGTCAACCGCACCATCAACGTCAACTCCGAGCGCGCCTCGATCAAACGCCATCACTTCGACGAAGTGGTGCTGGCCGACTTCATCCGCGCGCTGACCACAGCCGATCTCGGACCGCGCCGCGAGCACGCGATCGTTTCGGCGGCTGAGGCCGCCGAGGCCAGGCCGTGGGTGCCGGAGCCGTCGCAGCCGATGCGCGTGCGGCGTTTCTTCGAGCGGCTCAATCACTTCCTCGAGGACTCCGACGTCGTGATCGCCGACGTCGGCGACTCTCTCTTCGGCGCGGCCGATCTGGTCATCCGCCACCGCACCGACTTCCTCAGCCCCGCGTACTACACGTCGATGGGCTTCGCGGTGCCGGCCGCCGTGGGCGTACAGACGTTCGACCGCAGCGCGCGCGCGATCGTCGTCGTCGGCGACGGCGCCTTCCAGATGACGGGGCAGGAGCTGTCGACGGCGGCGCGGCTCGGGCTCAACCCGATCGTGTTCGTGCTCAACAACAAGGGCTACACCACCGAGCGCTTCATCCGCGAAGGGCCCTACAACGACATCCACGACTGGGCTTACCACCTGGTCCCACAGCTTCTGCGGCAGGGCTGGGGAACCGAGGTGCACACCGAGGGCGAGCTGGAGACGGCGCTGCAGCAGGCCCGGGCCAACACGCAGTCGCTGTCGATCCTCAACATCCACCTCGACAAGATGGATACGTCCAAGGCGCTGGAGCGGCTGGCGCGGAGGCTGGGCGAACGGGCATGACCGTGCACGAAGCGCGCGAGCGGCAGTGGGAAAAGGCGCACGACTGGTACGAGCGGGCGTGAGCAGGGCGGGCCGATCGTGCCGGCACACGCACGGTTCCGGCCGCATCGGCATCGGCGGCGCGAGAGCGAGCGCATGCGGGGACATCGATGGCCAAAGACGTAGTGCTGATCACCGGAGGAAACGCGGGCATCGGCTTTGCCTGTGCTCGCGCGTTGGCGCGGCGCGGCTGGCACGTGCTGATGGCCAGCCGCGACCGGAGCGCTTCGGCGGCGGCTGTGGCGCGCCTGCGAGCGGAAAGCGGCGCCGAAGCCGCCTCCGAGATGGGTCTGGATCTGGCCTCGCAGGCATCGGTGCGGGCGCTGGCGGCCGAGGTCACCGGCCGCGGCCTGCCGCTGCGTGCGCTGGTGTGCAACGCCGGGCTTCAGTTCTTCGGCAGGCCGCGCTTTACCGCCGAGGGGCACGAGATGACGTTCGCCGTCAACCATCTCGGCCACTTCCTGCTGGCGAATCTCCTGCTCGATCATCTGCGCGCGCACGCGCCGTCGCGCATCGTCGTCGTGTCCTCGGGAGTGCACGATCCGAAGCGCTGGACCGGAATGCCCAAGGCCGACATTTCCGATCTCGCCACGCTGGCCGCCACCGGAGGACCCGAGGCTGGCCGGTTCCGCGGCGGCTTGGCCTACGTCAACAGCAAGCTTTGCAACCTCTGGTTCACCTACGAGCTGGTGCGACGATTGCAGATGCGCGACGGCAGCGCCGATGGCGTTCCCGCGGTCACGGTGAATGCCTTCGATCCGGGCCTGACGCCCGGCTCGAGCCTGACCCGCGACTATCCCTCAGCGGTGCAGTTCGGATGGAACCGGCTCCTGCCCGGCCTCGCGCGCGTGCTGTCGCCGGTCGTCGCAGGGATCAACACCGTCGAGCAGGCCGGAACGGCGCTGGCGCGTCTGGTGGACGACCCGCAGCTTGCGCGGCTGACCGGCAGGTACTTCCCGTCGCACACGCGGTGGAAGGAGGCACCCTCATCTCCGGCGTCCTACGATGCGGCGCGCGCACGCGAGCTGTGGGAGATGAGCGAGCGGCTGTGTGGCACGTCTGCGACGGCCTCCTCTCCATCCTGAGTGGGCTCACATGCACTGGCGGGGGGAGAATCACGCGCGTCAGGCGGCCTGGCGGATGCCACGTCGCGACCGCATCAGCGCTACGCCGGCGATTCGCTTGCGCGAACGCAGCGCTCACGTCACAGAAGCCGGCGCATGGCACGCTCGGTCAAACCGATTCCGGACGGGTTTCGAAGCATCACTCCCTATCTGGCCGTCGACGATGCCGACAGCCTGATCCAGTTCCTCAAGAAAGCCTTCGGCGCCAAGGAGGTGCAGCGTGCGACGCGGCCGGACGGGACCGTGTCGTACGCGGTCGTGCGGGTGGGCGACTCGATGGTCGAGGTCGCCGACGCGCGGCCGCCGTGGGAGCCGATGCGTGCGGCCGTGCACCTGTACGTCAGCGACACCGACCACGTCTACGACAAGGCGCTGCGTGCGGGCGCAGTTTCCTTGTCGGCGCCGTCGGACCTGTTCTACGGCGAGCGTGGTGCCACGGTGCGCGACCCTTGCGGCAACCACTGGCACATCTCCACCCGCATCGAGCTGCTCACGCCCGAGGAGCTGGAACGGCGCCAGGCCGCCTATTACCGCCAGCATGCGCACTGACATGGATCTTCCCGACGTAGCACAGGTTCTGCTGCCGGTCCTCGCCCGCGTCGAGGAACGCGACCGGCCGCTGCTGATCGCCATCGCCGAGCGCATGGCCGCCGAGCGCTACCGGCGCTGGGCGCAGGAGGCCGCCACCGGCTACGAACGCGACCGCCTGCTGGCGTGCGCCGAGCGCGAGGAAGAGATCGCGACCCGAGTCGAGTCGCTGCGACCCGACCACGAGGAAGTTCAGGAGCGCGTGCGCGTCGCCAACCCCGATCTTGCGGCCATCAACCGCGGTCTGTTCGAGGGACGCCCGCGCTCCGAGCAGCTCGCGATCCAGGCCCGCGGCGAGCGGCTTGGAGCGGCGACGTGGCGCGCGCTGGCGCAAGCGCAGGCTTCGGAGGAGGCGCGGCAGACGTTGCTCGAATGCGCGCGCCTCGAGGAAGCCAGCGCCGAAGTGCTCGAACAGCTCCTCGGCAAGCATCCTTCGTGAAGCTCTGCCGCGCGCGCCGCGCGTCGCGCCTGCGCCATGCTGCAGTGGCGGCATGCTGCCACAAGGGGGGACGAGGACGATCGTCACCGCTTCGATCGCCGCCAAGGAACCTTCATCGCCTCCTGCGACCAATCTAGACTGGCTGCGGCAGGTCTTCACGAAACTCAGCCGCGCCGCACCGCCTGCTCATGGTGACGCGCGCGTTGGTGGCTTCCGTATGGCAAGCTCCTCCCTCGGTCTCGTTCTGCGTTTCATGATGCGCTACCCGTGGCGCGTCGCGGCCGGACTAGGCATGGCCGCCGCCGGCACCGGCCTCGGCTTCGTCTTCCCGGGCGTGACGCGTTGGTTCCTGGACGACATCATCCCGAGCGGCGACGTCTCGCGGATCTTTCCCGCGGTGGGGGTGGCGCTGGGGGCGATGGCGCTTCGGCAGCTGTTCTACGCGCTGCGCACGCTGGGCAACAACGCCTTCGAGCTGCGCATGACCTACGACCTGCGCAGCTGCCTGCATGACAAGATCCAGCACCTGCCGCTGAAGTGGTTCGACAAGCAGACCACCGGCGACATCCTGATGCGCATGTCCACCGATGTTCCGGCCACGCAGCGCGTGATCATCGAGGGCATCGACCAGACGGTGCCGGCACTTCTGCAGATCGTCATCACGAGCGGCGTCATGATCTACCTGCATCCGACGCTGGCGCTGGTGACGATGATTCCGGTGCCCTTCATCGCCGCCGGCGGCTGGATCTACAGCCGCTGGGTGCAGCCGCGCGCCGACGAGGCGCGCGAGTCGGCCGGCAGCCTGAGCGCGCTGCTGCACGACAACATCGCCGGCATCCACCAGATCAAGACCTACACGCTCGAGCCCGAGAAGCAGCACGCGTTCGACAAATCGAGCATGGCCTACCGCCGCCAGCAGACACGGCTGCAGCGGGCGTGGGCGATTTACGGCCCCAGCATGGGCTTCCTCGGCGACATGGGCCTGCTGCTGCTGATCGGCTTCGGCTCCTACTGGTGCATCAGCAGGGAGATCACCGTGGGCCAGCTCGTACAGTTCCTGATGCTGCTGGCGATGCTGTACGAGCCTATCGGCCGCCTGCATACCCTCAGCACCAGCTTCCTCAACGGTCTGGTCGCGGCGCCGCGCGTCTTCGAGATCATCCACATGGAGGAGAGCGAGGACCTGCAGAGCGGCCGCCATCTGGAGCACGTCACCGGCGAGATCCGGTTCGAGAAGGTCAACTTCCGGTACGACCAGCGCCGTCCGATTTTGACCGACCTCGACATGCTCGTGAAGCCGCAGCACACGGTGGCCATCGTCGGTGCCACGGGCGCGGGCAAGAGCACGATCTTCCAGCTCCTGACGCGGTTGTACGAGCCCGACAGCGGCGAGATCTACCTCGACGGCGTGCCGACGCGCGAGTACAGCAAGGCGAGCCTGCGCGACAACATCGGATACGTCTCGCAGGACAGCTACATGTTCAACACCACCGTGCGCGAGAACCTGCTGCTCGGGAAGTTCGAAGCCACCGACGAGGAGCTGTGGGAGGCGCTGCGCATGGCGTCCGCCGCCGATTTCGTCGAGCGTCTCGAAGGCAAGCTCGATGCCGAGGTCGGTGAGCGGGGCAGCCACTTGAGCGGCGGCGAGAGGCAGCGCCTGTCGATCGCGCGCGCATTCCTCAAGAACGCGCCGATCCTGCTGCTGGACGAAGCCACCAGCGCCGTCGACGCCAAGAGCGAGAAGCTCATCCAGTCGGCGCTGAGGAAGCTGCGCCAGAACCGTACGTGCCTGATCATCGCGCACCGCCTGAGCACGATCCGCGACGCCGATCAGATCTACGTGCTGCGCCATGGGCAGGTGCTCGCGCATGGCACGCACGAGGAGCTGATCCGCAGCAACGACTATTACGCCGAGCTCGCGCGCATCAGCTTCGGGTTCTCGCACCAGGATCAGGCGGCGTAACACCCGCGGCGGCACAGTGCCGATGGCCGGGTATCAGGCGCGACAGCAGCGCATCGGCCTTCGCGGCGGCCTCGGCCGTGCTCATGACGCCCAGTATCCCTGCAGCATGCCGGCGCTGAGCATGGCGATGCCGACGATGCCGGCCAGCACCCCCGCGCCGCCCACGGTGCGGCTGAAGACCGGCTTCTGGGCGAACTCGTCGGTCACCCCGGCCAGCCAGTTGTAGGTGTCCTTGACGGCGATGCATACGGCGAAGGCCACCAGCAGGCGCGCCGCCAGCTCCTCGTTCTCGGGCGACAATGCCGAGATCGGGATCGTCAGCGACAGCGCCATCAGCATCGTTCCGAACGCCAGAGGGCCGGTGTGGGCCATGACGAGATAGCGCGGCGCGAACTCGCTCTTCTGCCGCGCGGTGGAAAATGCGAAGCCGGTGAGAAAGCCGTAGACGATGTTGATGAGCCCGCCGCCGATGAGAACCTTCTGCGCCGGATCCACGAATCAGCTCCGGCGGTTGGCGGTGGCCGACTTGACGACCTTCATGCCGATGGGCTCGTCCAGCTCCACGTCCATGCACTCTGTCAGGCGCGCCAGCATCTGGTAGTAGCCGACCGTCAGCAGCGTCTCGACCAGCTCGCGCGACGAGAACTTCGAGGAAGCGGCTTCGAACGTGGCGTCGGACGGCCGCGTATCGTCGATGCTCTCCTGCACGAACGCCAGAAAGCGGCGCTCGACGTCGCCGAATACCGCCGCGTCGAGCTCGCCGCGCTCGAGCGCATCGACCTGCTCCTGCGTGGCGCCGCAGGCAATGGCGATGGGCACGTGCTGCACCCACTCGTAGCGACCGCCGAGCGAGCGGGCGGCGAGCAGGATCGCGTACTCGCGCAGCTTCGGATCGAGCTGCTGCTCGCCCAGGATGGAGCTGCCCAGGCGCAGCAAAGGCCGAAAGCTGTTGGTCGCATGCGCCATGGTGCGAAAGATGTTGAGGTGCGCCGGCAGCGCGTCGAACGCTGCGCGCACTTCGTCGGGAGCGGTTGAGGGATCGACGTACGGAATTCGCGCCATGTCGTCAGCTACTCCTTGCCGGCCGCGCCCGCCGCGGCTCAGGCCATGAACAATCCGCCGTTGGTGTCGAGGGAGACACCGTTGATGTAGGACGCTTCGTCGGAGGCGAGGAAAGCGATCGCCGCCGCCTGCTCTTCGGGAGAGGACAGACGCTTGATCGGCATGAAGTAGGTGTATGCCTCGATGCGCTGCCTGCGCGCTTCGGCCTCCTGCGGCGAGCTGGCCGCACCGACGCCGCCGGCGCGGATCATCGGCGTGTCCACGCCTCCGGGACAGATCGCGTTGATCCGCACGCCGCGCGGCCCGTAGTCGAATGCCAGGTGCCGCGTGAGTCCGAGCAGCCCCGCCTTGCTGGAGGTGTAGGCGATGCCGCCGTTGGCGCTCTTCGATCGGCCGGCTAGCGAGGAGACGTTGACGACCGCGCCGCGTCCGCGCTCGGCCATGCCGGGCACGATGGCGCGGCAGAGGAAGAAGGGGCCGCTCAGATTGACTGCGAGCACACGGTTCCAGCGCTCGTCTCGCAGACCGGCGATGCCTTCGAGGCCGGCGGTGTCGCCCGTGCCTGCGACGTTGGCGAGGACGTCGACGGCACCAAGCGCGCGCTCCACATCCGCGACGCAGGCGTTGACGGCGGCGCTGTCGGCGACGTCGCACGACGCCGCGATCGCCCTGCCCCCGGTCTCTCCGATCGCGGCAGCCGTTGCTTCGGCACCCGCCGCGTTGCAGTCGACGCAGGCCACGGCCGCGCCTTCGGATGCCAGCCGTATGGCAGTCGCGCGCCCGATGCCGCTGCCGGCTCCGGTCACCAAGGCGACTCGCCCTTCAAACCGCATGCCGCTGATGTAGCACTTCGGCCCCAGGTCACGAAATGTCGGTCCCCGGGCAGTCGGATCATCCATGACGGTTCTCCGCCCGCCGCAGCGAGCCATGTGCCGCAGGCTGTCGCTCGTCACGCCGGTTCATTGCGAGGTGATGGGTCAGTGTAACCCCGGCTCCGCCGCGGCGTCCGATAGCAGTGCCACCGTTTGCGGCGCGCAAAAGGAGACGTCTCGTGAAGATCACCCTCATGCTCGCGGCGCTGCTCGCCCTGCCTTCGCCCGTGCCCGCTGCCGACTTCTGGGTTCCCCAGAACTTCGCAACCATCCAGGAGGCCATCGACGCCGTGCCGGAAGGCGCGCGCATCTTCGTTGCCGAGGGCCGCTACGTCGAGAACATCGACTTCGGCGGCAAGGCCGTCGAGGTTGTAGGCGCCGGTCCGGCGACGATCCTCGACGGACAGGGCTTCGGTCCGGTGGTGCGGTTCGACAGCGGCGAAGGGCCGTTCAGCGTGCTCGACTCGGTCACCGTGACGGGCGGATCGGCGGTGCAGGGCGGCGGCATTCTCATCCAGGACGCGAGCCCGCGCGTGCTGCGCAGCGTGATCGCCGGCAATCAGGCCAGCCAGCGCGGCAGCGGCGTCTTCATCGGCGGCGCTGGCGCCGAGCCCGACATCTTCAACAACCTGATCATCTTCAATACGAACACCGGAAGCGGCGATCCGCATGCCATCCAGGTCGATGCCGCCTCGCCGCGCATCGTCAACAACACCATCGTCCGCAACGACAGCAACGGCATCCTGACGGCGGGCAACGGCGCACCCGAGATCCGCAACAACATTCTGGCGCGCAACGGCACCCGCTTCGGCGAGTTTGCCGGGCGCGGGCGCGGCATCTGCGACTTCGCCGCCGGCACGGTCATTCAGTACAACCTGTTCTTCCGCAACGTCCGCTCCGCGCTGCTGACGGCGGGGCAGGACTTCCGCCGCATCCGCAATGCCGAGGCGCTGCTGCAGCGCGGGCGCCTCGCGTTCAACATCGACGCCGCGCCGCGTTTCAGCGCCGGCCGCTTGCCGCGCGTGCTCGAGGCGGCGAGCGCCGGCGACTTCGTGCCGTCACCCGAGCGCCTGAGCCGTGCCATCGGCGGCGGCGACCCCGCACCGCAGTACGACGACGCCGACGGCATGCGCAACACGATCGGTTTCACCGGTGGGCCTTACGCGCCCTCGATCCTTGCATGGTCGGCTTCCAGGCTACGCACGGCCAGCAGCAGGAACAGCACGCCGAGCACGCCGGCGATGGCGCCGCCGGTGAGCATCGCGGGGGCGAGCCCGCCAAGAAGGATCGAGAACTTGCCCATTCCGTACGGTCCGAGCGCCAGGCCCACGAACGTCAGCACCAGCAGATAGGCCGCGCCGGCGGTGCCGCGCAGCCGCGCCGGTACGAGGTCGTGCACCGTGGAGATGCCGGCGCCGATCCACATCGATGCGGTCATCGTCAGCGGCACGTTGATCGAGTACGCCAGCACCTTGCTGTCGGTGCCGATCAGCACCAGCAGCAGCGGAAACGGCAGCACCGCGCTGACCAGGCCGGTGTAGAGCCGGCCGTACCTGCTGCGCTGGTGCCACCAGTCGGCGATGGCGCCGCCCATCGTCACGCCCAGCCAGCCCGCGGCTGCGGCCGCGCCGCCGACGTACAGGCCCACTTCCGCCGTCGACACGCCATGCTTGCGAAGGAAGAAGGGCGCCACCCAGTAGCCGATGCCGTAGGTGCCGAAGGAGAGGAAGCCGAAGCCGAGGGCGATCCAGCGAAGGGTGGGCATCCCCAGCACGATGTCGGCGTCGCGCGGGTTTCGCAGCCGCAGGCTCTGCGTCCACGACAGAGCCGCGTAGACGCCGACGCCGAGCGCGGTCCACTGCGCGCCGTCGCCCGTCAGACGCACCATGCCCCATGCTGCGGCCGCGACGACCGCCGCAAGGACGAGGTTGGTGCGCACCGCCGCCGCGCCGCCGACTCCGTGCAGGTGCATCAGCGTCAGCGGCGGAATGACCGAACTCAACTCGCGGCCGAACTCGCGCCAGATCTGGCTCGCGGGCAGCGCCGGGCGCTGCGGCTCGCGCAGCGTCCGCACCAGTACCGCCAGCAGCAGCCCTGGCAGGCCGACGGCGAAGAACGCGACCTGCCATCCGCGCAGGCCGCCTGGCGGCGTGGTTCCCGCCCACGCCGCGTCCCATCGGTCGACGATCTGGCCGCCCAGCATCAGGCCGAGGCCGGCGCCGATGTAGATGCCGCTCGAGTACACCGCCATCGCCGTCGCACGCCGCGCAGGCGAGAAGTAATCGGACAGCAGCGAGTACGCCGCCGGTGACGCGCTCGCCTCGCCCACGCCGACGCCGATGCGCGCGGCGGCGATCTCGGTGAAGTTGCGCGCAAGGCCCGAGAGCGCCGTCATCGTGCTCCAGAAGGCCAGGCCGATCGCGATGAGCGTGCGGCGCGTCCACATATCGGCCAGGCGGCCGAGCGGAATGCCGAACAAGGCATAGAAGACGGCGAACGCGGTGCCGAACAGGAAGCCCATCTGCGCATCGTTGAGGCCCAGGTCGGCCTTGATGTGATCGTTGAGGATGGAGAGGATCTGGCGATCCAGGAAATTGAAGACGTACACCAGCACGAGCACGAACAGTGCATAGCCCGGGTAGGCGCCGGCGATGGCAGGGTCGGATGATCGCTTGTCCATGGTAGAAGCCGAACCCTGCATGAGAGACGCCGCTCAAGCCAGCGAGCTTGGCCGCTCCTCCGCCGGGAGCGCCTTCATCATGGAGCACTGTCCGTTGTGCGGCGGCGATCGCGCCGAAGTCCTCGTCGACGAGGAAGCGGTGTGGGCACGGTGCGGCTGCGGCATCGTCTACAAACGCAGCGGGAGCTCCCCTTCCGCCGATCGCCTCGGAGACTCCTGCCACGAGCGCTACTACGAGCGCTACCGGCGCCGCCACGCGCACCGCGTGCGCAAGGCGCGCATGCAGATCCTCGATGCGCTCGAGGTCGCGGAGCGCGGCCCGCTCCTCGATGTCGGGTGCTCGCTCGGCTACACGCTCGAGGCGGCGCACTCGCTCGGTCTGCCGGCCTGCGGCGTCGAGATCAGTGAGCATGCCATCGAGCATTGCCGCCGACTCGGCCTGGACGCGCGGCGCGGGAGCCTGGAGGCGCTGCCATTCGAGGACGGTGCGTTCGCCGTGGTCATGCTCAAGCACGTCTTCGAGCACACACCTCGACCGCGTCAGGCGCTCGCCGAGCTTCGTCGCGTGCTCTCGGCCGGCGGCACCGCCTTCTTCGCCGTCCCTCATCTCGGGTATTACAAGGCGGCGCGGCCCCGCACGTCGCGCTTCTTTCGCGGCGAGGCCGGCCGTGCGCATTTCGTCTACTATTCGCCCGAGACGCTCTCGCTCCTGCTGGAGCAGGAAGGATTTCGCGTGGAGCACGTGCACGCGCGCCTTTTCCATCGCCGCGCATCGCTGGCGCGCCGCGGCGCCGAAGCGGCGATGCTGCCTGCACGCCTGGCGGTAGAGTGGCTGCGCACCGCCGCGCGGCTGCGCAAGGAATTCTGGCTCGTGGCGTCACGCTCCAGCCAAAGTGTTCGCCAAACGCTGAGCGCAACCGGCGTAAGCGTTACACCGTCGAGTGAAAACCCCCGGCGGCGTGACGGCGTGAATGCACGAGCAGACGCGTAAAATTCTCGCGTTTGGCTCGCAGCGCCGCGTCAGAATAGGAGCGTGTCGCCGCTCGTCTTACTGACTCCACAAGCACCTTGTACGATTGATCATGTCTCAGGTGGGCGCCGAACGAATGTCGCGCGGCGCCGATTCGAGAAATGCCAGCGTACGAATGAAGAGCAAGGAGACACCTATGAAGACCAAGCAGCTTGCGATTCCGATGGCGATGGCAATCGCCATGTTTGCGACCGTGTCCGTGGCCAATGCGGACACGACCGTCACCACCAAGACCACGACCTACTCGGGCACGGTGTCCGAGATCAATCCGAGCAGCTCCACGATGATCCTGAAGTCGGAGACGTCGCCGACCCCGGTCACGTATTCGTTCACGCCGCAGACGGTGTTCGTGGATGCGGCCGGCAACACGGTGTCGGTGGACGCCATCCGCTCCAAGCCGGTCAACGTCGAGTACATTACGGAAGGCGATCGGACGGTCGTCCGCAAGGTCACCGTCATCAACAAGTAGCGGCGTCTGCTCGGCAGACGTCCCGGCCTGACGTAGCCAAGGGACCGGCACGTCGCGCGCATCGGCATCATCCGGACGCGTGCGTGCCGGTTCGGTGACTCGGGCCCAGCGAAGGAGGCAGGAAAACAACATGAAAATCGACAAGTCCTCGTGGCTTTCCCTTACCGTGGGCCTGGCGCTCACGGCCGGTGTGGCCAACGCCCAGACCATCGTCACGACGTCGCCGGGCGCGACCTACACGGGCGTGGTCTCGGAGATCAACCCGACGGCCAACACCATCATCCTGAAATCGGAGTCGGCGCCGGCGCCGGTGACGTACACGTACACGCCGCAGACCGTCTTCGTGGACGCAACCGGCAACACCGTGTCGTATGAGGCCATCCGCAACGTCCCGGTGACGGTCGAGTACGCCGAGCAGGGCGGACGCACCGTCGTCACCCGGGTCGTAGCCACTCGTCCGGCAGGCGCCGCCGTCGTCGCTCCGCCTCCGCCGCCGGGCCCCGCCGTCATCGAACGCAAGACGGTGACTCGGACCGAGGAAATCGACGACTGAACGCGCGAGCGGTCGGGGCGGAAGACGCGCCCGTCCCGGCCGCATCTCCAACCGTAGCCTGCGCGTCCTTCGGAAAGTGCGCGCGACTCGGGCAGCGGGGTAACACATGAGCATTGCATCGGACGATCCGAAGAGCGCCGGAGCGGGAAGCCAGCAGGCTCCGATACCGGACAAGCCATTCCTCACCGACATCCAGACCATCCGCGAGCGTGCCCGCCGGCACATCGAGCAGGGCGCGGTCACCGCCGCCTACAAGGCCGACCGCGAAACCGTGCTGCGCCTGCTCAACGAAGCGCTGGCGACCGAGATCGTTTGCGTGCTGCGCTACAAGCGGCACTACTTCATGGCCAGCGGCCTGAACGCCACCAGCGTCGCCGACGAGTTCCTCGAGCACGCGACGCAGGAGCAGGGCCACGCCGACCAGATCGCGCAGCGCATCGTGCAGCTGAACGGCGACCCGAATTTCAATCCCGAGGGCATCCTGACGCGCAGCCACGCCGAGTACATCGAAGGCGGCACGCTCAAGGAGATGATCACCGAGGATCTGGTTGCCGAGCGCGTCGCGATCGACAGCTACACCGAGATGATCCAGTACATCGGGCACGACGACCCGACGACGACGCGCATGCTCGAAGGAATCCTCGCCACCGAGGAGGAGCACGCCGACGACCTGCAAAGTCTGCTCGACGAGATGGGCGAGTAGTCGGACGACGAGCGCCGCGATTCGGTGGCGCCGGCTCCTGCCGCGCGCGGCCGCTACGGCTCGAACGTCGTTGCCGTCAGCTGATAGGGTATCGTCAGGTTGCCGGAGAAGCGGTCCACCAGCACGTGCCAGGTGCCGGCGGTCGGGCTGGCAACCTCGATCTCCTCGAACATACCGCCGTTGAACGATGCGAAGTCGAAGCTCGACGTGGTCGGCGCCGAGCCGAGCTTCAGGTAGATATCCAAGTCGTTCAGGCTTACTTGACGGCCGTTCAGCGTCACGCGCAGCAGCGCCGTTCCTGGCGGCACGTCGACCGTCATCGTCGCCGGCATCACCGGATCTTCGAGCAGGGCGACGAGCTCGTTGATGATCGCCTGGTGCTCGTTGAGCTGACAGCCGACGAGCGTACTGGCGTCGGTGACGCCGGCGCAGGTGCCGCCGAAACCTCCCTGCAGATCGAGCTCCGCCACGGTGGCGTCGTCGCATGCCGAAGCGATCTCGCCGGCCGCCTTGTCCTCGGCCTTGACGAGCAGCTCGAGCGCCTTGGCATCAGGGCAGCTCGGCGTCTTCTGCTGGCCCCGCTGCGCCTGGCACTTGGTCAGGACCTTGAGCGACGACTTCGTGTAAGTGGCCATGGCCGAGGCGATTCCTTCCTGGCAGGCCTGCTGCGCCTGATCGCCAATCGGGCCCGACGGCTGCGCATCCGCGTATTCGACGTCGAGCATCTCGGCGACCGCGCTCGCGCCGGCGCCGAGGATGCACGCCGCGATGTCGGCGGCGTCGGCGGCGCCGGCGCAGGCACCCTGCGCGCCTATGTGGCCGATGACGTGCTCGGGGCAGCGGGTCGCGATCCTGCCCGCGTCGATCTTGGCCTCCAGCAACGCCACCCGCTCGGTCGTTTCGGCATCGGGGCACGGGCCCGGGCGCTCGCCGGCGCCGACGCCGTCGAGGCACCTCTGCTCCAGCACCAGGCGCTGCGCGACGTAGCGGCTGTACTGCTTGGCGATTTCCTTGCGACAGGTCACCTCGCTGCGAATGAAGAATCCGAAATCGATGCTCGTCTCGGTCGTGCCCGGCGCGCCGACCTGCGAGATGCTGCCGCACGTCGTGCTCGAGAGGTCGCTGCCGCCGATGCCCTGGATGAACGCGCGGTGCACGAACACGTCGGTGTCGAACGAGACGTCGGCCGGCAGGCAGTTGGTGGAGACGCCGCCCGAGGTGACGCCGGCGACGAACTCGGTCCCGCTGAAGTCGACGAACAGCGGCCCGCCCGAGTCGCCATTGCAGGTGTTCGAGTCCACGCCGGGCGCGTCCAGCGGCGACTCGAACGCCCAGCACACGTGCGTGCTTTCGGGTACTTCTCCGCCGCAGCCCTCGATCTCGACCACGCCTTCGCGCAGCACGCCGTTGTCGGCGGAGGCCCCGCTGGTGATGCCGTAGCCCGCGACGTCGGCGCTGGTGCCGGTGCCGGGAGTGCCCACCGTGTTGATTGGTGTCGGAGAGACGCCGGTAACGGGTGTGGCCAGCGTGAGGACAGCCACGTCGCCGCCGACGGCGAACTCGTAGGTCGGATCGACGTCGATGCTGGCCACGGCAAGGATGCCGGCGTTCTGCAGGTACACCGCATGAGCGGACGCCGATGGTGTGCCGCAAGTGGCGAAGGTGCTGCCCTGGCAGACGCAGTGCGCGGCCGTCAGGAAGGTCTGGCACCCGATCAGCGTGCCGCTGCAGATCTGCGCGAAGTTGCTGCCGTTGGCGACGAGCAGCGCGCCGGTGGTGGGGCGGTCCAGGGTGCGAATGCCGTTCGTGATGCGCGGCGCCGCACGCTCCGGCGTTGCCTGCTCGGCCGCTGCCGTCGCCACTCCGACCGCGATGGCCAATGCAGATGACGCGATGGAGGCGGAGACGCGCAGCCGGAACCTCATCGTTCCGGTCTTACTCCAGCGGCGTATCGCTTTCGATACCAAGAGTTCGGACGGTGGCAGAAAGGGGGACGCTGGCGGGGTCGGGCGAGGTTCGCAGCAGCAGGTCGCCGCCGGTCATCGTCACTCCGAACCAGTAGTGCTCGTTCTTGCAGTGATGCAGGCGGTGGTTGCGCCACAGCTTCTTGAAATACTCCGATTTGGGGCGGTAGCGCGTGTGCACGAGGAAGTGGACCCACTCGTAGCGCAGCGCCATCAGCATGAAGAAGGACAGGCCGGTCAGCGCCAGGCCCACCGTCGGCAGCAGGCCGACGAAGATCAGCAGCAGCAGCGGCAGCGCGATGAAGAAGCCCTGCACGGGGATGAAGAGGATCTCCAGGTTCCAGGGATCGCGATGATGCGCGCGGTGCTTGATCGGCACGCGAAAGTCGAGCGTCCAGCGGCCGATCCGGATCGGCTCGAAGTGCAGGATGAAGACGTGAATCATCCACTCCTGCACCGGCCACAACGCGAAAATCGCGGCGACGATCGCGACGTCGCCGAGCGACCAGCCGCCGGCGGCGATGCGGGCGATGAGCGCGACCGCGTTGGCGACGAGCAGGAAGCGCGGACTGCCGTGGCGTACGAACACTCGCGCCGCCTCGGCCAGGGTGCGCGGGCTTTCGGGAGCCGACAGCGCAGGCGCATCGACGGCAAAATCGGCATCAGCGGTTACGGCTCGGCTCATCGTCGTTCCTGCGGCGGTATGTTCTGCGCAACCTGGCCCATCGGCCAACCTGTGTCACGGCGAGTCGGGCAGGGTAAGCGAGAAAAACGCCCACCCGCCACGGCTGACCGGCGTGTTCACGGCGCGGCGGTTTCGGTGGGCGTGGCCTGCGCAGCCTCCTCGGCCGCCGCAGCGGCGGCCGCGCCGCTGCGCATGGCCTCGACCGCGTCGCGCTGCGACTTGGCCTCTCCGGCGCGGCCGCTCTTTTCGAGCGCCGTGGCCAGCGCTTCGCGGTTCTCGACCACGGCTGGTGCCAGCTCCACCGATTTCATCAGGGCGCTGACCGCGCCGGCCGCGTCGCCCTGGTCCAGCCGCGTAAGCCCGATGCTGTAGTAGGCCTGCGGCGCCAGCGACGCGTCGATCTCGTAGGAGCGTGTGAACGCGGGCAGCGCCAGCTCGGGACGGCGAAGCGCGCGGTAGAGGACGCCGCGATTGTAGTAGAGGCCGGCGGCCAGACGACGCGTCTCGGGCGGCTTGTCGGCCAGCGGCTCGGCAATCTTCGCCAGCGCCGAATCGTAGGCTGCCAGCGCGCGGTCGACCAGGCCGTACTTCTGATAGACCGAGCCGAGCCGTGCATGGTTCTCGGCCTTCTCCGGCTTCTCGGCCACCGCGCGCTCGTAGGGCGCCACCTTGTCGGCCAGCATCGCGCGCGCCGAATCCAGAAGGCGCTTGCTCTTGGGGTCGCTCGGATTCATCTGCGCGGCCTGCTCCAGGCGCGCGATGCCGCGACCGAAATCCTCGGCTGCGCAGTAGGTGATGCCGAGCGCCTGCACGAACTCGTGGCGCGTGGGCGCGAGCGCCACCGCCTTCTCCAGCGCGGCGGCCGCCGCCGCATGCTCCTCACGTCCGCGCAGCGCCCAGCCAAGATAGTAGTAGGCGACGGCATTGTCGGGCTGCATCGCGATCACGCGCTCGGCCGATGCGGCGGCGTCGCGGAACGACTGGATCGTCACGTAGATCCGCATCAGCTCGGCGTGCGGCTCGGGCGAGGTCGGCGCCAGCTCGGCAGCGCGCTTGCAGCCGCCGACGGCGTCGAACCATTCGCCGCGCGAGACGTGGTCACGGCAGCGCGCGAGTTGGTGGGCCGGGTTGTTCTCGTCGAATGCCGCGCCGGCCGGCGGCGGAACGATCGCGATGCTCGTGCCGCCGACGCCGGTGTAGTGCCCGGGCGCGGCCGGCGTCGACGCCGCGGCGCCCGCCTGCTTCAGCTGCTCGGGCGAGACGCCTTCGATTCCTGCAGCAGGAACGCCCTGCAGCCCCTGCGCGGCGGCGGCTTTGTCGTCGTCTTCCGCCTTGCCGCGGCCGGTCGTGGCACAGCCGGCGATCGTCGCGGCAACGAGCAGCAGCGCCATGCCATCTCGAAGGAAGGCGAAACTCTTGACGGTGTGAGCGCGTGCGACGTGGCCAGCAGTCATGCGCCTGTCCGTTCCCCGTTTCGGCGGTCCGCTCAGCGTCGATCGGCGCAGCGCGCGGCGGCAGTGCTGATGCGGACGATACGAAGATCTCCGAAGGGAGTTCCCACTCCGCTGTTGAGCACCAGCGCCACCGCAAGGTTCCTGTCCAGGTCGGCCCAGGCGCCCGAGCCGCCAAAGCCGAAGTGTCCGATGCCGTGCCGTACCGGTACGCCGAGCGTGAAAGGACGGTGATACCCCAGGCGCCAGTGCATGGGGAAGGGCACCACCCGGTCCACCGTCGTGTTCTGCACCGTGGACGCCCTGTGCACCGTCTTTTCCGAGCAGATCCGAACGCCTTCGAGCTCGCCGCCCGATGCCAGCGCCGCATAGACGCGGGCAAGCGAGCGCGCCGTGAAGACGCCGTTGGCCGAGGGATTGGTCGCAGCCGCGAACTCGGTGGAGTTGAAGTCGAGGTCGTCGATTCCATGCGGAATCAGCGCCCGCTCGGCCTCGCGCAGATCGACCGGGATTCCGAGCATGCGCAGCCAGCGGTTGATCGCCGCCAGATAACGGCGCGCGCGCTCGGTGCCGCCGGTGCCGGAGTTCATGCCCATCGCCACCAGCGTGGCCTTGCGATGCGCGAGGGCGTCGGGAAGGCCGACGTAGCATCCGTCGAGCTGCAGCGGCGTTGCCAGCTCGTCCTCGAGCACCTGCGAGAAGCTCTTGCCGCTGACGCGCTGGATGATCTCGCCGACGAGATAGCCGTAGGTCAGGCCGTGATAGCCGTGCGCCGCGCCGGGCGGGTGGATCGGCGTTGCCGCCTCCAGCGCCCGGATCATGTAGTCCCAGTCCAGCATGCGACGGGCGTGGTCGATCATGCTGCGGATGTCGTAGAGGCCGGCCTCGTGGCACATCACCTGCCGGATGGTGATCTTTTCCTTGCCGCCGTAGGCGAACTCGGGCCAGTGCCTGGCCACCGGCTCGTCGTAGTCGACCAGGCCGCGATCGGCCAGGATGTGAAGAAGCGTCGAGGCGATGCCCTTGGTCGTCGAATAGGACACCGAGGCGGTGTCCTGCAGCCACGGCGAGCCATTGGAGTCGAGGCTTCCGCCCCAGAGGTCCACGACCTTGACGCCGCGGTGGTAGATGCACAGCGCGGCGCCGCCGGGACCGCCCGCCGGAACCATGGTCTTGAACAACCGCGCCACCGACCAGAAGTCGGGATGGATGTAGCCTTCGACCTGAGCCGTCTTCATTCCACGCTGGAAAGTAAGCACGGCGCTGGGTCCGGTCAGGCCGAATGTGGGAAAGCCCAAGCGCGACATAGGCCTTCAGAGTATCCGCGCCGTGGCGTGGTGGAAATTGTGCCTGTCTCCTTTTTTGCCTAGGGAGGGACTCGCGAAGAAGGGGACACACATGGATCTTCCCGTCAGCGTCAACACTCTCGGAGCGATCATCACGGCCTGCCTCGGGCTGCTGGGCCTGTTCTTTCCGCTGACCGCGGCGCGTCTGGTGCGCCTGGAGCCCCAGGGAGAGCAGGGGATCTCCGAGCTGCGCGCCACCTATGGCGGCATCTTCCTGTCCATCGGCCTGTTCGCCGTCATTGCGCAGGAGCGCAACATCTTTCGGGTCCTCGGCATCGGCTATCTCGGCGCGGCCGGAGCGCGCGCGTTCTCCATCTGGCACGACCGGAGCTACTCGGGTGCCAACATCGGCGCGCTGGTCTTCGAGGTGGTGGTGGGGCTGATCCTGCTGATTCCCTGGGAATCGTTTCTCGGCAACCGTCCGTAGTGGCAGCCGAGCCATCGCAGGCCGCGATGCTGGCGCTGGCCTGCCTCATCATCGCCGCCAGCAGCTTCTTGCAGGGAGCGGTCGGTTTCGGCCACGCGCTGGTGGCGGCGCCGCTGCTGACGCTAATCGAGCCGCGCCTGGTGCCAGGGCCGGTCACCGCCTCCAGCATCGTCCTGAGCGTGCTGGTGTTGTGGCGCGAGCGGCACGCGGATGTCGCCGCTGCCGGCATCGCTTGGACCCTCGCCGGGCGCGTCCCCGGCAGCGCACTGGGCGCGCTGGCCATCGCTCTCGTCCCCAACGAGCGGTTGGCGATCTTCGTGGCCGTGCTCGTCCTGGTGGCGGTGGCCATCAGTACATCCGGTCTGCATCCACGCATCTCGCGGCGCTCCCTTCTCGGGGCGGGGGTTGCCTCGGGATTCATGGGCACCGCTGCTGCCACCGGCGGTCCGCCGCTGGCGCTGCTGTATCAGCACTTTCCCGGTCCGACGCTGCGTGCGGCGCTGGCCGCGAATTTCGCGCTCGGCGGAGCCATCTCGCTGGCGGCGCTGGCGCTGGCGGGCAAGTACGCCGCCGCCGACGTTGCGCCGTCGGTGATGCTCTCGGTCGCGGCTGCGGCCGGCTTTGCCCGTTCGCGCGTCGCCGCCGACTACTTCGACGCCGGCCGCACCCGTCAGGCCGTGCTCATCGTCTCCGCCGCCTCGAGCATGGCGGTGCTGGCGCGCGAGCTGCTGCGCGCAAGCGCTCCGTGAGGGACCTCGAGCCCTGACTGCTCGACCGCGTGGCGCACGGTGAGGCGCCGGCGCGACGCCGGCGAGTTGAAGCGGCAGGCGAACCGCACGATGGATCGCGCATGAGCCCGCCGCTGTTGTATCTCGTCGACGTTTTCGCGGAGCGTCCTTACGCGGGCAACCAGCTTGCCGTGGTGCTCGGCGCCGAGGGCTGGACGACCGAGCGCATGCAGGCTTTCGCGCAGGAGACGAACTTCTCCGAGACGACGTTCGTGCCCGCGCCTCGCCTTCGCGACGGCGGCTACGACGTGCGCATCTTCACTCCGGCCGAAGAGCTGCCCTTCGCCGGGCATCCCACCATCGGCACGGCCTGGCTCCTGCGCCGGTTCGTACAGAACGGAGCCGGCGAGACGGTGACGCTGCACCTCGGCGTCGGCGACGTAGCCGTGACGTTCGATGATGCGAACGGGCTCGCCTGGCTTGCGCCGCGGCCGCCGGTGCTCGGCGATGTCCGCGATCGTGACACCATTGCCGCCACGCTCGGCATCACCTGCGGCGATCTCGACGAAGATCTGCCGTGCCAGGACGTCAGCGTCGGCATCCGCTTCGTGCTGGTTCCGGTGCGATCGCTGGACGTCCTGCGTGCGCTGCAGCCGGCGCGGCTGCCGCAGGGAAGCTCCGGCGCCGCCACCGGCGTCCTGTGCTTCGCGCGCGAGGCCTATGATCCGGGCGGCGACCTCGCCGCGCGCATGTTCTTCGAGGCGCGCGGTCTGCGCGAGGATCCGGCCACGGGGTCGGCCAACGCCTGTCTGGCCGCGTACCTTTCGGCCCACCGCGTGCTCGGGGCCGAGCAGGTGTCGGCGCGCGTGCAGCAGGGCTACGAGATCGGCCGTCCGTCGACGCTGTACCTGCGCGCGCAGTCGCCGCAGCACGTGCAGGTGGGCGGCCGGGTCGTGCTCGTCGCCCGAGGTGAGCTGGCATGAGCGGCGTGCCGCGCATGCTGATCCTGGCGGGCGTGGCGCTCGTGGTGGTCGGCCTGGCGTGGCCGCTGGTGGCCAAGCTGGGGCTCGGACGTCTGCCGGGCGACATCGTCGTCGAGCGCGAGAGCTTCCGCTTCTACTTCCCCATCACCACGATGATCGTGATCAACGTGGTGCTGTGGCTGCTGCTGCGATTCTTCGGACGATGACGCGGTGAAGGACCGCTTCGGAAGAGGCGCTCTCCTGATCGCGGCGGCGGCGCTCGCGTTCAGCCTGATGACCGTGTTCGTCAAGCTGGCCGGGCAGCGGCTGCCCAGCCAGGAGGTCGTGCTCGCGCGCGCGCTGGTCTCGCTGGTGCTGAGCTGGCTGCTCCTGCGGCGGCGCGGCCTCTCGCCGTGGGGGACGCATCGCGGTCTTCTGTTTCTGCGCGGGCTGCTCGGCGGACTCGCGCTGGCCTGCGTGTTCTACTCGGTGACGGTGCTGCCGCTGGCCGACGCCACGGTGCTGCAGTACCTGTACCCCACGTTCACCGCGCTGCTGGCGGCCCTGATTCTCGGCGAGCGCGCCGGGCGCGGCGTCCTGGTGGCCAGCATTGTCAGCCTTGCGGGCGTCGTGATGGTCTCCAAGCCGAGCGTGCTGCTGGGCACGACCGCACCTGCGCTCGATCCCGTGCATGTGGCCGTGGCCATCGCCGGCGCGGTGCTGACGGCGCTGGCGTACATCGACGTCAAGCGCCTGGCGTCGCTCGAACATCCTCTCGTCATCGTGTTCTGGTTCCCTCTCGTCACCGTTCCGCTGACGGTGCCCACCCTCATCGGGAGCTTCGTCTGGCCGCAGGGCATCGAGTGGCTGTGGCTGCTCGGCGTGGGCGTGTGCACCCAGGCCGGGCAGGTGCTGTTCACCAGCGGCCTGCTCTACGAGAGCGCCACGCGCGCGACGGCGCTGACGTACCTGCAGGTGGTCTTCGCGGCGATGTGGGGCGCCCTGTTCTTCGGTGAAGTGCCCGACGCGACGACTGCACTCGGCGCCATGCTCGTAGTCAGCGGAGCGCTTTCGCTCGCGTGGCAGGGAGGCGCCGCGCCGGCGCCGCCGCCGCCCGATGCCGAGGCACTGCCGGTGGAGGCGGAACCCGCGGCCTCCTCCAGGTGAAGCTGCCGCCGGCCGCCGAAGCGGAACGAAGCGGGGCGGAGGGCGAACCGGCGCTGCGCCTGCTCCGATCGTCACCGACATGAGGCTCGGTGCGCGACGTCTCGTGAAGAGATTTCGGGGTTCTCGTGTCTACGGCACGTAGGAGAATCCGCAATCCAGCAGTGCATCGACGGTGAATGTTCACCCCGATTGGAGGAGTCCCATGGCGTGGAGATATCTGCTGTCCGCTGTTGCCATCACTGGCCTGATGAGCGTCGCCGCGCCGGCCAACGCCGGCAACGACGATTACGACCGCTACTCGTACGACGACGATCGCTACGAAGAACGCTACGACGAGGATCGCTACGATCGCTACGACGACGACGACCGCCGCACCTACTACCGCCGCGAAGAGCGCCACTACGTGCCGCGCTATCACCATACGACCATCGTCGAGCGGCGCGTGGTGCCGTACGTGCAGAGACGCGAGGTGATCTACGACGGTCCGTGCCGCGTCGAACGCGTGTTCCTGAGCAGCGGTCGCATCGAAGAGTCGCGCCACTGCCGCGCGCCGCGCTTCGTCATCCAACCGGCACCGGTGGTCGAGTACTACTACTGACGCCGCAGCTTGCGGCAGCCAGACAAGGGGACGGTCCTTCCTGGCCGTCCCCTTGTCGTGCGCCGGCTGCGCCCGCCAGGATTCTGAGCGCCGCCATGCTCTCATTTCGAGACACCGGCGGCGCAGCGGCCGCGCGCCGGGCGCGAAGCGGAGCAGGTCGTGCCGACGGCGCGGCCCGGCCGCTCGTGCGATGGCACACGGCTGGACGCACCACGTCGAACGGAACGTAGCCCCCGCATGCATGGACGGCGCGCCGGTTTCGGCACCTTGGCCGAGTCCCGCTATCGGCCGCCGCGGCGCGGAGGCCGCTCTCGACAGCCGCCACGGTCGCCGCGAGCGGCTTTCTCCAAAAATCCACTGGCGTCAGGTCGTCACCGGCCTTAGGTTCGCGCGCCATGGAGAGTCTGCTGGCTGCTTCGTTGATCTTCGTGTTTGCCGTGCTCGCGTCCCTGCACCTTTACTGGGCGGTCGGCGGGCGCCGCGCCTTTTTCGCCGCGATTCCGGAAGTCGACGGAGCGCTGGCCTTCGTACCGTCTCGTTTCGCGACACTGACCATTGCCACCGTCCTGGCGGCCTGCGCCGCCGTCGTCGCCGCCAGCGCGGGCTTCCTGGCCGTCCCCGTTCCCGGAACGGTCGTGCGCTCTCTGGCGGCCGGGCTGTCGGTCGTGCTGGTGATGCGCGCGATCGGAGACTTCAGCCTGTTCGGCATGTTCAAGAAGGTCGACGGCACCTACTTCGCCGAGATGGACTCTCGCGTGTACTCGCCGCTGTGCCTGGTCCTTGCCGTCGGCGCCGTCGTCGCGACGCTGCCGCCGCAGGCGTAGCCCTTGCCGATGCGCGGCGCGCCGTTGGCGCCAGCGCTTCTCCTCCGCCACCAGGCTTTCGCTGCGCAGGCCTCTCGGGTAGGCCTGCCAGCATGTCCGTCACCATCTTCGGCATCGTCAATCTGACCGAGGACTCCTTCTCGGACGGGGGACGCTTCCTGCAGCCGGAGGCGGCGATCGACCATGCGCTGAGGCTGCGCGCGGACGGCGCCGACGTCATCGATCTCGGACCTGCGTCCAGCGCCCCCGAGGCGCGCGAGGTATCGGCGCAGGAAGAGATCGAACGGCTCGCGCCGGTGATGGCCGAATTGTCACGCCACGGGGTGGCCGTCAGCGTCGATTCGTGGCGCACGCAGACGCAGCGGTACGCGCTCGGCGCCGGCGCAGCCTACCTCAACGACATCCGCGGCTTCGACGATGCCGCTTTCCATTCCGAGCTGGCTGCTTCGACGGCGCGTCTGGTGGTGATGCATTCGGTCCAGCGCGGCCCGCGCGCAACTCGCGAGGTGACGGACGCGGCTGCGGTGCTGCGCGGCATCGAGGAGTTCTTCGCGGCGCGCGTGGCCGCGCTCGAGACGGCGGGCATCGACCGCGCGCGTCTCGTGCTCGATCCTGGAATGGGCCTGTTCCTGGGAGCGGATCCGGAGCCGTCGGTTCTCGTGCTGCGGCGCGTGGGCGAGCTGCGCGCGCGTCATGGCTGCGACGTCATGATCTCGGTGTCGCGCAAGTCCGTGGTCGGGCGCCTTGCCGGCGGGCGCGGCATCCACGAGCGCGCGGCGGCCTCGCTGGCGGCCGAGCTCTTCGCGGTCGAGCGGGGCGCCACCTTCATCCGCACGCACGAGCCCCGCATGCTGCGCGATGCGCTCACGGTGCTCTCGGCGCTGTCGGAGAAGGCATGACGTTGGTCGCCGGCGCAGGCGTTCCCGTGCGGCGGTGAAGCATGGACCTGGAGGCGACAGGATGGGGCGGCGGCGCACGGCTCGCTCTTTTCAGCGCAGCTCCCAGCGCACGCCGAACGTCCGTAGGGCATCGAGCATGTCCATCGCCGGCAGCGCCTTGCCGGTGGTCATGACGCCGGCATCGCGGCCGCGGCCGCGCACGAGCCACGTCGCCGTCAGCGCGGCGGTTGCACCCGAAGTCGCATAGACGTCCGCGCCGCTCATGCGGCACAGATGACTTCCGCTCGGCGACTGAGCGTGAACGAACACGATCCACGACGCATTTTCGCGCTCGCCCGGCGGCGGCGGAGCCATCCACCGGGCGATGCCCCTGGCGGCGAGCCTGCGCATGCGATCTCCCATCATTCGGCGCGCCGCCGGCTGCGCCTTGGTGGCCAGCGCCAGCCCCGCCGCCGCCGCACGCGGCAGCAGCACGTAGCAGCTGGCGGACTGGAGGCTGGCGATGTCGAGCGGCAGCATCACCGCATCGCCGCCCGGGAACGGCGCGGCCCAGAACGGATCGCGCTCGCCCGGAAACATCACGCGCCGCGCCGTCCACGACGTCGGCATCGGCGCCAGCCGTCCGTCGCGGAACGCGACGAATCGCTCGCCGATCATGCCGAGCGCCGACAGCGCCGTGCCGGTGCTCGGCCGGAAGCCATCGGTGAAGTGATAGGAGCTGACGGTCAGCAGCGGCCCGCACCGCTCGTGAAGCAGTGCCGCGCCGAGATAGCTGAACGTGTACTCGAAGGCCGCGCCAGTGATGACGGTCGCGCCCGTGCTGACGGCGCGCCGGTGCAGGCTCTCGTACACCTGCATCTGGAATGTCTGTTCGCCCGTGGTGTCGACGTAATGGACGCCCATGTCCACGGCCGCCCGCACCACCGGCATGCCGAGCATCGTGAAGGGCCCGACGGTGTTGATGACGGCGCGCATGCCGCCGAGCGCCTGCGCTACCGATGCACCGTCGCCGGCGTCGGCCACGCGCACGTCCGGACGCGAAGGCAGCGCCGCGGCCATCTCCTCGAGCGCGACGCGATTGCGTCCGCCCAGAACGTAGGGTTGCTCGAGTCGCTCGAGCGCGGAAACCACCAGACGCCCGGTGTAGCCGGTGGCGCCGAGTACGAGCAGCCGATCCATCGAGCGGCCGGATCGCTGGCGGCTAGTGAACGCCCGAGGCCGGCGCGAGCGTCGTCGGAGAAACGCCGAGACGCCGAAGCGCCGCCTCCCACATGTCCTCCGGCGGCGTGTCGAAGAGGAAATCGGCGTTGACGTCGCTGTTGATCCAGGCCGTCTCGGTCAGCTCGCGTTCGAGCTGCGAGGGGCCCCAACCCGAGTAGCCGAGCAGGAAGCGCAGGCGCCGCGGCGGCTGCGCGGCCAGCACCTTGAGCGCATCGGGCGCCGAGGACATGTACAGCCCCGGCATCACCTCCTGCGTGCCCTTGCCGCTGAGCCCTTCGACATACTCGTGCAGGATCCAGCCGGTTTCCGGCTGCACCGGCCCGCCGGACCAGGCCACGTCCTTCTTCGGCCCCTGCCACTCGACCTCGATGGCCTTGAGCAGCTCGCCGACCGGAACGCGGGTGGGCCGGTTGACGACGAGGCCGAACGAGCCTTCGTGCTGATGCTCGATCATGAGCACGACCGAGCGGTGGAAGTTGGGATCGCGAAGCTGAGGCATCGCGATCAGCAGACCAGGTGCGACCCGAAGCTCCCCTATCATGTGTTTTTTAGTACTCCCGGACATGGCTGCGGGCAAGGGGAGGAATTACCCGCGTGCGTTGGCGCCCCCGATCCGCCGGCGAGAGCCACGCACCGTAGTGCGCGCCGAGGCAGTCACGCCCGCCGGCATGGCTTCGGACGGGCCTGCGGCGTCAGTCGTCGTTGGCGCCCATGTCGGCAAGTGTCCCGCTGGTCTGCGCTCCGTTGGCGTTGTTGCCTTCCAGATGGTTGCCCCAGTAGCTGCCGCCGCCGCTGGCGTTGATGCCGAACCCCTTGTTGCGATAGATCATGTTGCCGTTGACCCGCATTGGGCTGCCGCCGGAGCTGATGATTCCCGCGATGCCGTTGTAGTCGATGCGGTTGTCTCGGATCAGCCCGCTGACCTTGATGCCGTTGCCCTTGTTGAAGACCACGACGTTGCGCTCGATGATCGTGCCGAGGTTGGCGGCACCGCAGGCGCAGTTGGTGATCCCGTCGCCACCGTTGCCTTCGATGTGGCTGTCGCGCACGACACCTTGATACAACGTTATGCCCGGCCCGCCGTTCCCCACCACGTGAACGTCCTCGATGGTAACGCTGTTGTAGTACTGCGTGTCCGTGTAGATGCCGCCCGAGGCGAAGCCGCGGATGCGGCCGTTGCGCAACGTCGAGCCACCCTGGATGGAGATGCCGTAGCCCGATCCGGAGGTGCAGATGATGCTGGTGGCGTCGTAGGGAACCTGCAGCGTGCAGGTGCCGGGACCGATGATCGCGAAGCCGTTCAGGTCCAGCGTCGCGTTCGAAAGGACGACGCCGGTCGTCCCCACCGGCACGACCAGGTTGCTCGTCAGCCGGTAGCTTCCGTCGATGAGCTGGATCGGGAAACCGTCACCGGCTTCGACCGAAGCCTGATTGACCTCGATGACGCCGTCGACGGCGGCTGCCGAAGGCGGCAGTGAAAGTGTCGCCACGGCCGCCGAGGCCGCCACGGCTGCCATTTTCGACCAGATGGATGCGCGCCGGTTCAGGCTCGTCATGACTTCCTTCTCCTCCTCGCCGGGCCGATCTCGCTCGCTTCTTCAACTGCACGCCGGACACGCCGGCAGCGCCGGCTGTCCCACCGCGATCCGCAACGCCAGCAGCGAGTCGGATGCCGTGACGTCGCCGTTGCCATTGACGTCGCACACGCAGTCGGCACAGGTCTGGGTGCCGACCGCCGCCTGCAGGATGAAAAGGGCGTCGCTGGCGGTGACGGTCAGGCTGTTGTTGGTGTCGGCACACAAGACGGTCGCAGCTTCGTTGGCCGAGATCGCGGCGACGTCGGCGGCGGCCAGGGCGGCGTGCGCGTCCGATCCGTCCACTTGTATCTGCCAGGCCTGGCCGTCGTGCTCGAGGACGTCCTCGTCGTCGAAGCCGACTCCGCCGACGGATCCACTGCCGTCGAAGGAAACGAGCACGTGGCCGTTCTCGAGCACATGCGCGGCATCCACGTCGAGCGCGTCGGGAACACCTGCCGCCGACCCGTCGAAGAGGATGGAAAAGGTGCCCGCCTGCAGCCGGACCAGATCCTCGTCGCCGACGACGAGTGCTGCGTCGAGCCTGGCGGCGATGTCGAAGGAGACGGCGATATCCCCGTCGATGATCGCCACCGCGTCGATCGCCGCGCCCTCGGGAATTCCTTCGGCCGAGCCGTCCAGAGCGATGCTGTAGCTGGCGTTCGCGAAGCGCACGACATCGCGCGGCGTGGCAGTGATGCCTCCGATCACGGTCGTGGAGTCGACGGAGAAGAGCATGTCGCCGTCGGCGGCCACCGAGTAGCCCGCTAGCGCCACCCCTTCGGGCAATGGTCCCAGACTGGCCGTGGCGGTGTTGCCGTTCAGATCATCGATGATGACGTCATGGTCGGTCGCGGTCTCCTCGCCGACCGTGACGGTGACGTCGGCGCTGAACTCGAGGGATTCCAGCGTGGCGGCGCGTGCGACGCCTGCCTGCGCCATCCAGTGAGCGGCGACGACAGCGAGCAGCAAGCGGTGACGAGGCGAACGCGAAGAGAGAGGACGGACGTCGGGTTCCCGCTCCACGTGTCCCCTTCCCAAGAGCCACCGGCGCAGTCAACGCATTCGCTCACCCTGTTGCGGCGACGATTCGAGTTTTTTCGATGCATCACGCTCCAGCCTGTCCGACCGCGTGAGTGCCGCGCGGCGGGCCTTTGCGCAACGCTCGCCCCACGGAGGAGTTGCCGATGCGGAGCTTTCCTTGGCTGCGACGCACGATACTGTCTCCCTTCGACGTCCGATGGTGGGCAAGACGGCTGTCGCCCTTGCCGCCGCCAGCCGCAAAGCGCGTGCAGCACTGCCCGCGCAGGAGAAGCAATACATGGAATACGGCGTACTCGTACCGCAAGGATGGCGTCTCGATCTCACCGGCGTGCAGGGCGACGCCGAGAAATGGCGGACGTGCGATCGAGTCATCCGCGGCCTCGACGAGGCGGGATGGCAGTCGCTGTGGGTGTTCGACCACTTCCATACGTTTCCGCGCAAGCAGGTGGAGGCGACCTTCGAAGCATGGACGATGATGGCCAACATGGCCGCGATCACGTCGCGCGCGCGCATCGGCCAGCTGGTCACGTGCAACGAGTACCGCCACCCTGCCTACCTGGCCAAGATCGCCGCCTGCGTGGACGTGATGAGCGGCGGGCGCCTGGATCTCGGCATCGGCGCCGGGTGGTTCGCCGAGGAGTTCGAGGCGTTCGGCTACGACTTTCGCACCATCGGCGCGCGCCTGAAGCGGCTCGGTGAGTCGCTCGAGATCCTGCGCCGCCTCTGGGGCCCCGAGGAGACGGTGACGTTCGAAGGCAAGCACTTCAAGCTCGTGGATGCGATCTGCCAGCCGCGTCCTCTGCAGAGCCCGCGCATCCCCATCGTCATCGGCGGGCGCGGCGAGAAGGTGCTGCTGCGTCTCGTGGCCAGGTACGCGGACGTGTGGAACTACAACGGCAGCCAGGACGAGTTCCCGCGCTACAAGAAGATCCTGCAGGAGCATTGCCTGGCGGTGGGCCGCGACTTCGATGAGATCAAGATCACGGCGATGTCGGGCGGCATCGCCTTCGACGACGACGCGGAGAAGGAACGCTTCTTCACGCGCATCCAGACCCAGGGCTTCAACCCCGACAGCCTGCTCGGCTTCGTGGCCTGCCACGGCACGCGCGAGCGCTGCGCCGAGGTACTGTCGGCGTGGAAGGGCATGGGCGTGCACGGCATCGTCTTCTTCTTCAACGACATCGCCTCCTTCGGCAGCGGCGACTCCCAGGCGGAGATCTTCCGTCGCGACATCCTTTCCCAAGTCTGACCAAAGGAAACGCCGTCGCGGGGGTTCGCACAGAGCAAAGGCATCTACGGACAGCGAGGCGATCCGGGCGGCGCGGCGGCCACGGAGAGGCACCGGCTTCACCGCCGCCGCCTCCTGTCGATCGTGCGCGGCCGCCGCGACGGGAGTAACTCGAAAAAACGCCGCCGGTGCGGCCGCTCTGGCCAGCTTGGCAGTGGTTTCAAGGTAGCCGGGTGGGTAGACTCCGCGCCGATGCGCCCGCGCGCCCTCTCTCCGTCTTCGCCGCTCCCGCCGGAGCGCACTGCCTGCGCGCCGGTGCGCGCGTAGAGCGGCCCGATGCGAATCCTGCACTGGACCGAGCTCTATCGGCCGCACATCGGAGAGGTCGAGCTTCTGACCGAGCACCTCATCGGCGCTCTGCACGCCCGCGGCCACGAGAACGTCGTCGTCACCTCGCACACGTCGGCGCCGCTTCGCGACGAGGAGCAGCGCGGGCCCGCGCGCATCCACCGCTTCCGCTTCCAGCATGCGCTGGTCGCCCACGACGGTGCCGCCGTCGACGATTTGCGGCGCCGCGTCTGCGAACTGCTCTCGGCCATCGCGCCCGACGTGGTGCACGTGCACACGCTTCGCCCGAGCCTGCTCTTCCTCGAAGCGGCCGGCAGCGGCCCCTGGTCCACGATCGTCACCGCCTACGACGCGCAAGCGGCATCGGCCGCGCTGGCTGCGCGCGCGCTGACCCGCGCCGATGCCGTCGCGGCAACCTCGCAAGGCGGCCTTGCCACGTTGCGGCGCCTGGTCCCGACGCTGCCCGACACGGCGATCACGGTTCCCATCGGTCTTCCTGCCTCGACGCGTCGCGTGGCCGCGCGCGAAGCGGGGCCGCTCATCGTCGCGGCCGGACGTCTGGCGCCCGACGAAGGCTTCGAGCTGCTCCTGCGTGCGATGCCGATCGTGCTGCGGGTCTTCCCGCAGGCGCGCCTGCAGATCGCGGGCGACGGCCGAGATCGTGCGCGTCTGACGGCGCTCATCGAGGAGCTGCGCATCGGCCAGGACGTCGAGCTTCTGGGCTGGCAGTCGCAGGCGCGCACCGAAGCCATGCTGGCGCGGGCAACCGTGGTGGTCGTGCCCGCACGCCGCGGCGACGCGCTCGGCCTGACCGCGTTGCAGGCGGCGCAGCTTGGGCGGCCGGTCGTGGCCACCGCCTGCGGCGCGCTGCCGGAGATCGTGCATGACGGGGTCACCGGAGCGATCGTACCCAAGGCGCAAAGCAATCCTCTGGCATGGGCGATCATCGAGCTGCTCGCGCATCCCGACCGCGCGCTGCGAATGGGCGCGGCGGCTGCCGAGCGCGCCGCGCGCGATCTTTCGATGCCCGCAATGGTCAACGCGTACGAGGATCTGTACGCGCACGTCTCGCGCGAGCGCCGCCGGCGCGCCAGCAACGCTCTTTCCCATCGGCCCGTGCTGGTGTGGGAAGGGCCGCTCTCGGGCTACAGCGCGCTCTCCTACAGCAACGCCGCCATCTGCAATGCGCTGTTGCAGATGCAGGCCGTCGATCTGCGCATCGTGTCGAACCAGCGGACCTGGACGGATCTGGACTCGCGTCCCGAGCTGCAGGGCCTGCGGGAGCTGGATTCGGCCGTGGCCGGCAGTCCCGTCGGCGAGGCGGCCAACCGTGCATCACTATGGGTGCGCAACCAGTTCCCGATGCGCGGCGCGGCGCCCGGACGTTTCCCCTGGGTCGTCTCGCAGACCTGGGAGTATTCGCTGATCTCGACCCCGATGGTGGAGGCGCTCAACCGCTGCCGCGAAGTCTGGACGCCCTCCGTGTTCAGTGCCGAGGCCGTGCGGCGCTCGGGCGTACGCATGCCCGTGGAGGTCGTTCCGTTCGGTGTGGATACGACGCTGTTCACGCCCGAGGGCAAGCGCTTTTCGCTGCCGCACGACGATGCTTTCCGCTTCCTGTTCGTCGGCGCATCGATCTATCGAAAGGGTCTGGACGTGCTGCTGGCAGCCTATGCCCGCGCCTTCCGCCGCAACGAGAAGGTGCTGCTCGTGGTCAAGGACGTGGGCGTCGGCTCCAACTATGAGGGGCATACCAGCGGTGACCGCGTCGAGTCGTTCGCGGCCGACGCCTCCAACCCGCGCGTGGCCTATCTGGACGGGCGACTGCCTTCGGCGTCACTGGCGTCGCTGTACCGCTCCTGCGACGTCTTCGTCAGCGCCTACCGCGGCGAAGGCTTCTGCCTGCCGGCGCTGGAGGCGATGGCCAGCGGCTTGCCGGTCGTGGTCACCAGCGGCGGTGCCACCGACGATTTCGTCGATGAGAGCGTGGGATGGCGCATCCCGTCGCGGCCGCGCTACGTGGGCCGCTCCGTCTACGGGCAGCCTACGCCCGAGGACGTCTACCTGCTCGAGCCCGACGTAACCGCGCTCGCCGAGCTCCTGCGCGAATGCTTCGACCGTCGCGATGAAGTGCGCCGGCGTGCAGATGCGGCGCTCGAGCGCGTGCGTAGCGGCTGGACGTGGACGCACACCGCGCGACGCGTGCTGGATCGCATGGAAGCGTTGATGGGTCTCGGGGCCGCCGTGCAGCGCTGACGTCGGCAGCGTGAAACGCGAGAGCACGCACCGCCGCGCAGGACCATCGTATCCCGCAGCAGCGCCGCGCTCACCAGGGCGCAGCGGTTGGGCTCATCCGGCTACGAGTATCGCTTGATCCACAGCTTCATCTCATCGGTCAGCCGCTCGTCCTCCATGTAGACGCGCGGCGCGCCGGTGGGGCCCATCGCCAGGCGGATGATGAGATGGCCGTGGCGCAGCTCGCGCGGTTCATTCGAAGGGATGCCGCGCTGGTGCAGCAGCTGGTCGTAGTAGTCGTGGACATTGGGCGCCTGGAACCAGACCTCGGCCAGACGGTCGTTGAAGAAGTGTGCCGTCAACGTGCCGGTAAAGCCGATGTCGGTGAACCCGTGGACGTCCATGAACGTGTGCTTGAAGGGCGGCCTTCCCGGGTCGGACTCCGAGGTCTGCTCATCCTTGACGGACACTTCACCCGAGCCCATCGCTGCGACGCGACGCTGGAACTCCTCGGGAGTGATGTAGCTCGGCAGATCGCCGGCGAACAGGACCGGGTCGTACGCAACCTCGGTGAAGGACACGTTGCGGTAGGTCTCGTAGAACACGACGTGAGCGCCCCCGTAGAGCGCCAGCAGGAGCACCGGCAGGCCAAGGCCCAGCGCAAGATTGGTGGATCGGGCCATAGTTGGCTCTTTGAACGATCTGCGCGTCCGGGCAAGCGAACGTCAGGCAGGATCAGGCAACCCCGTGGCTGCGCGTCCATCGCTGACCGGGTAGGGCGGCCACACGACGACATCCTGGCGGCGGCTGAAGTGGAAGACGGCATCGCCTTCGCCCGAGATTCCCTGCTCCTGCGCCATGCTGTTCTCGGCGATCTCGGCGCCGGCGTGCTGCAGCGGCCAGGGCTGATGATGGATCTCGGCTCGCAGCAGCGTCCCGCTGGCCGTTTGCGAGTAGAGGCAGTAGCGCTCGGTCAGAAAATGCTCGAGCGTCCCGGGCTCCGGCTCGAAACGCGGCGAACTCGGCCAGTAGCTGGCCTGGAAGGCGATGCGGCGCTCGACGTTGCGACGGATGCTGCGGTAGTGGACGCGCTCGCGTCGTTCCTCGACTTCCATGTCGGCGACGAAGTACGGGAGCTGGAAGAGCAGGCGAGCGGCGGCGACGGCCAGGACGTTGGTGGCATCCAGGCTGACGAACCACACGCCCGCCTTGTCGCCATGCTCGACGTAGAGGCGCACGTTGAGCTCCGGGAACGCCGAGAACCACGGCAGGTCGGGCAGGCCGCGCACCATCACGCCCTCCATGCGGAACGGCACCACGCCGACCCACGAACTGCCGTTGAATTCCTGGATGCGCAGCTGGGACGGAACCAGCGGTCGCAGGGCGGATGCGGGCACGCGCCAATGCGCGAACAGCAGATCGCGCCAGCTCTGGCGCATCACCCATGGTCCCGATGGGAGGGGCCATGGGCGGTGCTCGGTGCGTCGCAGCGCGGGGTGCATGCCCGGTCGATTGTGGCCGGAAGATGCGCGCGGAGAAATGCAGGCGGCACGAATCAGCGCCGGTAGGCTCCACCAGCCGGGTAAGACCTTTGGCAGCTAGAAGCGGCGCGCCTTGCTGCAGCCGTATCTCGTACGTTCGCGGAAGAGACGCCGGTGGCGAGACCGCGCTCTCGCCACCGGCATTCAGGATCAGCGCCCGCCGCGGACGGCGCGCACGTAGTTGTAGACGGTCTTCGACGACGAGGCGATGCCGCCGGTCGCGTAATTGACGGTCCAGGCCTGGTTCGGGCTCGAGGACGACGTCGTCGAGGTCCAGTACGGCTTGGAGTGCGTGCAGCTGCAGTTCTCGACCATGCAGCCCGGCGCGCAGTTGTCGTTGTTGAAGGCGACGCTGATCGACGGGCTGGAGGTGCTGAAGTCGACGAGCGAGGCCATCTCGCGGACGTTCGGCAGCCGCCAGTCGTTGTAGCCGGCGAAGCCCGCGCCCTGGTCCATTGCGTTCAGCGAGTTGATCTTCCCGTAGGCACCCGCCCACTGGTACGCAAAATCCTGGTAGTCGTGAATGGTGCCGTCGTCCGACAGCTTCTCCCACATCAGGTTGGTGTTGACGTCGGTGATCGTTCCGTCGCCGTTGTCGATAAAACTGAACTCGAGCCCCGCGAGGAACTGGCCGTCCTGCCCCGAACCGTTGCACGCGATCGTGTTGATCGGATTCACGTTGTCGAGCGGGTCATAGCACGTGAACTGCCCGGTCTTCAGGATCGAGCCCTCGATGCAGATGAACTCGCCGCACGAGCACATCAGGTCGACATTGCCGCCGACCGAGCCTCGCAGCACTGCCAGTGCGTCCTGCGCCGTTACCGTCCCCGAATCGTTCACGTCGCCGCACGGCTGAAGCGGCTCGCACATCGGCTCTTCGCCGGCCATGGCGCTCGATGCCAGAGCGGCGACGAGCAGCCATGCCCCCAACACTGTCCTTGTCTTCATCGTCTTATCCCCTTGTCTGCGTATTCGTCGCGCGTGGACCCAGGGGAGCAAACCTCGCCCGTTATCCCTTCCGCCGCACGACGCGTCGCGAAGCTACCACGCTGGTCCGAGATTGGGCGAGCGGAAAGGCGTCAAAAACCTTGGCGCGTGAGCTCGTTCACGCGTGCGAACGCCGGCTCGTGGAGTTGCGCTCCGTTCAAGCGAGAACTTTCCATGGCCAAAGGAATGACGTGTCGAGCTCTCATCCAATCGTCGTGGAATCGAGCCTGGCCGGCGCTGTCATCTGCCGCGTGCCAGCGCCAACACCAGCCTCTCCGCCGCCGCCTCTCCGCTGCGCACGCAATCGGGGATGCCGACGCCGTGGAGCGCGGCGCCGGCCAGCGCGAACGCCGGCAATCGCCCGGCCTCGTCCTCGATGCGCGCCACGCGCTCGAGGTGTCCGACGTTGTACTGCGGCATCGATCGCGGCCACCGGACGATCCGCGCGTGCCGCGGCCGCGCGCGCACGCCGAGCAGCTCGGCGAGGTCGCGGTCGATCCCGGCAAGCATGCGCTCGTCGGGCATCTCGAAGTGCTCGGGGAAGAGCGCGCCGCCCACGAATCCGCGGATCAGCACCATGCCTTCGGGAGCGCGGCCGGCGTACTTGACGCTGCTGAACGTGCACGCCAGCAGCGTACGCCGCTCCACCGCCGGCACGACGAAGCCGAAGCCGTGCAGCGGATGGGCGATGTCCGCGCGGCGATAGAGGAGATTGACGATGGCGGTGGAGGCGTACTCGATGCCGTTCAGCGACCGCGCCAGCTCCGGCGATGCGCTCTCGAGGATGCGCGCGCTCGCATACGCGGGTGTCGCCAGGCAGACCGCGTCCGCCTCGATGCGCTCCTGCGCCGTGTCGAGCGTGTGGACGATCCAGCGGCCATCCTCGCGCCGCTCGACGCTCTCGACCATGACGCCCGTGCGCACGCAGCCCTGCGGCAGCAGCTCGCAAAGACGCGAAGGAAGAACCGACAGACCCTTGTCGAAAGAGATGAACAGCGAATAGCGCGGCCCAGCGGTGGAGCCGGGAGCCGCGGCGCTGCGCTTCATCGCCGCGCTCAGCCCGAGGATGAGGCTGCGATGCCTGCGCTCCATCTCCACGAACCGCGGCATCGTCGCGCGTAGCGACAGCCTGGCAGGGTCGGCGGTGTAGATGCCGCCGACCATCGGCTGCGCCGCCCGGTCGAGCGCCTCGCGCCCCAGACGCCGGGTGACGAAGCTGGCCAGGCTCTCGTCGCTGGCGTCGGTGCGTCGCGGCAGCACCAGGTCCATTGCCATGCGCGCCTTGCCCGGAAGCGAGAACAGCCGCGAGGCGGCAAACGTGGACAGGCGCGTCGGCGCCATCATGTAGAAGCCTTCCGGGATCGGGTGCAGCTTGTTGCCGAGCGCGACGAAGCTCTGCCGGTGCTCGTTGCTGGTGCCGATGATGCGGTCCTTCAGCCCGATTTCCTCAGCCAGCGCACGCGCCCACGGCTTCTCGGTGATGATGGAGTCGGGCCCCAGCTCGAGCAGGCAGCCTTCCTCCTCGACGCTTTCGATGACGCCGCCGGCGCGCGACGACCCCTCGAGGAGCACGACCTCGACGTCGAGCCCGCGCTCGCGCGCCAGCCTGTCCGCGCGATAGGCCGCAGTGAGCCCGGCGATACCGGCGCCGACGATGACGATGCGGGGCTTCAAGACCGCGACGAAAGCTCGTGCACGGTGTCCACGAGCGCGATGACGTTGTCGACCGGCGTTCCCGGCAGGATGCCGTGCCCGAGGTTGAAGATGTGCCCGGGCCTGCCGCCGACCTCCTCGAGCACGCGCGCCGCCTGCTTCTTCACGGTGGCGACGTCGCTCAGCAGGATGACGGGGTCCAGATTTCCCTGAATCGGCGTGCCCGGGAAGCGATCGAATGCCTGACCGATGTCCATCCGGTGATCGACGCCGAGCACGCGCGCGCCGGCCTCCATCTGAAGATCGAGCAGGGTTGCCGTGTCGGTGCCGAAGTGGATCACGGGCACGTCCTTGGGCAGCGCTTCCATGATCGCGCGCATGTGCGGCAGCACGTAGGTCTCGTAATCGTAGGGCGAGAGGCAGCCGACCCAGCTGTCGAAGATCTGAAGCGCCTGGCATCCGGCCTCGGCCTGCGCCGACAGGTACCGGGCGACCGCGCGCGAGAGCACCGACATCATCGCGTTCCACGCGCCGGCATCGGTGTACATGAAGCGCTTGGTGGCGACGTAGTTCTTCGAACCGCCGCCCTCGATCACGTAGGAGGCCAGCGTGAAGGGCGCGCCCGAAAAACCGATCAACGGGATATTCGGCTGCAGCTCGGCGCGGATGCGCGCGATGGCGTCGTAGACGAAGGCGAGCTCCTGGCGCGGGTCGATCTCGCGCAGGCGGTCGACGTCTTCGGGGCCGCGCACCAGGCGGGAAAGGCTCGGGCCGTCGCCGTGCACGTACTCGAGCCCAAGGCCCATCGGCTCCAGGATCAGAAGAATGTCCGAGAACAGAATGGCCGCGTCCGCGCCGATGCGTTCCTGCGCCTCGACCGTCACCTTGGCGGCCAGCTCGGGCATCTTGCACAGGTCGAGGAAGGAGTAGCGCGCCCGCACCTCGCGATACTCCTGCATGTAGCGGCCGGCCTGGCGCATCAGCCACACGGGCGTGTACGGCACCGGTTCACCGCGGCACGCCTTCATGAACGGGCTCTCGGAAAGGAGCCTGGGATCGGCCGCAGGCCGCGGCGGCCGCGCGGGCGCCGCGGCGGCCCGCAGCGTCGCGCGCTTGTCGGCAACGATGGCCGGTGCCTGCTCGCCGGCCTCCTTGATCAGCGTGCCGATCTTGGGGTGCGACGGCTGCATGTCGACGTGGAAGCCGTGCTCGACCAGCGTCTCCGTGCAGACCGGGCCGACCGAGCAGACCACCAGCTCACGCAGGGCTGCGCGGAACTCCTGCTCCTTTCCCAGGCGTCGTACGACTTCGAGCAGGCTGTAGAGCTGGTTGGAGCTGGTGAAGAGCAGGACGTCGACCGTGCGCGCCAGCACCTGCCCGATCGCGTCCTGCAACGGGTGGATGTCGTCGGGCAGCTCCCACCGGTACACCGGCACCTGATGCACGGCCGCGCCGCGCGCCCGCAGCGCCGCCACGAATTCATCGTTGCTGACGCCGTACTCCTGCACGGCGACGGTGGCGCCCTCGACTTCCACGCCTTCGGTGGCCTCATCCAGCGCTGCCAGGATCTGACGCCAGGTGTTGGGCTCGGGGACGGTGATGGTGACGGGGACGCCGAGCTCGCGCAGGACGCGCACCGGCTTGGGCCCGCGCGCCACGGTGGTGGTCGCGCTGAGCGCACGCACCAGGTCGGCCTGCTCGTAGCGCGTCTGCAGGGCGGCGAAGAGGTACCGCGTGCCAACCCCGGTCATGAAGATGACGATGTTTACGCGCCCCGCCAGCAGCTCCTCCGCAAAGACGAACGCCTGATCGTTCGCCTCCAGAGGCACTTCTTTCATCGTCGGCGCCGAGATCGGCACGCCGCCCGCGTTGTGGATCAGACGGCGGGCCTCTTCCGCCATGCGGCTTTCGAAGGAGACGACGCGAAGGCCGCCGAAACCGCGCTGGCTCGCTGCGTGGGGGGCTGAAACGGAATCGGCCATGAGGAGCCGCGATGCCGCGGCGCGCAACTGTCGCAAGATCACCGCATGCTGGCAACCGCCGCTATTGACGGAGCCGCGGTGGAGTGTCTTACTCGGGCCGACTGCGCGCGAGGGCTCGATCGCAGCGCACGCTGCGGCTTGGAGAACCCATCGGTCGGCCGGACCGATACGAGACGGAAGAGGTTGCCCGATGAAGATCCGCGACATCCAGAAGAGCAAACCCATCCAAATCCAGACCATCGATCCGGACAAGACGATCCATCACGCCATCAAGCAGCTGTGCCAGTACAACATCGGCGCTCTGCCCGTGGTCGATTCCTCGGGCTCTCTGGTCGGCATCATCTCCGAGCGCGACGTTCTGCGGCTGTGCTCTCGCGACGACTTCGTCGAGGCGCTGTCGCTCAAGGTCTCCGAGGTCATGACCAAGGACGTCGTCATCGGCGTCTGCGACGACGATCTCGACTACGTCATGTCGGTCATGACCGAGCGGCGCATCCGGCATCTCCCCGTCCTCGAAGACCGCAAGCTCGTCATGATCGTGTCGATCGGCGACGTCGTGAAGGCGCAGTACGATCAGAAGGACACGGAGGCGCGGTTTTTGCGGGATTATATGGCTGGGACCACCGCTTGATCGGAGGCGGCCGCCGCTAGCGCCCGATCTGCGCGTTGCACGCCTCGTCGCTCGCTCCAGCGGGCCTCCAGCCCGCTTACGCTCGCTTCTCGCCGTGCGCCTTGCATCTCGGGCACTATCGGCGGCCGCCTGTGCCACTGCCGCTAGCGCCCGATCTGCGGCGTTGCACGCCTCGTCGCTCGCTCCAGCGGGCCTCCAGCCCGCTTACACTCGCTTCTCGCCGTGCGCCTTGCATCTCGGGCACTATCGGCGGCCGCCTGTGTCACTCAAGGAAGGCGGAAGTGCCACGCGCGCGTTTTCGTCATTCGGTCGAAGCCGTAGTCGGACAACGTCACGCCGACGCCGCTGTCTTTCCAGCCTGACCAAGGGAGGGCCGGGTCGAGGAAGTCGCAGCGGTTGAGGAAGATGGTGCCCGCTTCGACGTGGGGCGCGACTCGGCGGGCGGCGTCGACGTCGCGGCTCCAGATGGAAGCCGTAAGGCCGTAGCGGCTGTCATTCATCTGTCGGATCGCCTCTTCGTCGCCTGCGATCGGAGCCACGGCGACCACGGGCCCGAAGCTCTCTTCCGTCGCGATGGTCATGGAATGGTTCGTGTCCGCGGCCACGGTGGCCTCGAACCAGCGGCCGCGCCCGCCGAGCTGCACGGCGTTGCCGCCGGTGGTCACGCGCGCACCCTTGCCGACGGCATCGTCGAGTTGCTCCTGCAGCGACGCCACCGCGTCGGCCTGGGCCATGGGGCCGAGCATCGTTCGTTCATCGAGGGGATCGCCCGGCTTCCACGCGCGCGCCGCCTCGGTCAGCGCATCGACGAAGTCGGCGTAGATCCTGTGATCGACGTAGATGCGCTCGACGGCGCAGCAGCTCTGGCCCGAGTTGTAGAATGCGCCCTCGGCCAGCGCTTCCGCCACGGCCGCGATGTCGACGTCCGAGCGGACGTAGGCCGCATCCTTGCCGCCGAGCTCGAGGCCGACGTCGATGAAGCGACCGGCAGCGGCCCGCGAAACCGCGCGCCCGCCCTCGACCGAACCGGTGAATGCGACATAGCCGACACGGGCGTCGGAGACGATGGCGGCGGTGATGCCATGCTCCGCGACGACGCCGGCAACCAGGCCATCGGGCGCGCCCGCGGCGGCGAAAGCCTCCTCGAAGTGCCGGGCGCAGCTCGGCGTGCGGCGCGAATGCTTCAGGATCACCGCATTGCCCGACAGCACCGCCGGCACGACGACATTGATGGCGATCAGCAGCGGATAGTTCCACGCGGCGATGTCGAGGACGATTCCGACGGGCACGCGCTGGATGCGGCGCTCGAAGCCTGCCTTCGGCTCGAGCATCGCGTCGGCCAGGCACCGCGACGCCGCCGCCATCATGTGCTCGGCGCGTGCGCGCATCGTGCGGACTTCGCCGCGACCTTGCGGAAGCGGCTTGCCCATCTGCTCGGCCAGCTCGCGCGCGATGGTTTCGGCGCGTGCGTCGAACGCTTGCAGAAAGCGGCTGCAAAGGTCGACGCGCTCTTGCAGCGGCGTTGCGCGCCAGTCGCCCGCGGCGCGCTGCGCACGCGCCAGCAGCGGCTCGACCGCCTGCGCCGACAGCATCTCGAACGTCGCTGCCACTTCGCCGGTGGAGGGATTGTCGACGGTTGCCTGCATGCCCGAACTTCGGCGAAAAAGCGGCGCAGGTCCAACCGCGCTGCAGGCGGCGATTCGGGACGCTCGCCGATCTTCGATATGGTCGTTTGGTGCGTTCTCTCGCCCTGGCCATCCTGCTGCTGGCATCGCCCGCCCTCCTGGGCGGCTGCACCGAGCAGGACACGGCGCCGCAGCGCGCTGCAGGAGCGCGCCATGCGCCGACGCCGCCGGCCAACCGGCTCGGCGACGAGACAAGCGCCTACCTTCGCGATCACGCGGCACAGCCGGTGCACTGGCGCACGTGGCGGCATCAGCCGCTGCAGGAAGCAGAGAGGCTTTCTCGGCCGGTGATGCTCGTGCTCGGCTTCGGCGCTTGCCAGGGCTGTCACGTGCTCGCGCGCGGCCCGTTCTCCGATCCCGAGTTCGCCGAATACGTCAACGAGCGATTCATCCCCGTGCTCGTCGATCGCGACGAGCGGCCCGATCTGGATGCGGTCTACATGATCGCCGTGCGACTGCTGACCGGGGGCGCGGGCTGGCCGGCGGTCGTCTTCCTCGATTCCAGCGGCGCGCCCTTCCAGGCGTACACGTACGGAGCGGCCGCCAGCGGCGAGCGCCGCGATCTCCGCGACGTCGTCGAAGGGGTGGCCAACGACGTCGAAATGGGAATGGACGTCGTCAGCATGCGCGCCTACGACATCAACGACCGTCTGCGCGTCTACTCGCAGCCGCGGCCGGCGGGCGACGTGCCCGAGACCGGCAAGGTGTTCGGGCCGCTCATGCTCTACCTCGCGCACAGCTACGATCGCGAGACCGGCGGCTTCGGCGACTCGCCGCGCTTCGTGCGGCCGCCCGCGCTCGACTTCCTGCTGCGGCTGCACCGGCGCACCGGGCAGACCGTGGCGCGCGAGATGGTCGAGACGACGCTGCTGCACGCACGCCAGAGCCCTCTGCACGATCCCGTCGACGGCGGCTTTCACCGCTACGCGCGCGGCCCGGCGTGGCGGAACCCGGCCTACGAGAAGACTCTGGCCGACAATGCGGCCATTGCCGCGGCGTACATGGATGCCTGGCAGACGAGCGGTCGCGACGAGCTCGCACAGACGGCGCGAACCACGCTCGACTTCATGGTCCGGCGATTGTCGTCGCCGTCGGGCGCGCTGTACGCGTCGCTGGATTCCGAGAGCGCCGGCGCGGATGGCAAGCCCTGCACCGGTTGCTACTACGAGCTGTCCGACGACCAGCGCTCCGCGGCGCTGGCATCCACCGAGGCCCGTGAACGGCTGCGACGCGAGCGCGAGACGAGGCACGTGCCGCGTCGCAACGAGGCGCTGCTCGCCGACGCCAACGGTCTGGCCATCGGCGCGCTCGCGCGCGGCGCCATGCTCTTCGGCGATGGTGAGCTGCACGCACGCGCCGTGGCTGCTGCCGATGCCGTCCTGAAACGTCATCGGCGCACGCCCGTGCCGAGCGCGTCTGTCGCCGCCACGGCCACGCTCGTGCACTGCATCTACGAGGACGGCGCGGCGTGTGGCAACGCCGATGCGTACCTGGACGACTACGTCTTCCTCTCCGCCGGGCTGCTCGATCTGTTCGAAGCCGATCCCGATCCGCGCTGGCTGCAGGCCGCGCGGGAGCTGGCCGACGAGATGATCGCGCGCTTCGAGCATGCCGGCACGGGAGGCTTCTTCCTGACGGCCGCCGATGCCGAGCCGCTGCTGTTCCGGCCCAAGCCCGATTCCGACACCGCGCTGCCGAGCGGCAACTCGGCGGCGGTGGTGCTGCTGATGCGCCTTTACGCGTTCACGGACGCGCAGGTCTACCGCGAGGCGGCCGAGCGCACGCTGCGTGCATTCTCCCACGTGCTGGAATTCCGGCCGTTGACCGCGCCCGCTCTGGCCGCGGGGCTGGATGCGTACGATGATCCCTTCAAGAACGTCGTCCTGGTGGTACCAGAGGGCGCCGAAGCCGAGCCGCTGCGGCGCGTGCTGGCGCGAACGTATCTGCCGAACCGTGCGATCATCGTCGCCGACGGGAAGCCGCCGCCGCTGCCCGTCGCTGCGCAGAAAGTCGCCAACGCCGGCCGTGCCACCGCGTACGTCTGCGAGAGCCACGTATGCCGCCCGGGGACCGACGATCCGCGTCAGCTCGCAGCTGCGCTGGCCAGCGTGGTTCCTCCCGACATGGACTGAAGCGCCGGCGCGCGTCCATCGCCGATGCTCCCGGCGGCTTACCGGAGAAAGACCGCCAGCGACGCCAGCGATGTCCGCCGGCTGCTGCCGCAACCTGCCGTTACGACAGCGCGCCCTGGCAGCTGGAGCCTGCGCCGGCGGTGCATCCGAAGCAGTGCGAGGCGGTGGCGATGGCGGTGCCGGCAAGATCGTCGATGTTGTCGATCGTCCAAAGCGTCTGCGCCGCGCCCTGGCGCACGAGCGGCATCTCCAGCATCTGATTGAAGTCGCAATCGTAGATCGAGCCGTCGTATCCGACACTGATCATGTCGCGGCACATCAGCGCGCCGACGGTCGCCGGATTGAAGTGCTGCACGAGCAGGCTCATGTAGCGCTCGTACTCGCCGGTGCGCTCGAGCATCTCCGCGAAGCGCTTGATCGGCATGTTCGTGATCGTCAGCAGACGGCGGAAACGGATCCCGTAGAGGCGGGCAAGCTCTTCCCGATATTTCTGCTCGAGCTCGGCCTGCGCCGGCGGCAGGAACGCACCGAGAGGATTGTAGACGAGATCGAGGTCGAGGCCGCTGTCGGGCTGGCCGTAGCCGAGGCTGCAAAGCAGCCGCAGCGCCTCGATGCTCCGGTCGAAGACGCCGCGCCCGCGCTGCCGGTCGACGTTCGCACCGGTGTAGCAGGGCAGCGAGCAGACCAGCTCGACGCCGTTGCGGCGGTAGAACTCCGGCAGCCACGCCATTCCCGGCTCGAACAGCACCGTCAGGTTGGAGCGAACGCACACGCGACGCCCGAGAGCGCGCGCCCGTTCCACGATGGTGGCGAAGAACTCGTTCAGCTCGGGCGCGCCGCCGGTGATGTCCAGTAACGCCACGTCGCGCGATGCCGCCAGCAGCTCCAGCACGCGTTCGGCCGTGGCGGCCGTCATGGTCTCGGTCCTCTTCGGACCGGCCTCGACGTGGCAGTGATGGCACGCCTGATTGCAGATCTTGCCGACGTTGATCTGCAGCGTGGTGCAGCGCTGCCGGACGGGCGCATCGAGGTCGTGATCGCGCAGGACCGTGAGGAAACCACGCGCTCCTGCGACGGCGGCGCTGCCGGCGCGCTCGGCCGGAACGCTCATCGCTAGCGGCCGTGCACTTCGATCACGCGCACACGGTGCGAGCTGAAGCGCGGAATCTCTTCGCTGAAGAAGACCATGCGGAAAGTGTCACTGCCGCGAGGCGGGATGGATCGGACGGCGGCCGAATCGACCTTGCCCGACTCGTCGGGCCGCATCGCCTCGGCGAGGCGATTGTATCCCTCCAGGTCGTGCACGACCTCGCCGGTGGGGCCGAGCAGCTCATAGCGCAGGAGCACGTGATGGACCGGGCTTCCGCTGCGGTTGATCAGCTCTCCGCGAATCACGAAGACGCTTCCTTCGGAGAACGGGTTGGCCATGCTTCCGCCCGAGAACAGCTCCGAGAGGTTGTCCCAGGACGTGGCGATGTTGCGAATCTCGATCGACGCGGGCGACAGCTCCTGACCCGGCTTCGATGCCGCGGTCCGGTCGCCGCCAGCCGCAGCGTCGTCGGAGGGACGACCCCGATCGTCAGTGCCGACGGCAGCGGCCGAGGGCGGCGCATCGGCAGCGTCCGACGAGCCCGGCAGCGGCCACAGCAGCCCCAGGGTCACCGAAGCCGCGAGGATTCCCGCGGGAAACGCGCACCGTCGCTCGACCATGGACGGCTATACTGCGCGCGCAGCGGTAATCAGGCAAGGAAGCGGCATGCGGCACTGGATCGCGCATCGTGCGCCTGGCGAGGATCGCCGTATCGTCCGCACTGTCTGCCCGCCGCACACCTGAGCGCGCCATTGAACGTCGAGTAAGGCTGCGCGGAGTCGGCCCGGCTTCGCCGCGACCCGATGTTGGCCGTCGTGCGCGCGTCAAAACCGGGTTGTCTTGCGGTCGTCGGAGTGACAATAAGTCGAGCAGGAGGGGGGATTATGCTACCGCACCGCGCCGCTTCCTCGAGCGGCGATAACCACGCGCGAAGCCGCTTGCGCACTCTCGGCGTCGCATTCGTCTGCAGCGCATTTCTCGTGGCTGCCGGCGTTGCTGCCGTGCGTGCCGGCTCCTGTCGAGTGCTCGTCGCGCTGGGCTCGATGCAGGTCGAGCCCACCGTCTCCGGCGCCATCGTCCGTCTCGGCGGGACGTGGGAGTTCGACAACCTGCTGCAGGTTGCCAGCGGCCTCTCCTTCAACGTCCTTCTGACCCGCGACGACAACTTCGTGCGGGTGCAGTACCCCGACACTGCCTACGCCGGCTATTTCCCCGGCCTCTCGACCTACGTCGACGAAGGCCTGGACGGATCCAAGATCGTCGGCATCGAGGCGGCAGGCGCCGTCGATCCGACGGCGCACTTCGTCAGCCTGGAATCCCAGCGCATGAAGCTGGCCGTGCCCATTCCGGCCGGCACCGGTCCTCTGAACGCCATCGCCTATCTGGTGATCGACGGCGACTACGTCTCACCCATCATCAGCAACACGCTATCGCGCTCGCTCAAGGAGCCCGAGGGCAACCCCGCCAAACGCGACGATTTCGGAGCGGCGCAGTGAGCCGCTCCTCATCGATGAAGGAGCTGCTGGCGGCCGCAGTGGTCGCGCTGGCCCTGACGCCGGCCGCGGCGCAGGCCACGCCGTGCGACGTGGTGCCGACCGTGTTCGACGGCGACCCGTGCGATCCGCTGACCGGGCCCTATCCGATGCTGCCCGGCCTGCCGCTGGTGCTGCCGTCCGACGGCCCCCGCGGCGACTGGAACGCGGGCGAGCCGATCATCGACAACGACTTCATCGGCGACGTCGACCTCGCCGTCCGCGTCGGCAGCTTTCTCACCGAGCCCGACGTTCCGGCACCCGCGGGCAGCGCGGGCAATCCTACGTTGTTCCAGAACGTGGCCGGCGGCGGCAACAGCAACCAGGGCGACGAGATCGGTTTCACGACCTTCGTCACCGACGGGCCCGGCACCGAGATGTACGGCACCGTGCTCACGACGAGCGAGCTGGATGCCCGTCCGGTGGCGGTTTTCGCGTACGCCGACCTGGATGGCGACGGCCGCATCGGCCCGCACAGCGGCGACGGCAATCTCGACAACGCCATCGAGCTGCAGGAGGCGCTCGCGCATCTCGGCCGTCAGGTCGGACAGGCGACGTCGGGTCGCTTCACGCATACCCTCGGCATTCGCGTGGGTGCGCCGGCAAGCATGGGTGGGCTGGTCGTGGGCCTTGCGGCCGGCATGTACACCGGCAGCGATTCGAACCAGCTGTGGTCGGATGGCACGCCGATCCTGACGCAGTGGCCGTTCTTTCCGCCGCTCGATCCGGTCAAGATCGTCTATCTGGATGAGCCGAACGCGCCCGATCCCGAAGGGCCCAACATCCTCTTCTACAATCCGTCCGAGTTCTTCCTGCCGGCTCCCGATCACCCCGATCTTCCCAACGTGTTCTCGGTTCCGGTCGATGGCAGCAATGCCAGCACCGACCAGTTCGTCTCCGTCAGCGGCGACGTCGTGGGCGCACGGCTGTTCCGCAACGCCGACCCGCTCACCTATGTGCCCTCTTCCAGGTTGACGGCGCGCGTGGCACCCGGGATCGGCGGCTTCGGCCGCAAGCTGGTGGTTCCGGCGGGCGAGATCGCGGTGGCGGCCGGAAACGTCGTCGAGCTTCGCCTGCTGCCGGTGGATGCTCTCGGCAACGTCGCCGACCCGCCTGGCGGCGGGTTCGACGTCAAGCTGCATGCCGAAGGCGGCCTGAAGATCCTGACGCCCGACTTCAACTCCAACACGGAGTTCGAGTTCGTCAATCTGGACGGCGCCGACGGCATCGTCGTCACGCTCGGCACCGACAGCGTCGTCGGCGGAGGCACGCTGGACGTGCTCGATCCTCCGCCGGCGCTCCCGGTCATCCGCGACCAGGCGGTCGTCACGGTCTCGGCCTCCGGCGACCTCGACACCGACGGCGACAACGTTCCCGACGACGGCGACGGCAGCCTCGTCGTCGGCGACAGCCCCTGCACCGCCGAGGCGATCGCCGACGAAGTTCCCTGCGACGACAACTGCCCCGATACGGTCAATCCTGCGCAGGTCGACACCGACGGCGACGGCCAGGGCAACTGCTGCGATGGCACCTGCGTGATCGACGACGAGACTTCCGGCTGCCTGGAATGTGCGCAGGCGCTGTCGCGTTTCCGCGGCACGTTCTCGCGCGTCAACGCCAAGCTGCAGCCGCGCGCCGCCGTCGGACCCGACTACGTCAAGCTGAACCTGCGCTTTCCGCTCGACGTCGGGCAGAGCATCGCGCCCGATGGCGAGGAAGTGGAGGTGTCGCTGGTCGAAGGCGACCGCCTGCATTATTTCGCCTCTCTGGCCGGAGCGCTGACGGTCAGGCGGCCGGGCATCTACGTCTACGAAGACGGCGAGGGCAGCAATGCCGGCATTCGCAAGCTGCGAATCAAGGTGCGAGGCACCGCGATCAAGGCGACGCTTGTCGCGCGGGGCTTCGGCATCCTCGACACCACGCCCGCCGAGACCATCGAGAACGGGCTGGTGCTGTCGCTCGGTATCGGCGACGACGCGTTCACAAGCCTCGTCTCCTGCACGACCACGCTGCGCTCGATCCGCTGCGCGGCGGGTCAGTAGGAAGCCGGCGCGGCGGTTCTCCGGCAGCGCGCGCCGGCAGATGGCGGATGCGCGCGCCGTGGCCGGGGTTGCTGGCGATGGCGTTGGACGAGACCATGCCTGACGGCGGGTTCTTTCGTAGAGTACGGCGTCCGTGACCCCGACGACGACCACGACGCAACGCGCCTTCGCAGCGCCCGCCCCTCCCGGCATGCCGTCGCGGCTGCTGGCCCCGGGCATCGCACGCGTGGTCGCGGCCATCGCGGCGTTGGTGATCGTCTCGGTGTGCGGCTTCAATTCGGCCGCGCGCATCGGTCAGCCCTTCCCGGGCTTTTTCGTCTGGGAGAACCTGTTCGTGCCTGCCATCGGCGCGTCCTCGTGGAGCGGCGTCGAGTCCGGTCTTCGCTATCACTCGTGGCTCCTGTCGGCCGACCGCGTGCCGTTGGCCGATGCCGCCGATCTGCAGCGCGTGCTGGCCGGCAAGCGCGCCGGCGACTCCGTCACGTACGAGGCGGAGCACCAGGGCCAGCGCTACACGGTGCAAGTGCCGGTGCGAACCTTCGGGCTTCGCGAGTACTTCGAGAGCACCGGCATCTATCTGCTCGACGCGCTGGCGCTGATGACGCTGGCCGTGATCATGCTGTATCTGAAGCCGCGCGGCGGCGATGCCGGGTCGCTGTTCGCGTTCGCGACCATGCTGTCGCTGTATCTGGCCACGGCGATCGATCTTTTCGGTCCGTACTACTTTCGCGAGCTGTACTTTTTCTTCGCAGGGTGCGCCCCCACCACCGCCCTGGTCGTGTTGAGTTTCTTCCCCGTGGGCCGCGTGCGCCGCCGCTGGGAGACTCCGGCGCTGCTGCTGGCGCTCGGCGTCTCGCTAGCCTTCGGCATTGCATCCAACTTCGTGTTCTTCCGCGACCGCAGCGCGCTGCTGCTGCTGGACCGGCTCTTTCACGTGTACCTGGCCGCGAGCATCCTGACCGCGCTCGGTTTCTTCGCATGGCACTTTGCCACGGCGCGCGACCAGGCGGTGCGCCAAAGGACGAAGGTCGTGCTGCTGGCCAGCCTCGGAGCCTTCCTGCCGGCGGTGGCGGTGTTCGCGCTGTATGCGGGCCTGGCGGCCATCCCCTTCAATGTGCTCACCGTGTTTTTCGTCATCTTCCCGGTCGGGATCGGCTACGCGATCGCCAAGCACGACCTCTTCGACATCGACCGGCTGATCAAGCGGGCGCTGGCATACGTGATTCTCAGCGCTGCGGTGCTCGGAGCCTATGGGCTGACGATTACGGTTCTCGAGCTGCTGTTCGCGAACCTCACCGGCGTGGCCGAGCGCCTGACATCGGGGCTCGTGGTTCTGGCGTTGCTGCTGCTGCTCAATCCCAGCCGCGACCGCGTGCAGGGCTTCGTCGACCGGCTCTACGACCGGCGCCGCTACGAGTACCGCGACGTCGTGCGGTCGGTCTCACGCCGCTTCAGCTCGATCCTGGATTTCGAGGCGCTGGTGCGTACGGCGCTCGAGCTGATCGACGAGACGGTGCAGCCGGTCAGCGCCGAGATCTTCACGGTCGCCGCCGACGGCAGCGTCACGCGCCGCGGGCTGCTGATCCACGACGCGGGAGGCAATGGCCGCCTGCTCGTTCGGGACGACCCGGCGCCCGAGCTGGCCGAAGCCGTGGATGCGATGCGCGGGAGCGATCTTCTGACCACCGGGATCGCGTCCTCGCCGGCGGCCGAGCCGGCGGTGGCCGCCGTGCTGCCCGAGCTCTCCGCCGTCGAGCGTGTGCTCGCCACGAGCATGCGGCTGGAGGGCCGACTGACGGGTTTCCTGGCCGTAGGCCGCAAGCGCGCCGGCGGCTATCACACGGCCGACGATGCGGAGCTGCTGCGCACGATGTCGGATCAGCTCGCCGTCGCGCTCGAGAACGCCCATGCCTACCAGACGATCGGCCTGCTCAACCTCGACCTGGCGGCGAAGGCGCAGGCGCTGACGCAGGCCAACCGGGAGCTGCATGAGGCGCAAGACCAGCTGATCCGCTCCGAGCGCCTGGCTGCCATCGGCGAGCTGTCGGGCGCGGTGGCGCACGCCATGCGCAATCCGCTGGCGGCGATCAAGATGGCGGCCGAGTTCGGCGGCATGGAGTTCGAGAACCACGCGGCGGCCGAGAACTTCCGCGACATCAGCTCGGAGGCAGGCCGCCTGGAGAAGCGCATTCGTGATCTGCTGGACTTCTCGCGTCCGTTCGAGCCGCATCCGGAGCTCGTCGACTTCGACCAGATGATCGCGCGTGCCGTCGACGTCTCTCGTGCCAGGGCCTCGCAGAAGCGCGTGCAGCTGGTATTCGAGGGCGACGGCGCGGGCACGGCGCGCCTGGATCCGACGCTGTTCGAGCAGGTGATCGTCGAGCTGGTGGCCAACGCCATCGACGCATCGCCCGAGGATGGGCGCGTCATCGTCCGCAGCGGGCGCGCATCCTCCAACGGCACCTCCAGCGCCTGGGTGGAGGTTGCCGACAACGGCCCGGGAATTCCCGAGGACAAGCGGGCGCGGATCTTCGATCTGTTCTTCACCACCAAGAAGCAGGGAACGGGCTTCGGCCTGGCCACGGTGAAGAAGATCGTCGAACGTCACAGCGGGAGCGTCGCGGTCGACACCGCGATGGGCAGGGGAACGACGTTCACGGTCACGGTGCCGGCGGCGTGAGGTTCAGCTGTCGAGCGCCACGTACTCATCGCACGGCGAACGACCTCCGGTATGCCAGCGGGCTCGTGCCGACCACCTGCGCGAAGTGCTGCCGAAGGACCGCCGCCGACCCGAAGCCGACCTTTTCGGCGATGGCTTCCACCGGCGAGCCCGTCGTCTCGAGCAGGCGCTGCGCGCGCCGCACGCGAGCCCGGTTGATCCACGCCGCCGGCGTCGTCCCGACCTGCTCGCGAAACCGCCTGCTCAAAGTCCTCGTGCTCATGGCCGCACGCCGCGCCACGACCGGAAGCGACAGATCGCGATGGAGATTGGCGTCGAGCCATTCCAGCACCGGGCCGAGCGAGCTGCCCTCCAGCGCCGGCGGCTCGTGCGTGATGAATTGCGCCTGGCCGCCCGACCGCTCCAGCGGAAGCACGGCAGCGCGAGCAACCTCGGCCGCAACGGCGGCGCCATGGTCGCGCCGCACGAGATGGAGGCATAGATCGAAGCCCGCTGCGGCTCCGGCCGAGGTGAGCAGGCGGCCGTTGTCGACGTAGAGGACGTCGGGGTCGACGTCGATGCTCGGGTACCGCCGCGCAAGCTCGGCCGCTCCGCCCCAGTGCGTCGTGGCGCGCAAACCATCCAAGGCGCCCGTTGCCGCAAGGATGAACGCGCCGCTGCAGATCGAGGCCACCCGAGCGCCGCGGTCGACGGCGCGGCGGACCGCACGCACCACTTCCTGCGCAACGAGTCGATCCACGTCGTCGATGCCGGGCACGATCACCGTCGCAGCACGTGCCAGCGAAGACAGCCGCCAGGGCACGGACAGTGCGACGTGCGCCGACTCGACCGTGGCGGAGGCGCTGCAGACGCGCACGTCATAGAGAGGGTGCCCAGCGCCGCTGCGAGCACGGCCGAAGATTTCGCATGGAACGGCGAGGTCTCCGAGGACGACGCCATCGAAGGCGAGCACGGCGACGACGTGAGGCGACGGTGGATTTGGCTCGATTCCTGCGCTCGGTGTCTTTCTGGCCACTGGCCGAGTCTGCCGCGTTTCCTAGAATCGTGCGAGGAGGAACGACATGGAGGCGGAAGCCACACGTTCGATCATGGACTACCTGGGGCCGACGCTTGGAGCGCTGGTCTTCATCGCCGTCATGTCTCTGGTCAAGGAACCGGCGAGGCGCAACTTCAATGCGATCTTCGTCGCCGGGGCGAGCGCAACCTACTTGAGCGGCGGCTTCGGCGTGTGGGAGCTGCTGTATCCTGCAATCGCGGCGCCGATCGCCTATCTCGGCCTGCGATCGCACCGCTACATCGGACTGGCCTGGCTCCTGCACTCGGCCTGGGACGTGGCACACCACGCGTACGGCAACCCGATCTGGCCCTTCATGCCGGGCTCATCGTTCGGGTGCATGATCTTCGACGCCGTGCTGGCGATCTGGTTCTTTGCCGGAGCTCCCTCGCTCTTCGTCGCTGCGGATCGACGAGCTTCGCCCGCCGTGCAAGGCGCGTGAGGAGCGAGGCTCCCGTGAAGCCGATCGCGCGGAACCGCGCAATCATGCGTGCGTGATCTGCCGGCACGGGAGCCGCGAAGCCGCCGATCGTTCACGGCTGGCGCCTTCCCGGCCCGCTCAGGCGCGCGGCACACGGCCCGTGGCCGACAAGGGCCGCAGCGGCGCTATACGTTGGACATACTCGATCAGGCGAGCCCGTCTGGCCGCACGAAACGCGACGTAGTCGTCGCGCAGCCACGGGCTCATGAGATGGACGAAGACTGCTTCCTCCAGAAAACCGGCATCCTCCGCACGCTGCAGGCGTCTCCAGACCGACCCCGGCGATGATCTATTCTCTCCAGGAGCGTCCGCACGTACTGTCGCCTTGCACTGCGATAACGCCGCGCGCACTCCGTACAGCTCGCGGGCATGCATCGACGAGTCATGCGGTGGTGGGGCGGAGAGCTTGGCCAGGGCATAGGTCATCCATACGTCGCCGTAGTCGCCTAGAGCCGTGGGATCCATCATCAGACTGCTGTCGGCCCCGTTGACGTCGGCCGGCCTGAAGAAGTGGCTCCGGTCCATGTCGTCACCGCCGCCCATGCGAAGCCGCAGCGTGTACCATCCCAGCTCGTACGTCGGGTCGCTCACGACGGCGAGGACGGCTTCCTCGTAGGCCGCGTGGCGGTTGCCGAGCCGGTCCTCGGTGTCGCTCAGGTAGCGATGGGCAGCACGATTCCAGGGATCCAGTGCGAGCGCCGCGTGAAACCCTTCGCGTGCCTTTTCGAAATCGCCCTTCCGGTAGTGCACATCCGCGTAGGCGGTGCGGATGACGGCATTTCCCGGGCAGAGCGCCGATGCCGCTTCGTAATGCGGGATGGCGTCGTCGAAGCGGCCCTGCGCAAACAGGTCCTCGCCCTCGTGGAAGCTCGCCCTGGCTTCTCGCGAACATGAGGAAACGTCGTCCGGAAAGAGCCAACGGCCATCGAGCAGGGCCAGCGAGTCGACGGCGAGCGCGAAGTCCGCCGTCTGACCGCCGCGACGGATCACCTCGAGCAGCGTCTTCCGCCGCGCGTAGTAGTCGTCGCTGCCGATTCTCGGCTGCGGCATCTGCCGAGGAGCCGTAGCTGGCTGGCATGCCGTGCAGACCAGGGCTGCGGCAATGAAGGATGCGAGGAGGACGGGCCGTTGCATGGGCGTGTGCTACCGCGACGGCAAAGCTGCCACCAGCCGGCCGTCGCCGCGCCGCACGGCCCGAGCGGTCATCGAATGGCGCATGTGTCCATCGCCACGCCGGCGGTGCGCCGTGTCAGCCGATCTGGAACTTCTCCAGTCTGTAGCGCAGCGTGTCCTTCGACATGCCGAGCAGGCGCGCGGCCACCACGCGGTTGCCGCCGGCGTGCTCGAACGCCTGACGCAGCGCCGACGCCTCGATCTCCTCGAGAGAAATCGGGCCGTCGTTGAAGTCGAGCCGGAAGTCGCCGACACGGCGGATCGGTCCGCCGGCGCCGCCGGCGGTTGCCGCACCGTCTTCGCATTCCATGCGCGGCTCGTTCGGCGCGAACAGGTGGATGTCGGGCGCGTCCAGCCATTCGCCCTGGCACAGCACCACCGCGCGCTCCATCGCATGCGCGAGCTCGCGCACGTTCCCCGGCCAGGAGTAGTCGAGCAGCGTCGCGTGCGCGCGGTCGCTGAGCCTGGGCGGCGTCATTCCGTATTCGGCGGCGTGCTTCTGCAGGAAATGCTCGGCCAGCAGGATGATGTCCCTTCCGCGTTCGCGCAGCGGCGGCGACTTGATCGGGAACACGTTGATGCGGTGGTAGAGGTCGGGAAGGAAGTTGCCGTCGCGCACGGCCTTCGGAAGGTCGAGGTGGGTGGCGGTGATGACCGAGCAGCGCATCGGTCGATCGCGCGTGCTGCCGAGCCGGCGCAGGACGCGCTCATCGATGACCTTCAGGATCTTGGCCTGCAGGTCCAGGCTCATGCGGCCGATCTCGTCGAGGAAGATGGTGCCGCTCTCGGCAGCCTCGAAGAGGCCGGGCTTGGCCTTGACGGCGCCGGTGAAGGCGCCGCGCTCGTAGCCCATCAGCTCGGCTTCGAGCAGGTGATCGGGGAGGGCCGCGCAGTTGACCTCCAGGAAGGGAGCGTCGCGGCGCGGCCCGGCACGGTGCAGGGCGCGCGCAATCAATCCCTTTCCCGTGCCGGTCTCGCCGGTCACGAGCACCGTGGGGCCGCCGCCGCCGCGCTTTTCGAGGCCCGCCAGCTTCAGCACCATTTCCCGCAACGCCTTGATGGCAGGCGAGTCGCCGACGATGCCCGAGCCCGCATCGTCGCCCGCAAGATCGCGCGACCGGTAATACTCGAGCTCGTTGCGCATGCCCTTGCTGGTCACGCAGCGCTCGATGATGAGGTTGAGCTCCTGGAGATTGACGGGCTTGGTGAGGTAATCGCTGGCGCCCGCGCGCATGGCCGAGACCGCATCCTCCACCGTGCCGTGCGCCGTGATCAAGACCACCGACACGGTGGCATGCGATTCCTTGACCAGCTTGAGAAGGTCGTAGCCGGTCATGCCGGGCAGCTGGAAGTCGGTGAGCAGGATGTCGGGCTCTCCCTCCTCGATCAGCCGCAGGCCGTCTTCGGCGGTTTCGGCGGCGCGAACGGTGTGCTCCAGGCGCTGGAGCGTGCCGGTCAGGTAGCGCCGCAGCACATCCTCGTCCTCCACTAGTACGATGTCGGCCATTCTCTCCTCGGCCCGCCGCGCGGCAGGCGATCTGCTGATTTCCCTGCCCGTGTACCTTGCCAGGTGGGCATTTGACCACCTCGCCGCCCTCTTGGACCGGCACGGTGCACGGGACCGCGACGTAAGTCATTGAAATCGTTCACGGCGCATCCGTGGCACACCAGTTGCTCTATGGGTTGCGTGACAAGGATGACCACCATGCGACTTGCGACCCCGACGAAGCGACCGGGCTCTGCGGCCACTCCGAGCACGGGCATTCGCTCCCAGATTCTGGAGGCGGCCCTGGCGGAGTTCGGCGAGCACGGGTTCGGTGACGCCTCACTTGCCGCCATCGCCCGCAAGCTCGGCGTCACCGCGCCGCTGCTGCTCTACCACTTCGGCTCCAAGGCCAACCTTTGGCGCGAGGCGGTCGACGTGCTGATGCTGCGCTGCGCGACCGTGATCGAGGCCGCCGTCGAGGACGGACGCAACATGGACGGCGCCAGCGCTCTGCGTCTGGTGCTGCGCCGCTTCGTCTATTTCCTGGCCGCCAATCGCGCGATGTATCGCCTGCTGCGCGATGAGGGCGCTGCCGATCACGAGAGCCGCGAATGGCTGGTGTCGCGCCACCTGGCACCGCTCTTCGGCCAGCTCGAGACGATCTACGACCGCGCGGTCGCCGACGGCGGGCTGCGCGCAGCACCGTTCCACACCACGATCTTCATGATCCTCGGCTCGGCTTCCCAGTATCTGGAATCGCGCTCTCTCGTCTCGAGCCTCTACGGCCGTTACGAAGTCGGCGCGCAGGCTCTGGCCGCGTACGCCGAGCAGGTCATCGATTTCTGCTTCGAAGGCATCGCTTCCGACCACAACTGGCACGCGCACTCCGGGCAGACCGATGCTCTGCGCGTCGCGGTCGGCTGAGCCCGGACGATACGGAGTACCGCCATGACGATGGATCGAGCCAGCATCACCGACGATCGTTTCACACTTGCCGAGACTCTGCCGTCCATCGGGCTGCTGCTCCTGGGCGTGCCTACGCTGACGGTGCTGGTGATGTCGGCCGTGCGCTACGTCGCCAACGGGAGCATCTGACGCGTCGGGCGTTTCCGGATTGGAGACTCGATATGCTGAGCATCGGTTGGAGCTTCATGATGGGCCGATCCCAAGGGGGAAGGGGGATGACCCGGAAGCGCGAGCTCGGGTCCCGACGCTGCAGTGGGACAGCAGCGTCGGGCACTCGGGCAAGCGAAGCGTCGCGCACACGTGTGCGCGAGGCATGGAGCCCTCGTGCGAGCGAGGGATGGGTCGGCGTCGGACTGTCGTCGCTGCTGCTGGGGAGTGTGGCAGTGGCGGCGACGCCGATCGACGGAGCACGCGCCATGGTGCTGCTCGGAAGCGACGCGATGCTGCGTGTGCTCGGTCTGGCCCTGCTCGTCACATCCACCGTTCATCTGCTCATGACCAGCCGGCGTGACTGGAAGCGCCTGGCGGAACGTGAGCGTCGCGCGCCCGGCCTTCTAACCTCGCTCGGGCTGGATGCGCGCGGCGCTCATCGTGACATTCGTGCAGAGGTCGGACCGCAACTCCGACCTTCTGTCGAACACCGGGGGGAGACCGGCGACCGTCGAATGTAGGGGTGATTCCGGATGCGACCGTGGTCGCATCCGGCTCCCGGAAAAGATGGTCGCGAACTGCGCCGGGCACGCCGCAAAGTGCCCGGCGCTTTTCGTTTCGGATCGGGGTGCGGTCTCGCTTTTGAGCGGAATGATGCGTGGCGGCAAAACGCTCGAATGCGAGACTGACCCCGATCAGTATCGCTGCATCACCGTTTCGGCGAAGCGGCGCATCTCGCGCTCCGGATCCTCGTTGATCGGGATGACGTACTGCTGGAGGCCGCCGCGCTCGAGCGCCCGCACGTAGTCGATGATCGCATCGGGCTCGGCGGCGATGGCCGTTTTGTCGACTAGCTCGGGCCGTACGAACCGCTTCTCGTCCTCGCGCGCGAACAACAGGTGCCCGCGGTGAAGCGTCAGATGGCGCTCATCCGGAGGCAGTGTGGCAACGTAGGCCTTGTACTCCGCAACGATCTCGGCCACGTCGCCGGTCCCGGCAAGCGGCGCGCGATCGCCCCATTCGCACTGCACGTGCAGCCAATTGGTGATGAACGAGGCCAGCACGCGCAGAACGCGCGGCGAGGCCTTGGTCTCGCCGGCCTCCAGCACCACCGTCGGCATGAAGGCGACGGTCGGAACCGGCGCGCGACCCGACCTGGCCGCCACCGCCTCGATCGCCGGACGCACCGTCGCCAGCAGCGGCGGCGAGATGCCCCAGATCATGTGTCCGTCGCACTCGCTGGCACAGAACTCGAGGATCCTCGGAGCCATCGCCGACAGGATGATCGGGATGCGCTCGCGCAAGTTGAGGTAGCCGCCTTCGCGATGAAGGAAGCGAACACGGACGTTTCTTCCCTCGGCCTCCATGTCGGCTGTCTCGCCGTCCAGCAATCGCCGGATGACGCGCACATCGTTCTTCAGGCGCGAGAGCGGGACGGGCGGCAGCGCCATCGTGTAGCGCGCGGTGTTGCCGGTGCCGATGCCGAGATCGACGCGTCCCGGCGCGAGCTGGGCGATCGTGGCGATGGAATGCGCGATCACCGGCGCCATGCGCGTGCTGACGACCGCGACGCCGGTGCCGAGGCGAATGCGCGAGGTGCGATCGGCCGCCAGCGCCATCGTGGCGTAGACGTCGGAGTAGATCATCTGCGAGTCGTAGAACCAGGCCTCGTCGAAGCCGAGATCCTCCGCCAGCTTGACGAGATGATGGTCGCCGACGCGCGATGCGAAGCTGACGCCGAACTTCATGGTGCTGCCTCCAATGGGGCACCCATGTTACGGGTGACGTCGACGCGATGATACGGCCGCGGCCGTTGCGGCAGATGCGGCGGGTGCGATAGGTTCGCCGCATGTCCTTCACCTACGAGCAGATCGTCGAGCAGATGACGGGACCCGGCGGGCCCTTCGAGCTGGTGCTCGAGGAGGTCGGCGGCCTCCCGATGAGGAACTTCAAGAACCGCGAGCGCTCCATTCGCGAGAAGCTTGCGAATGCGGGAGCGCGCCAGGGCATGCCGGCCATCGTCTGCGGCCCGCGCCGCATCGCCTACGACGAGATGGTCCGCCTGGTGTGGGGCGTCTCCCACAAGCTCAAGATCGAGCATGGGCTGCGCAAGGGCGACCGCCTGGCCATTCTTGCCTACAACAGTCCCGAATGGCTGCTGGCCGCTTTCGGTGCCACATCGGCTGCCGGCATCGGCGTCGCGCTCAACGGCTGGTGGCAGAGCGAAGAGCTCGAGTACGGCCTGAACGATTCGGGCAGCCGTTTCCTCGTCGTCGACCGGCGCCTGTTCCCGCGGGTGCAGCCGGTGCTTTCGAAGGTGCCGACGCTGGAGAAGGTGTTCCTCATCGGCGGAGGCGAGATGCCTTCGGGAGTCGTCTCCTTCGACGACCTCGTCGTCGAGAACGATCGGATGCCCGAGGATCCCATCGACGAGGACGATCCGTTCATGATCCTGTACACCTCGGGCACGACCGGGCGCTCCAAGGGCTGCATCACCACGCACCGCGGGACGATCACGCAGGTGCTCGGCATCCTGTTCGCCGGCATGGCCAACTCCATCCTCTCGGGGCGCGAGCTGATTCCGAGCGGCGGCCAGCCGGCAAGCCTGCTGACCTCGCCGCTGTTCCACGTCGGCGGCCTTCACTCGGGCGTCTGCTCGCAAATCACGGCAGGCGTCAAGATGGTGTTCCTGGACGGGAAGTTCGATCCGGATCGGGTCATGCAGACGATCCAGGACGAGAAGGTCGCGATGTGGCCGGCCATTCCGACCATGCTCCACCGCGTCGTGCACTCACCCAACATCGGGAACTACGATCTGTCCAGCCTGCGCAGCGTCTCCTTCGGCGGTGCGCCGACGGCGCCCGAAACCATCGACAAGGCGCGCGAGGTGCTGCCGGTCGAGCCGATGTTCACGAACGCCTACGGGCTGACCGAAACGCACGGCGTGGCCACGGTCAACGCCGGCAAGGACCTGCTCGGAAAGAAGACGGCGGCGGGGCGGCCGGCGCCGTTCCTGGACTGCAAGATCATCGACGATCAGGGACGCGAGGTGCCGCGCGGACAGCTCGGCGAAGTCCTCTTCTATGGCCCGACGATCACGCCGGGATACTGGAACCGCCCCGACGCCACTGCCGAAACCGTACGCGTGGGATGGCTCTACACCGGCGACGTGGGCTATCTGGACGACGAAGGTTTCCTGTTCATCGTCGATCGCGCCAAGGACATGATCCTGCGCGGCGGCGAGAACGTCTACTGCGTCGAGATCGAGAACGTGCTGGCAAGCCACCCGGAGATCGACGAGGCCGCCATCGTCGGCGTCCCCGATGCCGAGATGGGCGAGCGCGTTCGCGCAGTGGTCAAGCGAGTGGAAGGCTCGACGCTGGATGCCGATTCGGTCAAGCGGCACGTGGCCGCGCACATGGCCGCGTTCAAGGTTCCCGAGTTCGTCGACTTCATCGACGGGCCGCTGCCGCGAAATCCGGCGGGGAAGATCCTGAAGAACCAGCTTCGGTAGAGGTTGCACCACCAGCCCTGTTGGGGGCTGCCCGGGGCTCAACCCGTTGCTCGCACGGGCAGCAGGAGCGATTGTGATTCATGGAGTCGTATGCCCATCGTGAGCTCCAGGCTTCACAGCATCCGGTTCCGGATGATGATCGCTCGGCGCCGTCTACGGCACGGCCGTGGCACCGTCATGCGTTGGAAAGTGGAAGGAGGCGTGTCTCCGTCCAGACCGCCGTGCCGGGCGACGGTGCCGTCGTCACCGCAGGACGCGCGCCAGAAGAGAACCTGACGGATCACTTCGTTCAGTTCTACCAGGATGACGCGTCTCTGGTGGAATCGCTTGCGGACTATGTGCGGTGTGCCATCGAGTCCGACGAAGCGGTTGTCGTCATCGCTACCGCCGCTCATCGGTCCCGCCTGCGGCGCGTCCTGCGAAACCGCGGTGTCGATCTGGCGGCTGCCCGCCGGCGCTCGCAGTACGTTCCGCTCGACGCCGACGCTACGCTCGCAAAGCTCATGCGCGGGCCGGACCCGGACGCGGCCGCCTTCGACGCGGTGATCGGCGGATGCATCCGCAAGCTCGCCCGGGCCTGGCCTGCCGTGCGTGCATTCGGAGAAATGGTGACGCGCCTCTGTGACGCCGGCAATCGTGACGGCGCGCTGCGCCTGGAGGCGTTGTGGGAGGAGCTTGCCCGGCTGCAGCGGTTCTCGCTCTACTGTGCGTATCCGCTGCGGGCGTTCTCCGGCGACGGCGCGCCGGCCTTCCTCGACAGCGTCTGCCGCGCGCACTCGCATCTGATCCCGGCCGAAAGCTTCTCCGACGCACGCACGCGCTACGAGCAGCTGCGGGAAGTCGTTCTTCTGCAGCAGAAGGCGGAGCGTCTGGAGCACGAGATCGAGCAACGCGAGGCAAGCGAGCGCGAGCTGGCGGATTTCGTGGAGAACGCGATCGAGGGGCTGCACAAGGTCGGTGCGGACGGGACCATTCTGTGGGCCAATGGCGCAGAACTGCGCATGCTCGGCTACGAGCCCAGCGAATACATCGGTCACCACATCGCCGAGTTCCACGTCGATGCCGAGGTGATCGACGCGATGCTATGCCGCCTGCTGAGCGGCGAAAGCCTGATCAATCATCGGGCGCGCCTTCGTTGCAAGGACGGGTCGATCAAGAACGTGCTGATTCACTCGAACGGCTGCTTCGTGCACGGGAAGTTCGCGTACTCGCGCTGCTTCACCCGCGATGTGACGGACATCGAACGGGCGCACCAGGACAGCTCGATGCTGGCGACCGTCGTGGAGTGCTCGAACGATGCGATCATCACCAAGGCACTCGACGGAACCATTACGACGTGGAACCCGGCCGCCACCAGGATGTTCGGCTATACGGCCGACGAAGCGATCGGCAGTTCGGTCGCGATCCTGATTCCGGCCGACCGCCTGCAGGAGGAGGCCGAAATCTTCGAGCGGCTGCGCGAAGGCAACACGGTCGAGCACTACGAGACGGTGCGTCTGGCGAAAGATGGGAGACGCATCGACATATCGTTGACCGTGTCACCGATCCGGGACGAGCACGGCGCCGTCACGGGTGTGTCGACGATAGCTCGCGACGTGACGGACCGGATGCGCGCCGACCGCGCGTTGCGCGACAGCGAACGGCGCTTCTCCGCGTTCATGGAATGCCTGCCCGGGCTCGCATGGATCAAGGACTCCGAGGGGCGCTACGTCTACGCCAATCGAGCCGTCGAAGGCCCTTTCGGGATGAAATGCGAGCAACTGTACGGGAAAACCGATTCCGAGGTTTTTTCAGCCGAAACTGCGCGGCAGTTCCGTGAAAACGACGAGCGGGCGCTCGCGACCGGCGATGGCGTGAGGGTGATCGAGGCGCTCGAGCACGAGGATGGCGTGCATTATTCGCTGGTCAGCAAGTTTCCGATCGATGCCGGCGAAACGCGCTACATCGGCGGCGTCGCGATCGATATCACAGACAGAATGCGGGCCGAGGCCGCGCTCGTGGAATCCGACCGCAGGAAGGACGAGTTCCTGGCAACGCTGGCCCACGAGTTGCGAAATCCCCTGGCGCCGATCCGCAACAGCCTGCACATCCTGCGCATGCAAGACGGCGGCAGCGCCGCCAGGGACCGAGTCCACGAGATGATGGAGCGGCAGGTAGCGCACATGGTACGGCTCGTCGACGATCTCCTCGAGCTGTCGCGCATCAGCCGCGGAAAGATCGAGCTGCGCAAGGAGCGCGTCTATCTACGCGATGTGATCGAACAGGCTCTGGAGACCAGCAAGCCGCACATCGAAGGGGGCGGTCACGTCATCAGGATCGAGCTGCCCGACGAGCCGGTTCTGATCGAGGCCGATCCCGTGCGTCTGGCTCAGGTCTTCGCCAACCTGTTCAACAACGCGGCGAAGTATACCACCGAGCCCGGGACCATCACCGTTGCCGGCGGTCGACGCGGCGGCACCGTTTCCGTATCGATCATCGACACCGGCATAGGGATCCCCGCCGGCATGCTGTCGCGGGTGTTCGAGATGTTCGCTCAGGTCGATAATCCCCTGCGTCGTAGCCAGGACGGGCTCGGCATCGGCCTCAGCCTCGTTCGGACGCTGGTCGGTATGCATGGCGGCACCATCGAAGCGCGCAGCGAGGGTCTGGCACGCGGAAGCGAGTTCATCGTCACGCTTCCGGTCGCGGATTCCGCGACTTCCGAGCATGACGACCCGCGCACCTGGCGGAAGGGCGAAGGCCGGACCGTTTCGCGCATCCTGGTCGTCGACGACAACCGCGACGCAGCCGACAGCATGGGCATGATGCTGCGCTTCCTGGGTGCGGACGTGCAAGTTGCGTATGACGGCCCGTCCGCGCTCGAGGTGACGCGCATCGTACGACCCGACGTCGTGCTCATGGACCTGGGCATGCCGGGCATGAGCGGGTACGACGTGGTACGCCGCATGCGCGAGGATCCGATCTGTCACTCCGTGCTGTTCATCGCGCTGACGGGGTGGGGACAGGACGAGGACCGCAGGCGCTCTCGGGAGGCGGGCTTTCATCACCATCTCGTCAAGCCCGTCGATCTCGGCGCGTTGCAGGCGCTGCTCGCATCGCGCGAGTCGCGCGCCTGAGCGGATCGGCTATGGCTGCAGGATCTGCGACTTCCAGCCGCCGCGCGTGCGCGTGAACAGCTCCCGCTTGTGCAGGCGCGGCTCGGCGCGTTCCCAGAACTCCACCGAATCGGGGACCACCCGGTAGCCCTTCCAGTGCGCAGGACGCGGCACGCTGCCGCCGGGGAATCTCGCCGCCAGCTCGCGATATCTCTTCATCAGCACCGCCCGACTTTCGATGGGCGCGCTCTGATTGGAGACGGCCGAGGCGATGCGGCTGGCCGGCGGGCGTTCCTGCCAATAGGCGTCGGCCGCTGCCGCATCCAGCTCGCGCAGCCTGCCCTCGATGCGAATCTGTCTGCCGGTGACCTCCCAGTAGAAGACGAGCGCGGCGTAGGGATTGGCCGCCATCTCCCGGCCCTTGCGGCTGTTGGCGTTGGTGTAGAAGACGAAACCCGTCGGACCCGCCTCCTTGAGCAGGACCCAGCGGGCACTTGGCCGGCCGCGGGTGTCCGCGGTCGCCACGACCATGGCCTCGGGCAGCACCGCACCGGCCTGGACCGCCTGGCGAAACCAGCTTTGAAATCGCGCGATTGGGTCGGCCATGGCGGCCGACTGTAGACCTGCATGGGCATTGGTCAACGCGCCGGGACTGCCGAATCCCTTGGCGGCCAGGCTGAGGCTTGTCGCGCGAAGGCGGCGGCGGTCGGTCCGACTCCGGCGGCCGCACGGCTTCCGCCGGCGGCCAGGCCTCGGCCTCCGGGGACGGCCAAAATGCTCCCGCAGCCGAAAAAATGCGTTGACGGGGCGAAGTTGACGCAGTTAACTTGGCGCCAACGCCCTCCTGGCGTTCCGCGGAGGCCGGCGGTGCGACGCCGGTCCCCGCGGGTACCCCGATTCCGCCGGCACGGGCGATCCGTGCCCGCGCGACACAAGGAGATCACGATGGGATTGGCGACCTCCCCCGACCAAACGACCGTCGCAGCGCCGGCGCGTCTCAAGCAGGGCCCCTCGAGCTGGCAGGAGTGGTGGATCAACGCTTGGCGACCGTCGACGACCGAAGCCGCCTACCGCATCACCGAGATCGAAGGGGAGGTTCCGCGCGAGCTGAACGGAACGCTCTACCGCAACGGTCCTTCGCAGAAGATCCTGCCCGCGCAAGGCTACGGCGCGCTTCATCTGTTCGACGGCGATGCCCTGGTGCATGCGTTCCGGTTCGAGGACGGCGCCGTTCATTACCGCGGCCGCTTCGTCGAGCATCCCACGTATCTTCGAGAGCAGGCGGAAGGCCGCTACTGCATGAACGGCGTCGGCGTCAAGGTCGATGATCCGGTGGAGCCGTTCCGCGTCCAGCCGAACACCAACGTCGTCTTCCATGCAGGCAAGCTGATGGCGCTGGTCGAGAACTCCTGGCCCACCGTGCTCGATGCCGACACGCTCGCGACTCGCGAGACGATGTTCGGATTCGGGGATAGCCAGCTCGGCATGAGCGTGACCGCGCATCCCAAGATCGACGGCAAGACCGGCCAGATGATCATCCACGGCTACCAGCCCTTCGAGCCGTACCTGCAGCTCTACATCGTCGAGCCCGACGGGCGCTGTTCGCTCGCCGAAGCCATCGACGCGCCGTACGCGGTGATGGCGCACGATCTGGCCATCACCGAGAACCACGTCATCTTCGTATGGGCCCCCGCCTATTTCGACGGCATGAAGATCGCCGAAGGTGGCGGCTTCAATGAATCCATCCGGTGGGAGCCCGAGCGCGGGCTGCTGTTCGGCATCCGGCGCCGCGAGCCGGGCGCGAAGACACAGTGGTTCACCGCGCCGTCACCGGGTTTCATCTTCCACCCCGGCAACGCCTACGAGGAAGACGGCAAGATCTACATGGACGCCTGCACCTACCGCGACGGTGGCGCGCTCCTCGAAGCGCTGTCGGGGTTCCGCTCGGCCAAGGTCCGTCCCGGCTTCCACGCCGTTCCCTTTCTGTACGAGTTCGATCTGGCCAGCGGCACCTGCCGCGAGCGCCAGCTCGACGACCGCGGCGCGGAGTTCCCGCGAATCGACGATCGTCTGGTCGGTCACAAGAACCGTTTCGGATACGCCGCCATGAGCCGGCGTGGCAACGACATGGCCGACACGTGGGCAACCGTCGTGCGCTACGATCGCACCGGCGGCCACAGCGTCGTTCATGACTTCGGCAAGTGGCAGTGGCCGAGCGAGCCGGTGTTCGTTCCCAGAAGCGCCGGCTCCGCGGAGGACGACGGCTTCGTGCTGTGCACCGTCTACGACGGCAACACCGATGGCAGCTATGTCGCCGTCCTGGACGCCGCCAACCTCGATGCGAAGCCGCTGGCCAAGTGCCACCTGCAGCACCGCATTCCGATGGGGTTCCACGGCAACTTCGTCGCCTGAAGAAGAAAAGAACGTACGTGCATCGCGATCCGCGCGATGCACGTACCTGTCTCACCGGCTCCTGGTGCCCGGAGGCTCCTTGGCGAGCTTTCCGTCGTGGTCGAGCTTTCCTCCGTGACGGTCGTGCGTCTTGTCGTGTTGGGCGGTATCGCCGACGCGCTCGCCGGTCGCCAGTGGATTCTGCGCCTGTGCCCTGGTCTCTTCCGCATCGTGTTCGGGCAGCGGGCGCCAGCCCGTGCGCGGGCTGGGCGGGACGGTGCGCCCGCTCTCATCGAGTGTCCGCTCCGAACTTTCCCGGCCACCGATTCGATCGATCTTTCTCGCCTGAGACATAGCCTGCTCCTCGCTCATGTGCGCGCTGTCGGCGCCGAGCCGATACCGACGTGACAGGTGCGGCCTGCGCTTTATTCGCAGCGGCGGCAGGCGGGGGAGGCCGCGCAAGGCACATGCGAGCTTTCGGTCATCCCTCACGGTCGCATATGAGAGCGCTGGATCACGGGAGCCGCACACATGCTCATTGCCAAGTCGCGCCGCTCGCTCGTCCTGCTCTTCATCGTCGCCTGCACGGGGGCCGGCACCGCCGGATGCACCGCGCTGCGACCGCTCGTGGCGCCGAGCGCGCATCAGTGCCCGTGGATCGACGTCGAGCCGGCGCAGCTTTCCGGTCCTGGACGACAGCAGCTGCGCGCGCGCGTCACTGCCACCGGAGTCGATCACGCGTTCGGTGTTGCCGTCGAGCGGACCGAAGACTCGCTGCTGCTGGTCGGGCTGACGCCGCTCGGGACCAAGAGCTTCGAGGTCGAGCGGCGCGGCAAGCGCGTGCGAGCCGCGAACCATCTGGGCCTCGCGTCGGTCGTGCCGCCGCGAAACGTGCTCGCCGACGTCAGCGGCATCCTTGCCGCCAGCCCATGCAGTCCTTCGGTTGCCGGCGAGGCCGCTGCCGAGCTAGGCCGCTGGACCATCACCGACACGTGCAGCGGCGGCCGTCCGGCGCGGCGTCACGTTCGCGGCCCGGGCGCCGTCGGCAACGTCGACATCGAGTACCGCGGGAACGAAACGATCGTCACGCAGCACGACTGCGGCTACGAGGCCATCTACGTCGCGGTGGCCAGCGAGGACGCTGCCATGGTCGCGCCGCCGTCGTCCCAGCGCGACTTGACCGCGCCAGCTGCGTCCGCGCGCACTGCGTCCGAGCCCGCCGCGCCCGCGCCCGTCGCCATCGCGCCCGGTGACACCACGCCCGCGACCATCGCGCCCGCCGCAACGGCGCCCGCTGCGACGTCTCCACGCCCGAGTGACGGCGCCGTGGCGGCTGCACAGTCCGAGCCGGAGCGCCGGCCGCCGGCGGCGCCGCCGGCAGAGGTCGATCCGGCCTCGCTGACGATCTCGCCGCGTATCGCGGCCATCATCGAAGACATCGACCGCAGCGACGACGACCTCGCATTGGACGCCGGTCGCAGGCCCGCCGAGTTGCTCGCGTTTCTGGAGATCGAGCCCGGCATGCGCGTGGCCGAGCTAGGCGCCGGCGGCGGCTACACGGCCGAACTGCTGGCGCGCGCGGTCGGCCCACGCGGAACGGTCTATGCGCAGAACAATCGACTGATCCTCGACCGCTTCGCCGAGAAGCCATGGAGCGAGCGGCTCGCCAGGCCGGTCATGCGCAGAGTCGTACGCGTCGACCGTGAGTTTTCGGATCCGTTGCCGGCCGAAGCCCGCGACCTGGACGTGGTCGTGATGAACCTCTTCTACCACGACACCGTCTGGATGAAGGCGGACCGCGATGCGATGAACCGCGCCATCTACCGGGCGCTGCGTCCAGGCGGGCGCTACGTCGTGATCGACCACAGCGCGCGGCGCGGGCGCGGCATCCAGGACGTCGAGAGCCTGCACCGCATCGAGGAGAGCGTGGTGCGCGACGAAGTCGTGCGCGCCGGTTTCCGGCTGCGACGCCAGGCCGGCTTCCTGCGCAATCCCTCCGATCCACGCGACTGGAACGACTCGCCGCGGGCCGCCGGCGACCGGCGAGGCACCAGCGATCGCTTCGTCCTGGAGTTCCTCAAGCCGGGCGGGTGATTCTGAGACCGGTGGCCCACCGGCAGCGCGTCGCGTTCGGTGTCGCCATGCGGCGTCCTAGTCGTCGTCCGCGTCGGCGGGCATCAAAGCGATCAGCGACAGCACGATCCACGTCAGGATGACCCCGAACAGCGCGGTTCCGACGCGGCCGAGGCCGGCCGCCACGCCGGCGGCCGCCGTGACCCAGATCGACGCCGCGGTCGTGAGGCCCTGGATCGTGCGCCGGTCCTCGAGCTTCAGGATCGCGCCGGCACCGAGGAAGCCGATGCCGGCGGCAATGCCCTGGATCACGCGCGACACCTCGTCGAGCTCCATTCCTGCCGCCGATGCCGACAGCACGAACATCGCGCTGCCGATCGCCACCAGCATGTGCGTGCGCAGGCCCGCCGGCTTGCCGGCGCGTTCGCGCTGAATGCCGACGATGCCTCCCATCACCGTCGCCGCGAGCATGCGGAAAGCCACGCGCTGAAGCTGATCGACGTCGGGAAACCCTCCGGTCAGCTCCTCCCACAAGATCTGCAGCATCGGGTTCTCCTCAGCCTGCGCGCCCGCGGGCAGAATTCTCGCGTACGAATCGCTCGATGAACTCGAGCGGACTGGACCGGAAGCGCACCGACGGCGACAGCGAAGCAGCCATGTAGCCATGGTCGAGATTGCTGTAGATCACCGTCTCCACGCGGCCACCGGCGCCGGCGACCTTGCGGGCCAGGCTGTGGGTGTTGTCGACCCCCACCGACAGGTCGTCCTCGCCGTGCAGCAGCAGCAGCGGCGGATTGGTGCCGTCGACGAAGTCAATGGGCTGACTCGCACCGACCGGCGCCTCGCCGAAGATCCCCTTGATCTCGGGCAGGACGTCGACAGGAAAGTCGTACGGGCCCGACAGCCCGATCATTCCGCGCAGCCACTGGCGGCTGCCGCCGGCATTGCGCAGCCATTGATCGTCGAGCGTGATCATCGCCGCGTTGTAGGCGCCCGAGGAGTGTCCCATGACGAACAGGTCGGCGGCGTTGCCGCCGTAGCGGTCGATGTTCTGCCGCGTCCAGACGACGGCCGTGGCGGCGTCCTCCAGGAACGACGGATACTTGAAGGCGGGATAGTGGCGATAGTCGGGGATCACCACGACGAATCCTCGCGCGACCAGGCCCTCGGCAACGAATCGGAAATCGGCCTTACTGCCGTAGCTCCAGCGGCCCGGGTAGAAGAAGACCAACACCGGAGCGTCGCGCTCGTCGCGAGGCGTGTAGACGTCCAGCTTCAGGCCGGTGCGGCCGCAATAGGCGATGTCGCTGTAGCGGCGGCCCTCGCGCGGCGTCAGCGCGTTCATCCAGTCGGCCGCGCTGCAGCCGCCAGCGAGCACAGCAGCAGCGATCAGCGGAAGAAGCTTGAGCATGCGTGTCCTTTTGGTGACGAAACCTACTGCAGACGGATCGCCCGCACCGTGCCGCGCGACCTGGCGGCCGAGCTGTCGAACGTTCCGCTCAGCGTGCTCCCATCGGGCGACCATGCCAAGGCGAAGGTGCCGCCGCTGCTGCGCCGCGCACCCTGCTCGCGGAAGCGAAGGACGATCTCGCGGCCGCGCACGCGGCCGTCCACCGAGATGGCCGTCCGCGACTGCCCGATCAGCACGCGCCCGTTCTCCGACCACTTCTGTCCGCGACCGGTGATGCGGTCGCCATTGTGCTCGAGCTGGAGGCGATAGCCGAGACGCAGGCCCTTGAACGCTTCGACCGACGTCTGCTCCACGTGCGTGGCCAGGCCCCACCATCCGCTGAAGTTGATGTCGGAGGCGCTCGGCGCCTGGCCGGTGGCGCCGCGGTCGGTGGCCGGATCGCCGGAGCGGCGGCCGGGCGTCGTGGCCGCGGGCGGCGGGAGCTTCTCGGGCGCCCGGTTCTCGCGCATCACGCGCCGATCGTCTCGTCCCGGCACGACCCGCACGCGTATGTCGCTGGTGTCTTCGCGATCGTTGCGCGCCAGGGGCTGCCCTACCTCGCGCGCATCGCGCATCGCGATGTCGTCGCCGCCGTCGGCCTCGTCGGCGCCGTCGGCGCGAGGACCCGAGGCGCCGCCGTGCGCCGGCTGGCCATCGCGTGACGCCACCTCCTCGAGTTTCTGGCGAGTCGTATCATCCTCCCCGGCCTTCTCGTCGCGCCGCTCGCCCGTCGCATCCTCCTCGCCGACCGCCTTGCCGACCAGCACCGACCGCGGCCTGCTGACGCTGTCGTCCTCCTCGGCATCGTCCTGGTCCAGGCGGCGCCAGGCCTTGACGAGGCTGGCGACGATGCCGTCGGTCGGCAGCTCGCGCGGAATCTCGACCACGAACGCGTTGCGCGGAAGCGGCTCGCGCCCGGGACAGAAGGAAGCGGGCTCGCGCCCCGACAGGAACAGCTCCCTGCGGGTCTGGCGAGCCTTGACGTCGCAGCCCTTGCGCAACACGAGGCCGGTGCTGACGTCGACCTGGTATTCGCGAACGTTGTGCGGTCGCTCCCACGCTCCCGGCGAGCGCCGCCCCGCGTACACACGCTCGGCGAAGCGAGCCCACACCGGCGCCGCCAGGCGCGCGGCGGTGGCGTCGCTGACGATGGGGCGCGGCTGGTCGAAGCCGACCCAGATGCCGCCGACCAGCTCGGGCGTATAGCCGATGAACCACGCGTCGGTCACGTCATTGGTGGTGCCGGTCTTGCCGGCGACGGGAATGTCGACGCTCTTCGGAAGCGCTTCGCGGCCGGTGCCGCGCTGGACCGCTTCCGACAGGACGTGGTTGACCAGGAACGCCGTCTCTTCGCCGATCACGTCGCGCCGTTTCACCTGCGAGTACCAGATGATCTCGCCGTCGGCGGTCTCGACCCGGTCGATCATGCGCGGGCGCACGCGCTTGCCGGCGGCTGCGAAGGTCGTGTACGCGACCGTCAGATCCAAGGGCGAGACGTTGACGGCGCCGAGCGCGATCGAAGGCAGCTCGGCCTCCACGTCGATTCCGGCACGGCGCGCGAGCATGGCCACGTCTTCGAGGCCGACGGTCTGGGCGAGGCGCACGGTGGCGAGGTTGTTGGAGTGCACCAGCGCGTCGCGCAGCGGCAGGAAGCCCTCGGACGTCTTGCTGATGTTGTGCGGCTGCCAGATCGAACCGTCGGGCATGTCCATGGACAACGGTGCGTCCTCGAGAGGCTGCGACAGCGCATAGCCGCGCTCGAGCGCTGCCGCATAGACGAAGGGCTTGAATGCGCTGCCTGCCTGGCGCCTGGCCAGCGCGGCACGATCGAAGCGGGATTGCGCGAAGTCGCGCCCGCCCACCCAGGCCAGTATGTCGCCATCGTGCGCGTTCATCACCACGATCGCGCCTTGCAGGTACGGGGTCTGCCCGTCGGCCATGCGCTGGCTGGCCTTGTAGTGCGGCCCTTCGAACTTCCCGTACGAGCCTTTCTCGATGCTGCGCAGCTGATTGCGAAGCTCCTCCTCGGCTGCGCGCTGCATGCGCGAGTCGATCGTCGTGAAGATCCGCAGCGGGCGCGCGTAGAGCTGGTCGCCCAGCTCTGCCTCCAGCGTGTGGCGGATCTGCTCGACCGCGTAAGGGGCCAGGCCGGCCTCGGTGCTGCGCTCGCGTCCGCGCCTGGTCACGTGCAGCGCGTGCCGCCGCGCGGCTTCCGCTTCCACCGGCGAGATGCGCTGCTGGCGCTCCATCAGCGTCAGCACGAGATTGCGGCGACGGCGTGCCTCGTCGGGCCGCCGGCGCGGGTCGTAGTAGCCCGGAGCGCGCGCGAGGGCGGCGAGCGTCGCGGCCTGCGGCAGCGTCAGCTCGCTCGCTTCGATGCCGAAGTAGTGTCGCGCCGCGTTCCCGACGCCGTGGACCGCATTGCCGAGGTAGATGTGGTTGAGGTAGAGCTCGAGGATCTCGTGCTTCGAATACTTGCGCTCGATGTCGCTGGCGACGCGGATCTCGAGCAGCTTGCGTCGCAGCGTGCGGCGCTCCACGGGCAGTCGCTCGGGGAAGACGCTTCGCGCCAGCTGCATCGTGATCGTGCTGAAGCCCTGGTCGATGCCGCCTTCGCGAACGTTGGCCAACGCAGCGCCGCCCACGCGCCGCCAGTCCAGGCCGCCGTGGTCGAAGAAGCGCTGGTCCTCGATGGCCAGGAACGCCTCGGCCACGTGCCTGGGCAGGTCCGCGAGCGCGACCATCGTGCGCTCGGGTGGCGCGAAATCGGCAAACGGCTCGCCGCTGCGGTCGAGCAGCACCGGCGCACCGCCGGGCTGATAGGATGCGAGCCGCTCCACGTCGGGGCAGCCTCGCAGCCCGCAGGTCTGCCAGGCAACGACGCTGACAATGATGGCGAGCGCGGCCGCACCGACGACGGCTCCGGCATAATGGCGCGGATGCAGCGCGCGAGCGGACGATGCCAGACGTGCGCCTCGCTGCGAGGCGGCGCGGCGCAGGAAGCGAACGGCTCGGGAACGGCCGTCGCTGCTCTGTGGTTTCCCATTATCGATGCACTACAGTCTGGTCGCATCCCGCGGCGGCTGTCGATGACGTCCTCGGCTGCGCTGGCAAAGTCGCGGCGAATGGTCCCCTCGACCGTGGAGACTTTTCGTCAGCGGCCCTTCCAGATGGGCTTCCTCTTCTCCACGAACGCACGCTGCGCCTCGCGTGCGTCCTCGGTCCTGCGCAGCGGCCGGCCGAGCTCTTCCTGGCGCCTGTACGCCTCGTGTAAGGGAAGGTGCAGAAGCTCGCGGACGCCGCTGCGTGTGGCCGCAACGGCCAGCGGTGCATTGGACGCCACGGCGGCGGCCAGCTCGAGCGCCGTCTCCATCACGAGCGAAGCCTCCACGACCCGGTTGAGCAGACCGAGCTCGAGCGCGCGCCGCGCGCCGAGCGGCCGCGCCGTCATCATGATCTCCTGAGCGTGCACCCACGCGATCTGCCGCGGCAGCATCACGGCGGCATGTCCGGTGGGGAAGAGGCCGAGCGCCACCTCCTCCAGAGCGAACGTCGCGTGTTCGGCCGCAACGCGCATCTCGGAGGCGAGCATCAGATCGAATCCGCCGCCGCGGCAGTGGCCGTTGATCGCGCAGATCAGCGGCTTGCCCAGGTCGAACTCCACCAGCGTGGCGGTCGAGACGGCGCGCAGCCCTTCGAAGATCTCCGGATCGATTCTCTCACCGCGGGCGAAGGCTTGCGCGGCCGGAATGGTTTCCTTCAGATCCATGCCGCTGCAGAAGACGCGCTCGCCGGCGCCCGTCAGCACGACGCATCGGACGTCGTCGTCGGCTGCAATCTCGCGCCATGCGCGTGCCAGCTCGCGCAGCGCCGGCGGGTTGAGCGAGTTGGCGTGCCGGGGACGGTTGATCGTGACGACGGCGATGTGTGCGTGCGCCGCCGGACGATCGATGGAGATGACGGAGTCGGCCATCACGGGGGCAACACGATGGCCGTCCCTGGGATGGCCGGCGAGGGCAGGGCGGCATCGAAGGCCACTGCCGGACCGTCCAGGAACCAGAGGCAGCTCGCGCCGGTCATGGCATGGTGCCAGAGCAGGTCCGCCTTGCCGTCGCCGTCGAAATCACCGCTGCCTTCGACCGCGAAGGCGGTATCGGCAACCAGCGGCAGCTCGCTCGCGCTGACGGCCGCAGCATCCTCCATGATCCAGACGTAGGTGTTGCCGCCGAGGCTGTTGCGCCAGACCAGGTCGTCGTCGCCGTCGGCGTCGACATCGCCGGACGCGGCAAGGTCCAGGTCGGCGTCTGCCAGCGGAGGAAGAGCGACGCTTTGCGAGGGTACCGTTGCGTTCATCAGCCACGCGTAGAGCCAGCCCTGCGTCGCGTGGCGCCACAGCAGGTCGTCGCGGCCGTTTCCATCGAGGTCGGCAACCGCTGCAATCTCGTATCCGGGATCGGGCACCCACGGCAGGACGGCGCTGAGGGTGACGCCGCCGTTCTCCATCAGCCAAAGGAAGCTGGTTCCTCGCCGGCTGTCGCGCCAGATCAGGTCGTCGGTGCCGTTGCCGTCGACGTCGCCGCTGCCGACGATCTCCAGGTGCTGCCCGAGCACGACCGGTAGCGACGCTTCGGTGGCGGCCGCTCCGTTCATCAACCAGGCCAGATCGGTGCCGATGGCGGCATCTCGCCACAGAAGATCGCTCGTACCGTTGCCGTCGACGTCGGCGCCGACGGCGAGGGCGGGGCCCGCCGGCGGCATGGGTGTCACCGAGTGCATCGAGACGACGGCATCGCCGTCGATCAGCCAGAGCGAGTTGGCACCGTTGCCGCCGTGCCGCCAGAAGAGGTCGCTCTTGCCGTCGCCGTTGAAGTCGGCGCGTGCGCGCCCGACGCCCGGGCCGGGTCGATCCGGTGGCGGCATGCCCGCCGCCTGGCATGGGTCCGGAAGGGGCGGCAGTCCCTGCGGCGACGGATCGTACGGCGAAGGGCCCGGTTCGGGATCGCCCGGCAGATAGCCGGAGGCCAGCAGCTGATTGCCCGACAGGAAGAACGCGTTCGGCAGGTACGCCGTCGCCGACAGATCGTGCTGGACGTACGGATAGGGTTCGCCGGGTACCGACCATACAGGATGGGCGTAGCCATCCTTCGCACCGGGCATCTCGAGGACGAGGTTGACGTCCACCGCCGCTATGGAGTTGCGCACCATCTGTCGCAGGTCGTCTTGCGACGCTTCGGGATGCAGCTCGCTCAGGCGCGCAAGCACGGTCTGGAAGCGGGTGTCGACGGCGATGTCGTCACCGACTTCGCCTCCGTTGGAGGCCGACAGATGCAGCAGCGCACCGCGCTCGAGCTGGCCAAGCGTGCCATTGCCGTCGGAATCGCCGAACAGGAGGAGGTCGTCGCTGTCTCCGTCGTCGTTGAAGTCGAACCTGCTCAAAGTTTCGGAGAGATGGTACGTGAACAGCGGCAGCGGCTTGTCGCCATTCGGATAGGTGTCCTCGTCTTCCGTCCAGACACGCACGTGCCGGCTGACGACGATCCTGCTCTTCCTGCGGTACGGCCGCCCGTTGAGGCCCGTGCCGAACGCCTGTCGCCTCAGCAGCCCGTCGGACGGATTGTCGCTCGAGCGAACTCCCGGCGCGGCCTTGTCCACCCGATCGATCACGCCGTCGTCGTTGGCGTCGAGCGTGTACAGCACGACCTCCGCCGGGCGCAGAAGGTATTCGGGAGCTTGTCCCTGTCGGCGCAAGTCGGCCAGGTGCTTGTAATACTCCCGCCCGCTCGTGGTCGTCACGCCGGACGGGAACGTGAGCGCGAAGACATTGGGAAACTTCGTCCACTCGCTCCCGTCGCGCCACGTGCGCGTTTCGGTCTCCATCGGAGATTCGATTCCGGGCCCGGCATCCGCATAGAACGCCAGGCGGTACGGGGAGGCCTCGATGACGGAGTGCTGGCGGGTGGAGGCGTCGGTGCCGTCGTCGTTGGTGTGGATGCCGAGGCCTGCCAGGCGGATGTCGTCCAGGAGCAGCTCGCTGGCCTGACGACCCTGCTGTTCGAGATCGAGCTCGGTGCTGGCCCGGTCCGCGCGCAGCTTGACCGCCGTCATGAGCTGAAGGGTCGTGGCGGCGAGGACGCCGAACACCATCGTCGCCATCGAAGCTTCGACCAGACTGAACCCGCGCGAGCTGCATTTCCTGACGATCATCGTCAGCCCCCTGGAACCGGCCTGTGCGGGCCGCATCGGCTCTCTTTGCCTGGGCACGCGCAGTGTCTAGGATGCGCCGACTCATGGACAATCGGCAAGGCGCAGTATCCAGGGCCGCCCACAGCGGATTCGTTCTCGCCGTTGCCGCCGCGGTGCTGGGCCTGCTCGGCTTCGGCTCCGCCTACGCGGGGATCCTGCCGGGCTTCACCGGTTTTCTGGTGATGGCGCTCGGCCTGCTGACGGGCATCGCCGCCCTGATCCTGTCGATCGTCGGCCTCAGCGCCACCCGGCCGCACAAGGGCCGCACCGGCGGCAATCGTGCCCGCCAGGGCCTGGTGCTGTCGGTGGCGGTGATCGGTCTGATCCTGGCGCCCGCGATTCGTGTCGGGAATGTGCCTCGCATCAACGACATCACCACCGATCCCGCCGATCCTCCCGCCTTCGTCGCCGCCGCGCAGCTCGAGGAGAACAGGGGCCGCGACATGGCGTATCCCGGAGAGGCGTTCGCGGCTCAGCAGCGCGAGGGTTATCCGGATCTGAAGCCGGTGGAGATGGCGGTGCCGCCCGCCGTTGCCTTCGACAAGGCCCGCGCCGCGCTGGCGTCGATGGATCGCATGGAGATCATCGGCGAGAGCAAGGAAGAAGGACGCATCGAGGCCGTGCAGACCACGCGCCTGTTCAAGTTCAAGGACGACATCGTCGTGCGGATCCGGCCGCACGGCGACGGCAGCCGCATCGACGCCCGTTCCAAATCGCGCGTGGGCAAGGGCGACCAGGGCGCCAACGCCGACCGCATCCGCGAGCTCTTCGAGCTCATGCGCTGGAAGTAGCGCGCCCGGCACCAATGACCGGCGCCGAGGACGCCCTGCTGCTGCGCGCGGACGAGCGCCCGGCACCCGCCATCATCGTCCGCACGCAGCGCCTGGCTCGCCTGCTGCGCCTGCGCATCGCCGAGCTTCGCGAGCTCGCGCAGCGGCCGGTGGCGGAAACGCCCGACATCCTGACCATCGACCAGTGGATCGAGCGCGCGTGGGAGCGCACCTCGCCGCGCGAGCTGCTGCTGCCGGCTGCCGCCGAGCTGGCGGCGTGGGAAGGCATCATCGCCGGGGACGCGCGCGGACAGGTGCTCGACGTCGGCGCCGTCGCCAGCGAAGCCGCCAGCGCCTGGCGGCTTCTTCACGAATGGTCGGAGCCGGACTGGCAGCACGAACAGCTCTCGCCCGAGACCGAGGCGTTTCTCGGATGGCGAGACGAGTTTCGCCAGCGCGCGGCAGCACAGGGCTGGGTGACGTCCGCCGAGCTTGCCGGTCGTGTGACCGCGGCGCTGGAGGCGGCGGCCACGCCCAAGGGACAGACCCTGTCGCTTTTCGATCCGGCGCCTGCCGGCAACGACTCGCTGGCTCCGGGCCGGATGGTCTTCGTCGGCTTCGAGCGCCTGGAGCCCTACGTCGTGCGGCTTCGCGAAGCGCTGCGCCGTGCGGGGACGGTCATCGAGGATCACACTCCAGGCGATGGCGCCCCCTCGGCACCCGTGCTGCGCGTCTACGCCACCGCGCAGGACGAAGCGCGCGCCACCGCGCGCGACATCGCCGCGTTTCTTGCCGAGCGGCCGCGCGCTCGCGTCGGCGTGCTCGTCACCGACCTCGAGCGCTATCGCAGCCTTCTCGAGGTGACGTTTCTCGAAGAGCTCGATCCTTCCTCGCTGCTGCCCGGGCAGGAGCTTCGCCCGCGGCCCTTCGATCTTGCCGGCGCGCCGGCGCTGCACGAGCACTGCGTGATCGCGCACGCCCTGGATCTGCTCGAGCTGGATCGGCACGCCAATCCGCGCGCATTGGTCTCGCGCATCCTGCTGGCGCCGTATCCGCGGCCGGAAGCCGGCGGCGACGAGGAGCTGGAGGCGCGCGCGTTGACCGAAGCCGCGCTGCGCCGGCGCAATGTCCGTGCGATCGATCTCGAGGAGCTTGCGCGGCGCACGCGCGGCGGTGCGCCGCGTTTCGCTGGCGCGCTGCTCGCGCTGAAGCGGCAGCTCGAACGATCGCGCGTGCCGGCCGCTCCCGGCGCCATCGCCAGGCGCTTCATCGCGCGGCTGCAGGCGCTGGGATGGCCCGGCGCCGACCTGCAAGGCGATGAGCGCGTCGCGTTCTCGCGCTGGCGCGATGCGCTTGGCGCGCTGGCCGCGCTCGAGATCGTCGAGCCGGTCATGACCGAGGCGCATGCACGCCGGCGCCTGCTCGAGCTGTGCATGCGCACCAGCGTGCAGTCGCCGTCGGCGGGGTTGCAGGTGCAGGTGATGGGGCTGCTCGACAGCGCCGGCCTGGTCTTCGACCGCATCCACGTCCTCGGCCTCGATTCGATCAGCTTTCCTTCCGCGCTGCGGCCGAACGCGTTGCTGCCGGCGCGATGGCAGCGCGAGCAGCGCCTGCCGCTGGCGTCGGCGGAGGCCGAGCTCGAGTTCGCCGCGGCGGTGTGGAATCGCGTGCTGCGGTCGGCACCCGAGGTGCATGCCAGTCATGCGGTCGGCGGCGGCGAGGATGAGCTGCGAAGCGCCAGCTCGTTCGTGGCCGCGCTGTCGCGCGAGGAGCCGGCGCTGCGCGCGCACTCCCCGTGGTACGCCGCGCAGGCGTCGAGCGCGCTGGAGCCGCGTCCACCCGAGACCGCCGTGCCGGCGCTGGTGCGAAGCGGCGGCACATCGCTTCTGGTCGGACATGCGCGCTGCCCCTTCCAGTCGCTCGCGCACGTCCGCCTGGCGGCCGATTCCTTCGACAGCGAGCAGAGCGAGCCTGCCAGCAACACGCGCGGCGATCTCGTGCACGCGGCGCTGGCTCAGGTGCTGCCGCGCATCGGCACGCGGCGCCAGCTCGGCGTCCTGACCGACCGGGCGATCGCCACGCTGGCCGCCGAAGCCGCCGAGGCGGCGATGGCAACCGAGAAGGCGCGCGCCGTTCCGCCGCTGCTGCACGCGCCGACGCGCCACTGGCTGCAGGGCATCGTCGCCGCCTGGCTGGTCTGGGAGCGTGACCATCGCTTCGGCGACTGGACCTTCGAAATGGCCGAGCAGCGCCTGCTCGCCACGTTCCCGGCGGCAGACGGCGGCGACGACATCCGTGTCACGTGCGTCGTCGACCGCATCGACGTCATCGAAGGCGGCCGTCTGCTCATCGACTACAAGACCGGCACCAGCGTGCATCGCGTCGGCGCGTGGAGCGGCGAGCGCCCTGATGATGCACAGCTGCCGATCTACGCCGTCGCCGTCGGCGCGGCCTTCCCCGACCGTCCCGTGGCAGGACTGGCTTTCGCGCACCTCGACAACCGCGAGAAGCTCGAGCTGCTGGGCCGCTGCGACGTTGCACAGTCGGAAAAGCTCGGACCGCCGAGCAGCCGCAGCCGTGACCGCACAACGTGGAGCGGGTGGAACGATGCGCTGGCGCAGATGTCGGCGGCGCTCGGCGGCCTTGCCGCTTCCTTCGCGCGCGGCGACTTCGCAGTCGACCCGCTGCGCGAGGCCAACACCTGCCGCACCTGCCGGCGCCAGCGTCTGTGCCGCGTCTTCGAAGGCACGATTGACGACGAATCCGACGATGCCGCGGACGAAGCATGAGCGACGTCGTGGACATGCTGGAACGAGCCGCCGGCGAAGCGGCGCGCGTCGCGGCCGGCGACATGGTTGCCGACCACGAATCGCGCATGCGCGCGCTGTCGGTGGACTCGAGCGTGGTCGTGCAGGCGCCGGCCGGGTCGGGCAAGACCGAGCTGCTCGTGCAGCGCTTCCTGGCGCTGCTGGCGACCGTCGAGCGGCCCGAGGCCATCCTGGCGATCACGTTCACGCGCAAGGCCGCGGCCGAGATGCGCGAGCGCATCCTGGAGGCGCTGCGCGGCGCCGAGCGCGGCGACCCGCCGCGGGGGCCGTCCGATGCGCAACGGCTGCAGCTGGCGCGCGCCGCGCTCGAGCACGGCCGCCGCTGGAAGCTGGCCGAGAATCCGTCGCGATTGCAGGTCTACACCATCGACAGCCTGTGCGCGCGTCTGGCAGCCTCGATGCCGCTGCTGAGCCGCCTTGGCGGCGTGCCCGAGACGGTCGAAGACGCCACGCCGCTGTATCGCGAGGCCGCGCGCCGCTGCCTCTACGGCGACGCGCGCGAGCAGGATGCGGGGCTGGCGCACTGCATCGACCTGGTTCTGGAGCGCGTCGAGATGGGCGTCTCGGGCCTGGAGGCGCGCCTCGTCGACATGCTCTCGCGCCGCGAGCAGTGGACGCACGTGGCAAGCGCGGTCCTGGAGCAGCCCGAGCCGCTGCTGGCGCGCATCGAGGACGGCTTTGCCGCCGCGCTCGGCGACTGCACGCGCACGCTGGCGCTGCTGTTTCCCGAAACGCTGCGCGAGCTGGCGCACGAGGTCGCGCGCCGGACACGCCACGCCCTGCAGGGAAGCCTGCTCCCGTGCAACTGGCCGACCCTCGGCGAGAGCGCTCTGCTGTCGGCGGGGCCCGAATCGACGGCGGCATGGGGCGAGCTTCGCGCGCTGCTGATGACCAGAACCGGCCTGCGCAAGCCTTCCGGCCTCAACGTCAACGTCGGCGCCGCCGATTCCGCCGTCAAGACGTGCTACACGCGGCTGCTCGACGAGGTGCAGGCACTGCCCACGCGCCAGCTCGAGAAGCTGCTCGCCGATCTCTCGTGCGCTCCCGAGCTCCCGGCCGCTGCCAGGTTCAGCGGCGAGTCGCGCGATGCCATGCTGGCGCTGCTGCGCGTCCTGCTGCTGGCTCACCAGGAGCTGTGGCTGGTGTTCCGCGAGCGGCGGATGGTCGATTTCGTCCAGGTGGCCGCGGGCGCGGTCTCCGGGCTCGGCAGTACCGACGCTCCAAGCGAGCTGCTGCAGCGTCTGGACGCGCGCATCTCGCATCTTCTGGTCGACGAGTTCCAGGATACCAACCTCGTGCAGTGCGAGCTGGTCGCCAGGCTGACGTCGGCGTGGACACCCGGCGACGGCCGCACGCTGTTCCTGGTCGGCGATCCGATGCAGTCGATCTACCGCTTCCGCAAAGCCGAGGTCGGCCTGTTCCTTCGCGCATTCGAAGGCCGGCTCTTCGACCACGTGGCCGCCGAGCCGGTGCGCCTTCAGGTCAACTTCCGCTCCGACAGGAGCGTGCTGGCATGGATCAACCGCGTCTTTGCCGGAGTGCTCGGCGACGTCGACGACGCACGCCGGGGCCTGGTCCGCTTCGCGCCCTCGGTGGCGCGGCCGGGCGCTGCCGACGGGGAGCCGGTCAGGATCTACTCGTGGCGTGCCGTCGGCGACGCCGACGACAAGGGCAAGGGCGAGGCACGCGGCCTCGCCGACCTGATCACCGCCGACCTGCTGCCGCAGGCTCGCACGCGCGGCGGCAAGGTCGCGATCCTGGTGCGTTCGCGCTCGCACGCCTTGCCGCTGCTGGCCGAGCTGCGCGGACGCGGCATCCGCTATCGTGCGCCCGGCTTCGACATGCTGGCCAACAGGGCCACGGTCAGCGATCTGGCCGCGTTGACGCGTGCGATCGTGCATCCGGCCGATCGTCTGAGTTGGCTGGCGGTGCTGCGCTCTCCGATGGTCGGCCTGGAGATCGCCGATCTTCTGCGACTGTTCGAGCCCGAGGTCGAGGAGGCGCGCGCGCGCGCCGATCATGCGCCGCCGCGCCTGGTCGCCGCCGTCCTGCGCGATGCCGAAGCACGACGGCGCGTGCTCGGCGACGATGCGTGCGCGCGCGTCGAGAAGGCGCAAGCCGTGCTGAGCTGCGCGCGCGCGCGGCTTGGCGCGGTGCCGGTGGACCGCGTCGTGCGCAGCGCATGGATCGCGATGGGCGGGCCGGCCTGCGCCGATGCCGAAGGCCTGCTCGATGCGGAGCAGTTCTTCGCGCTCGTCCCCGGCTGCACCCAGCGCGCCACGCTCGACCTGGACGACCTCGAGCGCAGGCTGCAGACGCTGGAGGCCAGCGTCGACCCCGATCCCGCCATCGATCTGGAGGTGATGACGATCCACAAGGCCAAAGGCCTGCAGTTCGACACGGTGGTGCTGCCGCGGCTGGACGGCACCACGCGCGGCCGCACGCCGGAGGCGGTGACGATGGAGACGGACGCGGCCACCGGGCACATCGAGCTGATGGCGATGGCGCCGGCGCGCGGACGCACCGACGAGGACGAGGAGAAGCGCTACAAGCTGCTCGAGCGACGCGAGCGCGAGCGCGACGCGGCCGAGCTGCGCCGCATGCTCTACGTCGCCGCCACGCGGGCCGAGCACCGGCTGGTTCTGTCGGCGACCGCGCCTGCGGAAGGGAAGCCTGCACGGCGCGCCACGGCGATGGCGGTGCTGGAACCGTTCGTGGGCAGCGCCGACATCGTGACGCTGGACTGTCCGCCGGTGCTGGGGCCGCTCGGACGACCGTCGATGCGTCTTGCCGCGGGCTATGAGCCCGCGCCGCCGGTGCCGCGCGCGCAGCCGCGCACGGTCGTCGTGCAGCGGCCCTCGGAGGCCGGCGCCGAAGAGCTCGATCCGGCGCAGATGTCGGCCTCGATGAAAGCCATCCACATCGGCAAGGTCACCCACGCCGCCGTCGAGCGCATCACCGAAGACGGCGTCGATGCCTGGACGGCGGCGCGCGTGCGCGCCGAGCGCGGCTGGATCGAGCGCCGCCTGCGGATGGCCGGTGCCGTCGAGGAGGAGCTGCGCGAGTGCGCGCGCGCGGTGGAGGAGGCGCTGGTCGCGCTTCTCGAGGACGAGCGCGGCCGCTGGCTGCTGGCGCCGCACCAGGACGCGCGCACCGAGCTGCCGCTGACAGGCCTGCAGCCGCAGGCCGTGACGGTGGCCAGCATCGATCGCACATTCATCGAAGAGGGCGTGCGCTGGATCATCGATCTGAAGACGGGGCGGCCCGACGGGCGCGAGTATCGAGGCCTGTCCGAAGACGAGGCGGCGCGCCGCTATGTCGAAGCCCGCACCGCCGAGTACGCGACGCAGCTCGAGCAGTACCGCAAGCTCATCGAGCTCGCCGCCGGCGCGCACGGCGACCTGCCGGAGCGGGGCGCGCAGGCACCGGTGCGGCTCGGCCTTTTCTTTGCCCGTCTGCCTGCGGCACATCGTTGGCGAGAAATCACCACCCCGTCCGACAGGAGCCAGCGCTGATGTCGCAAGATCCCGTCCGTTATGCAGTCGACAATGAGATTGCCGTCGTCACCGTCGACGACGGTCGCGCCAATGCGCTGTCGCACGCCGTCATCGATGCGCTCGGCGCGTGCCTGGACAGGGCGGCTGCCGAGGAGGCAAAGGCCGTCGTCATGACCGGCCGCCCGGGCCGTTTCTGCGCCGGCTTCGACCTCAACGTGATGATGGCCGGCCCCAGCCAGCGCCGGAAGCTCGTCGAGGAAGGTGCGCACCTGTTCCTGCGGATGTACGAGTTTCCGCGTCCGATCGTGCTGGCATGCACCGGACATGCGCTGGCGGCAGGGGCGGTGTGGCTGACCGCGTGCGACTGGCGCGTCGGTGCCGACGTCGAGGCCAAGATCGGTCTGAACGAGGTCGCCATCGGCCTGCCGCTGCCGATCTTCGCGCTGGAGCTTGCGCGCGCGCGGCTGGCGAGCCACCGCGTGCTGGACGCGACGGCGCACGCGCGCATCTACTCGCCGCGTGAGGCGGTCGAGGTCGGCTATCTCGACGAGGTGGCCGCCGAGGCCGAGGTCATGGCGCGCGCCATGGAGCGGGCGGCCGCGCTCGGCGCTCTGCGCGACCCGGCCTACAGCCACACCAAGCAAATGGTGCGCGCCGCGGTGTCCCGCCACATTCGAAGCACTCTCGAAGAGGACATGGACAGGATCGGCTGACGAGGCCGCAATCGAAGGATCGACGATGGCGCAGAGGTTCGACACGCTGAGCGAAGAGCTGGCCGACTTCGTTCGGGCACAGCCAGTCTTCTTCGTGGCCAGCGCGCCGCTGTCGGCCGACGGCCACGTCAACGTCTCTCCCAAGGGCCTTGACACGCTGCGGGTGCTCGGCGCGGATCGCGTCGCCTACCTCGACCTCACAGGCAGCGGCAACGAGACGTCCGCGCATGTCGCGGAGAACGGCCGCATCACCATCATGCTGTGCAGCTTCGGCGCGCAGGCGCGCATCCTGAGGATCTATGGGCGCGGTCGCGCGATTCTGCCCGAAGATCAGGGATGGCCTGAGCTGCGCCGTCACTTCGGCGACTATCCCGGTGTACGTCAGATCATCGATGTGGCCGTCGACGAAGTGCAGACGTCGTGCGGCTACGCGGTGCCGCGCATGGACCTGGTCGGCGCGCGCGATACGCTGATCCGCTGGGCCGAGCGCAAGGGCGAGCAAGGCACGCGGGTCTACCAGAAGGAACGCAATGCGCGCAGCATCGACGGCCTCGTCACGCCCATCGGCCGGCGCGATCGGCACTGAGCCTCGTTGTTGCGGCCTCCGGTGGCCGGTGCCACCATCGCCGCAATGGGCGCGGCGCGCAGCATCGGCTTCACCGTCTACACCGACGTTCTCTGTCCGTGGTGCTACAACGCCACGGTGACGCTGACACGAGTGCGAGACGAGGTGGGCGACGTGCTCTCGTTGCAGTGGAAGAGCTACCTGCTGAGACCGCAGCCGCAGCCGCGGTCTCTCGACGCGTTTCGCCGCTACACGCAGTCCTGGATGCGGCCGGCCGCGCAGCCCGACGCCGGCGAGTTCCAGGTCTGGTCCACCGACGAGCCGCCGCCGTCGCACTCGATTCCGCCCAATGTCGCCGTCAAGGCCGCGGCGCGGCAGAACGCGCTGGAGCGTTACCACCTGGCGCTCATGCACGCGTACTTCGCACGCAACAGGAACATAACGGACACGGCCAACCTGATCGACGTCGCCGGCGAGTGCGGTCTCGACGTCGACCGGTTCGAGCGTGATCTCGACGACGCCTCGGTGCTCGCCGAGGTGATCGAGGATCATCGCGAGGCGATCTCGCTCGACATCCATGGTGTGCCCTGCGTCGTCGTCGAAGGAGGCTTTCAGCTTCCCGGTGCGCAGGAGCGGGCCGTCTACAAGAACGTCATCGCCAAGACGCTCGAACGCAGGAAGGTCCTTGCATGAAGCCCCCAGTCCTGGCCGACGCGGCGCTGCGCAATCTCGAAGAGGACGCGCAGGCGCTGGCGGGCACGATCATCACCAACCGCCGCCGCATTCACGAGCAGCCCGAGCTCGGGCTGATGCTGCCGAAGACGCAGGCCCTGGTGGTATCGGAGCTGGAGCGCATCGGCGTTCCGATCATCCGGACGGGACGCACGCTCAGCTCGGTCGTCGCCGACATCGAAGGCACCGCCACCGGCCGTGCAACGAGGGTGGCGCTGCGGGCCGACATGGACGCCCTGCCCCTGAGCGAGCACAACGACCTGCCCTACGCCTCCAAGGTCGCCGGCTGCATGCACGCATGCGGACACGACGCGCACGTGGCGATGCTGCTCGGAGCTGCCGAGCTCCTGATGAAGAAGCGCGACGCGTTCGCCGGAACCGTGCGGCTGATGTTCCAGCCGGGCGAGGAAGGCTTCGGCGGCGCCAGGCTCATGATCGACGAAGGCGTGCTCGAAGGCATCGAGTCGGCGTTCGCGCTGCACATCGACTCGAGCACGCCGATGCATACGCTGTCGCTGCGCAAGGGGCCGATCATGGCCTCCGCCGATTCGTTCCGCGTCGTCTTCCACGGCGCCGGCGGGCATGCCTCGATGCCGCATCTGACCAGCGATCCGATTCCCGCCATCGGCCCCTTCGTCGACGGCCTCTCGCACGTGGCTGCGCGCGAGACCGATCCGGACGACCGTGCGGTCTTCAGCGTTACCAGGGTCGTGGCCGGCACGACGCTGAACGTCGTCCCGCCCACTGCCGAATGCTACGGCACGATCCGCACCCTCAGCGCCAAACGCCGGCGCATCGCGCACGAGCAGTTGCGCCGCGTCGCCGAGGGCGTTGCCGCCTCTCGCGGCCTTCGCGCCGAGGTGCAGGTGGACGAGGGCTACCCGCCGACGGTCAATCACGACGCGCCGGTCGAGCTCATCGCGCAGACTGCGCGGGCGCTCGGCCTGCGCGTGCACGAGATGCCGAGCCCGATGATGGGAGCCGAGGACTTCTCCTACGTGCTCGAGAACGTTCCCGGCGCGATCGCGTTTCTCGGCGTGCGCTGCGAGGGCGGCGGTCCGCTGCACTCCGATCTCATGAAGATCGACGAATCGATGCTTGCCAAGGGCGCCGCGCTGCACGTGGCGGCGGCGTTGCGCATGATGGAAGGCTGACGCGCGCGGCGCCGGCCGTGCTCGGGCGGAGCCGCGTCAGGCCCTGCCGCGCGACTCTCCCATGACCACCGCCCTGGCGATCAGGTGCGCGACGCGCAGCGCTTCGGGCAGGTGCGAGCGCAGCTGACCGGCCGCAACGAGCGCGCTCGCCTCGACGGCGCCGATGCCGGCGCAGGCAACGTGCACGTTGTGGCCGCTGTCGAAGGAGCGCGGGCACTTCTCGAGCAGTGCGATGCGGTCGTGCAGGCCCGCCGCCGCCAGCGCGCCGACCAGCACTTCGTCGCCCGGCGGCTTGCGGTTGACGATCAAGACGGGCTTGTCCAGGCGCTCCGATATCTGTCGAGGATCGAGCACCGCGAGGCCTGCGATGGTGATGCCGCCGAAGACGAGCGCCTGCACGCTGCCGATCATGCGCAGGCCCGAGATCCACTCGACCAGGAACTCGCTGACGTTCTCACCGTCGATGGCGAAGCTCGTCATCGCCACCGCCTCGACGGCGCCCGCTCCCTGGGTCATGACGGCCACGATCGGCGTCGTCGCCGATGTGCCTTTGACGAAGGGGCCGTCGTCGATGGCGAGCAGATGAGGCGCATGGCGCTTCATCGGTTCTTCTCATCACGCCGGCGCGGGCAGGCAAGATCGCCACGCGCAGGCAGCGGTGCCCGAGCCCGGCGCCGCGCGTCGGCCTAGGAAGCAGCCTTGCGCAGGTCCGGCAGCGTGTAGCCCTGCTCGCCGAGCTGGGCGCGGATGACCTTCTTGTCGAGCTTTCCGGTGGACGTCAGCGGCAGCGAAGGAACCAGCAGCACATCGTCGGGAAGCTGCCACTTGGCGAAGGTGCGGCCGAGATGCTCGAGCACCTGTTCCTTGGTCACCGTCGCTCCGGGCGCGCACACGACGAGCGCAACCGGCCGCTCGTCCCATTTCGGATGCGGCTGCGCCACGACGGCAGCCTGCGCCACGCCGGGCAGCGCGCAGATGTCGTTCTCGATGTCGACGGAGGAGATCCACTCGCCGCCGGACTTGATCAGATCCTTGCTGCGGTCGGCGATGATCAGGTACTGCTCCGGGTCGATCTTGGCGACGTCGCCGGTCACCAGCCATCCGTCGTGGAACTTGCTCGGCTGCGGATTGTTGAAGTACTCGGAGGCGATCCACGGGCCGCGAATCAGAAGCTCGCCGACGCTCTTGCCGTCGTGCGGAAGCGGGTTCCAATTCTCGTCGAAGATCTCGATCTCGAGGCCGGGGATGGGAAGGCCGGCCTTGGCCACGTTCTCGAACTGCTGATCCTCGGTCAGGCTGAGGTGCGAGCGCTTGGCGACCTTGCGCGAGAGCGTGCCGAGCGGGTTGGTCTCGGTCATGCCCCAGCCCTGGATCATCTCGACGCCGAGCTTGTCCCAGTACCAGCGGATCAGGGACGGCGGCGGTGCCGAGCCTCCGCACGTCACGCGCGAGAGCGCCGAAAGATCCCATCGGTCGGGCTCGGCCTCGATGGCCTGGCGCACGCCCTGCCAGATCGTCGGCACGCCGGCCGAGACGGTGACCTTCTCCGCGGCCATCAGGTCGAGCATGTCCCTCGGCGTCATGAAGCGATTGGGCAGCACCTGCTTGCAGCCCAGCATGGTTGCGGTGAAGGGCAGGCCCCAGCTCATCGCATGGAACATGGGAACGATGGGACAGACCGCATCGACCGCCGAAAGCGCGATCGAGTCCGTCATCGCCTGCGCCATGGTGTGCAGGTAGGTGGACCGATGCGTGTACATGACGCCCTTGGGATCCCCGGTGGTGCCGCTGGTGTAGCAGAGGCCCATCGGCGCGTGCTCGTCGAGCTCGGGCCAGCAGTAGGTGCAGTCGCTGCCGGCGAGGAACTTCTCGTAGTCGACCGCGCCTGGCAGCGAGCTCTTCCACTCGGCGGTATCGGAGCACACCACCCAGTGCTCGACGGTCGGGCATTTGGCGGCGAGCGGCTCGAGCAGCGGCAGCAGATCCTCGTCGATGAAGATCACGCGATCGGCGGCGTGGTTGATGATGTACTCGAGGTCGCGCGCGCTCAGGCGGATGTTGAGCGTGTGCAGGACGGCGCCCATGCACGGCACGGCGAAGTACAGCTCCAGGTGACGGTGGTTGTTCCAGAGGAACGTGGCCACGCGGTCGCCATGGGCGATGCCGAGATCAGCGAGCGCCCGCGCCGCCCGATGCGCCCGCTGCCGCGTCTCCGCCAGCGTCTGGCGCTTCATCCCTTGCGCCGTGCGCGTGACGACCTCTTCGGCCGGCGACAGCAGGGGCCCGCGCTCCATCAACCGCGACATCAACAGCGGAGTCTTCTGCATCGTCATCGTTTCCAACCTCCTGAACGGGGTCACGTCCGAATCCGCGGCTTCGCGCGTCCTTCTCCAGGCACAAAACCGCGTTTTCGAGACCTGACCCCGTGTCTATTCCTTACGCGGCGAGGACGAAATCGTCGGGCTCGGTCCATCCGATGCGTGCGAGCTCGGCGCGCACGCGAAGACGCGCTGCGGCGCCGGCCACCGCGCTCACTGCGAACGGCCGTGGTGAAAGCTCGCCCAGATGCGTGTGCGCGATGACCGGCCACGAGCGCCCGCCGCCGCGCACGACGCCGCCAATCTTGCGCGGATCGACGTCGACCAGGCCATCGGCCACCACGCCTTCGCCGGCAAGCGCCTTGACCAGCCGCTTGCCCACCGGGCCGGCCCCGAGGATCCACAGGCCGCGGCCTTTCTCGATCGGCGCCAGAAAGCGCGCAAGGAAATGCGCGCGCAGCCGCATCATTGATTCCTCGCCGTAGCGAGAATCGCTGCGGCATGCCTGGCGCGCGTGCTGGCGCCAGCTCATCAGCGTTTCGGGCACGCGCCGGATGGCAAGGCCGAGCTCGTGCGCGCGCAGCATGAGGTCCCAGTCCTCGGCCCAGCCGGCATCGCGCCAGCCGCCGAGGCGCTCGCGCAGCACGTCTGCGCGCAGCATCCACGTCGGGTGCAGCGCGGGACACTCCACGAAGCGTTCGAGCGCGATCTGCGCGGGCGTCGCCAGCCCGTTCTGCCACGCCAGATACTCGCGCATGCCGTCGCCAGCCTCGCTCTCGGGAAACGCGCGCGTGCGGCAGGTGACGCCGAAGAGCGACGGGTCGTCGTCGAGCATCGCCGACTGCATCGCCAGCCGGCACGGATGCATCAGATCGTCGGCATCCATGCGGGCGATCCGCGTGCCGCGTGCAACCGCAAGGCCGAGGTTCAGCGCCTCGACGATGCCTCGCGCGGTGCTTCGGGTCTGCAGCGGCCTTACCCGCGCATCGCGCTGCGCGTGCTCGTGCAGCAGACGGGCGCTGTCGTCGCTGCTGCCATCGTCGACGGCGAGCAACTCGAAGGCCGGCTCGCTTTGCGCCAGAACGGACTCGAGGGCGTCGCCCAGCCACGGCTGTGCATCGCGCACGGGCATCAACACGCTGATGGCCGGAGCGTCGGACGCGGGCGGCGGCATGGGTTCTCATGCAATGCACGTAGGTGTAAAGGAAGCGGCCCGATTCGATTCCGTGCAAGCGGCAACGGTGCCCGTGGAGGCGACATGAGCCAACGACGACGCAAGTTCTGGGGCTGGGGATACGAAGGCGAGGGACCGACTGTCGATCATCAAGACGCCATCGGCGCGATGCTGACGGCGCGGCTCGGCGGCGAGCCGCTCCAGCGTCAGCCCGAGCCGAGGATCGAGGAGATCGAGCTGCCGCGGCCGCGCGTGAAGCCGCCGTCCTCGCTGGAGGCGCTCTGCACGACCGCGCCGCTCGAGCGCGCCGGCCACACCTACGGCAAGGCCTTTCGCGACGTCGTGCGCGCCTATCGCCGCGACTTCTCGCCGGCCCCGGATGTGGTCGCGTTTCCTGCAACGGAAGCCGATCTGGTCGCGGTTCTCGACTGGTGCTCCGGCTCCAACGTTGCCGCCATCCCCTACGGCGGTGGCTCCTCGGTGATGGGCGGCACGGAAGCGCGCGGCCTGAGCGACGGCTACGCCGGCGCCGTTACCATCGATCTGAGCCGGCTTGGCCGCGTTCTGGAAATCGATCGCAGCTCGCGCGCCGCGCGTATCCAGGCCGGTGCCTACGGGCCGGCGCTGGAGGAAGCGCTGCGGCCGCACGGCCTGACGCTTCGCCACTTTCCGCAATCGTTCGAGTTCTCCACGCTCGGCGGCTGGATCGCCACGCGCTCGGGCGGCCACTACGCCACGCTCTACACGCACATCGACGACTTCGTCGAGTCGCTGCGCGTCGTCACTCCCGCCGGAACCCTCGAGAGCCGGCGCCTGCCCGGATCGGGCGCCGGGCCGAGCCCCGATCGTCTCTTCATCGGCTCCGAGGGAACGCTCGGGATCATCACCGAGGCGTGGATGCGGCTGCAGGACCGGCCGAAGTATCGCTCCTCGGTCACCGTACTGTTCGACGATTACTACGCGGCGGCGCGTGCGGTGCGCGCCGTGGGCCAGGCCGGTCTGTACCCGACCAACCTTCGCCTGCTCGACGCGAACGAAGCGATGACGAGCGGGGCCGGCGACGGCGTCTCGCACGTGCTCATCCTCGGCTTCGAATCCGCCGACCATCCGCTCGATGCATGGATGGCGCGCGCGCTGGAACTGGTGGGCGATCACGGCGGGCGCTATCCGGAAGGTGCCGGCAAGACGCGCACGGATGAAGCCGCCACGCGCGAAGGAGCGGCCGGCGCGTGGCGCGACGCCTTCCTGCGCGCGCCGTATCTGCGCGATGCGCTGGTCGGCCTCGGCGCCATCAGCGATACGTTCGAGACCTCGATCACGTGGGACCGCTTCGAGCAGTTCCACGCCGGCGTCACCGAGGCCGTCCTGGACGTGGTGCGCAGGCGATGCGGCGGCGGCAGCGTCACCTGCCGCTTCACGCACGTCTACCCTGACGGCCCGGCGCCGTACTTCACGATCCTGGCGCCATCGAAGCCGCAGCGTCAGCTCGAGGACTGGGATGCGATCAAGGAGGTGGCCTGCGATGCCGTGCTGCGCCTCGGCGGCACCATCACGCATCACCACGCAGTCGGCCGCGATCATCGGCCCTGGTACGACAGGCAACGGCCGGAGCTGTTCGCGCGCGCGCTGACGGCCGCCAAGCGCGAGCTCGATCCGGCCGGGGTGATGAACCCGGGTGTGCTCATCGATCCGGTGCGCTGACGCGACGGCGGCTGCGACCTACGCGTCGCGCCAGCCCGCCACCGCTCCGCGCCATGCCCCGCGCAGCGCCGGCCAGCGCCGGTGCCGGATCATGATCGCGCTGTGGTGCAGCAGCCGGACGCACAGCGCGAGCGCCGGCAACGGAGCGCGCGCTCGCAGGAACAGCGCAAGCCCCTCGAACAGGCGGAACCATCGCGCCGAGCTCCACGGGCCGAGAGCCGTCGCCTCGTAGTGCACCACGCGGCAAGCGTCGGCGACGACCAGCTGCCAGCCGGCTTCGCGCGCACGAAACGACAGGTCGACGTCCTCCCAGTAGAAGAAGAAGCGTTCGTCCAGTCCGCCGACGTCTCCGAGCATCTGCATCGACACGAGCAGGCAGGCGCCGGAGAGATAGTCGATGCGGTCACAGGCGCCGCGCGCATGGCGGGAAACGCCCGTCCACAGGCTCGCGCTGCCGCCGCCCCAGGCCTGCACCTGGCCGTGCCGATCCAGCAGCACCGGTGCGACGAGCCCGGCGCGAGGATGCGTCGCGGCGGCGGCAAGCAGGCGCGCCAGAGTACCGGCCTGCACCTCGGTGTCGGAGTTGACCAGCCACACCCAGCGCGCCCCGAGCGCGGCTGCACGGAGAATGGCCATGTTGACGGCGGCTGCGAACCCGACGTTGCGCCGCGACTGTACGATCTCCACGCCGGGCAGCGCGGCCCGATAGGCAGGAGCCAGATCGTCGTCCGATCCGTTATCGACGACGACGACGTGATCGGGCCGTGGCGAGGAGCGGCCAAGTCGCACCAGGCAATCGCGCACCAACTCGACATCGTTCCAGCTCAGAACCACCGCCACCGTGCCGGTGCGGCTTGCTGCCTTTTCGGGTGAGCCGTGCGCCAGCTGTTCCGACATCGGCTGCTATGCGGTCCTGGTGCGGAGGTAGGACACGGCAAACAGGACGAAGAGCATCATGTCGACGGCTGCACCGACCACGGGAGCGCCGCTGACACGTCCCTGCATCATCAGGACCGGCACGGCAAGGCCGAAGGCGAGCTTCTCGAGCATCGCCACCGGCATCAGCGGCCGGTAGCGCAGCGGGTCGCGGCCGATGACGAGGAAGACCAGCTGCCAGGCCAGCGTCACGCCGACGAAGCCGTAGTAGAACTCGGGGTGCGTGATCGCAGGCGGGTTGCCGGCGGCGATGCGGCTTTCCAGAAAGTACATCGGAGCGATGCACAGCACGCCGTAGATTCCGGCGCCGGTGAAGACGCGTCTGGCGAATACGTCGTCGCGCTCGGGCATCACGCTTCGTTCCGTGGCGGATGCGTAGCCGTGGCCGGTGGTGGCCTCAAGCTGCGCGGGCCTTGCGGTTCTCGGCAGTCGGGCGCCACGCCGGCCTCGTCGCGCTGCCCTTCGTGTTGCACGCCGCATCCGATGGCATAAGCAGGACGGCGTTCCGGCGACGCGCTGGTAGAGACCCGAACGCAGGCGGCGCCGCCCGCGCGCATACCGACACGCGAACGAGGATTTGCCGATGGCCCTGGACTTCTCGCTCTCTCCCGAGCTGATCGCGCTGCGCGATCGCATCCGCAGCTTCATCCAGACCGAGATCGAGCCGGTGGAGGCCGAGTGCGAGAAGAGCGGGGAGTGGCGGCGCGGCATCATCGGCCTGCGAAAGAAGGCGTACGCCGCCGGGCTGTGGTGCCCGCACATGCCCAGGGAGTGGGGCGGCATGGGACTGTCGCCGGTGGAGATGGCGACCGTGTCGGCCGAATGCGGGCGCAACCGCATCGCCTCCTTCGTGCTCAACTGCCAGGCGCCCGACGAAGGCAACATGCACACGCTGCTGCACTTCGGCACCGACGAGCAGAAGGAGAAGTACCTGCGCCCGCTGGTCGAAGGTCGCGTGCGGTCCTGCTTTGCCATGACCGAGCCCGAGGTGGCCGGCTCCGATCCCACCGGCATCCGCACGCACGCCGTCAAGGAAGGCGATCACTGGGTCATCAACGGGCACAAGTGGTTCATCTCCGGCGCGCGCGGCGCGCAGTTCGCCATCGTCATCGCCAGGACCGATCCGGACGCCGATCCGCCGCAGGCCCGAAACTCCGCGTTCATCGTTCCGACCGACGCGCCCGGCTTCGAGATCGTGCGCGACGTCGAGACGATGGCGGGCCAGCACAACCACTGCGAGATCCGCTTCGACAACGTGGTCGTCCCGGCCGACGCGATGCTCGGCGGCCGCGGCGAAGGACACCGTCTGGGACAGGTCCGGCTCGGGCCGGGACGTCTGGCGCACTGCATGCGATGGCTCGGCCAGTGCGAGATGGTTCTGGAGATGATGGTCGCGCGCGCCACCACGCGCGAGCTGCACGGCGGCACGCTGGCCGACAAGCAAGGCGTCCAGTGGATGATCGCGCAGTCGGCCATGGAGCTCTACCAGGGAAAGCTGATGACGCTGCACGCAGCCTATCTGCTCGGCGAGAAGCTTCCCTTCCGTCAGGAAATCTCGATGGCGAAATATCACGTCGCCAACACGCTCTGGCGCATCCTGGACCGTGCGATCCAGGTCCACGGCGCGCTCGGCTTCTCCACCGACACGCCGCTCGAGAAGATGATGCGGCAGGCGCGCTCGGCGCGGCTCGTCGACGGCGCCGACGAGGTTCATCTGACACAGATGGCGCGCTTCGTGGTCGACGCCTACAGGAACGAGGGCTCCACGCGCAGCGCCACCGGCTACGGCCTGCTCTACTGACGGCAGCCCTTCGTTACGCCATTGCGGCGGCCGGACCGCCACGAAAACGAAAAAAAACTTCGTTGTCCCGGTTCTCCCCGCGGCCGCCGACGGCTGCAGCCGCGGCTGTAGACGATCGCCTCACCACTGCAGCGCCGGGTCCAGTCCACTGAGGACTCATTCCTCAATCTGGCCTGCCGGCCAGAGGCGATGGATCATCGGAGGGCGCCGCGCCCCCCTTGTCGATTGAAGCAGCATGGTTCAAAGACGTCGAAGCAGGCGGGATCAACCTCCCCGTCATCACGGTTGCAAGGAGCTCGAACATGAAATCATTGCGGATGTCTCAACGGCTGGCTTTCGCGCTTTTCCTGGGCTGCGCGAGCGCCGGCGGTGTGCTCGTCGACACGGCCGTTCCGCAAACAGCCCAGGCGCAGGTCATCGACGAAGCGTACTTCTACACCGAGCTCGCGCCGCATGGCCGCTGGGTCAACCACGTGCAGTTCGGCTGGGTGTGGTCTCCGACCGTGGTCGACGTGGGATGGCGGCCCTACACGCGCGGACGCTGGGTCTGGTCCGACGAATTCGGCTGGACCTGGGCTTCCTATGAGCCATGGGGCTGGGCCACCTACCACTACGGCCGCTGGTACTTCGATCCGATCTACGGCTGGACCTGGGTGCCGGGCCGCGTGTGGGCGCCGGCGTGGGTGAGCTGGAGAGTGGAGGCGGGGCACGTCGGCTGGGCTCCGCTGTGGCCGGCCTACTTCGAGATCCATCACGAATGGGACTGGTCGCGCCGCTGGCGCGACTACCCGGATTGGCATCACCGTCACCGCGGTCGCGACTGGGACCGCTGGATCTTCGTCCGCGACCGCGAGTTCATTTCCGAGCGCATCGATCGCGTCGTGATTCGCGATCGGCACGAGCGCGATCGGCTCTTCACGCGCTCGCGCGACATCACCGGACAGATCGATTACAGCCGCCCCGAGCGCATCGGCCGCGCGCTGGACCGCTCGATGATCGAGAAGGCCGTAGGGCGGCCGATCCGCCCCGCGCGCATCGAGCGGGTCGACCGGCCGACCCGCAACGACGAGCGCCGCGGCGATCGCATCGAGGTGTTCCGGCCGCGCGTGCGCGAGAGGCCCGATAAGACGCCCGACAAGCTCGGCGTCGCCAAGGAGCCGCGCAAGGAGGAGCGCGAGCAGGAGCGCAAGATCTGGGAGCGCGCGCCCAAGGAGGGTGTCGATCGCGACCGCCAGCGCGAGCGCGAGGTGGCCGATCGAGATCTGCGCGACAGCGAACGTGACGGGCGCGACCGCGAGGGCCGCGGGAACCGTGACGCGATGGATGCCGACCGCCGTGATCGCCGCGACGGCCGTGGCGGCGATGCGGCAGACACGGAACGCGGCCGCGATGGCCGCGGCGACGCCGTGGGCGGCGAGCGCGACCGCGACGGTCGAGACCGTGAGGGGAGCGACGGCGATCGCGATCGAACGGGACGCGACGGCATGGGCCGCGAGCGCGATGGTCGCGACCGCGGTGGCGCTGCCGACGGCGAGCAGGGCCGCGAGCGCGACGCGCGCGAGCCGCGCGATCCGAAGGACCCGCGCGAGCCGCGCGAGCGCGGTGCGGATGCGGATCGGGAGCGCCGTGAGCGCGACGGGCAGGGCAGGGACGACAAGGGTGCGCCGGGCAAGGACGCGGTGGATCGCGAGCGTTCCGATCGTGACAAGGCCGGCCCCGGCGGCGGCGCAGGCGCCGAGCGCGAGCGTCAGGAGCGCGACAGGGCGCAGCGCGAGGAGCGGGGCCAGCAGGAGCGCGACAAGGCGCAGCAGCAGGACCGCGAGCGCGAGCAGCGTGAGAAGGCGCAGCAGCAGGACCGCGAGCGCGAGCAGCGTGAGAAGGCGCAGCAGCAGGATCGCGAGCGCGAGCAGCGTGAGAAGGCGCAGCAGCAGGATCGCGGGCGCGAGCAGCGTGAGAAGGCGCAGCAGCAGGACCGTGAGCGCCAGCAGCGTGAGACGCAGGATCGCCAGCGCCAACAGGCGGACCGCGATCGCCAGCAGCAGCAGGAACGTGACCGCCAGCGGGAGCAGGAGCAGGGTCGCCAGCAGCAGCAGCGCGAGATGGAGCGGCAGCGCGGGCAGGAGCGCGAGCGGCAGATGCAGCAGCAGCGCGGCGAGCGCGAGCGCCAGGAGCGGCAGATGCAGCAGCAGCGCGAGCAGAAGCAACGCGACGACCGCCGCAGCCAGGAGCTGATGCAGCAGCGCCAGCGAGAGCAGCAGCGTGCCCAGGAGCGGCAGATGCAGCAGCAGCGCGAGCGGCAGGCGCAGGAGCGGCAGATGCAGCAGCAACGCGAGCAGCAGCGTGCGCAGGAGCGGCGCGTGCAGCAGCAACGCGAGCAGCAGCGTGCGCAGGAGCGTCAGATGCAGCAGCAGCGCGTGCAGCACGAACGCCAGCGGGCGCAGGAGCGGCAGATGCAGGAGCGCGCGCAGCAGCAGCGCCAGATGCAACAGCGATCGCAGCAGCAGCGTCCGATGCAGCAGCAGCGCGTGCGCGAGCAGCCGCGCCAGATCGAGCGCGGCGGCGGTGGTGGTGAGCGCGGCGAGCGCGGCGGCCACCCCCAGCGCGGCAGACACTGACGCACGATCATCGGAACCGGCGCCGTTCCCGGCCGCTTTCCGGGAGCGGCGCCCCGATTCGATGCCGCCAGCTGCGCCACCACGGCATCCTCGGCTGGGGCATCATTCCCGACCCATCGATTCTTGCCCTTTCGAAGCGCGCTGCGGCGCGTGTAGCATCGCGGTTCCGTGATGTTTCCGGCCATCCGCGCGGGCCGCGCAACGGCGGCGCTCGGCTTGTGCTGCGCGCTGCTGCTGACCGCCTGCGACTTCGCATCCGCTCTGGATCCCGCCGAGGCGTGCCTGTTCGCGAAGATGAAGGCCGCCGCGTCCTCCGGCGCCCGAATGCTTCGCTGCGCCGAGCGGTTTCCGGCGCCGGAGCAGCTCGAGTTTCTGCGCGACTGCCGGCAGCGAGTGCGCACGCTCTTTCGCACGCGCCTTGCCGCTGCCGACGATGCGGCGATGGCCAGCGGCTATTCGTGTCCCGCCACGCCCGAGTCGCTCGGTGTGCAGGGGCCGGCCAGCTGGCCGCAGCGGCTGGTCGACGAGATGTGGGCGGCCGGCAGCGCAGGTGCCGACTGCACCCGGCAGCGCATAGGCGCAGTTCGGCGCTATGCGAAGGCCGCCTCGCACTGCCGGATCCGTCAGCTCCTGCAGCCCGACGCCGACGAGATGACCGAATGCATCGAGGATCCGCGCCAGGATCTTCTGCAAGCCTGGAACGACATCGCCGCGCGCACCGGCGACTGCATCGGGGAGCAGCCGCTCCCGGACGTGCTGGTGACGCGCCTTCGCCAGGACGTCGAAGCCCAGGCGCAGCGTCTGACCGTCACCTGCGGCGACCGCCACGTCGCGGGTTATGAGGAATGCGATGACGGCGGCACCGTCAGCAACGACGGTTGCACCTTTGACTGCCGCATCGAGCAGTGCGCTCGCGTGCAAAGCGGCGTCGTCTGCGCGGTGTGCGCGGACGACGCCATCCTCGACCCGCAGACCGGAGCGTGCCGATGCCCCGACGGCTACCAGGGCACTCCCGGAAGCTGCGCCGACATCGACGAATGCGCCGCCGACGCCGGCGGCTGTCCTGCCGAGCGCCCGTGCGTCAATCTTGCGGGCACGCACGCGTGCGCGATTCCGTGCACCGAAGAGGCGCTGCACGAGGCGCTTGCCGCCTGCGGCGCTCCCACCGGCGCCATCGCCTTCAACTGCAAGGATCAGGTGATCCAGGTGGCGCGCGGGTTCATCGACGATCCGCGCCGGGTCATGTGCGATGACCTCGTCATCGACGGCGCCGGCAGCAACCTGACCTTCGAGATGGATCCGCTGTGCTGGAAGGTGCCGCTTCCGCAGGAGCGCTGCCGCACCATGCTGGAGCCCGACGGCACCTGCGCCTGTCCCGACGTCGATACCGGAACACCGTTTCTCATCCTCGAGGGCGACCGCAACGTGGTGCGCAACCTGACGGTGCGCGGCTTCTTCGACGGAATCCGCAGCCAGGGCAGCTCCAACGTCGTCGAGGACGTGCGCTTCGAGCGCATGTGCGACGACGCGTTCGGAAGCATGGGAAGCGGCACCGCCAACGTCTTCCGCAATCTCGAAGCGCTGCACGGGTGCGACAAGTGCTCGGAGAGCGACGGCGACCTCGCCACGACCGACACCGATCCGCGCGTGGCGGGGCACTACAGCGCGATCTTCGAGAACGTGCGCTTCGAAGGCTGCCTGACGCCGCTGCGGCTGAGCAGGGGCGGTCGCTACCGGATCCGCGGGGTGACGATGACGCCGTCGGACGACCCCGATTTCCCGTGCGACGGGCCACGCTTTTCCGGGATGACCGACGACGAGCTGGCGGTCGAGATGGATTCGAGCGTCATCCAGGGCTGCCGCCGCGGAATCCGCTTCGGCATCCTTTCGGACGGGCTGCTGTGGGACAACATCATCCACGACAACACGATTCGAGGCGTGCGTGTGGCGGGGGATGCACGCGTCGCGCTTTGGGACAACAGCATCCGCGACAATGGCGGGGACGGCTCGACCGAGACGGGCTACGGCGGCGTGACCGTGCTGGCCGATGCGCTTGCCGACCTCGGCGGCGGCCCCGGTATCACCATCGACGGCCGCGAGGTGGTCAGCCCCGGAGGAAACGCGCTCTGCGGCAATCTCGGCGGCGATGAGCTTCCCCGCGACGTCGAGAACGAGACGGCTACGGTGGTGCCGGCCGAGAACAACTGGTGGTGCACATACGAATCACCGGCCGATCTGGTGTTCGGCCATGTGGACTACCAGCCCTTCCTGAAGCGCGCGCCGTAGCCGCGCCGTGCCCGGTCCGCTGCGGGCGGCGCGCCAGGTCAGAGCAGGGACAGGACCTGGGCGATGTGCGTGGTCGGGTCGACCTTCGGCAGCGCGTGCGCGATGCGGCCGTGCTCATCGATCACGTAGGTGATGCGGCGCGCGTTCCTGGCGCTCGCGCTGTCGCAGGCGCCATAGGCGAGGCCGACGGTGCGGGTGGTGTCGCAGAGCAGGGGAAACGGGTAGCCGAACTTCTCGGCGAACGCCTTGTTGTCGGCGGCGTCATCGAAGCTGCAGCCGAGAATGCGCGCGCCGCGAGCGGTGAACTGGTCGTAGCGGTCGCGGAAGCTGTTGCCTTCGATGGTGCAGCCCGGCGTATCCGCCTTGGGAAAGAACCACAGCACGATTTTTTTTCCCCGCAGCGCCGACAGCGCCACGGTCGTGCCGTCGTGGGCTTTGACGCTGAATTCAGGCGCTGCCGTGCCGGGCTCCAGCATCTTCGGCGGTCCCTGTTCCCTGCCCAGCAGCTTGCGCAGAATGCTTCGCAACTCCGTATTCTCCCGTATGTTCCAGCGTCTCTGACGCTCAGTCTCGACGAGGGCGCGCGCGCAGGCAACGAAACCCGTGCACGCAGATGCCCCATAAGGACGCACCAGCCCTCCAGCCAGCTCCGCGCCTTCCGGCTATGGCACTTAGGACGTGATAAAATATAACTAGCTGATTTTACACAACTTTCCGGATCAACCCGCTTGTCGGCCGCGCTTATGCCCCCTATAGTCCGGCGCATGGACAGACCGGCGGTCGGGGGCCGGCGTCTGTTCCTCCTCCTGGCTTCCATCGTCCCATGGATTGCACTGGTGGTGGGCATTCAGCCGGCCTCAGCACAATCAAACGCAGAAGCGAGCTGCTACAGCGGCAAGCTCGCCGCATCGAAGTACGGCGCCAAGCAGCTGGGCAAGTGCCACGCAGGATTCGCCAAGGGCGGAACCGCGGCCTCGCTCGACTACTGCCTGGACAAGGTCACCACCGCCACGGCGGCCAGGGTCGCCGCAGCCGATGCCGCGGCCGATCGCTACGGCTTCCTGTGCCCGGGCGACATGGACAGCCTGGCGCTGGACGGTCACGACGGCTGGCAGACCAGCGCCGTCGAGAACCTCCTCTTCCAGGCCAACGTCATGCCCAACGCGTGCGTGCAGAAGCGCGCCGTGCTGCTCAGCAAGTACGCATCCAAATATGCCGACTGCAGCAGCCGCGGGTTCGCCTCCTCGCCCGAAGCCATCGACGCCTGCGCGGCGAGCACTCTGGCTGCCGCCAAGGTCGGGTGGGGAAAAGCGGGCACGTGCGCGACAGCCGATTTCGACACCGCGCGCGCCGCCGTGGACGCAGCCATCGACGCGCAGGCCGCGATGCTTCGCGTCCGCTGCGGCAATGGCGAGACCGAAGGCTTCGAGCAGTGCGACGATGCCGACGATCAGCCCGGCGACGGCTGCGAGCCCGACTGCACCCTGACGCTTCGCTGCGGCAACGGCATCACCCAACCCGACAACAACGAGCAGTGCGACGACGGCAACCAGGTCCTCGGCGACGGCTGCGACAACGCCTGCCTGATCGAGGAATGCGGCAATGCGGTCGTCCAGTTCGGCGAGGCCTGCGACACCGGTGGCGAAAGCGCTGCCTGCGACGACGACTGCACGCCCGTCTCCTGCGGCGACGGCAATGCCAACCAGGCCGGCAACGAGCAGTGCGACGATGCCGGCCAGTCGGCGGCGTGCGACGCCAACTGCACGGTCGCGGTCTGCGGCGACGGCACGGTCAATGCCGCTCGCGGCGAAGCCTGCGACGGCGCCGGGGAGACCGCCGCCTGCGACGCGGACTGCACGGCCGCCACCTGCGGCGACGGCACCCGCAACGCCACCCGCGGCGAGCAGTGCGACACCGCCGGCGAGAGCGCCTCGTGCGACAGCAACTGCACGCTGGCCACCTGCGGCGACGGCACCCACAACGCCACCCGCGGCGAGCAGTGCGACACCGCCGGCGAGAGCACTTCCTGCGACTCCGACTGCACGCTCGCGACCTGCGGCGACGGCACCCACAACGCCACCCGCGGCGAGCAGTGCGACACCGCCGGCGAGAGCACTTCCTGCGACTCCGACTGCACGCTCGCGACCTGCGGCGACGGCACCCACAACGCCACCCGCGGCGAGCAGTGCGACACCTCGGGTCAGAGCTCGTCCTGCGACACCGACTGCACGCTCGCCGTCTGCGGCGACGGCACGACCAACGCAGCCCGCGGCGAGCAGTGCGACGACGGCGGCGAGTCGGCCGGCTGCGACTCCAACTGCACCGTCGCGACCTGCGGCGACGGCACCCGCAACGCCACCCGCGGTGAGCAGTGCGACACGGCCGGCCAGAGCGCGACCTGCGACACCGACTGCACCAACGCCTTCTGCGGCGACGGCACCCTCAACGTCTCGGCCAGCGAGCAGTGCGACGCGGCCGGGGAATCGGCCGGCTGCGACGTCGACTGCACCGCCGCCACGTGCGGTGACTCCACACTCAACCTGACGGCGAACGAGCAGTGCGACGACGGCAATGTCGTCCCCGACGACGGCTGCGATGCCACCTGCCACGAGGAAGGCTGCGGCGACGACTGGCGCCAGTCGGACGAGGAATGCGACGACGGCAATGCGCAGTCCGGCGACGGCTGCTCCTCGAGCTGCGACCGCGAGGAGTGCGCTCTGGTGGACGGCGTCGTCAAGTGCCGCTACTGCCCCGCCGGCAGCAGCCCGAACGCCAGCTACACGGCGTGCGTGTGCGATGCCGGCTACAGTCTCGTCAACGGCTCGTGCGTGGACATCGACGAGTGCGCGCTGGGCACGCACACCTGCACGGGATCCAACCCCTGCGTCAACGTGCCGGGGACCTACTCGTGCGCCACGCAGTGCACCGCCGCGGCCTTCCACGCGGCACTGGCGGCGTGCGGCGGGCCGACCCGTTACATCACTTTCAACTGCACCGATACGACGATCCAGATCGCCGACGGCAGCACCGGCCGCAGCAACTCGTGCAACAACCTCGTGGTCGACGGCCTGGACCGCAACATCACGTTCGAAATGACGCCGAAGTGCTGGGGGCGCGTCATGTCGTCGAGCGCGTGCCGCGTCGCACTCAACCCGGACGGCACCTGCGACTGTCCCGACGTCAACAACGGCACCTACTTCATGAACCTGACCGGCCAGAACCAGACGGTGCGCAACCTGACGATCAAGTACTTCTTCGACGGCATCCACACCGCCGGCAACAACAACAACGTCGAGAACGTCACGATCGATCACAACTGCGACGACTCGATCGGCAGCAGCTCGGGCGTCGGGCACATCTTCAAGGAGATTCACGCCAAGACGGCTTGCGGCAAATGCATGCAGAACTACGGCAACACGGCCGCCACCTCGCCCGAGCCGCTGCTGCGTGAGCACTACAACGCCATTCTGCGCGACAGCCTCTTCACCGACTGCCAGCAGCCGGTGCGCATGACCGACAGCGGCCGCTACCTCATCGAGGGCACGCGGATGGAAGGGTTCTACGAGTCCGGCATCTACCGCTGCCTGGGCCCGCGCTTCGACGGCGGCGGCACCAACAACCAGATCGTGCACATGGTCGACTCGACCATCGACGGCTGCGACCGCGGCGTCCGCGTCGGCGGCACCGTGCAGATGCTGGCGTGGCGCAATACGTTCGTGAACAACGAGTTCCGCGGCCTGCTGGCGATGTCGAGCTCCAAGGTCGCGATGTGGGACAACATCGTCGTGGGCAACGGCGGTCTGGGCAGCAGCGAGCTCGGGCTCGGCGGCGTCGGCGTGGACGAGAGTGCCACGCTCGACCTCGGCGGCGGCTCCCAGATCATCGACGGCGAGGCCTTCTCGAGCCCCGGCGGCAACATCCTCTGCGACAACGTGGCGCCCAATGGAACGCCGCGCGAAGTGCACAACGTTACGGCCACCACGGTGAAAGCCGAGAACAACTGGTGGTGCTCGCTGAGTCCGCAAAGCCGCGTCACGGGCCCCGTCGACACGGATCCATTTCTCACCCAGGAGCCGTGAGGCTCCGTCCAAGAGCGCGCAAGCGCGACGCCGCCCGCTACGTGGTAGCGGGCGGCGGCCCTCCTTCACGCGTTGAGCGCCGTCGTGGCGATTCAATAGGCGGACGGCGCCGCTGACGGCCAGCCGCTGCGTTGCGCGTCGCGTGCTCGCTCCGGCGGGCCTCCAGCCCGCCTGCGCTGTGCGCGCGCCGCGCGCCTTGCGGCCGGCTCGCCATCGCCGCCGCTGCTCGTCGGCTGGTGGTGGATCGGTCGTTGCGGTGGGCGAGGGCGCTCGCTTCGCTCGCTGCTCGCCTTCGGGCGGCGGCTCTCGCTTCGCTCGCGCCTTCGGGCCGCGCTCGCTTCGCTCGCGCCTTCGGTTCGTTTGCCTGGTAGGGGTTGGGCATCTTAAGGTCGGGCTTCTTCCTGGCGATGACGAAGGACCTTTCCATTTGAGGTTGGGCGGGGTGCGGTGGTGGGGCGCTGCGTGGGCGTTGGCTGCGGCCTTGGTGCCGGGCGACGTTGGTGCCGGTGCCGGCGGAATCGATGCGGAGACGGGGCGGGCCCGCTTTCAGGTTTCGTATCGCTACCCGCCAACCTATTCGGAGATTGCGGAGACACAGGCGGCGTTGACGCGGATGTCGCAGATCGTCTGCGATGCGACGGACGGGCAGGTTCGGATCGGGGAGATCCGGATGACGTCGTCACCGGCCGACGAGGCGCTGGCGGGGTTCTGGCTGCATGGCGAGGACGCCGCCAGCGGCGGTGCGTACTTCTCCGATGGCAGCGGGCTGCGGCGTCTCGGGACTCACAGCGATGTCTTCCGCTCCGTGGCGACGCGTCCCGACCGCCTGGCTCATCTGTTCGCGCACCATGCATTCGGTCTCGGCGATCAGTACGACGATCAGCGACGTCGCGGCAGCGCATGCGGCGTCGGGCCGGGGTTCGAGCCGGGGACTCTCGATGAGCGCCGGCATTCGCTCATGCAGCTGGCCGGAGGAATGCGCTGTCTCGAAGGCGCGCTGGCCGGCGAGGCCTGCTCGGGAGATGCCGAATGCGCGGGCAGCCGGTGCGTAGCCGTGCTGGCCAGCGAGCTGAGCGTTCCGTCCGACCACGATCTGCTGCGTGGTGAAGGTGACACGTGCCCGCGTCCCCAAGCCGTGTCGCGCATCGTGCTGCGCGGGCTGCTGCCGCGCAGCGCCGAGCCGATGGTGCCGTTCGATCCGACCGATTTCCTGAGCGCGCGCGGCAGCTCCAGCTGGGACGAGCAGATCGAGGTCGTGGGGCCCGGCGGCGAAGTGCCCGGGCTGCGCCTGTTCCTGTACCTTACGCATCTGGCGCCGCTGGCCTGGCAGCTCAGCATCGCCATCGATGAAGGCGACATCGGCGGCGACGCGGGGCGTCTGCGCCTGGTCAAGGCGTGGAAGCTGCGCTTCAACGAGGACCTCTCCCTGAGCGCCGTCGATCCCGCCAGGCCGAGCTTTCGCCTGCCGTCGCGGCCCAACATGGAGCAGGTCGACGTGGCGGTGGACGTGGGAACGCCGAGCCCCAGCGCCGATTCCGGCATCGGCTTCGACGGCTTGCAGATGATCACGGCGGGGCGCCCGCGCGTCACGGTGACGGCGGACGGCGTGCCCGGCTGCACCGCGTCGTTCTGCGACAAGAGCTGGAACATCCGCACGGGGCGCTGGGAGACGAGCGAGCAGAGCCTCATGCACGCGTTCCGGTCGGACTGGGAGACACTGGCTGCCAACTACCGCTTCCTCCAGGTTCCTGCCGGGCTGCCCGAGCCGGAGCCGGCCGCCGTCTGCGAGAGCGCGCCCGTCTTCATCAACGACGTCATGGGTGTGGATCAGGTCGTGCTGGTGGTCGACACCTCGCTGAGCATGGGCGCCACCGCCAATCCCAGCATCCGCGAGGTGTGCGACAATGACCGCGATGACGACGGCGACGGCGAGACCGATGAGAGCGTGTGCGCCAGCTCGCGTCTCGATTTTGCGCGTATGGCGGTCGACGTCTTCCTGACGCTCGAGAAGGACCGGGAGACGCAGGCCGGCATCGTCAGCCTGCACACGGATGCCGAGATCGTGGCCGAGGTCGCCGATCTGACCGCCGCGCGCGCCACGGCGCTGTCGGCGTCGCTCGGCACGCTGTCGGCCGATGGCGAAACCGCGCTCGGCACCGCGCTCGAACGCGCGCAGCAGAGCTTCGCGCGGGTGGAGCGGCTCGGGCGCAGCCGCAGCGTCGTGCTTCTGACCGACGGCGTGCACAACGTCGGCGTCGAGCCCGGCCAGGAGCGCGAGCTGATCGCGCCGTCCCGCATTCGCGTTTTCACCGTCGGCCTCGGCGCGAGCGCCGACATGAGGACGCTGTCGTCGATTGCGGCGGCCAGCGGCGGCATCGCCTTTTCCGCCGCCGCCGCCATGGATCTGCCCGGCATGTATGCGGAGCTGGCCGCGCGCCGCCAGGGCCATGCCTCCGTGCTCGACCGCACCAGCTTCAGCATCGCCCGACCGGGCGGAGCGCGTCCTTCGGGCGTGCAGATCCCGGCCGCGCAGGAGCTCGTCATTCCGGTCGAGGAGCAGGCGGGCGAGCTCGTGGTCTACATCGGCGCGCGCAGCTCGCGCATCCGATCGTGGAGCGTGCTGTTCGAGCTGGTGGGCCCCGGCGGAGCACGCTACGACGAACGATCGGCCTCGACGGCGGCGGGGCGCGGCTTCTACATCGTTCGCGTGTCCGACCCGCGCCCGGGCAAGTGGCGCCTTCGCGTGCTGCCGGCGGCGGCCGGACAGCTCGACACCGAGGCGTCCGCGTTCGTGCGCAATGATCGCATCGACCTGTTCGCGGACGCCGATCCGCGCGTCGCGGCCTCGCCGCGACCTGTCACCATCAGCGCCGTTCCCGTCTACGTGACCGACATCGAGAGCGGCGTTGCGGTGGGAGGTTCGGTGCGGCGGCCCGACGGCAGCGAGGTCTCGCTCGACGTCTCGCGCGATCCCTTCACCGGCGCCTGGTGGTCGCGCTTCGACCAGTTCGCGGGGCGCGGGCTCTACGAGGTCGAGATCGCCGTACGTGTCGGCGACGGCGCGCGTCCGGCGATCGGCGAGAAGATCTTCGAGGGACCGCCGCGAGTCCCGCTGCGGGTGGTTCCGTTCGAGCGCAAGGTCCGGACCAGCTTCTACTACGATCACGGGCACATGCCGGCGTGTCCTACCAACGATTGCGACGGTGACGGCATCGGCAACGTGGTCGAGACTCGCTGCGGGGACGACAACGACAGCGACGGCGACCGCATTCCCAATCGCTTCGACGGCGACTCGGACAACGACGAGCTGCTGGATTGGATCGAGGGCACGCGTGACGCCGACGCCGACGGGCTGCCCGATTTCTGCGATCCGCGCGAAGCGCCGGCCTCGATCGACGAAGTCATCCGCGCGCAGGAGAAGGCGGTGGAGCTGGCGTGCACGGCCGAAGGCGCCACCAGCGTGGCCCAGCTGCAGGCGTCGCTGTCAGCGCTGCGGCGCATCCTGCAGATCGTGCGCACCAAGGACACCGGCGATGAGGAACGGCGACGGGCGCTGGCGACGCGGCTCGAGGGCGTGATCGCGCTCGAGAAGAAGGCGCTCGTGATCGGCGAGGTGCTGCCCGACTTCTGCCAGAAGTATCAGGCCAACCTGCGCGAGGCCCTGGCCGTCGAGCGCGAGATTCGCGACGAGGTGGATGCCATACTGGCCCCGTGACCAGAGCGACCGCCTCGGGCCCGTCCGACCCGCGTGAGGCTCCCGGCCCCGGCGGGCATGGACACGGCGATGCCCATGCGCACTCCGCCTTCGGACATGCGCACGCCCACCGCGCCGGCACACATGCAGGCTCGGGCCGCGGACATGCGCCGTCCACCCACGGCCATTCGCACGGACGTGCGGGCCACGGGCGCGGGCATCATCGCGCGGCAGCGTCCTCGCGACTCCTCATCGCGCTGCTGCTTGCCGCCGCGTACATGCTCGCCGAAGTCGTCGGCGGCTACCTCACCAATTCGCTGGCGCTACTCGCCGATGCCGGGCACATGCTCTCGGACGTGGCGGCGCTGGCGATCTCGCTGGCGGCGCTTCAGGCATCGCGGCGCGCGCCGTCGCCGTCACGCACGTACGGCTATCATCGCGCCGAGGTGCTGGGAGCGCTCGTCAACGCGATGGCGCTGGTGGCGGTGGCCGGCGGCATCCTGCTCGAGGCCGTGCGGCGTTTCGGTGCTCCGCCCGACGTCGACGCGCCCATCGCCCTGGCGGTGGCTGCGGGGGGCCTGACCATCAACGTCATCTCCCTCTTCGTGCTCGGCGGCCATGGCCATGCCGATGCCGGCGTAAGCGTGCGCGCGGCCTGGCTGCACATCGTCGCCGACGCGCTCGGCAGCGTCGGCGCGATTACGTCGGCGCTGCTGATCTGGACCCTGGGCTGGATGTGGGCCGATCCGGCAGCCTCTGTCGCGATCGCCCTTCTGGTCGTGTACTCGGCGCTGACCCTGCTCTTCGAGGTGCTCAACGTCCTGATGGAAGGCTCGCCTCGCCACATCGACGTCTCGCGCGTGCGCTCTTCCATCGCCGCGCTGCCCCATGTACGCGATGTGCACGACCTGCACGTGTGGACGATCACCAGCGGGATGGAATCGCTGAGCGGGCACGTGCGCATCGATCCGGAAGCGCGGCCGCAGCAGGTGCTGGCCGAAGTGCGTACCCTGCTGCACGATCGCTTCGGCATCGCGCACGTCACCATCCAGATCGAGGACGTGGAGATCGAGGAACATCACATCTGTCCGTGACGGAGGCGACGCTTGGCAGCCGGCAAGAGCAAGGGCTTCGTCCACGAGTTCAAGGAATTCGCGCTGCGCGGCAACGTTGCCGACATGGCCGTCGGCATCGTCATCGGTGCCGCCTTCGGCAAGATCGTCAGCAGCATGGTCGCCGACGTGATGATGCCGCCGATCGGCCTGCTGCTGGGCGGTGTCGACTTGTCCAACTTCTTCGCCGTACTGAAGGAGGGGGCGACGCCCGGGCCCTACCGCAGCCTGGCCGAGGCAAAGGCCGCGGGCGCAGTCACGATCAACTACGGCCTGTTTCTGAACCAGGTCGTCGATTTCACGATCGTCGCCTTCGCGCTGTTCCTCGTCATCAAGGGCATGAACCGTCTGCGGCGCACGGATCCCGTCTCGCCCGAGCCCACCACCAGGGAGTGCCCGTACTGCGTCAGCGCGATTCCCCTCAAGGCGCGGCGCTGTCCGCACTGTACATCGGAGGTGGCGGCGTGAGCGACCCTGTCTGGCAGAACGCGCAGCCATCGCACGCCGCGCAGATCCTCCCGCTGATGCGCGACTACTACGGCGAGGACGGCTATCCCTTCGTGCTGGAGGAGGCGGCACCGGCTCTCGACCGGTTCCTGCGCGGCAGCGAGCTCGGTCGTGCGTGGGTGCTGCTCGACGGCGGCAAGGTGTGCGGCTACCTGTTCCTGACCTTCGGCTACAGCCTGGAGTATCGCGGGCGCGACGCCTTCATCGACGAGATCTACGTGGTGCCCGCGCTGCGAGGCGGCGGGCATGGCGAGCGCGGCCTGGCCGTGGCCGAACAAGGCGCACGGGAGAGCGGTGTGCGCGTGCTGCATCTGGAAGTGGAGAAGGCCAAGCCTCGCACCGCCGCCTTCTATCGCCGCGTCGGCTTCGAGGACCACGATCGGTGGCTGATGAGCAAGAGCCTGACATGAGGCTGTACCTCCTCAAGCTCCTGGTGACCGCAGTCATCGTCGCCACGGCTTCCTCTCTGGCCGGACGCAGCTCGGCTCTGGCAGGCTTTCTGGTGGCCATGCCGCTGACCACGATGATCGTCCTTCCGATGGCGGAGCTGGAGCATCGGGGCACGGGCGTCGCGGTCGAGCTGGCACGGCACATCCTCCTCGCGCTTCCGTTCAGCCTCCTTTTCTTCGCACCTTTCGTGGTCGCCGAGCGCCTGGAGCTGTCCTTCTGGAAGGCGTATGTGCTTGGCTGCACGCTGCTTTTGGCCGGATATGCGGGCTTTCGCGTGCTCAGTCGAGGCCTGTAGCTGTCCGGCTCGCTTCTACGCATCATAAGACTGCATGACCGATGCGGTGGCGTCCGGCGACGGACGTTGCATGGTGTCGGCGATGCCAGGCTGTACGCTTTTGTACAGTAGGGCCGCATTCCGGCGGGTAGCGAGTTTTGCCTACTTGGAACGAGGGCCTGTATACTGCGCAGCGTGGAGTGGTTGTGGTAGTGGCGGATCGCAGGCTGCAGTTCTGGTAGCCGAGCAGCTCCCTCTCGACCGATTCTGCAACTAGACGGCAAAGGAGGTTCTCATGAAGAGGGGACTACTTTCATGCACCATGGCCGCTGCATTGTGCAGCATCGCATCCGTGGCATTCGCCGGCGCATACGGTGAAGAAGAGACGACGGAGACGCCGGCCGCTGCGCCCGCACCACCGCCGGCCGCGGCCGCCGAAGTGCAAGAGGAAGTGAAGGTCGACGTGCTGCGCCGCTGGGCGGCATTCTCGACCGACGGCGAAACCTCACGCGGCCTCTGGATCGAGGCCGGTCTGATTCACGCGCACGAAGAATTCCTGCAGGACAAGCCCGGCGAGGGCGAACACGATCAGATCAGCTCCTTCCTTCGCGTGGCCTACGGCCAGGAGCTGTGGGAAGCGGGCGCAGAAGTCTCGTACGACTGGTTCCGGCAGGAGTTCGACACCGCGCTGGGCGACGTCGAGTTCGACGACAACGGTTTCGGCGATCTCGAGGTGTGGGGCAAGGTGATTCCGCTGCGCACCGAGTACGTCAACGCCGGCGCCGGCATGATCGTGAGCATGCCGACCGGTGAGGCCGATTTCCGCGGCTTCCAGACCTATCGCGGCTCCTTCACCACCGATGAATGGGGCTTCGACCCCTTCGTTACGGCAGGCATCTCGGCCGGTCCGCTCGATATCCGCATGTCGGTCGGCTACCAGATCTATACGAGCTTCAACGACTACGACGGGCTCGACTACAACTTCGCGTTGCTGCTGCCGATCGGCGACATGATCGTGTTCCGCAACGAGTTCGACGGCTTCCATTTCTCCGATGATCTTCGCGGCACCATCTATGCAAACCACGACGACGTGCTGGATTGGGTGCCGGGCTTCGACATCCGGTTTCCCGTGGGAGGATCGGAGCTGCTCATCCGTCCCACCGGTACCGTTGGCCTGACTGCCGACAGCCGCGACTGGGGCCTCGGCATCAGCTTCGCATTCACGGGGCTCGGAGGCTGAGCCTCCAACGGTCGCTGACTCGCAGCAGCGAAGGAGCGGGGAGCGCGCGTGCGGTCCCCGCTCCACTTGTGCAAGCAGGTCGCAGCGAGTGGCTCCCTCGCATCGGCCATTCCACCAAAACCACCCAATGAACCAGAAGGAGGATTCTATGAAGAGGGGACTGCTTTCCATCACGATGGCCGGAGCGCTCTGCAGCGCTGCGTCCATCGCCTTCGCCGGCGCCTATGGCCCTGGCGACGAACCCGAGGAACGGCCGCTGCCGCCGCCGGCGCCGGCCGCACGCGAGGTCGTCGAAGAGGAAGAAGAGGTGCAGGTCGTGCGTCGCTGGGAAGGCTTCGCCACCGACGCCGAGACCTCGCGTGGCCTGTGGATCGAGGTCGGCACCCTGTACGGGCAGGAAGACGACATCGTCGGTTCCGGCGACGATGAGTTCTTCGACACCGAGCTTCGCATCGCCTACGGCCAGGAAATGTTCGAGGCGGGCGCGGAGATCAGCTACCAGTACTACCACTTCGACAATCTGCCCGGCGACAACGACGTCGACGACTTCAGTGACCTGGAGTTCTGGGCAAAGGTCATTCCGCTGCGCACCGACTTCATGTCGCTCGGCGGCGGCATCGCCGTCTCTGCTCCGATCGGCGGATCGCCGTTCGACGGGACGCATCGTCTGCCGGTCCATGGCTTCGGACAGTCGGACGACGAGTGGGGATTCGATCCGTTCGTCACCGCCGGCTTCGCCGCGGGACCGGTGCAGATCCGCACGTCGATCGGCTACATGATGTTCACGGACAACAACGACCTGGATGCCATCGACTACAACGCGGCCATCCTGGCGCCGATCGGCGAGATGATCGTCGTGCGCGCCGAGGTGCAGGGCTACCACCTGACCGACGACAATCACCCGAACAACCTCGACGATCCCGTCGCGGTCCTGCCCGGCGTCGATATCCGCGTGCCGCTTGGCGGCGGTGAGTTCCTCATCCGTCCGACCGGCCTGGTCGGCCTCGACAACGAGGCGTCGGACTGGGGCGTGGGCGTCAGCCTGGCCTTCACCGGCATCGGCGGCTGATCGCGATTCCGCACTGCCGGCCTGCGGCAGTGAAAAGCCTGGAGCGCCTCGCGGTGCTCCAGGCTTTCTTTTTTGCGGCGGCTGGGCGCCACCGCGCAGCCTCAGCTCTTCTTCTTGCGCGGCAGCGAGTGCTCCCAGTCCGCCAGCAGCGCCCGCGCCGCGGCGATGAACGCCAGAGGCTGATCCAGGATCAGGTGATGATGCGCCTGCGGGATCTCGATGATCGGCGCGTTGCGGTCGAGCAGCTCGTACATGTACTGGCCGGTCTCGGGCGGAACGAGGTTGCTGAGCTCGCCGCGCAGGATGGCGATGCGGCAGCGCGTGTCGGCGAGATAGTCGCTCATCGGCTTGAGCGAGACGCGCTCGAACACGACGGGATCGAATTTCCAGGTCCAGCCCGCCTCCACCTTCTTGAGCGAATTGCGGGCGACGTGCTCGACGATGTAGGCGTTGTCGCAGGGCTGCGCCGGGATGAGGTGAAAGTGCGTGACCGCCTCCTCCAGTGACGGATAGACCTTGGGATTGCGGAAGGCGCGGCCTTGCCGGCCCTCCTGGCTCTCCGGATCGGGCTTGGTCACCGGCGAATCGACGATCATCGCGCCGGCCATGCGGTCGCCGTACAGCGAGGCGGCCACCATCGTCACGAATCCGCCCAGGCTGTGCCCGATGATGATGGGCGGCCCGTGCCGGTCCAGGCCGGCGTGCTTGCACACCGCCATCGCCTCCACCGCCCATATTTCGCGCGGATAAAGCTCGCGGCGGCCGCTGTCGCCGTGGCCGCTGAGATCGAGCGCGACGACGTGGTAGTCGCGCGCGAGCAGCGGCGCCAGGAAGCTCCACCAGTGCGCGTGCGCGGCGCCGCCGTGGATGAGCAGCAGGCCCGGCTTCGCCTGGCCTCCCCACGACAAGTAGTGGATGCGGCAGCCCTCCACCTGCACGGTGCTTTCGGCAGGGGCGTCGGCCAGAGCCTCGGTAAACCATTGGGGCGCGATCGTCATCGGCTTCCTCGTGCAATCCGTGCCGGCTGCGGGTGGACGTTCCGGAAGCGCCCGGAGCGGATGCGCCGCTATTCGGGCAGGAAGTAGGCGTTCAGCACACGGATCATCGGCTCGACGTCGGCGGCGCCGGCCATCTCCCGGCACGAGTGCATCGAAAGCATGGGCGAGCCGACGTCGACGGTGCGGATGCCGATGCGCGCGGCGGTGATCGGACCGATGGTGGAGCCGCAGCCGAGATCGCTGCGCGCAACGAAGTGCTGGTACGGCACGTCGCAGCGGCGGCACAGCGACGCGAACAGTGCCGCCGTGTCGGCCTCGGTAGCGTACGACTGGCTCGCATTGATCTTGATGACCGGTCCGCCGCCGATCATCGGCCGGTGCCCGCTCTCGTGGCGGTCGGCGTAGTTGGGATGCACGGCGTGCGCCATGTCGGCCGAGATCATCCAGGACTTGGCCAGTGCGCGGCTTCGCGCTTCGGGGTCGCCCTCGCTCGTCAGAATGGTGATGCGATCGAGGACGTCGAGGAGAAAGGGGCCGGCGGCTCCGTGCGCGCTGCGGCTGCCTACTTCCTCGTGATCGTAGAGCACGAGCACGCGCGTGAACGGTGACTCGCCGCTCTCGGCTGCCGACAGAAGGGCGGAGAGGCCGGCGTGGCACGATTCGAGGTTGTCCAGCCGTGCGGAGTGGATGAAGTCGCCGCCGACGCCGGCAATCGCCGCCGGCTGGAGGTCGTAGAACATGAGATCGAAGCCGAGCACGTCCTCCGCATCGACCGCTTCCTCGCCCTGCGCCTCCAGCTCCTCCGCCAGCAGCGCTCCCAGCTCGGTGCAGGTCTCCAGGCCCAGCACCGGGGGAAGATGGGTCTGCGCATTGAGCTTGAGCCCGTCGCTGTGCAACTCGCGCGAAAGATGGATGGCAAGGCTCGGCACGCGCGCGATGGGCCGGCGCATGTCCACGAGCACCGAGCGCGGCTCGTCGCCCGCGGCCAGGCTTACGCGTCCGGCCAGGCCCAGATCGCGATCCAGCCACGTGTGCAGCAGCACCCCGCCATAGGGCTCCACGGCCAGCTGGCGGTAGCCGTGCGAGCGCACGTCCGGGCGCGGCTTCAGCCGCAGGTTGGGCGAGTCGGTGTGCGAGCCGATGATGCGAAAGCCCGCATCGCACAGCTCGGCATGGCCGATCTCGAAAGCGATGATGCTGCCGCCGCGCGTGACGTAGCAGCGATCGCCCGCTTCCACGTCCCAGGCGTCCTGCTCGCGTACGCGCCGGTACCCAGCGTTCTCGAGCCTGCGCAGCGTTTCGGCGACCGCGTGGTATGGCGTGGGCGAAGCGTCGAGGAAGGAGAGGAGGTCGCGGACGATCTCGGCCATCGCCGGAGCATAGCGGGGAGGCTGGCAGGTGGCGAGGGTCGCGCGGTCCCGCTATGCCTCGCAAGCGGCCGGCGCAAGGAAGGCGGCGCAATGGGTCGAGCCGGCATCAGGCCGTGGCGAAGGAAGCAAGGTGACGCGAGTCCACGTACGAGAGCTGCAGCCGCACGATCATCCTGCGGCTTCGACGGTCCTGGCTGCCGCGCATCGCCGCGCGCAGACCGGCGCGCCGGTGATGCTCGGCCCCACCTTCTGCGACGCTTCCTCGTGCCGTCCGTTCGTGGAAGCAGCCATGAGCTCGCACAGGGTCACCGGCGCGGTGGCCGAGATCGACGGCCGCGTCTGCGGCTTCCTCATCGGAGAGAAGCTGCTCTTCGCTCCCGAGGACTTTGCCGCCATCTACGCCGAGCCGCGCTCGATCTCAGTGCCGCTGCACTGCCACGGCGTCGCCGACGGCGTGGACCCCGCGCCCGTCTACGAAGCGCTATACGGATTCCTCGGGCAGCGCTGGATCGACGACGGCTTCTTCGTCCACAACGTCTCGATCAGCTGCATGGATCGCGGCGTCCTCGATTCATGGGTGCATCTCGGCTTCGGCCGGAAGTCGGTGTGCGCGGTGCGCCCGACGACGCCTCTGGAGCCGCGGCCCGCCCCGGTGCCCGGGCTGTTCATCGACGAAGTGCGCGGCCACGACGAGGACGTGCTCGAAACGTTCCACCGGCGCCTGATGACGTTCCAGACCGGCGCGCCGATGTTCTGGCCCTACAACGGCGAGCCGGACGCGAAGGTGCGTGCGATGCGTGTGGATGCGCTGACGAGCGGGCAGGGGATCGCCTTCATCGCTCGCCGCGACGGCGAGCCGGTCGGATCGATGCTGTTCGTGCCGGCCGTATTCCTGTCGCCGCTGCTGGTGTGCGATCGCATGGTCTATCTGTGGGAGGCGTTCATGGACGCCGACGCACGCTCGGGCGGCGTCGGCTCGGTGCTGCTCGATCACGCGCTGGCCACGCTGCGCTCGCGTGGGATCGAGTGGTGCAGCCTGCACTTCGTCTCGGGCAATCCGCGCGGCGGACCGTTCTGGCAGAGCCGGGGCTTTCATCCGGTCGAAGCCACCATGCGCCGCCAGGTCGACGAGCGCGTGGCGTGGGCGAAGGGACCGCATTGATCGACGCGAGCAGCCGGCCGTGGCTGGCCAGAGCGCTCTCGCCGGCGCGTCTCGGTCCGCGCACGCTTCGCAACCGAATCATCAAGACCGCCACCTACGAGGGGATGACGCCCGGCGGCCTGCCGTCGCCGGCGCTGATCGAGCATCATCGCGAGCTCGCGCGCGGCGGCGTCGGCATGACCACCGTCGCCTACTGCGCCGTCTCGCCGCACGGGCGCACCTTCCCCGAGCAGATGTACATGCGCGAGGAGGCGGTGCCGTTGCTGGCGCGGCTGGTCGAGGCCGTGCACGAGCATGGCGCAGCCGCCTCGCTGCAGCTCGGCCACTGCGGCTTCTTCTCGCGCAACACCGAGCTGCCCAGGCGCACGTCGCTCGGCCCCTCGCCGATGCTGAACCAGTACGGACTGCTCTCGGGCGTTCCGTTCTCGCGCGCGATGACCCGCGCGGACATCGACAGCACCGCGCGCGAATTCGCCGATGCGGCCGAGCGTGCCGTCCGAGCCGGATTCGATGCGGTGGAGCTGCATTTCGGGCACGGCTACCTGCTCAGCCAGTTCCTCAGCCCCGCCACCAACCATCGCCGCGACGAGTACGGCGGCAGCCTGGCGGGCCGGCTGCGCTTTCCGCTGCTCGTCCTCGAGCGCGTGCGAGAGCGCGTCGGCGATCGCTGCGCAGTGATCGCGAAGACGAATCTGCGCGACGGCTTTCGCGGCGGCCTCGAGATCGACGAGGCCGTCGAGATCTGCGCGGCGCTGGCGCAAGGCGGCATCGATGCGATCGAGCTGACGGGCGGCTTCACCAGCCGGACGCCGTTCTACCTGTTTCGCGGAAAAGCGCCGCTGGCCGAGATGATTCAGGCCGAGAAGAGCCGCATGCAGCGCCTGGCGCTGAGGCTGTTCGGCAGGAAGGTCGTGCGTGAGTATCCGTTCGAGGAGATGTACTTCCTGGACATGGCGCGCCGGGTGCGCGCGGCCGTGAACGTGCCGCTGGTCCTGCTCGGCGGCATCGTGTCGGCGGCCAATCTGGAGAAGGCGATGGCCGACGGCTTCGACTTCGTGGCCATGGGCCGCGCGCTGATCGCCGATCCCGATCTCATCGCCCGCATCGAGGCCGGCACCGCCGAGCGCTCACGCTGCGTAGCGTGCAACAAGTGCGTGGCCGAGAGCGACCGCGGCGGCGTGCGCTGCGTGCTGTGACGAACGCGGATCGACTCTGCTGCCGGCGGCATCCATCGAGGCCAGGGCCGATCCCGCCCGCTAGAGCGTCTTGAGGTACTCGAGCACCGCCTTGCGCTCCTTGGCGCTGAGGTGATCGCCGAAGGGGTGGCCCTTGTTGGACTGGCTCCAGTACGTCGTGTCGTAGACGAACTTGGCCTCGTTCTCCGGAAGCGCGGCCTGCGGAACATCCACGCGTTCCCAGAACACGCCGATGGCGTCCTCGTCGAAGTCGCGGCTGTCGTAGCTCGTGCGCTTCCAGAACGTCGGGCGCGCCCCGCTGTTCAGCACCAGCTCGATCGTCGGCACCGAGCCGTTGTGCAGGAACGGAGCGGTGGCCCAGATGCCGTCCAGCGGCGGCGGCATGTAGCCGGGGAACGGATCGTTCGGCTCCAGCGGCGTGATCTGTCCGTAGAAGGACGCGTTGTACCAGTCGACCAGCTCGGGCGTGTGCACGACGCCCGCCTCGGCGACGACCGGATCGGTCTTCACCACGTCCAGCGGGATGAGCAGGTTCGGATACGTTTCCTCTTCCTCGTCGGCGTCGTAGGTGCCATGGCAGCCTGCGCAGTCGCGGTTGAAGATGAGACGGCCATCGTCTGCCAGGGCGCCGTCGATCTCGCGGGGATAGGCGGGCGCGCGGATCGACTCGATGAACGCGTTGATGTCCTTGAACATCTGATCCACTTCGAGCGCACGCGGAACGGTGTCCACGCATACCGAGGTTGCCGCCGACATCGTCCCCCGATGATCGCCGCGCGCCATGCCGTTGTAGAACAGCGCGCTCTTCTTGTGCACGCGCCACCACGGCGGCGGATCCGAGGTCACCTTCGGATCGGCGATGGGATTTCCCTCGTGGTCGCGCACGACGATGTCGAACAGCGGCGTTTCGCTCCAGGCCAGCGTGTCGCGGTCGTGGTGCGCCATCAGGATCACGGCCAGCATCTCGGCCGGATTCATGCCGACCGTGCGGACGATGGTCTGCGGCCCGACGATGGAGCCGCGCGCGAACAGCCGCCGGACCTGCTCCTTCTCGCCCTCGTTCAGCCCGAACATATCGAGCGTTGCATCGTCGGTGGGGACGCTGGTGCCGCCGCCGCCGCCGGCGCCCTCGGTGAAGTCGCGCGTGGAATTGCCCAGGCCGATGACGAGCTCGCCGTCGAACTCGGCGCCGTGGCAGAGCAGGCAGTTGGCGTTGACGACCTCGACGCCTTCGGGAGTGGTGAAGGCGGTCAGGAAGTAGGGCAGATCCTCGTTGTTGCCGGTGCGTCCCGGCACCGGAGGGTCGTTGACGTCGCCCGCAAACCCGGCGGCGATGAACGGCTGCAGCAGGTCGATGTCCCAGAGCTTGAACGGCACGCCGCACGTCATGATGTCGCCGGCCAGCAGGTTCTGCCGGCCCACGTCCGGATCACCGGCCTCCTGGGGAGCGGTCGGCAGGGTCTGTCCCTGAGCGGTCGCGCAGAAGTTGATGCCGCTGACGCCGCCGCCCTCGGTGCAGCAGGGCATGCAGTCGGCGAAGCGGGCCGCCTTGCACGCATCCGCCTCGTTGCGGCGCGTCAGCGAGGCCGTGCGGACGCACCCGCTGTCCTCGCCGCACAGATCGCGGGCGACCAGATAGTCGTTCTTGGCGACCTTGATGCAGGCGCGCTGCTGTCGGGCGCAGGCCTTGGCGCAGTCGTCGGCCACCGCGTCGCCGGCCGAAGTGATGGATGCGAGAGCGAACAGCGCCGCTCCCCCCAGGAACGTCCCCACGTTTAGGCGCATGGCCGCGGGTTTAACCGGTTCCGCGGCTTTAAGGAAAGTGAAAATCGCCGCCGCGCACGACCGGGGCCTTGAGCAATTGCGGGGCACGGTTAAGAAATGATCGGTCGCAGCCCGTCTGCGACCATGGATCGCAGCGAGAAGGGAGGTCGCTCGTCGTGCCGAAGCCGTTTGCCGACTTCATCTACACGGGAACCGTTCGCTATTTCTACAAGGAAGAGGTCGCGCGTCAGTTCATGGCCGACTGCGAGGCCCGGGGCTACGAGACCCAGCTCGTGGAGCTGCCCGGGGAGGACCTGCACTGGCGTGTCACGGTGATCGGAAAGAAGGGCACGCGGATCGCGGTCTGAGGCGGTCCGGCGGGCGAGCCACGACCCGCTGGCCTCTGGCTGCCGCCGCAAGCCGTCGCAGACCCGCCCGCTGCGCAGGAAACGCCGCCTCATAGGCGATAGGATCGGCCCGCATGGCTGTGCAGGGCAGCGGGGCGTTCGTCGGCCGCGATCTCGAGCTCGCGCAGCTCCGCCGTGGCTGGGCCGATGCCTGCGCCGGCCGCGGCCGGGTCTTCCTGCTGGTGGGCGAGGCCGGCATCGGAAAGACGCGCCTGGCCGACGAGTTCGCCGCCGAAGCCGCTGCCGGCGGCAGCGTGCGGACGGTCTGGGGGCGCTGCTGGGAGAGCGGCGGCGCGCCGCCGTACTGGCCATGGATCCAGATCCTGCGAGGGCTCGCGCGGGCCGGGGCGCCGGCGACGCCTGCCCTGGACGGCCGCGAGCCGTCCGCGCTCGGAGCCGCCCTTCCCGAGCAGGCCCGGTTCCAGCTCTTCGACGAGACATGTTCGTACCTGAGGTCCGCGGCGAGCCATACGCCGGCGCTCCTCGTTCTGGACGACCTCCACGCCGCCGACCTTCCCTCGCTGCTCCTGCTGCGCTTCCTGGCGCGCGAGCTTCGCGGTGCGCGTCTGCTCCTGCTCGGGACCTACCGCGAGCACGAAGCTTCGCAGGATCCTGCGGTTTCGCAGCTGCTCGGCGAGGTGATGCGCGAGGGAGAACGTCTGCGCCTGGGCGGCCTGACCCCGGCAGACATCGAGCGCTATCTGCAGCAGTCCGCAGGCGCAGCCGACAGCTCGGTGGCCGATGCCCTGCACGCTTTCACCGACGGCAACCCGCTCTTCGTCAGCGAGGCGGCCCGCCTGCTGGCCTCGCGCGCTGCGGGCGCGCCCACCGCTTCGCCGGTGCTCTCGCTTCCGCCCGAGCTGCGCTCGGTGGTCCGCGCGCGCGTTCACGCGCTCGGCGCCGCCGCCGTGCAGGTCCTGTCGAGCGCCGCCGTCATCGGCAGGGACTTCGACGCCACTACGCTCGAATGCGTGACGGCGGAGCTCGAGCCCGGCGCCGCCGTTGCGGACGTGCTCGAAGAGGCGCGCGGCGCCGGCCTGCTGCGTGCGACTGATGCGAGCGCCCGATCGTTCTCGTTCTCGCACGTCGTCGTGCGCGATACGCTCTACGCCGATATCGACCCCGCGCGCCGATGCCGGCTTCATCGCCTCGTCGGCGAGACGGTCGAGCACCTTGCCGGCGACGCCGCCGAGCTGCCGCTATCCACGCTGGCTCATCACTTCCTGCAGGGCGCGGCGGCCGGCAGCGCGTTGCTGGCCGTGGACTACGCGCGCCGCGCCGGCGATCGCGCCCAAACGCAGACGGCATACGAGGAGGCGGCCGGGCACTACGAGCGGGCCATCGAGGTGCTGCCGCTCTGCGACGTCGATGCCGTCGAGCGTGCGCGCCTGCGCTGCGAGCTTCTGCTGGGCCTTGGGGATGCGCAGTGGGGCATGGGCAACCTGCCCGCCATGCGGCAGACGTTCGAGATCGCCGCGCTGACCGCGCGTTCGCTGCCGCCGACGCTGCGCGCGCCGCTGCTGGCGCGCGCAGCGCTCGGGCTCGGCGGCCGCCAGCAGCGCTCGCACCTCGTCTTGGATCACGGCGTCGTGGCGCTGCTGGAAGAGGCGATCGCCGGGCTTGGCGAGCAGGAGCCTGCGCTGCGCGCGCGCCTGCTGGCCCGCCTCGCATACGCGCTGTATCTGGAGCCGAGATCGGTCGAGCGCCGGCGCGCGCTGTGCAACGAAGCGGTCGCGGTCGCGCGCGCGCAGGCCGACGCCGCGACGCTGCGCTGGGTGCTGAGCGATCAGCGCTGGGCGCTGTGGCGCCCCGACAACATCGAGGAGCGGCTCGAGATCGGCCGCGAGATGACGCGTCTGGCGGCCGCGCTGCAGGATCGTGAGATGGCAGTCAACGAATGCGCCTGGCGCTTCGTCGACCTGTTCGAGCTCGGCGACATCGTGGGCGTCGAGGCGGAGCTGGCCGCCTACCAGAAGGCGGCGCGAGAGCTGCGCCTGCCGTGGTACGACTGGTACGCCGCACGATTCGGCGCCCTGCTCGCGATCGTCCGCGGCAGCTTCGAAGAAGCCGAGCACCTGGCCGAGCAGGGCCTGCAGGCGGCGCAGCGGGTACAGCATCAGGACGCTGCCGTCGTCTATGGCACGCAGATCCTGTGCCTGCGATCGGAGCAGGGTCGCAGCAGCGAGCTCGAGCAGGTCATCACCGCCTTCGTCGGGCAGTATCCGGGCGTGCCGATCTGGCGTTACACGCTCGCTTCCATCTACGCGCTGCAGGGGCGCATCGCGCAGGCGCGCGACGAGCTGGAACGGGCCGCCGGCGGCCGCTTCGCCGACGTTCCCGACAGCTACCTTCGATTGCCGGCGCTTTCGTATCTGAGCGAGGCGTGCGCATTCCTCGGAGACGCCGAGCGCGCCGCCATTCTCTATCGCATGATGGTTCCATACGCCGGGCGCTGCATCATCGTCGGCTTCGGCGCGGCCTGGCGCGGCCTGGTCGACCGTCATCTGGCGCTGCTCGCGCTGACGACGGGCGACGTGCGGCTTGCACGGGAGCACGCCGGTGCGGCGCTGGCGATGGCGCAGCGGCTGCGCGCGCTCCCCGAAGAGGAGCGATGCCGCGCAGTGCTGGCCCGGCTCGAGGAGGCGCCCGGCGCCGTCACGCAGTCTTCACCTGCGGCAGCGGCGACGGCGGCTGCGCCGGCTGCCGCGCGCAGGGCCACGTTCCGTCACGGCGGCGACTTCTGGAGCATCGAGTTCAGCGGCAGGCCGGTGCAGCTCAAGGCGATCCGCGGCCTCGGCTACATCGCGTTTCTCCTGCGCCACCCGAATCGCGACTTCCTGGTTACCGACCTCGTGCATCTGACCGAAGGCGAGGACGCCGAGCTGGCGTTGCCCGACGAGGCGGATCGGCCCTTCCTGGGCGATGCGGGCGAGGTACTCGACGGCACGGCGACGGCGCAGTATCGGCGGCGCCTGTTCGAGCTGCGCGACGAGCTCGAAGACGCCGAGGAGGCGCACGACGCCGCGCGCGCCGGAAAGGTGCGCGAGGAGATGGCAGCTCTGGCCGGCGTTCTTGCGGGCGGGCTGGGCCTAGGCGGCCGCTCGCGCCACGCATCCTCGGCCGTCGAGCGCGCCAGGGTCAGTGTGACCAAACGCATCAGCGCGGCGCGGCGGCGCGTGGCCGAGAGCGACGAGGCGCTCGGTCGCTACCTTGCACGCACGATTCGCACGGGAACGTTCTGCTCCTACACGCCCGACCCGGACCAGCCGGTGCAATGGACGTTCTGAGCCGGGTCGCTGCCGCCCGGCCTTTCAGAAAAAAACGCTTTTCCCGGCGCGGCCGGTGATCCGTCCGCCCCTCCGTCACGTATTCCCTTCATCGGCAGCGGTGGTGCGAGCGCCGGCTTGGCCGACCCGTGCCCGCAAGGAAGCTCGGAAGGCCGCGCCCCCACTGCCGATACGGAGGGCGAGATTCACGCCGCGATTGCTGTTAGCACTCCGCTGGTGCGGAGTCGTCAGGCACCCGAAGACCCCGCCGCCAGGCTGCTGAGGGCGGTGGCCGAGCGCCGGGATGTGTCGGCGTTCAGCGATCTCTTCGACCGGTACGCGCCGCGCCTTCATCGTTATCTTCTCGCGTTCGCCAAAGAGCAGGGGCAGGCCGAGGAGCTCGTTCAGGAGATCATGCTGAGCATCTGGCTGCACGCGTCCTCCTATGACCCTTCGCGCGCATCGGTGGATGCGTGGGTCTTCCGCATCGCTCGCAACAGGCGCATCGACACGCTGCGCAGGGAGCGCCGGCCACGGCCCGAGCCGGTGCGGGCGCATGCATCGCAGCCGTCGGCCGAAAGCGAAGCGGCCGACGCCGAACGCAGCCTCGGCGTTCGCCGCGCCATCGCCGGTCTTCCCGAGCCGCAGGCCGAGATTCTGCGGCGGATGTATTTTCGCGATGAGTCCATTGCCGACATCGCGTCGGCGACCGGGTTGCCGGTCGGGACGATCAAGTCGCGCGTGCGTCTGGCGATGAACAGGCTGCGGGCCATGCTCGGCGGAGAGTCCCGATGACGGCGCCGCACTTTCACCCCGGCGACGATCTGCTGATGAGCTACGCCGCCGGCGCGCTGCCCGAGGCTCCGTCGGTCGTCATCGCTGCGCACGCCAGCCTGTGCGTGACGTGCTCGCAGGATCTGCAGCGTCTCGACGAAGTCGGTGGCGCGATGATGGCGCAGGCCGAGCCCGCCGCTCTGCCGGCTTCGGTCAAGCAGGGAGTGCTCGAGCGGCTGGCGAGGACGGCCGAACGCCAGCCGCGGGAGAGCCCTTATTCGCACGGCGTGCTGCCGCAGCCGGTCCGGGATTACGCCAGTGCCGACGCCGAAGCGCTTGCCTGGAGGAAGATGGCGCGCGGCGCGCAGGCGTTCGATCTGGCACCTCGATGGGATGGAAAGCCGCTTCGTCTGGTGCGGCTGCAGCACGGCTTCGTCATTCCACGCCACCGGCACACCGGGCGTGAGCTGACTCTCGTCGTCGCCGGCGAGCTGGTGGACGAAAGCGGAACCTACGGGCGCGGCGACGTCCGCGACTGCGACACCGAAGTCGAGCATCGTCCGCGCGTCACCAGCGCGCAGCCGTGCATCTGCCTGATCGCCAACAGCGGCCGCATCGTGCCGCGAAAGTGGCTTGCACGGCTGCTCGTGCGTCTGTCGGGCGCCTGAGGCGGCGACCGGCGCGGCCAAGGGAGGGAATACATGAGAGCGAATCATCGCATCGTCCGCGCCGGTTCCGTGGCGTTCGCTGCGCTCGTCGCGCTGTCACCGCAGGTCGCCGGTGCCGACCACACGAGATGCGGGCAGCCCGTCACCAGCGGAAGCGATCCCACCGCCTCCGACGCGCTCGCGGTTCTGCGTCGCGCCGTGGGAACGCTCGCGTGCGACCTCTGCGTCTGCGACGTCAATCAGTCCGGCAGCGTCACCGCCACGGACGCGCTCGCGACGCTCAAGAATGCGGTCGGTCAGGACGTCGATCTTTCGTGCGTCGTCTGCTCGGTGACCGAAACGATCGGCCCCAGCGGCGGCTCGATCACCTCGCACGATGGCCGCCTGACGATCGACTTCCCGCAGGGCGCGCTGATGACGCCGACCGAGATCACCATAGCCGGCCTTCCGCCCGCGGCCGTCAAGGGCGACTTCGAGCAGGCCGGCGTGCTCGGCTCCTACGACGTGCAGCCCGCCGGCCTCGTGCTCGATGAGCCGGCGCGCGCGACCTACCTCGTTCCCGAGCACGGATACACGTTGACGGATGATGGCATCACCTTCCACGCCATCGCCATTTTCGGCGTGGGGCTGGAAAGCGGCGAGGGCTCCGGCGCAGGCGTCGATCCCGAGGACGAGGTCGCTCCGATCGGCGATCTCGCGCTGGACTTCGACGCGCTGGCGGACCTCGTCACGATCAGCGGCGACATCGACTCGCTCGGTCCGCTCGGCATCCTGTTCAACGGCGGCGACGGCCTCACTGTCGAGCTCGAGGACTTTCCCGAGGACGACGACGTCGGCGGCGAGACGTTCGAGAGCCGCATCGTGGTGGAAGAGGCGATGGGCGCGTCCATCGCGAAGCCGATCGAGCTGCTGCTGCCCGACGACCCCGACGTGACGAGCAATCTGATGCTATCGGGCAACGTCGATTCCTTCATGCTCGAGAACACTGCCTGGATCGCGCCGCTGACGGGCAACTGCCTGGACGAAGACGATGTCGGCCTCCGGATCGGCGTGACCATCGCGGAGGAGGGCGTCAGGATCGGCGCTTTCGTCAGCGATCCGGTAACGGTGACGGTTTTCGTGCACACCTTCATCGAGTGCTTCGCGGACCAGATGGTGACGGTTCCCATCAACGCGCTCGGCATGGAGGGCATCCATCGTTTCCATGGACCGTTCGGGCCGAGCCCCGACGACGACAGGAAAGTGGTCATTGCCACGCTCAACGGCTTCGTCGTCGTCGACCTGGCCACCCACGAGATCGACTACCAGATCGACGACATGTTCCCGTCACCGTTCAATTTCGGCACGGTGCCGCTCGATGACGGGCAGGGACATCAGACGATGGCCAGCGCGGCGCCTCAGCGAGCGACGTCCACCGACTACTTCGCGATGAGCGGGTTCGGCCTCGACAGCGTCTTTCCCGGGATCTACACCGACATCGTACCCGGGCCGGACGGAGTCGACGGCGTCTCGCCATTCGCGCACGTGGTCGGCAATGGCCAGATCCTGCGCATGCAGTACGACGCGCTTTTCCAGACGTTCGCCATCGCGCAGATTCCGGTCGTGTCGTCCGAAGCGCTGCCGGCGGAGCCGTTCTCGCTGTTCACCTTCCCTGACGGCACGATCGCCATCGTCACCAACGGCGGCGGCGAGGCAGCGGGTGCGCTGTTGCTTCATGCGGGCACCGATCCGGACCAGGCCGCAACCAGCCTCGGCAACCTCGGCATCGATCCCCGCCGCATCCGCTGCGCGGCCTGCACCGATTCTTGGTACTGCGCGATGTCCAGCTTCGGATCGAGCGAGCTGCACGTGGCCGAGGTCGATACGACGAAGCTGACCGGCGAGATTCATGGGCCGGTAGCGACAGGAGATGGTCCGGTCGGCACGGCCATCGTCAGCAACGCCAAGGGCGACAGGTGCGCAGCGGTGACCGCCAACTTCAGCGGCAACAGCTACACGTGGTGCGAGATCACACTGAAAGGCCTGACCGGATGCAGCACCGTCGCGCTGCCGCAGGAGTGCGAGTCGCCAGGACACGTGATCCAGCTCGAAGACACCTCGATGCTGTTCTCGTGCAACCAATCGAAGTTCATCGTGAAGGTGAATCTGCCGCCGAGCTTCTGACGGCACGCGTGAGCTTTCGGTCAGCGGAATGAACAAAAAAACCCCGCGCTTCGGGTCGCCTGCACGCTGCGAGCCGAAGCGCGGGGTTTCATTCGTATCGACTATCGATCCAATGCCACCCGTGACCGACCGTCGAACCTCTTCCCCGTCTCTCCCCCGATGACCGTCCCCACGGTCCCACCAGGTCCCCACTCATCCTCCGCGCCTGCCCGCCCCCGTGCCTGCGCTTCCCCGCCGTCCGCCTCCCCGTGCCGCTACCATTCGGCGTCGCGCGAACGATGGCGGACAAGGAGCAAGGCCCGCGCCAAACCGACCTCGCGCCGAAGCTCGCGAAGTGCAGCGATTTTGCTCGCAGGGGTGATGGCGGGGCGTTCTCGAAACGGGACGAAGCGTCTCGATGACACGCCGCGCCTGTCCCGACATGAATCCGCAGCCACCCCGCCAGACGGGCTTCTGGAGCAGGCGTGCGTTGCGGCGGGCTCAGGGCCGCGGATCGTAGGGCCACTGTGCCGGGAGCTGCGGATCCCTCGAGCTATGTGACAATCGAGACGTGCGAGCGCCCACCCGCTACGGTGCCGGAACGCACTGCTGCGCTTCACATACAAATCCCTCCGGGCAGTCGTCCGGACCGTAATCGCACTCGCAGCAGTGGAAGCCGCAGCACTGGTCGAGCTGCTCATCCCCGTAGCAGTCGTGGTCGTCGAAGCACTCGTCTCCCGTGCTCGGCACCACGATCGTTGTCGTGCTGGTGGTCGTCGTTGTCGGGCACGCGATGGATGCGTCGCTGCCGACGGCCTGGCGAAGCACGGCCAGCGCATCGCTTGCGGTGATATGGCCGGAGGAATCGACGTCGCACCACATCGCCTCGCAGAACTGAAGCCCGACGGCTCGGCGCAGGACCAGCAGCGCGTCCGACGTCGTCACCGATCCGTCTCCGGTGGGATCGCCGCAAGTCGCGTTCTCGGGGGACTCACCGTTAAGACGCACGAGAGTCAGGCTGCCGAAGCCGCCGGCCACGATCTCGGGAACGAGATTTCCATCGACATCCGGAACCGTCGCGAGGCTTGCAGCAGGAAGAGGCGACGCCAGATCGTTGCGCGGATACGGCCCATACAGGCGCGTGCCGGCCACGCTGCCCTCTTCGTTCATGAGGAACAGACCGAGGGCGCCGCTGCTGCACGACATCAGCTCGCCGGTGCCGTTGAAATCGAAGTCGCCGAACGCGCCGATGCAGCCCAGCAGCGGCGCGCCGTCATCGTCAGGATTGAGTTCGCGTACGGCTTCGATGCGGCCCTCCGAGTCCAGGTCGAACGCGCGCAGCAGGACCGGAGGCGCGAAGTTCGTCCCGTCGCTGCCGGTCAGCACCAGCAACTCGCTGCCGCGAAGCAGCAGTCCGGAGCCGAAGGCGCTGCGCTTCTGCGGTACGAAACCGCTGTCGTCGTCGCCGAGCCGCCGTGCTCGCGAAACGGTCAGATCGTCGTCGAGGAAGACGATCCAGACATTGCCGGCATTGATCTTTGGCCAATCGTTGCCCGGTGCGCTGACGGCCACCTCGGTCCTCCCATCGCCGTCGAGATCGCCGGCCGGAGCCACTGCCCGACCCAATCCGTCGCCTGCCGCGATCGTCCCGGCAAGGCCCAGTGCCGCAACATCAAGCTTACGGGATCGGTCCGCCTTTCCCTGCTCGGTCAGTGTAATGATCCACGCCGCGCCGCCCCCGCCCACGCTGGTGTCGTCGCCGGGTGCGCCGACGATGAGGTCGCCGACGCCGTCCTCGTCGACATCGCCGAGCGATGCGACGGACGTGCCGAAGCCGTCGCCGTCCGAAAGACCCTCGATGCTCGCAGCGCTGATCTTGGCCGCACCGGCGATGCTGCCTGAGTCATCGAGGAAGAGAATGTACACCGCGCCGCGGTCGCTCCCGCCGTCATCGTCACCGGGCGCCCCGACGGCCAGATCCGCCCTGCCGTTGCCGTCGATGTCGCCGATGTTCGCTACCGCGTGCCCGAAGCCGTCGCCTGCCTCGATCTGGCCGCTGACGACCTCGTTGATCATCGATGTGACACCGACCACTCGCGGCGGCTTTGCGTGAACCGGCGCCGTGAAGAACCCGGCGAGCATCGTCGCAGCCACTGTCGCAGTGGTAAGAGAACTGCTTCGGTGGCGAAGGCAGGAGATCGTGATCATGGCTCCCTCCGTGCTGTCGGCGTATTGTGCCTGCCTTCATACAGCGGCCTGTCTTCGCCATGCAATGGACGAGAAGCCCGTGCCGCTCCAGCCTGAACACGCACCTGGGCACGCTGATCGAAATAAGGTCCGTTGCCAGGCCGGGCTACAGCATGGTACGGTCCGGCGTCCCGACGCGATACGGCTGGAAGCCGCCGGCAACTCGGGTCGTCGATCCGTGCGGCGCTGCCGTTCGCAATTGCGCGTATGACAGCCTGGGGAAAGACGGAGGGATCGATATGAACCGCCGCAACATGTGGACGGACATCGTCATCTCCAGCCTCCGACGCCTCGTCGACGCGTCACTGCTGCTAACGTGTGCGGCTCTACCATTGCCACTGTCTACAGCGGAATCCGCGGTCGTTCCGACCAGCGACGAAATCGTGCTCGGCATGGGCCGCCATTCCCCAGCGGTGGTCCGAGCGGGCGACCGTTTCGCCGTCGTTCATGAGCAGGGCGCGGAGCTGCCCAGCCGTATTCTCCTGCGGTACCTCGAGCCTCGGGAGGCTTCGGCCTCGGACCCCATCGAGATCGCCGCCGCCGGCATGTTTCCGCAAGTGGCTGCGTTTCCCGACGGATCGCTGGTGGTCGTCTGGGCCCATGAGAATCTCTGGTATGCGCGGCTCGTCGATGCGGCCGGAGAGCCGTCTACGGAGGCGCTTCCTTTGGAGGGGCTTGCCGGCATCGTTCAAATCGACGCCGGCAGCCAGGGGAACTGGGTGCTGGTCTCCAACGGTACGGGTCTGCGCTTCAATGGTGCGACGCAGATCTCCAAAGAGCCCTTCGTCATAGGGAACCCGGCGCTCGACATGAGGCTGGCGGTGCTGCCGAACGACTCCTTCTTCGTCACATGGACAGAACAGTACAGCGATCCCGAGTGCGAGGAGGACCCACCGCACTGCAACTTCGATCTGTCGCAGACGTATCTGTATGGCCGCGCTTTCGACTCCGATGCCGTTGCCGCCGGCGAAGCAACCTACGTCGCTTTGGATTTCCACGATGACGAGCAGGGCAAGAACGGGCACGCGGTGGCAGAGAACCAGACTGAAGGCTTCCTCGCCGCCTGGCTTGATTACATCGAGTCGGACTACGAGCCGCCCGGATATCTGGCGTTGAGGAGGCTCGATGAGGAGGGAGCGCCGATCGCTGCCACGCGAGTGCTCGCGGAGGTCGAGCGGGATGCTACCGGTCTTCACGTCGCAATGGCATCGGATCAGGTGGTGATCGCGACTTCGCAAGATGTCCCGCCGAACAACGCCGACATCGAAATCTACACGACGCCCCTCGAGTCAGGCCCCGTCGAAAAGCTCTCGCTACCCTCGCCCGCGAAGCACGACTTTGTCAGCGGCCTCGCCTCCGGTCCCGATGGCTCGCTTCTTGTCGTATGGAAGCGTACGTCCGACCAGTCGCCGGTCCACGAAATCGTTGCCCGTCCGTTCTTCGCTTCATCCGCGATCGTCTGCGGCGACGCTGACCACAACTCGACGCTCAAGGCCGCAGACGCATTGCGGGCGTTGCACGCGGCGGTCGGCATCGGCTACTGCGCCGCGCCGGTATGTGATGTCAACGGCGATGGCGACGTCCTGGCATCCGACGCAGCTCTCATCCTGGCCACGGCAGTGGGCATCGCCACGATGCTGGACTGTCCCGCAACCGGCTCGGACATTCCGCCGCCATTCGATCCTCCCCACTGGTGACAGGTCGAAGCTGATGCGGACGGCTCTACAGACTTTAGGGTCGGTACGTTCGGATCGCAGTGTGATACTTGGATCACGGCACCGCCACGACGGCGCCGCCAGGAGGTTTTGGAAATGTCGACCAGGCTTCTGCTGATCATCTCCGTCTGCTCCTTCTTCCTCACTGCAACGCCATCGGCTCGCGCAGCCGACGCGAGCTCGCTATGCCAGGCCGCAAAGCTGCGGGCGGCAGCCAAGCACTCGGCCTGCCTTCTCAGGGCCGAGGCTCGCGCGGTGCTGACCGGTCACGTGGTCAACACGGCCCGATGCGCCGCCAAGTTCACGGAAGCATGCGCACTGGCCGAGACGACGTACGCACAGGCCTGTCCCACCCTCGGCGATTGCGCGGAGTACCAAAGCGCAGCGTCGTGCGCCGCCGACAGCCTGCCGCCCACGACCGCCTCGACGACTACGACGACCACGCTCGTGCCGCCGGACGGCGAGTGCCCAACGGACGGCTCGCATGGCTCGTGTCTGACCTATGATCAACATCCCGCGTGTCAGGGTTGCTGCAATCAGGTTGCGGGCGATGCCTGCGAGACGCCTTGCAAGGAGGCGCTGGAGAGCGGGGCGTGCGGGAACACCACCATGAATGCGCAGTGTGCGGCGGCGATCAATGCCGGGGGGTGTGCGGTGGCGTGTGATTGCTACTGACGAAGGGCGCACGGTGCGGTGCGGGTCAGGGTAATGGGTCGTAGCGGATATCGACGACCTCGAGCTGCTCCGGGCCTTTGGGCGTCTGCAGCGTGACGACGTCGCCGACGCTCGCCTTCATCAGCGCCTTGGCAATGGGCGACATCCAGGAGACGCGGCCGCGCGCGGGATCGAGCTCGTCGACGCCGACGATGCTGACCGTGCGCTCGTTGCCGTCCTCGTCGGCGACCGTGACGGTGGCGCCGAAAAAGACCTGGTCGTGGGCGCGCCCGGTGTTGTCGACGACCTCGGCGCGGTCGAGGCGCTTGGACAGGAAACGGATGCGCCGGTCGATCTCGCGCAGCTTGCGCTTGCCGTAGATGTAGTCGCCGTTCTCGGAGCGGTCACCGTTGCTGGCGGCCCAGGCGATGGTCTCGACGAGCTTCGGCCGGTCCACTTCCCATAAACGGGCGAGCTCGGCGTTCAGGCGCTGGTAGCCGGCCGGCGTGATGTAGTTCTTGATGCCGCCCGGCTCGTGCGCTTCTTCGGCCGCGTCGAGGTCGTCGTCGCCGTCGCTTTCTTTCGTGAACGCCTTGCTCATGCGCTGCTGCCGCCAGGGCGGGTACCGCTATCGCGCCCGTCGTCGCGAGGCGTCTGCCGCAGGCCCACAGTCACGGCTCCGATCGCAAGAGTAGCGGGGAAGGAGAGGGCAGGATAGCTTCGGCCATCCTCATCGGGGGTCCTTCCATGACGCTGTCGTTCGATCTGTTCTGGTCCTTTCGCAGCCCGTATTCCTACCTGGCCACCAGCCGCCTGGTAGCCATCGAGCGTGAGTACGATGTCGACATCCGTGTACGGCCGGTTCTGCCGCTGGCCGTGCGGGTGGAGGGGTTCTTCGACAAGGTCAATCCGCTCTGGCCGCTCTACCTGATGCGCGACACCATGCGCATCGCCGAATACCTGGGCCTTCCCTTCGGCTGGCCGCGGCCCGACCCCATCGTGCAGGACTTCGCGTCGGGCAAGGTCGCCGCCGAGCAGCCCTACATCTACCGGCTGACGCGGCTCGGCGTCGAGGCGACCACGCGCGGGCGAGGGCTGGCGTTCCTGGATCAGGTCTCGCGGCTGATCTGGGGAGGTGAAGTCATCGGCTGGCACGAAGGCGATCACCTTGCGCAGGCGGCGGCGCGCGCCGACCTCGACCTTGCCGACATGGACGCAGCGATCGCTGCCGGTCCGGGTGCGCGCGACGCGATCATCGAGGCCAATCAGCAGGCGCTGACCGAGGCCGGCCATTGGGGCGTGCCCACCATGGTCTTCAACGGCGAGCCATTCTTCGGCCAGGACCGCCTCGACCTGCTGCTATGGCGCCTGCAGCAGCACGGGCTGCGCAAGCGGAGCTAGTCCGGTTGCCTCCCGTGCGGCGTAGGAAGCGCCGAGAACGGAAAGGCAGGAGCAGCTCGCGGCGCTACTCGCGCACGGTGCGATAGATCCGCCCCGCCAGCTGCCGCGCCCGCAACATCGGACGCAGCCGCCGCATGAGCGTGCGCAGCATCACCGAGCGGCGCCGGTAGGCGTACGGCCAGCGGCTGGTCTCCTGCCAACCCGCGGCGTGCAGCAGCTCGTTGTAGCGACGGAACAGGATCGCGGCGTCGCCGAGCGCCTCCATGCTCAGGCGCGCGAAGTAGCGCGTCGGACGCTCGGGGCGGCGCGGGTCGAAGCCGCTGAAGCGGACGAAGCGGCATGGCCGCCCGTCCACGGTGATGGCGTCGCCGTCGGTGCGGACCGTGCGATCGGGCAGGTTCCAGTGCGCGACGTTGAAGCCCGGATCGCGCACCATCGCCACGCCCTCGAAGAACGACGGCACCAGATCGAGCCAGCGCTGCTCGAAGTGGATGCCCGAAGGCACGTCGTGGCGGCAGTGCTCGCAAAGGCGATCCTGCCACCACAGCAGGAAGCGGCGCGCTTCGGCCGACTCCGATATGCCGAGGAAGCCCACGTTGAAGACGCCCGACTGCAGGATCACCGCCTCGCGCTCGAGCTGGTCGTCGCTCGCCAGAGGCTCGAGCAGGTGCGGCGTCAGGACGATGCAGTGCTCGCGCAGCAGCTCCAGCTCCGGCGTTAGGTCGCCGGTGACCAGGCTCTCCTGCTTGAAGAAGGCGACACGGGAGAAGCCGCGATCGAGCAGATGCGCAAGCAGATACGGCGTGCAGGCGTAGGTCAGCTCCTGCTGCGAGTAGCGCCGCACGAAGCCGGCAAGCGCGGGGAGCTGCAGCTCCCGCAGCCGGATGAGCGCGAACGGTTCGGCTGCCGGATCGAAGTAGCCGTCGACCTCGTCAGCCAGCGCCACGAAAAACGGAACGTCGGGGTGCTGGCGGCGAAACGAGTCCGCCAGCACGCGCGCCAGCGACAGCGAGCTCTTGCTGACGATGGTGGCGGCGGCCGCGTCGGATCGCGTCGGGCCATGGTCCTTTGCCGCGCTCGTCATGACGCTCACGGCCGCCCGCCGCGGCGTCGCATCAGCGAGGCGGCCGCGCGTACCCCCGCTTCGACGATGCGCCGCGGTCTGCTGTCGTACGCGTACGGCCACGACATCGCTTCGTCGTAACCGGCAGCCACGAGCATCTGGCCGTAGCGGCGGAACAGCTCGGCCGCCGGGCCGAGCTGCGACATGTCGAGGCGGGGCGAGTAGCGCGTGACGCGGCCGGAGCGCCCAGGCTCGAAGCCGCTGAAGTGGAAGAACAGGCAAGGCCTGCCGTCCACCAGAACCTCGCCGCCCTCGACGCGCAGCGAACGCTCGGGAAGGTTCCAGTGCGCCACGTTGCAGGCAGGGTCGCGCAAGATCGAGACGCCATTGAAGAACACCGGCGCCAGATCGAGCCAGCGCTGATCGTAGTAGATGCCTTCGGCCACGTCGTGACGGCAATGGCGCTCCACGCGCCGTTGCCACCAGTGCAGGAAAGCGCGCGCCGACGGTGTCTCGGTGACGCCGACGAAACCGGCGTTGAGCGTGCCCGCCTGGAGGATGACCAGCTCGCGCGCGAAGCGGTCGGCGCCAGCCAGCGGTTCGAGCAGGTGCGGCGTCAGCGTGACGGCATGACGAGCGACATGATCGAACAGGCGCGCGAGACTGCTCAGCACGAGCACGTCCGGATCCAGGAAGATCGCAGCGGGCGCGCCGCGGCTGCCGGCCAGATCGAGCGCGTGCTCGAGAAGGAACGGCTTGGCGGCGGCGGCGATCTGCTTGCGCGAATAGCGGCGGCGAAAGGCGGCGAGGTCCGGTATTGCCAGCTGCTCGAGCGCGATGATCGAGAACGGCTCGGTTGCAGGGTCGAAGCGGCCCTCGATTTCGTCGGTGAGCAGCGCCTGCAGCCGCAGCTCGGGATGATGGCGCGCCAGCGATCCCGCGAGCACGCGCGCTCGCGGGACGTAGTTCTTCGCGATCGCCGTGACGAGGACGGGTGCGGGCACGGGCTCAGGCGCCCGGCCGCTGCACGGGCTCGACGCTGGCTGCCGGCACCCACGCATCGCGGCCGTCGGCCAACGTGACGCGCACCCAGTCGCTGCGGCGTTCGTCCACGCGCACCTCGGTGCCGGCCGGCAGCGGCTCGGCGAAACGTGCCGGCGCGTTGCGCGAGTCGGAGGCGCGAGCGAGGACGTCGTCGGCCACGATCACGGCTGCATCGTCGCCTTCCTGGCGCGTGACGGTGGACGCGAAAAGGACCACCCACAGCAGCAGCGCAGGCACGGAGAACGCACGCAGCATCGCGCTCTGCATGGCCGTGCCGGCGCCGAGAAGGGCCGCGCCGAGAAGGAAGGCGATGGCGGCCGCGCCGGCGCGCTCGCCCGGCGACAGGGTGCGGTTCCAGGCGAAGAAGCTGTCGAAGATGCCGCCGGCTTCCGGGCGCGGCACCCACGACGGAAGCAGCGTGCGTGCGTGCTGGAGATTCTGCGACGCGCGGCGATGGTCCGGATCGAGCGCGAGCGCGCGCCGGTAGGCGAGGATCGCGGTGCCGAGGCTCTCGGCCTGCAGCGCAGCAGTGCCGATGTTGGCGTGGAGATCGGCGCTGACGGCGCCGCCCTGTGCCGCCGCACTGAACAGCCGCTCGGCGCGAGTGAACGCCGCGCGCCGCTGATCGCGATCGGCGATGTCCTGCGCGGCATCGTAGGCGGCGATGGCCTGAGCCAGGACGTCCGTGGATGCGGCTGTCGCACCGGTTTCGGGCTGTGCCGACCGCGAGGCAGCAGGCAGAGCCATGCACGCCGCCAGCGTCAGGCCGAGCGCGGCCGTGAGCATGACCCCTCGCCGCAGTCGCACCGTCCGCAAGCCGTCGCCCGCCGTCGCAGCGGCGCGCACGACGTCCGGCGCTGCTGCACCGCCGCCCCCATGCCGCGTGTCGTTCGGTACGAGGCTCCTCATGGCTTCACCATCTGGTCGGCAGCTGCAACGGCGCGCGAGCGCAGGTCGCCCGGAACGGGTGCCGAGCCGCCGCCAGGCGCGAACACGATCTCGTCGCAGCTTCGCAGGACGGCGTCGAGATCGGCGGGGCGCGCGGCGGGATTGGCGGCGGCCATGCGGCGCAGGGCATCCCCCACCTCGCGCGCCGTGGCAGCATCGGCCACGTGCGAGCGCTCCGTGCGCAGCAGCCTGGCGAGCCGCGCCTGCTCGGGATCGATCTGACGGCGGCGATGCACGAGCAGGCCAATGAGCAGCGCGAGCAGCCCCAGCGCATAGGCGATCCACCTGACCGCGGGCGCGGCAAGCGCCGACGTCGATGCGGCCGTAAGCCGCGAACGATCGGTTTCGATGGACAAGTCGGCACCGGTCAGCGTGAACGTGCGCCGCTCCTTCGTCTCCTCCTCGGCCTTCTCGTCGGCCGCCGGCTGATCCTCCTCCTGCGGCTCGGCCTGCGGCGCCGCGCTGACGACATCTCCGGCGCCGACGACCTCGGCCGCGCGAACGGACAGGGCGATCGGCTGCGATCGAGTCGTCTGATAGCTCGCTGTCTTCGGATCGAACCACGAATACTCGATGGCCGGGATCTCGCGCACGCTGGGGTCCACAACGCGCACGGTGGCTTCGAACTTCTTGGCGCCCTCTTCGAGCACGCCGCTGAGCGTGCTGTCGGGCACGCGGAACTGCTTGGGCGACAGGCCCGCCGACGAAAGCGGCGGCAGCGCCGCCGATTCGAGCGAGCCCGCGCCGCGAAGCGTCAGCGTCAGCTTCACCGGATCGCCCGCCTGCAAGACGGTGCGATCGGCGCTGACGTCGAGCGTGAAGCCCTCGCCGATGGCGCCGGCAAAGCTCGGCGGTCTTCCGGCAGCGGGGACCTGCTCGATGACGAGGGTGCGGGCGTCGGCGGTGACGCGCAGCTTGCGCGTCTGCGTGGGAACGCGCGAGCCGAAGAAATCGCGGCGCCAGCCGGTGGCCTCGTCCACCAGCAGCGTGGCCGCAGGCAGCGCGAAGGTGCCGGCGACGACCGGGATCATCGTGCGCGTGACGCTGCGGATCACCCACTGCTTGCCGCCTTCGTTGACCTGACGGACGTCCGCGGGAAAGTCGACGGCGCCGCCCGCGGTATTGACGTTGAGCACGATGCGCGAAGGCGGCCGCTCGGTGTCGATGAACTGGAACTCATTGGTCCGCTCGAACAGCGGCACGTGCATCGTCTGGTTGAAGAGGCGCTCGGCCAGGCCGCTCTCGGTCCACCACTCCACCGTCACCGGAACGCGCTCGCCGACGAAGATACGCTCCTGCGGAATGACCAGCCGGAAGCGCTGCCCCTGCGCCTCCGGCACCTCGCCGACGGTGACTGCCAGAGTCTTGGTCTCGGCCGACTTCGTGCCCTGCGTCAGGCGTACGGGCCCGATCGTGTAGCGACCCGGAGCATCGGCGGTGAAGCGGAAGACGAAGGCGTAGCGCACGTCCTTGCGCTGCGTCACCTGGCCATTGATGATCTGCATGAAGCTCGAGATCTGCGGCCGCGCCTGCACGAACTCGAGCTTCCCGGCCGCCGGCGGATCCACCTGCACCTCCGGCTGCGGCTCCTCATCGAACCCGTCGGCCACAACCTGCAGATCGATCGGCGCCTGAACGTAGTAAGGCCCCTGCGTAACCTGGATCACCGCCGTCTGCGCCAGCGCCTCGGCAGCAAGCGAAACAAGCGCGAACGCAACAATGGCGGCGCGCAAAGTGCCCCCGATGCAAGGCGCATGGCGAGCAGCGACCCGAAGCGGGCTGGACTGCAGGGAGCGCGCAGCCATGCAACGCGGCAGACGGGATGCTCTGCGCGTCGCCATCACCAGTCCTTTTCGACGGGGTCGTATCTCTGCTCCGCCGCCCGATCCTTGTCCGCCCGCCGCTTGGCGTCGCGATCGCGAATGCCCTGCAGGAGCTGCGCAGGGTCGGCAGCTTCCTGCCCGCCCTGCTGCTGTTGCTGCTGCTGTCCGCCCTGCTGTTGCTGCTGCTGTTCCTGCTCCTGTTGCTCCTGCTGCTGTTGCTCCTGCTGCTGTTGCTGCTCGTCCTGCTGCTGCTGTTCCTGCTGCTCCTGCGGCGGCTGCAGCAGGCGCAGCGCCTCGGCGAGCGACTGCACCGCCGCGTTCTGCTGCTCGCGCACCTGCCGAAACGCCGGCGGGTTCACCGACAGGCCCTGCGCCGCACCGTCCATCTGCGTCTTGGCGGTGGTCACGTGATCGGCAGCTTGCGCGAGACGCTGCGGGAAGTCCTCCGGCACCTGGCCCTGCGCCTCGGGCGGGATCGGCTGCTGCGACTGCTCGCGCAGCGCATCGGCTATGGGTCTGGCCGTCTGCGACAGCGTCTCCTGCCGCGCGCCCAGCGGGCCGGCGCGGTCGGCGTAGTCCTTGTCGGGCGCGGCGGCGGCGAGCGCCGACACTTCCTCGGTGGAGTCGCCGAGCTCGACCTGCCGGCGCGCCAGCTCCTGCAGATGCTCGATGACGGAGAAGAACAGCCGGCGCAGATCCTCGATGCGTTCGACCGCCGTCCGCACCGCCACGCGCGCCGGCTGCCAGTCCACCGCGCCGCTGGATGCGGCAGCCGCGGCCTGCGACAGCTGCGCGGCGGCGTCATCCATCGCGGTGCGTGCCGCCGACAGCAGCGGCTTGGCCAGCTCCAGACGCTGCTTCTCCATCGCCGCCTGCTGATCCACAGGTGGCGCCGGCGCTTGCGGATCGCTTCCCTGCTGCTGCGCAGCTTCGGCCGCCGCTGCTGCCGACTGCGCAGCGGACAGCTGCTCTTCGAGCGTCTGCTCGGCGCGCCGGCCGCGATCGATGTTCGATTGCTGCACCTCGAGCGCCAGCGGCGCGTACTCGGCAAGCGCCTGCTCCGATACCGGCTCCTTGGGCGAGAGCACTGCCTCGATCCGCTGCTCGTCCTGCGCAAGCAACTCGACCAGGCGCTCGAAGTCGAGGAAACGCTCGCGCGCCGACGCCAGCGACTGCACCGCGCGGTACTGGTGCTCGAGCGATTCCTGCACGCGGCCGCTCTCCAGCGGCGGCTTGGCCTCGACCAGACTGGCGACGGCCTTGCCCAGATGCGGCTCGGCCTCGCGCACGCGCTCGACGAACCGCTCCTGCTCGGGCGCAAGAGGCTGCCCGGAATTCTTCTGCGCGTCGGCCTGCGACAGGCCCGCGACGAACTGGTAGTGGAGCTGCTCGACGCGCTCGCGCATGTCGCCGGCGCTGTCGGCAAGGAAATCGTTGGTGAGCCATTTCTGCGGCTCGATCTCGGACGTGCCGGCATCGATGGCGGCCTTGGCGCCCGACAGCCGCGCCGTCTCGAGCGTGTCCTGGATGAGCACGTCCAGGACCTGCACGGGATCGAGAAGCTGATCGCGCGCGCGCTTGAGCTCGGTCAGCACCGCCGAGGCCGACCGGTACGCGCCTTCGCCTTCGAGGCGGCGAAGGCGGCCGCGGGCCTGGCCGATGCGCTCGCGCGCACGATGCATGTACTCGAGCACGCCCGTCAGCTGCGAGGCGCGCATGGCATCCTCGGGCGTCTGCTGATCGGCGGGCTTGGCCGAAAGAGTGTCGCGTTCGCGGCCGGCGCGGTCGCTCAGGTCTTCGGCCGAGGCGCCCAGCTCGAGCTGGCGCGCGGCGAGCGCGCGATACGCACGGCGCAGCTTCTCGTCCGCCTGCGCATCGGCAGCATCGGGCTGCTGCATCGTCTCGCGAAGGCCGGCCAGAAACGTTCGCTGCTCTTCCATGAGCGCCATCAGCTCATCGAGCAGCGACTTCTCCTTCTTCTTGGCGAGCGAGTCGCCGAGCACCAGCGCGCGGCGCAGGACCAGCTCGAGGTTGTAGCGCGCGTCCTGGTCCTTCTCGTTCAGCGCCACCGCGTCGCGGAACCAGGCGGCGGCGCGCTCGAGCGACGCCAACGCTTCCTCGGGCTGCGCTTCCAGCTTGGAGTCGGCAAGGCGCGTCTCGACGATGCCGAGGTTGTAGGTGGCCGTTGCGCGCAGTTCGTTGTCGAGACGGGCCTTGCTGCGTGCGCTTTCGAGCAGCTCTGCCGCGCCAGCCAGATCGCCCGCATCGAGCCTGGCAAGACCTTCGTTGTAGATCTCGCGCGGCGGCCGCAGGTCCTCGGGCGGCCCCGGCGGCTCTCCGGCGCCGTCGGCCGCGCCCGTTCCTGCGGGGTCTGCGGCCTCGCCTTCGGCCGCCGTGGCCGCGCCGTCCTCGACGGTCAGGCCCGGCTCGGGCGCGGCCGGCTGCGGCTGCGCGTGCACCGGCATGGCCAGTGCAACGAGGACGGCTGCCGCGGCAGCTGCCGCAGTGGTTGCGGCGGCGGCGCGCGCGCGTCGAGCGCGTCCGCTCGAGGACGCGGTGACCGAGGCGACGAGAAACATCAGGGCCAGCAGCACGCACCACTGGTAGGCCTCGTTGCGGATGGTGCGGTTCTGGCCGTCGAGCTCGCCGCGCGTCAGGCTGGCGATGTGGCGGTCGTAGATCGATTGGAGGTCGAGAACACCGGTGCCGGCCGGAATGTAGGCGCCGCCGGTGGCCAGCGCGATCTCGCGCAGCAGCTCGCCGTCCAGCCGACTGATCACCGGCTTGCCCGAGGCATCGCGCAGCGGCTTCCGCGCGCCGGTCTTGGGATCGGTGATGCGGATCTCGCTGCCGTTCTCGTCGCCGAAGCCGATGGCAAGGATCTTGACGCCGCGCTCGGCCGCTTCCTTGGCGGCCTCGAGCGGAAAGGAGTCGTGATCCTCGCCGTCGGTAATGAGGATGATCGAGCGCGAGACGGCGCCGGCGCCCGCGAATCCGGCGACCGCCTTGCGAATGGGCTCCTCCAGGCGCGTGCCGCCGCGCGAGACGCTGCGCGGCCCGGCCGAGTCCAGCACCAGTCGCAGGAAGGAGAAGTCCGGCGTCAGCGGGGCCAGCACGGTTGCGCGGCCGGCAAAGGCGATCAGGCCGACGCTGTCGCCCTGCAAGTACGTCAGCAGGTCGCGCAGCTCCGCCTTGGCGCGCTCGAGGCGATTGGGCGCGACGTCCTCGGCCAGCATCGAGTTGCTGACATCGAGCGCGACCATGATCTCGGCGCCCACGCGCGGCGTGGCCACGAACTGCACGCCCCACTGCGGCCGCATCAGCGCCAGCACCATGCACGTGAAGGACAGGCCGAGAAGAACGATGCTGGTGCGGCGGCGCGTCGTGCTCGGCGCGCGAACCAGACGCGCCTGCATGGCCGGCGACAGGAAGCGGGTGAGTGCGCCGCCGGCGCGCGCGTCCAGCCACAGCAGCAGCGCAGTGAATGCGAGCACCACCCACAGCAGCATGCCCCAGCCCGGCTCGGCGAATCGGAAGTCCATGGCTATCGCTCCGCTCGCTGGCGCTCGGACATCGGATGCTCCGCTCGCTGGCGCTCGGACATCGGATGCTCCGCTCGCTGGCGCTCGGACATCGGATGCTCCGCTCGCTGGCGCTCGCTCATGGCAGCCTCCGCAGCACGGTGCCCGAGGCCAGCGCGGCCGTCGCCGCCAACAGCAGGGCCAGAACGACCAGCGGCGGGTAGTGCTCGCGGTACTGGAGGTAGCGCACTTCGGAGACCTCGGTGCGCTCGAGGCGATCGATCTCCCTGTAGACTTCCTTCAGCCCCTCGACGTCGCGAGCGTGGAAGTAGCGGCCGCCGGTGATCTTGGCGATCTGCTCGAGCGTCTCCTTGTCCATCTCCACGTAGACGCGCCGCAGATACTCGCGGCCGTCGTGTCCGAGGATCGGGATGGGCGCGAAGCCGTTGGTGCCGGCGGCGATGGTGTAGACCTTGATGTTGTTGTCGGCGGCCAGCTTGGCGGCCTGCAGCGGATCGATGACGCCGGCGTTGTTGACGCCGTCGGTCAGCAGGATGATGACCTTGGACTTGGCCGGGTGCTCGCGCAGCCGCTCGATGGCAAGGCCGAGGCCTTCACCAACGGCGGTTGCGGCCTCGGTGGCTTCGGTGGCGATCTTCACCTCGTCCAGGATGTTGAGCAGGTTGGCGTGGTCGAGCGTCAGCGGACACAGGCCGTCGGCGAAGGTGCCGAAGACGACCAGCCCCATCAGATCCCCTTCGCGGCCGGCGCCGGCCTCTCCGCCTTCGACGAACTCGTGAATGACGTTGCGGACGGCGTCGAGACGGCTGACCGAGGCGTCGCCGGCGACGAAGTCGCGCGCGTTCATGGAGCCGGAGCGGTCCACCGACAGCACCAGCGCGATGCCCTCCTTCATGACGTGCGTGGTCGCATCGCCGGTGCGCGGGCCGGCAAGCGCCACCGACAGCACCAGCGTGGCCAGCGCCAGCAGCAGCGCCGGCAGCCTTGCCAGGCGCGCGCGCAGCGAGCGCGGCGCCGACTCTACGTGCACGAGGTCGGAATAGACGAGCACCGAAGGCAGGCGCGCCGCCAGCAGGTAGACCAGCGGCGCCAGCAGCCCCACCAGCAGGAACAGCGGATCGCGCAGCTCGATCTCAGGCATGGGCGGCTCCCTGTGCCGGCACGCCGGACGGCGCGTGCGCCGCGTGCGTCGCTGCGCGCGTCTGATCCAGGAAGCGGGACGCTGCCGACGCCGCGCTCTCGATGTCCGCGCTGGAAGGGATGAAGCGCGCGAACTTGACCATGTCGGCGCGGCGCAGGAAGTCGCGCAGGAAGCGCTGGTGGTCCTCGTTCAGGTCGGGCGAGCCGCTGGCGACGTTGAGGAACTCCTCGGTGGTCAGCTCGGGCGCGCGCAGCTCGAAGTGATCTTCGAGGTAGCGGCGGATGATCGCGGTCAGCTCGACGAAGAACGCATCGATGGCTTGCGGCTCGGCCGGAATGCCGCGAGCGAGCAGGGCATCCAGGCGGCTGCGCGCGACTTCATACGCCGTGCGGCGCCGCTCGCGCACCCGCGCGGCGGCGATGTAGCGATACGCCAACGGCGCGGCCACGAGCGCAGCGACGAGCAGCGCAACGATCCACGGCCAGGCCGCGCCCGGCTCGCGAAGCGGCTCGAGGCGACCACGCGCCGGCTTGAGCTCATCGCCGGCGCCTTGCGGGACCACCGAGGCGACTTCGAACGGGATGCGCTCGGTGACCACCTCGTAGGCATCCTCGCCTTCGGGAGCGGGGCGCTGGCCGGGCCGGCGATCGACGAACTCGATCATCAGCGGCGGAATGCTTTGCGGGCCCGAAAGCGGCGGCTCCAGAACGTAGCGCTGCGTGGAGACGGTGCGGCCCCGGTCGTCGACGCTCTCCTTGGGGACGAACTCGCGAATGGTGAAGCGGTCCAGCGACTGTCCGAACTCGGGCATCAGCAGATCGATGCCGTCTTCGGCCGTGACTTCGACGGTGAGCGTGACGGCATCACCGATGACGGGCTTGTCCGGCTGCAGCCGGACCACCGCCTTGACCGGCCCGAGCTCCGAAGCCTTCTCGAGGATGCCCGCGCTGGCCACCGGCTGGTCCGTCTGTGGATCGACGGCTTCCGCCGCCAGCGCGGCGCCTGCCATTACCGTTGCAGCCAGCACCAGGGCCGCGAGCCGGACGCGCACGCAGGCGCTGACGCGGATCAGCCGAAGGCTTTGCGTAGCCAGCACCAGGGCCTGCGTGCCAGACTGGCCGACGCCGGTCAGGAAGCGCCTCACCGCCGCATCCTCCGCTCGCGCATCTTGAAGAAGCGCACGATGGGATCGACGACCGAGCCGGAAGCATCGATGTGGATGAAGTCGATGCCGGCGCGGCGAAGGCGTTTTTCGAGATCGACAATCCGCCGTGCCGCCAGCTCCTGCGTCGTGCGGCGGAAGGCCGAGGAGCCCGTATCGTAGAGGCGCGTGCGGCCCGACTCGGCATCTTCGAGCGCCACCAGGCCCACCGGTGGAACCTCGATCTCGCGGGGATCGGTCACCAGCACGGCGATGACGTCGTGCTTCTGGTTGGCGGTGGTCAGCGCGCGCTCGAAGCCATCGTCGAGGAAATCGCTGACGACGAAGCAGACGGCGCGGCGCTTGGTCACGCTCATTGCAAAACGCATCGCGCGGGCGATGTCGGTGGCCTGGCGGGCGCGACGCAGGCGTCGTGTGCTCGCGGGCAGGAAGCGGCGGGCCGCCTCGCGCACGCGCGCGAGCAGGTCGCCCGCGTCGCCGTTGCGCTCCTGCTCGGGGCCATGGTCCAGCTCGCCGTGCGCGAGCACTTCGCGCACGACGCGCAACGCGTGCTTCTGGCCCTTGCGCGGCGGGATGTACTGCTCGACGTCGCCGTGGAAGAGCACCAGGCCGACCTTGTCGTCGTTGCGAATGGCCGAGAACGCCAGCAGCGCGCACAGCTCGGCGGCCGCCTCGCGCTTGGAGCGCGCGGCCGACCCGAAGTCCTGCGAGGCCGAGATGTCGGCCATCAAGAGCAGGGTCAGCTGGCGCTCTTCGACGAAACGCTTGACGAAGGGCTCGCCGGTGCGCGCGGTGACGTTCCAGTCGATCGTGCGGATGTCGTCGCCGGGGACGTAGGGGCGCACTTCCTCGAACTCGATGCCGCCGCCCTTGAAGACGGAGACGTACTCGCCGGCCAGCACGTCGGCGACCTGACGGCCGGTGCGGACCTGAATCTCGCGAACGCGCCGGATGATTTCGGCTGCGGTCATCGGTTCGGCCGAAGCTCGTCCTACGGGACCAGAACGGTGTCGAGGATGCGCGCGATGACCTGATCGGTGCTGCGGCCTTCGGCCTCGGCCTCGTAGCTGAGGCTGACGCGGTGGCGCAGGACGTCGGGCGCGAGAGTCTTGACATCGTGAGGCGTGATGTAGGTGCGGCCCTGCAGGAACGCGTGCGCCTTGGCGCCCTTGAGCAGCCACAGCGAGGCGCGCGGGCTTGCGCCGTACTCGATGACGCCCTCGAGGTCGGCGGCGCCCGAAGCCTTCGGATCGCGCGTGGCCCGAACGACGTCGACGATGTAGTCGCGCACCTTCTCGTCGACGAATACCTGCTCGACCGCGTGCCGCGCACCGAGGATGTCGGCAGGGCTGGCGACCTTGGATACATGCGGCTCGGCCACGCCGCCGCCCATGCGGTCGAGCACCTTGCGCTCTTCGTCGCGCGAGGGATAGCCGACCTTGATCTTCATCATGAAGCGGTCGACCTGCGCTTCCGGAAGCGGATAGGTGCCTTCCTGCTCGATGGGGTTCTGCGTGGCCAGCACGAGGAACGGCTCGTCCATCTTGTAGGTCTTGCCGCCGATGGTTCCCTGGCGCTCCTGCATCGCCTCCAGCAGCGCGGCCTGGACCTTGGCGGGCGCGCGGTTGATCTCGTCGGCGAGCACCAGGTTCGAGAAGATCGGGCCCTTCTTGATGCTGTAGGTGCCTTCCTTCGGGTTGAAGATCTCGGTGCCGATGACGTCGGCCGGCAGCATGTCGGGCGTGAACTGGATACGCGAGAAGCCGGTGTCGATGGCGTCGGCCAGGCAGCGCACCGCCAGCGTCTTGGCCAGGCCCGGCAGGCCCTCGAGAAGGACGTGGCCGCCGGCCAGCAGCCCGGTCAGCAGGCGGGTGACCATGAGCTCCTGGCCGACCAGGACCTTGCCGATCTCGTTGACGAGGTCGGGGCCGAGCTTGGCGTAACGGGAAACGTCCTGCGCGGGTGCTCCGGTAGTCATGTCCTGGGCCTTCTCCTGGTCGCGTGGGAGCGCCGTTGTGCCGATCGGCCGAGGTGGCCGGCGGCGCGGCGGCGTCGCCGAATATGACGCGAGCGGAGCGTCACTTCCAGGTGCGTAGGGCGCCGCCGCGGGCCGCGTCGGCGCGGTCGCCAGCCTGGAAAGTCGGGCGACGGGACGATGGTCGGTCAGCCGTGCAGGAGCCTTGGGAGTTGCGACGGCGCGCATCGGCCGGCGGCATCGCGCCGTCCATCGCGCACACCCGCTGCATCGTGCGTTGCTTCCAGGGCGACTACACTGGCGGCATGCCTCAGCCATTGGACCCTCCGAGCCTTCGCGACGAACGTACTGCGATCGTTCCGCACGTCGAGACATGCCCGGCATGCGGCGGGCCGCTGCAGGGACGAAGCTGCAAGGTCTACTGCATCAACGACCGGTGTGAGCTCCACGGCAGGGTGATCGAGAACTGCGCGGGGGACTGACGGCCGCTCGCCGCGACGCGCAGGCGCGGCGGGCGGTCAGCTGCTTTCGCCGTCGACGGCAGCCAGCAGGCCGGCCGTCGAAACGAATTCCGCGCATGTGCCGAGGCCGCCTGCAGCCAGCCATTCCAGGTTCGTGACGATGCGGTCGAATGCGGCGGCATCGATCGCCTGATCCGCACGCAGCACGAGGTGCATCATCGAGATCCCGTCGGCCATCGCGCTGCGCGCGCCTTGACGAAAGACGTAGCGGCGCTGCGAGCAGCCGAGGCGGGCGTAGCGCTGCAACCTCTCGTCGCCGCCGGGCGGGGTGCCGCGCGCGCGCCGGAGCAGATGCTCGATCTGGCGGCCCGGCTCGAGCCACCAGGGGAAGCGATACGTCGTCACCGGCAACAGTCGCAATCGGCGGCCGTGAGCGTCGTGCTGCAAGTAGTTGTCATGCGAGGGCCGCCACACGCTGCGCGGCGCATGCGTGAAATCGGGCATGCGGCCAAGCAGCGTTTCCCCAGGCCGCATCGTGTCGATCGCGAAGAACCCCGGCTCGACCGACATGTCGGCCGCCAGGCCCAGCTCCTCGAGCACCGCCACGGCCTCCTCCGACAGATAGCGGTCGCCGAATGAGTGGAATCGAGGCGCGCGGCCGCGGCTGGCGCGGAATGCATGCACGGCTTCTTCGACGCAAAGCCGCATCCAATCGAGGCACTCGTAGTCGGTAACCCATGCCGATGCGCGTTCGTCCCAACGGAACAGGTGGGTGTGGAGGCCGACGTCGTCGCCGTGGCGCTCGAGGTCGTCGAGCTCGGCGGCGAATCGTTCCGCGATCCAGCCGCAGTGGCCGTAGACTCGGCGTATCTGCTGATCCATGCGCACCAGCCAGGTGAAGGCGGGCACGGTCGCCTGCGTGCGAGAAAGTCGTTCGCGAAGCAGCCGCACGAGACGGATGCTGGCGCGCAAGCCGTTCCAGTCGCTGTCCTTGCCCGAGGTCGGCAGTCGCGGTACGGGCTCGACGTCGATCGCCAGAGCGACCCGCACCGTGCGCGCCGCGTCGTGCCGATCGCGCATCAGTCGGGCCAGACCCTGGGAAAGAGCGGGCCGTGGAGCCGATCCCCGTCCTCGAGCTCGATCCGTCCGAGACTGGCGAGCTCCGGCGCGTGCAGGAAGCTGCCCGGATGATCGTGCCACTCGGCTTCTTCGCCGACGTAGCGGACGGCAATGGCCCGCCTGCGCAGGATGCTGCTGGCGTTGCCGCCAGCGCCGTGAAGCACCAGCGGATGATGCAGGATGACGTCACCCGGCTCGACGTCCCAGGACAGGATGCGGTAGCGATCGCGGTGCGACTCGATGTCCGGCACCGGCTCCAGGCCGGTCTGCTTCATGCGCTCGCGGTACGCGCGTGCGTCGGCATCGGAGATCTTGCCGAACGAAGCCGGCGCAAAGCTCCTTCCCCACAGATGCGAGCCCGCAAGATATTCGACGGCTCCGTTTTCGCGTCCGATGCGATCGAACGGGACCCAGATCGACAGGATCTGCGCGCCGCGCAGCGGCCAGTAGGGAAGGTCGTGATGCCACGGCGTCGCAGCGCTGGTCCCGGGCTCCTTGACGAAGAGCTGATCGTAGAAGAGCGTGACCGTCTCGCTGGCCATCACCCGTGCCGCAAGCGACGGCAGAGGCGAGTCGCGGACCAGCGCGTCGAAGTCCCGATCGCATCGCCACAGGAAGAAGCCGTCGAAGAAGCGGCCCGCGGCGGCGGTGGACACGTGCTCCATCGACGTCGGGGCGGGGCTGGCCAGGACACGATCGATGGCCCCGCGCATCCGCTCGATCCACTCCGGCGACAACACTCCCCGCAGCACGGCGGCGCCGTCACGATAGAACGAAGCGACGTCGGCGTCGCCAACCTCGGACCCGTGCGCGGGCGCGGTCATCGTGCGGCGCTGTAGCACTTGCACCCCGCGGTGAGTAGCCGGCCCCCGCTCACCGGACTGCCGCCGTGAACGACCGAGATCGTTGGGCGGCCGGAGGGCGCCGGTCCCAATCCATCCGCCGTCGATCTGGTCCCAGGCCAGTGTCGCCGCTCAGGCCGCTTCGCCGGGGCCCAGACGTGGGGCGTCTGTTCAGGCGACTGATCGATTCCTACGGCGCGTCCGATATCGCCTTGAGCGAATCGTCGTCCTGCAGCGCGAACGGCGGCGAGTACGTCGCGCCCCAGCACACGCTTCCGCTCGTGTTCTGAAGCTGGATATCGAGCACGCCTTCGAGGTCGTCGATGGCCGGCAGGTCCAGGATCTGGCCCTTTCCCTTGACCTGGATCTTGGCCTTGCCGGTGACGCCCGATCCGAGCTTGGCCTTGGAGATGCCGCCCGGCGTAAGCTCCTTGTCCTTGTAGCTCCAGGCCGTCGTCGTCTGCGTCCAGCACGGCTTGAGCGGACAGTTCTGGCCGGCGGGCATGCGCAGGCCCTGGATCAGCACGTCGTCCTGGTAGATGCACAGCTCGTAGCTGTCGGCCGACAGCGGATCGCCGAAATCTCCGAGGCTGGTCGCCTCGCCGCTGCCCCAGGACCACGAGAACGCCTGAGCGTCGCCGCCGCCGTTGCTCATCGAGAGTTTCGCGCCACCGAGCCGGATGGTCTCGCGGCACGACGGCGATGGCGTGCTGCTGCAGAGCGAGGGCGGGCTGTTTTCCATGATCCAGACGTAGTCGGCGATCTCGTCGAACAGCGAGATGTCCAGGTCGCCGTCGTTGTCGGTGTCGAGGATGACCGAGCACGACGGGTTGCTGATGGCGGCGATGTCGTCGCCGAGCTGCGTGAACGTGCCCGCGCCGTCGTTGCTGAAGATGCGCCAGAAGCCGCCGCCGAAGCTGGAGACCACCAGATCCTGGTCGCCGTCGCCGTCCAGATCGCCGACGTCGACGGAGGGAGTATGCGAGCCGATGGGCAGCACCGAGCTGAGGGACAGGGCGCCGAGGCCGCTGTTCATGAGAATGCCGACGGTGCCGCTGCCGTCGTTCGCCGACGCGACGTCGAGATCGCCATCGTCGTCGAAGTCGCCGAGATTGACGACCCAGACCGCACCTCCGCATCCAGCCGGGACGCCCGGTGTGAACGTGCCGTCGCCGTTGCCGAATACCACGTTGACCGTCTGGCTGCCGTTGCCGCCGACGACGAGGTCGGTGATGCCGTCGCCGTTCATGTCGGCGGGCGTCAGGCCGTATTCACCGTCGACGCCGCCTTCGAAATCGCTGGGCGCGCCGAAGATGCCGGCGCCGTCGTTGATCATCAGCGAGAGATTGTCGCCGTTCTCGTTGGCAACGACGAGGTCGAGGTCGGCATCGCCGTCGACGTCCAGCGCCGCGATGCCGTGATTGGCGGGGCCGACGTCGATGAACTGGCCGGGCGGAAACGTGCCGTCGCCGTTGTTGAGCAGGATCGTGACCTCGGCGCTGCTGGTGGCCGAGGTGGCGATGTCCATGTCGCCGTCATTGTCGAAATCGCCGACTTCGCTCGGGCTGGCCTCCACGCCGACCGGCTCGGGCGCCAGCATGTTTTCATACAGGCCGCTGCCGTCGCCGCGATTGAGGAAGACGCGCACGTCGTGGCTGTCCTCGTTGACGGTGGCCAGATCGATGAAGCCGTCGCCGTCGAGATCGGTGGCGGAGGCGCCGTAGATGCGCGTGTTCCCGCCGCCGCTGCGGTTGGTGAAAGAGGCGACCTGACGGAAGTTGGCGTCGCTGGCCACGACCGCGGCCAGGAACTGGTGCGCGTAGCCCTGCGTGCGAAGCGTCGTGGTATCGGCGCCCGTCAGCGCCTCGGAGAGATTGACGAAAACGGTGTCGCCTGCCGAAAACGGCTCATCGGGCGTCAGTGTGACGACGGTGTCGCCAGCCGAGAACGAGAACGTGCCGCGCGCGGGGCCGCTGGCGCGGCCGTAGACGCGAAAGGTCGAGTCATTGACGGTGGCGGTGTTCACCGCCTGGTTGAAGGTGACGACGATCGGCGCCGTGGTCGGAGCGGTGGCATTGAGCGCCGGGCTGATGCTGGTGACGACGAGCTCGGCCAGGGCCGGCGCGGTCGCCGCCAGGCTGGCGACGACGAACACGAACGCCCGCACGGCTGCGGGCAGAGACACGAATTTCATCTGCTTCCCCCCAACGACGCGCGCTGGCGCGTCGACGCTTCTCGGGCCGAGGCCCGGGCCAATCGCTGCCGTCCCATGGCGAGCGACGAGGACGCAGATAGCATGGCGCACCACCGCAGAGAAAGGGCGGCGCGCCAACTCGCGTCTTAACACGACCTAAATCCTTCGTCCCCGCCTCCGGCCGGTGTTGCGGCGAAGCGTCGTGCAACCTGGTTCGATTCGGACGCGACGCAGCGCCGCATCGTGCGCGCCGTCCGTGCACTGCCGCACGCGTGAGCATGGACCCCGGCGCGCGCTCACATATGATGCGCGCATGCAGAACGTTTCGCGGCTTTGGACTGCAGCTTCCGTGCAACCGGGCTCTCCGGCTGGCAGCGCGACGCTGGCGCCTGGCGCGCCGGTGATGGCATTGCCCTTGCTGGAGCTCCTTTCATGTTAGGTCTGGTCATGACCGCCGGAGGCGCTCGCGGCGCCTATCAGGCGGGCGTTCTCAAGCGTATTGCGGAGATCCCGGCATTCGCCGATGCGCCGTCGCCCTTCGCCATCATCACCGGCGCCAGCGCAGGCGCCATCAACGGCAGCGTTCTGGCGGCGCGAAGCGCGCATTTCGCCGACGCGGCCGAGGACGTGGCGCGGGTCTGGTCGCAGCTGCGAGTCGAACAGGTCATTCGCGCGGACGCGTGGTCCCTTCTGCGCACCGGCCTGTCGCTGACCAGCGACTTCGTGCTCGGCAGCGTCTTCGGCCACACGGTCACGCACGGTCTGTTCGATACGACGCCGCTGGAGACGATGCTGCGCGCGGTATTCCCGCCCAAGGGCATCGGCGAGTCGATCCAGCGCGGGCACCTGTACGCGGTGGCGATGACGGCCACCAGCTATCATTCCGGCCGCTCCTTCACCTTCATCCAGGGCCGCGAGGGCCATCCGGTCTGGAGCAAGAGCCGGCGCGTGGTGCTGCCGGTGACGCTGACGCATCGCCACGTCCTCGCCTCGGCCGCCATTCCCATCGTGTTTCCGCCGGTGCAGGTCAGCCTGCGCGAGGGCGATCTGTGGTTCGGTGACGGTGCGCTGCGCCTGGTCGCGCCCCTGAGCCCTGCCATTCGACTCGGCGCGACCCGCATCCTCGCGCTCGGTGTCCGGTCGAAGAAGTCGGCCGATACCCTGGCTCAGGAAGAGGCCGGCACCGCCTGCCGCATCGGCGGCGGCGGCGGCGGACCCGAGCTGCCATGCCCGCCGCTGGCGCAGATCTGCGGCGTGTTCATGAACGCGATCTTCCTCGACCACCTGGACGCGGACGTGGAGCACCTGCTGCGAATGAACGAGCTGCTCGCGGACCGCCCCGGCTTCACGAGCCTCGTTGCCACGCAGGAGGCCGGCGGGAAGCCGCTGGAGCCCATGAAGCGGATCGAGCCGCTCGTGCTCTCGCCGTCCGAGGATCTGGCGCTGGTCGCGCAGCGCTTCGTCCATCGCATCCCGCGCCTGGTGCGCCTGGTGCTCGACGGTCTCGGTTTCCCCGACGCGCAGAGCGCCGACCTGACCAGCTACCTGCTGTTCGACTCGACCTACACTCGCACGCTCGTCGACATCGGCTATCGCGACGCCAGCGCCTGCATCGACGAGCTCGAGCACTTCCTTCGCACCGCGCCCGTGCTGGCGCCGCCGTCGCAGCAGCCGAAGGCGCGCCGGCTGTGGGCCGTGACCAGCGACCGCGTTGCGGAAGGCGAGGACATCGAGCCGGGAGCGATGTAGATCCGGCCGCTCAGGCGCCGTCTGCCGCGGCTCCGCACGCGCGCACGGCAATCCGCTCGCGCGATGCCGATGCAGCCGATGTTCGGCCGCGCACGACAGGCTCGACACGCGCAGCCCTTCCTGATGGACTGCCTCGCCGTGCGCGCGCATTTCCTCCCTGCGATGGCGGCGGTCCTGGCGATGGTCGGCTGCGAGGATCCCGACGTCACGCGTGCGCGCATCTTCGAAGCTCAGCGTCAGGACACGTATGCGCGCTGCCTGGCGCACGGTGCTCTGGAGAACTACCGCAAGCAGTGCGAGCACATCGGCGGCCGCATCCTCGTCGTGCGCCATACGTTCGTGTGCTTCGGCGAAGGGCGCGAGCGCAATCCCGAAGGCCTCGGCGACGGGCCCTACTGCGTCTGCCACGAGCGCAACGAGCAGGGCCGCTGCGTCGGCGAGGCCGACTGCGACGCCGGCGTCAAGGAGAAATGCGAGCCGCTGCTGAGCGCCGAGCTCGTTCCGTTCTACAAGCCGCCCGCCGGCCAGGATCTGCCGGCAGAGGAGTCGAGCGGCAACGCCCCGGCGCGCCCGTGAGAATCGAAGCCGCCACGGAAGGCTCCGCGGCCGCGCCGCCGCCGTCGTCGTCCCGGCAGCAGCGCGAGCCGGAGCTGGACGGGCTGCGGGCCATCGCTGCCACGCAGGTGCTGCTGTTCCATTGCCTGAGCGCCGTGGGCGCGACGACCGAGGTGCAGCATTGGTTGATAACGGGGCCGCCCGCCGCCGTCGCCAACGGCGCCTCGGCAGTCGTCCTGTTCTTCGTGCTCAGCGGCTACGTGCTCGCAGGTTCGTTTCTGCGCGATGCGTCCGCGCTCGGCGCCGGCGCCTTTCTCGTCCGGCGCATGCTGCGGCTGTATCCGGCATTCCTCGCCGCGCTGGCGGCGGCATGGCTGGTCAGCATGATCGTGCCGCACTTCGACGATGGTGCGGGCCAGAGCGCGTGGCTCCGCGCCCATGCACAGCTGCGCCTCAGCGCCGGGCAGCTTCTGCTGAGCGCGCTGGCGCCGGGCGCCGCCTACGAGCTGGTGCCGGTGGGCTGGACGCTTCGTCTGGAGCTCATCTACTCGCTGCTCTTTCCGATGCTGATGGTCATTGCGCTGCGCACACACGTGGCGGTGCTCGTGCTGCCGGCGGCGCTGAGCCTGCTGCTGACGCCGTCGCGCCTGATCAACTACGCGTTCCCTTTTACCGTCGGCATCGCGATGTACGCGTGCCGCGAGCGCATCCACGCGTCCGATCGCGGCGTTCGTGCGATCCGCTGGCCGCTGCTGCTCGTGGCTGCCGGCGGCTATCTGCTGCCGCCAACGCACCTGTGGCCCGCCTCGCGGCTGCTCGGGATGGGCCTTGCGACCCTCGGTGCGGCCTCGCTGATGCTGCTCGCGCGAATGCCGCCGCTGGCGCCGCTGCTGCGCTCCCCGGCAATGGTCCGCCTCGGCGAGATCTCCTACAGCCTCTACCTTCTTCACGTCCCGGTCGTGCTGCTGGTCGCGCCGTGGCTGCTCGGAGGGGAGCCGGCGGAGGATGCAGCGACGGCAACGATGCGGTGGCTGCTCGTTGGGGTCGCGGTCCTGCCGCTGACGATCGTCGCGGCGTCCTTCGTCCATCGGACGATCGAGCTGCCGGGAATCGAAGCGGGGCGCAGGCTCGGCCGCCGCATCACGGCGCTCCAGGATTGAGTGAGGGCGCGAGCGGCAGGCCGAACGCCCCGCGCCGCTGACGGCGCTACTCGTCGCGATGCACCGTCTGCGGCGAGAATGCCGGCATGCATACGGCAATGTACTCGGCCCCTTCGGCACCCGGCGTGCTGTAGCGGACCCATTCTCCCGGCGCCGTGATCAGAGCCTGTCCGGCGCCGACGTCGGTCGAGCCGCCTTCATACTCGACGTGCAGCGATCCGTGCAGCACGATCGAAATCTCCTGGAACTCGGGGCGCTGTCGCGGCTCTTCCCATCCGCTCGGCGACTTCATGCGCGCCACGCTCACCGACCTCGTGCCGGTGCTCGGCACGCCCACGAACTCCTCGATGAGCTTCGGTTTGGTGCCGACGGCCTCGATGATGACGGGGGCCGTTACCAGCCGCGGCATGCCCGCTACTCCGGATCCACGAACTGGGGCGCGCGCTTCTGCATGTTCGCCTGCACGGCTTCGAGCTGGTTGGGGCCGCCGATGAGAGTGCGCTGAACGTCCTCCTCGAGCCGAAGCCCTTCGCCTTCGTCGGTGACGAGGTAGGCCCGTTCGAGCAGTTGCTTGGCAGCGCGGATCGCGTGCGGCGACTTTCCGGCGATCTCTTCGGCGAGTGCGAACGCCTCGGCCAGAGGATCCTCGGCCGTTCGCGTTGCCAGGCCGAGCGCCACCGCTTCGGTGCCGCTGACGATCTTCGCGGTGTACGTCAGCTCCTTGAGCACGTCCTGCCGCACCACCGTGCGCAGCGTGCGCGTGCCGCTCATGTCCGGAATCAGGCCCCAATACGTCTCGCGCACCGACATCTTGGCCTCCGGATGGACGATGCGAATGTCCGCCCCCGCTGCGATCTGGAGACCGCCGCCGTAGGCCACGCCGTGCACGGCGGCGATCACCGGCACCGGCACTTCTTTCCATACGTAGCCGGCGAGCTGGGCCAGATTGGCGGGGCTGGTCTCGTCGCGATCGAAGAGGCTGCGGCGCGGGCGGGCGTCGTCGGCCATGGCCATGAAGCTCGCGAAGTCCAGCCCCGCGCAGAACGCGCGTCCTTCGCCCGAGAGCACCACCGCGCGGATACTGCGATCCGTCGAGATGCGGCGCCCGGTCTCGACGAGCGCATCGAACATGTCCTGATCGAGGGCGTTGAGCTTGTCGGGGCGGTTCATGCGCACGTCGGCGATGTGCCCGCGCCTGGTGACGGTTACGCGTTCGGACATGTGCTTCTCCTCTGGCGATCCGACGAGCGGCGTCGAAACGCGCCCGACCCTTTACATCGGGCCTTGCTTTACCGGAAGCGGCTTTCAGGCGCTGGCGGTCCCTGCCACACTTCGCGGCGGAGGTGCCCATGTCGCAAGAACGCCCGCAGATTCCGCCGCCCACGCAGATACTCCAGATGGCAACCGGTTTCTGGATTTCCAAGGTTCTGCTCAGTGCCGCCGAGCTCGGTCTGTTCACCGAGCTGGGGTCGGGGCCGTTGTCGTACGAGGAAATCCGACGGCGTCTGAACCTGCATCCGCGCTCTGCCCGCGACTTCCTCGATGCGCTGGTTTCGGTCGGGCTCCTCCAGCGCGAAGGCGACCAGTACGCGAACTCGGAGCTCACCGCTGTGTATCTCGATCGCGCCAGGCCCACGTACATCGGCGGCTTCCTCGAGATGTGCGAGCGTCGTCTGTATCCGTTCTGGGGCCGGCTGACCGATGCGTTGCGAAGCGGCGTGGCGCAGAACGAATCCGGCGGCGCCGACGACTTCTTCGCCTCGATCTACTCGACGCCCGACAGGCTGAGGGGGTTCCTGCAGGCGATGACGGGCATCAGCAAAGGTGCCGCCGTCCAGATCGCGAGCAAGTTCCCATGGGATCGCTACCGCACCTTTGCCGACATCGGCTGCGCGCAGGGCTGCGTGCCGGTGGAGCTGGCCGAAACGCACGCGCACCTGAGCGGCATCGGGTTCGATCTTGCCGCCGTGGGCCCGGTCTTCGACGAGTTCGTCGCTTCGCGACGGCTCTCGGAGCGCCTGCGTTTCGTTGCCGGCGATTTCTTCGCCGACCCGTTGCCGCAGGCCGACGTGCTGATCATGGGTCACATCCTGCACGACTGGAACCTGGAGGAGAAGAAGACCCTGCTGAAGAAGGCGCACGATGCGCTGCCCAGCGGCGGCTCGCTCATCGTCTACGAGGCCCTCATCGACGACGACCGCCGCAGCAACACGTTCGGCCTCCTGATGAGCCTGAACATGCTGATCGAAACGCCGGGAGGCTTCGATTACACCGGCGCCGATTGCACCGGCTGGATGAAAGAGATCGGCTTTCGCGAGACGCGCGTCGAATATCTCGACGGTCCCGACTCGATGGTCATCGGCGTCAAGTAGCGGTCGCTCGGCCATTCCACGCTGGCGCGACAACAGGAGCGGAGCCATGGCGACGACGGAGATCCACGGAAACTGCGACGAGAAGTTCGAGCCGGTCAGGGAGACGTTCGCCGCCGCTTTCGACAGCGGGCTCGAGGTCGGCGCTGCCGTCGCGGTGACGATCGACAACGAGCTGGTCGTGGATCTGTGGGCCGGCCACGCCGATCACGCCGGCACGCGGCCATGGCAGCGCGACACCATCGCCAACTTCTATTCCACGACCAAGGGCGTGGTTGCGCTCCTCGCGCATCGTCTGGTCGAAGAAGGCCGCATCGATCTGGATGCGCCCGTGACGCGCTACTGGCCCGAGTTCGGGCAGGTCGGCAAGCAGACGATGCCGGTGCGGCATCTGCTCAACCACAAGGCGGGCCTGCCTGCCGTATCCATGCATCTGGCTCTGGACGCGATCTACGACTGGAGCGTCATGACCGAGGCGCTGGCCGCGCAGGAGCCGTGGTGGCAGCCGGGCGCCGCGCACGGCTATCACGCCGTCACCTACGGTTGGCTGATCGGCGAGGTGATGCGGCGCGTGACGGGCAAGAGCGTCGGCAGCTATCTTCGCGATGAGATCGCCGAACCGCTCGGCCTCGATCTGTGGATCGGTCTGCCCGAGAGCGAAGACGGACGCTGCGCCGAGCTCGCGGCGCCGCAGCTGACGATCGTCGAGGGTCAGCCCAATCTTCTCGAGCTCATCATGCGCGACCCCGAGTCGGTCACCGCCAAAGCCTTCACGAACCCGCCGACGCTGATGATGCCGGGCACCGTCAACTCACGCCCCTGGCGCGGCGCCGAGATCCCCGGCGCCAACGGCCACGGCAGCGCAAGATCGCTCGCGCAGCTCTACGGCGCCGTCGCCAGCGGCGGCGACCTGCGCGGCGTGCACGTGCTCGGGCCCCAGCAGGCCGCGCGCGCCGCCACCGAAGAGGCACGCGGCATGGACCTCGTGCTGCAGATGAACACGCGCATCGGCCTGGGCTTCATGCTCTCGCAGCCGCACGCATCCTTCAGTCCGCGCGAGGGCGCCTTCGGACATCCCGGCGCCGGCGGCTCGGTGGCGTTCGCCGATCCGAGCGTGAAGATGGGGTTCGGCTACGTGATGAATCGGATGGGGCCGCATATTCTCATCGATCCGCGGGCGCAGGCCTTGATCAATGCGGCGCATTCCTGCGTGTGGTAACGGGCGGACCGCGCGGAACGGGTCATTGGCGGCGTTGCGGCCTGCGTGCTCGCTCCAGCGGGCCTCCAGCCCGCTTCCGCTGTGCGCGCGGGCCGCGCCTTGCCACTGACCCGTTGCGCGCGGTCCGTTGCAAAGTTGTGCTCTGGTGCTCAATCGGACGTCGAGCGAATCAAAAATCTTATCTTCGAGCGCGGGCGCGAAGAGTGGTGCGGCTACGAGGCGCAGACCGAGGAGTGAGCGTAGGCGGGCTGGAGGCCCGCCGCAGCGAGCCCCGAGGGCGGCAACGAAGTAGACGGGCCGCTATGCGCGTCCGCGGCCGCTATCTGGCAGAGACCACCATCGGCCGCCCCGGCGGAATGACCACGCACGGTATGCGCCCATGCTGCAGCTCGGTGCACGCCTGTCGGGCATCCTTCTCGTTGACCATCGCAAAGCGTGAGCTGACGTGGGTGCCCAGGGAGCTCACCAGCAGCGGGGCAGTGCGCAGCTGCACCGGCAGCTTGACGCGCACCTCTTCGCCGCGCTGGCGGGCCATCGAAGCGTCGCGGAAGACTCCGACCTGAACTGACCAGCCTTCGGGCGCCGGCGTTGCGGCGGCGGGCGCGGGAGCCGCGGCCGGACCGTCCCCTTGCTCGATGGCGGCTTCCGGCTCTTCGCTTGCCGGCGTGCCAGGACGTGATGGAGGCGTTGCCGCGACTTTGACCGCGGCGGTCGTCGCTGCGACCGCGACGGCGGCGGACTTGGCCGGTGCGGCAACAGCCGACTTCAGCGCCGCCGCCGGGGATGTTGCAGCGGCCGTGGCGGTAGCGGCAGCCGGCGCGGCCGGAGCCGACTTCGTGGTCACGACCGTGGCCGCGCGAGCCGGCGCTGCCGTCGCCGTCTTGACCGGTGCCGGTGCTGCCGCACTCCCCGTTGCTGCCGCTGACGCTGGCGAGACTGGTGCCGCAGCGGCGGGCGCCGCTGCAACGGCTGCAGGCGCGCCGGGCTGCACTGCTGCACCGGCAGCAGCAGTTGCCGGTGCCGGCGCGGCAGCTTTCTGCCCGCGGGGATTTTTCTGGTACGCGGCCGCCGCCGTCAGCAGCATCGACGTGGCAGGCGAGGGGGAGTGCACCGCGGGCGGCAACTCGGTGCTGGCCGCCGCCGCCGCAACCGGCGCCGCTGCGCCCTGCTCCGAAGGCAGCACGGGAACGGAGGGCGCGTTGCCGGCGGCAAGCGAAGGAAGCTCGACCGGCTTGGCCTCTTCTTCCGTCACTTCCTCCATCGGAGCGCGCTCGGGCTTGGCATCGGCGACGACGATCAGGCTCGGGTCGATTGCCGCGTACGCGATGTCCATGAGACGCGAGGCGTGCTCGCGCGTCCATCCTGCCGTGTCGCCGCCGAGCACGATGGCGATGAGGCGCTTGTTCTGGCCACGCACGGCCGAGGCAGCCAGGTTGTGCCCGGACGAGTAGATGAAGCCGGTCTTGATGCCGTCGGCGCCGAAGTAGGTTCGCAGCAGACGGTTCTGATTGGGCCAGTGCCTGCCGCGATATTCGAAGTCGTTGAGCGAGACGAAGTGGTAGTACTCGGGGAAGTCGCGGATCAGAGCCCGCGACAGGATGGCAAGGTCGCGTGCCGAGGAAACGTGGCCCGCGGCGGGCAGGCCCGAAGCGTTGTAGAAGACGGTCTGGACCATGCCGAGGACCTTGCCCTTGGCGGTCATCAGCTCGGCGAAGTTCTGCTCGCAGCCGGCCAGGTGCTCGGCTAGGACGCTGGCTGCGTCGTTGGCCGACTTGGTGGTCATGCCGCGAATGGCCTGCTCCACCGTCAGGGTCGAGCCGGGCGTGAGGCCAAGCTTGGACGGATCGCGGCCGGCGGCGTACTCGGACACCTTCATCGGCGTATCCAGCTTGATGCGCCCGGTCTTGAGCGCCTCGAACGCCAGATACAGCGTCATGATCTTCGTCAGTGATGCGGGATAGCGCGAAAAGTCGGCGTTGCGCTCATAGAGCACCTTGCCGGTCTCGTGCTCCACGACGATCGACGCATAGCGGGACGCAGGCGCGCTGGCGGGCGCAGCCGCGACTTTCGCCGCAGCCGGGCTCGCCAACATCCCGGCGATCAGCACCCCCGCAAGTGCAGATTGGAACCCCATTCCCCCTGAACCCCACCCTGACAGTCTCGTCACCCTTTACTCCATCGGATAGCGGATGTCGCTAGAAATCTGGTCGACGGCTGCGATGGCGTCTCCGGAGAGCGTCACGTCGGCCGCGGCCAGGGTTTCGTCGAGCTGGTTTCGATGAGTGGCTCCGATGATGGCGGAGCCGAGGAAGTCTCGGGTCAGCGTCCACGCGATCGCGAACGTCGCCGGCGCCAGGCCATGCTCCTTGGCCACCGCCGCCATGCGGTCGAAGGTGGCGCCAGTGGCGTCGTTGACGAAGCGCTCGGTCATGCGCGCGCCGCGGGCGGCGTCGCTGCGGTAGTTGGTGAAGCGTGCGCCCTGCGGCCACTGGCCGCGCTGGTACTTTCCGGAAAGTACGCCGCCTCCGAGCGGACTGTAAGCCAGCAGGCTCAGGCCCTCGCGCCGGCAGACGTTGGCGAGCTCGTCGTCGAAGCGGCGGTGCATGAGGCTGTAGTTGTTCTGTATGGTCTCGTAGCGGACGCGGCTGCCGAGGGAGTCGGCAGCCCACAGGCTCTTCATGACTCCGTAGGCGTTCTCGTTGCTGCAGCCGACGTAGCGGACCTTGCCCGCCTGGACGACCCGCTCCAGGCCCTCGAGCGTCTCCTCGTAAGGCAGGCCGATGTCCTGCCAGTGCGTCTGGTAGAGGTCGATGTAATCGGTTCGCAGTCGCCGCAGGCTGCCTTCGACCGCGCGCTCGATGGAATGGCGGTCCAGGCTCGTGTTTCCGCTGCGGACTGGCGCCTGGAACCAGCCGCCGCTCGGGCCGCTGATCTTGGTGGCGACGATGACCGAGTCGCGCTGGCGGCCGGCCAGCCAGTCGCCGACGATCTCTTCGCTGCGGCCGGCCCATTCCCGGCGCGGCGGCACCGGATAGATCTCGGCGACGTCGAGGAAGTTGACGCCGGCATCGAAGGCCTTGTCCAGGATCGCGTGGCTCTCGGTCTCGTCGGCCTGGGCACCGAAAGTCATGGTGCCAATGCAGATTTCGGTGACCGTCAGGCCACTTCGCCCGAGACGCCGTCGCTTCATGCTGTTCCCGTCGCGCCAATGCAGCGCGCGATTTGGCATCCGACGAAGCCAGCTCCCTCCGGCTCCGCCCGACGTGCCGCGAATCCTAGCGCTGAACGATTGCGTCAGCGAACGGCGGAGGCGGCCGAAAGGTATTCGCATATCCGGTGCAAATTGGAATATAGAAAGTCCGTGCCCACGCAGACTGCCGCCGTCGACGGACGCCGCGCCAGGTCGCTCAAGACCCGGCACGCCATCGTCGATGCCACCATCGCCCTGCTCGAGGCCGGGGACCTCAAGCCCACGGCGGCTTCGGTCGCCGAACGCGCGGGGCTGTCGGTTCGTTCGATATTCCAGCACTTTACCGATCTCGAAGACCTGTTCCTGGCGGTCTCGGACCGGCAGGCCAACCGCGTGGCCGCGCTGTATGCGGGCACCGCCTACGACGGAGACCTGCCTTCGCGCCTGGCGACCTTCGTCGGATATCGCTCGCGGCTCTTCGAGACCGTCGCCCCCATTCGACGCGCGGCCCTGCTGCAGGAGCCTTTCTCCCCCACGGTTGCCGACCGTCTCGCGCTGGCTCGCATGCTTCAGCGCGTCGATGTCGAGCGCGCCTTCGCGCCGGAGATCGCGGCGGCAAACGCCCAGGGCAAGACCTGGCTGCTGGAAGCGCTGTGCGCGATCACGTCCTTCTCGACCTGGGACGAGCTGCGCCGCAGCGCCGGTCTGAGCATCGAAGCCGCCAGCGAAGCGTATGGCCGTGCGGTCGAGGCGATTCTGACGTCGGCGGTCGCCGGCCAGGGCGCGGCTCACCCTGCCGCCGCGCACGACGCGACGGACAGCGCGGCCGACTGACGCTGCACTGCCGGCTGCTGCGTCCGCGCGACTGACGCTGTAGAGGACGCGCGTGCAGCCGACGCTTCCGCCGCCTCCTGCCGTAGCGCGAGCACGCCGGCGGCTCCTTCGCTTCTACGACCACGACGGCCGCGACCTTCCCTGGCGCCGCACCACCGATCCCTACGCGATCTGGATCTCGGAGGTGATGCTGCAGCAGACGCGCGTCGAGGCGGTGATCGCGCACTACGAGCGCTTCCTGAAACGATTTCCGACGCTGGCCGATCTTGCATCCGCTGAGCTCGAGGAGGTTCTGGCGGCCTGGACGGGCCTCGGCTACTACCGCCGCGCGCGCCTCCTTCATGCCGGCGCACGCTTCGTCGCCGACGAGCATGACGGCAGGCTGCCGTCTTCGCGTGAGCAGTTGCAGGCCATTCCCGGGGTCGGCGCGTATACCGCCGGCGCGGTCGCATCGATTGCGTTCGGCCGCGCCGAGCCGGCGGTGGATGCGAACGTGGCGCGTGTGGTCGCGCGCGTGTTTGCCGGCGGCGGCGACCAGGGCTCGCGCGCCCCGTCGCGCATGCAGATCGAGCAGCATGCCGCGGCCCTCGCGCGCTGCCGCCGCGCGGGCGACGTCAATCAGGCCTTGATGGATCTGGGTGCGCGCATCTGCCGGGCGAAACGGCCGCGCTGCCAGGAGTGTCCGCTGCAGCCGCTGTGCGGTGCGTGGCAGACCGGAGTGCAGGAGCAGATCCCGCCGCCGCGCCCGCGAAAGCCGGCGCGCGACGTGCATCTCGCGTGCGCGGTGGTGCGAAGCGGCCGGCGCGCGCTGCTCGTTCGCCGCGACCGCGATCGTGCCCTGCTCGGCGGGATGTGGGAGCTGCCGACCGTCGAGCAGGCCGCGGCAGCCGACGCGCGCCGCCTGCTCGAGGACCTGGTGGATGGCGCGCTGGGCCGCCGCGCAAGCCTCAGCGGACCGTGCGCGCGGGTGCGCCACGATATCGTCGGCCGGCGCATCGTCGCCGACGTCTACGTCGCCGAGGTCGATGCCGGGGCGCCTCGCGCGCAGCGGCCGAGCGGCGCCGCACGCGGCGTGGAATTCTTTTCCGAGGAAGAGATGAAGAGGGCGGCGCTGTCGGCGCTGCCGCTCAAGATCCTGCGCGCGACCGGCTTTCCTGGGCGGCCGCAATCGAGCGCATCTCGCGCGGAAGCGCGAACGTGACGTCCTCACGCGCCGTCTCCAGGTCGCGCACCGTCGTGCATCCGAGCTGACGCAGGCGCTCGATCGTCTCCTGCACCAGCGTCTCGGGCGTGGACGCCCCCGCCGTAAGTCCCACGCTGACGATGCCCTCGAGCCAGTCCGGCTCGATGTCGCCGGCGCATTCGATTAGGCGCGCCCTGGCTCCGCTGTTGCGTGCCACTTCGACCAGGCGGTTGGCATTACTGGAGGTGGGCGAGCCGATCACCAGCACCAGTTCGCTCGCCCGTGCCAGCTCCTTGACGGCGGTCTGGCGGTTCTGCGTCGCGTAGCAGATGTCGTCCTTCTTGGGTGTGCGCGCGTGCGGGAACCGCCTCTGGATCGCCTCCACCACCTCGCGCGTATCGTCGACCGACAGCGTCGTCTGCGTGACGACGGCGACCGGAGTGTCCGCCGGCAGCGCGAGCCGCTCGACGTCGGCGACGGTCTCCACCAGATGCATGCGGTCGGGTGCGTGCCCGAGCGTTCCCTCCACCTCGACGTGGCCGCGGTGGCCGATGAGCAGGATCTGGAAGTCCTGGCGCGCGAAGCGCAGCGCTTCCATGTGAACCTTGGTGACGAGCGGGCAGGTTGCGTCGATGACGCGCAGGCCCGCGCCGGAGGCGCCGGCGCGCACTTCGGGCGAGACGCCGTGGGCCGAGAAGATCAGAAGGCTGCCGGCCGGAACGTCGGCCAGATCGTCGACGAAGATCGCGCCGCGCTCGCGCAGACGGTCGCAGACGTGACGATTGTGCACGATCTCATGGCGCACGTAGACGGGCGGCCCGTAGTGGTCGAGCACCAGGTCGACGATCTCGATGGCGTAGGAGACGCCGGCGCAGAAGCCGCGAGGGCTTGCCACCAGCAGTTGTCGTGCGGCTTCCGTGCTCATGCGAACGCGCAGGCTGACATGCCCGCTGCCGGCAGACAAGCAGCCGTTCCACCTGCCACCGCCCCGATTGGCCTGACGCGCGGCGGTTGGCATGATGGCGCCACATGCAAAGCATCGCACGGTACGCGTCGCTGCCGGCAGCGCTGGGGCTCGCCTGTCTCTTCGCAGGCTGCGAGGGCAAATCCCAGGGCCCCGGCACCATCGAAGGCAAGGCACTCCCTGTCGAAGTGGTGGCCGCGCGCGGCATCGTCGAGGCCAAGGCGGCCACGGCCATCGCCAAGCGGGTCAAGGCGGATCTTCCCGAAAAGCAGATCCTCTTCGGCGACCTCCACGTTCACACGACCTACTCGGCCGACGCGTTCATGATGAGCCTGCCGATCATGCAGGGCGAAGGCGTTCATCCGGTCGCGGACGCCTGCGACTTCGCGCGCTACTGCTCCTCGCTCGACTTCTGGAGCATCAACGATCACGCCGAGTCGATCACTCCCAAGCGCTGGCGCGAGACGATCGATTCGATCCGCCAGTGCAACGCCATCGCCGGAGATCCGGCCTCGCCGGACGTCGTCGCCTATCTGGGCTGGGAGTGGACGCAGATCGGCCTTACCGCCGAAGAGCACTACGGTCACCGCAACGTGATTCTCAAGGATCTCGACGACGGCAAGATCACGCGCCGTCCGATCGCGGCCTCGGCATTCAGCGGACAGGCCATGCGCGACGCGCCGCCGTGGAACGTGCGCTATCTGCTTCCGCACCTGGATTGGGCCAACCGGCATCGCTACTACGATCTTCTGAAGTTCCAGGACGAGACGCGCGAGACGCCTGTTTGTCAGGCCGGCGTCGATACCAAGAGCCTGCCCGACGACTGCATGGAGTTCGCCGCCACGCCGGCCGAGCTGCTCGAGAAGCTGGCGCAGTCCGGCGTGGAAAGCATGGTCATCCCGCACGGCACGACCTGGGGCATCTACACGCCGCCCGGCTATACCTTCGACAAGTCGCTGGCAGGCAGGCAGCACGACGAAGAGCAGCAGCGCTTGATCGAAGTGTTCTCGGGGCACGGCAATTCCGAGGAGCACCGGCCGTGGCGCGAGGCAACGCGCGATGAGCAGGGACGCCTGGCATGCCCGGAGCCGACGGCGGAATACGAGCCCTGCTGCTGGCGCGCCGGCGAGATCATCCGCTCGCGCTGCGCCGATCCGCAGTCGGCGGAGTGCCAGCGGCGTGTCGAGCAGGCGCGCGCCGATTATCTGGCGGCGGGAGCATCGGGACGCCTGAGCGTGCCGGGCGCCGACGTGCCGGAGTGGGGCGCGTGCGGCGTGTGCCGCGACTGCTACCTGCCGTCGTTCGAGTATCGGGCGGGCGGCGCGGTGCAGTACATCATGGCGCTGAGCAATTTCGAGGATCCGGCCAAGCCGCGGCGGTTCCACTTCGGCTTCATCGCCTCCAGCGACAACCACTCGGCCAGGCCCGGCACCGGCTACAAGGAGTTCGATCGCCAGGAGCATACCGAGTCGTTCGGTCCGCGCAGCTCGTTCTGGCGCGATCAGTCGCGCCCCCTCGGCGATCCCGAGGAGACCTCGCTGCAGATCGATCCCAATGGCGGCGGCCGTTTCCAGCGCTTCCAGCTCCTGGACTTCGAGCGCGGCTCCTCGTTCTTCTACACCGGCGGCCTGGTGGCCGTGCATTCGCCGGGACGCGACCGCGACTCGATCTGGAACGCGCTCGAAAGCCGCGAGGTCTACGGAACCAGCGGCGAGCGCATCCTGCTGTGGTTCGACATGATCAACTCGCCCACGGGCAAGGTGGCGATGGGCTCGCAGGTGCAGTTCTCGGCGCGGCCGCGCTTCCGCGTGCGTGCGGTGGGCAGCCTCAAGCAGAAGCCGGGCTGCCCGGATCACGCAGCGAGCGGGCTTTCGGCCGAGCGCCTGCAGAAGCTGTGCGGCGGCGAGTGCTACAACCCCACCGACGAGCGCTACCGCATCAAGCGGCTCGAGATCGTGCGCATCCAGCCGCAGACGCGGCCTGACGAGCCGGTCGAGGAGCTGATCCAGGATCCGTGGAAGACCATTCCGTGCTCCGGTGAACGCATCGGGTGCGTGGCAGAGTTCGAGGACTTCGACTTCCCGGCCGAGCGTCGCGACACGCTCTACTACGTGCGTGCGCTGCAGGAGGCGACGCCGACCGTCAACGCCGGCAATCTGCGCTGCCGGACCGACGAGACCGGCAAGTGCGTCAGCATCGACCCCTGCTACGGCGACTGGCGGACCGACTACGAGGACGACTGCCTCGCCGACGCCGAGGAGCGGGCCTGGTCGTCGCCGATCTTCCTGCACTACCAGGTCGATGCGGCCACGCCCGCCGCTGCGCAGCCCGTGCCGGCGCCGGCTCGCCCGACGGCTCCACCGCCGGCGGAGGCGCCGCCGCCGGACGCTCCTCGCTGACGATCGCATCGCGCCGGCTTCCGTTGCTGCTGCATTCGGAGCTATATGCACGGCTGATTCTGCGCATGTCGTGAGGGGGACGGCGCGATGGATGATTCGAGCCTTGAACAGATGGCGGCCGCTGCCGCCGCCGTACGCGACGCGGGTGCCGGCGACGCAGGCCCTGCGGCGACGGGGAACGGGGGATCTGCGGCAGCAGAGCCGCGGGCGCATGCTGGCCGCGGAACCGTTCCATCACTGAACGACCTGCCTGCCGACGAGCGGGCGGCGATCCTGGCAACGGCGCTCGACGCGGTTCCCGAGATCGTCTGGTACAAGGACACGCACAACAACATCCTGTGGGCCAATCGCGCGGCCCTCGCGCGAGCCGGCCGCAGCGCCGAGGATCTGCTCGGCCGCAGCTGCTTCGACCTTTCGCCGCGGGAGGGAACCGAGTACTTCGAGCAGGACCTGCGCGTCATCGAGACGCGCCAGCCGATGCTCGGCATCCTTCATCGCCTGCGCCGCGCCAACGGCGAGCGCGAATGGGTCTCGACCGACAAGCACCCGGTGCTGGGCGCCGACGGACAGGTGCGCGGCATCATCGCGGTGTCGCGGTACATGCCCCATCCTCCCGCCGCTGCCGAGCCCGCCGCTTCCCACGCCGCCGGCAATCTGCGGCTTCCCGGCGAGATGATGCGCACGGACGTCAGCGGTGCGGTCACCTTCGTCAGCGACGGCTGCTGCCGGCTGCTCGGCCTGCGCGCGGACGCCGCACTGGGTCAGGGATGGCTCTCGGTCGTCGAGGAGGAAGACCGCGCGGCCCTCGAGCGCACCTGGCGCGCGGCGGTGCAGGAGCGGCGCGAGATCTTCGACGTGCGCCTGCGCGTGCGGCGACCGGGCGAGACCGAGCCGGTCGCGCTCAACGTGCGCGCGATTCGCGAAGTGGACGACGACGGCGAGGTGCTCGGCTTCGTCGCCAACCTTTCGGAGCCCGCACGCACCGAGGACGTTTCGGCCGAGCAGAACCAGCGCCGGCTGCTCGACGCCATGGCGGCGACGGCACCGGTGGGCATGTTCGTTTCGGACGCGCAGGGCCGTTGCACGTACGTCAACGACCGATGGTGCCGGATCTGGGGCGTCGAGCGGTCCGAAGCACTGTCGCGCGGGTGGATCAAGGCGCTGCACCCCGAAGATCGCGACCGCGTGCTGCTCGACTTCCTGACGATGACGCAGGCCAAGCGGCCGTACTCGGGAGAATTCCGCGTGCGACACGGTGACGGCCGCGAGCGCTGGGTGCTAGGGCGCTCGGTGCCGCTGCTCGACGGCAACGGCGAGGTCATCGCGCAGGTCGGCACCGCCACCGACATCACCTCGCGCAAGCTGGCCGAGGAGGAGGTTCGACGGCTCAACCGCGATCTGGAGGCGCGGGTGGCCGAGCGCACTGCCGAGCTGCAGTCCGCGCTCAAGGAGCTCGAGGCGTTCTGCTACGCGGTCTCGCACGATCTGCGCGCTCCGCTGCGCGCGCTCGACGGTTTCAGCTCGGCGCTGCTCGAGGAGTTCGGCGACCAGCTCGAAGGGCACGGCAAGGACTGGCTGCTACGCTTGCGCGCCGGCAGCCAGCGCATGGGGCGCCTGATCGACGACCTGCTGGCACTGTCGCGGCTCAGCCGCGGCAGCATGCGGCGCGAGCGTGTCGATCTGACGCGGATCGCGCAGGACGTGATCGAGGAGCTGCGCCACACCGCCGACGCGCGCTCGGTGGCGGTGGAGATAGAGTCGGGCGCTTCCTGCATGGGCGACCCGACGCTGCTGCGTGTGGTGCTGCAGAACCTGCTCGGCAACGCGTGGAAGTTCACTGCGCGCACCGAGCACCCGCGCATCGAGTTCGGCACCGCCAACGACGAGGACGGAGCTCCGGTCTTCTACGTCACCGACAACGGCGTCGGCTTCGACATGATGTTCGCCGACAAGCTCTTCGGCCTGTTCCAGCGCCTGCACCATCCGAGCGAGTTCGACGGCACCGGCATCGGCCTCGCCAACGTCCGGCGCATCATCGAGCGGCATGGCGGGCGCGTGTGGGCGCAGGGTCAGCCCGGCGCCGGCGCCACCTTCTATTTCACCGTTTGAGACGCTACGACGCAGGCGAGGCCTGCGCATCTCGCAACGACGTCGCGCCGCGCTAAGGTGAAGCGACAGCGAGGTGCAGCATGGACTGGCAGCAGAACATCGTCAGCGACATCGGGCAGGTCCGCGATCTTCTCGCGGATACCAGCACCATTGCCGTGCTCGGCATCAAGACCGAGGCGCAGAGCGACCAGCCGGCGTACTACGTGCCGGAGTATCTGGCCTCCGCGGGCTTTCGCGTCATTCCCGTGCCCGTCTACTATCCCGAAGCAACGCGCATCCTGGGACAGCAGGTGTACCGGCGGCTGTCGGACATCCCCGAGGACGTCGACCTGATCGACGTCTTCCGTCGCAGCAGCGACGTTCCCGGGCATCTCGAGGACATGCTGGCGAAGAAGCCGAAGGCGGTCTGGATGCAGTCCGGCATCAGCCACGACGGCGTGGCCAGGGCCCTTGCCCAGGCCGGAATCAAGGTGGTGCAGAATCGCTGTCTGATGGTCGATCACCGCCGCCTCGGCGCCGGGCCGCGTCGCTGACCGATACGAGGACGCAGGAGCGGCGGGCGCTGCCATGCAGCACCGTCTTCTCCTGCATGCGCAAGCCCGCCTCTTCCACCACGCGCCGGAAATCCGCCTCGTAGGTGACCCTGCCGAAGTCGATGCTCGTCACGCTGCGCAGCAGCGGCTTGATGCGCTCGAGCAGCGGCGACGGCCGGTGCTCGAACGTCTGGGTGAAGAAGATCGGCGAGCCCGGATGCAGCAGCGAGCGCACGTGCCGCAACGCCGCCAGCGGCTGCGGCAGCAGCATGAAGCTTCCGCTGAAGTAGGCGGCTTCATAGGGGCCGCCGTCGTGATCGTAGATGGATTCGAGCCTGGCGGTGACCGCGTCGGCCAGGCCTGCGCGATCGATCGAGACGCGGCAGCGCGCGATGTAGGCCGCGTCGATGTCGATGCCGGTCACGCGCAGCGCCTTCTCGCGCAGCAGCGCCGCGTTGGCCAGCAGCGCGCTGCCGGTGCCGATGCCGACGTCGAGCAGGTGGCAGCGCGGCGCCAGGCGTTGCAGGACCTGCGCGTACCACGTCGCCGTCATGCCGACGATGGCGGCGTCGTAGACGGCGGCGCGAAGGCGGCTCGACAAGGTCACGCCGCGCCTCGCAGCGCGGCGTCAGGAGCGCAGCAACGGTGGAGCGGTGTCAGGCGGGCACGCATCGGCATCCGGCGCCGACGATACAGCGCGCGACGGCCACTTCCATCCGCGCGCGCCGGCCAGGTCCGACGCCTGCGACGTCCAAAGCAGCGTGCGCCGGTAAGCGGCCTCGGCGCGGTTGCGCAGCGTCGATGCCGCCCGGCCGGGAACCAGCGCCAGCGCCGACGCGTCGCCGCCGCGCAGGTCCGCCAGCGCCCATGCCAGCACGCGCCGCGCAGGAAACAGTGCATGCGGCGCCAGCTGCCCGTCGATGACGCTACCGAAACGATCGCCGAGCGATCCGAGCTCGCCCACGCGCCGCGCCACCAGCCGCTCGAGCGCGCTCACCGAATCGGCCCGTCCCAGCTCCTGACCCCAGCGATACATGCCGATGCGCTCGACGTCTCGGCGGCGCCAGTAGCGCGCCAGGGCAGCATCGGTGTCCGCGACCACCGCGGCTGCCAGCGCGCGGCCGTCGCGCAAGGCATCGGTGATGCCGAAGCCGACGAAGAACTCCTTATGATGTCCGGCGTCGCCGGCCAGCGCCCATCCCGGACCGGCGGCGGCGCGGAAGAAGTAGCGCGTGCGCGCCAGGCAGCGGACGCGCGAGAGCGGCCGCGAATCGCGCAGCACCTCGCTCAGTCGCGTGCAGGAAAGAACGTCGCTGCGATACGCCGTCTCGCGCGCACCGCGCCATCGGTCCGCATGTTCGGCAGGCGGGGAAGTGGCGATCAGCACCTGGTCTTCGGCGGTAGGGAACAGGATGTGCGACGCGTCGCCGTGCGATCCGTTGTAGAGCAGAGACGGATCCCACTGCGACGGCCGCGGCCAGTACGCCCAGCATGCGGCGCGCGGGCCCTCGTAGCCCAGATACTCGCGGGCACCCGCCAGCCTGGCGACCATGGAGGCGCGGCCGTCGGCGCCGATCACGAGGCGCGAGCGGACCGAATCGATGCGGCCGTCGCGGCGGCGCACCTGCACGCCGCACACACGGCCATCGTCGCGGCGGAGCAGCCCGACCACGCGCGACTGCGGCTGCAGATCGGCGCCGGCTGCGATCGCAGCCTCCTGCAGGAGGCCGTCGAGCCTGTCGCGCCGCAGGCAGTGCGCCGCACGGCCGCTGCCGTAACGCATCACCATGCTCTCGTCGTCGAGATCGAAGAGCGCGGCCGTGATGGCGGGCGACAGCCGGCGAACCGCATTTCCGACTCCGAGCCGATCGAGCTCGTCCATGCCCGGCGGCTGCACGAGGTGCGTCGACATCGGCTGATCCGACGGCAGCGCGCTCGCATCGAGCAGCGCCACGGAGGCGCCGGCGCGGCAAAGATGCGTGGCAACGGACGCGCCCGCGCAGCGTGCGCCGACCACGATCACGTCGAAGGAGGACGCGCTCATCGCCAGCTCGCGTTGCGGCTGGCGCGCAGGGGGTCGCGAAGCAGCGTCAGCATCGGAACGCCGATTCCGTAGGTGGAGATCGTCGGGCCGGGAGTGATGCGCACGATGCACGACCCGGGCGCCTCCAGCGCGCCGTGGGCCGCGATCTTGCGCAGGCGGCCGCTGCGTACGAGCGACGCAATCTGCGCCGCGTCGACGTCGAGCAGCTCGGCCGTTGCCTGGAACTGCACGCAGAATGGCGGCGCCATCGGCACGCGGCGCACGGGCACGCAGACCGCCACGTACGGATTGGCGCGGATGTTCCGGGCCTTGCGGCTGTCGGCGAAGGTGTGGACGTAGAGCCGCCCCTCGACGAAGGAATAGACGACGCCGACCACGTGCGGACGGTTCTGCGCCGAGGATGTGGCAAGCGTGCAGAACGAGTGACGGGTCAGGGCGGCGCGCGCGGCATTGCGGATCGGGTCGAGCGAGGGCTGGATGCTGGCTTGCTGGTCCATGGCTGGTGCCTCCAGCTTCAGGAGCGTGAGGTTCCAGCGGACGTCGTGCGGCGCCGCCGTACGAATGTCTCGGTACCCGCTTCAGGCGGCGCAGGCGCCGCAGCTGACGGCGGCCGCGATCAGAAAGTCCAGTCGATGGGGCGCTCGGGCCGGTAGGCGCACAGATGGCCGGTGTGGATGCTCATGGACAGGTGGCGGGCCAGATCCGGCTGGCTCGCGCGGATGCGCGCGATGGCGTCCTTGATGCGTTTGGTCACGGTGAGGCGGGCACGCTCGGAGGCCGATCCGGCACGGCGCTCGCGTCCGCCGAGGCCGACAGCGGCCGCGAGCTGTTCGCCGAGCGCCTCGATCTCGGCCCTTGCAGCGGCGGCGCCGGCCGCATCGCCTGCCGTCTCCGCCGCATCCAGCGACGCGCGCAACTCGGCAAGCCGGCCCTTGTAGGACTGCCTTGCCCTGGCGTCCAGGATCGGCCCGGAGTCGCCTCCGTAGCGGGCAACTTCCGGCTCGTGCTCGACGACCAGGTCGATCGCCGCGATGTCGCGTCCCCTCTCACGCATCAGCCTTGCGATGTGGCGCATGCCCTTGGTGTCGCGTACGCGCGTGATCGCGCCGTCGAAGCCGAGCGTCCAGTACTCGCCTTCGCGGCGAAAGACGTACGCCAAGGGAGCTGAAGCCGGCACGGCGGTCGCGGATGGTGCAGACGACGGGAGATCCTCTTCCGCGGTGTCACCGAGGAACGCGTCGACGGCGCGCGCGGCCGCTTCGATGTCGCCGACGCCCGGACGCATGACGTCGCCCTCGAGCACCACGAGGCGCGCCTGCGGGATGAGGGAGGAGATGCGCGCGACGGCGGCTGCCGCGATGGTCGTCAGCTGCCGGCGATGCAGGACGAGCGTGGGGACCGAAAGATGCGGGAGGTCGGCGCTGGCGTCGAGGTCGCGCGTGCCGCCGATGAGCATGCGCATCCCCTCGGGCGTCACGCACGCCCGCAGATACGCCGCATAGCGATGCGCGGAATCGCCTCTGCCCCAGCCGACCATGACGTGCGCGGCCGCTTCGGTGAACAGCTCCCAATCGCGCTCGGCCACGTCGAACAGCGTTTCGACCTGCGGCGGAATGCTGTCGCCCATTCGTGCGACGGGACACCACAGGATCAGATGCGAGACACGCTCGGGATGAAGCCGCGCGTAGCGCACGGCCACCGGCACCGAGTTGACGCACGCGAACAGCGCAGCCGCCTCGCCGGGCGCGGCCGCGTCCAGCACGGCCTCGAGATCGGCCGCAAGCGCGTCCATCGAGCATGGCACGCCGTCACGATCCGAAAGGCCCAGGCCGCGCGGATCGTAGCGCAGCACGCGCCGCCGCCGGCCCAGGCGCTCGAGGAAGCGTCGGTCCTCGTCCAGCTGCCACTCCAGCTCGACGTGGCGGAATGGCAGCGGCGGCGTGCAGACGACGCAGCGGCCGGTGGCGGCGCCGCTGATGGAATACGCGATGCGCACGCCGTCGCGGGTGGTGGTGAACTGCACCGCCGGAGTCACGGCGGGCTCTATAGCAGAAGAAAGGGGTCAGGCACGTGCCGTGCCGGACCCCTTCGCAAGCGCGCGCCCATATCGGCCGACGGGCGCAATTTGGCTTAGACTAGGCGGTGGCGGGAAGCTTCGCCAGCAGGTCGCGATACATCGTCAGCTGCTCGATCAGCTCCTCGATGCGTCTGGCGCGGCGCAGGCTGCGCTTGTCGCGCTCACGCCGCCATTCCTCGACGCGCGCCGACAGGCGCTGCCGAAGCTCGGCGAGGTCGAGCGCGGCCGGCGTGTGATCGTGCACGATCGCCGACAGCGATGCGATCTTCGCTTCGCTGCGGCGCGTGAGCCGCTCGAGCGTGCGGCGCGCGTTCTCGACCAGATCGGCGCGCGTGCTCTGGGAGCCCTGGTAGGTGAGGATCGCACGGACGCGGCGCTCCCAGATCGTCTCGGGGCTCGTACGCTTGAGGTCGGTGGCGGCGCCGATCTTGGACATCAGCCAGATCGTCCACTTGCTCGGGTCGAAGGCCATGGCGCTGATGCCGTTTCGGTAGTCGTTCGGGAAGGTGTGGTGGTAGTTGTGGAATCCCTCGCCGAAGGTCAGCAGCGCCAGGAACCAGTTGTCGGCGGCGGTGACGTCGGGATTGTACGGGCGCTTGGTGCCCGAGTGCGCCCAGGAATTGATGAACCAGGTCGTATGGTGCGTGGCCACGATGCGCACGCCTCCCACCAGCAGCAGGCCGCCCCAGCCGCACAGGGCAACCGGGATGACGATGCTGACCAGGATGGCCAGCGGCACGTAGACCTTGTGCTGCAGCATCACCAGGCGGTCGTTCTTCAGGAAGTGGGGGATGCGCTGGTAGTTGGTCGGGCTCTCGCGCCGGAACAGCCAGCCCATGTGCGCATAGAAGAAGCCGCGGCGGCGGTTGTAGGGGTCCTTGTCCGTATCGATGTGCGAGTGGTGCTGGATGTGGTCCAGGGACCATTCCAGGGCCGAGCCCTGCCAGGCGGCAGATGCCGCGATCAGCAGGAGCGCCTCCGCCACCGGATGCGCCTTGTAGGCGCGGTGCGAGATCAGGCGGTGGTAGCCGACGGTGATGGCCATGCCGCTGATCAGGAAGTAGGCCACGGCCAGAACGATCTCGGTCGCGGTTACCCCCGCGTAGTAGGCATAGAAGGGCCAGGCCATGGCGGCGAGGGTCGATCCGAGGATGAAGAGAACGGTGGGCCAGTTGATGGGTGATTGGTCGGAGGCAGTCGCTGTGCTCATTACCGGCGAACTTTGCCATATCCGGTGCCGGTACTCTATCGAACAGTTGCCTGGGTCGACGATTCCCGTCCCGTCGAGGACGCAAACGCGCACGATGCGCGCAAGGAACCTGCCGCGCAACGGGGTGGAGAGCTAGTTGAAAACCCGCGGGTCCGCCATTATGAGAGCGCCCGGCCACCATAAAGCTCGCACCTTTAGCTTCCCCGCGAGACCTACGACGAGGCAGGAGACGCACAGCCGATGAGCAAGATCAGGGTCGCCATCGTAGGCGTGGGCAACTGTGCCAGCTCGCTCGTGCAGGGGATCCACTACTACAGCGACGACCAGCGGCTCGAGGAGGCGGTCGGGCTCATGCATCGGGAGATCGGCGGCTATCGGCCCGGCGACGTCGAAGTGGTGGCCGCCTACGACATCGATGCACGCAAGGTCGGCGCCGACGTCGCCGAAGCCATTTTCGCCCCGCCGAACTGCACCGTCAGCTTCTGTCCCGACGTCCCCGCCACCGGAACCAAGGTCCGCATGGGCGCCGTCCTCGACGGCTGCTCCGAGCACATGGACGGCTACGCACCCGAGCGTACCTTCGTGGTCAGCAAGGAGCTGGAGCCCGAAGCGCACGACGTGGTGCGCGTGCTTCGCGACAGCGGCGCAGAGGTCGTCCTGAACTATCTGCCGGTGGGATCGGAGGCTGCCACGCGCTTCTACGCGCAGTGCGCACTGGATGCCGGCTGCGGCTTCATCAACAACATCCCCGTCTTCATCGCCAGTGACCCGGCCTGGGCCAAGCGCTTCGAGGAGCGCAACCTTCCGCTCATCGGCGACGACATCAAGGCGCAGGTCGGCGCCACCATTACGCACCGCATGCTGACCGATCTCTTCGGCAAGCGCGGCGTGCGCATCGATCGCACCTACCAGCTCAACACCGGCGGCAACACCGACTTCCTCAACATGCTCAACCGCCACCGCCTGGCTTCGAAGAAGATCTCCAAGACCGAGGCCGTCCAGTCCGTCGCCGCCGAGCGCCTCGACGACGACAACATCCATATCGGCCCCAGCGACTACGTCCCCTGGCAGAAGGACAACAAGGTCTGCTTCCTGCGCATCGAAGGCCGGCTGTTCGGCGACGTGCCGATGAGCCTGGAGCTGCGCCTGTCGGTCGAGGACTCGCCGAACTCCGCCGGCGTCGCCATCGACGCCATCCGCTGCTGCCGCCTGGCACTGGACCGGGGCCGCGGCGGCGTGCTGTACGCGCCCGCCGCCTACTTCTGCAAGCACCCGCCGCGCCAGTACACCGATGACGAGGCGTATCGGCTCACCGAAGCGTTCATCGAGGGGAGTTGGGGGGAGACGGAGGCGGGGCATCTGGCGGTAGTCGACAAGGCTGCCGCGAAAGCCTGAGGAGAGAACGGTCGCGTGTCCGCCGTCCCGCCCCTATGGGGCGGCGGTGGTGCGTACAACGAAGATTTCGTTGAGCAAGTGCGTGCCGGCTATAGCCTCGCCGCCGCGTACCCTGTACAAGCGTCGCCTCGCACCGTACGTGCTGGCGGTCCCGGGGAGGCTGCGGCGGCAGGGGCGACTGTTCGATGCGACGACGGAATGCGCTGACAACTCCGGAACTTGCGCAGGTTGCCCTGTCGTTCCGGCGCGCCATCGAAGCGAGCAACCTCCGTCGCCATGCGCGCGTCATGCGGCGCTTTCCCACCGGTTGCTGCAAGCACAGCTCCCAGCTCCTTGCCCGCTACCTCGTCACCGAGCTTCATCTGCCGCTGGTCACGTTCGTCCACGGCGAGCGCGGCGGCGGCGACAAGGGCGACCCCTGGCAGTCCCACGTCTGGCTGCGCGTCAACGACCACATGGTCGACATCACCGCCGATCAGTACCCGGAAGTCGACGCTCCGATCATCTGCCTGGCCGGCGGCGGCTGGCATGCCAGCTGGGACCGTCAGCGCCAGCTCACCTACGGCGAGATGATGTCCTTCGATCGCTGGGAAGGCCTGCGCTTCTCGCGCATGTACTACCGCGTGCTGCGCACGATGAACTACGTGCCGCGGCCGCGCGTCCACGTCCCGCTTCGCAACGGCGGCCCGCCGGCCGAGCCCGCCTGAGCCGCATCCCCTCGCGACCGCGGCGCCTGCCGTCTAAGATGGCGGCGGAGGTCGCCGCATGAGCTTCACCATCATCGAAGACGGCCGCGCCACCGACGTGCAGGCGCGCGTCATCGGCAACAGCGTCCGCATCGCACCTGCCGATGTCGAGCGCGCGCTCGGCTGGAGCCTGAAGAGCCAGGGCCTTTGCCGAGGCGACGTCTGCGTGCCGGTGACGCCCGGCGCCGCCATCGCCAGCGACGAAGGCATCGATCTCGTCGCGCTGGCGTCCGCACTGGATCGCCCTCTGGCGCTCGACGTGGCGGCCGGCGCCGCATGCATCGGGGATTCGGCCCGCGAGCGTGCCGCCTCGCTGTCGGCAGGCGAGGCGCCCGACTTCACTCTGCCCGATCTTTCGGGGCGCATGCACAGCCTGAGCGATTACCGCGGCCGCAAGGTGCTGCTGATCGCTTGGGCGTCCTGGTGAGGGTGCCGGGAAGAGCTGTCGGTCTGGCAGCAACTTCAGCAAGAGCTCGGCGATCACGGCTTCACGGCGATCACGGTAGCGCTCGACAAGTCGGCCGAAGACGCGCGCCCGTACATCGAGCGCGCAGCGCCGACGCATCCGGCGCTGATCGACAGCGAGCACGTCGTCGCGCATCGCTACGGCATCATCAACATCTCGAGCGTCGTCTGGATCGACGAGAATGGACGCATCGTGCGGCCCCCGCTGATCGAGTATGGCACCGACATGTTCAAGGAGTTCCACGGCAAGGAGGCGGGCCCGCATCTCGATGGGCTCCGGCGCTGGGTTCGCACCGGCGAGCTGCCGATGAGCCGCGACGAGGCAGCGCGCGCGCAACTCCTGCCCACGCACGACGAGCAGCTGGCCCGCGCCGAGTTCGGCCTGGCCTGGCACCTGTGGCAGCGAGGCGACCACGAGCGGGCGCAGCGTCATTTCGAGCGTGCCGGTGCGCTGGCGCCGCTGGACTGGACCATTCGTCGCGGCTCGATGCCGATCCAGGGCAAGGACCCGATGGGCCCCGACTTCTTCGACCTCTTCCGCGAGTGGATGGACGCGGGACGTCCCGACTATCGCAGCCTTGCGCAGCAGCGCCGCGGCGGAGCGGCCTGATCGACCGATGGCGCTGTCGCTTCGTGCCGCCACTTTCGGCGACGCGCCCGCCATTGCAGCCGTCTACGCGCCGTACGTCCAGCACACGGTCATCTCGTTCGAGGAGATCGCGCCTACGGCCGAGCAGATGCACGACCGCATGGCCGCGAGCATCGCGTCCCATCCCTGGCTCGTTGCGTGCCGTGACGGCGAGGTGGTCGGCTACGCGTACTCGTCGCGGCACCGCGAGCGCGCGGCCTATCGGTGGTCGGTCGACGTCTCGGTCTATCTCAGCGCGCGATGGCACCGGGGCGGAATCGGGCGTGCGCTGTACACGACGCTGCTGGCCGCGCTGCGCGAGCTCGGCTTCGCACGCGCGTACGCCGGCATCACGCTTCCCAACCAGGCCAGCGTGGGCCTGCACGAGGCGATGGGCTTCACGCTCGTCGGCGTCTACCAGGGCGTGGGCTACAAGAACGGCGCCTGGCGTGATGTCGGCTGGTGGGATTGCCGTCTCGATGGCGCGATGCCCCAGCCGCAGGAGCCTCGTTCCTTCGCTGAGCTGAAGAACTCGCGCGCGTGGGAGCGATGCCTCGATGCAGGCATGCGCCTGCTGGCGCGCTGAGCGTGGCCGCGCCGGTGACTCGACAACCGGCTCCGCATGGCTTAGGCCTGACTACAGGACGTGTGTCTGGAGCGTTCGAGGAGCAAATGCCGTGGCCGATCCCATCAAGCTCGACGAACTGCAGGTCGATCGAAACAACCTCTACCGCGAAGACGTCTTCACCGACCTGCGCGTGGCATCGATCCGCCGGCTGATTCCGATCAAGGCCGACGGCAGCGACGACCCTTCGCGGCCGACGCTCTTCACTGCCGAAACCCAGATCCTGACCCCGCAGGGCCTGGTCCCGGTCCACGCGCCGGTGGAGGCCGGCTCTCTGCAGGAAGCGATCGACAAGTTTCCCGAGGCCATCCAGGCGGGCGTGGACCGCATGATCGAGGAGGCGCGCGAAATGCGCCGGCAGGCGGCCAACCGCATCATCACCCCGCAGGAAGCCGCGGGCGGCAAGATCATCCTCGGCTAGGGAATCGTCGGGCAGAAAAAACCGCGGCCGACGGTGGGGAGCCTATTCTCCTCATCGCCGACCGCGGCACCGGGTGCGCCCGTAATGGGCGGTTCGTGTATATGCACCTAAAGTGCGCGGGTCAAACGGCGCCGTCCGTGCCCTGGCAGTCGTGGGGGCTCTCGAAGAGCCGGGTCCCGGAAGGCTGTCTGGCCGCGCCGATCGCCACCGTCAGGTCCTCGAGCATCCGCTCCAGGCGCTCGGCCCCGAGCTTGGCGACGACCTGCCTCTGAACCTCCTCCCATAGCGGCAGCGCCGCCTGCAACGCCGCTTTGCCCTCCTCGGTCAGGCAGATGCTGCGGATGCGCTTGTCGTCGCCGCAGTTGGTGCAGATCAGGCCCTGCTTCTCCAGGGGCTTGATGTTCCGCGTCAGCGTCGTCCGATCCATCACCAGAAGCTCGGCCAGCCGTGAGATGGGCAGGCTGCCGGCCTTGTGCGTCATGGCCAGGAGCCCGAGCTGGGTCGCACGCAGCCCGCACGGTCGCAACGCCTCGTCGTAGAGCTGGGTGACGGCGCGCGCTGCCTGCCGAAGGTTGAGGCAGACGCAGTCGCCGGCCGAGCGCGGCGGCGCGGGCCTGTCGGGCGGATTGCTCATCGTCGGGCGCTGCGAAGCTGCGCTCGCTATTCGTGCGCCTCGTGCTCGGCGCCGCCGTGATTGCACCTGGTCTTGAGCTGGCCCTTCTCGTCGGTGGTCGCGACGATGTTGGCGCGGTATCCCGCACCGAGCTCGGCCTGCACGCCGCCGCCGGGCACTTCGATGGCAGGCGCCTGTCCTGCCGTCCTGGCGTCGGCCTCGGCCGCACCGGCCGCCGCTCCAGCGGCCGGCGGCGTCGTCAGCTCGCCGGTCTCCGGATCGATGTAGGCTCGCACGCCTGCTCCTTCGGGAGCCTTGGCATCGGCCGCGGCCTCGGCCTTGCCGGCGCATCCGCAACCGCCGGCTTCCTTTGCCTGATCGCAGGCCTGCTCCTTCTGGGCGCACGAGGGGTCCCCGCATTCGGCAGCGGCCGGCGTGGCCGACAGCGCGGCCGCCGCGGCCAGTGAGACCGCCAGCGCGGCCGATCGGTGGATGATCCGGTAGCTCTTCATCGCAAAACCTCCTGGCGCCGCCGGGGCGCCTGCGTCCGGCCATAGTAGGCGTTGCCAGCAGTCGGAGCGAGTCGGTGGACGCCGGGCCGCCGCTCGACGGCAGCACGGCCGTCACGATGCCGGCGTCAGCGTTGCATCGATGAGAGGGAGAGCGAACGGGCGTGGATGGCGGAGTCGTGGCAAGTGCGTCGCGCGTCGGGCGCTGAGCGCGGCACGATCACGAGGCGCTAACGAAAAACTAACCAAAAACGGAAGCCGGAATTCTTCCCCTGCACCCCGTGCCGTGCGAGAAGGCGCACATGGCACGCGAAACGATTCTCGTCGTCGAGGACGAGGACGATATCGCCGAGCTCATTCGCTACAACCTGCAGACCGAGAACTACACGGTCGTGGTAGCCGAGAGCGGCGAGAAGGGCCTGCAGGCGGCGCAAACGTCTCCGCCCGATCTGCTGCTGCTCGATCTGATGCTGCCGGGCATGGACGGCCTGGAGGTGTGTCGCGCGCTGAAGGCGGATCGAAACACGGCGAGCATCCCCATCATCATGGTCTCGGCGCGAGGAGCCGAGAGCGACGTCGTGGCCGGTCTCGAGCTCGGCGCCGAGGATTACGTGACCAAGCCCTTCAGCACCAGGGTGCTCATCGCACGCGTGCGTACCACGCTGCGGCGCCGCAATCGCAGGGTTCCGGACGAAGACGAGCCGATCCGCATCCATGACATCGAGATTCATCCCGGACGACAGCAGGTGCGTGCCGACGGCGCCGACGTCGCACTGACCAACACGGAATTTCGCATCCTCCACTTCCTTGCGCGACGGCCGGGTTGGGTCTTCACGCGCTACCAGATCGTCGACGGCATTCGCGGCGAGAACTATCCGGTAACGGAGCGATCGGTGGACGTGCAGGTCGTCGCCCTGCGCCGGAAGCTCGGCGGCTTCGGCGGCCTCATCGAGACGGTGCGCGGCGTCGGCTATCGCTTGAAGGAATAGCGATGACGCGCGTGCGCCTGCTGTGGCAGATCGCGCTGCCGCTGGTGGTTCTCGTGATCGTGTCGCTGGGGGCGCTGACATGGGGCGCCTCGGGCATGGTCCACGACTTCCATCTGGACCGGACGCGCGAGGATCTGTTCGCGCGCGCCGCGCTGGTCGAGCATGCACTGGCCGAGGCCTTGCCGGCGGCGCGCCGTCACGAAATCGATCCGGTGGCCAAGCGCCTGGGCTCGCTGGCCGGGATGCGCGTGACCGTCATCGCGCCCGATGGCACCGTTCTCGGTGAGTCCGACCGCGACCCGGTCTTGCTCGACAACCACGCCGGGCGTCCCGAAGTGGCCGAGGCGCTGCAACACGGCCAGGGCACCGCCATTCGTTTCAGTGACACCGTGGAAGTGCCGATGATGTACGCCGCTCGCGCGGTCCGCCCCGCCGGCGCCGTGCTCGGCGTCGTGCGAATCGGGCTTCCGCTTGCGAGCCTCGAAGGCGCCGTCTCCACGCTGCAGATGCGCGCCGCCATCGCCGCGCTGGTCCTGGCCACGGCGGCCACGGCTTTGGGTCTGTGGATCGCCCGCCGCATCACGCGCCCGCTCGAGGACCTCGAGGTCATGGCCGAATCCTGCATGGCCGGCGAGGTGCCGGCGCGGGCGCCGGCCGCTGGATCCAGCGAGATCGCTCGCGTGGCCGAAGCCGTCCACCGTCTGGCGCACGAGCTCGATGCGCGCATCCGCAGCCTCGTCGCCGAGCGCAACGAGCAGCAGGCGGTGCTCGGCAGTATGGTCGAGGCCGTCCTGGCGGTGGACACGCGCGAGCGCGTCATGGCGCTCAATGCCGCCGGGGCCGATGTCTTCGGCGTCGATCCGGAGAGCGCAGTCGGACGCAGCATCCAGGAGGTCGCGCGCAACAGCGACCTGCACCGTTTCGTGGCCGAGGCGCTGGCAGCCGACGGTCCCATCGAACGCGAGCTCGCGGTGCATGCCGAGGCGCCGCGCTATCTGCAGGCGCACGGCGCGCCGGTGCGCGACCGCGACGGCGTCCGCATCGGAGCGGTCGTCGTGCTCAACGACATCACGCGCATGCGGCTGCTGGAGACGGTGCGGCGCGACTTCGTCGCCAACGTCTCGCACGAGCTGAAGACGCCCGTGACCTCGATCAAGGGCTTCCTGGAGACGCTGCTGGGCGGCGCGATCGACGATGTCGACAACCGCCGGCGCTTCCTCGAGATCGCCTCCCGACAGGCCGACCGTCTCGGCGCGATCATCGACGATCTGCTGCTGCTGTCGCGGGTGGAGCAGGAGTCGGACCAGCAGACGCTGGAGAGGCCGGTGACGTCGCTGGCGACGGTCGTGTCCGAAGCGGTCGACGTCTGCGCACTGGACGCCGAGCGCAAGAAGATCGAGCTGCGCGTGCAGTGCGGCGACGGCGTGCAGGCGCGCGTCAACGGAGCGCTCGTCGAGCAGGCGGTGGTCAACCTCATCGGAAACGCCATCAAGTACTCCGAGGAAGGCTCCACCGTCGATGTCGAGGCCCGGCGCGACGGGGCCGACGCCGTCATCGAGGTGCGCGACCGCGGCGTCGGCATCGAGGCCGAGCACCTGCCGCGCCTGTTCGAGCGCTTTTATCGCGTCGACAAGGCCAGAAGCCGCGCGCTCGGCGGCACCGGCCTCGGCCTGGCCATCGTCAAGCACATCGTGCAGGCGCAGGGGGGCACCGTGACGGTCGCGAGCAGGCCGGGCAGCGGCAGCACGTTCGCGCTGCGTTTTGCGGCCGCGTGAAGAGGTCGTGAGCTCCATCGGCGCGTGACGCAGGCCTGACGCAATACTCACGTGCGGCTCACGAGCCGCTAACAAAGACTTTCTAACACTCCTTTCGTGCGAGCGGCCGTGAGCCGCCGCGCGAAAAGGAGCATCCAATGGTCAATCGATGGGGACTCGCCGTGGGCGCAGCGATCGCGTTCGCTCTTGCCGCACCGGCTTCCCACGCTCAGGACAACACGTTCAAGGTCTTCTGGAAGGACGGCGTGCGCGCGGAATCGGGGGACGGCGCGTTCAAGCTCAAGCTCGGCGGACGCATCATGTACGACGCCGCGTTCTTCGATGCCGATACCGGACTGGAAGAGGGGCTCGGGACGCGCGCCGCGCCACCGTCGGCGACGGCGCCGCTCGGCGGGCCGGCGCTCAAATTCAAGGATGGCACCGAGCTGCGCCGCGCGCGCATCGAGCTCGACGCCATCATCTACGAGCGCTTCCTGTTCAAGGCCCAGTACGACTTCGTCGACACGCGCGCGAACATCAAGGACATGTGGCTCGGCGTGGATGCGCTTCCCTACGTGGGCACGCTGCGCATCGGTCAGGTCAAGGAGCCGTTCAGCCTCGATGAGCTGACCAGCAGCAAGTACGACGAGTTCATCGAGCAGGGGCTGCCGACGGCCTTCACTCCGGGTCGCAACCCGGGAATCACCATCCAGAACGCGGTGCTGGACGAGCGCGTGCAGTACGCCGCGGGCATCTACCGCAACGCCGACGACGCCGGCAACAGCGGCGGCGACGGAACCTGGGCGATCACTTCGCGCATCACCGGCCTGCCCTGGTACGGCGCGGAGAACAAGCTCCTGCACATCGGCGCCAACTTCACCTATCGCGACGTGGCCGGCCGCTTGCGTTTCAACAGCCGGCCCGAGTCGCACCTTGCGCCCAACGTCGTCGATACCGGCAACATGGAAGCGAACTGGATGATCGCCGCCGGCCCCGAGCTGGCCTTCGTCTACGGCCCCTTCTCGCTCCAGGGAGAGTTCATCTACACCCACGTCGATGGCGAGACAGGGACGGCCAACCCGGTCGGCGAGCAGGGCTTCTACGGCTACTACGCCTACGCCAGCTACTGGCTGACCGGCGAGAGCCGCAACTACAAGACCGCGGTGGCCGAATTCGACCGCGTCAAGCCCGCGCGCAACCTGCTGCAGAGCGGCGGCTGGGGCGCCTGGCAGGCGCTCGCGCGGTTTTCGTCGATCGACCTCGACGACAGCAACGGCATCAAGACCGTCAACGGCGGCAAGGCGTGGGATTTCACCGCCGGGCTGAACTGGCACTGGAACCCGAACATGCGGCTGATGTTCAACTACGTCTACACGGACGTGGAGGGGCTTCCGGCCGATCCCGCCATACCCGGCGGCCCCGAGCGCACGGGCAACGCTCACATCGTGCAGGCGCGCGCACAGGTCGACTTCTAATCAAACCCTAACATTGGCGTGCCAGGGTCGGCCCGTTTTCGGCGCGACTCTGGCAACGCCGCACCCGGAGATCGAAAACATGAAATTCCCAAGGATGATCGTCACGGCGGCAGCGCTGTGGGTTGCGAGCCTCTCGAGCGCGCAGGCGCAGCAGGTGAGCGTCGACCCTGCCATTCCCGAGTACACGCCGGTGCAGGGCGTCTCCGGCACGCTCAAGAGCGTCGGCTCCGACACCATGAACAACGAGATGACGCTGTGGGCGGAAGGCTTCAAGAAGTTCTATCCCAACGTCCAGATCGAGATCGAAGGAAAAGGCTCGTCGACGGCGCCGCCGGCGCTGATCGCCGGTACTGCCCAGTTCGGCCCCATGAGCCGCGAGATGAAGGAGGCCGAGATCGCCGACTTCAAGAGCGCCTTCGGCTACCCTCCCACGCAGGTCGCCACCAGCATCGACATGCTGGCGGTCTACGTGCACAAGGACAATCCCATCAAGAAGCTGTCGCTCAAGGATACCGACGGCATCTTCTCCAAGACGCGCAGCACCGGCGCCGACAACATCACGACGTGGGGACAGCTCGGTCTGACCGGCGAGTGGGCGGGCAAGACGATCAGCCTGTACGGGCGCAACTCGGCCTCGGGCACCTACGGCTTCTTCAAGGAGCACGCGATCGCCAAGGGCGACTTCAAGGACTCGGTCAAGGAGCAGCCGGGCAGCTCGGCCGTGGTGCAGGCAGTGGCCAGCGACAGATACGGCATCGGCTACAGCGGCATCGGCTACAGGACGGCCGACGTGCGCGCCGTGCCGCTATCGAAGACGCCTCCGGCCAGGGCGGTCGAGCCGACGCCCGAGAACGTCTACTCGGGCGACTACCCGCTGGCGCGCGTCCTGTACCTGTACATCAACCTCAAGCCCGGCACCGAGCTCGATCCGCTGCGGCGCGAGTTCCTGCGCTTCATCCTCAGCCGGCAGGGCCAGCAGGTCGCGGTGCAGGACGGCTACTTCCCGCTGACGGCCGCGCTGGTGGCCGAGCAGAAGAAGGCACTGGGCCTCGAGTAGACGGGGGGACGAGGCTGGTGCGGCGCTGCAAGTCCCCGCGCGTGTCGCGCCAGCCTCGGTCGTCGCTCCGATGACGCAGCCGAAGCGACGCTACCGCCGCGCACTCTCGACGCGCCCGTCGGTGCGCCTGGCCGACGCCGCCGCGCGCACTCTCATCCGCATCGGCGGCATCGGTACCATCGTCGCCGTCTCCACGGTCTGCCTGTTCCTGGTCTGGGTGGCGGCGCCGCTGTTCGGTCGCGACCGCCTCGAGCAGCCGGCACCGGTCGCGCACCTCGGCGCCGGCGAGTCCGTGGTGGCGCTGGCGGCCGACGACACCGGCTCGGTGCTGTGGACATACACATCGCAGAACCGCTTCGTCGTCATGGCAGCCGCTACCGGCGTCGTGCTCGAAGAGCTGCGCCCGCTCGTGCAGGCGCCGGCCGCCTACTCCTTCGCGATCGGCAGCGGCGAGGCGATCTTCGGCTTCGCCGACGGCAGCACGCGGCTGCTGCGCGTGGAGTTCCACACCGAGTATCGCGAGCCGTCGGCGCTGCCCGAGGCGGCGCGCTCGCGGGCCACGGGCGAGCGTTTCGTTCTGGAAGGCAAGGTCGCCGAACGCGTCGGCATCGACCAGTTCGCGCTGCGCGGCGTTCGCGTCTCCGTGGACGAGCCGATCGCGGTTTCCCAGCTGGGCTTGCACGCGGTGGATCTTACCCGCACGCCGTCAGGCCCGGCGTTCGCATCGCTCGATGTCGGTGGCGTGCTGCGCGTGACGCAGGTGTCGCGCAGCCGCAACTTCCTTACCGGAAAGGACAAGCTCACGGCCGAATCCGGGGAGTTGGCGCTGCGGCCGGTTGCCGACCATGGGCTGCCGCAGTGGGTCTCGCTCAGTGGCCTTGCCAACCAGGCGCTGGCCGTGTGGAAGGACGGGCTGGCGGTGCGCGTGGACGTGCGCGACCTGACTGCACCGGCCATTGCCGAGGAAATCGATCTGTTGCCGGAGCGCGATCGGACGCTGACGGCGGTCTCGCTGCTCAACGGCAAGAACACGCTGCTGGCGGGCGACTCCTCCGGCAGGCTGCGCGCCTGGATGCGATCGCCGGCACCGGCGATGAGCACTCGCGACGGGCTTCATCTGGTGCTCGCGCACGACCTGGGAAGCGCGAGCGCTGCGGTCACTTCGCTGGCGACGTCCACGCGCACGCGCTCGGTCGCCGCCGGATATGCCGACGGCTCGCTGCGCGTCTTCCACGTCACCACCGAGCGCCTGCTGGCGCAGGCCGCCACGGATGCCGGTGCTCCGGTTTCCGCCATCGCGGTCGCTCCCGGCGATCGCGCGGTGCTCGCGTGGGACGGCCGGGTGCTGAGGGCGGCGCTGGACTCGCCGCACCCCGAGGCCTCGCTGCACGCCTACCTGCGTCCGGTCTGGTACGAGGGCTACGCGGCGCCCGAGCACATGTGGCAATCCTCGAGCGCCAGCGACGACGCCGAGCCCAAGCTCGGACTGTGGCCGCTGATCTTCGGTACGCTCAAGGCCACCGTCTACTCGATGCTCTTCGGCGTGCCGCTGGCACTGCTGGCCGCCATCTATACGAGCGAGTTCCTGCGGCCCGAGGCGCGCGCGCGCGTCAAGCCCGCCATCGAGCTGATGGCGAGCCTTCCGAGTGTCGTGCTGGGCTTTCTGGCTGCGCTCGTGATCGCGCCTGCCATGGAAGGGTCGGTTGCGCATATCCTTGCCGCGGTCGTGGCGGTGCCCTTCGCGTTGCTGCTGGCGGCGCATGTCTGGCAACTGCTGCCGCGCGTCGTGCGCGCGCGCTGGGAGAGCCATCGCCATTTCCTGGCGGCGCTCGCGCTCACAGGCGGCGCAGGCATGGCCGTGATGGCCGGCCCGGCGCTGGAGCGAGTGCTGTTCGGCGGCGACATCCGACAGTGGCTCGACGGCCAGGGCGGCAGCGCTCTGGGCGGTTGGCTGCTCCTGACCACGCCGGCCGCCGCGCTGCTGACGATGGTCGCCTCCGCGCGCCTCCCGCAGCCGGCGCCGCAGCCGGGCGCATCGCTACCCGCGCGCGCGCTGGTGCGCTTCATGGCGGGATCGCTGATCACGGTCGCCGTGGCCGTGTCGCTGTCGGCGGCGCTGTCGGCTGCGGGATTGGATCTTCGCGGCGGTGTCCTTGGCACCTACGTGCAGCGCAATGCGATGGTCGTCGGCTTCGTGATGGGCTTCGCCATCGTCCCGATCATCTACACGATCGCCGACGACGCCCTGAGCAGCATTCCCGAGAGCCTGCGCGCCGGATCGCTCGCTCTCGGTGCAACGCCCTGGCAGACCGCGATCCGCATCGTCGTTCCCACGGCTGCCAGCGGGCTGTTTTCGGCGATCATGGTCGGTCTCGGGCGTGCGGTCGGTGAGACGATGATCGTGCTGATGGCGGCGGGCAACACGCCCGTGCTGCAGTGGAACGTCTTCAACGGCTTCCGCACCCTGTCGGCCAACATCGCCGTGGAGCTGCCCGAGGCGGTGCGAAACAGCACGCACTACCGCACGCTGTTTTTGGCTGCGCTGGCGCTGTTCGCGATCACGTTCGCGCTCAACACGATCGCGGAGCTGGTGCGGCAGCGCTTTCGCGAGCGGGCCTACCAGCTATGAGCCTGAGCGCCTCACATTCTGCGAGCGAGACGGCGCGGCCGCGAGCCGTCACGGCCGCAGCGGCCAGGCGGCGCGCGCGGGCAGGCACGCTGACCCTGAGGGCGTTCGGCGAGCCGATGCTGTGGCTGACCGCCGGCGCGCTGGCGGCTGCGCTTCTGATGATCGGCGGGCTGATCGCGCTCGTGCTCGTGCAGGGCGTCTCCACGTTCTGGCCGTCCAAAGTCATGCAGATCGAGACGAGCGACGGCCGCCGCCTCATGGGCGAGGTCACGCGCGTGCAGTCGTACCGGCCTTCGGCGGCCGTCCTCGAGGCGCTGCCGGAGCGGTCGCGCGATCGCCCGCGAGCGGCTCTGGCTCGTGCGGAGGGCAGCGCGCAGCGGCGCCTGCTGCGCATCGGCAACTACGAGCTGACCGGAGAGCACTTCGCGTGGGTCAGCGATTTCGAGATCGGCTCCGAGAGCATGCCGCGCTGGGTGGTGGTCATCGAGCGGCGGACGTGGGGCCGCTTCTACGGCGAGCCCGTCGCCTTCACCGTCGACGATGCGATCGTCGCGGACACGCCGCAGGAGGCGTGGCATCGCTACGAGGCGGCCATAGGCGAGGTGCAGGAGCGCTGGCGCGAGCGCCGGCGGCTCGAGACGCACGAGATCGGAGAGGTGAACGGCCGGCTCGAGCAGGGCCGCCTGCGCATTCGTGCAGCCGAGCTGGAACACGGCCGTCATTCCGCCGAGCGCGCCAGGGCCGAAGCGGAGTTTGCCGATGCGCAGGCGCAGGCGACGGCGGACTTCGAGCGGATCCGTGCCGCCGTGCGCGCGCTCGATGCGGAGAACGCGCGCTATCGGCTCGTGATGCGCACGGCCGCGGGACAGGAGGCGAATATCGCGCTGGCCGACATCGTGCGCGCCTATCCGGCCAACGTCCTTGGGCCGGCAGGCTCGCTGCAGCTTTACCTTTCGCGCTGGTGGGAGTTCCTGGCCGACGAGCCGCGCGAGGCCAACAGCGAGGGCGGGGTGTTCCCGGCGATCTTCGGAACCGTGGCGATGACGCTGATCATGTCGCTGCTGGTGACGCCGTTCGGCGTGCTGTCGGCGCTCTACCTGCGCGAGTATGCGCGCGGGGGAATCGTCATCAGCACGGTGCGGATCGCCATCAACAACCTTGCAGGCGTTCCGAGCATCGTCTTCGGCGTCTTCGGCCTGGGCTTCTTCTGCTACATCGTCGGTGCGGGCGTCGACCAGCTGCTGTTCGCCGAGAAGCTGCCGACCCCGACCTTCGGCACCGGCGGCATCCTGTGGGCATCGCTGACGCTGGCGCTGCTGACGCTGCCCGTGGTGATCGTCGCGACCGAGGAGGCGTTGGCGGCCGTGCCCAACTCGATGCGCGAAGGGTCCTACGCCTGCGGTGCGAGCAAGTGGCAGACGATCCAGCGCATCGTGCTGCCGCGCGCACTGCCCGGGATCATGACCGGAATGATCCTGGCCATCGCCCGCGGCGCCGGCGAGGTGGCGCCGCTGATGCTGGTCGGCGCGGTCAAGCTGGCACCCGAGCTGCCCATCGATGCCACGGCGCCCTTCCTGCATCTGGAGCGCAGCTTCATGCACCTGGGCTTCCACATCTACGACCTGGGTTTCCAGAGCCAGAACAGCGAGGCCGCCAAGCCGATGGTGTTCACGACGACGCTGCTGCTGATCGCGCTCGTGACGCTGCTCAACCTGACCGCCATCTGGCTGCGAGGCCGGCTGCGGCGGCGTTTCGTGTCGAGCCAGTTCTGAGGAGGATGAATGCTTTCTCGTGCGGGAGTCATGGTGGCCGCCGGTAGGGAAGGGGCCGGCGCGCGCGGCGACAGAACCGTCTCGGACGCCTCCCGCGCCGGCGACGTCCTGGCGGCGGCCGCGCGCGGCGACGCCGTTGCCACCGAAGTGCATGCAGCCCTTGCGGGCGAGGACGCGGCCGTGGCGGTCGAGGGCTTCAGCCTCTGGTACGGCAGCGCTCAGGCGCTGCACGACGTCTCGATGATCGTGCCGCGCGGAAAGGTCACCGCGCTCATCGGCCCTTCGGGCTGCGGCAAGTCGACGCTGCTGCGCTCGGTCAACCGTCTCAACGACCTGGTCCAGAACGTGCGCATCCGCGGCGACATGAAGCTGTCGGGACGCTCCATCTACGACGACTCGGTCGACGTCATCGCGCTGCGCAAGCGCATGGGCATGGTCTTCCAGAAACCCAATCCGTTCCCGATGAGCATCTACGAGAACATCGTCTACCCGCTGCGCATCGACGGCGAGCGCGACCGCACCGTTCTCGATGAGGTCTGCGAGACCAGCCTGCGCGGCGCGGCGCTATGGGACGAGGTGAAGGACCGGCTGCACCAGAGCGCGCTCGGATTGTCGGGCGGGCAGCAGCAGCGGCTCTGCATCGCCAGAGCGATCGCCGCCGACCCCGAGGTCCTGCTGATGGACGAGCCGTGCTCGGCGCTCGATCCCATCGCCACCGGCCGCATCGAGGAACTGATCGCCGAGCTGCAGGGCGAGTACACGATCCTGATCGTGACCCACAACATGCAGCAGGCCTCGCGCACCAGCGACTATACGGCCTTCATGTATCTGGGCCGGCTGATCGAGTACGGCGGCACCTACGAGATGTTCAGCCGCCCGCACCTGAAGGCGACCGAAGCCTACGTCTCGGGCCGTTTCGGCTGAGCAGGGGGAGGAAGTGGCCAAGCACATCGCGCACGAGATCGAGAAGCTCAAGCGCCAGATCCTGGAGCTGGCAGCGCTGGTCGAAGAGGCCGTCGCCAGAAGCGTTGCGGCGTTCAGTGATCGCGATGCCGCGCTGGGACAGCAGATCATCGAAGCCGACGATCGCATCGATGTCATGGAGGTGGACGTGGAGGAGGAATGCCTCAAGCTGCTGGCGCTGTACCAGCCGGTGGCACAGGACCTCAGGTTCATCGTCGCCTGCTTTCGTCTCAACAGCGACCTCGAGCGCATCGGCGACCTTGCCGTGAACATCGCCGAGCAGGCGGTCTACCTGTCGGGAGTGCCGGCGCCCTCGGTCAGGCCGCTGGACGTGGGCGCTTTCGCGAAGCACGTTCGCGCGATGCTGTCGGGAGCGCTGGACGGATTCGTCAACATGGATGCGGGCACCGCCCGCCGCGTGTGCGCCGCCGACGACGAAGCCGACCGCATGCACCGCGACACGTTCACGCGCGTCGAGGAAGCCGTGCGGAGGTATCCCGCCGAGTTCGCGGTGCTGACGCACTACCTGTCGGTGTCGCGCTACCTCGAACGCATCGCCGATCACGCGACCAACATCGCCGAGGACGTCATCTACATGGTCGAGGGAGAGATCGTGCGCCACCGGGAGCCGACCGAGCGCTGAAGCGTTTTCCCCACGTCCTTTTTTCTCGCAGAGCCGAGGGCGAACGGATGACGGCGGCTGCGGCGCGCATGCCGCAAAAGCCCATATTGAACCGTCTCCTCTCGGCCCGCTGTCTCGCTCCAATACACGGCCGGCGACGCCCCCGATGGATGAAAAATCAGCGACTTCGGAGGCTTGGGCGCGTGCACGAGAAACGGTCCGTCCCTTGCTCCGTCCAGTGCGACCGGCGTTCCGACGTTGCCGGCCGAGAGGAGCATCGGATGAGGATCAGCGCGTACGCAGCCGCCAAGACGAACGAAGCGCCCGAGATGGCCCGCGAGCCCGAAGGCCGCCTGATGCTCGCCGTCCTCGAAGACGCCCTGGTCTGCTTCCAGCGCGGCCTCGAATCGGAAGTTCCCGACCACCGCCGGCATTTCTGGGCAGTCAATCGCTGGGTGGCCAGCACGGAAAGCGACTGGCTGTTCTCGTTCGAGAACATCTGCACGACGCTCAAGCTCGACCCGCAGTACATCCGCGCGGGCCTGCGCGAGATGAAGGTGAAGGCTCGCATGCAGGGCGTCGCCTCCAAGCAGCGCATCGTGCGGCGCGAGCGGGCACACCGGCGCACCAGACTCTGCGCGACCGCGACCGCCTGACGCGTATCGCGGGTCCGCAAGCAACGGCTGCAGCGCCGAGCGCCCGTGCGCTCGCGCTGCGGCCAGCTTTTTCGCCTAGTCTCCCTCCAGAAGCTTCTCGAACTCGGCCACGTCGCGGCGCATCGCCGCAAGCTGCTCCTGCGTCAACGATCGTCGCTCGGTGCCGTGGTACTGGAGTGGATCGAGCGTCTTTTCGCCGCGATCGAGCTGGTAGTGGAGATGAGGAGCGGTCGAACGACCGGTGTTGCCGGTCAGCGCTATGACCTGGCCCGCGCTGACCTTGTCACCCTGCTGCACGCGGTTCTCCGACAGGTGCAGGAACTTGGCGAGGACGCCGTCATCGAAGCGCACCTCGATGCAGTTGCCGTTGGCGTTCCAGTTCCAGTTGACGCGAGTCACCGTGCCCGCGCGCGGCGAGCGCACCTCGGTCCCGACCGGCGTCTTGAAATCCATTCCCTTGTGCGTAGGCCGGTCCTTGAGAAGGCTCGTGATCTGCTCGTAGTGATCGAGCGGCCCGTTCTTCAGACGTAGCGCAGCCTCCGACCCGTCCGGATGCCAGTAGCTGGCATAGGTGTCGCCCGGCATCTTCCAGCGATAGGCGTGGATTGCCTTCCCGAGCTTCTTCGACTGCAGGCTGGCGGCGGCAATCTCGGGAAAGCCGTCGGCACCGATCCGCCAGACGGCCGTCAGGCTGTCGCCGCGCTGCAGGTCGCGGCGCAGGTCCAGGTCCCAGACGAACAGACGCGTGTAGACGCTGCTCAAGGCGTCGCCGGCTTCGCCCGCTTCCACCTGGAATGTCCGCGCCAGCGAGTGCTCCACCGTTCCGCGCAGGATGCTCCACTCGCCGCTGCCGCGTTCGGGCTCGTCCTCATCCTGCTCCGCATCGGCCGCGGCGCCGGCGGCTTCGCGCGGCTGATCCGCGGGCTCGGCTGGCGCACCGGCCACGGGGACCTCCGGCGGCGGCTCGAACAGAGGCGCGTCGGCCCGCTCGGAGCCGGAGCCGCCAAAGAGCAGCACGACGTTGAGCGCCAGCGAGCAGGCAAGAAGTCCGTAGAGCACCCAGGGCGTGTCGTTGTTTGCGGGCATTGCGGGCCTCGAAGGAAGAAGGGGCGGCACCCCTCGGGTTTCGGCCGCGCGAGCGGCCCGAAAAGCGACACGTCTAACGCCGCTTCGACCGGCGGTCCAACGAGCGGTGTGCCTTGCACGGTGCGCCGTGCGACCTCGCACAGCGGCTGCGGGTGCAGTTCATTTTCCGGCCCGACAATGCCACTAGGACCGGCGCGGCCGTGCCGTCGCTGGCGGCGCGGCCGCAGACGTTCTGCAGAATCACGGGCTCATGGACATCCTGCGCACCCTTCTTCTGATCCTGGCCATCGGTGTACTCGCGTGCGTGGGTGGTCCGGCGTCGGCTCAGCCGTGGCCGCCGTCGTCGATTCCCGAGCCCGAGCCCGACATGGTCCCGTGGGGCCCTCGCGATCGCGACGCGTACCGCGAGCGTGACGAGTACGCCGAGCGCCGTGCTTCCGGCGCCGCCGCCCAGCTCTGGCTGCTCGAGCAGGCGCTGGATCGCTATCGCGAAATCGAGCGGCGCGGCGGCTGGAAGAAGGTCCCGACCGACCTGTCGATGGGCCCGCCGTATTCCTACGACTGCCGGCGCATCGAGATGCTCGAGGACCGGCTGCTGGCCGAAGGATACCTGCGCCGGCGCAGTACGCCGCCGCCTCCGCCGCCGGTGCCGATGCCACCCGCAGGCAATCCGCCACGACCCGTCGCGCCGCCTCCGCCGCCCGAGCCTCTCGGCCAGGGCGGCCCATGCGAGTACGGCCGTACGCTGGCCGACGCCGTGCGTGCATTCCAGAAGGACCGCAAGGTGCTCGGCGACGGCCAGGTCGGAGCGCTGACGTTTGCGGAGCTCAATCGGCCGGTCGGCGAGATCGTCGACATCCTCGAGCAGGACGTGGAGCGGTGGCGAGACGTGTCGCTGGACCCGTCGGGAACCTACCTGCTCGTGAACATCCCGTTCTTCGAGCTCATCGCCTACGAGCGTGGCCGCGAAGCGCTGCGAATGCCGGTGATCGTGGGGCTGCCGACCTGGCAGACTCCGTTGTTCAGCGACGAGCTCGAGCACATCATCGTCAACCCGGACTGGGGAATTCCCGACACCATCGCCAAGAGCGAGATCTGGCCGCTGCAGAAACGCGATCCGAATTATTTCAAGCGCGAAGGCATTACCGGAGGCGAGGGCGGCCTGCGCCAGAAGCCGGGGCCGCGCAACCCGCTCGGCCGCATCAAGTTCATGATGCCCAACAAGTACAACGTCTACCTCCACGACACGCCGCACAAGAAGGCGTTCAACGCCGCCGTGCGCGCGCTCAGCCACGGCTGCATTCGTCTGAGCCAGCCGATCGAGCTGGCCACGTACCTGCTGCGCGACTCGGAGTGGAGCCCGCGCCGCCTTCAGGCCGCGATCAGCTCCGGCCGCACCCAGCGGATCAACCTGCCGCAGCACATGCCGGTGCACATCATCTACTCCACGTCGCGCGTGAACGAGGACGGCAGAGTCGAGTTGCGGCCGGATGTGTACCGCAAGAACCGGCGGTCGCATCGCCCGCCGCCGCCGGTCGAGCGCATGGGAGAGGAGATCGACGTCGGGCCGTAACGGGCAGTGACGGCGCGGCGCCTCAGCGCCCGGCCTGCGGCAGCGCGAACACGAACAGTGCGCTGCCGCGCGTCCCGCCGTACATCTCCGGCGCGAAGCCCTTCATCCAGCCGCCCCACCCCGTGGGCACCGCAACGTACTGCCTGCCGTCGACCGAATACGTGACGGGGTTGGAGTGGATGCCCGTGCCGGTCTGGAACTGCCAGAGCAGCTTTCCGGTGCGTGCATCGAACGCATCGAATTCCCCGGTGGGCTCGCCGGCGAAGATCAGTCCGCCGGCGGTGGACAGGAGCGAGCTGAGCATGGGATGGCGGCCCTTCCACGCCCACACCTGACGCCCTGTCGCAGGATCGAATGCCTTGATCTGTCCGCCGCGCACCTGCTGCGGTGAAACGATCGCATCGCCGCCCCACCACGAAAGCCCCTCGCGAAACTCGGTGCGCATGCGGCGGAAGGTCCCGCATGCATCGACGGTCGGCGTGTAGAGCAGGCCGGTCTGCGGGCTGTAGGTCGCGTGCGGCCATTCCTTGGCGCCAGCGGGTCCGGGACAGATCTCGACGCCTTCTTCGGTCGGAGACAATGCGACGCGCACGTTGCCCGAACGATCGATGCTGCCCCACGTCGTTTCGCTGAACGGCTGCACGCTGACGAGCGCGCCGTTGGTGCGGTCGAGGATGAACAGGTAGCCGTTCTTGTCGAAGTGGGCCAGCAGCCGGCGCCCGCCGCGATCGAAGAGGATCATCTCGTTGACGCCGTCGTAGTCCCACAGGTCATGAGGCGTGAACTGGTAGTGCCACTTGCGCCGGCCGGTGTCCGGATCCAGGGCGACGACGCTGTTGGTGAAGAGGTTGTCGCCGGGCCGGACGGTGCCGTCGAAGTCCGGCGATGGGTTGGCTGTGCCCCAGTACAGAGTGTTGAGCGCGGGGTCGTAGGTGCCGGTTATCCATGCGGCTCCTCCGCCGCGCTCCCACGAGCCTTCCTGCTGCCAGGTCTCGCTCCCCTCCTCGCCCGGCTTGGGCACGTTGTAGTGACGCCACGCCGGCTGTCCGGTGTCGACGTAGAAGGCGTCGATGTGCCCTCGCACCCCGTACTCGGCGCCCGAGGAGCCGACGATGACCTTGTCGCGCACCACCAGCGGCGCCATCGTCGCGCTCTCGCCGGCTTTCACGTCGACGAACGTCTTCTGCCACACCAACTCGCCGGTGGACGCGTCGAGGGCGAGCAGCTGCCCATTGATGGTCGCCATGAAGACGAGGCCGCGCGCGACAGCGACGCCGCGATTGACGTTGCCGCAGCACAACGGCACGTCCAGCGGGATCGGGTGCCGATAGCGCCAGAACAGCTTCCCGGTGGCCGCATCGAGCGCCCACAGGTACCCATCCCATCCCGACAGATAGAGGACGCCGTCGACGACGATCGGTGCGGCTTCGAGCGAGTAGGTTGCAGGGGCGGCGATCAGGCCCAGCACGCCGGCCTGGAATACCCATGCCGGCTGCAGCCTGCGCACGTTGCCGGTGTTGATCTGGTCGAGCGTGCTGAAGCGCTGGCCGTCGTACGCGCCGTAGTAGGTCAGCCAGTTGTGCGGCTCCTGCCGGGCGCGTTCGAGCCGCTGCGCGCTGACCGCGCGGACCACCGGCGGCGCTGCGCCCTTTTTCGATGCGTCCAGCTCATCGAAGCGCACGCTGGTCTGCGTGATGGGATACTGCGCGGGCACGTGCCGGCATCCCGGCAACGCAACCACCGCCGCAGCAACGACGAGGATGGCAGGCGCCAGCATTCGCGTCACGGCCGCTTCTGTCTCGGGCGATCCAGCCGCGCCTCCTCGTCCACCGTGCCCTTGACGATGACGAGCCCGAGCATGCCACGGCCTGCATGATTGGAAACCGGGCAGCCGAACCAGTACAGCCCCGGCTGATCGAGCTCCAGGGTGGCGCGGCCTCTGGTCTTCGGCGGCAGATCGAGCAGATGCCGCTCGCCCTTGTTCGGCAGGAAAGCCATGTGATGAGCCGTATCCTCGTTCGAGATGTCCAGGTGGATCCGTCCGCCTCGGGGCATCACCACGATGGCAGGCTTCCAGATGTACTCGTTCTCCGGCACCGCGATTGCGGCATGCATGACGCCGTCGGCGCCGACGCGGGCGCGCGTGAGGCCGCCATGCGCGAAGAGCCGCCCCACGATGGCCTCGTTCTGATGATCCACCTCGGGCAGCTCGTTCACGAGCGCCACCATCTCCGGCGTGAGCTGCTTCAGCGCGTTGGGGCGAAGCAGGCGCGCGTACTCACATGCGGCCAGCATCGTGACCGCCACCGCGGTTGATGCGGCACGCAGCCTGCGCGAACCAGCCATCGCTCGATCCTTCGCGCTCAAAGCCGGATCCGTCAAGACGCTTGCGAGGGAATCCTCGAGACGCCTCAGCCGGCGTAACGGATGCGGGCGCCCTCGGTTCGGCGCGCTGACTAATTCCGGCTTGCGAATACATGTATGAATGATACATGTACACCGTGAGCCTGTTCATGCACGCCCTTTCGACGCAGGGAGGACCCGCCGGCACCGGAGAATGGCGACGCGATGGCGTCGGGGACGCCGACGAATCGCCGCCCGAGCACTGCGAGTCAGCACCGCCCGAGCACAGCGAGTCATCGCCGCCCGCGCGCTCCGAGTCATCGCCGCCAGAGCTCCGCGAGTCATCGCCGCCCGAGCGCTCCGAGTCATCGCTCCCCGAGCACGATGGAGTCGCCCTGGCCCCGCTTGCCAACAAGAGCTCTCCATCCAGCGCCGAAGCGGCCAAGGCTGCGAGCCGGCATCTGCGCGCGCACCTGGCCGAGGCGCTCGTCGATGCTTCGCCGAAGATGGAAGAGGATGAGGTGCAGGTGCTGAAGTTCCACGGCGCCTACCAGCAGGACGACCGCGACTGGCGCGAAGCCGCCAAGTCCACCGGCGGCGAGCGTGCCTACAGCTTCATGGTCCGCGTCAAGGTGCCCGGCGGCATGCTGAGCGCCGCCCAGTACCTGGCAATGGACCGACTCGCCGACGAGGTGGTGAGGGGACGCAGCCTGCGCGTGACGACGCGGCAGAACTTCCAGCTCCACGGCGTGCTCAAGACCGATCTCGTGCGGACCATCCGTGTGGTGAACGAGTGTCTTCTGACGACGCTGTCGGGCTGCGGCGACGTCGAGCGCAACATCGTCGCTCCGCCCGCGCCGCTGGCGGATGCTGCGCACGCATCGCTGCGCGCGCTGGCGGGCGAGCTGACGGCCGCGCTGGCTCCGTCCACCAACGCCTATCACGAGATCTGGCTGGGAGCGCAGAAGGTGGATTCGAGCGAGGAGCCCGCCGACCCTCTCTACGGCGAGACCTACCTGCCGCGAAAGTTCAAGACCGGCCTCGCGCTCCCCGACGACGACGCCGTCGAGGTCCTGGACCAGGACTGCGCGCTCATCGGGCTCGTCGCGCGCGATCGGCTCTACGGCTTCAACATCGCGCTCGGCGGCGGAGGAGGGCTGACGCATCGCAAGCCCGACAGCTACGCGCGCCTTGCCACGCCGCTCGGTTCCATCGATGCCGAGCACGTCGTGGAGGCGGTTCGCATCGTGGCCGGTATCTTTCGCGATTTCGGAGATCGCACCGACCGCAAGCACGCACGCCTCAAGCACGTCGTCGAGGAGCGCGGCATCGACGCCGTGCGCGCGGAGTTCTGCCGTCGCGCCGCCTTTCCGCTGCGGCCGTGGGTGAAGCTCCCGCCGCTTCAGCGCAAGCTCTGGCTGGGGCGGCACGAACAGGGCGACGGGCGTGTCTTCATCGGTGTGGCGCTTTCGGCGGGCCGCATCGCCGACACACCGGCGCTGCGGCTCAAGACCGCGCTGGCCGCTGCCGTTCGCGCGGTCATGCCCAACATCGTGCTGACACCGCAGCAGAACATCCTGTTCACCGACATGACGCCGCAGGACGCCGACCGGCTCGAGTCGGTCCTGCATGCCTATCGCATCGAAACCGGCGCCGGCCTGACCCCGCTGCGGCAGCAGGCGCTGGCATGCCCGGCGCTGCCCACGTGCGGTCTGGCGCTGGCCGAGGCCGAGCGCGTGGCCCCCGACGTCCTCGACGAGCTCGAGCGCGAGCTGATGCGGCTGGGACGCGCGCGCGCGCCGCTCGACCTGCGCATCACCGGCTGCGCCAACGGCTGCGTGCGCACCTACAACGCCGAGATCGGCCTGGTCGGCCGCAAGCCCGGCCACTACGACATCTACGTCGGCGGCGGTCCTGAGCATCTTGCGGAAATCTACGCCGAGGTCGTGTCGCAGGAGGCGGTCGTGCTCTGGCTGCGCCCGTTGCTCGAATGCTGGGCGAGCGAGTCCTTGCAGGATGAAGGGCTGGGCAGCTTCTACCGGCGTCGATTCGGCAGCAGCCGTCGTGCCGACCTGTGCACCGGCGCCAAGGATGATCCGGCGTGGAAGCGGGTCGCGGCGTCCTCGCGGGATGAGCCCGTGATGGCCGCACATTCGCGGTGATCGCTCGGTTTGCCACGGTCGCAGCGACACGCTCATAACTCGCCTGCATGCGCCTGACCGATTACACCGACTACGGCCTTCGCGTCCTCGTGTACCTCGGCACCACCGGCGACCGTCTCGTCACCATCGATGAGATCGCCGGGCACTCCGGGATCTCGCGCAACCACCTGATGAAGATCGTGCACCGGCTCGGCCAGCTCGGCTACGTCGCCACCGTGCGCGGCAAGAACGGTGGCGTGCGCCTCGGCGCGCCTCCCGCGAAGATCAAGGTCGGCGACGTCGTTCGCGATCTCGAAGAAGAGCTCGGCACCATGACGGCCGATGCTCCGAAAAAAGGCCCGGCGCTGCAGCCGGCCGATGCGGTGCGGGCGGTCCTTCAGGATGCCTTCGCCGCATTCGCGCGCGTGCTCGACGACACGAGCCTGGCGGATCTGGTCGAGCCCTGCCTCGGCCGTCGCAGCCGCGGGACCCGATGACAAAGGGCATGCCTGCCCCGGCGCAAGCCCGCGGCGGACCGGCTACTCCGAGGTCAGCTCGTTCATGCGCTCCATGACGCTGACGAACTCTTCGATCATGTCGGCCACCACTCGCCGCGCCGGCATCGGCGTGTTCATCTGTCCCACGCACTGGCCCACGAAGTAGGTGACGAGCTGGCGCGCGCCCGAGTCCGGCTGATGCGCGACGCGGTGGATGCGCCGCTGCGCCTCGGCGATGAGCACGCTCTGCAGAGGCATCGGAAGCGTGTCCGGCGCATCGGGCGCCTCCCACGCGTCCGTCCACGGCGAGCGCAGCATTCGAGCCGGCTTTCCCGTCAGCGAGCGCGAGCGCAGCGTGTCGGCGGAGGTGGCCGCCAGGAACTTCTCGCGAATCACCGGCGTCGTCTCGGCTTCGTTGGTCGTCAGCCACACCGACCCGCACCAGACGCCTTCGGCGCCCAGGCACATCGCCGCGGCGACCTGGCGTCCGGTGGCGATGCCGCCTGCGGCGAGCACGGGGATGGGAGCGACGGCATCGACGACCTGCGGCACGAGGACCATCGTCGCGATGTCGCCGGTGTGCCCGCCGCCCTCGGTGCCCTGCGCAATGATGATGTCGGCGCCGGCCTCCTTGTGCGCGATGGCGTGGTCGAGGCGGCCGGCCAGCGCCGCCACCGGAACTCCTGCGGCGTGCGCGCGTTCGACCAGCCATGCCGGCGGCGATCCGAGCGCCGATGCGATGAGCCGGACCTCGTGCTCGAACGATACGTCGATGAGCGGCGCCATGCTCTTGGGGTCGACGCGCAGACCGGCCATGCCGCGCTGCTCGCGCTTGCCGTCGCTCGAGGGCGGAAGCTCGGGCACGCCGTAGCGCTCCAGCAGCTCCTCGAGCCACTGCTTGTGCTCGTCGGGAATCATCTGGCGCAGGCTGCCGGGAGTGATGCCGCCTTCCTCGGAGCCGACGTACTTGCGCGGGATCAGCAGGTCGACGCCGAAGGGACGCCCTTTGGTCTGCTCACGAATCCACTTCAGGTCGACGTCGAGCTGCTCGGGCGTGTGCGCGACGGCGCCGAGCACGCCCATGCCGCCGGCGTTTGTGACGGCGGCGACGACGTCGCGGCAGTGGGTGAAGGCGAAGATCGGGAAGTCGATCCCCAGCATCTCGGTGACTTTCGTTCGCATTCGGAACTCCTGCTGTCGCGCCGCTTCGGCCGCGCGCGATCATCGCGCCGCCGTCAACTGCTCGGACACGGCTGCGGCCCGCCGAGCACGCGGTCCGGAGAGAGCGGATCGCACACCGGATGTCCGAGAGCGCGCCGATCCACGGCCGCGCGAATGGCCGCATGCTCGCGCCGGCCGATGGGGTAGGCAAGCGCGATCGCGAAACCGGCGGCGTTGCACGCGCACGGCACGAGCGCGTACAGCGCGACCAGCACGTCGCGCACGTGCGGCGTCTGCTCGGCGTTGGGAACATAGCCGGCCAGGTCGAGAACGTGCAGGCCGACGCCCACGCCGATCGCCGCCGACATCTTGCGCGCCACCGCCCACACGCCCAGATAGCTGCCTTCGCGCCGGCGGCCCGAGAGCAGCTCGTCGTAGTCGATGACGTCCGCCTGCATCGAAGAGGGCAGGGCGATGGTGGCGCCGAAGCCGATGCCCGAGACGAAGACGAGCGCCGCATAGACCGCCGCATCGCCGGGGCCGAGGAAGTAGACACCGGAGAATGCGGCCGTGTTGACGGCGGTGGCGGTCAGCCAGGCGTGCTTCTTGTCGAAGCGCTTCGATACCGCCACCCACATCGGCAGGCAGGCGATGCCGGTGACCAGGTAGAGGAGCATGAAGTAGTCGGCTGACGGCGACTGCAGCACGTACTCGACATAGAACAGCACCAGCGTGGCCGGCAGGTTGCTGCCGAGCGCGGCCACCGCATACGACGACAGCAGGATCAGGAACGGACGGTTGGCCAGCATGTCGCGCCAGGTCGCGCGCAGCCGCTGGCGGCGCGGCGGCTTCGAGTCCTGCCGCTCGCGCACGCTCCATACGCACCACAGACAGGCGGCCACGATGAGCGGTCCGTACGACAGCGCGACCAGGCGGAAACGCGCGGCCTCGGCAGCGGGTCCCGGCGGCATCTGCACGAGAGCGGCGGCGGCGGTGGGCGAGGCGGCCGCGACCAGCGTTCCCAGCAGAAGCGCGCCGTCGCGCAGCGCCAGCAGCGAGGTCCTCTGGTCGTAGTCGTAGGTCAGCTCCGGCCCGAGCGACTCGTAGGGCACCACCACCAGCGTCCACAGCACGAACACCGCGAACAGCCAGATGCCGAACCACCACGGCGCCAGCGCCGGCGAGCCCAGGGGCGGGGTGAACAGCAGATACAGCGCTGCCGCGAGCGGGATGGCCGCACCGATCACGTACGGGCGGCGCCGCCCCCAGCGCGTGCGCGTGGCATCGCTGAGCGCTCCGATCGTCGGGTCGAGCAGGCCGTCGAGCAGGCGCGCGGCCATCAGCAGCGCGCCGAGCGTTCCCACCGGCACGCCGACGACGTCCGTGTAGAACTTGGGAAGGTGGACGTAGACGGGAATGCCGATGGCGGCCAGCGCGAAGGCCGGCGCGGCGTACGCCGCGCGCACCGCTGACGACATCGCTTTCACGGGCGATGGCTAGTAGCACGGCGCGGCCCCCGTGCTAGCAAGGCGAGCGTGCCACGCTCCCGCGCCAGCGCGCCGCCGCAGCGGCCGGCGACTCCGGCTCATGATGACGGCGACATCCTCGTCGGCGTCTCCACCTGTCTTCTCGGCGAGCACGTCCGCTACGACGGCGGCCACAAGCACGACCGCTACGTCACCGGCGTGCTCGGCCGGTACTTCCGGTTGGTCCCGGTGTGTCCGGAAGTCGAAGCCGGCATGGGCGTGCCGCGCGAGCCGGTGCGCCTGGTTCGCGACGGCGGCCGGCTTCGGATGCTCGGCGTGACCAGCGGCTGCGACCACACCCGGCGCATGCAGCTCTACGCCCGCCGCCGCGTCGCCGAGCTCGACGCGATGGGCCTGTCCGGCTACGTCCTGAAGCAGGGCTCGCCTTCCTGCGGCATGAAGCGGGTTCGTGCGTACACGACGGCGGGCGCGCCTTCGGCGCCGTCGAGCGGCCTGTTCGCTGCTGCTCTTCTGGATGCGATGCCGACTCTGCCCCTGGAAGAAGAGGGCCGTCTCGAAGATCCCGGCCTGCGCGAAAACTTCGTCGAACGCGTGTTCGCACACCGTCGCCTGCAGCGGGCGCTCGCCCCGGGTTGGAAGATCGCCGACCTCGTCGAGCTCCATGCGCGCGAAACGCTGCTGCTGGCGTCGCATGGCTCCGCCGCCGAGAAGGAACTGGGGCGGCTCGTTGCCGGAGCGCGCAATATGAACCGCGGTCAGGCGCGGGATCTATACAAACGCTCGTTCATGCGGGCGCTGGCACGGCCGGCGACGCGCGCCCGGCACGTCAAGGTTTTGCAGCATGTTCTCGCGTACTTCGGCGACCGCATCGATGCGCCGGCGCGCCGCGCCGTCGCGAGCGTGATCGAGGACTATCGCCGCGCCCGCGTTCCGCTGCTCGTTCCTCTCGCGATCGTGCGCCATTACGCCGATGTGTGCGGCATCGATTCCCTCGCGCGTCAGACCTATCTCGATCCGCATCCGAAGGAGCTCATGCTTCGCAATCATGTCTGAGCCGTAGCTCACAAAGTGCTTGCTTTGACGATGGCGAAGTTATTATTGGGTGGCCGCCTGGGGGAAGGCGTTTTTCGACTGTCGCCACCGCGCAAGGACCTCGATCCTTCCTTCGCACGCACGAGAAGTGTGCTGCGGGTGGTGGCCCCGAGCTTTCACGACAATTCGTTTCCGGACCGGTAACTCCCCCCTTACCGGACTGGAGCCGGGGAGGTCCTTTCGGGGACCTCCCCGCGCACGATTCTTCGCCGTTGCAGCACCTGTCTCCGCGAAATGGGACTTTGCCCTGGCATGACACCCGACGCCGCTTGCGAACTCGTGGTGATGGCGACAGCCTCGACCCGCACCGATGTATAGATTCCTTCCCGCTCCCGTTCTCGGCGCCCTGACCCTGGCGGCCATCGTCCTCAACACGATCCTGATATCCATTCCCTATTTCAGCGTCGCGATCGTGAAGTTCGTCGTGCCGGTTGCCGCATGGCGGCATTTCTGGACGGTGCCGCTGGTATGGGTGGCCGAGCTGTGGATTCGCATCAACAATCTCATCCTGGATGCGACGCAGCCGACGCAGTGGGATTTTCGCGGCCTGGACGATCCGCGGCTGTCGCGCAAGGGCCGCTATCTGGTCACCAGCAATCACCAGACCTGGGCCGACATTCTGGTGCTGCAGCGCCTGCTCATCGACCACGTTCCGTTTCTGCGCTTCTTCATCAAGCAGGAACTGATCTGGGTCCCGATCCTGGGGCTGGCATGGTGGGCGGCCGACATGCCGTTCATGAAGCGATACTCCAAGGCCAAGCTGGCCAGGCATCCAGAGCTTGCCGGAAAGGACCTCGAGACCACGCGCAAGGCGTGCGAGCACTTCCGCCGCGGGCCGATCTCGATCATGAACTTCATCGAGGGCACGCGCTTCACACGCCAGAAGCACGACGGCCAGGAGTCGCCGTACGTGCATCTGCTCAAGCCCAAGGCCGGCGGCGTGGCGGCGGTCCTGGACGCTCTCTCGGGCGACCTCGGCACCCTGGTCAACGTGACCATCGTCTATCCGGGCGCGCGGCCGAACCTGTGGGACTTCGTGTGCGGCAGGGTTTCCAGGGTGATCTGTGAAACGACCGTCGAGGACATCCCCGCCGATCTCCACGGCCGCGACTACACCGCCGACGACATCCACCGCGAGCGCATGCAGATCTGGATCCGCGAGCTGTGGGCCCGCAAGGACCAGCGCTTCACGCAGCTCGAAGCCGAGTCTGCGGGTTCCCGACCGTCCTCGCGCCGCCAGCGCCGCGCCGCCTGAGCCCGCGTTCCGTTCGACGCCGGTCTCGGCTACAGGCGAGGGCCATGCGACTTTGCCTACGCCGCGCCGGCGCATCGTCCGCCCTCCTTCTCCTCCTGCCGTTGACGCTGCCCATGGCCGTGCTGGCGCAAGTGGAATCGCCGGTCGCCCCCGACACCGGGCGGCAGGCGGCCAAGGAAGCGCACGTCGAGATGCGTCCGAAATGGGAGCTCGGCGTCGGCAGCGTCTTCTACACGCAGCCCGACTACATCGGCTCGGACGAGTATCGCTTCCGCATCATCCCGTTTCCGTGGATCGTCTACCGCGGCGACCGTTTCCGGGCCGACCGCGAGTCGATCCAGACGAAGATCTTCGGCACCGACCGCATCCGCTTCGACATCTCCACCAGCGGCCAGATCGCGGTCGACAGCGACGACAACGACCGCCGCCATGGGATGCCCGACCTGGACTGGATGTTCCAGATCGGCCCGTCGCTGACGATCCATCTCCTGCGCAGCGACGACGGCAACTCGGCGCTCGAGATCGACATCCCGCTGCGCCCCGCCTTCGCCATCGCCTTCGACCACTTCAAGTATGAAGGGCTCGTGGCCAGCCCGCAGATCGAGTACAAGCTCAGCCGCGGCCCCTACCAGTTCACCGGCCAGGCCGGGCTGGAATTCCAGGACAGCGAGTACAACGACTTCTTCTACGGCGTCGATCACCGCTTCGTGACGCCCGACCGGCGCCAGTACGACGGCAAGACCGGCTACGGCGGCGTGCGCGTGGCTGCCGGCGTGGCCCGCTACTTCTTCGACCGCTTCTACGTCGGCGTCTTCACGCGCTACTACAACCTGGAAGGGGCGGCCTTCGAGAACAGCCCGCTGACCGGATCCACGCACGCGTTCGTCGGCGGCGTCGCCCTCGGCGTGGTGCTGACGAAATCGGACGAGATGGTGCCGGTGACGGCGGCCGAGCCCAAGACCAAGGAGCTCGGCAGCCCCGGCACACTGATGCCGGCGCACGACGACACCCTGAGCGAGCCTCCACCCCAGCAATGACGCGCACGGTCCAGCCTTGCCGCCTCTCCGCGCTCGGCATGGTGAGCGCGCTCGGCACGGGTCCGGCCGAAACCTGGCCGCGCCTGATCGCCGGCGACACGTCGCGGCTGGTGCGGCGCGCCGATCTGGTCCCGGAGCAGGAGCTCATCATCGGCATGTGCGCGGAGCCGCTGCCGCCGGTGCCCGAGGGCCTGCGCGAGTTCGACTGCCGCAACAACCGGCTGCTGCTGGCCGCGCTCGACCAGATCGTGCAGCCCATCGTCGGCGCCATTGCCAGGTATGGCCGCGCGCGCGTCGCCGTCGTGGCCGGCACCAGCACCGCCGGCGTAGCCGATGCCGAAGAAGCCATCCGTCACCAGGTTCGCACGGGCAACCTTCCGGAGCGCTTCCGTTACGCGCAGCTCGAGTTCGGCGGCACCTCCGACTTCATCGCGGCCTACCTCGGCACCACCGGTCCGGCCTACACGCTCTCCACCGCATGCTCCTCGGGCGCACGCGCACTTGCCTCGGCGCGCTCGCTGCTGGCGATGGGAATGGCGGATGCGGTCGTGTGCGGCGCCGCCGACACGCTCTGCGGCGTCACCGCCAACGGCTTCAGCTCCCTCGGCGTCGTCGCGCCCGAGCTGACCAACCCCTGCAGCGCCAATCGCCGCGGCCTGACGCTCGGAGAAGCCGCGGCGTTCTTCCTGGTGACGCGCGAGGAGGGCGGCGTGCAGTTGAGCGGCGTCGGCGAATCGAGCGAAGCCCACCACATGTCGTCGCCCGATCCGGAAGGGTCCGGCGCGCGTGCGGCCATGCAAGCCGCTCTGGCCGACGCCGGAGTGTCGGCCGCCGACATTGCCTACCTGAACCTGCACGGCACCGGCACCTCCATCAATGATGCGATGGAATCGCGCGCCGTCTCCGAGGTGCTCGGGCCTTCGGTCCCGGTCAGCTCCACCAAGTCGCTGGTCGGGCACACGCTCGGTGCCGCCGGCGCCATCGAAGCCGCGTTCTGCTGGCAGGTGCTGGATGCGTTCGACGGGGGCGAGCTGGCGCTGCCGCCGCATCGCTGGGACGGCGTGCCCGATCCGGACCTTCCCGCTCTCGATCTGGTCGAGCCGGGCCGGCGCGTGGCCGCCGGCAAGGTCGCGCGCGTGATGACCAACTCCTTCGGCTTCGGCGGCAACAACTGTACGCTCATCCTGGAGCGGCGCGTGGCGTAGATCGGCTCTTCGGGAGCCGGGCGGCAAGGAAGGGGCGGCAAAACATTGGTCGAATTGGTCCTTCAGCATTGGGCGGCGTGGGCGCCGGGGCTGTCCAGCCGCCAGCAGTGGGCGCAGTGGGCGCAGTCGCCGCACCCGCTGACGAGCAAGGAGGTTGCCGACGCCGCCTTCCTTCCGGCCATGCTGCGACGTCGCTGCACTCCGCTCTCGCGCGCGATGCTGGCGGCTGCGTACGGCTGCGCCGAAGCCGTCGATCTCTCCACCGTGCGCAGCGTGTTCGCCTCGCGCCACGGCAGCATCAACGAGTCGGTCCCGCTGTTCCACAACATCGCGCACGGCGAGCGCATGTCGCCGTCCCGCTTCACGCACACCGTGCACAATGCACAGTCGGGCCTGTTCTCCATCGCCGCCGGCAATCGCATGGCTTCCAGCGCGATGTCGGCCCGCGCCGAGACCTTCGCGTGCGGCTTCCTCGAGGCCGCCACGCACCTGCACCGCGAGCCGGCGCGGCCGGTGCTGCTCGTCGTCGGTGACGTGGCGCTGTCGGAGACGTTCGCGCCGCTGGTCGAGGAGCCGGACGCGGCCTATGCGGTGGCGGTGCTGCTGGCCAGCAGTGGCGAGGGCACGGCGCTGAAGTTCGACGTGCGCGGCGAGGACGAAGCGCCGCCGCCGCTGCGGCCCGTGGCCGAGGCCGATGCCGTCGCGCGCGGCTGGCCCGATGCCGCCGAGTTCGTGCGCTGGCTGCATGGCAGCGACGCCGAGCTGGTGCTGCGCGGCAGCGGCCGCAGCTGGCGCTGGCGCCGGTAGCATGTCCGACCGACATCCGCGCGACCGACTGCAGCGTCAGCTGACTCTGTCCGATGCGACGCTGCTGGTGGTCTCCTCCGTCATCGGCGTGGGCATCTTCCTTACGCCAGGCGCCGTGGCCGATGCGCTGCCTCATCCCGCCGCGTTCCTGCTCGCGTGGCTGGTCGGCGGCCTGCTCTCGCTCAGCGGCGCGCTGGCCAATGCCGAGCTCGGAGCCATGTACCCGCATGCCGGCGGCAACTACGTCTATCTTCGCGAGGCGTGGCATCCGGCCGCCGGCTTCGTCGCCGGATGGCTTTCTTTTTTCGTCATCTATGCCGGGACCATCGCCACTCTGGCCGTCGGCTTCGCCGAAGGAATGGCCAACTTCGTCGTGCTCGACGAGACTGGTCGCACGGCGGTAGCCGTGGCGATGACGGCGGCCGCCAGCGCCGTCAACTACCGCGGCGTCAGGCTCGGTGCGACGGTCAACAACGTCACTGCGGTCGCCAAGATCGCCGCGCTGCTGGCGCTGGCGGTCGTGGGGCCTGCTCTCGGCGGCGGCGACGCCGACAATCTCGCGCTGGTGCCGCCCGGCGACGCGAGGGTGTCGCTGGCATCGTTCGGCCTGGCGCTGTCACCGGTGCTCTTCAGCTATCTCGGCTGGAACGCCTCGGTGTTCGTGGCCAGCGAGATTCGCACGCCGGCGCGCAACGTCCCGCGATCGCTGTTCCTCGGGCTCGGCATCTGCATCGGCATCTATCTGCTCGTCAACGTCGCCTATCTGTACGCGCTGCCGATCGAGCAGATGCGAGGGCTGGTGCGATCGGGCGAGGCGGCGGCGCGCGTGCTCTTCGGGGAGGCCGGGGCGGCAATGACGTCGGCCCTCATCCTCGCCTCCATCCTGAGCTGTCTCAATGCGACGATCCTGGTCGGCCCTCGCATCGTCTACGCGATGGCGCTCGACGGCCTGCTGCCCTCGGCCATGTCGCGCGTCCACCCGCGCTATGCCACGCCGCACGTGGCGGTGCTGGCGCAGGCGATCACGGCTATCGTGCTCATCGTCCTGCTTCGCCGCTTCCCCAGCGTTCTCGATTACACCACCTTTGCCATCGTGCTGGCGACGATGGCCGATACGGCGGCGCTGTATGCGCTGCGCAGGAAGCAGCCGCATCACGCGCGGCCCTATCGCGCGTGGGGCTATCCGGTGCTGCCGGCGCTGTATCTGCTCGCCAACGCAGCGGTTGCGGGCGTGATGCTGTGGGGACGGCCGCTCGAGTGCCTGTCGGCACTGGCCGTGGCGTCGACCGCCGTGCCGGCCTACCTGCTCATGCGGCGCCGCAGTGCGCGAGCCTGATCGGCGCGAGTGCATCGACGTCTTCCGGCGAGTCGTGCGTCGAGACGGCCCTCCAGGCATCACCGCACGTTCCGCGCAGCGGCGGCTGCGCCGCGAGCGCATGCGCGGCCGATCGCCTCGCTTCTGCGCGCATGAGCCACGCCTTCGTTCCACAGATGCGGCAGGCGGTGCTCGATCACCGGCAATTCTCGCGCTAGCTATACGGTATGCGCTTTCACGTCTCTCCCCTCCTGCTTCCGATCCCTTCGGCTTTCCTGGCGCTCCTGCTACTGGCCCTCGCGCCCGTCGCCAACGCGCAGCTGCCGGCCACGCATGCGCAGTCGGCGCCGTGCGGCGGCCCGTTCGATGCGTGGCTCGCCGAGTTCCGTGACGAAGCGATCGCCAAGGGAATCAGCTCGCAGACGCTGTCGAAGGCTGCGCCGCTGATGAAGGTCGACCCGGCCGTGCTGGCCAAGGATCGCGGTCAGCAGGTCTTCGCGCAGACGTTCGTCGAGTTCGCCGGGCGCATGGCCGAAGGCTACCGGCTGCCGCAAGGAAAGGAGCGCATCCGCAAGAACGCCGACACGTTCGAGCGCATCGAGCGCCAGTTCGGCGTGCCTGCCGCGGTGATCGTCGCGTTCTGGGCGCTGGAGACGGACTTTGGCGCCAACATGGGCGATGTGCCGACCATTCGCGCGCTGACGACGCTCGCACACGACTGCCGCCGGCCCCAGCTGTTTCGCGAGCAGCTGCTGGCTGCGCTGCGCATCCTGCAGAACGGGGATCTGACGCTCGAGCAGATGAAGGGGCCGTTTGCCGGCGAGCTCGGCCAGCTCCAGTTCCTGCCCACGCACTACTTCGATCATGCCGTCGACTTCGACGGCGACGGCCGCCGAAATCTAATCGGCAGCACGCCCGACGCGCTCGCTTCGGCCGCAAACTACGCCGCCAGCCTGGGCTGGCGGCGCGGCGAGCCATGGCTCGAGGAGGTGCGAGTGCCTGCGGATCTGCCGTGGGAAGAGAGTGGTCTGGACATCGAGCATCCGCGTTCGAGATGGTCGGGCTGGGGCGTGACGCGCGCCGACGGCGGCCGGCTGCCATCCGATGGCCTGCCGGCTTCGCTGCTGCTGCCGATGGGCCGCCACGGCCCGGCGTTCCTGGCCTACCCGAACTTCCGCATCTACCTTCAGTGGAACCAGTCACTCGTGTACGCGACCACTGCCGCCTACCTTGCCACACGCATTGCGCGCGCACCGCGCATGGACACGTCCCGGAAGGTCCCGTCACTGAGCGTCGATCAAATGCGTGCGCTGCAGCAGGAGCTGAAGCGGCGTGGCTACGACGTGGGCAAGATCGACGGCGTGCTCGGTGCGCAGACGCGCATCGCGGTGCGCGACGTCCAGAAGAAGCTCGGCATGCCCGCCGACGCCTACCCTACCACCGAGCTGTTCCAGCGGCTGCGTAGCGAGTGAGAGCCTGCGCTGCGCATCAGTGGATGCGCAGCGCAGGCTCCCCGGCTGTCCCCGTGCGTCCCCTCGGTCAGTCGTCCCAATCGCGGTCGTAGCGATCGTGGTCGCGATACCGGCGCTGCTCGCTACGGTGCCAGCCGCCGTGATCGCGATCGCGTCGCCAGTGATGGGAGTAGGGGCTTCGGTAATAGTGCGTCCGGCGGACCGCGCGTGCCGGAGCGACGTGGTAGACGCCGACCCGGCCGGAGTAGCCGTAGCTGGGATAATACGGATCGTGAACCACGCAGGCAGACACCGCCGTGGATGCGACTAGCGCGGCGATGCCGACGAGAAGGGGTCGCGCTCGCTTCATGGTCATTTGCTCACCTCCCGGGTCGGGTGGTGACGATTTGCCACCTTCCCGGCTGCCGTCTGTGCCTTGGACCCGCCGCCTTCCAGCGATGTTCATGGATGCTGGAACATTGGGCGAGACTGAGTGGCCGGCGGGCGCCGGCGGCGATGGAGGAGCGTGCGCCAATTGCTCAATGCGCCAATAAGGGAAACTTCACGCAGGGCCCTGCCGTCATGTCGCCGGAGGTCCGCGGGCCTGCATCGATGCGTCCGGCGAAGGACCGTAAACCTTTGTATATCAACAGGCTAGGGCTTGCCCGCCACGGACGCTGCGTCGTCCGGATTTTTTTTCATCCGGAACAGTAAATCTCTGGCGCTGCGTCCGCAGCCGGGTACACTACGCGCATGGAAGGTCGCGCATCGCGCGGCCGTCGAGCAGGGAGCAGGCGCCCACGCGCCGGCTCAGGAACGCCTCGCAGCTGGGACTGACCCAGAGCGAGCGGGCGGTAAGAAGGTACGTCCCACCTGGGCCTGCACGGCCCACCGCCGGAACGGAAATTGAAACGCTGGCCTTGGTCCGGGTGTCTCTTGGGGAAGCAACCGGTGTCGAGAGGGAGCGATGCGAAAGCACGAAGGGACATCACGATACGCACATTCGATTGTTCGGCCGATCTCGCAGGCAGTGGCGATGGCGGGCGCGCTGCTGATCGGCACGGCCTCGGCAGCGGCCGCCGAACCAGGCACGGCGCAGGCCGAGACGCAGGACGTGGCCATCTTGCGTGCGCTGCTCGGCGTTGCGCCGCCGCCGGCGGCCGAGCCTGCGCCGGCAGCCGAGCCAGTGGCGCCGGCTCTTCCCGAGCCGGTCATGGCGCGACTGTCCAAGCTGGCGGCCGCACGTCAGACGTCGGCCGAACAGACGCCGCCAGCCGACGGCCAGACGGCTGCAGAGCAGGCCGCACTGGATTCGAGCCTGGCGCAGGCGCAGGCGACCTCCACGCCGGCCGAGGCCGCGCAGGGCACGTCGACGCCGGCCCCGGCGGCGGCCGACGCAGGCGTCGTCGGCACGCCCGGCTTCCAGCTGTCGCGCGCTCTGGCGGCTGCCAAGAATGCGTCCGACCGGCTGCTGGTCGCGGCTCCGTAGCCGCTTCGCGCAGCGGATCGAGGACCGTTGATCGGAGGGACCGGCGGATTGCGCCGGCCCGTATCCTCGTCACCGAGAGGTGCGGTGAGCTTCGGCGCGGCGGGCAAGCTCCTCGCGCATGAGACGCATGTACGCCATTGAGCGGCGGCCGCGCGCAGTTGCCTGCGGTGGAAACACGCGCGCCAGCAATCGATCCAGCGGGCCGCTTCCATAGTAGCGGAACCACGCCTTGCGCCACACGAACTCGAGCGCCACGAACGCTGCCAGCACGCTCCAGAAGATCCATCCGCACCAGGCCTGCCAGGCCTGCTTCCACCCGATGAGCGCCAGCGCGGCGCTGACCGCGGCGCTGATGCCGAAGAGCCACGCCCAAACGACCGTCAGCTTGCGGCAGTAGGGACGGATGAAATCCGGCGCCAGCGGATGCCAGACGCGCGCCGTCCGCTCGATCAGCGATTCCTCCCCTTGCAGGCTGGCCATCATCAGGCGGGCAACGGCGGCATGCACGAGCGCAGGCAGCAGCTGGATCGCCAGCTCGCTGCCGGTCAGCACCGCGATGGCGAGAATTGCCAGCAGCGTGGCGCGCTCATTGGCTGACAGGGAGGCGGTCGCCGGCGCGCCGCGCATCGTGATCGCCGCGACCATCGCCGGCACCAGCATCACCAGTGCGAAGCCGCGCACGCCGAGGCTGTTCAGCGCCCGCCCGCCGGCAACCGAGCTCAGCACGACCATGCCCATCACGGCCAGCAGCCCGATGCCCTGCGCCGGCGTCACGTCGGCCGGCGGCGCGAACATCTGCCGCGCCGTCAGCGGAACGTCGCGGCCGTGGTGCTCGGCGATGTATCGGGCGTGACGGTCGAGCACCTCGCGCCGCGCGTCGTCGATCTCGAAGCGGTCGCCGTCGGGCCCTGCATCGGACGGAACGTCCTCGCCTGCGCGGGCGGCCGCCGATGCGTGGGTGCCGGCGCGATCGCCGTTGCCGCGAGCTTCTGCACGCGGCGCATCGCTGCTGGCGCCATTGCCGCGATCGGAGCTCGAAGCGCTCACGCTCGCCGTACGCTCACAGCATCGGCTGATCGCCGACGAACGCCGTCAGCGGCAGCGGCTGCATGGGCCGGGCCGCCTCGTGGCGGCCGAGCAGCTCCAGCGCGCTGCAGCGCACCGTGTTGAAGATCTGCGCCTGCTTCTCCAGCACGCGCTTGCGCGAGCGGGGAAGGCCCACCTCGCTGATGAAGTCGATGTTCTCCAGTCCGTAGGAGAAGTGGCCGAGGTTCTTGGCGAAGAAGCGCCCGTCCCGCCGCAGCGTACGCGCCACCTCGCAGAAGAGCTCGCCGAAGTTGTTGAGCGCGCTCAGGATCAGCGGCTTCATGCGCAGCTGGCGCTTGAGCCACATCCGGTCGAGGTGCTCGTCGCACATGTACGGCGTCACCCACAGGTTGAAGTAGGAAGCGATGTCGAGGTCCCACTTGACGCGCGACAGCTCGAAGCTGCCCGAGTCGGCATACTGGCCGCGGTACAGCGCCAGCGTCGCCTCGTGCCGAAGCTGCACGAAGTCGTTGTAGAGCATCGTGCGCTCGGCCATCTCCTTGGCCGTGGCGCCGCCCATGTCGCGCGTGATCAGGTCGGTGAGGAAATCGTTCTCGAGCGCGATGAAGTCGGTGCCCGGGCTGTAGAGCGGATCGGCGGAGGTCGCGGCCTCGCCGGTCAGGCCCCAGCGTCCCGTGCTGAAGAACTGGCGCGTGCCATAGGCGATCTGCGTGTAGCTGCCGATGTCGACGGCGGTCGCGCCGCGCAGAAGCGTGCGCACCGCGCCGTGACTGTCCAGGAACGAGCGAAAGCCCTCGATGGTCCGCACCCTCGCGATCTGTTCGGCGCTCAGGCCGACGGCGCCGACGCTGGTGATGCCGCCGCGCAGCGGGATGAACCAGATCCAGTAGCCGGGATACCAGAAGTGCACGGTGGAAAGGCCGCGCACCGAGTGGCGCACGCGCTCGCGAAACGAAGGCGGCCCGTAGCTGTCGATGTCGACGACGTTCTCGAAGCGGCCCCACACCGAGCCGATGCGATGGCCTTCCTCGCGCACCCGCAGGCCCTTGGCGCGCGCGATCAGCTCGGCGCGCCCGCTGGCATCGACGAGCCACCGGGCCGTGTGCTGCTCGGTCCCCGAGCCGCTCTCGACGCTGAAGCGGTGCTCGCCGCCGTCGTCGCGCACGTCGACCGGGCGGGCGACCACGCCGCTTCGCACCTCGATGCCCGCGTCGGCGTTCATGACGGCCAGGTCCTTCTCGATGCGTGCGCGATCGATCTGGAAGGCGGCGTGGAAGGGCAGATTGATCGGCCCGATCTCGCTCAGGCTCTCCAGCGGCGCGTTGCGCTCCTCGTTGTCGAAGAAGTAGCGCAGGCCGTTCTTCGGATAGTGGTGGTCGTACATGTAGCGCAGCAGGCCCTGGCGCCGCACCAGATAGTTGGCACCGATCTCGACGGTGGCCTCTCCGACCTTGAAGCTGGTCTCGGTGGAGCGCTCGAAGACGCCGATGCGCAGGCCCGGCTGCGTGCGCACGAGCTGGCGCGCCAGCATCTGCCCGGCAAAGCCGCCGCCGAGGATGGCAACGTCCCACTTCATCGCTTCGCCACGTCCCGCTTCACAGCATGCCGCCATTGACCGAGATGACCTGGCCGGTGATGTAGGAGGCGCCTTCGGAGAACAGGAATGCGACCGTCGCGGCGACTTCTTCGGGCCGCCCGAGGCGCTTCATCGGGATCATCCTGGTGATCTCTTCGACCGGCGCGCCGGCGATCATGTCGGTGTCGATCAGGCCGGGCGCGACGCAGTTGACCGTGATCGCGCGCTTGGCCAGCTCCTGCGCCACGGATTTGGCAGCGGCGATCACGCCGGCCTTGGAGGCGGCGTAGTTGGCCTGCCCGCGGTTGCCGGCGATGCCGGCGATGGAGGAGATGGCGACGATGCGTCCTCCGCGGCGTGCGCGCACCATGGGCATGACCAGAGGCTGCACGAGATTGTAGAAGCCGTCCAGGTTGGTGCGCAGCACGCTGTCCCATGCCTCCGGCTTCATCGCCGGCAGCGGCGCGTCCGCGTGAATGCCGGCATTGGCCACGACGCCCCAGAAGGGTCCCGCCTCGGCCAGCTCGGCCGCCAGCGCTGCGCCCGTGGCCTCGCGATCGGCCACGTCGAAGCGCAGGAGGCGAGGCGCGCTGCCGGTCGCGCTCTCGATCGCGGCGGCGGTGGCGGCGGCGGCGTCGACGCCGGAGCGGAAGTGCACGACGACGTCGAAGCCGTCGCGCGCGAGCGCCAGCGCGATGGCCGCGCCGATTCCGCCGCTGGCTCCGGTCACCAGCACTCGCCGTCTGGAGCTAGTCTGCATCGTCCCGTTCCTGCCGGCGGAAGTCGCTGGTGAGCGCCTCGAAGCTGTCCACCAGATAAACGTTGAGGATGCCCGACACCAGCACGCTGTCGCCGTCGCGGGCGAGCAGACTGCAGTCGAAGGCCATCATCTGCGCGTTGCCGCGCAGGTGCCGCGCCCTTGCCTCCAGCACCGTGCCCGCTTCGAAGCGATCGACGGCGAACGCGAGCCGGCGCGACCCGAGGAACAATCCGGGCCGTGGCGGCCGCGCGGCGGCGCGGTCGAGGAGGCCGCCGTGCGCCGCCACCGTCTGGGCCATGTACTCCAACCCGATCCATGCCGGTACCGAGCCGTCGGCGCGCGCGAACAGAGTGCTGTCGTCCACGCGCACCAGGCAGCGTGTCTCGCGCTCGTCGTGCCGCAGCACGCGGTGGAGGAGGATGGCCGGGCCGCGGTGCGGGAGCAGCTCGGCCACGGGCGGATACCGGCCTTCAGGCATCGTCGCCGACGCCCGATCGCCGCTGGTGCCCGGCCTTGTCGCCCTGCCAGTAGTCGAAGAAGTTGAACCACTGATACGGCGCTCGGAAACAGCTCCTCTCGAGCTCGGCCACGTACGCTTCCAGCAGCTGGCGCGCGCGCAGCGCGCGGCCGCGGCGAGGGTAGGAGCCGTCGCCGAGCAGGCGCGCGGAAGACTCGTACGTCGCATCGTCGAGCCGCAGGCACTGCGTGAAGATCAGTGGACAGCCGAGCAGCGTGGCCAGCAGGAACGGCGTCAGCGAGAACATCGCCGGCCGTCCGAGAAACGAGATCTCCACCGGGCGGTCGCGGCCGCCCGGATGGATGCGGTCACCGAGGATGCCGACGAACTCGCCGCGATCGATGCACTCCTTGATGACGAACGCCGTGCGCATCGATCCTGGCTCGACCTCGAGCACGCGCACGCGGCTGGTCGGATCGAGCTGCTCGAAGAACGTGTTGATGCGCGCCGCATGCCGCGTGAACATCAGCACGTTGACGGTCATCGTGTACTTGTCGGCGAGCAGCCGCATCATGTCGAAGCTGCCCAGGTGCGCGCCCATCAGGATGGCGCCGCGGCCGGAGGCCGCATGATCGAACAGTATTTCGCTGCCGTCGTGCGTGAAGCGGATCTGACCGAGGCCGCCTCCCCACGCCACCATGCGGTCGAAGATGTTGATCGAGAACTCGTGGATGTGCCGGAACGTCATCGCCAGCCCGGGCTCGCGGCCGAGAGCGGCGCGTCCCTGGGGCGTCTGCCACAGCGTGGCCAGGTATCCGCGCGAGGCTCGGCGCGCGGTTCCGGCGAACAGCGTGAAGTAGAACGCGACCGGATAGAGCACCCACAGGCACGCGCGCCTGCCCAGCCCGCGATAGATCGCGTTCATGATGCGCAGCCACGCCAGCGACCCACGCTCGGGAATGCGTCCCCAGCCGCCGCCCTTGACCGGCGCCGGCGCGGGCTCGACGGCGTCGCCGGCGGCGGCAATGCCCGCCGCCAGCTCGTCGTGCTCGTGCGCCTCGGGCGTTCTCATCGTTCCTGCGACACGCCGGCGGCGAGCTCGCCCCTGTCCTGCTGCATCAGCCGTCTTGCGCGCCGCCGCGCCGCGATGATGCCCGGCGCCGCCAGCGGCAGCTCGGCCAGCAGGCGCGCGTACGTTCCGGCAAGCCGGAGATTGTCCCTGACCATGTCGAAGTGCGAGACGCCGTCGGTGGGGTACGAGACGCGTGTGGGCACCGTCAGGATGGGCGCGCCCGACCAGTACATGCGCACCGCGAACTCGGGGTCGAAGCTCATGCGGTCGCCGGTGTGCCACCGCTCGATGACGGCGAGCGCCGTCGCCAGCGGCAGGGCGCGGTAGCCGCAGAGCGGATCGACGATGGCGCGCGACGCGCACGCTGCCCAGACCAGGCCGCGCGACAGCTGCCGTCCCCACAGCCGGCTGCGCGGAACGTCGTCGCCGAACACCGGCACGCCCATCACGAACGCGTGAGGGTGCCTGCGGATGAGCTCGAGGAAGCGCGGGATGTCGTCGGTGTCGTGCTGGCCGTCGGCGTCGAGCTCGATGCTGTGGCTGAAGCCGGCCTGCCGCGCGGCGCGGTAGCCGGTGCGCTTGGCGGCGCCCTGCCCGCCGTTGACGTCGCGCAGCACCAGGCGCAGCCACGGATGAAGTCTCGCCTGCTCGTGCAGGACCTCGCGGGCCGCATCGTCGCTGCCGTCGTCGACGACGATGCACGGCAGGCCGTGCTTCTGCAGGCGCGCAAGGAGCGGCCCGATGGCGCGCGCATGATCGTAGTGCGGAATCAGCAGGCAGACGTTCACACGCGCGCCTCCGCCGCAGCCGCCAGGACGACGCGACCGCTCGAGAACGTGCGCGCACCGTCGGCAAGCGTGAAATCCGCGCGCGCCGACGCAGCATCGAGCACGAGGCGCAGCGTGAACGTCTGCGCCGGTCGCAGCACGTCCTTGAACTTGACCGCTTCCATGCGCGCCACCGCCGGCATGCTCCCGAGCAGGTCGGCCAGCGCGCGCATCGCCCATTCGATCTGCACCACTCCCTGCACCAGCGGGAACGCCTCGTAGTGGCCTTCGAGGAAGGCCAGATCGCGCGGCACGACCAGCTCGCGCTCGAGCGCGGTCTCATCGCGTTTCTCGGACAGCACGACCGGCGCCAGCACCTGCGGCGCCGCCGCCGTCAGCTCGGCCTGCACCGCCGCGGCGGCGAGCTTGCCGCGTTCGTCGAACGGAAGGCGCTCGGCGAAGCGCCAGCGTCGCGGCAGCGCCAGGCGGTCCCACGTTCGTGCCAGGTGCTCGGCCAGCTCGCCCTGCGCAAGGCGGCGGCCGTTCTGCGCGAGCGCGAGCCGGCCCTGGCGCGACAACACGACCAGCGCTCCGATACGCAGGCCGGTCTTGTCGCCGTAGGTGGCCGCCGCCGCGCTCTCGACCCACGGATGCTGCCGCAAGTCCTCCTCGAGCGCCGGCAGCGAGAATGTCTTCTCGCCGATCTTGGCAACGCGATCGGTGCGCCCCGCTAGACGAAATCCTCCCGCGACCAGCTCGGCGCGGTCGCCCATCGTGAACGTGCACGCAGTGACGTCTTCGCCTTCGGGCGCGGTGACGAATGGGGACTCGACGACCAGTTGCGACTTCGAGTCCAGATGCACGCGCACCGCCGGCATCGTCTGCCACGGCGGCTGCGGTTGCGCCGAGCAGGTGCGGCGGTACGCGACGCCGCCGGTTTCGGTGGACCCGAAGATCTCGATGGGTGCCTGGCCGAGCACGGCCTCGAGTGCGCGCGCCGTGGCTTCCTCCAGCGGGCCGCCCGAGGAGAAGACGGCAGCGATGGACGCGGCCGCTGCAGGAAGACGCGGACACGCCACGAGGTGCCGCAGATGAGCGGGCGTCGACACCAGCGCCACACGGCGGCCGGTTGCCGCCGCCTGCTGCAGCAGCTCGTCCGGCAGCAGCAGGCTCGTGCGAAGGAATGGCCGGCCGTATGCCAGCGGCCACAGCACCCGGAACAGCAGGCCGTAGAGATGGCGGGGCGAGGCCGTCGCCAGCACGGGCGACGCGGGATCGAGTGCGGCTGGTGCGGCCAGCTCGCGCTCGAGCGTGACGACCTCGTCCTCGAGATGCCGCAGGGACTTGATGACGCGCTTGCCGGCGCCGCTGGTTCCCGAGGTGAACAGCTCCACCAGCGGAGCGTCGCGGTCGAGGCTCGCAACGCCACCTCCGCCATCGCGCACCTCGCATCGTGCGGGCTCGAGCGGATCGACGACCTCGGTGCCCGCGACGCTGCCGCGCCGCTCGCTGGAAAGCACGACCGCGCAGTCGGCCGCGAGGCCGCCGATCGTTCCCGGCTGCAGGTTGGGAGGAAGAGCGGCGCGCGCGCCGGCGATTCCTGCCGCGATCACCGTCACCGCCACGCGGTAACCGTCCTCGCTGTCGACGAGCCAGCGCGCGTCGCGCCGACCGCCGAGCCTGCGTGCCAGTGCGGTCGCATCCGCGGCCAGATCGGCGAGCGTGCGAGAGCCTTCGGCGCCGAACGCCACCGGCGTGGCGGCATCGCCTGAGCGGACGAGCAGCTCCGAGAGCGGCCGGCTCACGCGGCCGACGCGCCTCCGAGGCGTTTTTCGAGGGCGTCCAGCACGTCGCCGACGGTTGTCATGGCGGCGATCTCCTCGTCGCTGAGCACCACGCCGAACTGCGCTTCGACGCGCACCGCGATGCTGACCCCGTCGATGCTGTCCAGATCCAGGTCCTCGACCAGGCGCGCCTGCGGCGTGATGGACTGCGCTTCCAGCTCGAATTCCGAAACCAGGATCTCGGTCAGGCGTGCGAGGAGCTCGTTGCGTGTCACGGCTATCGCGTGCGCTCCGCGGTGACGAAATCGGCCAGGCTTGAAACCGACGCGAAGATCTTCTCGTTGCGCTCGGGATCATCCGTCACGAGCACGCCGTACTTCTCCTCCAGCCCCATCGCCAGCTCGAGCGCGTCGATGGAATCGAGGCCGAGGCCTTCGATGAACAGCGGCGCATCGGTCTCGATCTCCTCGGGACGGACGTCTTCCAGAGCCAGGACCTCCACGATCAGCTCTTTGATTTCCTGGTGGAGTTGCTCACGCGTCTGCAAGGTCGGGCTCCTGAAGATAGATCTGCCGAAGGTCATGGGTCAGGCGGCGGGCCTGCAGGGGAAGGCCCTCGCCGCTGTTCGAGTAGTCTTTCGGGTCGATGCGTCTGGCCACGCGCAAGGTGAAGCAGGAAGGGCCCTCGGGAACATCATGCCACTTGCGTGCGCTGCCGAGGAAGCGAGGTCTGCACTGGATCGTCACCGCCACGATCGGCATGCCGCTGGCCAGCGCGATGTACGCGGCGCCGCGATGGTACTTGCCGACCGGCTCGTCGCCGGCGCCAGGGTGGCGCGGCCACGGCGAGCGCGTGCCTTCGGGGAAGACGAGCAGGCTGCGGCCGCGGGCAAGACGCTCGGTACAGTCGTCGACCATCGCTCGCCCGCTGTCGTTGGGCAGATAACCGGCGACCTCGATGGCGCGCGCCAGGAACGGACTGTGGGCGGTCCATCCGGCGTTGACGATGCAGTCCATCTGTTCGAGCAGGCTTCCCATCAGAACCACGTCGATCAGCGTCGGGTGATTGGCCACCACCACGCAGGGTCCGTGCCTCCGCAGCTCGGCCGCCGCGCCGGCCGCATCCACGCGGATCAGGCCGATGGCCTGCCAGAGCCGGACCGACGCGCGAAAGGCGCGGTGGATCACGCGCTGGACGGCCAGCTCCGACTCCTCTCGCGAGCGCGCCCGCCGTCGCAGCACCGGCGCGGCCACGAAGGCCACCGCCAGTGCCGTCAGGCCGAACTGCACGAACGCCGCGCCGAGCCGGACCTGACGCCACCTGCGCCGCGCACGCCATCCCAGGCTCGCTCGAAAGTCGCCTTGCTGGCCCTGGCCGTGGGAGGCGAGGGCACCGGGCCGTGGGGATGGTTGCCGCGACGAGAGGGCGTCCGTTTCGGGCTCGCCGGCCGCTCGCGTACGCGTGGATACGAGGGCCAAGCCGCTGACTCCTGTCTGCGTGGATACCTCATACCGGCGTCTAAGCGAAAGCAGCGACAGCGGAATTTTCCCGGCGCCGGGCGCGGCTGGCGCCCAGGACGACGGGGAGGCGCCCGCGCGCCAGATGGGACTTTCCGCGACCGCCTCCGGCTGGTCGCTCGTGCACGCGGACTCGATTCCGATGGGTCTCTGCCCTATGAGTGGCGATCCATGACGCCTCCGTCCCGCCCAGCGGTCGCTGCACGCCGCAGCGAAGAGCCGCGCATCGTCTTCGGCTCCGCCGGCATCGGCGTCGACGACGTCGTCGCGCTCGCGCATGGGCTGGCGGTGCCGGCGTTGAGCGCCGATCCGCAGTGGCGAGCGCGCATCCAGTCGGGCCGCGACGTCCTGGCACGCGCGCTGGCCGAAGGCCGCACCGTCTACGGTGTCTCGACGGGCGTGGGAGCCTCGGTCGACACCGACATCCCGTCGCGGTTTCAGAGCGATCTGCCGCACAACCTCTTTCGCATGCACGGCTGCGGAACCGGCGCCGCGCTGGATCGCGCCGAGACGGCGGCCGTCGTGGCCGCTCGCCTGGCCTCGCTCTGCCGCGGCTATTCCGCCGTTCGCCTGCAGGTGCTCGAGCATCTGGCGGCGCTGCTGGCGGCCGGAGTGCTGCCGCGCATTCCCGAGGAAGGGTCGGTCGGCGCCAGCGGCGATCTGACGCCGCTCTCGTACGTAGCGGCTCTGCTCGCCGGCGAGGGCGAAGCCGTCGTCGGCGGCGCGCTCGTCGGCGCACCGCAGGCACTGGCCGCGGCCGGCCTGGAGCCGCTGGTGCTGGAGCCGAAGGAAAGCCTGGCGCTGATGAACGGAACCAGCGTCATGGCCGGCATCGGCGCGCTCGCGCTTTCTCGCGCCGACCGCATCGCGCGCGCTGCGTGCGCCGTCACCGCCATGGTCAGCGCCGCCACCGGCGGCAATCGCGAGCACTTCGACGAGCGCATCCTCGGCCTCAAGCCCCACGCCGGAACGTTGGCGGCCGGCGGCTGGATCCGCAGCATGTTCGGCAAGGGCGACGCCGAGCCGGCGCTGCGCGTGCAGGATCGCTACTCCATCCGCTGCGCGCCGCACGTGATCGGCGTGCTGGCCGACGCCGTCACGCTGACGAAGTCGGTTCTCGACATCGAGATCGGCGGCGTCAACGACAATCCCGTCGTCGACGCGGACGGCGACTGCGTCCTGCACGGCGGCAACTTCTACGGCGGCCACGTCGTGTTCGCGCTCGACGCGCTCAAGGGAGCGATGGCCGGCGTGGCCGATCTGCTCGATCGCCAGCTGGTGCTGCTGTGCCTTCCCGAGACCAGCGGCGGCCTGCCCGCGAACCTCGTCGGCAGAAGCGGTGAGGCGGCGGTGGCGCACCACGGCTTCAAGGCCATGCAGATCACGGCCTCGGCGCTTGCCGCCGAGGCGCTCAAGACGAGCCTGCCTGCCGCCGTGTTCAGCCGCAGCACCGAGTCGCACAACCAGGACAAGGTCAGCATGGGGACGATCGCCGCGCGCGAGGCGCGGCGACTTGCCGAGCTGGGCGAGACGGTCGTGGCGATCGTGCTGCTCGGTGCCTGCCAGGCCGTCGACCTTCGGCTGGAGGAAGGCGGCCGCATCCCGGAGCCGCTGATGCGCCTTCACGAAGCGGTGCGCGAGCGCGTGCCGGCGCTGGCGGGCGATCGCCGTCAGGATCGGGACATCGCCGAGGTGCTCGAGCTGCTGCGCGCCGACGCGCTGCCGCTTCCGCCCTCCTCGTACCTGCGAGCACCCGCGGCGCCCGGTCACGCACCGTCGGCATGAGCGAGCGCCTCCACGAAACGTGCGTGGAGCTGGAGGTGCCGTTTCACGACGTCGACCCGCTCGGCATCGTCTGGCACGGGCACTACTACAAGTACCTGGAGATCGCGCGCACCCGCCTGCTGCGGTCGCGCGGCCTCGATGCCGGCGACGTCATCGGCCCGCGCTTCCGTTTTCTCGTCGTCGAGACGCGCTGTCGCTACGCCTGGCCGCTGCGCTACGGGGACCAGCTGCGCGTGTCGGCGTGGTTCGGCGATCTTCGCCACCGCATCCGCATCGCCTACGAAGTCACCAACCTGACGGCGTCGCGGCGCTCGGCGCGGGCTCATACGATTTTGGCGACGACGGATCTGGAAGGGCGCCTGCTGCTGGAGACTCCCGATCGCATCGTTCGGCGCATCCATGGACAGGCCGAATAGGCACCGCCGCAACGGCCTGCCCCGTGCGCCGCTGTGCCTGCACGCAAGCCGGCTGCTCGCGCGTGCAAGCACGCCGCTGCGCGTCGTCGCATTGGCGATCCTCCTCTCGGCCGCGCCTGCGGCGATGCTTGCCGCCGGCGCCGAGCAGGCGCAGACGCTGTCGGCGCTCATGGAAGGCATGCGGTCGACCACCGGCGTGGTGGCGCAGTTCGAGGAGACCAAGCACCTGGCGCTGCTGTCGCAGCCGCTGGTGGCCAGGGGCACGGTCTACTTCGTTCCGCCCGATCGGCTGGTGCGCGAGGTGAGCAGCCCCGGACGCTCGCGGCTGGTCGTCGATGGCGACAAGGTCGTCTTCGAGGACGAGACCGGGCGCAATGCCATGAACCTGTCGGGCAGCCCGATGGCCCGGCAGATGATCGACAGCTTCGTGGTGCTGTTCAACGGCGACGAGAAGCGCCTGCACGAGCTCTACGACGTGCAGTTCTCGGCGGACGCCGGAACCTGGAAGCTGCGTCTGGTGCCGCGCTCGATGCCGCTCAGCCGCATGGTCGCGTCCTTCGAGATGACGGGCCGCCAGGCGCGCATCGATCGCATGGAGATGGCCGAGCCCGACGGCGACCGCACGACCACTGTGTTCGGCACCACCGACTCGTCGCATCGCTTCACTGCGGAGGAGCTGAAGAAGCTGTTCGGGGAAGATCCCGCATCGTGATCCTGCTCATCCGCGCCAGCTTCCTCGCGTTCCTGGCCGCGCTGGCGCTGTTCTGCGCTCGGAACCTCGATTTCAAGTCCGACATCACCAACTTCATGCCCGATCCCGAGAGCGCCGATCTGGCGCTGCTGGCCGGCTACATGACGCGCAGCGATCTGGCGCGCACGATGTTCCTGACGGTCACGACGCGAGCGCGGGCGCACGGCGGCGAGGGTGGAGATGCGGCGCACGGCCGCGGTGATGCGGCGCAGGGTGGCGGCGACGGCGACGACGACAGGATCGCCGTGGCGGTCACCGGGCTCGGCGAGCGGCTGCGCGGCAATTCCGAGGTGGCGTGGCTGCGGATCGCGCCCGAGGACCAGGAGCTCGAGAAGGTCTGGAGCGTCTACTTCTCGCGGCGTTTCGGCCTGATTTCGCTGGCGCCCGAGCGCGAGATTCCCGCGCTGCTGTCGCCGCAGGCGGTGGCGGCCAAGGCGCGCGAGGCCGTCGAGGGGCTGGCCTCGCCGGCAGGCACTCTGGTCAAGCGCACGCTGCCCGCCGATCCGCTCGGCTTCTTCGCGCGCATCCTGGACCGGCTGCGGGCCGAAAGCCCCACGCTGGAGGTGCGCCGCGGCGTGTTCTTCTCCAGCGACGGCTGGGGCGTGGTGATGCTGGCCACGCGGCACTCGTCTTTCGACACCGCACAGCAGGAGCCGCTGCTCGCAGAGGTCGCGGCGGCCTTCGAACAGGTCAACGCGCACGCCGGCGGCGACCTCGTGCTCGAGATGAGCGCCGTCAGCCGCTACGCCATCGCCGCCGAGCAGGCGATGATGGCCGACGTTCCCTGGATCGTCGGCGCATCGACCGTCAGCGTGGCGGTGCTGTTTCTGGCGTTCTTCCGCTCGCTCGGCCGCTTCCTGATCGCGACGCTGCCGATGCTGGCCGGGCTGCTCGTGCCGGCGTCGCTGGGCCTGGTGCTGTTCGGACGCATCGACGGGCTGACGCTCGGCTTCGGCGCCAGCCTGCTCGGCGCCACCATCGACTATCCCACGCACCTGCTGAACCACCTGGCGATGCTCGGCGGCACGCGGGGCGAAGCGGTTTCGCGCGTCGGCGTCTCCATCAGCATGGGCGCGCTGACGACGATGGCGAGCTTTGCGGGGCTGGGGCTGACTTCCTTTCCGGGCTTCCGCGAGATCGCGTTCTTCGCCACCGTCGGAGTCGCGGCTGCGCTGGCAACGACGCTGCTGGTGGTGCCGTGGTTCGTGTCCGAGCACGAGCGGCCGACGCTGGCGGCGGGAGCCAGCGCGCGCGTGATGGGCGCTGCCGTGGCGTGGCTGCGGCGCCATCGCCTGGCGCTGCTGGCGGTGCCGTTGGCGGCGGTGGTCGCCGGCGCGGTGATGCTGCCGCGCACGCAGTGGGAGGATGACCTTACCAGCCTCGGCAGTTTCGATCCGGCCATGGACGTCGAGGAGAAGCGCGTGCGCCAGCGCGTGTCGCCGTTCGAGATGGGACGTGCGGTGATGATGCAGGCCGAGGACGAGGAGCAGGCGCTGGAGCGAACCGAGGAGATCGCGCGCAGGCTGCATCGCCTGCGCGAGGACGGCGCGCTCGACGGCTTTCGCACCGCCGCCGACATCGTATGGTCGCAGCAGCTGCAGCGGCGAAACATCGATGCCGTGGGCGCCGTGCCCGATCTGCCGGCGCGCGTGGAGAGCGCGTTCGCGTCCGCGGGATTCCGCGCCGATGCATTCACTCCGTTCCGCAGCGATCTTGCCGCCGCGCCGCCGCCGCCGCTGACGGTCGCCGACCTGCAGGGTACGGGCCTGGACCGTCTGCTCGCTCCGATGCTGTTCACGCTCGAAGGCCGCTCGGCCACGATCAGCTACATCCGCGGGCCGCGCGACGAAGAGGCGGTGCGCGCCTCGATCGCCGAGATCCCCGGCGCGCGCTACTTCGTGCAGAAGGACTTCGTCAACGAGCTGTACCGCGATTTCCGCGACACCAGCCTGCAGCAGATCCTGATGGGCGGCGTGCTGGTCGTGCTGATCCTGCTGGCACGCTACCGCGCGTGGCGGCCGGCGCTGGCGGCATTCCTGCCTTCGCTGCTGGTGCCGGTGTTCGTGCTGGCGGCATTCGCCGCGCTCGGCATCCCGGTCAACCTGCTGCACGTCATCAGCCTGGTGATGGTCATGGGCATGGGCACCGACTTCGGCGTGTTCATTGTCGATACGCGAAGCGATCCGCGTCAGTTCCAGGCGACGCTCGTCAGCCTGCTGCTGTGCTGCCTGACCACGGTGGCGACCTTCGCCGTTCTCGGAATCTCCACGCACCCGGCGCTGCGGGCGATCGGCCTGACCACCGGCCTCTCGGTCCTGCTCGCGCTCGTGCTCGCGCCGGTCAGTCTGCTGTTGGTGGAAGAAAGCGACGGTGCGGACTCGTAGACGCCTGCGGTCGAGGATCGAAGGACCCTGATTCCGACGCTCGCCGGCGCGCGGCTCGCGCGCCTCGAGATCGGGCACGAAACCGTCAGCTCATGCCCTGACCCGATTCACCACGCGCGAGTCTCGCCGATTTTCAGGAGCCAGGCGCGATCCGCGCTCATGCCGCGGCGGGCAGCCTCGGCCGCGAAGCGGCGCGGCGGCTCATCGAGCGGCTCGTCGGCAAGATCGAACGTGCCGTAGTGCATGGCGACGGCGCGGCGTGCGCCGACATCGAGCACTGCCTGCACGGCTTCCTCGGGATCGACGTGCACCGTGCGCATCATCGCCGACGGCTCGTAGGCGCCGACCGGAACGGCCATCAGATCGATCGGTCCGAGGCGCCTGCCGATCTCGGCGAAGCCGGAGAAGTAGCCGGTGTCGCCGGCGTGATAGAAGCGGCGCGTATCGCCGGCCACCACCCACCCGGCCCACAGCGTCTTGTCGCCATCGGCGATGCCCCGGCGCGAGAAGTGCTGCGCCGGTACGCAGTGCACGGTGACGTTGCCGACGGTGGTCTGCTCCCACCAGTCGAGCTCCGTGAACTGTCCGCCGGCCTCGCGCACGAGCTCGCCGAGGCCGAGCGGGACGAGGAAGTGCGCGCCCATCTCGGCCAGAGCCTGGATCGAATCGAAGTCGCTGTGGTCGTAGTGGTTGTGCGAGAGCGTGACGAAGTCGATCCGCGGCAGCTCGTTCAGCGGCACGCCGGGCTCCACAAGGCGCCGCGGCCCCACCAGAGCAACGGGGCTGGCGGTCTCCGAGAACATCGGGTCGGTCAGGAACGTCACTCCGCTCATGCGCACGAGCATCGTCGAGTGGCCGATCCAGGTGATCGAGGGATTGCGAAGCATCGCCTCGCGGTCGAACGGCACGCGCTCGGCAGCGCCGCTTCTTGGCACCACCGAGGTCCACGCCTTGCGCAGGAAGAACGGCAGCGTGACGTCGACGCCCGCCTCGATGTGCCGGTTTTCGGCGTTGACGAAGCGGTCGCCCTCGCGAGGAGCGCCGCCGTGCGAAGATGCGGGAACGATGGTGGCCATCAGTGCGGTCGAGAAGGAGGCGAGGCGCAGCAAGCTACGCAACGAGAAGCCGGGCACCGCCACGGGCCGCGTCTACCTGGAACCCGCGCCCGCCTCCAACACTCGGAACGAGGTTCAGCGCAGCTGGCAGGCCACCGTCTTCTCGACGAGCACCGTGCCGTCGGCCATGGTTACCTGCGCGGTCACCATCGGCGGGCTGCCCTGCAGGAACGTGGCAGAGATGGCGCTGGCTCCTTCGGCGATGTCGCCGCCGTCGCTGTCGAAGTCGAACTCGACCTGATCGCCGATGGCCGACTGCAGTCCCGAGATCGCCTCGTTGGCACCCGATACGATGCGCGCACGGTAGGAGCCGGCGGCAAAGCCGCTGCCGTCGACCGAGGCGCGCGAGCGGTCGGAACGCTTCTCGCACGAGACGCGCAGGGCCTCGAGTCCGGTGCCCGGAGGAAACGCGTCGGCGCACGCGTCGACGCTGCAGATGCCAGGGCCGATGTCGACGCCGCCTTGCGCCGCGCACTCGCCGGGCGTGCGGTCTTCGCAGTCGATGCCGGAGTCGTCGGGCAGGCAGCAGCGCGTGTCGGGGTCGCTCGAGGGCGTGCCGGCGCACGGGTTTTCCAGACAGCTCGCCGCCTCGACGACCACGCCGCCTTCGGCCGCGCACTCTTCGACGGTGCGATCCTCGCAATCGGGGCCGCTGTCATCGGGAACGCAGCAGACGATGTCGCCGCCGGCCGGTGGCGGCGTGCCGGCACACGGGCTCGGGAGGCAGGTGGTCGCGGTCGTCACCACGCCGCCCTCGGCGGCGCACTCTGCCTCCGTGCGATCCTCGCACTCGGGCCCGTCATCGTCGGGAACGCAGCAGATGATCTCGCCGGCGTCGCTGGAGCCGCTGCCGCCGGCCGGCACGCTGACGGCCAGGACGTCGGAGCCCTCGGCGCTGCGCACCAGCAGCATCGCTCCGCGCGGATCGAAGCCGAGGAAGTTGTCCTTGCTCGAGCGCGGCCGGCTGCGGAAGCGGATGCGGCCGTTGCCCTTGTCGTCGGTCAGGACGTCGGCCACGCGCACGTCGCCGACGATGAGCTCGTAGGCCGACAGTGGCGCCAGCCCGGCGACGCGGACTTCGAGGCGCCCGTCGTCGGCACCGCGGATGCGCAGCTTGATGCGGCCGGCCGCATCGCCGTCGGACGGTGTGGAGGCGAGCTGCAGGTCGAGCTTGCTGCTGCCGGTGCTGGCGGCGACCGGCCCCGCTGCGCCGATCGAGACGAAGGCTGCGGCGGCGAGCGCGCCGAGGCTGCGAAGAAAATGCTGATTCATGAGTCCCCTCTCCCCTTGGGCCGCACGTGGCGGCGTTGTGATGCGTCTGCCCGAGCAAGCGGCGTGCCGCGCGCGCCCCCGCGGAAACGCTGCAGAACCGCATGGCATTGCGAGCTGGAAGGCGCGGGCGGCGGGGCAGGTCGCGCGCGCGGGGCAGGTGACCCGGCCGCGGCGGCGCGGCGAGTCGCGGGCGCGAGCGTCGTCGCCCCGGCTCTCTAGCGTCGCAATCGGAAGATCAGGCCGAGCACGATGAAGATGATGCGAATCGTGTCGACCCAGGGCCGGTAGTAGCTGATGCGCGTGTCGGCCGGAGGGTAGTAGACGCGCACCGGCACGCAGCGAACGGGCATGCCGGCGTTGACCGCCCGAATCAGCACCTCGGTCTCGAAGCCGTAGTGGCTGGCGTAGGCACCGAGCGCGCGCGTGGCCGCCACCGGATAGACACGGAAGCCCGACTGCGTATCGTCGAAGGCGGCGCCGCTGGCGATCTCGACCCAGCGATTGGCGAAGCGATTGCCGAACAGCTTCATCGGCGAGATGTCGTGCTCGTCGCGGCGGCGCTCGCCGAGCACCAGCGCGAGCGGATCCTCCTGCGACGCGCGCAGCATGGCGGGGATCTCCTCGCTCAGATGCTGGCCGTCGCCGTCGATGGCGATGACGTGGGTGAATCCGTTGCGGTGCGCCCACGAAAGACCAATGCTGAGCGCTGCGCCCTTGCCGCGCCGCCGCTCATGTCGCAGCACGTCCGCGCCCGCCGCGCGCGCAGCCTCGCCGGTGCCGTCGGTGCTGCCGTCGTCGATGACCAGCACCGCTGCCACGTGCTGTCGCGCGCCTTCGACCACCGACGCGATCGTGGCCGCGCAATCGAGCGCCGGCACGATCGCGGCGATGCGCGTCGTCGACGTGTGACGGCCACTTGGAGCACCGCCCTCGGCGTGGTACTCAGCGCCTCCGATGATTCCCTCCGAAACGCTTCCGCCCGAGCTTCGCGTCGACGGTTTGTGGTGGCGCAAGTTCGCCTGGCTCGGCTCGGTGTACGGGCCCGAATGGTGGAAGCGCTATTCGCCGCCCGTCATTGCCGCCATCATCTTTTCGGTCGTCGGCCGCAATCGCCGAGGGTGCATCGCCAACATGCGTCGCGTGGTCGGCGACCGCGTGCCGGGCGCGGCGGCGCTGGCGGCGCTGCGCACGTTCGTCGAGTTCGCCAACTGCATGACCGAGACGCTCGAGTACTTCGGTCCCAAACCGCATCCGGTACAGGTCGATCTTCCCGAAGCCGACCTCGTCGAAAAGCTGATCGCCGATGGCCGAGGCCTGGTCGTCGTGACGGGGCACTTCGGCAACTGGGATCTGGCGGCCAAGCGTCTTCTCAGCTACGGGCGGCCGGTGCACGTCGTCATGGCACGCGAGGCCAACGCGAGCATGCATCGCTACCAGCAGCAGCTTCGCGAGTCGGCGTCGATCCGTATCGTGTTCTCGGACACCTCGCTGTTCTCGACGCTCAACCTCGTGCACGCGCTGCGCGCCAACGAGGTGGTGGCGATGCAGCTCGACCGCACGCCACCGCAGGCGCGCACCGTCGACGTGCCGTTCTTCGGGGCTCCGGCGCATTTCGCCGCCGGTCCCTTTCACCTTGCGCGCGTCGCGCGCTCGCCGCTGATCACCGCCTTTGCCGTGCGCATGGGCGTGCGGCACTACGAGATCCGTCTCGGCAGCGCCTACGACGTGCCGCAGTGGGCGCGCGGCAAGCGGCTGGCGTCGGTGGCGGCGCAGGCGGTGGCGGATTTCGAGGCCATCGTGCGCGAGTTCCCGGTTTCAGTTCTCGGATTTCTGGGAAGGGCAGGAGCTCACTCCAGCGCCGCCGCGATCGCTGCGCGCGCCTGATCGGCCAGACGATCTCGCTGGTCGTACGCGAGCCCGCTAGTCGGGATCGCATCCAGCACGATCAGTTCCATGTTGCCGGGCACGATGGACAGATAGCCTCCGGCCGGCATGATGTCGCGACCGCCGCGGCACGCGATGGGCACGATCGGCAGGCCGAGCTCCATGGCGGTGACGAACGCGCCCTTCTTGAACGGCTTCAGATTGCCCGTGCGGCTGCGCGTCCCCTCCGGAAAGAACACGAGGCTGTGATCGCCCGCCCGCAACCGCCTCAGCCGCTCCACCGACTTGCCCGTATCTTCGCGATCGATGGGAACCATTCCCATGGTGCGCATCACCAGGCCGAGCACCGGCTCGCGAAAGAGCTCTTTCTTGGCGGTGAAGCGCGTATAGCCGGGGATGAAGCCGAGGATCGCCGCGATGTCGAAATGACTCTGGTGATTGGCGACGAAAACCACCGGCCCTCGCGGCAGCCGCTCGAGGCCGCGCACGGTGACGTGCACGCCGAGCACTCGGGCGAGGTTGCGCGCCTGCGCCTTGGCAAAGCGCCAGGTCAGGCGCTCGTCGCGGACGACCAGGTGCAGGAACACGGCAATCGACCCCATCGTGAAGAGCATCGATCGGAACAGCAGCCTGTTCAGGAACAGCCGTGCGCGCGAGCTGCCGGGAATGGCCGGATCGACTGCGGGCTGCGCGGTGAGTCGAGCAGCCGTCTCTTCAGGGGAGGCATCAGGCATGTCGAAGCTGGCTGAAATCCGGAAAACGCGGCGCCGAGTCAAGGCACACGCGCCTGCGACGGCTGGCGTCTTCCTCCGCGCTCGCTCCTCGCCGCTTTCCGGGCGGGGCTCGCACGTACGCAGCGGAAGGCGGCGATTGGTGCGCCTGCATTGACTCGCGCGCGAACGCCTTCGATATTAGCTGACCGTGCGCCTTCTCCTGATCTCCCCGACCCATTACGATCGTCGCGGCCAGCTGCACAAGACCACGCGCTACTGGACCAGCGGCACCACGCTGCCCTACCTCAAGGCACTGACGCCGCCGGGGTGGAGCGTGGAGATGGTCGATGAGCTGTTCTACGACGTGCCGACCGATGGCCGGTACGACGTGGTCGGCATCACCGCGATGGGGCCGCAGATCGCCCGTGCCTACGACCTTGCCGACCACTTCCGCGAGCGCGGCGCCAAGGTGGTTCTTGGCGGGACGTGGGTGACGCTGGCCGCGCAGGAGTCGCTCGAGCACGCCGACGCCGTCGTCTCCGGGGAGGCCGAGCAGCTGTGGCCCGAAATTCTCGCCGACCTGGCGGGCGGACGCAGCCGCGGAATCTATCGATCCGAAGGCTGGTTCGACCTTGGCGACATGCCCGAGTTCGACCATCGCGAGCTTCCGCTGCTGAAGTGGGACGCCTTCCAGAAGAGCTGGCTGTATCGCCAGTACTTCCACTGGCCCATCACGTTCTCGCGCGGTTGTCCGCACCCGTGCGAGTACTGCGCCGTGCAGACCTACTACAGGCGCAGCTTCCGCACCCGGCCCGTCGAGGCCGTCATCCACGAGCTGAAGCGCATGAAGTCGCTCGGCGCCGACCGCATCCTGTTCCTCGACGACAATCCCGTCGCGCATCCGGAGAAGGCCAAGGAGCTGTTCCGGGCCATGATCCCGCTTCGCATGAAGTGGGCCAGCCAGAGCACCATCAACATCGCACGCGACGAGGAGCTGCTCGACCTGGCTGCGCGCAGCGGCTGTGTCAGCCTCTCGATCGGCCTGGAGAGCATCAACGAGTCGAGCCTCGCCAGCATCTCCAAGGACTTCAACAAACCTACGCGCTTCGATGAGGACCTGGCCAGGATCCGCCGCAAGGGAATTCAGGTCATCGCGCTGCTGATGATCGGGCTCGACGGCGACACCGTCGACACGTTCCGGCACTCGCTCGAGTTCCTCAACCGCAATCGCGTCTCGTTCCTCAAGCTGTTCACGCCATGTCCGTATCCGGGCACCAAGTACTACGACGACATGATGGAGCAGGAACGCATCCTCGATTTCGACTGGCGCAACTACGACTACGGCAGCGCCATCGTCAAGCCGGCCAACATGACGCCGCAGCAGATGCTCGACGGCTTCAACTACGTGTACCGCGGGTTCTACTCGATCCCTTCGATCATGCGGCGCCTGGTGCCGCCGCGCGGGCGGCGCGGCATGGAGACGGCCGCGTACATGGTCGCCAACCTGAAGGTCAACCGGTTCCTGTCGGCGAACGCCGATGCCTGGGGAACCATCTCCTGACCGGCGCCGGACTCAGAACCAGCTGCGCGGCACCGGCAGGATCTCACGCATGCGCATGTAGAGGCGCAGCCCGATACCGACCAGACGGTGGTTGTCGAAGCCGCGCACGCGCGTCGGATCCAGCGTGATCTGCGCCAGGCCGCGCTTGTGGTTCTCCTCCGCCGTCATCTTCTCGTACTCGCGGCCGCCGACCCTGCCGAGGTAGTGCATCGCCAGCCAGCTGTTGAGGCCGCCTTCGACCGGCGCGTCCTCGATGTCGATCGTGCCGTCGACGATGACCGCGCGGTACGGCGGCACCTCGTCCTGGATCGCCAGGCACGCGCGGCCCTGACGGCGCAGCGCTTTGACCTTGTCGGACTGTCTCGAGGTCAGCATGCGAAAGCGTCCGTCCTGGTACCGGTACCAGATCGGCGCCTGCGACGGAGACCCGTCGCGCTTGGTGTAGGAGAGCATCGCGATTCGCGGCTCGGACACGAATCGCTCCAGCGCGTTCTTCTCGAACGCCGGCTGCGGCGGCATCGGCTGAAAGGGCAGGTCGGTAAGCTTCATCGGGTCCTCCGTTGCATTCCATAGCGAGCGGAGAACGCACGCACGACCTCGGCTGCGCCACCCGGCGGGCGGACTCCGTTGCCGATACGGTGGCGGTGATGCTGGAGGTCGCGGCCGGCACGGTTGGCGATGCGGGCGGCGGCGTGCGCAAGCCGCGCGGCGTCGTGACGTGAGGCGTCTCAGGCCGCGACGGCTTCTCGGGACGAGACCAGCTCGGGCCGCGTAAGGTAGGCCGGCACCTCGCGAAGAACGCTGGCGTGGGAGAGCAGCCCGATGTGCCCGCAGCCGTCGATCACGCGCATGCGCGGCCAGATCTTCGGATCGTTCTTCGGAGTGGCGATGAGCGCATCGTGGCTGGCGAAGATGGATAACTCCTGGTGCGGTCCGTTCTGCGGCAGATAAGGCGAGCCTAATGTGACGAGTCTGCGGATGAGACCGCCGTGCTCGCTTTGAGCCACGTAGCGGCCGATGAGGCCGCCGAGACTGTGGCCGACGACGTCGACGCGGCTGGAGCCGGCGGCGGCGCACACCTGACGAATGGTGTCCACCAGTTGAGGCGCAAGCCGCGCGAAGTCGAGGCGCGGAAGGTACGAGAACGTGGCCCAGTTGCGAATGCCGCGCCCGTGCAGCGACTGCTGCAACGGGACGAAATTGCTGGGGTCGCCGAAGAGCCCGTGCACCAGGACCACCGGCGTCCTGCTGGGCGAGGCGGCGTCGATGTGCATCGACGGCATCACCATCCGCCGCGGAAGATTGCCCACGACTCTGGCGAGAGCGCCGATTTCGGAGCTGACCAGGCGAAGCAGGCTGGACGTCGAAGATGTCTCGTTCTCGGCCACAGGTTCATCCTCTGAACCTGTAGATGCATCGTCGGTGCCAACCGTTGCGCGCCCGCGGTGTGCGGGCGCGCAGAGCGGGCTGATCAGCTGCCGATCAGCGTCTCGAGCGTCGGGAGCTGCTGGTCCCAGCCGACGGTTTCGAAGTAGCCGGACTCCATCGCATGCGCGAACGCGTCGTGGATCTCGTGTGTCGGCGAGGGGATGGGCGTTCCCTCGAACTCCTCGCCCGGGCATGGCGGCGAAGTCACGAGCGGGCGCGGCAGCGCCTCGACGATCTCGGCGGCATCCAGGCGCGGCGCCTGCGTGAAGTCGAGGAGGTCGGTGCCGATGTTGGCGGCGGCCGCGTCGCGCCTGGTCAGCGGCGTCAGGCCAAAGCGCCACTCGATGAACTTCAGGATCGAGGTGTGCTCGTAGAAGCGCGCGGGCGCCTTGACGAACGTCGCCTTGCCGGCGGGGTTCTTCGGGGACTTCAGCCCCAGCACCGTCGTTGCCAGCATGCCCTTGCGCGAGTATGGCGAGATCACCGTGCATGGAACGCGGAAGCCGAGTTGGCCGAAGTCGTTGGCGCCGGCGGGGTCGTTGTCGGTGGCACGATCGTCGGGCATGCGCGGTGGGCGGACGTGGTCGAAAAAGCCGCCCCATTCGTCGTAGTTGATGAACATCGCGCTGCGCGGCCACAGCGGCGATTCGATGATCGCCTTGACCGTGTTGTGCGCGAATGCCTGACCCGCACGCGTATCGCCGAATGGATGTTCATCGGTGCGAAGGCCGGTGGTGAAGCCGGGATCGATGAAAGCCACGTGCGGCAGCGTGCCGGCTGCGGCGTCGGCAAAGAACGCCTCGATGTGTCGAAGCCCTTTGGCCAGGCGCGGCCCCCACAGAAGTGCGGCGGGAAGATCGACGAAATAGTAGGCCCACGAAATGCCGGCCGCTTCGAGCTTGTCCCAGATCGTCGGCCACGTGAATCCGCTGGTGTAGCCGACCTCGGGCGGCAGCGCGTTGTTCTTGATGCCGCCGGACTGGGCCGAATGCATGTACTCGCGATTCGGGAACGTCGGCCCCAGCACCGAACAGAAGTAGTTGTCGCACATCGTGAACTGGCGGGCGAGCTTGGCATAGAACTCGACGTCGCTCTCGAGGTAGTAGCCGATCGCGAACTTGTCGGTGTTGCCGCCCGTCAGAAAGCTCTCGTTGCGGAGCTGCAGGCGCCCTCCGTCCCAGCCGTGCGACGGATCGACGAAGCCGCATCCGCGGTAGTCCGGCGCCAGGTGATGCGTTCCCATCGTCACGCCGTTGAGCGGCTGCGACGGGTCGTCATAGATGCCGGTGTATGTCTGCTGGCTGGTTCCGGTCAGCCAGCCCATGTGATGGTCGAAGGAGCGGTTCTCCATCATCAAGACGAAGATGTGGTCGACCGGGGCGTTGGACGGCGAGGGCAGGCCGATGTCGAGCGGCAGCGTCTGCGCGTCGGCCCATCGTGGCCAGCCCATGGCGGCAGCGCCTCCGGCGAGGGCAAGCTGCTGGAGAAAGCGGCGGCGGGTCAGAGTACGACTCGGCGTTACGACCAGAGGTGCGCGGCGGCTCATGAAAAATCTCCTGCGTCCGCGCACACGACCGTTCGTGTCGCGGGAAAAGAAATTTCCCCCCGAGCCGCCCTGCCGACCACAAAACCACGGCTCCGGCGGGTTAGCCATGCGGTTAACGACAATTTCGTAAGGAACGATCTTGCTGCCTGGGCAGATGGCACATTAGGGTCGAAGCATGCTGAGATTTGCCCTTCGCTGCGCCGTCGTGGCGGCGGGCGCTCTCTGCGTGCCGCTCCTCTCGCTCGATCCTTCCAGCGCGCATGCCGGGACGCCTACTGCCGGAAAGCTCACCGTCGTCGTCGTCGTCGTCGACAGTTTGATGCCCGAGGAGCTCGGGCAGGTCTCGCCGGCAACGCCCGCTCTGACCGCGTTTCGCGATGCGGGAACCAGCTTCGCCGAATCGCGCGCGGTCTTTTCGGGCGAGACGATTCCCAACCACGTCTCGATGATGACGGGCGTCTACCCGGACCGCAGCGGCATTCCGACGAATTCGTACTGGAACCGCACCGGGACTCCCGAGGAGCGCGACCTCTCGCTTCCCTCGGAGTTGGAAGCGTCGACGCTGTTCACGCGCATCCACTCGGCCTGTCCGGAGCTTCGCACCGCAGCGGCGCTGTCGAAGAACTACCTGTACGAAGTCTTCAGCGAGTGCGGCTACTCGGGCACCGACTGCGGCGGCAACGATGCGCCGCACGTCAGCTTCGATCCTTCGCAGGACCCGAGCTACATCGAGCCGTCCGGCCACACGCCCGATCCGACCACGATGCGCGAAGCGCTCGAATACCTGCCCGGCGCGGACTTTCTCTTCATCAATCTCGGCGACGTCGACCGTTCCGGACACATCGACACCAGCGGCCCCTATGGACCGCCGAATGCGCGCTACGCGGCGCTGGCCGACACCGACACGCAGTTCGCCGAGCTGATCCAGGCGTTGCAGGATGCAGGACGCTGGGAGCGCACGGTCATGCTCGTGGTCAGCGATCACGGCATGGACTGGTCGACGCCCTTCGACTTCGTCAATCTCTCGCCCGATCTGCCCGAAGGCCTGTTCGCCATTCAGGCCGGCGGCACCGGCAGCATCTACCTGGTCGATGCGACCGATCCGCTGCGCGATCAGAAGCTCGCCGACGCTCGTGCCCTGGCGCTTGCGCACGAAGGCGTGGCCGCCGCCTGGTATCGCGAGCCCAATCCGCTCGATCCCGGCGCCGATACCGTGCTTCCCGATCATCTGGCGGCGCGGCACGCGAACTTCGGCGACCTGATCGTCATGGCCGCCGACGGCTGGCGCATCAGCGAGCCCAGCTCGTCGTCGAACCCGCTGCCCGGCAACCACGGTCACAAGACGACGCTGCACAACACGTTCATCGTGGGCGGCGGGGTGCCTTTCGTGATCGCGCAGACCGTAGGCGACCCCGACGGCAACGCCGATCATTTCCTGCGTGCAGCGGAGCAGTCCGAGAACATCGACGTTGCGGCCACCGTCGGCTGGTTGCTCGGCCTCGACGTCGGAGACATGGACGGCCGGCCGCTGACGGAGTCGTTCACGCTCGCGGCGCCGCCCAGCGACTGCGGCGTGCTCATCGACACCGACGGCGACGGCGTCGCCGACTACGAGGATCCGTGTCCGCTTCAGGCGGGCGCAACCGATTGTGTGTGTCCGCCGGCCGCCGGCGTCGATTGCGCTTCGTCAGCCGTTGCGAAGATCTCGATGCGCGATGGCGACCGGAAGTCGCTGAAGTTCACGTGGGGTCGCGGCGAGGCAAGTACGACTGCCGACTTCGGTGATCCGACCGCCAGCGACTCCTTGGCGCTGTGCCTCTACGACGAGACGGGTCGGAAGCTCTCGGTCCTTCGCATGCCCGAAGGCAGCGACTGGAGCGCCACCGGCAGCGGCGCTTGGAAGTACAAGGATGCCGAGGCGGCGCCCGACGGCGTGACCTCCGCGCTCCTGAAGCCCGGCGACGACGGCAAGGCCAAGGTCGTCGTCAAGGCCGGCGGAGACGATGTGACCCTGCCCGACCTGCCGCCGTCGCTGCCGTTGCAGGCGCAGGTGCACTCGGAAACCGGGCAATGCTGGGAAGCGACATTCGATTCGGCGGATGTCCGGCGCAGCGAAGAGGACCGGTTCGACGCGGCGAAGTGATGCGGCGGGCTCCGCGACCACGGAGCTTCCGCTGGTTCGCCCCATGTTCCGCCTGGCCCCATTGCCCATCGCTCGAGCGGGGTGAATGAAAGACTGATCGACACGTCACGCACGCATGACACCACCGCTCGAGGAGTAGTACCCATGCTTCCAACAGAGTCCCCATGTCGTGCGGCGTCGATCGCCGTCGCCGCTGCCTCGCTGATCGCTCTCGCATCGCTGCCGGCTGCGGCACAGCACGTGGGCGTCGAGGGAGGCGCCGCAGTGCAAATGGATGAGGAACGCATCCGAACCGGCGCGGGCGTGAATGCCGGTCCGGCCGGTGCGGGCGCAGGCGTCCACGTCGAAGGCGACGAGCATGGCGCTGGCGCGCAAGTCGGTGCAGGCCCGGCCGGCGCAGGCGCAGGCGTACACGTTCGCGGCGAGGAACATGGTGCCGGTGCGCATGTCGGCGCAGGACCCGCTGGCGCGAACGCCGGCGTCGAGGTCGGCGGCGACGAGCACCGGGCACGCATCGGAGTCGGCGCAGGACCGGGCGGCGCCGGCGTCAACGTGGGCGTGGAAGACCACGACCCGCACGACTGATCGCAGCGAGAGAACGGCGCGCGGCGCGGCCGCTTCCGTTCGGGATGCGCACAGAAAACGACCGTTTCAGGAAGGCGCACGTGCCATGTCTGCCGCGCGTGATGGCGCGGCCGGCACGCTGCCTCACTCCTCGAAGCAGTACAGCCGCAGCGACGCTATGTGGCACGAGACGACGCCATGGCTGGTCCACGTGGCGGATCCGACGGGGAAGTCGTTCTTCCCTTGCCGGCCGCTCCAGGTCACGGTGCCGTTGGTCCAGTCGACGCAGTTGGAGCCGGCGATCTTGACGCCGAAGCCGTCGGTGCCGGTCCAGACGTCGGGCGTCCGCACGATGCCGCTCTCGTCGAGCTCGATGTTGGCGTCGATCGAGCCGTCGGTCAGGTCGGCCTTGTTGTTGGCGACGACGACCCGGCCGTTGACCAGCCGGTACTCCGCGTCGGGGATACGGTCCTTCGCATCGACCGTGCTGGTGGAGAGCCACGCGCGCCAGGTGCCGCCGAGATTGGCTGCGTTCGCACGCGCCTGACAGAACGCGTCGCCGCCGGCCAGACCGCCGATGTTTCCGTTGGTGGTCGTGCTGGTGACGAACACGCGCTTGTACGGCAGCTGCTCGAAGCAGTAGAGACGCTGCCCTAGGTTGCACGCGCTCGATCCGGCCGTGGTCCACGTCGCGGTGTTCCCGTTGTTGCCCACCGTCCCACTGCTTCCGAAGGACGCGGACGTCCAGTCCTGACAGGTGGCGGCCGCCGCCGTCCCATCGGCGTTCGTTCCCGTCCATACGTTCGAGCCGGCATTGGTGCCGGTGAACTGATTGCGCGTGATGTTGGCGGTGATGTTGCCGTCGAAAAGGTCGGCGCCCGAGCTGACTGCGACGGTCGTGTCATCAACCAGCCGGTACTCGATGCCCGCGATCCGTTCGCGCGCGGTCTTGGCCGAGGTCGAAAGCCACGCCCGATACGTGCCGCCGAGGCCGCCGCCGCTGGCCTGCGCCTGGCAGAAGCCGTCGGCGCCGGTGAGACCGCCAAGAGCGCCGGTGGTGGTGCCGAGCGTGATGAACGTGCGCGCGCGACGGCAACCGGCCGTGTTGAAGCTGCAGTCGCCGTTGCAGGCAAGGCTGCCGCCGAAGTAGCCGAGCGACAGGCACGATCTGCCGCCGAGATCGGCGCCGTCGCACTCTTCGCCTGGATCAATGGAGTCGCCGTTGCAGGTATCGACTACGGTCTCGCTGCAGAAGTTCTCCGTATCGAGAGTGAATCCTATCGTTTCGGGCCCGCTGCAGCGGCTGCATTCGTCGTTCGCCGGCGAGCATCCGTAGCTCAGGCCCATGTAGTAGTCTCCGTCGCCCTGACAGGCCGAAGTCGCCATCAGGAACGCATCGTGGCGGCAGCGGTACCGATCGAAGGTCTCCGAGGTCTCGTGCACGCAGCCGTCGGACTCGAGCTCCTCCAGGATGAAGCCCGTCGGGTGAACCAGCGAGGTCACGTGCAGCTTGAAAGGCGCGTCCGTCAGCGTCGTGATCTCGACGTTCAGGTGCACCCGGTCGTTCTCGTCGATGCTCGTCAGCTGCTTGGTGATGGCGGCGCGCAGATTGGGCAACAGCTCGGTCGCCACGCATGAGCCGCCACCGTCGCACGTATCGCCGACGCTGCAGGGATCGCCGTCGTTGCAGGGAGCGGTGTTGAAAGGGTAGTTGCAGCCACCGAAGGAGCACTGGTCGTCCGTGCAGACGTCGCCGTCCGAGCAGACGGTGAAGCCGCCGTCGATACAGGTGCCGGTGCCATCGCAGTAGTCGGGATTGCGATAGCTCCCGCTCTGACACTGCGGGTTCTCGCAGATGGTTCCGAGAGGGTAGAGCCCGCACGCGCCGGCACCGTCGCACAGGCCGGAGGTGCCGCACGTCGCTACATCGGCTGCGGCGCACTCGTCGGCGGGATCGATGTCTGCACTGACCGGCAGGCAGGTTCCGTCGGCGCCGCCGGTCTCCGCTCCCACGCATGACCGGCAGGTGCCGTCACAGGTCTCGTCGCAGCAGACGGCGTCGGCACAGAAACCGCTGCGACAATCGAGGCTTTGCGAGCAGCTGGCACCGGCCTGAAATTTCAGCGTTGCGGCACAGCTGTCGTTGTCGGCGCCGTCATCGAAGAGATCGCAGTCGATGCCGGCACCATCGCCGCCGAGATCGTCGACGTCATTGACGCTCTGGCAGAAACGGCAAGCAGCGCGCTCCTCGAGACACTGCGCCAGCGCTGCGCCGGTCTGTCCATTGCAGCTGCCGCCGGCCACGGCTGCGGCCGTCACGCCGTCGGCATCGCACCGATCGATGGCGCCGGCGAGCTTATTCTCGCCCTTGGCGATCTTCCCATCGGAATCGGCAGCAACCGAGCCTTCGGTTCGCGGGTCGGCAACGCACCTGGCAATCTCGCCGGCTGAGGCTGCGCCGCCCTTCAGGACCTCCTTCTTGCAGCTGCGAAAGATCGACCAGCGCGTGCCGGTGAGCTTACCCAGCGCCTTGGCGATTTCCTTCTGACACTTGCATCCGTCTTCGCTGGTCTCGCAGGAGATCGCGGCGGCATCCAGGTCGCTGCCGAAGAGGTCCGCGAACAGTCGCAGTGCGCCCAGCCGGCCGCCGTCGGCAACCGCCGCGGCCCCGCCGAACACAAAATCGGGAACGCTGGCCGCGCATACGTCGGTGACGTGCTGCTCGATCTTGTCGGCCGTTTTGCCGATTGCCCCGGTGCTGTCGGCGCTGAGGCAGGCTTGCGCGCTGCCGCCAAGGGTGTCGCTGCCGGCACCGTCCAGACACTTGAGGGCGGCTTGGTGCTGCTGCCCGGCGATCTTCGAGGCGTCGGCGTTCAAGAGGTTGATGCACTTTCGCTGGGCAGGGGACTGCGTCTGGGCCGACGAGGTCGATGCGAAACAAAGTGCGGCGAGAACGGTGATGGTACCGATGAAGCCATGCGTCGTCATGGCAATCCTCGCCCGAGGCAGGCGCGGCGTCGGTTGCCCCGCGCGCGGCGTCGTCCAGGCTATAGCGGCTTCTCGCACTCGGCCGCAAGCCCCTTGCACGTCGTTGGCGATGGCTCTAGCCACCTTTGCCTGGCAGACGGCCAGCGCAGGCTTGGAGTTTGAGCTATGCCGGCGCAGGCCGCGCCGGCTTGGAGTGTGAGCTATGCCGGCGCAGGCCGCGCCGGATTGGAGTGTGAGCTATGCCGGCGCAGGCCGCGCAGGCCGCTCAAGCAACCGCTGCATGCGCTCCGAGGGCGTCGCGCAATTCCGGTGAGACGTGCAGTGCCGGATCGGCGGCAGCGGCGTGCGGCTCCGCCTGCGAGGCCGTCTCGGCAAAAGGCCCCATCTTTCGCCTCCGCAATTCCGCGGTGAGCAGGCGGCGCACCAGGTCGTTGCGCGTCCACACCAGCAGCACCATGCCGAAGTACCCGTAGGGAAGCTTGGCGCTCTCTTCCCAGTGACGCAGTTGCTGGTAGGGCCGCGCCGCATACGCGTGATGATCGGCGTGACGCGAAAGGCCCACCAGAGTGTAGAGCGTGAATCTCGAGTCGGTGTCCCAGGAGTCCATCGGTCGCACCTTGCGCGAGCTGCGACGCAGGCCCCAGTGCTCGAAGTAATTGACGGCCTCCAGCGCCGCGATGCCGTGAAACGCCTGACCCAGATGCACGAGGAATGCGGCCGGGCCGAACAGCGCCAGGATCGCCGCCGCCAGCGCCCACTCGGCAGCCAGTCCCTGAAGCACGCGATGGCGCAGCCAGAATGCGACGCCGCTGTGGTTGGCGAGTCGCTTGTTCTCGATCTGCCAGGCGCTGGCCAGCTGCGCCGGCACCGTGCGATGGAAGAATTGATGGAAGGTCTCGCCGAAGCGCGCGGTGGCCGGGTCGGCATCGGTGCCGACGCGGGCATGATGGCCGCGTACGTGCTCGGTGCAGAAGTGCTCGTACATCGTCGTCACCATCAGCACGCGTCCGAGCAGCTGCAGGAACGGCGACGCGCGGTGGATGAGCTCATGGCCGACGACGATGGCCGAGTAGCCCGAGTTGACTCCCACCAGCAGCATGGCCACGGCCGCGTCCATGCTGAAGAGGCCGGCCTGGGAGATCATGCGCGCCAGCAGGACGATGTTGACGACCTGCAGCGCCACCAGCACGTAGAGAATCGCGTCGAACGGCCACACCGGCAGATTCGGGTCCGGCTGGCGCGTCTCGGCGCGGCTGTTCATGTCGATGATGACGGAGGCCAGAAGGGGCAGGAGGAAGGCGGGAGCCAGCCACCACGGGTGCGGACCGGTGCTGACGAAGGCCAGCGTGGTCACCGGCAGCACGAAGCACAGGAGATGGGCGGCCCAGGTGCGAAACGGCGAAGAGTGGGTCATGGTCGTGGCGGCGGCTTCCATGGTGTTTCCTCTGTCTCTCCGAGCTCGCATACGAGCCCGTATGTGAAATGAGGGTTCACATACGAATCCGTATGTGTCAATGCGCGTAATGGGCGGCAGGACAAAAACCTCGAAAAAACGCGGAGTCGGGCCGGCCGAGCGGGCCGGTGCCGGACGCGCCTCGGATGGAGGGGTGCCGTTGGCTGCGCGCGAGGAGGCCAAGCGCGAGACCCGCGAGGCGCTGCTGCGGGCCGCTTTCGCCGAGTTCGTGGAGCACGGCTTCGACGTCCCCAGCCTGGATGCCATCTGCGCCCGCGCCGGCTACACGCGCGGCGCCTTCTACGTCCACTTCCGCGACCGCGACGAGCTGATCGTGGCGGTCATGGAGTCCGTGCTCGGAACGTTTCTCGATGCCGTCATCGGCGCGGGAGAAGGTGGCGACGATCTGGAGCAGACCGTGCTGCGGTTTGCCGGGGCCATCGTCGGTGGCAATCCCCTGACCGGCGCCAGTGGCTCGATGCGCACGCACCATCTTCTCGACGTCTGCGCGCGCTCCCCGGTGATCCGCGCGCGATTCCTGGAGATGCTCGAGGAGGCGCAGCGGCGCCTGGCCGAGGCCGCTGCGAGCGGCCAGTCGGCAGGCACGGTGCGAGGCGACGTCAGCGCGGTCGCCATCGGCTCGATGCTGATCGCGCTGGCGATGGGCGTCATCCAGCTCTTCGAGCTGGGCGTGCCGGTGCCGGTGGTCGAGCTGCAGGCGGCGGTGCTGCGCATGCTGACCGCGTCGGCCCGTTGAGAGGACCATGGCAGAGCAGAAGCAGCAGGAACCGAAGAGCCTCGATGAGCTGTGCGATCGCATCGGCGAGGCCGACGCCGAGCCCGATGGCGATGAAGAACGCATAACCTTTCGCGCCGTGATCGACGTGGTGGGGCGCCGCTCGTTCGGGCCGCTTCTGCTGGTGTCGGGTCTTGGCGCATCGGCGCCGGTCATCGGCGACATTCCCGGCGTGCCGACGGCCACCGGGATCATGGTCGTCGTCATCGCCGCGCAGCTGCTGCTGGGGCGTCAATGCTTCTGGCTTCCCGAGTGGATGCTGAAGCGCTCGGTGACGCGCGAGAAGCTGTGCAAGGCGCTCGAATGGATGCGCCCGGTCGCTCGCTTCATCGACAGGCTCACACGGCCGCGGCTGCAGATGCTGACCCACGGGCCCGTCATCTACGTCATCGCGACGGTGTGCGTCGCCATTGCATTTGCGATGCCGGCGATGGAGCTGGTCCCCTTCAGCGCTCAGCTCGCGGGCGCCGCGCTGACGCTGTTCGGCGTCTCGATGATCGCGCACGACGGGCTGGTCGCGCTCTTCGCATTCGCGTTCACCGTGAGCACGTTTGCCGTGGTCGGCTACGGCCTGCTGACGTGAACGCGTGCAGCGCGGCAAAACGCGAAGACCATTGACCGGCCGTCTGCTGCAGACCTCTTCCTTCGCGGAGCGGCTTCCTCTTCAGGTCCGCGTCACGGTCTTACGGCTTCTCCGATGGAAGCGCCGTGCGCGCGGCGTTCAAGGCTGCGCCAGGGTGTAGACGTGCGTCCCGGCCTTGACCGGCACGCGCGCACCCAGGCCGCCGACGATGGCTCCGTCCTCCAGGCATAGCGGCACGCCATCCTCGTAGATCCCGGTGCCGGCCGGGAATGCGCCGTAGAGATCGACGGTGGTATCGCCGTCGGAGTCGGTCGCCAGGACGAGGTCCGATGCCGGGTCGAGCGCCGCGCGCGCAACATCGATCTGGACGGAGCGCAGGTTGGTCAACGTCACCTGCAGCTTGTTCTGGCTCGGAATCGCGGCCGGCGCCGACCAGCTTCGCGAGTATTCCTGGTAGGCGAGCGGCCCCGTGTTGCCGCCGGTCAGCGTGCCGGGCGCGCTGCTCTGCGGCGAGACGGCGGGGTCGGCCAGGCCGAAGCCGAAGCTGAATGCGTCGATCGTTCCCTTGGCCGATTTGCTGCCGCTGGTCGTCGGCTCGCCTTCCGCATCGCGCAGCGTCAGGCGCGAGACCCAGTAGGCGTGATCGTGCACGAGCGTCAGGTCGGCCCGGTCGGTCTCGGGCACGTAGCTGAACGTGACGTGCGCCGGGTTTTCGTCGATCAGCGCATCTCCCAGGAACGAGGCCGCCAGCGGATAGGCGTCATTGACGAAGAGCGTCAGGTGCTCGCCCGTGACGAACTCCTGATAGATGTAGCGATAGCCGAGACCGTCCAGGCTCTGCGCCTCGCCGGAAGGATCGACGCCGCCGATATTCTGCTGGCGGGTGCTGGCCACCGGCACCAGCTCGTCGGTCTGCATCGCCATGTTGTAGAACGGGACGTTGCGCACGTTCTCGAGCCAGTGATTGGTCAGGGTCGAGTAGTCGTCGCCCTTGTCGGAGCTGATGCTGGCGCCGCCGGTTCCGTCCCAGATGCCGGCGGCCGGTGGGCCGACGATGCTCAGGGCCTTGCCGAACAGGTCCGGATACAGTGATGCAAGACGATAGGTGGCGTAGCCGCCCATCGAGTAGCCGGTCATCGCAGTGCGCGTGGCATCGACGTTGTAGTTGCGCAGGACGTCGTTCCACACCTCGAAGTGATCGTACTCGTTGCGCCCGACGTAGAAGCCGTCGGTGGCGCGCGAATTGGGCGTGACCACCAGGCTGCCGCGCACCTCCCCGAGCTGCTGAACGTAGTCGGTGCCGTTGTACTGCCAGTGGAACTGCGCCAGCGAGTGGTTCGCCCAGGTCAGTGGAACAGGAACGGAGGGCGAGTCGTTGCTCGGCACGTAGATGCTGTACGCCTGCAGCGGTCCGTAGAAATACACGCTGTCGTTGGCCGGGACGCTCGGGCCGGCGTTGCTGCGGCCTTCGGCGGGCGTGGTCACCAGGCGGCTGCCGAAGAGGCGCACGAGCGTGCCGCTGGCCGGGACGGTGCTCGAGCTCACCAGCGCCGACAGCTGGTCGAAGTTGACGGCACGTCCGTACTTGGCGAGCGACGGCGTGGTGCCGTTGACGCCGCGCAGATCGATTGCCTGCACCATGTCGCAGGGGCCGTCGAGGAAATGACAGATCTCGCCGGTTCTCCCTGCCTGCCCATTGGCGATGGCGAAGTGGTTGTTCAGGTCGAAGATCGCGCACGGGTTGGGCGCCGCCGTTCCCGCGCCGCCGGGCGTGGTGGCGGTGGCGCCGGAGCCGGGACGGATCCAGCCGTTGCTGGCGTTGCGCAGGCCCGTCATCACCACGTACTTCCAGGTCGTGCCCGTCGGGTTGTGCACCGAGCGCGGGATGAAAGTCGTCAGCTGATTGGCTTCCAGGTCCGCCGTCACGGCCAGCGGCGTGGTGGCGGCGACCGTTCCGTTGCTGTTGTAGCGCACGTGCTCGCCCGAGGTGCCGAAGAGATAGATCACCTCGTCGGTGCCCGCGACGCTGGCCCCGGGGTTGCGAGACAGCGTCGAGCTCCCCGTGTTGGCGCCGTCGCTGTTCCACGCGATGGCCACCATCGTCGTATCGTCGGCGAGCAGGGTGTTGAGCGTGACGCGATAGGCGACGTCCTCGGCGCCGGGGACGATGCGAAGCTCGACGAGGTCGGCCGCGTTGCTGCCGTAGCGCGCCGCGTCGGTCGGGTAGTCGATGTCGCCGGAGTTCGGCACCGCGGAATCCGGCGTCCCCGTTCCGGTCGAGGGACTGGTGATGAAGCTGGTGGTGTAGGGGCTGCCGCTCGTTTCGGCGCCCCAGTCATCGTGCACGTAGTCCTGGTAGATGTACTCGCCCGCCACGTACGCCTCGTGTCCTGCGACCATCAGAGGCGCGGCCTGGAAGCGCGGATGACGATTCTGCAGCTGCGGCAGGTCCGGCGCGTCCTCATAAAGAACGGCCGGGCCTGGCGGCGGGCCCTCCTGGAGCACGAAGCCAGGCTCGCTGACGCTCGTGCACGTGGGCGTCTCCGCTTCGAACGTCGCCACCACGTTCCTCGCCGCGTCCATCGTCACTTCGCAGGCACCGCTGCCGGTGCATGCATCGCTCCAGCCGGTGAAGGTGAAACCGTCGCCGGGCGTGGCGGCAAGGGCCACGACGGTATCCTGCGCGTAGTCCTCGATGCAGTCGGCACCGCAGTCGATGCCGGCAGGGTCGGAGGTGACGGTGCCGCTGCCCAGACGCGTCACGCTCAAACGGTGAAAGGGGATCGGCGCAAAGTTGGCCGTCGCGCTCTTGCTGCCGTCCATCACCAGAACGCATTCACCGTCGCCGGCGCAGTCGCCTTCCCATCCGGCGAACATGTAGCCGTCGCCGGGCTCGGCGGTCAGCGTGACTTCGCTCTGTGCATCGTAGCTCTCGCTGCAGTCGGCGCCGCAATCGATGCCGGCCGGCGAGGAGACGACGCTGCCGTCGCCGACCACGCTGGCGCTGAGCGTATACATCGGCACCGGGCAGCCCTCGCCGCTGGCATGCTGCACCGACCACTGCTCGGCGTCGTCGGCCTTGACGGTTCCGCCGGCGTCGCCGCCGAAGGCGACGCAATAGCTGGCGCCGCCGTTGACGGTGAGGGTGAAACCACCGCTGTCGCCGGGGTCAGGCGGAACGACGTCGATGTCGCCGCCGGCACCGCTCATGCCGAACTTGATCTGGAAGACGCCGCTCGGCGAGCGCGAGATGCTGGCCTTTCGCACCGCGCCGTCACCGGCGAACTTGAAGCCGTTGCCGGAGGCCTTCCATCCCGAGGCCGGAAGCTCGAAGACCTGGTTGCTGCTCTTTGCCCCGGCGGCGATGACTTCCAGCGTCGCGCCGCTGGTGGTCGGATCACCGGCGAGCGTGTCGGGAGATGCCATCTCCCTGGCCAAGCCGCGGATCGTGGCGCGCGCCGGCTCGCCGGCCGGAACCCGGATCTGAAGCTTGCGACCCAGGACGGTCTGAACCGGCTCCCCTGGCGGATAGGCTTGCGACGTGGCCGAGAAGAGCAGGACGGCTACGGCGGCGAGGCCGGCCCGGCGTACCAGATTCATGGTGTTCTCCTTTTCAGGCTCCAGGTTCCTCGCAGCGCCGCTCCCGCACGCTCTCGCTCCTGCCCGGCGGCGGGATGCGCGTCACCACCTCCACGCCGTACTCGTGCGCGCGCTCCAGCAGCAGCGCCGAGGCGCGTTCGGCCATGGCGGCAATGGTCAGCGAGGGATTGACGCACAGCGACGTCGGCACGGCGGCGGCGTCGGTAACGAAGATGCCGGGATGGCCACGCAGCTCGTGCCGGTCGTCGCACGCCGACGTGGCCGGATCGTCGCCGATGCGGCACGAAGACAGCGGATGCGCGCTTTGGACGTTGGGGATCGCCTTCCACAGCAGGTGCTTTCCCAGGCCGTCCTTCTCGATGATCTCGCGCACCGCCTCGTCGGACGTATCGAAGCCGAGCTGCGTCTGCGGCGACGTCGCATAGGTGAGCTGACCGAGCGCGGCGGCGGGCGCGATGCGCACGAAGTTGCCCGTGGGCGGCGGCGCGCCGAAGACGCCTTCGTTGTCGTCCTCGGTCATCGCCAGCACCGTCAGCCACGAGCGCCAGCGCGAGGTCAGGTCCTTCTTGTCGACGCCGAACCAGACCGCGGCGCCTTCGACCTCGTCCTCCGACAGGATGTTGGTGATGGTGGGGAAGTAGATCTGCTGCAGCGAGAAGCGCGTGAACTCCGGCCGCGCCTCGTCCAGGTAGTCGTAGCTGACGGTGCCGATCGGACGGCCGATGGGAAAGGCATCGTAGGCCACGCCCGGCTCGCGCTGCAGGCGCAGAAGCTGCCCGATCTTGCTCTCGTCCATCATGCCGAGCGTGACGCGGTCGCCGTTGGGCGAGAAGTGGCGGCCCACCGCCGGCGGCATCGCGCCGAGGAACTGCTCGGAGCGCTGCAGGATGACCGGCGTCCCCATCGCTCCGCCCGCCATCACGACGATTCTGGCCTCGATGGTGCCGCCGTCGACGATCACGCGGTAGTCATCGGGGTCGAGCACGGAGTAGTGCACGGCGTACCGGTATCCGGACGTGCTCGCGGGCGCGATGGCCTGCACCTCGTGCAGTGCACGCACCTCGGCGCCGCAAGCCTCGGCGCCGGGAATGTAGTTGAGCAGCATCGAGCGCTTGGCGTCGAAGCGGCAGCCGTTGAGCATGAAGTTGCACGCCGTGCATTCTTCGAGATCGACGGCCAAGGGCACCGTGTTGCAGGTGTGGCCGGCGCGGTCGCACGCCGCGGCCCACAGGCCGCCGGCGTAGGAGACGTCGCTCCACCGCTGGCGCTGCACCGGAAGCGCGCGTTCGACGCGCGAGTACCAGCGGTCCATCGTGCGCCGGTTGAGCGCGGCAGGCCACAGCCGCTGCCCCGACGTTCCACGACGCTCGAAGATGAAGCTCGGCGCGCGCAGCGAGGCGGCGAAGTAGATGACGCTGGAGCCGCCCACGCAGTTGCCGACCGTGACGTCGCAACCATCGCCGCGGATGTAGTCGACGATGCGCGTGTACGTCCCGATCTGCAGGTCGTGCGTGAAGTCCTGCGAGGAAAGGCGCGGCCCGCGCTCGAGCATGACCACGCGTGCGCCTCCTGCAGCCAGGTAATAGGCGGGAATGGATCCGCCAAAGCCGGTACCGACGACGACGACGTCCGTAGTCTCGGTTGCCATCATTCGCCTCGCGGCCACGTGTGGAGGATTGGCGTGTTCACTTCCTGGCCCTGATCCCCTTTTTTTCCATTACCAGGGGTTGCCGCGCTTGCCCGTGCGCGGATGCGGTCTGGCCAGCGCGCGCCGGTACGAACTGTCGGGGAAGCGCCACAGATCGTCGTCATCCGGAGACGGGAACCCGAGCGCGGCCATGCCCGGATGTCCGCCGCGGACGGCGTCGGCCAGATGCAGGTGGCCGGCGGTGTGGTAGGCCAGGTACATCAGCGCAGCCACGGCGAAGAAGGCGAGCTGGTCGGGATCGTTTCCGTCCAGCAGCTGGACCAGGAATGCGGTCCGCTGCTCGAAATTCAGCGACACCATCGGCGGCACGGTGGGATCGAGCACGATCGCATTGGCGAGCGCGTAGCCGCTGGCGCGCGCGTTGATGCCGGCGACGATGGCCGGAACGGTCGCGGCCACGCCGGCCGGAGGGAAATTCAAAAGATCGACGGCGCCGGCCTGCACGGCTCCCGGGCCTGCAGCGGCGCCTGCGATGGCGCGATCGCCGGGATGGCGCTTCTCGCCGGGAATGAGCGTATCGGCGAACGCTTCGAGCGTCGGCACGATGGCGGGGTCGTCGGGCGCGGCCTGCGCGAACGCGGCCGGCGGCCGCACCGGCCATGCGGCCGCCTTCCATGCCACGGCCGCCGCAGCCACCGCCTTCAGGAGCTGGCGCCGCGTCAGGTTCATCGTCGCGCCCGCTTCGCCCGCAGTCTCACGTCATCGCAAGGCGGCATCATTCGCACCCCGATACGACGTGCGAGTCGCAGCAGCTGTCGCCCGCACCGACGGTGGCGCTGCCGCCTTCGGGCGCGCGGCAGCGAGTGGGCTTGCGGCGGATCACGCAGCGCGCCTCCTCGCCTTCGCGCGCGACATGGCAGACGGTGGCGTGGTCGCCGCGGCCGCAAGTGGAATTGCGCGCACAGTCGATGACCGATTGTTCGCATGCGGCAGCGAGCCGCCCTGCGGCCACCTCGGCGGCCGTGAACTCGGAGACGCAGCGCATGTGCTCGCGCCGGCTTGCCGCCTCGTCGCATGGACAGGCTTCCTCGGCGCCGGCGCGCGCGGCCGCAACGGCCGGATCGTCGCTGCAGTCGCCTTCTTCGCCCGCGCAGCTCGGATCGCCGTAGCCGAGCAGGAACGTGGATCCGCCGCCGCCGCTTCCGCCTTCGCCGTAGGTGCGGATCACCTCGGCCATCTCCGGATCGACCGCTTCGACGAGGGCCGCAACGGGTTCCGGTTCGGCCGGCTGGCCCTGAATGGCGAAGTTGCGAAGGCGCGCGCCGCCCGTGCCGTTGCGCTTGTTGAACCAGTAGCTTCCGTCCCACTGCACCAGCGGCACGTCGCCGGTCTGCGCCTGAATGCGCCAGTGGTCCTGCTGCCAGTAGCGGCACTTGGGAATGGCGATGGCGAAGCGTGCGGGCTCGGCGGCAAGGAACCGCACGGCGCCGCCGTTCTCGACCGTGATGTCGCGCTTTTCGTACTCGACGCACAGCGGGTCGTCGGTGCACTGGTCGATCGGCGGCACCTCGTGCTCGTCGAAATGACGGATGACGCACAGGCTCTCGAAGGGCGGCTCCACGAACGGAGCCGTCGGCGACGTCTGGCTGCCGGCGCTCGTGGCGGACGCGAGCAGGCAAGCCAGCACGAACGTGCGGAATGGCTTCATGGCGAAAACCCTCCGGGATTTGTCCGAGAGTCTGGAACGGGTCCGAGGAGACAGCCACACGGGTCGGGTGTACCCGCAGGCGGTTTTCCCCGTATGCGGGGGCCGATGCCGCGGGACGAGCGAAGACCGGCGCGCGCTACAGCACGACGATGTCGCTCCCGACGCCGCTCAGACGGATGCTGCGATACGTGCAGCTGCCGGGCAGGCGCTGGAACAGGCTGTTCGCGATCAGCCACACGCGCACGATGCGCGAAGGCGCATCACCGATGTATCGCCGGTAGTCCTCGTGCACATTGCGGCTTTCGGCGAGCCACTGCCCGAGACCGATGGGTCCGCTGCGCACGACGATGTGGAACTCGCGATCCTTCCAGCCGTCCAGCGGGCACCAGTAGCCCATGTCGAAGGGAAGTCGGTTGCTCCAGTAGTAGGTGATGTCGCGTCCGTCGCTGAACTCGACGGCGATGCTCATGTAGTCGTGCGACACCACCGCATCCTCGGCGAACTGCGACGGCAGCGCATCGACCTTCCATTCCCACGAAAGGCGCGTCTGCGGCGTCAGGTCCACCGGCGTCTCGGTCTGCAGGATGCCGACGTTGCCGTTGGTGGTGCACGTGATGCAGCCATCCTGTTGCCGATAGATGTCCGACTGTCCAAGGAACCACAGGTAGTGCCAGCTCGGCGGCGGCGCAGGAGGCGAGGCCAGGCGCTGCGCCTCGGCGGCGATCTCCGCGGCCGCCGCGCCGCCGTCTCCAGCGTCGCGCAGCAGCGCCTGCAGCCCCGCAGCGGCGCTGTGCTTCCACACGATCGCGACCACGGTCAGGCCGCCGTCCACCCTGGCGTACGCGCGGATGTCGCTGCCGACTCGACCGTACCGGTCGCCCCACTGACCCGGGAAATAGCTGGCAACGTACAGGCGCCCCGCCTGCGCGGCCGCAAAGGAATTGCTGGCTCGCGTGCCGTTGAAGATCTCGCCGTTCTCGCCGACGCGCGCCCAGAGCTGGAATTGCGGCGGCACCCAGATGTCCAAAGCCCGCGAGAGGTAGGTTCGGCCGCACCCGAAAAGCGTCACTTCCTGCCCCGCGGCAAGATCGATCCGTGTGTCCGTCCACGGCGGGCGCTGCGACGGAATCTCGAGGACGGCATGCCGCGCGATCGCATCGTTCGACAGTAGACGCGCGAACGCCGTTCGGAACGCCGCGCGATCCGGCTCGGGCGCAAGGCCGCGGCCGCGAACGGTACGCCATCGCTGCGCTGCTCCCCGAAGCTCTTCCATTCGCCCCATCGCTCGCTCCTGCCGGCGGAATCCGTGCGGCCTATAGTGCGGGTGGGCCCGTCACGGCAAACGTCGCCGGCGCGGCGGGAGGATTGCCTGCACGCGCTTCCACCCATAGTCTCGGCGAATGCAGCTCTCGCCGCTGCGCATCTTTGCGACATTCCGCTTCAGCGACTGGACCGACCAGACACAGGATAACCGATGAGCGAGACGTCCCCCGAAACGACGCAGACCGAAACGCCTCACAAGCCGGTTCCGCCGCACACTCCGCTTCGCGAGTACTATGAAGCCGATGAGAAGCGGCATCCGTACGTCATCGACCTCTTCAACCGCACGGCCAGGTACTACAACACCATCGAGGGCATCTTCTTCAACGGCGGCCTGCTTTATCGCCGGCTTTCGCTGCAGATGAACGGCCTGCGGCCCGGCATGAAGGTGCTCGACGTCGCCATCGGCACTGCCGCCGTGGCGCGCGGCGCCACCAGGATCGTCGGCCCCACCGGGCAGGTGATCGGCTGCGACCCCAGCCCCGGCATGATCAAGGAGGCGCGCAAGCACTTCCACGGCCCGATCAGCCGCGGCATCGCCGAGCAGCTTCCGTTCGCCGACGACACCTTCGACTTCGTCACGATGGGCATCGCGCTGCGGCACGTCGCCGACCTGTCGGCCGCGTTCAGCGAATACTTTCGCGTGCTCAAGCCCGGCGGCACCTGCTGGATCCTCGAGAGCCACGTGCCCGAATCCAGGATCGGGCACGACATCACCAAGTTCGTCTGGGCCAAGGTCATTCCCGGGATGACGCTGCTGTACACGGGCAGTCATGACGCCAAGCTGCTCATGGACTTCTACTGGGACACCGTCGAGAAGTGCCTGCCGCCCGAGCAGATCGTGCAGGTGATGCGCGACGTCGGTTTCGACGCGCGCTACAAGGTCGTCGTGCCGGGCGCGTTCTGCGAGTACATCGGAAAGAAGCCGGCGGCGCCGCCGGCATCCTGAGCGGGCGCGCGCGAGACGTCGCGGCGGTCGGGTGCGGCCGCTGCGGTATCGAGCCGGCGGAGGTTCAGCTCGCAGCGGCCGCGTCGCGCTCGCTCGTCGCCTTGCTCCGCGTCGCCGCCTTCCACTCCAGGATCCGCCGGCCGACGTCGCTGCCCTCGGGCGGAAGAAGACGTCGCCAGATGCGATCGGCCCAGCCGTCCTCGTAGTACCGGAATCGCACCTTGCGGTGGACGTATTCGCCGGCTGCCAGCGCGAACGTCAGGACGTAGCAGCCGAAGCCGGTGTAGAACGCCCAAGTGCCCGTCGGCGCCGCAACCGCCAGCCACGCATAGATGACGACATTGGCGCAGAAGAACGTGCACCACACGATCGTGACCTTGCGCGTGTAGGGCACGAGAAAGTCCGGGAAGATTCCGCCGTGCGCGCGGCGCGCGAGCTGCTCGACCAGGCTGGGACCGTCGAGCAGCGAGGAGCCGAACACGTACAGAAGCCAGACGTGCGTGAACACCGGCAGCAGCTTGAGCGCCAGCGGATCGTTGAATGCCACCGCCGCCACGGCCAGAACCGCCAGAACGCCGAATCGACGCAGCACCAGCGGAAGCAGATCGCGGCTGCGTACGGCCGCGGCCGCCACGACGGCGACGACCACGCCGACCACCAGAGTCGCCACCGCGCGCGGGCTTGCCTGTCGCAGCGCCGCCCACATCAGCAGCGGATACACGACGAGCAGCGCGGCGACGGCGGCCTTGGTCATGTCCTGGCGAGCTTGCCCGTCGGCGTCAGTGGAAGCGAGGCCACCACGTCGAACTTGCGCGGGACCATGTAGGCTGCCAGCCGCTCGCGGCACCATGCCGTCAGATCTCGCGCGGCCGGCGGCTGCGCGCCGGGCGCCAGCACGATCTCGGCCGCGGGCAGCTCGCCGAGGTGCGGATGAACGGTGGCGAAGACGCGGCTGCGCTCAATGGCGGGATGCGCGTCCAGAACGGCTTCGACTTCCTCGCAGAAGAACTTCATGCCGGCCATGTTGATGCGCGCGGCGCGACGCCCCACCAGATGAAGATCGCCGTCGGCGTCGAACCAGCCCTGATCGCCGGTGCGGAAGCCATCGGGCTCGAGGATCTGCGTGGAGGGGATCCAGGGGTCGAGGTAGGCGTCGAGCATGCCGGGGCCGCGGATGCAGATCTCGCCGCTGGTCTCGGGGCTGTCGCCCCGCGCGCGCGAGCCGTCCTCGCCTCGCAGCCAGATCTCGTAGTCGGGCTGCGGGCGGCCGAGCGCTTCGGGCTTGGTGGCGGCGCTCGCCGTGTTCATCACTGGCAGACCCGCTTCCATGATGCCGAGTGCCTGGACGATCGGCCGTCCGTAACGCCGCGCGAACGTCTCGGCAACGTCGCCGCGAAGCCCCTCGGCGGTGGAGATGATGAGGCGCATGCTGTCCAGGCGCCGCTGCGAGGCATCCTTGGCCAGCAGCTTCATGTGATACGGCGAGGCGTACAGCACCGTGGCCTGCTCGCGCTCGGCCAGCTCGAGGACCGCCGGCGCCAGCGAGCTCGGCGGCAGCAGGATGGTGGCGCCGTAGCGGAGGTACAGCAGGATCGAGACGACGAAGTGGTGCGCCATCGGCAGCAGCCACAGCACGCGATCCTCGGGCGCGATCGCCAGTCCCTTGTTGGCCGCGGCGAGCCGCTCGTGGATGCGCGCGTGGCCGATGACGACGCCCTTGCGCTCGCTGGTCGTGCCCGAAGTGAAGCGCAGATAGGCGGGGCCGAGGGCAGCGAACTGCGCTTCGGCGGGCAATGTCGACACGGACGTGCCGAGCAGCTGCAGGCGCGCCGCGCCGACGGACGGCGCGGGGTCATCCTCGGAGCGCCCCGTGAAATGGCCGGGGCAGGACTTGACGATGGAGCTGAGCGTCATCTCTTCGGCCAGCAGCGCGTGCAGATGCGCGCGCCGCGCCAGCTCGGCTACCGTGGCCGGTGGATGATCGTCGGCGACCGGCACCATGCAGGCGCCGGCGGCGAGAATGGCGAGCGCCGTCTCGATGAACTCGATGCCCTGCGGCGCGATCATCCCCACGCGCCAGGCGCGGCCGATGCCCGCCGCTTCGAGCTCCAGCGCCCGCGCGCGCACCGCCTCGATGAGCTCGCCGTAGGTGCGCGTGTCGACGTGGCCGCCGGGCGCCACCTGGACGAGCGCCCGGTTCTGCATGCGCGGCCGTGCCTGCTCGCAGATGGTCTCGAAGATGTTCATCGCTGAAGCCTCATCCTCCCTGATGCAACGTCGCGCAAGTTTTGCCGGCCGAGATCACCGAGCGGATGTCTTCGGGCGCAATATCGACGAGGGAGCGCAGATCACGCGCGGCCAGTGCGCACGCGACGCCCGCGGCCTCGCCCATGGCCATCGACGTTCCGATCACGCGCGTCGCTCCTGATGCCTCGTGGCTTGCCGAGGCGCAACGGCCCGCCATCGCCAGCACGTCGCTGTCTGCCGCCACCAGCGCGCCCAGCGGGATCGAGCACGGGCCGGCGCCGGCGCGGAAGGAAAGGCGATCGCTGCGCTCCCACAGCTCCACCGGCCACGTCGACAGGCAGGCCTCGTCCTGGCGGCGGCGGCCGGAGAGAACGTCGTCGAGCTCGAGCCGCTCGCGCCCCCGGACTCGCCGCGTCTCGCGAATGCCGGCGCGCGCAGGCTGCGCACCCATGACCGCATCGGCGAACGGCGGGCGCTCGCGCACGAGGTATTCCAGAATCGCACGCGCGGCCTCGCGTGCGTCGTGATTCATGCGCTCGAGCACCGAGGCATCCAGCGGATCGAAGCGCTGCGGGTCGGGCTTTGGCAGGTTGACCGTGACGAACACGCTCGCGCCAGCCGCCGACGATCGCGATCCCGAAACGCCGGCGACGCCGCGGCGAATCGTGATCGACGCTGCTGCCGGTGGCAATGCGCCGCGGCGTGCCGCGCGCGCGACCGCCGTGCCGGTGCGCGCGCCTTCCATCGCATCGAGGCCGTCGGCGCCGACCCCGTCGACGCGAAAGATGTACGAACAGTGCTGCAGCTCGAGCGGACCTGCCTGCTCGACCGCCGCGCCGGCCAGCGCGGCCACGGCCGCATCGCCGCTGCAGTCGACCACGGTGCGTGCAGCCACCGCATCGCCGTGCTGCACGTGCAGGCGCGACGGCTCGCGCGGCGTCGCGCCGAGCTCGACGGCGGTCAACGTCGAGCGGCAGCGAACGTCCACGCCGGCGCGCGAGCAGCTGTGAAGGGCGAGCTCGGCGAAGGCCATGGGATCGATGGCGAGATAGGCGGCCGTGCCGGCCCAGCCGATGCCGCCGGCGCGGCCGCTCCTCTCCAGCGCGCGGGCAAAGGCCTGCGGAATGCCGGGATGCGCGTGTACGGCCTCGCGCCGTGCCGACGGCAGGTACAGTCCGCAGATCGTGTGCACGAAGGCCTGCGAAACGTTGCCTCCGAGCACGTCCTCCCGCTCGAGCAGCACCGTTGCTGCCCCGCACGCCGACGCCGCCATCGCCGCCGCGATGCCGGCAGGCCCGCCGCCCACGACCGCAACGTCGAACATGTCGACGCCGCCCGCCATCAGCCGCGAAGATCGCTCAGGATCTGCTCGCGCATCAGCTCGAGCTCGCCCTCGTCGACGACGCCGCGCTGATGGACATGGATGACGTCGAGGCCGTCGCGCAGGCAGAACACCAGCGCGCTGCCAGGTGAGGTCGGCACGGACGGCACGTGAAACCCGTCCAGGATCTGCGCTCCGCAGAGCGACCTGGCTTCGGGCGCGAAGACGTCGGTGTAGGCGAAGAAGAACGAGGCAAGCTCGCCGCCGAAATTGCGACGCGCCATGTACGAGTACAACCGCGCCGGCGCGATGCGCGCGAAGTCCATCGCCGCCACGCCCGCCTCCACGAGCTTGCTGCGAATCGCCTCGAGCCGCTGCGCCTTGAGGACCTCGATCAGCGTCGTCAGATCTTCGGCCTGCTCGGGCGTGACCTGGAACCACAGCAGCGAGACGTGCGTGCGGAACACTTCGCCCTGTCCGCCTTTGGGTCGCATGTTGACGGGCAGCGGAACCACCCAGCTCGGCGGCAGCTTCCCGCGCCGCAGCGCCACGGCGCGATGGGCACGGACGGCGACCGCGAGATAGAAGAGCATCGGCGTCAGGAACCCTGCGATCTTCCTGCCGCGCTCGATCACGGCCCTCCCTTCGTCACCGTCCAGACGAAGCTGCCGGTAGCGAAGCTCCTGGCGCTGCCGTCGCAGAGGCCCGGCAAGCGAGGCCGGCGGGCGTGCGGCAAGGCCGTTCATGTAGGCCTGCCACTGTCCGGCCATCTTGCCGCGAACGCCCGCGCCTGCCGGCAGCGCCGCCACGGCGGGCGAGGACACACGCCCCTCGCCGCGATCGATCGCGATGACGCGCGACCGCTGTGCATCGGCCGAGCATGCCGAAAGATGCTCGACGAAGTGCTCGCTGCCCGAGCCATCGAAGAGCATGTGCAGCCAGGTCGCCGCGATGTCCGTTCCCGGATTCGCGCCCAGGCGCGGGACGATGTCGAAGCGCAGCAGGCGCCCGGCGCGCGCATCCATCCGGCTGTTCAGCCGCTGTGCGAAGACGTCGGGCAAAGAGCCCAGCACGGGCGCGCCGGCATGACTGCCGCGTGCCGGCTCGTGCGGCGCGTGCGTCTCCACCGCGATCGTCGAGGGCGCAGCCGGGCGGTCGAGCCTGTACTCGGGCGCGCCAAGCAGCCGGCGGCGCCGGATCGGCGCACGCAGGATCTCGTTGGCCGCAGCGACCTCGGCCAGAAGCCGGCGGCACGCAGTTTCGTCGAAGCCCGGGCCGAGTCGCAGCACGAGCTGGGAGAGGTGGCTCGCCCCGCCCGTGCGACGAACCTCGGCCTCGAAAGCGCGCAGGAAGCAGTCGGCGCCGGTCAGCGGAAGCGGTTCAGGCCTGCTCGAGCTCGCCATGCACGAGAGCAGCCAGGGTCTGGACGCTGGCCAGCGTCTCCTCGGTCAGCTTGCTCTCATCCACCCAGATGCCGGTGGATTCCTCGATGGCGAGCATGAGCTGGGTCAGAGAAAGCGAGTCCAGTCCGGCTTCGATGAGATTGGACTGGCGAGTGAAGCTCGCATCGACGGTCAGGATGTCGTTGCGAACGATGTCGAAGATGCGTTGTTCCAGCTCTTGCCGTGTCATTGCGTGTCTCGCGCGCCGTGCAGCGGGGATGTTTCACCCGAGGCGCGCGTGGCGTCAAACCGCCGACGAGCGCGTGCGATCGCTCGCGGCCGAAGCTTCCAGGGTGCGGCGCCGCTGCGAATTCGCAGCGCATGCTGCGTTGAGTCGCGCGCCCTGCCGCCATATACGGAGCGCGTGTCGCAGCGTACCATTCGTGATGTCGCCGTTCTCGGCGGCGGGCCCGCCGGAGCGAGCCTTGCCACCTACCTGGCGCGTGCCGGTGTCGCAGTCGTCCTGTTCCACAAGCCCAAGCGGCCACCCATCATCGTCGGCGAGTCGCTGGTGCCGGCCGTCGTTCCGTTCCTGCGCCGCCTCGGGCTCGAGCAGCAGGTGGCGGGGTTCAGCGTGTTCAAGCCGGGCGCGACCTTCACGCTGACGCTGGAGAAGGACCAGAGCTTCCGCTTCGACCAGGCCATCGGCGCCGAGGTCGACTACTCGTACAACACCCCGCGCGACCTGTTTGACGCCGCCATTCTCGAAGGCGCGCGCAAGGCCGGCGTCACGGTCATCGAGGGCACCGCCGCCGTCGAGCGAGACGGCAACGCCGATCGCGTCCGACTGTCCAACCGCAGCCTGGAGATGGCCGGCAACGCGTTTGCCGGACAGCCCGATTTCATCGTCGATGCCACCGGCCGCAGCCGCACCATCGGCAAGCTCCTCGGCATTCCCTTCGTCGAGGGCCCGCGAAAGGACGCGGCGCTGCACGCACACATGAAGGGCGTGCCGCTGGTGGTCGAGGGCAACGTGCACACCGACCGGCTGCTGCGCGGCTGGTGCTGGCGCATTCCGCTGCCGGGCCGTGTTTCCGTGGGCCTGGTCGTCAACGAGGAGCACCTTCGACGTTTCGGCGATTCGCCCGAAGACCAGTTCCACGGGACTCTGGCCGAGGAGCCGCTGCTCAAGCGCTGGAGCGAGGGCGCCGAGCGCGTCACGCCGGTCGTCAAGTACAACAACTACCAGCTGCGCTCGCTGCGCGGCGTCGGCGAGAACTGGGCGACCGTGGGCGACGCCTTCGGCTTCGTCGACCCCGTCTTCTCGAGCGGAATGCTGATCGGCTTGGACGGAGCCGACGCCCTGGCCAAGGCGCTGCTCAAGGGCACGCGCCGGGCGCTGGAGGCGTACGAGCGCCGCGTGCTCTACAACCTGACGGTGTGGCAGCGCCTCGTCGACTACTATTACAATGGCAGCCTGTTCACGCTGTTCCAGATCGGCGAGTACAAGTCCAAGCAGTTCAGCTGGGCACTCGTCAATCGGCACTTCGCTCGGCACATGCCGCGCGTCTTTACTGGAGAGGCGACGCGAAGCCGCTACAGCGTGGGAATGGTGGACTTCATGGTGAAGTACGGCGTCTACGGCCATGACATCAACGAGCTGAAGGTGCACTGAGAGCAGTGGCCGGCAAGCGCCAGCCAGGGCCGCTCTTCCACTCCGAGCCTCGCCAGGCCCGCTACGACGTGGTCGTGATCGGCAGCGGCATCGGCGGCCTGACGGCCGCGTCGCTGCTTGCCAAGGCCGGCCGCAGCGTTCTCGTCATCGAGCGGCACGATCGCGTCGGCGGCTACGCGCACGCATTCCGGCGCCGCAAGTACAGGTTCGATTCGGCCGTGCATCTGGTGGGAGGCTGCGGCAGCGCCGGCACCGGCGAGCCCGGGCTCGTGCAGCGCGTGCTCGCGGCCAGCGGCGTAGCGGACGAATGCGAGTTCCTGCGCGTCGATCCGTTCTACGAGGCCTGCTATCCCGACCTGCGCCTGCGCCTTCCGGCGGACACCGAAGGATTCGTCGCAGCGCATGCCGAGCTCTTTCCCGACCGTGTCGACGAGCTGAGGCGCATCATGCGCCTCATCGACCATGTCTACGACGAGACGCGACGGGCGGCCGAAAATACTTCCGCCTTCGATCTCCTGCATGCGTCCGATCGGTTCCCCTCGCTCGTGCGATATCATCGCGCCACGCTCGCGACCGTTCTGGAGACGACGATCGGCGAGCCGCGTCTGGCTGCGCTGCTGGCTACGACCTGGCCTTACGTAGGCCTGCCGCCGTCGCAGGTGTCGTTCCTGTACTGGGCCAACATGGTGGCGACGTACCTGCGCGAAGGGCCGTGGTACTGTCGCGGAACGTTCCAGAAATTCGCCGATGCGCTGGCCGAAGGCGTGCGCCGCTGCGGCGGCGAAGTGCTGCTGCGAAGCTCGGTGCGGCGCATCCTGACCGACGACGGCAGCGTCCGCGGCGTCGTGCTCGAGACGGGGCACCGCGTGCAGGCCGAGCGGGTCATCTCCAATGCCGATGCGCTGCAGACGGCCGAAGAGCTGGTGGGCGAGGCGAGATTTCCGCCGCGCTACATCCGTTCGCTGCGGCGCGCGCGGCCTTCGGTGTCCGCCTTCGTCGTCTACGCCGCCACCGACATGGACCTGGAGCGCGCCGGCGTGGCGCACGAAAGCTTCCAGTTTTCGAGCTGGGACCACGACGCGTCCTTTGCCAGCACCAGCGCAGGGCGGCCGAGCTGGATATCCATGACCGTGCCGACGATGGTGGACGCTTCACTGGCACCGTCCGGTCAGCACGCCATCGTGCTGACCACGCTGATGCCGTACGCGGCCGCGCGCGTCTGGCGCGAGGACAAGCCGCGCCACGTCGAGCGAATGCTGGCGCAGGCCGAGGTGCGCGTGCCGGGTCTGACCGCACACCTTCGGTTCGCCGAGGGCGGCACGCCGCGAACGATGGAGCGGTACACGCGCAATACGGCCGGAGCGATCTACGGATGGGAGCTGACGCCGCGTCAGGTCGGTCTCGGCCGTCTTCCCAACGTCACGCCGATCGACGGGCTGACGCTGGCCGGGCACTGGACGCGGCCGGGCGGCGGAATCTACGGCGTGGTGCTGTCGGGCGTCGAGGCCGCCTGCAGCGTCCTGGATCTGCCGGCGCCCGAGTCTTTGTGGCAGGCGGTCGGTGCCTGAAAAAGCCTCGGCCACCGGTCTTGCGCGCAACCATGATGCCTGCGAAAAAGGGTCGCCGGCCGCCGCACCGGTTCGGAGGGACGACGCGCGAAGCGTCAGCGGCGGCTGCGCAGAGGGGAATCCCATGAGTCGCATTGGACGAAAGCTTGCCTGCGGCGTGGTGGCCGTGCTGTTCGCGGTCGGCGGCGTCGCCCGCGCGGCCGATGACGATCTGTTTGAAGGGATCGACAAGGACTGGGCGAAGAAGGCGGCCGATGCCGGGCGCAAGGCCGCCAACAACACCAATGCCGATGCAGGCAAAAAGGTGGCGGAGTCGCCCGCCGCCGACAAGGCATCGACGAATGCCGACGCCGCAAGAAAACCTGCGGCCAGCAACGTCGATCCCAAGCCTGCCGACCCGGCCAGGCCGGGCGCCCCCGAGACGACCAGGCCGGCCGACGCCGCCAGGCCTGTCAGCGCCGAAACCAAGCAGCCGGCTGCGGCGCCCGCGACCACCAATGCCGATGCGGCCAGGAAGCCGGCGGCGACCACCAATGCCGATGCGGCCAGGAAGCCGGCGGCGACCACCAATGCCGATGCGGCCAGGACGCCGGCCGCGACCACCAATGTCGATGCGGCCAGGCAGCCCGCCGGATCCACCAGCGCCGACGCCGTCAAGAAAGCCAAGAAGCCGGGCGAGAAGAAGCGAAGATCCAAGAAGAACGGCAAGAAGGCGGCCGATGCCAGGAAGGCTGCGGACGCCAAGAAAGCGGAAGCCGCCAAGCCAGCGCCCAAGCCGGCTCCGGCCAAGAAGCCCTCCGCGACCAAGCCGGCCAGCAAAGCGCCCGCCACCGCCAGCAAGCCTGCGCCGGCCGGCGCCGTCCAGCTCTCCAGGCGCGCGTCGGTGGCGGCCAACGTTCTCGGCAAGGGCGAAATCCTCGACCAATGCCAGATCGAGACCGCGCTGCCGGCCGCAATTGCCGAGCGCAATCCGAACGTCTTCCTCACGGACAAGCCTTCGGCCAGCGGCATCATCCTGACGCTGAAGATCGTCGAGCTGCGTGCTGCCGGCGGCGGCATTCTGTCGGGTCCCAAAGGTCTGACAGTGGACGGTCGGCTGGTGGCCGGCGGCAAGCTCAAGGGCACGTTCGTCGCACGCGACGCCTCGATGGGCTCGGTCAGCAACTGCGGCATGCTCTCCAAGGTCGTCTTCGAGCTGGCCGAGGACATCGCGGGTTGGCTGGATCAGCCGGCGATGAACTCGCGCCTGGGCAGCACGCGCTAGCCGCCCCGAATGCATCTGACGGGCAGGGCAGCTCGCGCTGCCCTGCCTCATCCGGCCCTACGCTTCCGAGGGGCGCCCGCCACGCGGAGGTCTGGCTAATTGAACCGACCTCGTCTTTGATTCGAGTCACTTCTGCAGTGGAGGGGATCCGATGACGCTGCTGGCTCTCGCCTTTTTCGCATGCGCCGCATTGGTCCCGATGGCGGGCCCGGCGTCGGCTGCAATGATCGCGCGCTGGTCGTTCGATGAAGAATCGGGAACGACCGCGTTCAACACCGCGGGCGCCTTCCACGGGACGCTCGGCGGCGGCGCGATGTTCGTGCCGGAGCAGGGTATCGCCGGCGGTGCGGTATCGCTCGACATCGCCACCAACGGTTTCGTCACGATGGGCGATCACTACAACTTCACCGGCTTCGACACCTTCAGCTTCCAGGCCTGGGTCAAGACCACCATGACGACCGGCGGCGTGGTGCTGTCGCGTCACGTCGGCGGCTTCCACAACGGATACTTCATGTCCATCAACGATGTTGGAGACGGCGCAGGGGCGCCCGCCGGCTCCTTCCACTTCTACCAGACCAGCCCTCCGCAGCTCCATTCGGGCGTGCAGAACATCAACGATGGCGAGTGGCATCATCTGGTCGCCACGCGCAGCCAGGCCACGGGCCTGCGGCACTATGTCGACGGCGTCCGCGTCCCCGGTCCGGATTCCTCGACTGCCGCCACCAGCATCACCTCCAGCGTCGCGCCGTTCCTGGTCGGCGGCTATCAGAACGTCCAGACCCCGACCAGCCTCTACACGGGCCTCATCGATGAGGTCCGCATCTGGACCAACGTCCTGAGCGACGAAGAGGTGGCGTGGTTCTACGAGAACCCGACAGCCATCGCGCTGCCGCTGTGCGGCGACGCCAACGAGAGCTCCGACCTCAGCGCCACCGACGCGCTCTTCGCGCTGCGAGCAGCCGTCGGCACGTCGCAGTGCGCGCTGTGCGTGTGCGACGGCAACGACTCGGGATCGGTCACCGCGACCGACTCGCTGCTCATCCTGAAGAAGGCGGTGGGGCAGGCGGTCGAGCTGGGATGTCCTGAGTGTGCGGTGGCGGCCGGGTAGACTGTCAGAGACGGCCGAAGCGCGCGCAGTCACATGCGGTCGAGCGCCGCCCGTGACGCCCGCCGCGTCTTGAGCAGCGTCACCAGCGCGACGAAAGCTGCGATCAGCGCGAACCCTGCAACGTTCAGCGCCAGGCTCGGCGGAAAGATCAGGACGTAGCTGGCGTCCTTGACCAGGGCCGAGAAGCTGGAGACGCAGAAGGGCATCAGGAACAGCCGCAGGATCTGCCAACGGTCCAGCTTCATGGTGCCCGTGCTCGAAGTGCGTGTGCTGATGACGAGAGCGGCGCCGATGATCGCGCTCAGGCCGAGCGAGGTCAGCCACAGGCGCGGCCTGGCATCGAAATGATACGCGACGTTGACGACGTACCAGATGACGTAGCACCACAGGATGGTGCGGCCCGTCGTCAGCGAAGCCAGGTAGGCCGACATGTCGTCGCCAACTGGCAGCAAAACCTCCGGCGTGGCAAGTCGCGCCGGTGCCGGAACCCACAGTCGATCTAAGACAGCTGACCAGGTCGGGCGCACGTAGCGCTGGAAGAAAAAGGGCGGCCGATCGCTCGGCCGCCCTTCTTCCAGCAAGGCAGGTTGGACGCGCGCGTCAGTTGCGCTCGGGACAGTTCAGGTCGACCGGAAGACCGATGGCCTGACGCAGCACTCGCAGTGCATCGTTCGCCAGCACCGTTCCGCTGTCGTCGGTGTCGCACAGCCACAACGGACAGTCGGCGCCCGATCCGAGGGCGGCCTCCAGGACTCGCAGCGAGTCCGTTGCGGTGACCGAGCCGCTGCGGTTGGCGTCGCCGCACTGGAGCTGCACGCCCGTTCCCGCACAGTTGATCTCGCTGGCGAAGAGCTCCGGCTTCGGCTTGGCCGGAACTTCCTGCGCATCCGTCGCATTGGTGACGATGGCGTCGAAGTCACCCAGCTCGGGGTCGTCGCCCAACGGCAGGAACCGGCAGCGTACGATGTCGGCCGGCGTGCTGATGCCGACGCCGTGGATCATTGCACCGCGCAGCTTGGTGACGTCCTCGTCGTCGTTGTAGCTGGCCAGCGCGCCCGCCGGCAGCAGGTTGTCGCACTCGACGGTGTTGCCGGAGCCGGCGAAATCGCCGCCGGCGCCAGCGTAGCCGATCTGATAATCGAGCGAGGCGATCGAGCCGCCTTCGCCGAGGCGGAACGTCACTTCGCACACTCGTTGTTCGAGCGTCGTGGTGGTCGTGGATGTTTCGATGTCGCACTCGACGGCCGAGCTCACCGACGGGAGCGTCTCGAGCTGGACGCCGTCGACGTCGGTCGCCTCGACGACGACCACGTTGAAGTCGTCCTCGGAGACGGCGCCCGCCGGATCCTCGAGCGTGCACAGCGCGAGCTGATGCGGGCCTTCGAAGCCGGCCACGCTCGCGAAGCTGGCGTCCAGCCGCGAAGCCCCCGCATCTGCGCCGAAGGCTGCGATCGTGTTGTCGAGCGAATTTGCGCACGGCGGATCCTGGAACGTGCCGGCCAGATGGCCGACGGCGAGCTGGAGCGACCCGAGCTCGACCGCGTCGTCCAGGTACAGGTTCAGATGGCAGAGGCGCGCGTGCGCATCGCCGCCAAGAGCAAGGACGGCCAGTGCAGCCAGGCCAGTGGCTGCCCCCCAACGATGGAATTTCACGGGTATTCTCTCTCCTCCCTCTCCGACACGTGTGAGTCGACGAGGCTCGCGAACCCCGGCAGTATGCGCCGCACCAGGGCTGAAGTCACCTTCGTTTCTTCATGCAAAGAGGCAGTTCTGGCGCTGAAAAAGGGAACGTGACCTCACGGTGCGACGGGTGTGCGAGAGGTCGGGTGGGCCGCATCCACCGCTCGCGCTCCTTCCTTCACGACGGATCTGCCGCCGTCGTGTGCGCAATTGCTCGGTGGGAGGCGCAGTCCCCGCGATCGGGCTCAGCTGGCGAGGCCGCTCTTTCGGATGAGCGCCCGGATGTTCCTCGTCACCGCCTCGTCCATGCTTCCGCCGAACACTCCCACCGCCAGCTCGCTGCGCGCCGACACGCGCAGCTGCTCCTGTCCGGTCTCCGCATCGACGGCCGTCAGCACCGAGTCGACGTAGCCGGCGCCGGCTCCGCCGCCCACCAGATAGCGCGCTGCGCGGCTGCCGTACTGGATGTGAATGTCGACGGCGACGACAAGGGTTCGGCTGGCGCGGCCCTGGCGCGGCTCGATCAGCTCGAAGCGCCGGCTGAGCTCGCGATGCAGGAGGCGGCCGGCCATTCGCGCGAATTTTTCATTCAGCTCGTGCGCTCGCCGATGCCGCTCCACCGACTCGACGTGGACCGCCTCGATGGCGGCGCGGTCGTAGTACCCTTCTTCGTAAAGCGGCAGCTCGACGCGCACGTGCGGCACGCCGCACGCCGACAGCACCACCGCACAAAGGGCGGCCACTGCGAAACGACGAATCCGATAGGCGTTCACGTTCATCGCAAGCCTCTCCTGGCGCTACTTCTTCCTGCGCGCCTCTGCCAGCAGGTCGCCGAGCGTACCCATCGCGCCCGGCTGCTTGAGTGACGCCATCACGCGCTCCTCCTCGGCGCGGTCCTCGGCCTGCTGCGCTTCCTGCTTCTTCCTGGCCGTCTCCACCATCGACAGGCTCAGGCGTCGCTGCTCCGGATCGACCGACAGCACCGTCACCTCCACGCTCTGTCCCACCTCCAGCGCCTGGCGCGCGTGATTGAGGCGCCGCTCGGTGCTGATCTTCGAGATGTGCACGAGGCCTTCGATGCCTGGCTCGATCTCGACGAAGGCGCCGAACGTCTCGAGCCTGCGCACCGTGCCATGCACCGTCGCGCCGACCGGATAGCGGTCGGCCAGCGTGGTCCATGGATCGGCGGCCAGCGCCTTCAGCGACAGACCGATCTGTCGCCGGCCGCGATTGTCGGTGGTCTCGCCGACCTTGATGACCTGCACCTCCACGGTCTGACCGACCGAGAGCAGATCGCTGGCCCGCTCGACGCGCGCGTGGCTCATCTCGCTGATGTGGATCATCCCCTCCACGCCGCCGAGATCGACGAACGCGCCGAAGTCGCGCACCGAGGTGACGGTGCCCGTCAGGACCGCACCCACGCGAAGGCGCTCCCACGTTCTGGCCGCCGCTGCCGCAGCTTCCTCCTCGAGCAGATCGCGCCGCGAGACGACGACGTTGCGTCCACCCTGCTCGATCTTGGTGACACGGAAGGGGAAGCGGCGGCCGATGTACTGCGAGCCCGGCACGCGTTCGCCGCGTCCGGGCCGGTCGATCTGGGAGCCAGGGCAGAACGCGCGCGTCGAGCCGATCTGCACCTCGAAGCCGCCCTTGACCTCGCCCGTGACCAGACCTTCGATCGGCACCTGATGCTCGAAGGCCTGCTCGAGCTCGAAAGCCACGTTGGCACCGCCGCGTCCCATCACCCGCCGCAGCACCGGGGCGCCGGAGCGGCTGCCGTCATCGACGACCGTGGCTTCGATGACGTCGCCGACCTTGATCAGGATCTCGCCGGTGCTGCTGTCGCGGAACTCCGCTGCGTCGATGGTCGCCTCGGCCTTGTTGCCGATGGCGACGAAGACGTTGTCCTGGCTGATGGCGATGACCTTGCCGCGGACCTTGTCGCCGATGCCGATCCTGGCGGCCGTGGCCTTGCTCTCGCTGGCGGCGAACAGGGTGGCGAAATCTTCTTCCTCACCGGTCTGTGGGGATCTGTCGGAGGGATCGTTCGGAGCCATTGTCAGCCAAATTGCCTCTTATCCCAGCTTTCGCAATCCGCTCATCAGCGCGCGCAGGCGCGACAGGTCGGCAATCGCGTCGCGCGCCGTCTCCGACAGGAACGCGCCACCCATGTTGGCGATGATGAAGTGATTGCAGCCGGCCCGCGCCAGCGGCGCCGCCTGCTCGAGAATCTCGTCGGGGCTGCCCATGAAGAAGAGCCGCTCGAGAATGGCTGGGTTGAGCTGCGCCACCGCGCGATCGATCTGCTCGGGCGTGACGCGCGAGGGAACGAGGTCGAGAAAACCCATGAAGCCTTCACCCATCGGGTGCTCGATGCCGCACTCGCGCCAGATCTCCGGCGGCAGCCCGCACGCCATATAGGCGACGTACTTGTTGCGCAGCGCCTTCTGCAGCACGTGACTGCGGCTCCTGGCCATGGCGATGAGAAGGGTCTGGCCGGCGGTGAAACCTTCCATCGAGCGTCCGGCGGCTTTGGCGCCGTCGCGAATCAGCCCGAGGCGCCGCGCGTATTCGGCGCCGTCGATGCGCTGGCCGGGCAGCCAGCCGTCGCAGTAGCGCCCGCACATCCGAAGCATGCGCGGAAAGTGCGCGCCCATGAACAGGCGCGGCGGGCGGTCCTTGTAGAGCGGCAGGTCGAACACCGCGTCGCGAAGCTGCCAGTACTTGCCGTCGAACGTGACGGGTGCGCCGCGGCTGTTCCACAGCAGGTGGATGATCTTCAGCGCTTCCTCCAGCCGGGAGACGCGCTCGTCGCAGGGCAGGCCGTAGGGCTCCGTGTTCTCGCGCAGCCCGTTGCCGATGCCGAGAACGGCGCGGCCCCTGGAGATGTGGTCGAGGGTGACGAACGTCTGCGCCAGCGACATCGGATGGCGGCGGATGGGCTCGGTCACCGACGTGCCGATGAGCGGCTTGCGAAACTTCGTGGCCACCCAGGTCATGATCGGCACCGGATCGAAGAGCGCGTCCATCGAGTGCACGGTGCGGGCGGCCGGAACGACGTCGGGCTTCCACATCCACTTCGGCGCAAAGCCCATGAAGTGGTCCGGCACCCAGATCGCGCTGGCGCCGAGCGCACGGGCAACGGATACGCCGGCCTTGGTGATCCACAGCGGATACAGGCAGCCGTCCTGATAGCCGACAGTGACTTCTCCCATGCGCGGCAGCAGAGCGGAAAAAAGAGGCGGGTACAACGTTTGTTCGACGACGGCGGCGCTCGCTGGACACGGCCGCGCGCAACGGCCAAGCAGCGGCCATGGATGCACGACACATCGCAGACCGCCTCGAGATCCAGGACGTCCTCGTGCGCTACTGCAACGCCATCGATACCGGCAACTATGCGATGCTGGATGAGGTGTTCACGCCCGACGGAATCGCCGACTACACCGCCGCCGGCGGAATTCGCGGCACGCTGGCGGAGATCAAGGAGTGGCTGGACAAGGCGCTGGCGCCGTTCCCGGTGCGCCAGCATCTGGTGACGAACTTCCAGATCGAGATCGACGGCGACCGCGCCAGCACGCACTGCTACCTTTTCAATCCGCTCGGCTTCCCGCAGGGCGGAAGTCTGGAGATGCTGTTCTGCGGCGGCGGCTACCGCGATACGTTCGTGCGCACCGGCACGGGCTGGCGCATCGCCGAGCGCGTCATCTCGACCGCCTATCTCCACGGCAAGCTGCCGGGATAGACGGCCGAGCCGGCGTCGCTGCGGTCGGCACGCGCCATGCGCCGCCGGGCGGGAGACCTTCGTTTCCGTTTTTCATCGAGCGTTCTCCGGCGACGCGGCGGCTACGTCCTGCTCGGCCACGTCGTGACCGGCCATGCCCGCGCGCAGCGTGAAAAGAAACGTTGCCCCGTGGTCGGGCTCGCTTTCCGCCCAGATCCTGCCGCCGTGGCGCCGAACGATGCGATCGGCGATCGCCAAGCCCATCCCCTCGCCCTCGAACTCGGCCGGATGATGCAGCCGCTCGAAGGCGTGGAAGAGCCGGCGCGCGTACTGCATGTCGAAGCCCGGGCCATTGTCCTTGACGAAGAATGCGCCGTCGCGCTGACCGACCTCGATCACGCCGACGTCCCGGCCGCGTGTGAACTTCCAGGCATTGGCCAGCAGCTGCTGCAGCAGCGTGCGCGTCAGGCCTCCGTCGCAGTGCTCGCTCAAGCCTTCCGCGATACGCAGCTCGACCCGGCGCTCGGGCTCGCCGGCCTGCAGCTCCTCGCAGAGCTCGCGCGCGCAGCGCGACAGATCGAAGTTCGTGCGCTGCAGCGGCCGCCCCGATACGCGCGACAGCTCGAGCAGCGCATCGACCATGCGGTCCATCCGCAGCGTGGCCATGCGCACGCGGTCCAGGTGCTCGCGGTGGCCGGCGGAGAACGTGTCGCCGAACTCTTCTTCGAACATGCGCGTGAAGCCGTGGATGTGGCGAAGCGGCTGGCGCAGGTCGTGAGAGATTGCGCGCGTCACCGCCCGCTGATCCGTCAGGGCGCCCTCGAGCTCGGCCGTGCGCGCGCGCACCTTGGCTTCGAGCTCCTCGTTCAGTGCCCGGTTGCGCGCTTCCGCGGCGCGCAGGTGAAGGTTCTCGCGTACCGCCTGATCGAAGGAGCTGCGCGTATGGTAGGCGACGAAGAGCGACAGGAGCGAGGCCGCGAACGCATTGACGAGCGTTGGCACCGCCGGATCGCCCGGCACCGGAGCTCCGATCGTGGTCACGGACACGGCCAGCAGCGCGCCGCAGATCGCGACGATCAGCGCCTGTGCAGCCACGCCCCACGGCAGCACGGCCGCCGTCATCAGCACCAGGATGATGTGCAGCGACACGGTGACGCCGATGTCGCCGCGCAGCGTTCCGCCGATGGTGCCGAGCACGGCGATCCCGCTGCCGAGCAGGATCCCCCACACCAGCTGATGCCGTACGAAGCCGCGCCTGTGAGTGCCGGCGATGAACGCGGCCACGAACGCCACGGCCGTCCATCGAAGGATCGCGTAGCGGCCGGCCATCTCCAGGCTCGCCTTCGGGCGCATCACGATGAAGAGCAGGGCGATCCCCAGCGTGACCCACGCCAGAACGCGAAAACGGTTGGTCAGCGTGCGCCGGCGCTCGGCGGCGACGCTCTCTTCGATGTCCGTGATCGCTTCGGCCATGTGCTGCATCAGGTCAGCGTGAAGGGGTGGCTGCTCAGGGCAACGCCGACGCCGGAGACCGTGCCGATAGCACACAGGGCCGCCGACACGAGCCGCCACGAGCGGTCGTCGATGGCGGCGGCGGTCATCGCATGCGCGACGTAAAGGGCCGGCATCACGCGGCCGACGGCAGAGACGGCATGCCAGACGTGCGCGTCCAGGCACAGCACGACCGCCGTCAGGAACGTCAGCATCGCCAGCGGCAGGTCGTCTCGCTGCGGCAGGCCCGGCGTGCGCCAGGCACGAAATTGCGCTGCCGCCACCGGTCCGAGGAAACCGATCAGGAAGACGGCGGAAGAGACCACGTAGACGTCGACGTCGGCGAGCCTGGGCACGAGCGAAAGGGCGCCGGACAAGGGCAGGCTGATCATGCCGCTGCCGACTGAGAACGGCTGGTCGTCGAGACGGACGAACAGGAAGAGCTGCCACAGCGCCCAGGGCAGGAGGCTGGCCAGCGCGAGCCGCGCCTGACGCCACCGACCGTGCCACGCCAGCCAGGCGCACAGAGGAAGCACGAGCAGCACCGTGGTCTCGCGAGCCAGGGCAGCCAGCGCCAGCACTGCCGTCTGAGCCACGGTCAGGCGGCGTCCCTGGTGGTGCCAGAGCGTGAAGAAGGCGGTCGTCAGCGCCAGCGTCAGCGGCTCCGTGCACGCGTACAGCAGCCCGATCAGCGCGGCGGGATTGAGAACGACGGTGGCGGCGTGCACGCCGGGGCCCACGGCCAGCATGGCCAGCGACAGCGCGACCAGAAGGCAGGTCAGGTTGATGGCGAGGATCGCCTGCGGGAAGCGGCGCTCGTCGCCGGCACTGACGAGCCAGGTCAGGACCGGAAGCAGCATGCGCTGGCCGCGATAGGCGCGGTCCCCGCGCGGCCGTCCGCGCGGCGGCGTGATGTCGTCGCCACGCAGCAGCGCCGGGAGGTCTCGCGCCAGCTGGTAGTAGAGCATGCCGTCGTAGCCGCCGTCGCGGTAGAGCACGATGCCGGGCGGCAGGTCGTACTGCCGGCCGTACTCCTCGTGCATGTGCAGCAGGGCGCTCGGGTTGCCGCCGTAGGGACGCAGCGCCAGCGCGACCACAGCGATCAGGAACAGCGCCGTGCCCGCAAGAAGAATGGCGGCGCGGCGGCCGGACATGCGCCGTCGTTACACGAGAACCGAAACCGGGTCAGGCAACACTGCGCGACCGCGTTCCGGCATGTTGCCCCTTTTTCGCCACCCCTCTTGCTGCTGACACTCAGGTAAGCCTAGCTTTTGTCTCGGTACCCGTCTCCACGGGCGCCGAGCCTGCCGAACATCCCGGTCGGGCTGCGCGTGGAGCGGCCCAATCTTTCCGTCGCTTCGCCGGCTGGCCGGCGGCGAGGACCGAGGCCTTCGATGAAAACTGCTGCTTTTCCCATGGCGATCCTGCTGCTGGCCGCCGCTCCGCAAGCGTACGCCGGCGACCAGCTCGTGCCCGGACAGAAGCTGTCCATGCGATCGTCGGATACCGGCCACCAGCGCCTGGTCTGGATCGGCCGCGGCGGCCAGGTGACTCCGCCACCGGGCGCGGACGACCCGACCCTCGGCGGCGCCAGCCTCGGCATCGTCACCAGCAGCGGCGAGTCCGCCACCCTGGAGCTGCCGGCGGCGGGCTGGCGCCGCACGCGCACCGGCGGCTACAGCTATCGCGGCGCCGCACCCTCGGCGGTGCAAACGGCGCGAATCCGCGACGGCCGCCTGTCCCTGCGCGCAACCTCCACCGGAATCACGCTCGGCGAGCCGTCTCAGCAGTGGGTCGGCACGATCCTGACCGTCGGCGCGACGCGTTACTGCTCGCTCTTCGACAGCGGCATTCGTGCCGACGTTCCAGGCCGGTTCGACGCGCTGGACGCGCCGGCACCTCCGGCCTGTCCCATCGGCGGCACCGGCAGCGTGACTTGGCTGATCGAGGATGGCCCCGACGAGCAGTCGCAGACGCTGGCCGCGTTCTTCGCGGCCGCCGCCGGCGACACGATCGAATTCGGCGAGGGGGCCTTCGAATTCAGCACCACGCTCATCATGGCGCACAAGGAAGGCATCACCATTCGCGGCCAGGGCAGCGACAAGACCGTGCTCGATTTCATGACGAGCAACTCACCGGAAGGCATCTCGCTGTCGCACATGACGGGGATCACGATCGAGGATCTGACGATCATCGACACTCCCGGCTTCTCGCTGAAGGTCTCCGACTCCGACTACGTGGTGTTGCGCAACCTGCGCGCCATGTGGTCGAGCTCGGACTCCGACCCCAACGACGAGGTAGACGATCGTGGCGGCATGGATCCGAAGATGCCGTCCACCCTGGACGTCACCTGCGTCCACGAGCTGTCGTTTCCGACCAGCACCGGCACCTACACCGACAAGGACGGCGTGGTGCGCAACTACGTCACCGACAGCGGCAACGGCGGGTACGCGATCTACCCGGTGCTCTCGAACGACATCGTCCTCGACAATGTGGTGGCCCTTGGCGCCTCCGATGCAGGCATCTACGTCGGCCAGTCCAACGATGTCATCGTCAAGAACAGCGAGGCGCTGTTCAACGTGGCCGGTTACGAGATCGAGAATACCGATGATGCCGACATGTTCGACAACGTCGCCCACTGCAACACCGGCGGCTTCCTCGTCTTCGACCTGCCGGGCCTGAACCAGTACGGCGATCGGACGCGCGTCTTCAACAACTACTCCGGCTACAACAACACCGTCAATTTCGCGCCCGGCGGCGTGGTCACCGGCGTGCCGCAGGGCGTGGGCATGCTGCAGCTCGGCTACGACCGCGTCGAGATCTTCAACAACACCGTCGAGTTCAACCGCACCGTCGGCTTCGTGGCCGCCAGCCACGAGCTGCTCGACGGCAACATCAACAACGCCGACAAGCGCATGGATCTGTATCCGGAAGGGATCCACATCCACGACAACGTCTTCACCACCAACGGCACCAACCCGCAGCCGCCCGAGGAAGGCGTCATCATCTGCCAGCCCGGAACCGGCGGCGACACCGGCGTCCCGTGCGTGCCGACCGGCGTCAACGACGGCCACGATTCGCTCCTCAACGCGCTGATCCAGATCAAGGGCACGCTGGCCGCCGACGGCTACGGCCCCACCGGCGCGCACGTGGTCTGGGACGGCATGTACGACGAGGAGGCGTACGCGTGCGATCTGGCGCCGGAATTCGCATCGCTGGTCGACGAGCGCGGCAAGCCTCAGTACACCGGCGCGCACGTGCCGTCGTGCCGCTTCAACAAGTACAAGTTCGACGATCCCTCGCAGGCCTCCACACGGCGCCATCCCGAGTACTGGATGTGCGTGACCGACAGCGGCGACCCCGGCGGCAACACGTTCTCGCCCGACAGCCGCAAGTTCATGAACTTCGAGAACACGGATCCTACCGATCCGCCCATCGTCGACATCAACACGCACGACTGCCCGACGCTGTTCGGCGAGCAGCTCGCTCCGCTGTCGGCGGCCGTCGTCGAGGAGTACGTGCCCGGCGCGACCGGCGAGGATCCTCCGACGCAGGCGGAGATCGCCGCGATCTGCGCCGCCTACAGCGGCAACGAGATCAACCGCGAGGCGATCCAGCACAACTGCCAGTGGCTGTCGCAGTACAACCTGTTCGCCGATCCGACCGATCCGCGCAGCAATCCGAACGAGGGCGGCGTCCTCTTCGACCTGACCACGCCGCTCTTCTCGGACTATGCGGTCAAGTACCGCTTCGTCTTCCTGCCGCCGGGCCAGGCGGCGCAGTGGAACGAGGGAAGCGGGTCGGCTCCCAACGCGACGCTGGGCTTCCCGGTGGGAACGGTGATCGCCAAGACGTTCGCGTTCCGTGACGGCGCCGACGAGGAGGTCGTCGAGACACGCCTGCTCATGCATCGCAGCGGCCGCAACGGCACGTCGTTCTGGGAAGGCATGGCCTTCATCTGGGAGAAGGACGAGGCGGGCAATCGCACCGACGCGCGCCTGGCGGTGGGCGGCGGCACTGCATCGGTGTCGTGGAACTTCGAGGATCCGGATCCGGACGTGAGTGCGACGTACGTCGGCAGCACCAGCGGCTACTCCATCCCGCACGCCAACCAGTGCGGAAGCTGCCACATCAACGACGACCTGGAGCCGGGCGACGCACCGATCGGCCCGAAGGTGCGGCTGCTGAACCGGCCGATGAACTACGGCGCTGGCAACGTGAACCAGCTCCAGCACTGGAAGGACCTGGGGCTGCTGGCCGGCGCGCCGGAGCTGACCGTCGACGGCGACGGGATCGCGACCAACGTGCTTCGCGCTCCGCGCTTCAACGTGCCCGGGGATGCGTTCCTCATCCCGCCCAGCGAGCAGTCGCGGCTGGATCAGATGACGGCGCAGGAGATCGACAAGGAGATGCGAGCGCGCGCCTGGCTCGAGTCCAACTGCGCGCACTGCCACAACCGCGACGGCCTGGCGCAGAGCACCGGCGTGTTCCTCGACGTCTTCCGCAAGGTCGACCTCAACTTCGGAATCTGCAAGCGGCCAACCACGGCCGGCAGCTCCTCGGGCGGCAACCAGTTCGACATCGTTCCGGGAAGCGCGGCCACATCGATTCTGTCCTACCGTGCGCACTCGGTGATCCCCGGAACGCAGATGCCTCCGATCGCGCGCAGCGTGGCGCACGATGAGGCCCTCGCCGTGGTGGACGACTGGATCAACACCGTGATCGACGGTAGATACAGTGGATCAGGCTGTGAGCAGTAAAGCCTAGGCGTCCGCGCGATCGTCGTCGCTGCAGCGCGCGTGCGCGTCCGGTATTGCGGCGACGATCGCTCGTGGCCTATGCGCAGTGCCTGCATCCAAACCTGCTTCGGCCTTCTCTGCGCCGTTTTTCTCGCCTGCGCACCGGCGGCGGATCTCCAAGAGGCCGAAGATCTCCACGCGGCCGCGGCGCCCGAGCTGAGGACGGCGCGCGGCGACCTTTCGACGCACCAGTCCCGGCGCATTCTCGAGTCACTGGCGCGCCAGGCCGGCGTCAGCCAGATGCTTCTGCATCACGTCGCCGTCGAAGAGGCGTACACGGCAAGCCCGCTGGTGACGGGGAACAAGGTCACGCTCCTGCGCGACGGTGCCGCCACCTATCGCTCGATGGACGAGGCGATTCGCCAGGCGCGCCATCACATCAACCTGGAAGTCTACACGTTTGCCGACGACCAGGTCGGCCGCGAAGTGGCCGAGGCGCTGGTGGCGCGAATGCAGGCGGGCGTGCAGGTCAACATCATCTACGACAGCGTCGGCTGCCTCGCCACCAACCCCGAGTTCTTCGAGTATCTACGCAGGTGGGGAGCCAGGCTGGTGGAATTCAATCCCGTCTCGCCGGCGTCCGTGCGCAAGGAGTGGAAGGTCGACCACCGCGATCACCGAAAGCTGCTCATCGTCGACAATCGCATCGCCTTCACGGGCGGCCTCAACTTCGCCCGCGAGTACTCGGGCGGCTCCTTTCGCTCATCCGGCGGCTCGGGCGGCTCGGGCGGAGGCAGTTCCGCAAGCGGCGGGGCATCCAGCGGCGGCTCGCGCGGCGATGCGTGGCGCGACACGCACGTGCGCATCGAAGGGCCGGTCGTGGCCGAGTTCCAGAAGCTGTTTCGCGAGACGTGGGAGAAGCAGCACGGCCAGGCGATCGACTGGGGGCCGTATTTCGTCGAGGCGCCGCCGGCAGGCGACCAGATCGTGCGCGCGATCGGCTCGACGCCCGACCATGGCATCAGCGTCATCCACGCCACGTTCGTCTCCGCGATCCAGCGTGCAGAGAAGTCGGTGTACCTGACGCAGATGTACTTCGTGCCCGACAGCGAGCTGGTGCAGGAGGTGGTGGAGGCGGCTCGGCGCGGCGTCGACGTGCAGATCATCCTTCCCGCCGAAGGCTTCTGGATGACGCGGTATGCCGGCCGCTCGCACTACCGCGCCCTGCTCGAGGCGGGGGTCAAGATCCACGAGCGCGAGGGTCCGCTGCTGCACGCCAAAACGGCCGTCATTGACGGCGTCTGGTCCACCGTCGGCTCGACCAATCTCGACTATCGCAGCCTGGCCAAGAACGACGAGGTCAACGCCGTCATCCTCGGCGAGGACTTTGCGGCGCAGCTCGAAGCGATGTTTCGCGACGACGTGGCGGCATCGCGCCCCATCACGCTTGGTGACTGGAAGCGGCGCGGCCCGGCAACCAGGTTCAAGGAAGGAGCTGCCCGGATCTGGGAGCGTCTCCTGTAGAGCATGCCAAACGACCTAGTCGGCGGTGGCGTAGGCGTCGAACGGAAGCAGGCGTCCCGGATCGGCAAGCTCGTATCGTAGCTGCGTCCACATCGGCCCGGGACGGCTCTCGATCTGCTTCATGCCGAGGCGGTCGAGCACCTTCTGCGAAGCCACGTTGGGTTCATCGGTTGCCGCCCACACCTTGGGAGCGCGCGTGGTTCGCACGAGGTAGAGCAGGGCGGCCCGCGCAGCCTCGTACGCCAGGCCGCGGCCCCAGTATGGGCGAGCCAGACCGTAGAGGAGCTCAGGCTCTGCGCCATCTTCCCACGGACGGAAGCCGCAAAACCCGATGATGCCGTCGCCGCCCTGCGCGAGCGTCAGCGACCACTGCCCATACCGGTGCGCCGAGACGTCGGCAATGCTCGCCGCCACCGCCTGCTCGGCCGTCTCTCGTGGAATGACGATGTCGTCCCACAGGTAGCGGCGGACATCGGGCGCCGTCCACAAGGCATGAAGGCCGTCAATGTCCTCGCGGCTGTATGGACGCATCAGCAGCCTGCTCGTCTGCAGCGTGGCCAGCATCGCGGTCGTAGGTGAGCACGGTCGCGAGCGTGTGGTCAAGAGTCAAGACGGCATCTTCGGGGACGGCCGCCCGCCGACGGCCTCGGCACCGCGAATCCGGTCGATCATGCGCGCGGCGATGATCGCGTTGCCGTTGGGGCTGACGTGGGCGTCGTCGATGTAGATGTAATCCTGGCCGTCGAAAGCTCGCGTCAGGTCGGTCACATAATCCAGGCGACGCTCGGCGAGGATCGCCTGAATGAGTGGGTACACGGCCCGGAACTGCTCGGCGCCGACGATGCGATCCAGTCGAAGGTGGTCGATGCGCGGGCGGCCCAGGTAGGCATTGGGCTGGAGGAAGACGTACAGCCGCCCGCCGCGCGCCTCCACGACGTCGCGTGCAATGCGCCAGGTCTCGACGAGTGTTTCCGCTACCTGCCGGGCGCGAACGGGATCGTCGTGACAGCAGAAGTCGTCGCGGATGAACTTCTTCTCTCCGATGATGCGGCGCACGAACTCCACCGGCGGCGCGATGATGTCGGAGTAGACGAAGCCGAGGGCGGGCGTCTCGGTCAGCGCACGCCGCAGCTTGTTCTCCGCCATGTGCCCGTTGAGGCTGGTGGTCACGCCGTAGTTGCAGTGCGTCCAGACGTGGTTGAAGCCGTCGTAGAAGACGACGACCTGCGGCATCTGCCCCGTGTTGACCAGGCTCAGCAGCTGGTCGAGCTGCTGGCGCGAGGTGTGCCCGCTCTCGCCGTAGTTGGTGACGACGAACTCGTCGGTCTTCTGATCGAAAATGGCCGGGATCGTGCCGTCGTCGGGCGCGCCCTGTCCCCACATCGTCGACCCGCCGAAGAAGCCGATCGTGCGCGAGTCGGGCCTGTTGTTCTCCGGGCCGCGGCGGTGGACGCGATAGCCGCGCTCGTCGACCGTGACGCTGCCAGTCTGCATGGGCAGGCGCCGCCATTCGACGAAGGGCACGTAGTCCTCGACGGTGCGGCGGATGTCGGCGAACATCGCCCGTGCCGCTTCCTTGTCCGAGTAGTTGGGCAGCTCGGCGCGCTCGTCGGAAAGCGGGAAGCGGTGCTTGTAGAGATTGACGAGGTCGCCGGCGACCGCAGTCAGCAGGAGCAGGGCCATCCATGTGCCCGCCACGAGCACGGCCTGGACGAGGAGACGGCGCAGGAATCGCGAAGGCTGCATGCAACGGTCCGCTGCGCCGTCAGAGCAGCCAGCGCGGAACGCGCTGGCAGTAGCGCTCGTACGCCGGGCCGAAGCTCTTGCGCAGCGCCGGCTCTTCGTACAGCACGATGAAGCTCTGGAACGCGGCAGCGACGACCGTGCCATAGAGCGCCAGCCAGGGCGACCGCAGGAGCAGCGCTTCGCCTGCCAACACCGCAAGGACGCTGACGTACATCGGATTGCGCGTGAATCGGTACAGTCCCGTTGCCACCAGCTCCTTGGGCGGATCGATCGGTGCCGGCGTTCCGCGGCCGCGCTGGGTGAAATCGTACGCGCACCATAGATAGCCTGCGATTCCGGCGGCGATGACCGCGATGCCGGCAATGCGGCCGGAGCCGGCCGCTGGCGCAGCCTCGGCGCCGGCCAGCCAGAGCAACGAGAATGGCGCGTAGATGGTGACGGTGCCGGGAACCAGCACCGTGAACAGGATCGTCTTCAGCGCTGCGGCTGTCGTCTCGCGCACGCCGCAGAAGACGCTGCCGGCTCGCGCGATGCAACCGGTACAGCCGTGCACGTCGATTGGTCGCCGCTCGGCCGGCCGGCCAGCCCATCGTCAGTTCCTGTTCTGCCGCGGCGGCGGCGATGAGCCTTTTGCTTGGCGGGCAAGGGCGGTTATCGTCCGGCAGCCGCGCCTCTCGCGCTTTGCGCGCGAGGTGCCGGCGAGGAGATTCGCATGAGCGAGCCCGCTTTCGACCTCGACGCCATCGACGTGTTCAGCCCTGCCCACTACGTCGCGCACGGCTATCCGCATGCCGAGTGGAAGTACCTGCGAAAGCACTCGCCCGTGCACTGGTACGAGGTGCGCGCCGACGTCGATCCGTACTGGGTCATCACCAAGCACGCCGACATCGTCGAGCTTTCCAAGCAGCCCGAGATCTTCCAGATCGCGCCGCGCCTGGCCATGTTCCCGCGCCGCACCGATCCGCCCACGCGGCCGCGCTCGCTGCTGAACATGGACCCGCCCGAGCACGGCGACTATCGCCGCGTCTCGGCCCGGCAGTTCACGCCGCGCACGGTCACGCAGCTGGCGCCGCACGTCGACGACATGACGCGCGAAGTGCTCGATGCCGCCGCGCGAAAGGAGTCCGGCGATTTCGTCGCCGACATTTCGGCCCCCATCACCATCGGCGTCATCGCCGACATGCTGGGCGTGCCGGCGGCCGATCGCGAGAAACTGTTCCACTGGACCAACGAGGTCATCGCGCCGGAGGACCCCGAGTTCGCCACCGGCAACGCCGGCGAGACGTTCGAGAAGGCACGCATCGAGCTATTCACCTACTTCAAGGCGCTGTCGGACGAGCGCCGCAGGAATCCGGCCACCGACATCGTCAGCACCGTTGCCAACGGCACCGTGCACGGGCAGCCGCTGCCGGACTTCGAGCTGCTGTCCTACTACATGCTGCTGGTGGCGGCGGGCAACGAGACGACGCGCAACGCCATGACCGGCGGCATGATCGCGTTCCTGGAGAACCCGGGCGAATGGGAGAAGCTGCGGAGGAACCCGCAGCTTCTGGACCTGGCGATCGAGGAGATCGTGCGCTGGACCACGCCGGTCATCCAGTTCGCACGCACGCCGACGCAGGATTACGTGCTGCGCGGCAAGACCATCAAGGCGGGGCAGCCGTGCTGCCTGGTCTACCCGTCGGGCAACCGCGACGAGGACGTCTTTCCCGACGGCGACGTCTTCCGCATCGACCGCGATCCCAATGACCACATCGGCTTCGGCCGCGGCGAGCATGTCTGCCTCGGCGCCCACCTTGCGCGCCTCGAGCTGAAGACCGCCTTTCGGCATCTGCTCGAGCGCCTCGAGCACGCCGAGCTGGCCGGGCCGGTCGAGCGGGCCCGGTCCTCGTTCGTCGGCGGCATCAAGCGCGCGCCGATGCGGTGGTCGATCCGGGCCTGACGCCGGCGCCGGACGCGCCGCGCCTCTACGCCATCGCCCGAGCCTTGCCGGTGGCCGGCTCCTCGGCCGCCGTCAGCGAGTGCTCGATGCGCATGCCGTAGAAGCTGCGGTGGACGAAGAACATCGAGATTGCCACGAAGACCGCCGACAGGACCAACGTCAGTGCCGCGTTGGTGTGCGAGAGCTCGACGGCCAGCTCAACGGCCAGCAGGCCGAAGAGCGTGGTGAACTTGATGACCGGGTTCATGGCCACCGAGGAGGTGTCCTTGTAGGGATCGCCGACGGTGTCGCCGACCACGCACGCTTCGTGCAGCGGCGTGCCCTTCATCTTCAGGTCGACTTCGACGACCTTCTTGGCGTTGTCCCAGGCGCCGCCGGCGTTGGCCATGAAGATTGCCTGGTAGAGGCCGAAGACCGCGATCGAGACCAGGTAGCCGATGAAGAAGAAGGGCTCCAGGCAGGCAAAGCCGAGCGTTCCGAAGAATATCGCCAGGAAGATGTTGAACATGCCCTTCTGGGCGTATTGCGTGCAGATCTGCACCACCTTGCGGCTGTCGGCGACCGACGCCTTGTCGGAGCCTTCGAGCTTGATGTTGTTCTTGATGAACTCGACGGCGCGATACGCGCCGACGGACACCGCCTGCATCGAGGCGCCCGAGAACCAGTAGATCATCGCGCCGCCGGTGACGAGGCCGAGCAGGAAGGGCGCGTGCAGGATCGATATCTTCTCGACCTGCTCGGTCAGGCCCGCCGTCAGCATGAACAGGATCGAGAAGATCATCGTGGTGGCGCCCACGACCGCGGTGCCGATCAGCACCGGTTTGGCCGTGGCCTTGAACGTGTTGCCGGCGCCGTCGTTCTCCTCGAGGAACAGCTTGCCCTTCTCGAAGTCGGGCGTGAAGCCGAAGTCCCTCTGGATCTCCTTGTCGATGCCGGGGATGTTCTCGATCAGCGAAAGCTCATACACGGACTGCGCGTTGTCGGTGACGGGGCCGTAGGAGTCGACGGCGATGGTCACCGGCCCCATGCCGAGGAAGCCGAAGGCCACCAGGCCGAATGCGAAGATCGGCGAGGGGTCCAGGGTGCTGCCGGGAACCGGGAACAGCGCGCCCATGCCCATCGTGCTGACGCCGTAGGCTAGGCCCATCAGGGCGACGATGAGCATCCCGAGCCAGTAGGCGCTGAAGTTGCCGGCGACCAGGCCGCCGATGATGTTGAGCGACGCGCCGCCTTCGCGAGATCCCTGCACCACCTCGCGAACGTGCCCCGAGTTGGTGGAGGTGAAGATCTTGACGAACTCGGGGATGAGCGCGCCGGCCAGCGTGCCGCACGAGATGACGGTGGAAAGCTTCCACCACATCGAGGTGTCGGTCTGGCCGCCGATGACGATGTCGCCGATGAGGAAGTAGGAGACGGCGTAGGTCAGCACGACCGAGACCAGCGAGGTCAGCCACACCAGGAAGGTCAGCGGCTTCTCGAAGTCCATGTGCGAGGCGTTCTCGTAGTTGCTCTTCTGGATGGCGTTGTTGGCCATGTAGGAGGCCCAGCTGGCGCCCACCATCATGATGCGCATGGCGAAGATCCAGACCAGGAGCTGCACCTGGATGCGCGGCGCCTCGTCGGCCAGGCCGAGCGTGGCCAGCAGGATGAACGTGATGAGCGCGACGCCGGTGACGCCGTAGGTCTCGAATCCGTCGGCGCTGGGCCCGACCGAGTCGCCGGCGTTGTCGCCGGTGCAGTCGGCGATGACGCCGGGGTTGCGGGCATCGTCCTCCTTGATGCCCAGTACGATCTTCATGAGGTCGGAACCGATGTCGGCGATCTTGGTGAAGATGCCGCCGGCGATGCGAAGGGCCGAGGCGCCGAGCGATTCGCCGATGGCGAAGCCGATGAAGCAGGGGCCGGCAAAGTCCCCCGGGATGAACAGGAGGATGGCCAGCATGATGATCAGCTCGACCGAGATCAGCACCAGGCCGATGCTCATGCCTGCGGTCAGCGGGATGTCGTAGGTGGGATACGGCTTGCCGCGCAGGCTGGCGAAGGCCGTGCGCGAGTTGGCGAAGGTGTTCACGCGGATGCCGAACCACGCAACGCCGTAGCTGCCTGCGATGCCGATCAGGCTGAAGAGCAGGATGACGACCACGCGGAAAGCCGTCATGTTCTCGTTCGTCGTCAGAACGCCGAAGTACAGGACGATGACCGCGCCGATGAAGACCTCGAGGATCAGGATGAACTTGCCCTGGGTGATCAGGTACTCCTTGCACGTCTCGTAGATGAGCTCGGAGATTTCGAGCATCGAGCGGTGCACCGGCATGTTCTTGAGGGAGCGGTACTGGTAGAGGCCGAAGACCATGCCGAGGGCGGAGACGATGATGCCCAGGAAGAGGATGGTGGAGCCGGTGACGCTGCCGCCGAAGAAGAGGGGCTGGTCGAAGCTGGGAAGCACGAGGTCGGCTTCGCTGGCCAGCGCGGGCATGGCGGTCAGGCCGGTGAGCAGGCAGGCGACGGCGGCGAGCAAGGCCGTGCGGAGAACTACGGCGCGGCCTTTTACGGCGCGTACGGTTACGTCCATTGGTCTGGTCCTCTTTGACTAAAAAACGGGAGTAGAAAGCCGGGGCTTATAGCAAGGTAACGCGACGAGTCGAGCCCCGGCGGCGGGAGCGGCCCATCTGCGGCCTTGAGGGGGTCACCGGTCGCTGAGGCAAGCCGCCGGCCAGCCTCGCTCCTGTTCGCCCGGCCCTTTCGTCCGGGCCGCTCTCGCGGCCCCGGGCCCGGCGCACCCGGCCGTCAGCGGCCCGGGCCGTTCTCCATCGTCACTGTGCGGATGTCGGCCAGGACGGTGTCGGCGTGGAGGTAGGAGGAGGTGTAGATGTTGCGGATGGTGCCGGCGGCGTCGATGAGGAAGACGCGCAGGATGTGGGAGATGGTGCCGAGCGGGCGGCCCTCGGCGTCGGTATCGTGACGGACGCTCTGCCCGTAGGCGTCCAGGATCGGTTCGAGCCGGTCGGCCGAAGGCGTGGTCAGGAACAGCCATCGCAGCGGCGGGCGGCCAAGGGCTCTGGCCATCTCGGCCATGTGCTGCGGCGTGTCGCGGTGGGGGTCGAGGCTGAGCGAGAGCAACTGTGTGCGCGGATGCAGCGCCGGATCGGCGTTGAGGGCATCGCGCACGCGCGACATGACGAAGTTGGCCAGAGGGCAGCCGTTGGGATCGGGGCAGGAGCGGTAGACGAAGGCCAGGACGGTGATGCGGCCGTGCAGGAGCTCGGCGAGCGATCTTTGGTTTCCCTCGCTGTCCAGAACCTTCCCGTCAGCCGCCTTCCCGAGCGGCGGCAGCTGGTAGGTGCCGGGGACAGGTGCCGGAAAGCTCAGCTCTTCGTATCCGGGCGCGGCTATCGGATCGTTGGTGCGCACTGCGGGCGCAGGCTGTGGCGACGCTCGTACCTGCGATGCCGACGCGGACGCGACCGGCGCCGCTACCGAAATGATCGCGCCCAGCACGGCCATGGCCAGCAGCGTCACGGGCGCGCCCCGCACGGCCTCGAGCAGCAGTGCCCTGAGCGCGCTCCACGCAACGTTCGCAGCAACGGGGCGGAGCGCGCCCGCAGGGAGCCTAGGCGTGCGATGCAAGAACGTCAGTTCGCGGCTGCCGCCGCGTCGCGCGCGGTCTTGGCCGGGCTGGCGTAGAGGGCGCGCGAGCCGAAGCGCATCTGATGCGGCGCGCCCAGCCCGTCCTTGATGAAATCGAGCGCGAACTTCTCCTTCAGCTCCGTCCCGTCCCACTCGTAGGCCTTGAAGAACTGCAGCGGGCTGCCGTCGTCGCTCGTCTTCTTGTCCCAATTCGCCAGCAGCGAGGATGTGAAGTAGAGCCGCTTTCCGTCCCAGCTCTCCGAGACCATGTTCACCTGCGGCCCGATCTTCTTCTCGTAGATCTGCCTGGCCTGCCTCGGGTTGGAGACGTCGAACAGCCGCGTCATGCCGTCGTTCCACGTGTTGACCCACAGCAGGCGGTCATCGGAGCTGATCGAGATGTCCACGGGCAGCGGGACCTTGGTGGCATCGCCGATGTCGCCGACCGCTTCGGCGGTCCAGTTGCCCTGCGCGTCCGCCGCGATGAGCCAGATCTTCGAGGTCAGCGCGGTCGTCGTGAAGCAGTAGTCGTTGTTGGCGCCCCAGGCGCAGCGGATCTCCAGGGGAGCGCCGGGCACGTCCAGGACGACCTTCGGCGTGCGCTGGTGCAGGTTCCAGACCACCACCGTGTTGCCGAACTTCTTCATCGCCTCCGCATCGGCCATCAGCGACGTCAGGTCGCGCATGTAATTGGCGTGACCCGTGAAGGAGGACGTGATCAGGGCGTTGCGCCGCGGCAGCGCGCGCGAATCGTAGCCGTAGCCGTCGGCGAACTGGCCGGTTTTCTTCGCGCCGAGCAGATCGGCATCGGTGGGCATCCAGTGCGTGGTGATGTACTTGCCGTCGTTGGTGTACTCGACCATGCCGGTGCGCCCGCTCCGGTCGGCGGCGTTGGAAAGACCGGTCACCAGCATGCGGCCGGGAAGCGCGTACAGCGTGTGCGGGCCCATGACGCCGCCGCTCTTGGGCGTGAAGTCCTGGATCGTCTGCACGACCTTGGGCTTGGAGGGGTTGGTGTGGACGTCGAAGATGAAGATGCGGCCCGAGTCCAGGCCCGCCGCCCACAGGTGGCGCCGATCATCGGTGAAGCCGGAATGGTGCGCCTCGTTGCGGCTGCCCACCGAGGCCGACGCAATGACCTTGCCGTAGCTCTTCGATGACGGATGGACGTCGATCGTGACGAGCTTGTCCTGCTCGTCGCCGACTCCAGGCATGCCGAGCGTCCAGACATAGACATAGTCTTCCTGGCCTACGATCTTGGCCATGTACGGCGACATGCACGTTTCGTCGGCATGCGCGGTGCTCGCGGACAGGAAGATGACGGCGAAGAGCGACAGGATCGATTTCATCGCGGACCCTCCGTCGCCGAGATAGGCGTAACCGTTCGTGAGGTCGAGCGCGCTCAGGCCGCGGCGGCTTGCGTGGCACGGGCCGGCGCCGGCTGCTGCAGCGCCGAGCGTTTGGTCAATTTGTAGTCGGCCAGATCGGCGTGGCGCGTGTGCCACCAGTACGTCGTCGTCGTGCCCGACCAGTTGTTGGTGATGTGGCCGGCGGCGTCCTTGTACCAGCTCTTGTCGACAGCGGCCCATGCCGTGCGCGCGAGGTTCTGCTGCAGCTTGCGGTTGTAGGCTTCCATCACCTCGCTTCGCAGATCGACCGTGCCCACATCCTGCGCGCGCATCTTGCGGATGAGATCCATGATGTAGGCAGTCTGGCATTCGATCATGAAGATGATCGAGTTGTGGCCGAGGTTCGTATTGGGCCCGTACATCATGAAGAAGTTGGGGAAGCCCGAAACCGTCATGCCGTAATAGGCGCGCGCGCCTTCCTTCCACGCCTCGTGCAGGTTGCGACCGCCGGTGCCTTCGATCTGCATCGGCACCAGAAACTCGGTGGTGCGGAAGCCGGTAGCCAGGATCAGCGTGTCGATCGGTACCTCGCGGCCCGAGCGCGTGACGATCGAATTCTCGGTCAGTCGCGCCACGCCGTCGCGGATGAGCTCAACGTTGGGCAGCGTCAGCGACTGGTAGTAATCGTCGGAGATCAGGATTCGCTTGGCGCCGATCGGATAGTCCGGCATCAGGGCCTGACGAAGCTGCGGATCCTGGATGATGCTCTCCATGTACTGGACCGCTCCGCGTTCCCACTGCACCGACAGGTAGCCGTTGCGGCGGAAGACGGGGAACCACAGCTCGTGCGCGAACCAGATCCACCACCGGTACGCCTTGGCCATCCACGGGTGGCGCCGGAAACGTTCCTTCTCGGCGGGCGTGTAGGCGCGGTCGCCACGCGGCACCATCCAGTTGGCGCTGCGCTGGAATATGCTGAGCCTGGCCACCTTGCGCGCGATGTGCGGGATGAACTGGATCGCGCTGGCGGCATTGCCGACCACCGCGACGTGCCTGCCGGTCAGGTCGTACTCATGGTCCCAGCGCGCGGAATGGAAGACCTTGCCCTGGAACCTGTCCAGGCCCTCGATGTCGGGGATGTTGGGCCGGTGCAGCTGTCCGACGCAGCTCACCACGATGTCGGCCTCGATGATGTCGCCGCCGGCCGTTCGCACGTGCCAGACGCCCGCCTGCTCATCGAAGGTTGCGCCCGCGATCTCGGCGCCGAAGCGGATGTGCTCGTCCAGCCCGTACTTGCGGACGCAATGCTCCATGTAGTCCAGGATTTCGCCCTGCGGCGACCACTTGCGCGACCAGTCGGTCTTCTGTTCGAACGAGAAGCAGTAGGCGAACGAGGCAACGTCGCAGGCGCAGCCGGGGTACGTATTCTCGCGCCATGTGCCGCCGACGCGGTGCGCCTTCTCGAAGATCCGGAACGACTGGATGCCGTCCTTGCGCAGGTGAATGCCGAGGCTCAGGCCCGAGAATCCCGAGCCGATGATCGCCACTCGGGGAGCCCCTGCCTGAAAAGGAATCGATAGATCCAACTGGTCGCGCGCCGCTGCCATGGCGCGACAGTAGTCCGGTCGCTGGAAATTGTGAACGGCGGCTGCCGAAGCCGCCCGTGTCGAAAGAAAGGAAGCATGGACGCCCCGGCGCCAGCAGCAACCGAGCACGCCCGTGCGGCGCGAGCCGGCCGCGGGCGGCTGCAGACCAATGCCGCCCGCGGCTGCTCGTCCGATCGCCGCCGATCGGAGGTCAGGCCATCTTTCGCCGCAGGGTCGTCTGCTCGCCCTGCGGGCGCAGACGCGCGGGCATCAGGTTCGAGACCAGGTGGATCGCATTCTTGACCATGCCTTCCTCGGCCACCTGCGGTTTGAGCGAGACGAACGCGACGCCGATGTCGTGCGCTTCCTCGTGGGTGAAGAGGTTCTGTGCAATCGGGAAGATCTGCGTCTCTTCCTCCTCGATGTGATGATTGACCGCGTCATGCAGTTTGCGCGCGGCCGTCTCCCATTCCACGCCGACCATCGACATGGCCATGAGGCTCCGCAGCAGCGTCTCGGCTTCCATGTGCTCCTTGAAGCCGTGCATGACCTTGTCGTTGCCGGCATCGAGGTCGCGGATCGAGTTGTAGAACACTTCTTCCTCGGCCCGCGAGTGCGGCACCAGCAGATTGCGGATGCTCGTCAAAAGGTGCGTGGTATCTTCGTTGATCTCGGTGGCGTCCACCAGATCGGCCAGTAACTGCTTCAGCTCTTCATGGTCACGGTGGAGAGCGTTGTAGATGTCCATCTCTTTTGGCTCCTGCATATCCTGTTGATCCGCATGGGCGACACCCGCTGCGGTGCCGCCGCTGTTTGATGCTTCGACGGACGCGGTGCGCGATTGTTTCGGCTTCGTCGGTCAAATGGCGCAGGCGGCCCGCGCTCCACCCGTGCGCCAGGCCGACTCCCATCGGCGCGCTGCGCGCGATGGTCGCGAGAGGGCGCGCCGACCCGCCGCGTGCGGCGCTCGGCAAACCCGTTCGGGCCGGTTATCATGCTGGCGCGGAGCGGCGGAGGTGATGGCACGAAACGTGAACACCGCCCGCCATACGGCCCTGGTGGCCGCCGGCATCTTCCTCAGTCGCATCGCCGGCCTGGTTCGCCAGCGCGTGTTTGCGCACTATTTCGGACAGTCCGATCCGGGCGACGCCTTCAACGCCGCTTTCAAGATTCCCAACCTTCTGCAGAACCTTTTCGGCGAGGGCGTTCTGTCGGCGTCCTTCATCCCGGTCTATTCGAGCCTGCTGGCACGCGGAATGGAGACGGAGGCGCGCCGTGTGGCCGGAGTCGTCGCCTCGCTCCTGGCGCTGGTGACGACGGTGGTGGTGGCGGCCGGGGTGTTCGCCACGCCCTATCTCGTCGACTGGATCGCGCCGGGCTTCGAGGCCGAAAAGCGCGCGCTTACGATCGTACTGGTGCGGATCATCTTTCCCGGCACCGGGCTTCTGGTGCTGTCGGCATGGTGCCTGGGGATTCTCAACAGCCACCGGCGCTTCTTCCTGTCCTATACCGCGCCCGTGCTGTGGAGCGCGGTGATGATCGCCGCGATGGCATGGTACGGCGCAAGCGTCGAGCTGCCGCAGCTCGCGGTGGTGCTGGCGTGGGCGTCGGTGGCGGGCTCGGCGATGCAGCTCGCCATCCAGCTGCCGTTCGTGTGGCGGCACACTCGCGGCATGCGCCCGTCGCTGTCCATGGATTCTCCCGACGCGGCCTCGGTGGTTCGCAACTTCGTGCCGGTGTTCGTCGGCCGCGGCGTCGTGCAGATCAGCAGCTACATCGACTCGATCCTTGCCAGCTTCCTTCCCACCGGAGCGGTCACCGCGCTGGCGAACGCGCAGACTCTCTACACGCTTCCGGTCAGCCTCTTCGGCATGGCCGTCTCGGCGGCCGAGCTGCCGGCCATGTCGAGCATGGTGGGCGAGAAGCACGAGGTCGCGCAGTATCTGCGCGGCCGGTTGTCGACCGGCCTCGTTCGGATCGCATTCTTCATCATTCCCTCGGCGGTCGCGTTCGCCGCCTTCGGCGATCTCATCGCGGCGGCGTTCTATCAGACCGGACGCTTCGGGCGCGGCGATGCGCTATGGGTATGGGGGACGCTGGCGGGCTCCTCGGTCGGGCTGCTGGCGGTCACCTTCGCGCGACTGTACGCGTCGGCGTTCTACGCGCTGCGCGACACCCGCACGCCGCTTCGTTACGCAATCGTGCACGTCGTCGTGGCCACGGCGCTCGGCTACGCTTTCGCGCTGCCGCTGCCGGCTGCGCTCGGTCTGGACGCGAGATGGGGCACGGCCGGGCTGACGCTGAGTGCGGGACTGGCAGGATGGGCCGAGCTGGTGCTGCTGCGAAGGGCACTGGCCGCGCGCATCGGCGAGACCGGGCTGGCAACGCCGGTGGCGCTGCGGCTGTGGTGGGCGGCACTCGTCGGCACCGCTCTGGGGTCGGCCACGCGCGTGCTGCTGCCGGACGGGCTGCATCCGGCGCTGGCGGCGCTGATCGTCCTTGCGCCATACGCAGCCGGCTATCTTGCCGTCACCTGGGCCAGCGGTGTCGCCGAGGCGCGCACGCTCATCACGACGTTGCTACGGCGCGCCCGCCTGGCGCGCCCTGCCTGAATTTTGGAGGACCACGCATGATCACCCTCGAGCCCATCGGCCACGTGCGAAGCCGCCGAAACGATCTGAGCGACGACGATTGGGGAGACGTCGTCGCAACGATCGAGCTTGCCGAGACCTTTCCCGAGGAGGCGCTCCAGGGCCTGGAGGAATTCTCTCACGCCGAAGTCCTGTTTCACTTCGACCGCGCGGCCGAAGAGAGAATCGAGCGCGGCGCGCGTCATCCGCGCGGCAATGAGAACTGGCCGCGCGTGGGCATCTTCGCGCAGCGCGGAAAGGACCGGCCCAATCGGCTCGGATCGACGATCGTGGAAGTTCGCTCGCGCACGGGACGGGTGCTGGAGGTCGTGGGGCTGGACGCGATCGACGGCACGCCCGTGGTGGATATCAAGCCCGTGATGAAGGAGTTCCTGCCGCGATCGCCGGTGCGTCAGCCGCAATGGGCAACCGATCTCATGCGCGACTACTGGAAGGCGCGCTGACCGCGCCGGCCTCCATCGCGGCTCCGATGGTCGTCACCGCTGTGACTGCGCCCAGGCGACGATGGCATCCGCGCTCATTGCGCCCGACTGGCGCGCGACTTCACGCCCGTCCCTGAACAGGGCCAACGTGGGAATGCTGCGGATCGCGTAGCTGGCGCTGATCTGCTGCGCCTCCTCCGTGTTGAGCTTGGCCAGGCGGAAGCGCGGCTCCAGGCGCTGCGCCGCCTGCTCGAAGTGCGGAGCCATGGCTTTGCACGGGCCACACCACGGAGCCCAGAAGTCGACCAGCACCGGAATCCCGTTGTTCGTGATGTGGCGCTGGAAGTTGACGCTGTTCAGCTCGAGCGGATGCCCCTGGAACAGCGCGCGCTTGCAGCGACCGCACGTCGGATGATCTGCGAGCTTGGCAGCGGGCAGGCGATTGATTGCGTCACAGCCAGGGCACACGACGTGAAGCGAATCGGCCATTTTTGCGCCTCCTGCTCGCGGCCGTGCCGCGCTTACTTTCATGATGAAGATAGGAGCTCCGGCCGAAGTGGCAATGCACGGAATTCGCCGCCGCCGGTCTGGCCAAACCTCCTGCTGGCTGCTAGTTGCTGATGTTGCGACGGGGTGGGCCGCGCAACAACAGTCCGTTCGGAGGGTAACCAATGAAATTCCGTACCATGCGAGGGCACGCTGCCGTGCTCTCGATGCTGGGCGTCATCGCGCTTGGAACCGACGCTTTGGCAAGCACTCTGACCCAGAACGTTTCCTGGACCATCAACCGTGCTGACAGCTCGGTAAAATACCGCGTCGTCGCCTACGGCGATTCGATCTATGCCGGCTACAACGGTTCCATCTCCTCGGTTGCCCTGTATTCGGGCGCCCACGTCCAGGGCGACTATGCGCAGACCAAATGGCGCACGGACGTCGAGGTCATCCGCCGCACCAAGTCAGGCGCCAAGGCTGACGACATCTACAACAACAAGATCGTCGCCGAGCGTTCGTACATGCAGGCGAGCAACACGCGCATCGTCACCTTCGAGATGTGCGGCAATGACGGCCTGCAGGCGCGCAGCAACTTCGCGGGCCAGAGCGGCACCTGCAACTACGGCCCCCTCAACACCGCGCTGGCCAACTGCACGACGTACCTGGAGCGGGCGATGCAGTTCATCAACGCCAACGCTTCGCCCAATGTGAAGCTCAAGCACGTCGCCAACCTGTACTACCCGGGGTACGACGCCGACAACGCGCTGGCCAGCTGCACCGATTCGGCGACCGGACAGCGTCCCAACAAGCAGCAGGTCTTCCTGCCGTACCTGGCGCGCATGAACTGGCGCGCGTGCAACTTCGCCAACACCTACGGCTTCAAGTGCAGCGACAGCTTCGCCGAGTTCATGGGCCGCGATTACGACTGGAACGGCGACGGCCAGGTCGACGCGGCGGCGCTGCGCTACGTCCAGGGTGAGTCCGAGTCGGCGTACGTCAACCGGATCGTCAACACGCTTCGCTCGACGATCCGCGACGCCAACTTCAAGGGAGTCAGCTCCACGACGACCTACGACTACATTCAGTCGGATAACACGCATCCGACCTATGCGGGCGGCACGGTCTATGTGGGCTTGTTCGGCGGCACCGGCTCGGGCTCTGGGGCTCCCGACTTTTCCGACAGCCAATACGTCGGCGGCAAGAACCCCATCTGGAACCGCTATGGTCACGAGCGCATGGGCTGGGCCAACTCGGTGTTCAACCCGCTGGCGCCGTAATCGCGCCAGGACGTGACGCGAACGCCGCGTCTGCTTCCAGGGCCGTCGCATCCTCGACAGCGAGATGCGACGGCCTTTTTTTTGCCGGCGCCGGCATGGCTGCCGGGATTGCCAGGCCGGGGGCCGCAATCTAACGTGCGAAGCCGTCGATGAACGAGATGCCCGACAGGAAGCCCGGCGCCGAGGATGATGGCGTGCGGATCGTCGCCAACCAGCGGCGGCATGTGAGCCCCATCGAGATACTGGCGGGCATCGCGATCCTGGCCGGGGTCGTGCTGATCGTGGCGCCGCTGGCATCGGGGCTCTGGCAGACCTCGCCCGAATCGGCCGCCGCCGAAGTCGCGCAAGTCGATGACGAAGACGGGGCTTCGCCGCGGCGGCGCAAGGCTCCGCCGCCGCCGGCTGCGGCGTCCTCTGCGCCGGCGCCCGCGGCGGGACCATCGGCGGCGGCGCAGGCGCGTCGCAAGGTGATCGTGCCGCACACCGGGCTGGAGCATCACGAGAACCGCGACGTTTCGGGCCGCGACGAGGGCAAGCCCGGGCGAGCGCAGAACAAGAAAGATCAGCCCGAGATCGACGCCAAGGATTACATCGAGGCGCTGCGCGCGGCCGGGGAGACCGAAGGCATCGCCGCCTTCCCGCCGCCGGGCACCGATCCGCCCAAGTCGGGCCTGATCGTGCCCGAAGACTACGAGCTGCCCGAAGGCTACGTCCGGCACTATCAGACGACCGATGACGGCGAGCAGCTCGCGGCAATCCTGATGTTCTCGCCCGACTACGAGTTCTACGATCAGAACGGCAACCCGCTTCCCGTTCCCGATGACCGGATCGTGCCGCCGGAGATGGCGCCGCCCGACCTGCCCTTGCGAACGTTGGACGTGCCGGAGAGGAAGCGCCGCTAGGCGCGGCGTCGCATGAGGAGCTTTTGATGGGAACGTTCGTGCGCGCCTCGAGCCTCGTTGCAGCGATGGTGCTGACGGCCGGCGTCTCCACCGCCGGCGCCGTCCACGACGGTCGATGCGACAGCGACAAGTTCCGGGCGGCGGCGCGTTCGGCGCAGAAGCGCGTGATCTGCTACGCGCGTGCCCGCGGGACCGGCAGCGACCTGAGCGATCAGTGCACGGACAAGGCCACGGCGATCCTGCAGCGCGGATTCTCGATCGCGCAGGAGATCGGCGCGTGCAGTGTCGACGGTGACGATACAGGGCTCCAGAATCTCGCCGCTGCCTTTGCCGCCGATGCCGATGCGCTCTTCGCTTCGAGTCCTGCTCCGAACCGGTGCGCGGCCGACAAGCTGCGCCGCATCAGCCGCGCCGTCGCCGATCATCTCGCCTGTCATGCCGCCGCCGCCGCCGAGCAGGTCGCGGTCGACGAGGCGTGCGTGGAGGCGGCCGCGCAAAAGCTGGTCGATGATTTCCAGAACATTGCGGTGCGCAGGACCTGCGCCGGTGAGGCTGGGGATGCGCAATCGCTGATCGAGTCGCTGTCGGCCGATTCCGCGGCCGAGATCCTTGGCGCGATCGCAGGGTCGCCACCGACCGGTCTTGTCGGCACCGTCGACGGTGGCATCATCGAGCTGTCCTGGACGCATCCGGACCCGGATAACGGCCTCAGCCACGCCAAGGTCCTGCGGCGGCTGAACGCTGCGCCCGATGGTCCCGACGACGGTCAGGCGACCGAGGTGTTCTTCGGCGTCGGCGAACAGGCTGCCGACGATCTGACGTTGCTGCTGCCCGATACCGCCGAAACGCCCCGCACCTATCACTACGCCGTCTACGCCTGCACGAGCGCGGAGCAGTGCGAGGTGAACGGCAGCCACGATGCCGTTACGCCGACCATCGTGCAGGCGCTGCGTGCAGGCGGCTACGTCATTCATTGGCGTCACGCTTCCGCTGACGTCTGCAGCGACCGCACCGACCTCGGCAAGGCCGACAGCACGTCGGTGCCGAATTGGTGGCGCACCTGCGACAGCAACTGCGCCACGACCACCGCTCGTCAGCTCAACGACACCGGCCGCGCCGAGGCCGTCGCGATCGGCGACGCCTTCGCCACGCGCGGAATTCCCGTGGGCCGCGTGATCAGCAGCGAGTTCTGCCGCAACTTCGAAACGGCGGCGCTGATGGATTTCGGGCCGGTGGTCGAGGAAACCCCGCTGATCACCTACTTCGTCTACGACGAAGGCAATCGCTGCGCGCATTCGTACGATCTGCTGGCGCAGACGCCGGCTGCAGGAACGAACACGGCGCTGATCGGTCACGCAGGCTTTTCGTGTCCGGTGCTCGCCGCGCTGGCCTGGTCAGAAGCGGCAATCTTCAAGCCCGACGGTGCAGGTTCATCCACGTTCATCGCGCGGGTGCTGGACGATGGGTGGCTGGGGCTGCCGTAGAAGGAAAGTGGACAGCCGCAGAAGTTCTGGCAACTAAGCGGAGCAACAACAGCTTCGGACGCCGTCGAGTCCGCAGGCTCATCTGTCAGCGAAACGGTTAACGCTTGCCTCGTGCATCGTAGAGACAGTGCGATTCGATCCCCTGGCCGCAGCCGAGCACCGGTCTGCGGCCAAACTGCGCGTTGGCCGATGGGGCGGGAGACGTCGGCGTCTCCCGCCTTGCCGATCTAGCCCGGAATCATTGGCCGCGGACGGCACGAACGCGAGCGGTAAAGCTCTTTCCCGTGTGCCAGGTCAGACCGGGCGCGAAGTCCACCAGCCAAGCGGAGCTTGGATTGCCGGCGTAGGAGGTGGAGGACCAGTAGTTGTTGACCGACCCCGTGCAGCTACAGGTGTCAACCGTACACGCGGACGAGCATCCAGTCTCCAGGACGCTTACATCAGTGGCCGGCGTGGTCCGACCAAGATTGACCAGGCTGTCCACCTCGAACCTGTTCGGCAGCCGCCAATCGTTGTGACCGGCGTAGTTGGCGGCGTTCATGTTTGCCACTTTGGTGAACGCGTCTGTCCAGTTGTACGTGGTGTCGATGCTGTGACTAGCCGGGCAGGATCCACCCGTGCACAAGATTTCCCACTCCAGTCCGGTCACGTTGTCGAGAAGCGTTCGCTCGCCGGCGACCGTCGTGTCGAAGGAGTAGCTGCGCGCAGCGCCGGCCCGCGTGTCTCCGTCCTGCACATTGGCCGGCACTCCAGGGCAGGCAACCATGGAGCCGCCGCTGGCGCACAGCGTCTGCCCCGTTTCCGGCAAGATCGGATCGACTCCCGGCATCACGCCGCCCGGACCGCACAGCAAACCCGGGCGTCCGTCGTCGACCGCGCCATCGATCGCCGTTTCGATTGCATCCAAGGCATTGCACGCATCGGCCACGGCTGTGTCGGTGCATGATGCACACGTCGTCCCGCACGTCTCATCCAGCGCCAGAATCCCCGGTCGGACTGCATCCAGCCATTCGAGCAGCCGCGGAACCCGCGTCGCCACCGCCTGCTGAGCGCCACACGTCCCGGCCGCCGTGAGGCAAGATACCCATTCGTCGAGGTCGTCGATCGCGCCGTCACTGCCGAAATTGGAGCACCAGGAATCGAGATTCATCGCTTCGATCTGCTCTGCGAGCATCCCGGTGCCGATGATGTCTTCCTCTGCGTGCAGCACTTTGTCGGGATCCACTGCGGGATCGCATGCCGCATTGATCTTGGCCGCCATTCGGCCCGCAATGGTCTTTAGTGGATCCGCCGAGTTCTCCAGCTTCAAAAGAGCCTTCATACACGTTGCCGCTGCGTCCTCGGGAGATCCCGGGGGCACAGCGGACTGCTCTGCGATCACTGCCTTGCTCATGGCGTCTGCGCAGGAACTCACGGCCTTGACGTACTGCTGCGTGTACTTGAGCAACTCGCTGCCGGCGGTCCGCTGACACCCATGAAGCGTAGCCTCAGGTTGCGCGAATGCGGCCGATGCTGTGACGGCAAGCACTAAGGTACACGTGATCCATCTGAAAACCATCATCTATCTCTCCTCAATAATTGGCGTGTTTACGCGTTGCTCGTGCGTGCCGAATTGGCAGCCATAGATCCCGCGCATCCGACAGATAGGTGGCTGGCAGAGTACGTGCAAGGATGTTCTTGCCCTGCCTTTGGCGGCAGCGTATTGCTGATTCGGTTCCAGCTCCGATACGGCTGTCAGCGCTCATCGGTAAAGCGCGCTCCGTTACGTTGCGGGTAGCAAGCCGACCAGATCGTCGCCCTCGCGCAGTCTGACGATCGCGCTCGCGTTGGAGGCCCAACGCACGGTGATGCGTTGTCCTAGGCGACCCGAGCGCCACGATTAGGTCAAGATCACACCGGGGCGATGCCGCAGCAGACAGGCGTGCGGCGAACTCAGCGAAGAAAGTGCTGCCCAGGGCCGGAATTGAACCTGAGCCGCGAGCTGGCGAGCGGCGAACTCGACGTGGTCTCGAAGCGTTGGCGCAACGAAAGTGGTGCCCAGGGCCGGAATTGAACCTGAGCCGCGAGCTGGCGAGCGGCGAACTCGACGTGGTCTCGAAGCGTTGGCGCAACGAAAGTGGTGCCCAGGGCCGGAATTGAACCAGCGACACGGAGATTTTCAGTCTCCTGCTCTACCAACTGAGCTACCTGGGCACGAGGGAGGAGAGAGGGTGCGGCGCCTACCGGCGCGGCGGCTTCCCGTGTACAGGCGCGATGTTTTCCGGTCAAGTTCGCGCCCGGACGGCGTTTCCTGAGCTGGCACGACCTCAGCGCTGCAGCCCCGCGCACTTCCTCTCGACGAACTCGATCACGTCCGCTTCCAGCCGCACGCCGCCGAGCCGGTTGGCTTCCTGCACGCCGGTTGGGCTGGTGACGTTGACCTCGCTCAGGTAGTCGCCGATCACGTCGAGGCCGGCGAAGTAGATGCCGAGCGCGTCCAGCGACGGCGCCAGGCGGTCGCAGATCCTTCTCTCGCGCTCGCCGATCTCGGTTGGCACCACCGTTCCACCGACGTGAATGTTGCCGCGCAGGTCCGTCTCGCGCGGCACGCGGCGGATCGCGCCGAGCGGCTTGCCGTTCAAGTACAGCAGGCGAACGTCGCCCGCGCGGGACTCGGGCAGGAACCGCTGCGCCATCACCGGCCGCATGCCGTGGCGCGTGGAGGTCTCCAGGATCGAGTAGGTGTTCAAATCGCCCGGCGCGATGCGGAAGATGCCAAGCCCGCCGCAGCCGTCGAGCGGCTTGACGACGATGTCCCCGCCGACCTTGTCGCGGAAGGCCAGGATCGCGTCCGGGCAGGCCGAAACCATGGTTTCGGCGATGAGATCCGGAAAGCGCAGGATGAACAGCTTTTCGGTGGCCTCGCGCAGCCCGGCGGCGTTGTTGAAGACGAACGTGCGCGCGGGGTCGATCAGCGACAGCAGGTGCGTCGAGAAGAAGAAGTCGGTGTCGAAAGGCGGATCCTTGCGCATGAAGACGCAATGGAAATCATCGGCGGGGCGCCACCGGTACTCGCCGATCTCCGCGTGGCTTCCCTGCACCGGCGCGACCTTGAGCGTGGCGGTGCGCGCCAGCACGCGTCCGTCCTCGAACGCGAGGTCGGCGATGCCGCAGATATGGTTTTCGTGCCCGCGATCCTGCGCCTCGCGGATGAAGACGAACGAGGTGTCCTTGGTGATGTCGATCCGCTCGATCGGATCCATCACGTGCAGGAGCTTCACGATCGTTGCCCTCCTGTGGGCAGTCTAACTCGGCTCGGGACGCTTTGGCGGGCGGCGGCCGAGATCGCCCCAGAGGTGCTGGCAGACGGCGGCGGCCACGATGGCCGCGGTCTCGCTGCGCAGCACGCGCGGGCCCAGACCTACGTCGACCCAGCCGTGCTTGCGAGCGAGATCGATCTCCTCTCGCGAAAAGCCGCCTTCGGGACCGACCACGGCGATGACCTTGTAGGTGTCGGGATAGCGCTGGCGCAGAGTGGCAGGCGGCTCGGGATCGGCACCGACGGTGAAGAGCAGGCCCAACGCATCGGCAGGTTTGGAGGCGATCAGCTCCTGGAACGTTCGCAGGCGCTCGACCACCGGCATCATCGTGCGGCCGCTCTGCTCGGCCGCCGCCTTGGCGATGCGGCGCCAGCGCTCGACGCGATCCATGGCCTGCTCGGCATCCAGGCGCCCGACGCTGCGCTCGGAGTGGATCACGCAAATCCGATCCGCGCCGAGCTCGACGACCTTCTCGACGATCAGGTCGGTCTTCTTGCCCTTGGCCAGGCAGGGCGCGATCGTCATGTCGAGCGAGGACTCGGTGCTGGTGCCGGTGTCGCCGAGAATGCGCACCACCGCGCTCTCGCCCTGGTACATCTCGAGCACGCCGATGCACTCGCGGCCTGCGCCGTCGAATACGATCAGCTCGTCGCCGGGCTTGAAGCGAAGAACATTACGGAGGTGATGCAAGCCGGCGCCCGCAACGATGGCGCGGTCGGTGTTGAGGCGCTCCGGCTCCACGTACAGCCGGGTCTTGGGAAGCGCATGCGTGGCAACAGCCGTCAGCATCTCGACTCTGCGTATAAGCTCTCACGTTCGCGGCGCAAGAGGCTCGCGGTGCAGGACCACCGTCACCCACTCCCCACGCTCGAGAGTGGAGACCTCGTTCCAACCGGGACGGACGAAGGCTTCCTTGACCATCGCCAAGCGGCTCGACTCGATGCCCGAAAGCACCAGCACGCCTCGCTCGGCAACATTCGCCGTCAGCCGGCCCTGCATCTCGACCAGCGTTTCGGCCAAAATATTCGCTACGACGAGGTCATAGGCGCCGCCGTCTGCCTCGGATGCGATGTTCGTGCCAACGGATGTCTCTGTGTTCTCGCGGGCAAGGCGCGCCCGGACGATGTCGCCGACGCCGTTGCGCTCGATGTTTTCCTCGGCCGCCTCGACGGCGATCGGGTCATTGTCGATGGCGACGACCTCACGCGCCCCGAGACGCGCTGCGGCGATGGCGAGGATGGCCGAGCCGCAGCCGAGGTCGAGAACGCGGTCGCCGGCCTTGACGTTCGCGATGAGCGCCTCGATGCAGCCGGCGGTCGTCTCGTGCAGGCCGGTGCCAAACGCCATGCCCGGATTGATGACGATCGAGATCACGCCGGCCACTGGCGGCGACGGCTCCTCCCACGGCGGCAGAATCTCGATACGGCCGCCGATCGTGTGACGGGCAAAGTGCCGGCGCCAGTTCTGCGTCCACACCCGCGGGTCGAGCTCGCGCACGACGACGTTCGGCGACGGGCAGCCGGCAAGGAAAGGCATGTCGGCGAGCGCCGACGCCGCTCCCTGCGCGACGCCGGTTGCGTCGCGCAGCGAAGGCGCCTGCGTAAAAACGACGATGCTGGCGCCCCCGCCGTGCTCTCGCAGCTCGCAGCCGCTGAACCCCCGGGCTGCCAGAGAGGCGGCCGCCGCTTCACTGTGCTGCAGCGGCACTTCGAGAACGATCTCGTACCACGCATCTTCCATTGGACCGCGCACCCTAATCCAGCCAGCTTGTCGGATCATGCCCGCGCCTCTTGCCATCGGTCATCGTGGCGCCGCCGGGATCATGCCCGAGAACACGCTGCCATCCTTCGAGAAGGCGCTCGAGCTGGGCGCCGAGGCGCTGGAGTTCGACGTGACGCTGACGCGCGACGGCGAGCCCATCATCATTCATGACGACACTCTCGACCGCACCACCAACGGCCGCGGCGCCGTCGACAGCTTTTCGCTCGAGCAGCTGCGCGAGCTGGATGCCGGATCGTGGAAGGGCGTGCCGGCGCGGCTTCCGACGCTCGATGAGGTGCTGGGTGCGTTCGCGCATCGCGCGCTGCTCAATCTCGAGGTCAAGCGCAGCCGGCGTCGCGCCGAGCTTGTCGATGCCTGCGCCGCCGCCGTCGCCGAGCGAGGGCTTCTCGACCGCGTCGTTTTCTCGTCGTTCGACCACGATGCGCTGCGCCTGGTTCGGCAGCTGCTTCCGCAGGCGCGCATCGGCGTGTTGTGCGAGCTGACGCGGCTGGAGGCCGCCTACCGCTGCGCCGACGAGATCGGCGCGGAGAACCTGCATCCGCCGGCGCTGCTGGTCACGGCGGGTCTGGTGCGGCGTGCGCATGAGCGCGGACTGGCGGTGTGGACGTGGACGGTCAACGATCCGCGCCGCATGGCGCGCCTTTGCGCACTCGGCGTCGACGGCATCTTCTCCGACTTTCCCGACCGCGTCCTTGCCGCCCGCGGGCACTGATCGCCGCCAGCGGCTGCTGCATCGCAGGGAGCGTCAGCGCCCTCCGGCCGCCGCCGTCTTCGCCGGCGGCGGGCCGACGATCGCCTCGGTCCGGGCGTCGAGGTTGATGAAACGCTCGGCCACGCGCTGCACGTCGCCGGTGTCGACGGCGCGGATCTTGTCGGCGTATCGGCGGCCTTCGAGGTAGCCCAGGCCGTAGAGCTCGTTGAACGTCATGTTCTCGGCGATGGCGCTGTTGGTCTGCAGGGCGATCTCGTAGTTGCCGATCAGATAGCGGTGCGCGCGCTCGAGCTCCTCGCGCTTGACCGGCTGCGTGCGCACCTTTTCCAGCTCGACCATGAGGCCGTCCAGGGCGCGCTGCTCGTTGGCCGGATCCGTGGCGATGTAGGCGCCGAAGAGGCCGGGTGCGTAGCCTTCGCTCGAGAAGGACGTCACCGAGTAGCACAGCGCCTGCTTGTCGCGCAGCTCGTAGAAGAGACGTCCGCCCTGCCGCGACAGCACGGTGTCGAGCACCGAAAGCGGATGCTTGTCGGGATCGGTCACGGCAACGCCGGGGAACGCCACCACCACGTGCGACTGCTTGCGCACGCTGTCCATGCGCGCGCGCTGCGGAGCCGCCGGTACCGCCGCCGGCGGCGGTGCCTGGAACGGCTCACCGTCGCCTTGCAGCGATCCGAGCGCCTGCTGCAGGCGAGCGACGACTTCGCCCTCGTCGATGTCGCCGACCACGGTGACGACGAGGCTCTGCGGATCGAGCACATCGCGGTAGTAGCGGCGCAGATCGTCGGCCGTCAGCTTGCCGACGCTGTCGGCCTCACCGAGGACCGTCATGCCGTAGGGATGGGTGGGGTAGACGGTGTGATAGGCCAGGTCGAAGGCGCGCTGCGCGCTCTCGTCGTTGCGGTTCTTGATCGCCAGCAGCAGCTCGCGGCGCGTCTTCTCGACTTCGTCGGCCGGGAATGCCGGCTTCAGCAGCACCTCCAGCGTCAGGTCCAGTCCCTGCGCCAGGTGCTCGGACAGGAACGTGCCGGAGACGCCGAAGGAGCTGCGCCCCGAGAAGCCGCTGACGTCGCCCGCCAGCGATTCGACTTCGCTGGCCAGCCGCTCGCGCGAGTAGCTGGCGGTGCCGCGCGTGAGCATCTCGGCGACGAAGTTGGAGATGCCGTTGTTTCTGGGCGTCTCCGCCAGAAGGCCGCCGAGCACCGCCGCCCGGATCGAGAACAGCGGCACCGCGTGATGCTCCTGCACGATCACGCGCACGCCGTTGGGCAGCTTGTGCAGCTTGGGCTCGGTATCCTTGACCTGTCCGAGCGCGCGCGGGGTGGCCGGCGGCGCTTCGCGTCCTGCATCGGCGTCGGCAGCGACCTTGGGCGCCGTGGTATTCAGCGCTCCGGCGACGCGCTCGAGCTTGGCCAGCGTCAGGCGCTCGGGCTCGCCCTTGGGCCGCAGGCTGACGGCGGTCAGGTTCTCGTCGACCAGGTATCTGCGCGCGACGCGCTGCAGGTCGGCGGCACCGACGGCGCGGATCATCTCGATGTATCGATCGGGATAGTCCGGATCGTTGTGCACGACGATCGAGTAACCGAGCTCGCGCGCCTGGCCCTGCACCGTCTGACGGCGATAGACGAAGTCGCTTTCGAGGTTGGCGCGGGCGCGCGCGATCTCGTCGGCGCTGGCCGGATAGTCGCGCACCCGCGCGATCTCCTCGATCAGCGCGCGCAGCACCTTCTCCTCGTCATCGGCTTCGAAGGCCGCCGTGGTCAGGAACAGTCCCGGATCGGGCGGCGTGTAGGCGAAGGCGCTGGCGCTGGTGGCGATGCCGGTGGTGGCCACGAGGCGGCGGTACAGCCGCGAGCTCTCGCCGCCGCCCAATACGTGCGCGAGCATGTCCAGTGCCGGCGTATCGGGATGGTTGGCGTCGGGAATGTGGAAGCCGAGCGCGAGCTGGGCCTCCTGGATGTCCATGGTGACGCTGGCCATGCGCGTCTCGTTCTGCGGCGGTTCGGGCGTGCGCTGCGGGCGCGGCACGGGCTTGTCGCGGAACTCGCCGAACCGGCGCTCGATCTCGCGCCGCATGCTCTTGGAGTCGAAGTCGCCGACGACCACCAGCGTCATGTTGCTCGGCGTGTAGTAGCGCCGGTAGAAGTCCAGGATCATGTCGCGCGTCAGGCCCTTGATCGACGCCTCGGTGCCGATGACGGAGCGCTTGTAGGGATGGCTCTTGTAGGCGGTCTCGAAGAGCGTGTCGTAGATGCGATTGCTCGGCGAATCCTGGCCGCGTTTGTACTCCTCCATCACCACGTCGAGCTCCTTGGCCAGCTCGGTAGGGTCGAAGGAGGAAAACTGGACGGCGTCGGCCAGGATGTCGATGCCTTCGTTGGCGAAACGCGAGGCCAGGACGAGGTGATAGACGGTCTGGTCCCACGACGTCCACGCGTTGATGCTGCCGCCCGAGGATTCGACGGCACCGGCGATCTCACCGACGCCGCGCCGTTTGGTGCCCTTGAACAGCATGTGCTCGTGCACGTGGGCGATGCCGGCCTCGATATCGACCTCGTCGGCTCCGCCTGCCTTGACCCACACCTGTTCGGCCACCACCGGCGCGAAATGGTCCTCGCGCAGGACCACCTGCAGGCCGTTGTCGAGCTTGTAGATTTCGGTCTTGGGCTTCTTGGCGATGTCGTTGGAGGAAGGGGAATCGTTCATGGTTCCGCACCCGCTGATCAGCAGCAGCGCAAGCGACAGGACCGCGGCCGGCGCAGTGGCCGCCAAGCGCCGCGGTCGTGGGCAAAAAATCGTTGTCGAAAAGGATGACCGTGCATCGGCGCACGGCCGGCGGCCGGGTCGGGGACAGAGCACAGGCTCGCTACGGGTTCTGCTCATGTTCTCGCTCGTCGGGGAAGTCGGACCAGCCTGACACGACGGCCGCTGACGTCAATCTCACTCGGGCCGTCGTTACGTTGACTCGTGCTGCCTATGCCCGGATCATGCGTGCGTGCCATCGTGGCGATGGCGCGAATGCGCAGTGAGCACGGTCGATATCATCCTGGCTCTGGCTCTCCTGTTCGCCATCGTGCGCGGTTACGGTCGCGGCCTCTTCGGTGTGCTGGCAGGACTGGCCGCTCCCGTGCTCGCGTTCATGGTTGCCGCCGATTGGTCGGATCCGGTCGCCGACTACCTGGAGCAGTCGCTGCCGGTTCCCGACTTCCTGCTCGACTTTCTGGCACAGGCGATCATCTTCGTCGGGATCATCGTGCTCGTGCGCATCCTCGCCGGTTTCCTGGCGCGAATCTTCGGCTTCGGCCTGTCCCTGCCGAGCCGCGTCGTGGCGGCGGGCTTCAGCGGCGTCATCGCCGCGCTGGTGCTCGGCTTCACGATCGTTTTGATTCGCTCGCTGATCCCGTCGCATACTGCCGGCCGCGACGAAGCGGAAGCGCTCGTGGCGGCGCCGGTGGCCGATCTGCTGACCCGCGTCGACGCGCGCGTCAGCGAATCGGTGCTCGGCCCGCGCCTGGCGGCGCTGGCGAGCATGGCACTGAGCGAGGCGATGCCCTATGTTCCCGCGCAGCTGCCGGTGTCGGTGCCGGTGGCGCCAGGCGGCGAGGAGCAGCCCGCGCACACCGGCGACCGCGACGATTCCGCTTCGACCGCGCCGGCGGAAACGAGTGATAGCTGACGAGAAGATCGCCGAAATCCGGCAAGTCGCCCGCATCTCCGAGTTCGTCTCGCCCTACGTCACGCTCAAGCGCACCGGCCGCAATCTCTCGGGCCTGTGCCCGTTCCACGCCGAAAAGACCCCGTCGTTCTCCGTCAGCGATGACGGCGGCTTCTATCACTGCTTCGGTTGCGGGGCCGGCGGCAACGTCTTCAAGTTCGTCATGCAGATGGAGAACCTGACCTTTCCCGAGGCGGTCCGGAAGGTCGCGGCGCATTACGGCATCGAGGTGCCCGAGGCCGCCGGCAGCGGGCCCGCTTCCGAGCGCGACCGCATGCTGGCCATCCTGGCTGCGGCCACGCGCTACTTCAGCGCCGCGCTGGCAAGGAGCGGCGTCGGTGACGCGATGGCAAGCTACCTTCGCGAGCGTGGTGTCGACGCCGCCGCCATCGAGCGGTTCTCGCTCGGTGCCACGCCGGCCTCCGGCGATGGCCTGGCGCAGTACCTGCGGCGGGAGGGGCACGACCTCGGCATCGCGGAGAAGCTGGGACTGGTCGGAATGCGCGGCGGCTCGACCTACGACCGCTTTCGCGAGCGCCTCATGTTTCCGATTCGCGATCCGCAGGGACGCACCGTCGGCTTCGGCGCTCGCCGCCTCGGGGAAGGCGACGGTCCCAAATACCTGAACTCGAGCGACTCGCCGGTCTACCACAAGAGCCGCGTGCTCTACGGCCTGTTCGAAGCACGCGAAGCCGCCCGCACGCTTCCGCCGCAGGAGCGGCCTTCCGAGCTCATTCTGGTCGAGGGCTATCTGGACGTCATCGCGATGTCGCAAAGCGGCATCACCAACGTCGTCGCAACCTGCGGCACCGCGCTCACTCCGGATCAGGCCCGCGTGATGCGACGTCACGGCGAGGAGGTGGTGGCGTTGTTCGACGGCGACGACGCCGGCCGCCGCGCCGCTGCGCGCAGCTTTCCCGTCTTCCTGGAGGCAGGGCTGTGGGCGCGCGGGGTCTTTCTGCCTCAAGGAGAAGACCCGGACACATACGTCCGCAGCCACGGCGCCGACGCGATGCGGCATCTGCTGAAGGCGGCGGTGCCGCTGGTGGATGCGTACGTCCGTCACATCTCCAGCGGCGCCGCCGGCGCATCGGCGGCCGCGCGCGTGGGGGCCGAGATGGCCGGGGTCCTGCGGAAGGTCGAGAACCCTTTCGAGTACGACGTCCTCGTCAAAAAGGCCGCGCATTGGACCGGCATCTCCGAAGAGGTCCTGCGGCAGCAGGCACGTGCGACGCAGAAGGCACCTGCGCCGACTGCCCCGGGCTCGAGGCCGGTGTTGCTTAGAAGCGGGCCTCCCGGCGCGGAGGAACTGCTGGTGGCCCTCATGCTCGCCGATGTCCATGCCGTTGAACGCGTCGCGAGCCGGGATATCGTAGGGAGGATGCGGGAAGAGCCATGGTCGCGCATCGCGCGCACGATCATCGAACATCATGGCTCCACCCAGGGAGTGGATCGCGGGGAGCTGCTGGCCACGATCGAAGAGCCCGCGCGAACGCGCCTGACGGCGCGCCTGCTCGACGACCCGACCTTTGCCGACGAAGCGACCCGGCAGCGAGTGTTGAACGACTGCCTGGAGCGCCTTTGCGCGGCCGGACAGATGCAGGAGCGGCGAAGAATGCTCTCGCAGCTCCGTCAGTTGGAAGAAATGGGCGACGAGGCCGGCGCCAGTGCGCTGCTGGCCCAATGGAACGCGCGTAGGAACACCGATGAAGAATAAGAAGCCGCGCGACGAGAATGCCCAGGGGCTCGAGCCCGAAGCCGAAGGCGAGGAGGAAGTCGCCGGCGTACGCGAGCTGCTCGAGCTCGGCAAGAGCAAAGGCTTCGTCACCCTGGACGAGGTCAACGACGTTCTCGATCCCGAGGTCGTCGATCAGGAAGACATCGAAAGCGTCCTGTCGGCTCTCAAGGAAGGCCACGTCGAAGTGCGCGCAGACGCCGACGTGCTGCCCAAGGTGGAGCCTTCGGTGGCCTCGCCGGCCGAAGAACGCGAGGTCGTCGAAGCCGACCACGTCGCCGACTACGTGCGCATGTACATGCGCGACATGGGCGTGGTTCCGCTGCTGTCGCGTGAGGGCGAGGTCGTCATCGCCAAGCGCATCGAGGAGGCCGAGCTGCGGGTGTTCGGGCTGGTCTTCCGGTCCGCTTTCGGCCGCCGCCACATCCGCTGGATGAAGAAGGCGCTCGAGGACGGCGACATCCGCGTTCGCGCGGTGCTCAAGGAGACCGAGCCCGAGCCAACCGGCGACGGCGACTTCGTCGAAGGAGCCGAAGAGTCCGAGGAAGCCATCGACCTGGAAGCGCAGCAGCAGAAGACGGCCGAGGACGAGATGGCCGTCTTCAAGCGCGTCCTCAAGCAGCTCGAGAAGGCCTGCAAGCTGTCCGATGACATCGAGGCTGCGCACGCCGCCGGCGACGAGGCCACGGCAGCCAAGCTCGATCGCAAGCTCATCGATCTGCTGCTGGAGATTCCGCTCAACCCCGAGCAGATCGCGGCCGCCGTCGAGCGCATCGACGAGTGCCACCGCTTCGTGCGCCAGCGCCTCGAAGTCCTGCGCCAGGCCGAAGACCGCAGCGGGCGCCGCGCCGATCAGATCGTCGAGTATGCCAGCCGTCTCGGCGTGGATCGCACGGCCGATCAGAGGATCTGCGGAACGCTGCGCATGAACGCGGAAACCATCGTCAGCACCGCCGAGAAGATCAAGGTGGCATCGCGCGAGGTCGAGGAGATGCTGTCGGGGCTGGCGCTGTCGGCTCAGCAGCTCGAGCAGCTCGTGCGCGAGATCACGATCGGCCAGCAGGAAGTCGTCGAAGCCAAGAAGGCGCTGATCGAGGCCAACCTGCGCCTGGTCGTCTCGATCGCCAAGCGTTACAACAACCGCGGCCTGCAGTTCCTGGACCTCATCCAGGAAGGCAACATCGGCCTCATGAAGGCCGTCGACAAGTTCGAGTACAGGCGCGGCTACAAGTTCTCGACCTATGCGACGTGGTGGATCCGGCAGTCCATCACGCGCGCCATCGCCGATCAGGCCCGCACCATCCGCATTCCGGTGCACATGATCGAGTCGATCAACAAGCTGATCCGCGCCACACGCCAGTTCGTGCAGGAGAACGGGCGTGAGCCGACCACGCCCGAGCTGTCGGCGCTGGTGGACATGCCGCCGGACCGCGTGCGCAAGGTGCTGAAGATCGCGCGCGAGCCGATCAGCCTGGAAACGCCGATCGGCGACGAGGAAGACAGCCATCTCGGCGATTTCATCGAAGACCAGAAAGCGATCTCGCCGGCCGATGCGGTCGTCAACAGCAACCTGCAGTCGCGCACGCGGCAGGTGCTGGCGTCACTGACGCCGCGTGAGGAACAAGTGCTGCGCCTGCGGTTTGGCATTGGGGAGAAAACCGACCATACGTTGGAAGAAGTCGGTGGCCGTTTCTCCGTGACGCGCGAACGCATTCGTCAGATCGAGGCCAAGGCGCTGCGCAAGCTGCGGCTCCCGGCGCGAAGCAAGAAGCTCAAGGGTTTCATCTCGTGACAACCTGCGGGGCCCATAGCTCAGTCGGTCAGAGCGGGGGACTCATAATCCCTTGGTCCCAGGTTCGAATCCTGGTGGGCCCATGCCGGATGCGTCCGCACGGCGGATGCGGGGAGATGCGGGAGCCTTGACGAGTCAGCTCGAGTCCCTGTTTCGACTGCAAGCGATCGACACACGGCTGCTCGAGAAGCAGCGGACCGTCGAGAAGTACGAAGCCGAGCTGGCCGAGCGCCGCAAGGCGATGGATGCGGTGCAGGCCCGCATCGACGGCCTGTCCGCCACACGCAAGGACCTGGTTTCCCAGCGCGCGCTTGCCGAACGCAAGGTCGCCGATCTTCAAGAGAGCCTCAAGCAGCGCCGCCAGCGCCTTCAGAAGGTGCGCAACGAACGCGAGCTGCGCGCCGGTCAGGACGAGATCACCTCGATTCAGGAAGAGATTCGCGAAGCCGAGACGCGCCAGCTCGACCTGATGCAGAAGGTCGAGGATCTCGAGGCGAGCATCGAAACCGCCAAAGCCGAGTTCGCCGACCTCGAGAGCGCCGACCACCGGCACATCGGGGACGCGGCCGAGCGCATCGACGGCCTGCGCCGCGAGCTCGAAGGCGAGCGGGCGGCGCGCAACCAGATGGCCGACGGCATCGAGGCCGGCCTGCGCAAGAAGTACGAGATGATCCTGTCGCGACGCTACGGCCTGGCCGTGGTCGAGGTTGACGCCGCCGGCTGTTGCGTCGGCTGCCACGTGCAGATCCCGCCGCAGACGCTGATCGAGGTGCGAAAAACCAGCGCCGTGCGCGTGTGCCCGATGTGCCAGCGCATCCTCTTCCTTGGCGGCGACGGTTCGGCGCCAGTCGAACCGGCATAGCGCCGGCAACGCCTACGTACCCATGCAGGGCATCGCCCCTGCGATCATGCGCAGATTTTGCCGGCCGCCCGTCGCATCCGCGCTTCTTCGTGGATAGTTTGACCGCGAGCTCGAGCTGGCTGGGCGGTCGCCGGCATCGCATCAGGCGGTGCGGGAGGAAAGTCCGGACTCCACAGGGCAGGGTGGCCGCTAACGGCGGCCCGCCGCGAGGCGGGGACAGTGCCACAGAAAGCAGACCGCCATGCACGTCATGGTAAGGGTGAAACGGTGAGGTAAGAGCTCACCAGGTCCGCCGGTAACGGCGGATGCTCGGTAAACCCCACCCGGAGCAAGACCGAATAGGGAGGCGGGCGGCCCGTCCGATGCCTCCGGGTTACGGTCGCTCGAGCCGCCGGGCAACCGGCGGCCTAGAGGAATGATCGCCGGGTCGTCCACGGACGGCCTCACAAAATCCGGCTTACAGGCCGGCTCGAGCTCTTTCTTTCAGGCATCTCCGCTTCACAGCGTGATTGTGAAGGCGCCGGCGCCATTGCTAAGGTCGAACGGTGAATCGCGTGATGAAGGCGGCATTCGCGCCGCCGATGCTCCCCGGCGCGACCTCGCGATCGACGCCATGACGACGCCCACCTCCGGGCCCGACACCACGACCGCCACCGGTTCCATGGAGTGGAACGAGGCGATCGCACGGCTGGCCGCCATCGTCGAGTCCTCCAGCGATGCGATCCTGAGCAAGACTCTCGACGGCACCATCACCTCCTGGAACCCCGCCGCCGAGAGAATGTTCGGCTATAGGGCCGACGAGGTGATCGGCCGCAGCATCCGCATCATCGTTCCGGCCGAGTGCCAGGCCGAAGAGGACGGCGTCCTGGCGCGGCTCCGGCAAGGGGAGCGCATCGAGCACTACGAGACGGTTCGACTGCGCAAGGACGGCCGCCGCATCGACGTGTCGCTGAGCATCTCGCCCGTGCGCGGCGGCAGCGGGGAGTTCGTCGGTGCCGCCACGATCGTTCGCGATGTCACCGACCGCAAGCGGATGGAGCGCGAGCGCGGCGTGCTGCTGGCTGAGGCGCAGGCCGCCAACCGTTCGAAGGACGAGTTCCTTGCCATGCTCGGGCACGAGCTGCGCAATCCGCTGGCCGCCATCGCCAACGCCACACAGGCGCTCGCGCTCGCGCCCGACGCGAGCGAGACGCAGCGGCCGCGCGAGGTGATCGAGCGGCAGCTGGAGCGGCTTTCCAGGCTGGTCGACGATCTTCTGGACGCGGCGCAGGTGCAGGCGGGCAAGGTCCATCTGCAGCTCGAGCGAATGCGGCTCGGGGACGTCGTGCGACAGACCATTGCCGCCCTCGGCGCGACCGAACATGCCATCGAGCTCAACATCGACGACCGGGTCGAGATCAGCGGCGATCCCGGGCGGCTGCGCCAGGTGCTCCACAATCTGATGGCCAACGCCGTGCAGTACACCCCGCGCGGCAAGGCCATCCGCATACGCTGCTACGGCGAGCGTGACGATGCGGTCGTGCAGATCACCGACGAAGGCATCGGCATCGCCGCCGACATCCTGCCGCGCATCTTCGACCTGTTCGTGCAGGGCCACCGCGCCTCCGATCGCATCCAGGGCGGCCTCGGCATCGGGCTGACGCTGGCGCGAAAGCTCGTCGAGCTGCACGGCGGCAGTCTTGCCGCTTCCAGCGCCGGGCCGGGGCTCGGCAGCGTCTTTACGGTGCGCATACCGCGCCTTCCCGCCGAAGCCGGCTCTTCTCGCGACACGGAGGCGGTCACCGGACCGCGCAGGGTCCTCGTCGTCGAGGACAACGAAGACACCCGCGAGATGTTCAAGATGGTGCTGCAGCTCAAGGGTCACGACGTGCTCGAGGCCGCCGACGGCGCCGAGGCCGTCGAGGTGGCGCTGCGCGAGCGGCCCGAGATCGCGTTCGTCGACATCGGCCTTCCCGTCATGGACGGCTACGAAGTGGCGCGCGAGCTGCGGCGCAAGATGGGCAGCGAGATCCTGCTGATCGCCGTGACCGGCTACGGCCAGCCCGAGGACGAAGCGTGCGCTTTGCGCGCCGGCTTCGACGAGCACGCGGTCAAGCCGCTGGCGCCGCCGCGGCTGGCCGACATCCTGCGGCGACGCCTGTAGCGCGACGTCATCGGCCGAGCGTGTGAAGCCGGGCCCCGACTCCTGTAGGAGCGGCGGTTTCCGGTGAGCACGATGCCCGCTTCCTCCTCCACACGAGCGCTGGTGCGCTCGCTCTTGCGCATTGCCGGGCCGGTCGCGCTGGCGCGGCTCGGAGTCATGGCCATGGGTGTCACCGACACCATCGTGGTCGGGCAGCTGGCATCGGCCGAATTGCCGTATCTCGCGCTGGGCTGGGCACCCACCGGCGTGCTGATCGTCACGGGCATGGGCGCGCTGATGGGCGTGCAGGTGCTGGCAGCGCGCGTCATCGGCGAGGGGCGGCCGCAAGCGGCCGGTGCGGTGTGGCGGCGAGGAGTGGTGCTGGCGATGGCGGCGGGGACGATCGCGTCGCTTGCGCTGTTCGCCGTCGCAGAATGGCTTTTCTTCGCCATCGGCATAGCGCCCGACCTGTCGCGCGAGTCGGCGGCGGTGTCGCGGATCCTGGCAATCGGGCTTCCGCTGCACTTCATCTACACCGCCAGCAGCTTCTTCCTCGAAGCCATTCGCCGACCGCTGGTGGGCACGCTCATCATCTGGATCGCCAACGTGCTGAACGTGGTGGTGAACGTGCTGCTGGTCCCGCAGCTGGGCGCGGAAGGCTCGGCGTGGGCGACCGTGGCAGCGCGCGCTTTCATGGCGGCCACCGTTGTCGCGTACATTCTGTGGGGACCGTTCGGACGCCAGTTTGCCGTGCGCGACACGAGCATCGAGGCGCCGGGATATCGCATGCTCTACGGCGTCGGTCTGGCCGCGGGCATCAGCCAGGCGGCCGAAGCCGGTGCGTTCTCAGCGATGACGATGATTGCCGGGCGCATCGGCGAGAACGCCGTGGCCGCCTACCAGATTCTGCTCAACGTGCTCGCGGTCGTCTTCATGGTGGCGCTGGGTCTTGCGGCGGCCACCTCGGTTGCCGTCGCGCATGCATGGGGCGGCCGCGACGTGCGCGCCGCTCGCCATGCTGCATGGACGGGGCTGTGGCTGAACACGCTGGCCATGGCTGCTTCTGCCGTCGTGCTGCTGGCAGCGCCTTTCGCCATAGCGCGAGGTTTCACCGCCGATGCGGCGCTGGCCGCCCTGATCGCGTCGCTGCTGCCGATCGCCGCGCTCATTCTTGCGCCCGACGGCGGACAGGTGGTCATCGCCAGCGCGCTGCGTGCGCGCGGTGACAACTGGTTCCCCACCGCCAGCCATATCGTGGCCTACGTGGTGGTGATGCCGCCGGCCGGCTACCTGCTCGGCGAGCGGCTGGGCCGCGGCGTTGCCGGATTGATGGAAGCGATCCTGGCAGCGAGCGTCCTATCGGTCGCCGTGCTGCTGCTGCGCCAGTCCTCGTTGACGCGCACCGATCGGTAACCGCGCCGCACCTTCACTGTTTCTTCGTCTTCCACGGAGCTGGAATGCGCCGGCGCGCGCAGTTGCGCGTACCTCCACGCTCTCTGCACGACGCGGGCGCCGGTGCGCCACATGTGCGCGAAACGCGCAGGCGCACGCGTAATCTGCTTGACCGGCGTGGGGGCGTTGGGTTACACGATGGGGGCCGGTGGGTAGCAGTGGGGTGCGGTGTAATCCTGTCCTATTGCGAGTCGGTCGGGGTACCGGCTCCCGCTCGTGGGAGCGGGGGCATGTGATGGTGGATGTGGCTACCCGCCGGTTTTTTTCGCGACCGTCATCGAAAGCTCCATGTTTCGCGGCACCTTCTTTCACACCCTGGACGACAAAGGCCGCGTGGCCATCCCGCGAAAGTTTCGAGACCTCCTGCCTGCCGCAGAAGGCGAAGCTCGCGTGGTCGTCACGAAGTCGGCCGGTCCTGCGCCGCGAACTCTCGACGTCTATCCTATGGAAGAGTGGAAGGCCCTGGAAGATCGCATCCGGCAGATGCCGCAGTTCCAGGAGCGCACGCGCAAGTTCAAGAGGCTCTACCTGCATCCGGCCCAGGAGCTCACGCTCGACTCCCAGGGCCGCATCCTGCTGCCTCACGATCTTCGCAGCCACATCGACCTCGGAAAGGACGCGGTCTTCACCGGAGACCTGGAGAAGTTTCTGATCTGGTCGCGCAGCGATTGGGAAGCCCAGCAGAACGCCGATCAGGCCGCTGCGGCCGACGGCGACTCGCTGGACGATCTGGGGCTGTGAGGAGCGGCGCAGGCGCCATCGCGGCGGGCGCGAGCCTCGCGCGGGTGTGTGGGAGCGGTGGGCGGACGACGTAGAGTCCGCGCGACGGAAGGAAGGGTGCCCGAAAACCCGGTTCCGGGATAAGGAAGGCGAGTGAGCGAGGAGAAGAAGTCGCGCCTCGCTCACTCGCCGACCGATTCGGGCGGGGACAGAGACAGGCTTGGCCGCCACCTGCCGGTGATGGCGGACGAGATCGTGTCGGCGATCGCAGCTGGGCCGGGAGGTCGCTACGTGGACGCGACCGTCGGTGAGGGCGGTATGAGTGAACGGCTGCTGGAGGCCTCATCGCCCGATGGAATGGTGGTGGCGGTGGATTGGGACGAGGACGCGCTGGCGCTCTCGCGCGCCCGCCTCGCCCGCTTCGGTGACCGCGTCCGCTTCGTCCGCGATTCCTTCGCCAATCTGCGCGACATTCTTCCTTCGGTGGGCTGGAACGGCGGCGCCGACGGCATCATCGTCGACCTCGGCGTCTCCACGCTGCAACTGGGCAAGGACGTTCGCGGCTTCTCGTTCCAGGTCGACGACGCGCCGCTGGACATGCGCATGGACCAGCGCGGACCCGTCACCGCCGCCGATCTCGTCAACGAACTCGAAGAAACCGAGCTGGCCGACACCATCTATCGCTACGGCGAGGAGCACGCCTCGCGCCGTATCGCGCGCACCATCGTGGCGCGGCGACGAAACGGCCCGCTGCGAACTACCGGCGACCTGCGCGCGGCCGTGCGCGCCGCCGGCGTCAAGAGCCGGCCGGGACACGATCCGGCCACGCGAACCTTTCAAGCGCTGCGAATCGCGGTCAACCGCGAGCTCGAGCAGCTCGAGTCGCTGCTCGACCGCGGCTGGGAGCTGCTCTCGCCGGGCGGTCGCCTCGCGTTTCTGACCTACCACTCGCTGGAGGACCGGATCGTCAAGCAGGCTTTCGCCAAATGGTCGTCGAGCTGTCTGTGCCCGCCGCGCCAGCCCATGTGCAACTGCGGATGGACGGCCAGGGGCCGCATGGTCACTCGCGGCAAGCAGAAGCCGAGCGAAGAGGAGGTTGCACACAACCCGCGCGCGCGAAGCGCGGGCCTCCGTGTCATAGAGAGGCTCGCGCCAACGGCGCAGCCGCAGCCGGACATGCACGTGAAGGACGCCGACCGATGAATGCCGCGCGCAACAGCGCCGTGGCCGTCTCTTCGACCCGTCACGGAACCGCCGACTTTCTCGAGCTCGTCACCCGCACGGCAACTCTGGACCCGGAAGAGCGCGGGCTGCGGCGCCGACTGGTTCTCCTTCTGTGCCTGTCGGCCGTGCTGCTGGCCGGGCACGTGTGGGTGAGGATGCAGGCGCATGCGCTCGGGTATCAGTCGGATGCGCTGGGCCGCATCGTCAATCGCCTCGACCAGGAGCGCATGGAGCTGGAGATGGCGGCTGCGCGCGAGTCCAGCCCTGCGCTGCTGGCGGTGCGTGCGCGCGAGCTCGGCATGCAGAAGGCAGGCCTCGGCCAGCTGCGCCGCCTCGAGCCCGATGCGAAGCCGTGAGCGCCGGCGCCCCGTGATCGACCGCCACGACCTCCAGCCCCGCCGCCATCGCGATGCGAAGCCGTAACCGTTTCAGCCTCAAGCTGCGGGTGGTCGCCGGCATCTGTCTGCTCGGCGGCGCCAGCATCGTCGGGCGCATGTACGACCTGACCGTCCGGCGCGGCGAGGAGCTGCGTGCGACCGGCGAGCAGGAGAAGTGCCAGGACAAGGTCCGCATGGCCTATCGCGGGCCGGTCGTCGACCGCAACGGGGTCGTGCTCGCCACCACGGTGGCAGCCTCGATGGTCTCGCGCGAAAGCCGCTACGTCTACGACCCTTCGCACGCGCCCCTGATGGCGCCGCTGCTCGGCCAGGACGTCAAGGCGCTCGACAAGCTCCTTCGCGAGGGAAGAGGCTTCAAATGGATCTCCAAGGGAGTCGACGAGGACACGGCCACCGCCATCCGCAACCTCAACATCAAGGGCATCGGCATCCAGGCCAGCCAGGAGCGCAGTTATCCGCAGGGCGCCACCGCCGCCCACATCATCGGCTTTGCTGGTCGTGACTCGGTAGGCCTCGAGGGCATCGAGAAGCTCTTCGACACCGAGATCCGCGGCGAACCGATCACCGCCCACGTGTGCATGGACATCCATGGCGGCGTCTTCCTCAACACGAGCGAAGACACCGGCATGAATCGCGGCGCCACGGTGCACCTGACGCTGGATGCCACGCTGCAGAGCATCGCCGAGGCCGAGCTCAACAAGCAGGTGGCCGAGCATCACGCCACAGCCGGCGCGGTGGTGATGCTGGATCCGAAGACGGGCGAGATCCTGGCGCTGGCCAACGCGCCCACGTTCGATCCGAACGACGTCGATGCCAGCCCGGTCTCGGCGCGCCGCAACCGCATCGTCACCGACCTGTTCGAGCCGGGGTCGACGATGAAGCCGTTCGTGGTCGCGGCGGCAATGGACGCGGGCATCATCCAGTTCGAAGACAAATTCTTCTGCGAGAACGGCCGCTTCAAGGTCGAAGGCTGGCACAAGCCGATCCGCGATCATCACGCCTACGGCTGGCTCAGCACCACCGACGTCATCCGCGTCTCCAGCAACATCTGCTCGGCCAAGATCGGCATGATGCTGGGCCCGCGCCGCCTCTACGATTACCTGGTCGCCTTCGGCTTCGATCGTCCAACCGGCATCGAGATGCCCGGCGAGCGCAAGGGCCTGGTGCTGCCGCCCGAGAAGTGGCGCGCCATCCACACCACCACCATCAGCTTCGGCCAGGGCATCAGCGTCACCGCGCTGCAGCTGGCGACCGCCTACGCGGCCATCGCCAACGACGGCGTGCGCATGCAGCCGCGCATCGTGCGCAAGGTCACCGATCAGTACGGATCGGTCATGAAGTACTTTCCGCTCCAGGAGGAGCGGCGGGTGGTCAGCGCCGAGGTCGCGCGGCAGATGCGCACGATGATGTCGACGGTGGTCAGCGCCCAGGGCACGGCGGCGCGCGCCCAGATCGAAGGCGTCTCGGCTGCGGGCAAGACCGGTACTGCGCAGAAGGCCGAGCGCGGCGGCTACAGCGCTGACCGGTGGCTCGCCTCGTTCGCGGGGTTCTTGCCCGTCGAAGAACCTCGTGCCGTGATCGTCGTGATGATCGACGAACCAAAAGGGACCGTCCACTACGGCGGATTGATCGCCGCTCCCGTCTTCAAGGCCATCGCCGAGTCGAGCCTCGACTACCTGGGAATCGAGCGCGAGCTGCCCGCTCCCACCGACGAGCTCGACAAGCTGTTCGAGAGCGGCGACGAGCAGATCTTCGAAGCGTCTTCGGCGCCAACCTCCACGATTCCTCAGGGCAGCGGCCGCATGCCCGATGTGCGCGGCATGCCGCTGCGCTCGGCAATGCGCGCGCTTGCCGACTGCAACTGCGAGGTGCGCGTGGAAGGCCACGGCTTCGTCGTCGCCAGCGAGCCGGCCGCCGGCGACGCGCTTCCGCCCGCAACACCCGTGTCGTTGAAGCTTTCCGGAACGCTATGAGCGCCGCCGTCATGGCCCTGGGCCATCTGGTCGAGCGCGCTAGGCAGCGCGGCCTCGCGGCAGAAGCTCGTGGCGGCGCCTGCGCCGGCGTCGTGGTCGAAGGGATCAGCAACGATTCGCGCAAGGTCGGACCGGGGCACGTCTTCGTGGCGATGGCCGGCACGCGCGAGGACGGCGGCAAGTACATCGACGCCGCGCTCGCCGCCGGCGCCGTTGCCGTCGTCTGCACCGCGCAAAACGCCCGCCGGGATGCCCTCTGCATCGTCGTCGACGATCCCCACTGGGCGGCAGGCGTGCTGGCTTCCGCGTTCTACGGCGATCCCTCCGAGGCGATGGACGTGGTGGCCGTCACCGGCACCAACGGCAAGACCAGCTGCACCTATCTTCTCGAGAGCGTCTGGAAGACGGCCGGGCGTTCGCCGGGCGTCATCGGCACGATCGTGCAGCGCTGCTCCTCGTTCGAACGAGTGGCGGACATGACCACGCCCAGTGCCATCGATCTGCAGAAGACGCTTGCCGACATGCTCGCGGCCGGCTGCGACGCGGTGGCGATGGAAGCGTCGTCGCACGCCCTGGACCAGCGGCGCATCGCCGGCTGCCGCATCCGCACCGGCGTCTTCACGAACCTGACGCGCGACCATCTCGACTATCATCAGACCGAGGAGAGCTACTTCGCAGCCAAGGCCTCGCTGTTCCGCCGCCATCTGCAGCAGGGCTCGGCGGCGGTGCTCAACGTCGAGGACGCCAGGGTAGCCTCGCTGGCGCAGGAGCTGACGGAGCAGCGGCCCGACATCGACGTGTGGACCTATTCGACCGAGCGCGGCGCCGCCAGCCGCGCGCGCGTGCTGGAGGCCGAATGCACGCTGGTCGGAATTCGCGCACGGCTGGAAGTGGACGGCGAGACCGTCGTCGTCCGTTCGCCGCTGGTTGGCGCGGCCAATCTGTCGAACATCGTGGCCGTGGCCGCGGCCGGCTGCGCGCTCGGCATCGATGCCGAAGTGGTGGGACAGGGCCTGAGCGCATGCCCGCCGGTGCCTGGCCGCATGCAGCGCATCTCGCCGCGGCCGCCGGCCGTGCTCGTCGACTATGCGCACACGCCCGACGCGCTCGAGCGCAGCATCCGGGCGCTGCTTCCGGAGACGAGCGGTCGCCTGATCGTGGTGTTCGGCTGCGGCGGCGACCGCGACCGTGGCAAGCGTCCCATCATGGGTGGCATCGCCGGCGAGCTCGCCGACGTTGCCGTGCTGACCTCGGACAACCCGCGCACCGAGCGCCCCGAAGACATCCTTGCCGACATCGAGAGCGGGGTGGGCACGCGCCTTGCGCGCACGACGGCAAGCGAGCTGGCGGAGCCGGACGCACGCGGCTATGTCGTCGAAGCCGACCGCCGCACGGCCATCGAGGCGGCGATCGCGCTGGCCGCAGACGAGGATGTCGTGCTGGTGGCCGGCAAGGGACACGAGGACTATCAGGAAGTGCACGGCGTCAAGCGGCACTTCGACGATCGCGAGGTGGCGAGCGCCGCGCTTGCCCGCCGCAGCGGGAATTGAGCACCGACGGCCGCCGACAGCCGCGCCGGAGCGTCCATTGAAGACCGACAACGATTCCGCACCCGAAGCGCCGGGCGAGTACTTTCCGCTGAGCGTGGCGGCACGCGCCATCTCCGGCCGGCTGCGCGCCGGCGAACCTGACGCCCTCATCCAGTACATCGGCACCGACACGCGCACCGCGCGCGCGGGCGAGCTGTTCTTCTGCCTGCGCGGCGAGAACTTCGACGGGCACGACTTCATGGACGCGGCCATCGCCGCCGGCGTCCTCGGCATCGTGTGCGAGTACGGGCGCGTGCCTGCCTCGGCCGCGGGCGTCGCGTTCATCGAGGTCGCCGACACACAGCGCGCGCTCGGAGATCTGGCCGCGCATCACCGCCGCCGCTTCGCGATCCCGGTCGTCGGCGTCACCGGCTCCAACGGCAAGACGACCACCAAGGAGATGCTGCGCGCGATCCTGCTCGCGCACTGCGGCGATGGCAGCGTCCTGGCCACGCGCGGCAACCTCAACAATCTCATCGGCGTGCCGCTGACGCTGTTCGGGCTGCGCTCGTGCCACAAGGCGGCCGTGGTGGAGATGGGCATGAACGCGCCCGGCGAGATCGCTCGCCTCGCCGAGATCACGGCGCCCACCATCGGCCTGATCACGTGCGTGGCCGAGGCGCATCTGGAAGGCCTCGGCTCCATCGCCGGGGTGGCACGCGCCAAAGGCGAGCTGTTCGAGGGCCTGCCCTCGGATGCCTGCGCGATCGTCAACGCCGACGACGCCAACGTCATGGCGCAGGCGCCGCGGTTCTCCGGACGCCGCCTGACCTTCGGCGACGCCGGCGCCGTCACCGCACGCAACATCGTCTGCGACCGCGTCGATGCCACCGGCTTCGACCTGTGTTTCCAGGGTGCGTGCGCGCACGTGGAGCTGCCGCTGGGCGGACGGCACAACGTGCAGAACGCGCTCGGCGCCGCGGCCGCGGCCTTTGCCGCCGGCGTGTCGGTGGAGACCGCGGCGGCCGGGCTGACGCGCATGCAGGCGCCGCCGATGCGCCTTGCGGCCGAGCGCCTCGAAAACGGCATCACGCTCATCAACGACGTCTACAACGCCAATCCGGGATCGCTTCGCGCCGCCATTCAGACGCTGGGGTCGGTGGCGGCGCGGCGCATCGTGGTGCTCGGCGACATGCTCGAGCTCGGCCCGCGCTCGCAGGAGCTTCACCGCCAGGCGGGGCGCGATGCCGCCGCCATCGAGCCGACTCTTCTTTGCGCCTTCGGCCGTTTCGCTGCCGACATCGTCGATGGCGCACGCAGCGCCGGGCTTGCTGACGAGCGCGCCTGCGTGTGCGCTCGTCACGAGGACGCTGCGGCCGCGGTTGCCGAAGCGTGGCGAACCGGCGATGCCGTACTCGTCAAAGGGTCTCGCGGCGCGGCGATGGAGAAGGTCGTCGAGGCGCTGCGGACGCTGGCGGCCAAGCAATGATCTACAACATTCTGGTCCCGCTCGCCGCGCAGTACAGCCAGCTCAACGTCCTGCGCTACATCACGTTTCGCGCGCTGGTGGCGTCGGTGCTGGCCCTGCTGCTCTCGCTCGTGCTCGGCCCCAGCCTGATCCGGCGTCTGCGCACGGGTCAGTTCGGCCAGCCCGTCAGCGCGTACGCGCCCGAAGGCCATGCCGCCAAGAAGGGCACGCCCACGATGGGCGGCCTTCTCATCGTCACCTCGCTGGGCCTGTCGACGCTGCTGCTGGCGGACCTGACGAACGTCTACGTCCTGATCACGCTGTTCGTCACGCTCGGCTTTTCGGCAGTCGGCTTCGTCGACGACTGGCAGAAGGTGCGCCAGCGCCGCAACGACGGCATGAGCGCGCGCGAGAAGCTGCTGTGGCAGTTCGTCATCGCCTGCATCGGCATGGCGGTGCTGTGGTCGCGCCCGGAGTTCGACGCGCATCTGGCCATTCCGTTCTTCAAGGACGTGCGGCCCGATCTCGGCTGGATGTACATTCCTTTCGGAGCGATCGTGATCGTGGGCGCCTCCAACGCGGTCAACCTCACCGACGGCCTCGACGGTCTGGCCATCGGTCCGGTCATGACGACGGCCGCTACCCTGGCCATCCTCACCTACTGCGCCGGACACGCCGTCATCGCCGAATACCTTCTGATCACGCACGTCCCCGGCGCCGGCGAGCTTGCCATCCTGTGCGGCGCCACGGCGATGGCCGGCCTCGGCTTCCTGTGGTTCAACGCGCACCCGGCCCAGATGTTCATGGGCGACGTGGGCTCGCTCGCGCTCGGCGCGGTGCTCGGCATGGTGGCCGTGATCTCCAAGAACGAGCTGGTGCTGCTGGTGGCCGGCGGCGTCTTCGTGGTCGAGGCGCTCTCGGTCATCATCCAGATCGGCTCGATCAAGCTGCGCGGCAAGCGCGTCTTCCTGATGGCTCCCATCCATCACCACTTCGAGAAGGCCGGGTGGCCCGAGACGCAGGTGGTGATCCGCTGCTGGATCATCTCGTTGATGTGCGCGCTGGTCAGCCTGGCCACGCTCAAGCTGCGCTGACGAAGAAGCGGCCAGCAGGTGGACGCGAAACCCTCCTCACGATCGGTTCTCGTTCTCGGCCTTGCTCGCAGCGGCATCGCTGCAGCGAACCTCGCCGAGCGCCTCGGATGGCGCGTCACGCTCACCGACGACCGCGACGCGGCCATCGAGGGCGCGCCCGCCTCCTCGACGCGCGTTGCGGCGCCCGAGGCGCTGGCAATGCTCGACGAGATCGACGTCATCGTTCCGAGCCCCGGCGTGCCGGCAGCGCATCCGATCCTGGATGCGGCGCGGCTGCGTGGGATCCGCATCCTGCCCGAGATCGAGCTGGCCGCCGATCATCTCGGCAACACCACGCTTCTGGCCGTCACCGGCACCAACGGCAAGAGCACCACGGTGACGCTGCTCGGCGCCATCCTGACCGCGGCCGGCTACAGGACGTTCACCGGCGGCAACCTCGGCAGCCCCCTGAGCAACGCGGCGCTCGGCCAGTACGACTTCGCGGTGGCCGAAGTCTCCAGCTTTCAGCTCGAGTGGGCCACCACGTTCCACCCTCACGTCGCCTCGCTGCTCAATCTCACCGCCGATCACCTCGACCGTCACGGCGACATGGTCTCCTACCTCGGCGCCAAGCTGCGCCTGTTCGCGAACATGGACGACAGCGATTTCGCCGTCTTCGCGCGTGGCGCCGACTGGACCGAGACCGCGTCGCTGTCGACGCGGGCGCAGGTCTCCACGTTCGGCTGGGAAGGCGAGGGCGGCGTCACCATCGAACGCGCCTCGCGCGAGCTTCACGCCGACGGCTTCACCGTGCGGCTGCCCGAGCGATGGCCGCGCCTTCCGCACGATCTGGAGAATGCCGCCGCGGCGGCGGAGATGGTGCGCGTGCTCGGTATCGGCGCCGAGCACGTCGAGCGGGCGCTTGCCGAGTTCCAGCCGCTCCGCCACCGGCTGGCGCTGGTGGCGGAGGCCGGCGGCATCCAGTGGTGGAACGACTCGAAGGCCACCAACGTCGGCGCGACGCTGAGCAGCCTGCGCGCGTTCGACGGCAACGTGATCCTGCTGGCCGGCGGCGTCTCCAAAGGCTGCGACTTCGCTCCACTGGTCGCCGAAGCAGGGCGCATGAAGATGGTCATAGCCTACGGCGCTTGCGCCGCCGAGGTCGAGTCCGCCCTTGCCGGCCACGCTGCCGTCGTGGTAGAGCCCGGCCTGGAGCGGGCAGTGAAGCGCGCGGCGGCCGAGGCCGCTTGCGGCGACGTGGTCCTGCTCGCACCGGCCTGCGCCAGCTTCGATGAGTTCCGCGACTACGTGGATCGCGGTGAGAAGTTCGAGGGCTGGGTGCGCGGGCTGCAGGAGGTGGGGCGGTGATGAAGTGGCAGACGTCGGCGGCAGGCACCGTGGCGACGGTGACCGAGTTCCCTCGCGCACGCGTTCGCATTTCGGATCGCCCCGATCCCTGGCTGCTCAGCCTTGTGGCGATCCTGGCCACGCTCGGCATGATCTTCGTCTTCGACACCAGCTGGTTCGTCTCCAGCTACAGCTTCGGTGACGGCTACCGCATGACGATCAAGCACGGCATATCGGCCGCCATCGGCGCTGTGCTGCTGTTCATCTGCTCGCGCTGCCCCTCCGACTTTCTCGAGCGCAAGGCCTATTGGATCTTCGGCATGTCGGTGCCGGTGCTGCTGCTGACGCTGGTGCCGGGAGTGGGCGAGTGCGCCAACGGCGCCTGCCGCTGGGTATCCCTCGGCTTCTTCAACCTGCAGCCGGCAGAGTTCACCAAGATCGGCTTCGTCATCGTGGCGGCGGCCTATCTGACGCGAGTGTCCGACCGGTTGCGCAACCCCCTCTACGGCATCGCGCCGGTGCTGGGAACGGTGGGCGTGCTCGGCGTGATCCTGCTCGCGCAGCCCGACTTCGGAACTGCGGCGCTGCTAGGTGCCATTGCGGTGCTGATGCTGTTCCTGGCCGGCGTTCCGGTCTGGCAGCTGATCGCACCCGGCGCGTGCATGGTCGCTGCCGCCGCCTATCTCGTCATCAGCGAGCCGTACCGATTCAAGCGGCTGACCGTGTTCCTGAATCCCGACGCCGATCCGCAAGGCGTCGGCTGGCAGCTTCGCCAGGCGCTGATCGCTTTCGGCTCCGGACAGGTCACGGGCCAGGGCCTGGGAGCTTCGACGCAGAAGACGGGATGGCTTCCCGAAGCGCACACCGACTTCATCTTTTCGGTCATCGGCGAGGAGACCGGGCTGATCGGCGCACTGGTCATCGTGGCGCTGTTCGCGCTCGTGGCGTGGCGGGGCTTCCGCATTGCGCATCGTCACAGCGAGCCGTTCGCGCAGCTCCTGGCCGCGGCGCTGACGCTGGTCATCACGCTGCAGGCGATGATCAACATGGGCGTGGTCCTCGGCCTGCTGCCCACCAAGGGCATCGGGCTGCCGTTCATCAGCTACGGCGGCTCCTCGATGATGGTCTTCCTCGCCGCCGCCGGCATCCTCCTCTCGCTCTCCCGCGAGCTGCGCGAACGGTGAGACTCGCCATCGCCGGCGGAGGCACGGGAGGCCACCTCTTCCCGGGTCTGGCGGTGGCCGAGCTGGCGCGCGAGACGGGCGCTGCCGAAGAGATCGTGTTCTTCGGCGCCGAGCGCGGCATCGAGTTCCGCGTCGTTCCCAAGGCCGGGTTCCCGCTGGTGGCCGAGAAGGTGCACGGCATCGCCGGCGGCGGCCCGGTTGCGGCGGCGCGATCGATTCTGGAGATGCTGGCCGCCACGGTGCGGGCGCATCGGGAGCTGGGCCGGCGCGGCATCGACGTCGTCATCGGCCTTGGCGGCTACGCATCGGCTCCCGCGGTCCTGGCGGCGCGCCTCCGGCGCATCCCCGTCGTGCTCCTCGAGCAGAACCGGGAGCCCGGCATCTCCAACCGTGCGCTCGGCTATCTGGCCATGCGCATCTGTACGAGCTTCGAGGGCACCTCGCGCTTCCCTGCCCGCAAGGTCACGTGCACGGGCAATCCCCTGCGCCGTGGGTTCGACACGCGACCGCCTTACCCGGGCCGCGACATGCTGCTCGTCTTTGGCGGAAGCGGCGGCGCCCGAAGCCTGAACCGCGCGGTAGTCGCGGCGCTCGCCGAGCTCCAGTCCTCGCAACCGCTTCTCCCCATCCTTCACCAGGTCGGCCAAGCATTCGTGCAAGAAATCGAGGAGGCCTACGCCAATGCCGGAGTCGCAGCCGAGGTCGTTCCCTTCATCGAGGACATGCATGGCGCATACTCGCGCGCGCTGCTTGCGATCTGCCGCTCGGGCGCGACGAGCATTGCCGAGCTGGTCGCCACCGGCACGCCGGCGGTGCTGATCCCGCTGGCGCACTCGGCCGGCGGTCACCAGCTCGAGAACGCGCGCGAGCTGGAAAAAGCAGGTGCGGCGGTGGTCGTGCTCGATGACGAAAAATGTGCGCGCGCCCTCGTTGCCGTTCTTGGCGGCTTGCTACCGGACACTGCGCGGCTAACCTCTATGGCAGACCGCGCTGCGTCACTCGGACGTCCTGGCGCGGCGGCGCGCGTGCTCCAGATAGTGACCGAGCTGGCGCGCGGTCGCCGCCGACAAGCGTAAAGACTCCGCGAGCAACGGTACTTTTTGGCCCTCGAGGCCGGCCTCGAGAGGCTCGAACGGCTGGTAGCGATGACCCTCGAAGAACGCTTCCGCACTGGGCCCGCGTGGTCCTCGTTGCATCTGGCCGAGCCGCCGTCCTCGCAGCCGTCGGAGACGCCAGGACGCAAGCTCGGCTGCATCCACCTCGTCGGCATCGGCGGCATCGGCATGAGCGGCATCGCCGAAGTGCTGATCACGCTCGGCTACGACATCACCGGCTCCGATCTCTCCGACAACGAGACCACGCGCCATCTTCGCAGCCTCGGCGCCAAGATCCATCTCGGTCACGACGCCTCCAACATCGGCCCCAACACCTCGGTCGTGGTCATCTCCTCGGCCGTCGGCGAAGAGAACGCCGAGGTGCGCGCGGCGCGCGAGCGGCGCGTGCCGGTGATCGCGCGCGCCGAGATGCTCGCCGAGCTGATGCGCGTCAAGTGCGCAGTCGGCGTGGCCGGCGCGCACGGCAAGACCACGACGACCTCGCTGGTCGCCGCCGCGCTGAGCGCCGGCGGCCTCGACCCGACGCTCGTCATCGGCGGGCGCCTCAAATCGCTCGGCGGCACCAACGCGCGGCTGGGCCGGTCGCGCTACATGGTGGCCGAGGCCGACGAGAGCGACGGCAGCTTCCTGCTGCTGCGCCCGACGGTTGCGGTGGTCACCAACATCGACCGCGAGCACATGAACTTCTACGGCACGATGGACAGGCTGCGTGCCGCCTACCTCGAGTACATCAACGGCGTGCCGTTCTACGGGCTTGCCGTCCTGTGCATGGACTGCCCCGAGATCGCGGCATTGCTCGGCAAGGTTCGCAAGCCGTATCTGACCTATGGCACGTCCGCGCAGGCCGACCTTCGCGCCGACGACATCGGCTACGACGGCCTGACCAGCTCCTTCGACGTCGTGCTGCGGGTGGCCAGGCTCGGCCGCGTCGTCGTGCCCATGCCCGGTGAGCATGCGGTGCGAAACTCGCTTGCTGCGCTGGCGGTGGGGATGGACCTCGGCCTGTCCTTCGAGACCTGCGCCTCGGCGCTGGCGAGCTTCGAAGGTGTCCTGCGCCGCTTCGAGATCAAGGGCGAAGAGGGCGGGGTCACGGTGGTCGACGACTACGGGCATCATCCCACCGAGATCTGCGCGACGCTCCGCGCCGCTCGAAGCGGCTACCACGGCCGCCGCGTGATCGCCGTCTTCCAGCCGCATCGCTACTCGCGCCTGGAGGACCTGTTCGACCAGTTCGCCGCATGCTTCGAGGACGCCGACGTCGTGGTGGTCACCGACGTCTATGCCGCCGGCGAGGCGCCGCGCGACGGCGTCAGCGCGCAGGCGCTGGTCGAGCGCATGCGCGGCCTCAACGGCCACCAGGTCCTGCACGCTCCGGCAGGCGACGATCTGGCCGCGCGTGTGGCGGCACTGACGAAGCCCGGCGATCTGGTCGTGACGCTGGGCGCAGGCGACATCACCAAGCTGGGCCCACAGATTCTGGCCAGCTTGCGGCATGGATGACCGCATCCGGGCATTGACCCGCCGAATTCACGAAGCGGGCTATGGGCAGAGCCTGCAGCCGGACTTCGAGCTGCGAAAGCACACGTCCTTCCAGATCGGCGGCCCGGCCGATCTCTACTTCGATCCGCCTTCCATCGAAGCGCTGTCGTCGGCGCTGGCGGCGGCGAGCGAAATCGGCGTGCCGGTCACCGTCCTTGGCGGCGGCACCAACGTGCTGGTCTCCGATGCCGGCGTGCGCGGGCTCGTCGTCCATCTCGGCAAGGCCTTCGAGTACATCCGTGACCTCGGCGAGGGCGAAGAATGGCGCGAACTGCCCGTCGAGGATGAGGACCATCGCGCCGCGGGTGCGGCCGCGTCGGCGGCGCGCGGCGCCGGAGAGCCGCCGCGCACTCGGCGCATGCTCGTGCACTACGCGGACATCGAGTCGGGAGCCTCCACGCGCTTCATCCGCCTGGCCAAGGAGACCGTGTCGCGAGGCCTTGCCGGGCTCGAGTTCGCGGCCGGAATCCCAGGCTCGGTCGGCGGCGCCGCACAAATGAACGCCGGCGCTTTCGGAGGGGAGATCTCGGACTGCCTGACGTCGATGACGATGGTTCTGGCCACCGGAGAGATCGTCGAAAAAAACCGTGCGGAGCTTGATTTCCGCTATCGAAAACTGGCGTTGCCGGCTGGCACCATGATAGCTTCTGTTCGGTTTCGTCTGTTGCGCTCGTCGGTGGGTCGGTTGCAGCAGGTTGTGGCGCGGGTGCAGGAAAAGCGCAGACGACACCAGCCCGCCGGCTATCCGAACGCCGGCTCGATTTTCAAGAACCCACCCGGCGAGTTCGCCGGCCGGCTGATCGAGAAGGCTGGCCTCAAAGGCATGACCGAAGGCGGCGCGCAGGTCTCTCCCGACCACGCCAACTTCATCATCAACCTTGGAGGAGCCACGGCTGCGGACGTTCGCTCGCTCATGAGTCGGGTCCAGGAGGAGGTGTGGAAGAAGTGCGGGGTGTGGCTGGAACCGGAAGTCCGGCTCGTCGGCGAGTGGGAACGCGATGAGGCTGCGGCCGCACGTCCGTAAGCTCAAAGCTTCTCTCGCCACCGGCTCGCGCCTCGTGCTGCTGGCCGTGTCCGTGCTGGTCGTGCTCGCCGGCGGCACCTGGACGGCGCTCGCCCACGTCGTCCCCTACGTCACGACCAACGACTACTTCCGCCTTCGCAGCATCCGCATCGCCTGCGACGAGCCGGCCGTCGAGCCCAAGGCGCTGGCCGAGATGGCCGGCCTCTACGACGACACCACTCTCTGGCAGATCGACCCCGCACAGATTGAGGACAGGATCCGCGAGCAGAGCTGGGTGGACGAGGTGCGCGTGGCGCGCCGCTTCCCCTGGCAGGTCAGCCTGAAGGTCTCGCGCCGCCGCGCCGTTGCCGCCGCCGTCACCGACGGCCACGTCTATCTGGTCGATCGCCAGGGCGCGCTGTTCCGTGAAGTGAAAGGCAGCGCCGCCCCCGACCTGCCGTACCTGAGCGGCTGGGATCAGGCCGCGGTGCACGCCGAGCGGGCCGCGCGTCTTCTGACGATGCTGCGCGCGCTCGAGAAGGTCACCGCGCGCTCCTACGACGTCTCCGAGCTGCACATGGACGGCGACGGAACGCTGTGGCTTTTCGCCGCCGGCATGAAGGCGTCTGTGCGTCTAGGCGATGCCGCGCACGTCGAGACTGCTCTCGATCTGCTGCGTGTGGCACTCTCTGAGCTCGGCCCACTGGCCGATCGCGCACGCGTGATCGACGTCGACTACAAAGACCGCATCGTCATTCGCGGCGCCGACGACAAGCTGCCCGCGCTCATGGCTGCGCAGGCGGAGCGTGCCGGCAATGGCTAAGAGTCGCGCGCTGCTGGCCGGGCTGGACGTCGGCACCCAAAAGGTCGCGCTGCTCGTGGCCGAGCAGACCAACACCGGCCTGAGCATCCTCGGTCTCGGCACAAGCGCCTCGCGCGGCATGCGCGCAGGCCGCGTCAGCGACGTCGACAAGACCGCCGAAGCCATCCTGGCGGCGCTGACCGAGGCCGAGCTGATGGCCGGCTGCCAGATCCACAACGTCGTCGTCTCCATCTCCGGCGACCACGTGCGTGGCACCAACAGCCACGGCGTCGTCGCCATCGAGAACGGCGAGGTCTCGGCGCGTGCCGAGCGGCGCGTGATCGCCGCGGCGCAGGCTGTGCCGCTTCCGGCCGACCACCGCCCGCTGCATCTGATCCGACGCGAGTACGTCGTCGATGGCCAGGCCGGAATCATGAATCCGGTCGGCATGAGCGGCGTGCGCCTCGAAGCGCATCTGCACGTGATCAGCGCGGGCGAGTCGGCGCTGCGCAACCTGGTCAAGAGCTGCAACAAGGCGGGGCTGTCGGTCTCGCGGGTGGTGGCCAGCTCTCTGGCTTCGGCCGAGGCGATCCTCGAGCCCGAAGAGAAGGAGATGGGCGTGGTGGTCGTGGACGTGGGCGCCGGCACCACCGACCTTGCCATCTTCCACGGCGGTACCGTTGTGCATTCGGCGGTCTTCGGCGTGGGCGGCATCGACATCACGCGCGACCTTGCGCAGTGCCTGGAGACTTCGCTGACCGAGGCCGAGAGCCTCAAGAAGCGCTACGGCTGCGCGGTGCCCGACCTGGTCGACGAGGACCTGATGGTGGAAGTGGCCGGCGTCGGCGGCCGTCATCCTCGCGCCGTGGCGCAGCGGCACGTGGCCGAGATCATCGAGCCGCGGCTGGAAGAGATCTTCGAAACGTCGCTGGACTCGGTCATCCGCTCCGGCTTTGGCGAGCTGCTGCCCTCGGGCCTGGTGCTGACCGGCGGCGCATCGATGCTGCCAGGCGTGGTCAGCCTGGCCACGCGCGTCATGGAGATGCCGGTGCGGCTTGGCGAGCCGAGCGGAATCGAAGGGCTCGGCGACGAGGTGGACGACCCCTCGTGGTCGACGGCACTGGGACTGGTGCTCGGCCTGCCCGACAAGGACATGGCCGCGCCGTGGAAGGCGAGCCTGCCCACGCGCATCGTCCCGGCGTGGGTGAGAAGGAAGTTCATGAGCGGAAGACGCGCGTAGGTCGGCGCCTGGCGCCGACCTCGGTGCCCGGGCCGTTCTTCGAGTGTGTGCACCACGTTCTGCACACACGGCGCGCTTCCCTTGGATGGTGAACGGTAGCATTCGAGAGAGACGAGTCATTCGTCGGTTTTGCCCTGTTTTTCCGAGTAGACCGCTCGGCGGGGTGCAGGAGGTGCGGTGATGATCGAGCTGGTCGACGAGAACATGAGCAATGCGCGGATCGTGGTGGTGGGCTGCGGCGGCGGCGGCGGCAACGCCGTGACGACGATGATCAAGGCCGAGCTGTCCGGTGTGGACTTCCTGGCCGCCAACACGGACTCGCAGGCCCTTGCGACCTCCCTTGCTCCGGTCAAGATCCAGCTCGGCTGCTCGCTGACCAAGGGCCTGGGCGCCGGCGCCAATCCCGAGGTCGGGCGCAAGGCGGCGCTGGAGCAGGAAGACATCATCCGCGAGGAGCTCGGCGGCGCCGACATGGTCTTCGTCACCGCCGGCATGGGCGGCGGCACCGGCACCGGAGCGGCCCCCGTCATCGCGCGCATCGCCAAGGACCTCGGCGCGCTGACCGTGGGCGTGGTGACCAAGCCCTTCGCTTTCGAAGGCCGCCGCCGTCTTCGTCAGGCCGAGGAAGGCATCCGCGAGCTGCGCGGCGCCTGCGATACGCTCATCGTCATCCCCAACCAGCGCCTGATCGAGATCGCCTCGCGCAGCACCACCGCGCTGGAGGCGTTCAAGAAGGCCGACGACGTTCTGCTGCACGCCGTTCGCGGCATCAGTCAGATCATCACCGAGCCGGGCACCATCAACGTCGACTTCGCCGACGTGCGCACGATCATGAGCGAGATGGGCATGGCCATGATGGGCCACGGCATCGGCTACGGCGACAGCCGCGCCATCGACGCGGCCACCAACGCGATCTCCAGCCCCCTGCTCGAGGACATCTCGATCAACGGCGCGCGCGGCGTGCTGGTCAACATCACCGCCAGCGAGGACTTCGGCATCCAGGAGCTCAACGAAGCCGTCGACCTCATCCAGACGCAGGCGCACGAGGACGCCAACATCATCGTGGGCCTGGTGCACGACGCCAACCTGGAAGACGAGGTGCGCATCACTGTCATCGCCACCGGCTTCGGCGACCGCCTGATCGATCGCCTGCAGCCCGGCCACCGCGGCGACGCGATGATGAGCGCGATGACGGCGCCCGAGCGGCCCTCGCAGCAGTCGCAGCGCCCGCAGTACTTCGGCGGCCGCTCCTCGGGCGGCGGCTACGGAGGCGACCGGCGCATGATGAGCGACACGATCGACGATCCGTACGCGGGCGCCGAGATGGGCGGCGCCGAGCAGCACGGGGAGCCGCAGCGGCGCGAGCCCGAGATGGGACCGGAGCAGCCGCAGCAGGAAGAGCTCGAGTTCGCGGCGATCCAGGAAGACGAGGATCAGCGGGTTCCGGCGTATCTGCGGCGGTGGCGGCAGCGCGGGGGGCAGCGGCCGGGAAGATAGCCGGCGAGACTCGAGGCTCGCTCTAGCGCAACCGGCACCGTCGGCTGGCGCCGCGTGCCGCTGTGCCGGCCGCGATCGCGCAGCCTACGCTTCCGTGCCCGCCGCTACTGCCCGATCGTGGTCGCGGTGCCGGGATCCGGGCATTCCAGCTCGCTCGGGATCGCCGCGCAGCCGCGCAGGATCAGCAGCGCGTCGGTGGCGTTGACGGTTCCGCTGGAGTCGACGTCGCAGGTGCAGAGCTCGCATTCGCGCATGCCCAGTGCGCCCTGCAGAACGACGACGGCGTTGACCACGCATCGGCTGTTGCTGAACGGATGCCCGCAGGTACGGCACTCGCCGGCTTCCACGTCGCACGTGTCGGTGCAGCCGGGCACGGAAACACACGAACCGCACGGTGGCACGCCGAAGCCGCGCACGGCCACGACCTGATTGAAGCCGCCGAACGTCGAGAACAGGAAATCGCCGGTCAATGGATCGACCACCGCGCCCTCGGCGCCGGACAATCCGGTGACGAAATCGACGCGGCTGTTGGGGATCGGGTCACCGTTGGCGTCGATCCGATAGGCCGCGATCTCACCGGCAGCATACTCGGCAACGAGCATGCTCGAGTGATCGGTGAATTTCGGCGAGCCGGGCGGAACGTAGACGAATCCTTCGGGACCGCCGACGATCTGCGTACGAGGAGTCACATCGACGAGATCGTAGGTGCCAGTTCCATCCGGCACGACGGCGGCGTCGAACCAGTTGCCGCCGCCGTACGTCACGAGCTTGAGCCGCCCGGCACCGGGAAATCCCGGCGGGACGAACCCGAGCGCCGACAGCGAGGACGGGATGTCGAACTGCGCCATGTCGATGATCTTGCCGGCCTCGGTGCTTCCCGGCTCGATCTGGCCGAGCTCGTTGACGGGCCAGCGCGCCAGGAACAGGACATCGCCGGGACCATAGACGACGCCGCCGTCGTTGTAGGCGGCGTCGGCGTAGACCTGCGCCGTTCCGCTGAAGCCGGTGATGTGGTTGGCGGCGTCACGCGTGACCTTGATGGAGTAAAGCTGGCCGGCGCTCTCGTTGGCCGCGCCGCCGATGAGGATCGTGTCCGCGTCCCCCTTCTTGAAGGTGAGGCCACCGTAATTGGTGGGAAGTCCGGGCACGCTGCCGAGAGGATCGATCGTGTAATCCGTGTTGAACGGCGCAGCGACGGTCTGCGCGTGGCAGGGCGTGCCCAATGCCATTGCGAGCAGCGCGGCCGCGAGCGCCGACCGCGTGCAGGTTCTCCAGGTCATGAACGGGTTCCTCCAACAGAAAGGCGTAAATTGAAGGAGCCAACGATGCACTGGTGCTGCAAGCGAGGTCAAGCTGAGCGTGCGCGAACGCACCCGGACAGGTTGTTGTCTTGCCGACGGGACAGCTCACGAACACGTCTCCAATCGCTCGGCGTCGATGCGGCGGCAGCGGACAGCCGATCGAGCTGTCGTGTCCGGCGAGCGCGTCGTGACGTGCCCGCTGCCCGAATGATCACAGCGTCTTCAGATACTCGATGATCGCCGCACGCTCTTCGTCCGTCAGCACGTCGGTGAACTCGTGGCCGGAGTTGGACTGGCTGTACATGCGCGTGTTGTAGATCTTGCGGTCCTCGATCTGCTCGTTCGACATCGTCGGAGCGGCGATTCCTCCGAGGATGTTCCACGACAGCGAGCCGTTGGCGTACAGGATGCCGAGCATCTGCTCGACCAGCGGCGTCGCGAACGGATCCAGCGGGTCGCATTCGAGGTACGGCGTCAGCGCCGGCGATCCGCACTCGAGCTCGTCGTACTTCCATCCCATCACCGCCGGATCGTAGGCGATGGCCAGATCGGTCTCGTAGCCCATGACCACGCCCTGGCGCGCAGGCTTGGACATGCGGCGCCAGAACGTCGGGCGTTTCGAGGAGTCCAGCACTCCCCAGACGTTCGGCACCGAGCCGTTGTGGAAGTAGGGCGCCGAGGCCCACACGCCGTGCAGCGGCTGGGCAAGGTAGCCGATCAGGTTGTACTGCTCGGCGCAGCCTTCCTTGCCGTAATAGGTGAACCAGCTGTTCTCGGCCGCCTGCTCGACCGCCTCGCTGTTGCCGTCCATGCGCGCGGGATCGGTGTTGATGATCTCGATCGGCGTCACGTTGGCCGCGATGCCCGAGAGCACGGGCGAGGCCAGGAACTTCTGGCTGCGCACGAAGCGGGGTGCATACGCACCGTGGCAGCTCGCGCACGAGCCGTTGCCGCCTTCGGGCCGCGGCACCGGGTTGGCGCGCCGCTCGTCCCACAGGTCGAGCCTGTGGAAGAGCTTGGATCCCTTCTTGGCGAGCTTCGTATCGATGGGCAGCGGGTAGGGCGGCGACTGCAGGCTCAGCATCCAGGTGTTGGCGGCGTACTCGTTGGCGAGAATCCAGTCGTAGCCTTCCTGGTAGTTGGGCGTGGCCGCGCCCGGCATGTACCAGGACAGCTCGATGCGCGTGGAGTCGCTGCTCATGCCCGCGTCGTAGAACTTGGCGGGACGATGGCCGAGGTTCCACCAGTTGGGCGGATCCTCGCTGCCGGTGTTGGCCGACAGCCAGAACCCTGGATTCAGCAGCATGCCGGGAACCGTCGTTTCGAAGTCCCACAGCGTCAGCAGACCGAAGAGCTGGAAGTTGGTGATGTTGCCGCTGCCGCGCACGCGGTTCAGGCTCATGACGTTGAAGCCGTTGTTGGTGTCGCCCGCTTCGGTCAGCAGCAGGTTGACGTCGGCGAGGCCGTTGTTGCCGTGCAGCGGACCCAGGCCGGCACCGTCGCCCGCGTTGCCGACCTGTCCGCTGTGGCAGATCGAGCAGGTGATGCCGATCTGACCGGTCCAGCTGCCGTCGGCGTTGCGGGTCTGCGTCAGCGCCATCGGCAGCTGACCCGACCCGCCATCGGTCAGGTTCGGGTCCTCGCCGGGCAATGGGTACGGATTGCGATGCGCGCTCAGCGGCGTGCCGTAGCGCTCCGCGACCAGCTCGTCGAAGTCGGCCGGACGGTCGGGGAGTCCCCAACGCTCCCACAGCGAGTTGTATTCCGAAGACTCGATCGCCCATGAGCTGGTCGAGCTGTTGCCGCTGAACTCCCAGCCGGCTCCCTGCTGCCCGTTGCCGCCGAGCAGACGTGCGCCGGCGTCGCGCAGTGCCCGCAGCTCGCCGCACGTTGCCGGCTGCTGATCCAGGCAGTCGTACCAGGCAACGTTGAAAACGACGGCGCGGTCGAAAGTCGGCGTGACGAGCGACCGCGGATCGGGCGGCAGCACCTTCTCGTCAGGCTGTCCGTCGCAGTAGCGGAACCAGTAGTGGCCGCCGCGCTCGCTGCCGAGGAGCTTGGACTGCGCCGCCTCCGTGGGCGCGGCCACGAACAGCGAAGCCGCGATGAGGGCGAGGTGGAGAGGACCGAGGAGTAGAGGATGCACAGCGGATCTCCTTTTCCGCGACCGAGCGCGACCCGGAGCTGCCGCCTCGGTTCGCCGGTCCGCGCGTCAATCCCCTCTCGCGACGTGACGAGGCTTCTCCCGAGCCCATCGCGTCCCGTTCGCCCTGATCGTGATCTTACCGGCTGTGCGGATGGCAGCCAGATGGGCCGGCAATGAGCATGCGCGCGGGCCCCGATGGGGGCGGATGTGCAGAGCCGCTGCGCCGCTGTTCCGTCGGCCCCAGCGTTGCGATAGCGTCCGCGCCGGTCATGGCCGCAGGCGCCGACAAGCTTCCGCTCGACCAGATCCGCCGCAGGTACGTGGAGAAGAAACGGCCGCTGCCCCACGACGTCGAGGCGGCGCTGCGCGCCGATCCGCGCGCGGCCGCCCGCGCGATCCTGGCGGCGGTCGAGAAGCGCCGGCACGCCAACCGCGCCGAAGGCCAGCGGCTCCGGCATCTGTTTCGCTTCGAGCAGGAGGTGTGGGCGACCGGCGTGACGCGCATAGCGGGCGTGGACGAAGCCGGGATGTCACCGCTTGCCGGCCCGGTCGTGGCCGGCGCCGTCATCCTGCCCGTCGGCTGGCGGCACGCCGGCATCGACGACTCCAAGAAGCTCGATGCCCAGGAACGCGACCGCCTGGCGCTTCAGATCAAGGCCAATGCGGTGGCGTGGGGCGTCGGTGTGGTCGCACCGGAGGAGATCGACCGCCTCAACATCTACTGGGCGGGGCTGCTGGCGATGAAGCGCGCCGTGGAGGCGCTCGGCATCACTCCCGAGCACCTCTTCATCGACGCGCGAAAGCTCGCCGACGTGCCGATTCCGCAGAAATCGATCGTGCACGGCGACGCGCTGAGCTTCTCCATTGCGGCCGCCAGTATCATCGCCAAGACCACGCGCGACGCCATCATGGTCGAGCTCGACCGCAAGCATCCCGGCTACGGCTTTGCGCGCCACAAGGGGTACCCGGTCCCCGAGCACTACTCCGCCCTCGACCGCCTCGGTGCCTGCCCAATCCACCGCCGTTCCTTCGCGCCGGTGCGCAAGGCTCTGGGGCTGGACCCGGTGCAGACCGAGATGTTTCCGCTGGAGCCGCCGTGCGCGGAGCGCGTCTCCGACGGCGTATCGATGCAGCCGCTCAGCGATCCCGTCCTCCTCGACGGCGCTGCGGTGCAGCCGCCTGTCGAGCACGTCAGCGGCGAGGCAGCGATGCAGGCGTCGGGTGCGCCCGCCGCCGACGCCTGAGCGCCCGTACCGCTTCCCTTTGCGCCGCTTCGCACCCGCCGCTTTCCGCCGATCGGCGTGATCCGCAATCCGATCGTCGCAACCTGACGTTCTACTGCCTGGCGGGACGGGTCTGTTCTGTTTGAGCCCCGCTGGGGCGCCCGTGGAGCAAAAGGACGTCAGGAGTGCATCAGTCGATCAGTGACGAATTTCTACGTGGCCGCGCTCGCGATATGATCCGATCGGGGCGGTTGCCCCGGAGGCTGCCCGAGTCTACTTGGGCAGGCCGAGGAACCGGAGCGGCGTGCAGGCTTTGCGGTGCGCCCGTGGGCCACGATGAGGTTGGATACGAGATCGAACTGCCCGCAGCCGACGGCGGCGAGGCAGTCAATCAACATTTCCACGTGCGGTGTTTCCTGGCACTCGAGTTCGAGCTCCACTGCGGTGCCGCTGCGTCGGCCTCAGGCGATGGGGATCATCGATCCTCGGCCACGCCGGTCACTGGCGGCGGGGGCGACTGAGGATGCACGTGGCGGCGGCCGTGACCCAAGCCGGGAGGCGCGCGCGCCATGGCTGCCGTAAAGCGCCCCGATGCGACGGGCACGCTCGGCGACGTCCTCTACGGTCAGCCGCAGCGTCTCGTGCTGGAAGAGGAATGGGTGACGCTGGTGCAATCGGTCGCCGCCGGCAACCAGCACGCGCTGCGGGAGTTGTATGATCGGGGGCACCGCATCGTGTTCACGCTCGCGCTGCGGATCACCAACAGCCGTGAGACGGCCGAGGAGGTGACTTTGGATGTCTTTCACGACATCTGGCGCCGCGCCTCCGGCTATGACGCCGACAATGGCAGCGTCCTTGGCTGGATCATGAATCAGGCACAGTCGCGGGCCATCGACCGTCTGCGTTTCGAGCAGCGCAAGAAGCGTATCCGGCCCGTCGACGACGGTTCTGCGCCGGGCTTGCCCGTCGGTCCCATCGAGGGAATCGAACTGGGCGAGATGCGAGAACGCGTGCGCACTGCGCTGGCGATCCTGACGCCGCAGGAGCGGCAGGCGATCGAGACGGCGTTCTTCGCTGAGCTCAGCTATTCGGAGGTTGCCGAGCTCCTCGATGCGCCGGTGGGCACCGTCAAGACGCGCATCCGATCCGGCCTCGGAAAGCTGCGCCAGTTCCTGATCCAGACAGTGAAGCAATGAAGGACGCATCGAAAAGACACGCGGAGGAACAGGCCGAACGGCTCAGCCTCTACGCGGTGCAGGCGCTGCCGACCGACGAAGCACGCGCCGTCGAAGCGCACGTGGCGACCTGCGACGACTGCCAGCGCGAGCTCGGAGGGCTGCGCACCGTCGTCGATTCGTTCGTCTCCTGGCCCACCGATGTTCTGCGCCCGTCCGCTTCGCTGTGGGACCGTCTCGAGCAGCGTCTGGGTGCGCCCGATGCTGCGACCGCCTCGCCGGTGCAGCGGTGGACTGCGCCGCAATGGAAGGAAGTGGCGCCGGGCATTTCGTGCAAGCTCTTGTCCACGGATGCCGATCGCCACCGCGTCAGCATGCTGGTGCGGCTGGCGCCGGATACCGAGTATCCGCCGCATCGGCATGCGGACATCGAAGAGCTGCATCTTCTGGACGGCGAGCTGTGGATCAACGACAGGCAACTCTTCCCCGGCGACTTCAGCCGCGCCGAGCCCGGCACTTCCGACCGGCGCGTCTGGAGCCCGACCGGCTGCACCTGCTTCCTGCTGACCTCGACGCAGGACGAGCTGAGCTGACGGCACGCGCCGCATCGTAACGCTCGCGTCGCCCGAGCCGTGCTGGCCGCACGGAGGCACAAGGACATGAGACGGCGCCGTTTCCTCCGATTGCTCGCGGCCGCCGGTGGCGCTCCGCTGCTTGCCGGCCGCGGCCGCGCAGCCACCGGCGCGCCGCTGGCGACGGCGGTGGCGATTCATCGCGACACGCGCAACACGCTGCTTGGCGCCGTCGGTGCGGGATTGCGCCGGCTGCGGACGCCGCCGCCGCCCTTCAAGAGCTACCCCGCTGGACGCGTGGACCTCGAGCGGCCCGTGGCAGCGCAGGGGTTGACGCTTTCCCAGGCAGTCGCGCGGCGCGCGCGAGAGGCATCCATCGGTGCCGGCGAGATCACCGCGGCCGAGCTGTCGCGGCTGCTGTTCTTCACCAATGGCGACACGGGCAGCGCCGACGGCGATCCGCTGCACCTGCGCGCGGCGCCATCGGCCGGCGCGCTGTACGCCGGCGAGCTGTACGTGATCGCCGAGCACGTGGCCGGCCTCGCTCCCGGCGTCTACTACTACGATGTGGCCCGGCACGGCCTGCTGCCGGTGCGATCGGGCTCCGCGCGCGCGGCTGCGCTGACAGGACTGGCAATCGGCGGCGCGGTCGCGCAGGCGGCGGCGCTGGTGATCGTCACCAACGTCTTCGAACGCTACGAGCATCGGTATGCCAACCGCGGCTATCGCTACGCGCTGGTGGACACGGGCCACATCGATGAGAACCTGCGGCTTGCTGCCGCCTCCGCCGGCCTCGCATGCAGGACCGCCGACCGATTCCACGATGACCGTTTCCACGAGCTTCTCGAGATCGACGGGCGCGAGGAAGCGGTCTGCTCGGTGCATGCGCTCGGCCGTGTCGGCGACGCCGCCGCCGCTTCCGAGACGGCCTCTCTCATCGAGAAGCAGGTTGCCGATCGCGGCGGCGTCGCGCAGGGTCTGACGGCGCCGCGGCTGTATCACGAAGCGACCAAACTGGTCCCCGCGCCGGCAGCGGTCGCCATGGCCGGTCCGCCGGCGCGCCCGGCGGCCGAGATTGCTGGAATCGCGCTGCCGCAGGCGGCGCAGGCCGATGCTCTGGTGGAGGACTGCATCCGCAGGCGGCGCTCGCCTTCGGCATTCGAGGAAGCGGACATTTCGCTGCTCCAGCTTGCGACGGCGCTGCGTCTGGCGTTGCCGCAGGCGATCGCGCAGAGCAGCCTTGGCATGGAGCTCCACGTCATCGCGCACCGCGTGCAGGGACTGGCGCCGGGGCTGCACCGTTACGACCCCTTCATGCACACGCTGGCGGCGACCGGCCGCACCGGCGAAGACCTCAGCGCGGCATTACGCGCCGTGTGTCTGGGGCAGGCCCACGCTGCCACCGCCGCGGCGGCGTTGGTCATGGTGGCCGACGTGGCCGGCGTGGCCGCGCGTGCCGGGGAGCGGAGCTACCGCGATCTTCTGCGCGAGGCCGGCGCCATCGGGCAGCGGATCTACCTGGCGGCCGAGGCACAGGGGCTGGCGGCGCGAAACCTCGCCGCCTTCACCGACGACGCATTCAACGAGCTCCTCGGCCTCGAGCCAGCCAGGCGGGCGGCCGTGCACCTTACGATGTTCGGCGCGCGCGCGGCGACCACGTAGCGAACGGCGCACGGGCACGAGGCCGGTTCGTTATACGCCCTTTTGCTTGCGGCGTGGTGCACGCCGCCGCCACGCAGTGCATACTTGGTCGCTGCATGCCGGCACCGCCCCCCCGCAGCGGCCCCATGATCCGCGAGTTCGCTCTGGCGGACTGGTTCACGCTTGCCAATGCCGCGTGCGGGGCCGGCGCCATCTTCTCGATGATGACGTACCTGGAGGTGCGCCAGGTCCTGCACATCTACTTCGCCGGCGGTCTGGTCGCGCTCGCGCTCCTGTTCGATTTCCTCGACGGCCGCATCGCGCGGTGGCGCCGTCGCGCCTCCGTCATGGGGCGCGAGCTGGACTCGCTGGCGGACGTGATCTCCTTTGGCGTCGCACCGGCGATGATCGGCTACGGGTGCGGTATGCAGGGCCTGTACGATCGGCTCGTGCTCGTCTATTTCGTCGTCTGCGGCGTCTCGCGCCTGGCCAGGTACAACGTCACCGCCGAGTCGCTGGCCGGCGGTGGCGACAAGGTGAAGCACTTCGAAGGGACGCCCATTCCCACCTCGATCTTCCTGGTGCTCGTCCTGGTCGCCGCCGCAGCCTCGGGCGCGGTCGGCAGCGAGCTGCCACTGGGCATGGTGGAGATTGCCGGGTTCGAGCTTCACCCGCTGGTCTTGATGTTCGCGGCATCGGGCACGCTGATGATCAGTCGCGTGCGCATCCCCAAGCCCTGACGGCCCGATCCGGCGCGGCAGCTACCGTCGCCATGGCGCAGGCAGCAGGCCCCAGCTAGAGATCCTGCCGCGCAGACGGAACCGACAGAGTGAGACGCGCTCATGCGGGAAGCATCCGCATGGCATGGCATGGCTGGGCCGGCGGCGGACGATATACTTTCGTCGATGCCGTCTCTGCTCCGCTCCAACGGTCGCGGCCACACCACTTCGCACACACGAAGCCGCCCTGGCCTCGCCTGGCGTGGCGTGCTCGCGTTGTGCGTCTGCCTCGGCTGCTGCGCACCGGCTGCGGAGGCATCGGCTGCGCCGACGGAGGCTTCGCCGGCGCAGCATCACCTCGACGCAGCGCTGTTCGATGATCATGCCGCGCTGGATGCGGCAGGTCCCGATCGTCCCATTCCGATGCTGCACGAGCCGAAGCACATCCGGTCTTGCTGCGCCTTCGGCCTGGATCTGGCGGTCGATCTCGGGCTCCTTCGCGTGCCCCTCTACAGGTACCGAACCATCCGCGGCACCGAGGATCTGGGTCCGCACGATTACGCAGCCGGGCTGCTGCAGATCACGCCGAGCCCGGCGCGGCGCCGCGGCGAGAGACCCGCCTATGAGAACAACGGCATGGTCTACACGTGCCGCGGCGGATTCATCGACCTCGGCCATCTGCGCGATCACGCCGACCGCACCGTGTTCTTCGCATCTCGCGTCGAGCCGTGGCTCGAAAGCGGCGGCGTCATCGCGCTGCGCGATTTCGGCGGCAGGCGCCGCGTGGTGCTCGAGCCGGTGCCGGAAGCGAGAATCGCCGAGGTTGGCCGGCGCAGGCTGGCCATCGCGACGGCACAATGGATCGCGATGCAGGTCGCGATCTGGCACGAGATCGGCAGCTGGTACGGCAACAGCAACATCCCGTTCTTCCCGGAGAAGCTGTCGAGCTTCTCGATGGAGGATCTCTATTCCAACCTCGTCGGCACGAAGCTGGCCGCCGGCATCATCCTGACGCAGAGCCCGCGCACCGAGATCGAGTACGACCGCGCGATGACCGAATGGCTGCCGGCGGCCCTGCGGCGGCTCGAGATCGTCTCGAAGGATCACGCGTCGGCGGCGATGCGCGCGGTCGACGGCGTATGGTGGGATTCGAGCAAGCGGCTGCCCGATTGGAAGATCGTCCGGCGGCGGAAGTACGACCTCGGCTCGCCGCTTTCGCCGTGGCTCGTTTCGATGGCGTATGCTCCGGAGCCGGCGCCGTTCGTCGGTTGCACCGGAGAACCGCAGCCGCTCGCGCTCGCAAAACCGGATGCGCTGCAGGGCGTGCCGCTCTCCACGCACGCGCGGCTCGAAGTCGATGTGAACGACAATCTGGCGGCCAACGGGTTCCCGTTCCCCGACGCCGGCAGCCGCCGCATCACGCAGGCGGATTTCCCGTTCATCGTCGAACGGATCCGCGGCGAGCTGTACACGGCGTTCGGCGCCGCCTCCGATCATCCGCGACGGTGAGGTCACTCGCGTCGCGGCGGATGTCGGGTCAGATCCCGAAGCGCCCCTGCGCGCGATAGCGCTCGATGAACTGCGAGTAGTCGCCGGGCTGCTGCTCGGTGCGAAGGCGCGTCTGCGGCAGCGCTACCCATGGCTGCGCGCTGCGCGTCCAGATGTCGCCGACGGGCTCGACCCAGCTGGTGTCGTCGAAGGTTCCCGTGCGAACGCTGAGCATGCCGATCGACGGGATCTGTCCGTTGGCGATGCGGCTGCCGCATTCGCCGCAGAACCAGCCGAAGCGGCGGTTGCCGGCATCCGAAGTCCACTTGGCGGTCCTGGCCTCGCCTTTCACGAAGCGAAACGCGGCTTCCAGGATCGTGGCGGGTGTGGAGAACGCTCCCCCGCCGAGCTTCTGGCAGTTGGTGCAGTGGCAGTTGTAGATCATGAGCGGCGGCTGCGTGATTTCGTAGCGAAGCGCGCCGCACATGCAGCCACCTTGGATCGGCAGGGCGACCATCGGCTACCTCCTCGTCTCCAGTCTGCCACACCCGTAGCCTGCGTGGCTCTGGCGCGCCAGCGGCGCGCGTCACGCGCCAGGGACAGGGCGCCCCGCAGCGGCGACGCACCGGCCACGCACCGGCGACGAAATGGAGCTTCGGTTGGCGTCAGGATCGTACGGCGCGTGGGAGGGCCGGGCTGCCTCAGAAAAGCCAGGCTCAGGACCTGGCCCGACCATCGGCCTGCAACCGATGGATGTGCCGGATCGCGCTGCCGATCGTCGCTCGACTTCGCGACCTTCGCGCTGCATGGACGCGGCAGGCGCGCTGCGGCGTCCCGAAGCAGCGGGGCGGGCGCGGCCGCGGCCTCTGTTCCACGCGGACCGCCGCGTTCTTCACGTGGATGCGCAGATCGTCATCGGGCCCGCAAGAGCAGGCGAGCAGCAGCCGCTGACGCGGATCGCGCACGCCGCCAAGCGGCATTGGGGCTACCCGGAGGAATGGATCCGATCGTGGAGCGCCGACCTTACGGTCAGCGCGGACGCGATTGCCCATGATCCCGTGTACTGCGCGCGCAGCGGCGGCGACATCGCCGGCTTCTATGCGCTGTCGGTCGAAGGCGACGTCGCCGAGCTCGAGCACATGTGGGTCGAGCCAGGATACATGGGCCTCGGCGTGGGACGCGCGCTGTTCGAGCACGCAAAGGATACGGCCGCGCGCCTGGGCTGCGGCCGCATGCGCATAGCCTCCGATCCCAACGCCCTCGGCTTCTACGAACGCATGGGCGCCCGCCGTGTCGGCGCCGTCGCATCGACACCGGCCCCACGGATCCTGCCACTGCTCGAGCTCGCGCTCTGAGACGCCGGCGGTTGTCGCCGCCGCCACCGCGCGTTGAGCGTCGGGTGTGACCAACCGATCGCGGTCGCACGCCCTTTCGCCCTGTGCCGTCCAACGCTGCTGGCGCCGCTCGTCGAGCCTGCTAGGTTCCGCTCATGGAGAAAAAAGCGATCAATCCGTGGACGTGGCAGGACAGGCTCGGCTTCGTGCAGGCCAATGAAGTCAGCGGCGCGGCGCGTACGCTGATCGTCTCCGGTCAGACGTCCGTCGACGACGATGGGCGGCCGCTGCACGCGGGCGACATGGGCGCGCAGGTCGCGCGCGCCGTCGCCAACCTGGAGACCGTGCTGACGGCGGCCGACTTCACGCTCGCCGACATCGTCAAGATCACCTACTTCACCACCGACATCGACGCGTTCGTGACGTCGGCGGGAGCGGGACTGGGCCGTCTGGCGCAGGGCGGATGCAGGCCGGCGTCGACCCTGATCGGCGTGTCGCGCCTGTTCCTTCCGGAGATCCTCGTCGAGATCGAAGCGACCGCAATGAAGTGAGCTATTCGTAGTTGCCGCGCACCCGCAGCTGCACCTGGTAGCCGCCTTCGGGCCGGTACAGCGTCAGACCGTAGGCGAGGCGAGGGCCGTTCGGATTGAGGTTCACCTCGTTCGTGTCCATGTCGACGCGGCCGATGGCGTTGTCCTCGAGGTCCGTCGTCTCCACCTCGATCTGCGAGACGATCTCATCGAGGGCGATCGTGTCGGGCGGAATTCGATAGCGGAAGCGCAGGTGCACGGCGGCCGTGCGGCCGTCGTCCTGGTTGATCACGCGCATCCGCACGCGTGCATTGCCGCCGTCCAGCTTCACGCCCGTGCTGCGTGCCTCGCCGTTCTCTCCCGGCATCTGCAGCGTGACGTCGGCCTGCACCGGCGCCGGACTGTCATGCGCGGGCGCAGCGCCGGGCAGCGCGATCAGACAAACCGTAAACAACGCAGCCGCAATCTTCATCGCTCTCCTCCATCGTCAGCATTTTCCGAGCGCGGCCGCGGGCGTGTCTGCGGCCGACCGTCCGGTCCTCCGGCTTCGTGTCCGCCGTGGAAACGCCTTGGCCGCGCGTTCTTCGTGCGTCTCTCCCGTGGCGCCCGCTCTTCGCTCTTCGTCACCGGATCGAGCACGACGAAATGCTCCAATGCAAGACCTGACCCCGTTCAGGCGCCGTTCAGGCGGGGGCGGTGTAGCGGTCTTCGATGGCGCGTTTGATGGCCTGACGGCTCTCGACAGGGCTCATGTCGCGCGTCTCGATCTGCTCGGCCTCGTCGGCCAGCGTGTCGTCCTTGATCGCGAAGCGGAACCACTTGGAGTAGTCGCGCTGGCGCAGGTGATGCAGCCAGGTCTCGTCGTCGACGCCTTCGGCGATCTGCGTGAACAGCGCCAGGTTCTGCGCACGCAGATTGAGCCGCTCCTGCGGCCCACGGAAGTAGAAGCTCATGTCGCCGAGATCGCCTTCCGCGTACTTCCGGAGATGACGCCGGCGCTCCATCTTCGGCGGATGGATGCGCATGAGCATCGGGCGTCCGCCGTCGCCGCCGCAGGAATCGCGCGTCCACACCAGCGCCTGGCCCGATTCGAGCACGATCGGATCGAGGGGGGCCACCGGAGCGCCGACCGACCGGCAGAATCCTTCGATGGACGTCTGCGGTGCATCGCCGATCGCGATCACCATGTCGATGAGCGACAGGATCGATTTGGACACCGAGTCGGCGTGCACCGTGATCAGCATCAGTCCGCTCATCTCCTGCGGCAGCGTCTTGGGCGTCCAGGGGTTCGGCATCAGGTGGTGCGCCTCGTCGACGATCAGCCAATGCGGCCGGCCCACGCGCGCGCGCAGCTCGAGGATGCGGGGCAGCAGCTGCTCGTAGAACGTGGGGCGATGGTCGAGACTGACGCCGAGCAGATTGACGACCACGTTCTCGTGCGGCTTGGCGATCAGTTCCATGACGGCTTCGATGCTCGGCTCGCGGCTCGGATCGCCCTGCACGACGGCCAGGTCCATCGTCTGGTAATCGCCCTCGGGGTCGATGACGCAGAACTGGTAGTTCTGCTCCGCCAGCCCCTCCATGATGGCCGTAGCGAGGGTGGACTTGCCGGCGCCGGACGTGCCGGTGAGCAGGATGTTGGTGCCGTAGGGCGGAATGCTGATGAGGCCGCTCTCGATCAGTGCCGGAGTGGCGCCGACGCCTTCGTGCTCGGGCGGCGCTGCCGCTTGCAGGTGCGTGCCCAGCACGACGCGGCGCTGCTCCATGCGCGGCGACAGGTCGCGCAGGTCGTTGGCGATCATCTTCTCGATGAGCTCGTTGACGCCCGCACCGTGGTCGGCGGCGGTGACGTAGTCGGCGCGCTCCTTGATCGTATCGAGGGCATTGGCCACCGCCACCGAGCACTCGCAGAGGTTCATGAACGCGTGGTCGTTTTCGGCGTCGCCGACGGCCACCACATTGTGCGGCGACAGCCCGAGCTGGTCGAGCGCGACCGTCAATCCCGCGGCCTTGTTGATTCCCGACGGCAGCACCATCACCGCGCCCTTGTTGAAGATGACCTGAAGCTCGAGCCCCATGTCGCGAATGGTTTCCAGGACCACCGTTTCATTGGGCTGCCACGTCGCCACGATGACGCGGCCGACCGAGATCGGCGTGACGCCGCGGTTGCGCAGCGTCTCGACGAAGCGCGGCGGCGGCGGCTCACAGAGCGGCTGCTCCTGACGCGTGGCGGGGCAGTAGAGGAGCGCGCCGTTCTCGGCAACCACCCGATCGAACAGATCGAGCCGATCGTAGACGCGCTGGAGGTCGTCGAGCTCGCGTCCGGTCACCAGCAGAACCTTGCGTCCGGTGGCGCGCAGGCATTCGAGCGCCGCAAGGGTATCTTTGCTGACCGCGCCGTGCAGAGCCAGGGTACCGTCGTAGTCGGTGGCCAGGGCGAAATAGCGCATGGCGTCCACCTTAGAACGCCCGGAGCGAGACGCACAGATGGTTGCGGCATTGCCGTGCTGCGCGTGGTCGCGCAGCTGGACGCGCAAAAGGGTCGGACGCCTCTTCGCGCGGAAAAGCGTCCGACCCGAAAGGAGGTCAGCGAGAGCTAGAGATTGTCGTACACCGAGCTCCAGAACTCGCATTGGGCGCGACGGAAGCCGTCGAGCTTGTTCAGCTGCGCGTTCAGCCGCAGAACCTTCTGCGACCGCGCGTTGAACTTCGGCCAGCCCAGCGCCTTGGTGGCCTTGGGCTTGCCCTTCTCGGCAAAGCGCGACCAGTACTCCTGGATCTGGCGTCCCAGAGTCTGGTCGTAGGAGGTCGGCGGCGGCACCGAACCGAACACGTACGCGATCTCGGCGCCGTGGAAGGCGCCGAGGTCCAGGAGCGACACGAACGGCAGCGGGATGACGCGCGCGAAGTTGTAGAAGTACGTGCGGTTCTTGTGCGCCGCGACGCGCTTGGCCACGTCGTACGTCGAGCAGACCAGGCTGGCGTCGCCGACGACGCGGATGAGCGCGTCCTGAGGCGAAGCGAAGTCGTCGGACGGATACAGCAGCGCGATCTCGTCGGCGTAGTCGGCGAAGCGCGTAAGCAGTTCGGCCTGGTACTCCTCGTCCGTCTCGATGGGCTCGGAGCCGACGAAGAAGAGCGTGCCTTCATCGGAATTCGCGCCCAGGATGTAGGGCACGCGCGCGAAAAGGCCTGCGTCGAACAGATCGCGCGGGTGATCGGGAACCATGCCCCCGTCGATGCTGATGCCGAGGTTGGCGCCGATGCTCGGCGATGCCTCGCCGGCCGGTCCGGCAGCCAGGAGGTCGGCCACGGGCAACGCACGCAGGCACGCCAGCTCGTCGGGCGCGCCGTCGCATCCGGCCGCCGCCGCGATGGCGTTGGCGCTGATGTCGGCGTCCTCGGCGGAGGCCACGCCGACCGAGCAGCCGCCGCTCTGGCTGATGGCGCGATGGAAGAGTCCGGCGCTGAGCGGCGAGATCATGTGCGCGCACACGTCCCAGGAGCCCGCCGACTCGCCGAAGATGGTGACGTTATCGGGGTCGCCGCCAAAGGAGGCGATGTTGTCGCGCACCCAGACCAGCGCTGCGACCTGATCGAGCAGTCCCTGGTTGCCGGCATAGGGGAAGCTCGGATCCTCGCCGGCCAGATCGGCATGAGCGAAAAAGCCGAAGACGCCGAGCCTGTAGTTGATCGACACGACGACGGTGTCGTGCGCGTCCGCCAGCGCGCTGGCATCGTAGAGGCGCTCGCTCTCGTAGGGAGGGAAGGGCACGAAGTCGCCGGTGGAGCCGCTGACGTTGCCGCCGCCGTGAATCCACACCATCACCGGGCGCGGCTCCTCCGGCGTCAGCGTCGGCGTCCAGACGTTCAGGTAGAGGCAGTCCTCGTTTTCGCTCGGAGTGCCGATGATGCCGTCGACCTGCGGGCACGCGCTCGAATAGCTGGAGGCATTCAGATGACCGAAGTCCGGTACCGGCGCCGGCGGCCGGAAGCGCAGCGGTCCGACCGGCGGAGCGGCAAAGGGAATGCCGAGGAACTCCACCACGTTGCCGGCGGTGTGTCCTTCGACGGTGCCGCCGCTGACGGCGACCACCGGCCCGCCGCCGGCCACTGCCGCTGCGGCCTGCATCGCCACTGCCAATGTCGTCCCCAAGCAAAGGGCAGCCCTGCGACTGCTGCGCATCGCGTGATTCATCACCGTCTCCTTTCGGGAGTGCCCTCCCCGATGTCTGGCCGCCCCCGCGGCCGCTCGTTCTCGACGAGCAATCCCGATCCCTATGCCTGTTTTGGGCCGGAGTACAGCCGCAAGTTGCACCGGCGCGGCGGCCGCGCGCGGCCGCGCGCTCGCATCAGGCGGTGACGGCCGTCGTGCCTTCGCGCAGCACAGTGGCGGCGCGCGGACGGCCGGCTCTTGGCCTACGATGCCCGCGGCCACCGCGACCTTCGCCGCTTCCCCGCCTGTGCGCGGCCAGAAGCATCCTCGGCGTCGAGAACCGGGCCCCGCTGTGTTAGCTTCGGCCCGTGCCAGGAGGGAAGTGCCGATGAGCGAGGCGGGCATCGCCTGGTGGATGTGGGCGATCTTCGGACTGGTGCTCGCGGCCCTCGAGCTGGCCACGCCCGGCGGCTTCTACCTTCTGTTCTTCGGCATCGGAGCGCTGCTGGTCTCGTTCCTGACCTGGGGCGGAATGGTCGACGCCACGCTGCCGCAGCTGCTGTGGTTCTCGGTTCTGTCGGTGGTCGCGACCGTCCTTTTCCGGCGCCGCCTCGTCGACAGCCTTGCCACGCGCGAGCCCGAAGCAAGCGACTCGATGGTCGGTGAGGTGGCCGTGACGCTCGATGATTTCGATCCCGACGGCTTCGGCAAGGTGGAGCTTCGCGGCACGGCCTGGAGCGCTCGCAATGTCGGCAACGGACCGTTGCCGCGCGGGCACAGGTGCGTGGTGCAGCGCGTCGAAGGTCTGCTTCTGTTGGTTCGGCCCGCCTGACGGGCATTCGCGAGGAGCGGTCCGATGGCCGCACGAAAGAGAGGGAAGGCATGACCGGTGGATTGATCGTCGCGTTGGTACTGGCCCTGCTCGTCGTCATCGTCATCGCCAAGACGGCGATCGTCGTGCCGCAGCAGAGCGCGTACGTCGTCGAGCGGCTCGGAAAGTACAGCGGCACGCTGAATGCCGGCTTCCACATCCTGATCCCCTTCATCGACGTGGTCCGCTACAAGACGTCGCTGAAGGAGGAAGCCATCGACATCGCCGAGCAGATCTGCATCACGCGCGACAACGTGCAGGTGGCGGTCGACGGCGTCCTGTACCTGAAGGTGCTCAATCCCGAACGAGCCTCCTACGGCATCACCGACTACGTGTTCGCGATTTCGCAGCTGGCGCAGACCACGCTGCGCAGCGAGATCGGCAAGATCGAGCTCGACCGCACCTTCGAGGAGCGCACCAACATCAACACGTCGGTCGTCAGCGAGCTCGACAAGGCGACCGAGTCCTGGGGCGTCAAGGTGATGCGCTACGAGATCAAGAACATCACGCCGCCGCAGGACATCCTGGCCGCGATGGAGAAGCAGATGCGCGCCGAGCGCGAGAAGCGCGCCACCATCCTGCACTCCGAAGGCGTGCGCGATGCGGCCATCAACACGGCCGAAGGCGAGAAGCAGCAGATCATCAAGAATTCCGAGGCGCGCAAGCAGCAGCAGATCAACGAGGCGGAAGGCGAGGCGGCCGCGATCCTCACCGTCGCCAACGCGACGTCCGAGGGCATCCGCAAGATCGCCGAATCGATCCAGGCACCCGGCGGTTTCGAGGCGGTGCAGCTTCGCGTGGCCGAGCAGTACGTCTCGCAGTTCGGCGAGATCGCCAAGCAGTCCACGACGATGGTGCTCCCCACCAACATGGCCGACGTCGGGTCGCTGCTGGCGCTCGCGATGAACTTCATCAAGGAGGGCGGCGCGAAGGCCGAAACGCAGACGCCGGTGCCGAGGGCCTAGATCGGGCAGGGCGGCAGCGCGATGACCGATGCGCTGGGGCGGCCCGGCGCCGGCGCTGCTCGGCATCAAGCCGGCAGCACGAAATAGAACGTCGCGCCCTCCCCGAGCGCCGACTCCGCCCACACGCGCCCTCCATGACGCTGCACGATGGTTTGTACGGTGGCCAGGCCGATGCCCGTTCCGACGAACCCCTCGTCGTGATGCAGCCGTTCGAAAGGCTGAAAGAGCTTGTCGACGAAGCGAATGTCAAAGCCTACTCCGTTGTCGCGCACGAAATAGATGCGCTCGCCTTCTTCGCTGCGGCTGGCGAACTCGATTCGGGCGTCCTGACGGCGTGAAGTGAACTTCCAGGCGTTGCCGAGCAGGTTCTCGAGCATGATGCGCAGCAACCGCGGATCCCCGCGCGCGGTAAGGTCGTCGCCGATGACGACCTCGACGCTGCGCTCGGGCGACTGCTGAGCGAGCTCGTCCAATATAGATCGGGCCACCGGCGCAAGATCCACGACGTCATCCGATCGCGCGATTCTCCCTAGCCGCGCCAGTCCCAGCAGGTCGTCAATCAGAACGTCCATCCGGTTGGCCGCGGCCTGCACCCGCGTCAGATAGTCGACGGCCGTGGGCTCCAGCGTCTTGCCGTAGTCGTCGACGAGGAGCTGACTGAAGCTGGCGATCGAGCGCAGCGGTGCACGCAGATCGTGGGATACGGAGGCGCTGAAGCGCGTCAGATCGCGGTTCGCCAGCTCGAGCTCGAGGGTGCGCTCGGTCACCCGCCGCTCGAGAGTCGCGTTGAGGACGCGAACCTGTTCTTCCGCCACTCGCCGGCGCCGGTCGGTCCGGTACGAGCTGATCATCTGCGCGCAGCTGGTCAGGAACGGCTGAAGATACTCGACGAGAGCCTCATCGTACCCAGCCGGTCGATTGGCCAGCCCTACCATTCCGACCAGCTCGCCGCCCACGAGCAGCGGCATTCCCACGAAGGTGTTGATGCTGGGATGGCCTTTGGGAAACCCGGTGCGCCGGGGGTCGGTCTTCGGATCGTTGGAGATCACGGTGGCGCCGCTGGTGATGGCCAGGCCGAAGAGGTTGTCGAGCTTGTGGAACTCGAGGTTGGGCGCCTGCGCCTCGTAGAGCGCCCGCGTCTCGTCGTTCCACGCAAGGTTGCTGATCACGTGGCATTTCAGGAACTGGTGGCCGTCCTCTGCCTGCAACACCTCACCGATGAAGCCGTACTTGCTGCCGGTGAGGCTGAGCAGCTCGTCGAGAACGATCGAGAAGATCTCGTCCGGCGCGCGCTCGGTGATGAAGCTCAGCTCGGCGCGATGCAATGCGGTGATCAGGTCGTGATCCGCCCGCATGGCTTCGTCGGCCTCACGGTCGAGGCGCAATCGGCGCTCCAGCGCCCGCCGCGAACGGGCCAGGGTGCTGGCCAGGTAGACCGAGCTTCCCATGCAGATCAGAAGCGTGACGCTGGCGGCGGCACTGAGCGACTTTACCGGGTCTTCCGGCAACACCATCGCATTGACCAGAATGCTGCCCGCGGCCACGACCGCCACGCAAAGCTGCGCGACGGGCCCCCACGGCAGCAGCGCCGCCGACCCCAGCGTGACTGCAGTCGATACGATCGCGTTGCTGGCGAGCTCGTGGCGAAGCAGGCCGTTGAGCGCCAGCGATACGGAGACGCCGGCGATGGCGACGGCCCCGGCGGCCTTGGCGACCGCGTCGTTCGGCCATCGCCGCACCACGAACAGGCACGCGAGCAGCAGCGCCATACGGCCGCTCTGCACCAGCATGACGCCCGGCGGCTCTTCGACCGCGCCGAGCTGACTGACGACGAAGTAGACCGCGAACCCGGAAGCCAGCAACGTCAGGCCCAGCCGCATGCGATCGACGACCGGCGGCAGCAGATCGGAGTCGAGCTCGGCGGACTGGCCTGTTGTGCGCTGGGGCATCAGCCGGAGTGGCGCTGCGGGAGGCGGCGCCGGAACGATAGCCGTCTTCGCAGGGCCTTCAAAACGTGCCCCGAGGCGCAAGTCCGGCCAACGAACCTCGCCGAGGAGTGCGCGAACGGTTATTCGCCTCCATCGCCGCCTGCCGTCAGGCGCTTGTAGGCGGCGAGCGCCGACCGCTTGGCCATCTCGTGCGACACGATCGGCTCGGGATAGTCGATACCGAGGCGGACTCCCGCGCTCGCCAGCACCGATGCCGGCGCCTTCCACGGTTCATGCACGCAGCTCGTAGGCACGTACTCCAGAGCGGGCAGCCAGCGGCGCACGTAGGTGCCGTCGGGGTCGAACTTCCTGGCCTGGAGAGTCGGATTGAAGATGCGGAAGAACGGCGCCGCGTCCGCGCCGCAGCCGCTGACCCACTGCCATCCGAGCGTGTTGTTGGCCAGGTCCGCGTCGACGAGCGTCTTCTCGAACCAGCGCGCTCCATGCTGCCACGGCAGCATCAGGTCCTTGACCAGGAACGATGCCACGATCATGCGCGCGCGATTGTGCATCCAGCCGGTCGCCGACAGCTCGCGCATGGCTGCATCGACGATCGGATAGCCGGTGCAACCGCGCTGCCAGGCCTGGAGCCCGGCCTCGTCCTGCCTCCACGGGAAGCGCACGAATTCCTCCCGCAGCGGCTGCTCCACGGCTTCAGGAAGGTGGTAGAGCAGATGGTAGGCGAACTCGCGCCAGACCAGCTGTCGCACGAACGATTGCACGGACGCAGACAGCGCGGGGCGGCGCTCGGCCAGGTCGTGCAGCACGTGCCAGAGCTGGCGAACGCTGATCTCGCCGGCCGCCACGTGCGGCGACAGCCTGGAGGTCGCGCTGCGGTCGAGGCGATCGCGATCGCGCGAGTAGGCGGCCAGACGATCGAGGAACAGCGTCCACGTCGCCCGCGCGCCGCTCTCGCCGGGACGCCAGAGGCCGGTCAGACGCCGAGAGCACGCTTCGTCGCCTTGCCAATGCAGGTCGTCGATCCGCAGCGAACGCAGCCACGCTGGCGGCGGCGGGATCGCCGCCGGCGATGCCAACGGCTGCTCGGGCGAGCCCTTGGACATGAGCGCGCGCCAGAACGGCGTGAACACACGATACGGCGTACCGTCGGCCTTGGCGCTCAGCGACGGGTCCCGCAGCAGCGCGCCGTCGGACGTGCGAGCCGCGACGCCTGCCGCTCCGAGCGCACGCTCGACGGCTGCGCTCGCGGCAACGGCGGCGGGCTCGTACCGGCGATTCCAGTAGACGGCGCCGGCTCCGGATTCGGCGCAAAGGTCGAGCAGCTCGCGCGCCGCGTGCCCGCGCCGGACGACGAGACGGTTGCAGGCTTTGCGCAAAGACGCGTCGAGCGCATGCAGCGAGCGCGACAGCCACCAGCGCGATGGTGCCCCAAGGGTCTGGTCATCGTCGCTGCCTGCGATGAAAACCGGAATGACGATGTCGTGCGATGCGCACGCCTGCCAGAGCGCAGGGTTGTCGTCCAGTCGCAGATCGCGCTGGAACCAGACGATGGCGGCCGACGGCACGCGAGCAGGCTAGGGAGCCACGGAACCGGGAGCAACCCGGGTGGCGCATCGATGCGATCGTGCGCGAGCGTCGTCCCGAGCAGCCGCTGCCCGTCAGCGCGGGCGCCGAGGAATGGTTCGACGCTTCCAATGACGGGCCTTCGCGGCAAGACTGGCGTTCATGAACATCGATCGCCCCACGTGGCACCGCCGGCTTTCCGTCGCCATGCCCGAGCAGCTCGACCTCTACGAAAAGACCAAGGCGCTGCAGTGGAATGCCACCGATGCGGTCGACTGGTCGCAGCCTGTCCGCAACTACACCGAAGCGGCGTACGCGGCCACGGGCGGACGCATCTCGCGCGAAGACTTCGACCGCATCTGCGCGGAGCGGCGCGCTTTCACGTTCACACAGCTCTTCTTCGGCGAGCAGGCGGCGCTAGCGCTGTGCGCGCAGCTCATCAACCAGTGCCCGGAGCTGGAGGCACGCATGGTGCTGGCCGGGCAGGTGATCGACGAGGCGCGGCACGTCGAGGTGTTCGGCAGGTATCTGGACAAGCTCGGCGTCGATGCCCCGCTCGATCCGATGCTCGAGGGCATCGTGCATCAGCTGCTCGACAGTGACTTCTACGGCGAGAAGATCGTCGGAATGCAGATCTTCCTCGAAGGCATTGCCGTCGGGCTGTTCCAGGTGTTCGCGCAGGAAAGCCCCGACCCCCTCCTGCGCGAGCTCATGCGCGGCGTGCTGCGCGACGAGTCGCGCCACGCGGGGTTCGGCGTCATGTACCTGGCCGACAAGTTCGAGCGCGCCACGCCAGCCGAGCGAAGACGCACCGAGCACTTCGTGGGGGACCTCTTCCGCGGCTTCGGGATGATGATGGGTGCGCCGGGCGGCGGCTTTCTCGCCGGCACGTTCGAGGACATCCGCCATCGCCTGCGCCAGATCGGGCTCGAGGTGCGGTAAACGCGATTGCGTCGGCCTGCCCTGCCTTCGCCGCGGGCCGAGGACCTTTGGCACGGGCAGGCGGCGTGCTTATAGTCGTCGCTCGTTTTGATCCGCCACGACGAGAAGCTGCTGTTCCGCCCCAATGCCACCGGCCCCGTTTCGGTGTGCCTCGCCTATCCCAACAGCTATCGCGTCGGAATGGGCAATCTCGGCTTTCAGGCCGTGTATCGCCTGCTCGCCACCACTCCCGGCGTGGTGTGCGAGCGGTTGTTCCTGCCCGAAGAAGGCGAGCGCTGCCGCAGCCTGGAGAGCGGACGGTCGCCGGCCGAGTTCGACATCATCGCCTTCTCGCTCTCTTTTGAGAGCGATTATCCGAACATCGTGCGCATGCTCGACGCGGCCGGCATCGCGCCGCGCGCCGCCTCGCGCCGGCAGGACGCGTGGAGCGCGCCGCTGCTGCTCGCCGGCGGTCCGGCCACCTTTCTCAACCCCGAGCCGGTAGCGCCGTTCTTCGATCTGTTCCTGATCGGCGAAGGCGAGGAGATGATCCAGGAAGCGTTCGCCGGCGCCGAAGACTGGAGCGGGCTTTCGCGCGAAGCGATCCTCGATCAGCTCTCCTCGGTCGAAGGAGCCTACCGCCCCGATCTCTACGAGCCGATCTACGGCGAATTCGGCCTGACGGGACTGCGCGTGGCGGCTGGCGCCCCCGAGCGCGTGCGCCGCCGCTACGTCGCCGACCTCGACCGCTTTCCTGCCGCGACTTCGATCGTCGCGCCCGACGCCGTCTTCGGCGAGTACTTCCTGGTCGAGGCCAGCCGCGGCTGCGAGTGGGGCTGCCGCTTCTGCGCGGCCGGATTCATGTACCGGCCGGTTCGGCATCGCGGCGCCGAATCGCTGACGGCGCAGGCGCTCGAAGGCCTGCCTGAATCCTCGGCGGCGACCGTCGGGCTGGTCGGCGCGGAGATGGCCAGCCATCCGGCCATCGCTTCGACCTGCGAGCGCATCGCAGAGGCCGGAGGCCGCGCGTCGCCGTCGTCGCTGAAGGCCGATCAGATCAGCGCGCGTCTTGCCGCGGTCGTCGCGCGCAGCGGTACCAGGTCGGTGACCGTCGCTCCCGAAGCGGGCTCCGAGCGGATGCGGCGCGTGATCAACAAGAACCTGACCGAGCCCGAGATCCTGCGCGCCGCCGATCTGATGGTCGGCGACGGTGTCGAGTCGCTCAAGCTCTATTTCATGTGCGCGTTGCCCACCGAGACCCAGGATGATCTCGACGGCATCTATGATCTTTCGGCCAGGCTGCGCGCCCGCATGATGGGACACGGCCGCAAGCGCGGCCGTGTCGGCCGCATCACCGTCTCGCTCAACCCGTTCGTGCCCAAACCGTGGACGCCGTTCCAGTGGGACGCGATGGCGCCGGTCGGCGAGGTGCAGGCCAAGATCCAGCATCTGCGCCGGCGCATCGGGCGGCTTCCGAACATGGAGCTGGACGCGGACTCTCCGCGCGAGGCCTACATGCAGACGCTGCTCAGTCGTGGCGACCGGCGCGTGGCCGACGTCATCGAGTGCCTGGCGCGCACCGAGCGCGGCTGGTGGCAGGAGCTGGGCCGCATGCGCCGCGGCGAGCACGAATCGGTCTCGATCGATCCGGATTCGTACGTGCACCGGCAGTACGAGCACGAAACGCTGTTCCCCTGGGACTTCATCGACCACCACATCGACAAGAGCTACCTGTGGCTGGAGCGGCGGCGCGCGCTGGCGGAGCGGCAGACCGAGCCTTGCGACGTCGCTACCTGCCGGACCTGCGGAGCGTGCTGAGCGTGGCCATCCTCGGACACGGCGTCGATGCGGTCGCGATCGAGCGCATGCGGCGCATCACGACGGTGGCCGGCCGCGGCGAGCGCTTCAAGGCGCGCGTGTTCACGCCAGGAGAACGCGACTGCTGCGAGCGCCGGCGCGATCCGGCCGAATGCTACGCGGTGCGTTTTGCGGCCAAGGAAGCCGTCATCAAGGCGCTCGGTGCCGACGGCGTCGCGCACGCCTGGCGCGACATCGAAGTCGTGCGCAGCGACGGCGGCGCTCCGCAGATCCGCGTGCACGGTCGCGTGGCGGCGCGCTGCCGCGAGCGCGGCGTACGCGCCATCCACGTCTCGCTCACCCACGCAGAGCCGATGGCGATGGCTTCGGTAGTTCTGGAAAGCTGACCGCGCAGCGGCGTGCCGGCGGCTTCATCCCCAGCAGCAGTCGCGGCAGCGCGAAGGGGCGCACCAGGTAGTGGTAGATGCCCATCGTCGCCGTCAGCGATGCGGCCACCAGCAGCACGAACTCGAGCGGCAGCGGCAGCGTCAGGCGGATCAGCCAGTAGCCGACCACGATGATCGCCACCTGATGCAGGATATAGACCGGAAACGTCGATTCGCTCAGGTAGGCGTGCGCCGGCCCGCTCGCGATCAGCATCCGGCGGCCGATGCCAAGCAGTGCCAGCACATAGCACCAGCCGGCCACTGCCGGCCCGACCAGCATCAGCGTCTTGGACTGGACCAGTCCGAGCAGGCCGGTCAGCAGAGCCAGTGAAGTCGCCACGGCGATGCCCAGGCTGACCTTCCACCTGCTCGCCACCAGCTCCTCGACCTGCGGCTGCGTCGCAAGAGCGAAGCCGCTGGCCACGAAGATTGCGTAGTAGGCGACGTTGGCCCAGTCGTCGTAGAGGTTGTAGATCCCCGGCCAGCGCTCTCGCATCGTCAGCTGAACGACGACAAGCAACGCCATCGGTGCGTAGAGCATCCATGGGCGCGGCTGCGCCAGACGGCCCTTCCAGCGAAGCATTGCCAGCATCAGCGGCATCAGCGCCACCGTCAGGGCCAGCAGATAGGCCACGAACCACAGGTGGCCCCACGTGAAGCGGTCGAGGTCGGTGAAGAAGCTCGGCAGGAATTCGAGGAACGACTCTTCGAAATCCGGCGCGATCTCGAGCGGCTCCGAAAGCAGCGGTGCGATCGCGTTCTGATGCTCCGCCGACATCCGAAGCGTGCGGTGGTTGAGGTCGAGGCCGCTGCTCAGCTCGGCATATTTCATGATGGGCCCGAACAGCACGCAGCCGGCCAGCAGCGGCAGCGCAAGGCGCCGGCCGCGCTCGCGGAGGAACGCGCCGCCTCCGCGCGCCGAGAGCGAGGCGGCGGCCGACCAGCCGGCGAGCATGAAGAACAGCGGCATGTGCCAGAGGCTGATGAAACCGCACAGCACCGTGAAGCCCATCGACAGCTCCTGGCTGCGGATGTGGAAGAACGGCGCCGGGTCGAAGACCTTTCCCACGTGGAACACGAACAGGAGATAGGTGGCGGCGATGCGCAGCCAGTCGATGTCGGTGCGGCGGGTGGAGTCGGTCATGGCTTCTCCTTGACGATCGCTTCGACGACGAAGCGCACGACCGTCTCGCGCGCGATGTCTTCCTCCACGATCTGCGGGTGCGGGTCCCAGTGGCGATGCACGGCCCAGAACATCAGGCTCTCGATGATCAGGCGCGCCGCCACGGTCGCGTCGGGCATCGGCGTGAAGAGGCCGCGGCCCGTGCGGTCGGCGATGTAGCGCTCGACCAGATCGATGAGGCCGCCGCGCGCGCCGGCGAACCACAGCGCCGCCAGCTCGGGCAGATCGGGTGCGGAGCGGTCGATGAGCTTGAGGCTCCGGCGGTTGTCGGCGAGCACCTGGTAGAGCTCGCGGGCGATCTCCTCGAGCTCGACGCGCGCATCCTTGATGCGCCGCCGCTCCAACGCCGCCGCGAGCGCGGGCGGAATCTGGTGCTCGAGCAGACGCCTGCGCACGTAGCTGAGGGTCGCGCCGGGCGCCGGCGTCGGGACCGGAAGAGCGGGAGCGGGGTCGAAGGGGCGCGGCGCGTCGGCGTAGCGCGCGACCAGGTCGAACAGCGCCTCCTTGCTCTCGACGTAGAGATAGAGGGTCCCTTTGGCCACGCCGAGCGTCATCGCGACGTCCGCCATCTGGGTGCGGGCGTAGCCGCGCTCGATGAAGACGCGGGTGGCGGCATCGACCAGGTCCTCGATGCGGCCCATCGGCATGGTCCGAGCCATTGCGGCGAGACTATAACTGACCGACCTGGTCAGTCAATGACTGCGGCCACATATTTCGTGGCGCCGAGGGCGCGGCCGCGGGCATGTCCACGGCGGACGCGGAGCCGGAGGACCGGACGGTCCGCCGCAGACACGCCCGCGTCCGCGCCTGGAAGCGCTCAGCGAAGGAGCTGCAGAGCCATTCCTGCCAGCATTGCCGTCACCAGCGTTGTGGTCATGCCGACGTGCCAGCGCATCAATGCCAGGAACGATGCGACGGCGATCAGCAGGGCAAGAACGTCGAGCGTGGCCAGATCGGGAAACGTCAGCTTCAGGCCCAGCGGGCCTGCCGTCTCACGGACCTGGCTGAACAGCACGTGCAGCGCGAACCAGACGGCGAGGTTGACGATGACGCCGAGCACGGCGGCGGTAATGGCCGTCAGAGACGCCGCCAGGGCGCGGTTGCGGCGAAGCGTCTCGACGTACGGAGCACCCAGGAAGATCCAGAGGAAGCACGGAGCGTACGTCACCCACGTCGTCAGCGTCGCGCCGAGAAGCGCCGCCGTCATCGGCTCCAGCCCCTGTGGGTTGCGGTGAGCGGCCAGGAAGCCCACGAACTGCACGACCTGGATCAGCGGTCCGGGCGTGGTCTCGGCCATGCCGAGACCGTCGAGCATCTCGCCCGGCTGCATCCACCGATAATGCTCGACCGCCTGCTGTGCGATGTAGGCGAGCACGGCGTAGGCGCCGCCGAAGGTGACCACGGCCGCCTTGCTGAAGAACACGGCGATGCTGGTGAAGACGCTGCCGGCGCCGAACACGAGCACCACCGCCACGACCGGCGCCGCCCAGATCGCTCCCCAGACCGCCAGCACTTGCAGCGAGCGCCCCAGCGTCGGTGCCGTACCTTCAGCCGCGCGCCGGTCGACGATGCGAGTGGGCCCGTCGCTTTCGGCCGGCGCCTTGACGGGCATCCACTGCGGCCGCCAGCGCGCCACGGCCCATCCCGTCAGTCCGGCAACCAGCACGATGGCCGGGAAGGGCACGTCGAAAAAGAACAAGGCGGTGAAGGCGAGCGCGGAGATGCCAAGCGTCAGCTGCGTGCGCGCGACGCGTCTGGAGATGCGCTGCACGGCCTCGAGCACGACGGCAAGGACAGCGGCCTTGAGCCCGAACAGCAGCGCGGGCAGCCAGGACGTGTCCTGAAAGCTGACGTACAGGATGCTGAGCGCCATGATCGCCGCGAATCCGGGCGCGACGAACAGCAGCCCGGCCGTCAGGCCGCCCCTGTACCCGTGCATGAGCCATCCGATGTAGGTGGCCAGCTGCTGCGCCTCCGGCCCCGGGAGCAACATGCAGTAGTTGAGCGCATGCAGGAACCGCTCTTCGCTCACCCAGCGCTTCTCGTCCACCAGGATGCGGTGCATGACGGCGATCTGCGCTGCAGGCCCTCCGAAGCTGTGCAGCGCCACACGCAGCCACACCGCCCGCGCTTCGTCGTACGAAACGCTGGTCAGGACATCGGCAGACACGGACGGCGCAAGCGACTCGGCGGCGCTCATCGCCGCTGTGTTCCATTTTCTGCGATCGATAGCACCTCGCGTCGGAGCAGGAGCGCGCGTACGCACCTTGTAACGGCGGCGGAGGGCCGGCGTCCAAGCTGCAGTCTCGTTCGCGCCAGCGACGAGCACGGAGGACGCCCATGAAGCTCTGCAAGATCGCGTTTTGCGCCGCGCTGCTCGCGGCCTCCACTTCCCCCGCCACGGCGGATCACAGTCCGCTCGCCGGCACCGGCGTGGCGGCGGTTCGGGCGCCGGTGCCCGAACCCGCCGCGCAGGCTGCGGCCTCGTATCGCGCCCAGGCGGCGCGTGCGCGTGCGGCGGCGCTCGAGCACCTGCTGAAGAAGCGCACGTTTCACAGCGGCAATCCCGGTCGTGACCATACCGTCGACGGCTACCACGACCGGCGCATCGCGCAGCTCACGGCGCTGGCCGAGCAGCTGGAGGCCAGAGCCGCGTCGGCCTCGCGCACGTGCAACTGACGGCGCCGCCCGTCCCGCCTTTGCTTTTTCCGCCGCGGGCGTAGCCTGCACCCGTGACCGACGAAGCGCTCCATCAGGTCCGGCTGCTGGGCTTCGCCGCCGCGCTGGCGGCAGCGCTGCTGCTGCAGTGGTGGTCGCCGCACTCGCGCATCCGCGGCAGCGGGCGCGTCAACCTCACGTTGTGGCTGATCAACGTCGTCGTCCTCGGCGCGCTGTGCGGCGCGTGCGTGTGCACCGCCGCCGACTGGGCGACGCGGAACGACATCGGGCTGCTGGCGGCGATGCGGGCGCCGGCATGGCTGGCGATCCTGGTCTCGCTCCCCGCCCTCGATCTGGTCTCCTACGCATGGCACCGCGCCAACCATCGTCTGCCTGCGCTGTGGCGGCTGCACCAGGTGCATCACTCCGATGCGGCATTCACCGTCTCGACGTCGCTGCGATTTCATCCCGGCGAGCTGCTGCTGTCGCTGCCCATCCGCATCGCGGCCGTGACGGCGCTCGGCGCGCCGGTGGCGGCCGTGGTCGTGTTCGAGATCGTGTTCACGTTCGCCAACGCCATCGAGCATGGGGACATCGATCTGCCCGCGTCCGTGGAGAAGCGGGCTTCTGCATGGTTGGTGACGCCGGCGCTGCACCGGTGGCACCACGTCGCGGCGGTGCCCGAGTGCGACAGCAACTTCGGAACGATCTTCGCCGTCTGGGACCGGCTTTTCGGCACGTACGCGGCGAGCGACTCGCGGCGGCACGTGTCCACGGGCCTGCCCGGCCTCGGCGTCATCGGCGCGGGTACCGCGCTGATGCTGCCTGCCCGCCGCATCAGCCGCTGACGGAAGCGCCTTCGCCGCGCGCGCTGCCTTCGTCGCTGCCGTGCAGCATGACGTAGAGCCCCGGCAGAACCAGGAGCGTCAGCAGCGTGGAGCTGACGATCCCGCCGATCACCACCGTGGCCAGCGGGCGCTGGACCTCCGAGCCCGTTCCGGTGGCGAGCGCCATCGGCACGAAGCCGAGTGCCGCGACCAGGGCCGTCATCAGGACCGGTCGCAGACGTGTCATTGCGCCTTCTCGCGCGGCATCGACGACGCCGGCGCCGCCGCGGCGAAGCTGCGCCATGAACGTCAGCATCACCAGTCCGTTGAGGACGGCGACGCCCGACAGCGCGATGAAGCCGACTGCGGCCGAGATCGAGAGCGGGATGTCGCGAAGCCACAGCGCGGCCACGCCGCCGGTCAGCGCCATCGGAACGCCGGTCATCACGAGGGACGCGTCGCGCACGTCGTGGAGCGAGACGAGCAGCAGCGCGAAGATCAGCGCCAGCGCCAGCGGAACCACGATGCGAAGCCGCGCCGTCGCCGACAGCAGGTGCTCGAACTGCCCGCCCCAGTCCATCCAGTAGCCGGTCGGCAGCACGATGTCGCGGTCGAGCCGGCGCTGGGCATCCTCCACGAATGATCCGAGATCGCGGCCGCGGACATTGGCGGTGACGACGACGCGACGCATGCCGTTCTCGCGGCTGATCTGGTTGGCGCCCTCGGCGACGGTGATGTCGGCGACCTGCGCCAGCGGAACGAACCCGTGCGATCCCGATGACGGCGGCTCGAGCTGCCCGGCGCGCAGCGGCGGCGCCTCGGCCGTATGCGCGGGAACCGGCAGCCGCGCAATGGCGTCGACGTTGCCGCGCACGTCTTCGGAAGCGCGAACGACCAGCGCGACGCGGCGATCGCCGCGGTAGACGTGGCCGACTCGTTTTCCGCCCACCGCGATCTCGACCACGTTCTGGACGTCGGCGACGTCGAGGCCGTAGCGCGCGAGCGCCGCGCGGTCGGGAACCACCGCCATCGTCGGCAGTCCGGAGACGGGCTCCGCGCGCACGTCGGCGGCTCCTTCGACCGACGCCAGCAGCGACTCGATTCGCTGCGCGGCCTCGCGCAGCAGCTCGTTGTCGTCGCCGAACACCTTGACCGCCACGTCGGTGCGCACGCCGGCCACCAGCTCGTTGAAGCGCATCTGGATCGGCTGCGTGAACTCGTAGATCTGGCCGGGCAGATCGGCGATGTGCTCTTCGATCTCCTCGACCAGCGCATCGCGGCTCTTGCGCGGATCCGGCCACAGGTCGCGCGCCTTCAGGATCACGAACGTGTCGGCAACATTGGGCGGCATCGGGTCGGTGGCGATGTCGGCGGTGCCGATGGCCGAAAACACCTGCTCGACCTCGGGCACCTCCGCAAGCCTCTCCTCGAGCCGCTGCTGCATGCTGGCGGCTTGCGACAGGCTGGTCGCCGTCGGTCGCAGCGCGTGGATGAGCAGGTCTCCTTCATCGAGCGTGGGTGCGAATTCGCGGCCGAGCGTGGAGGCCAGCGCGAGCGCCAGCAGCACGGCGGCAAAGCCGCAGGCGAACGTGATCAGCCGGTGCGCCAGCGTCCACCGCAGCACGGGGGCATAGACGGCGGCGGCCGCGCGTACGAGCACGCTCTCGCGTTCGCGCACGCGGCCGCGCATCAGGATCGCCACCGCCGCCGGCACGAACGTCAGCGAAAGAACCATCGCCGCCGCCAGCGCGCACAGCACGGTGAACGCCATAGGGAAGAACATCTTCCCCTCCAGGCCGCCCAGGCTCAGCACCGGCACGTAGACGATCATGATGATCAGCTCGCCGAACATCGTCGCGCGCCGCACCTCGCGCGTGGCGTCGAACACGACGGCGAGCCGCTCCTGCAGCGTCAGCGCGCGTCCCAGCTCGTGCTGGCGCTGCGACACGCGCCGCACGCAGTTTTCGACGACGATGACCGCGCCGTCGACGATGAGGCCGAAGTCCAGAGCGCCCAGGCTCATGAGGTTGCCGCTGACACCGGCCTCGACCATGCCGGTCACCGTCATCAGCATGGCCAGAGGGATGACCGCGGCCGTGACCATCGCGGCGCGCCATTCGCCCAGCAGCGCCAGCAGCACCACGATGACCAGCAGCGCGCCCTCGAGCAGGCTCCTCGTCACCGTGGCCACGGTCCGGTCGACCAGCAGCGTGCGGTCGTAGACCATGCGCACTCGCACGCCCGGCGGCAGCGAGGCGCCGATGCGCTCGAGCTCCTCGCGCACGCGCCTCGCCACTTCGCGGCTGTTGCGCGCATACAACATGACGGCGGTGCCGAGGACGGTCTCGGCCCCGCCGGCGGTGGCGGCGCCGGTGCGCAGCTCGGTGGCGTGCACGACGTCGGCGACGTCGCGAAGATAGACGGGCACGTCCTTTTCGGTGCGGAGGACGACCTCGGAGATCTCGGCCAGGCTGGTCAGGCGCCCCGGGCTGCGCACGACGAGCTGCTCGCCGCGCGTCTCCAGGTATCCGGCGCCCACCGACGTGTTGTTGCGCTGCAGCGCCTCGGTCACGTCGTCGAAGGAGAGGCCGCGCGCGAGCAGCCGCACCGGATCGGGCACCACGTGCAGCTCTTCGACGTCGCCGCCCATCGCGTTGACCTCGGTGACGCCCGGCACCAGGCGCAGCCTCGGCTTGATGGACCAGTCCAGGATCGTGCGCAGATCGGTCAGCGAGTAGGGCCTGCCGTCGGGCTTTCGCGCGCCCGGCGCCGCCTCCACGACGAACTTGGAGATGTCGCCGAGGCCGGTGGCGATGGGGCCCATCTGCGGCTCGATCCCCTCGGGCAGCTGCGAGCCGACCTCGGCCAGGCGCTGCGCGATGAGCTGGCGCGCAAAGTACATGTCGATGTCGTCGGAGAACATGACCGTGACCTGCGACAGCGCGTAGCGCGTCAACGAGCGCGTCCGGTCGAGCCCCGGCAGACCCGACATCGCGGTCTCGATCGGGAACGTGATCTGCTGCTCGACCTCGAGCGGCGAGAAGCCGGGGGCCTCGGTGTTGATCTGCACCTGCACGCCCGTCAGGTCGGGCACCGCATCGATGGGCAGGCGCAGCAGGTCGCGCATGCCGAGCACCAGAGCCGCCGCCGTCAGGGCCAGCACCAGCCAGCGCCGGCGCACGCTGAACGCGAGCACGCGCTCGAGCAGGCTGGTGCGGTCCTGCGCGAACAGCTTCTCAGTGGTCATGGCTGGCCTGCGCCTTCTGAAGCTCGGCCTTCAGGACGAACGTGTTGCCGCGCGCATACTGATCGCCGGCATCCAGGCCTTCCAGGACCTCCACCCACTCCTCGCCGCGTCGCCCGAGCACGACGGGGCGGGCCTCGTAGACGTCGCCGATCTTGAGAAACACCGACTCGCCGCCGCGCCACGTCTGCAGCGCGCTGACGTGCACCGCGACCGCGGCCGGCGGCTCGTCGAGCGCGATGGTGCCGGTGACGAAGAGGCCGGGCTTCCAGCGCTGGTCTTGGTTGTCGAGCTCGACGCGCGCCATCGTCGTCTGCGTGTGCGGATCGCCGACCGGCGAGACATAGGTGACCGGCGCCGACGCTCCGGCGTCTCCGGCGCTGCCGCGCACCGTCACCGTGTCGCCGGCATGCACGGAGGCGAAGTCCGCGGCATAGACGTCGAAGTCGGCCCATACCGAGGAGAAGTCGCCGACGACCAGGAGCGTCTCGCCGGCCTCGACGGTCTCGCCGGTTGCCGCGCGCTTGTCGACGACGACGCCTTGGAGCGGCGACTGCACGGCGTATCTGGAAAGGGTCTGGCTGGCTTCGACCACGGCCACCGTCTCGCCGCGCGAGACGGCATCGCCGATGGAGCGCGACATCTCTCGCACGACGCCGGCGAAGCGCGCGCCGAGGTCGACGACGCGGTCGCGCCGCGCGCTGATCCGGCCGGGCAGGCGCAGCGTGCGCTCCAGCCGGCGGGGCTGCGCCGCTTCGGCGAGGAGGCCGGAGTGGCGCGCCACTTCCTCATCGAGCACGACGCGTCCTTCGAACGACTCGTAGCGCCACGAATGCGCCGGTCCGGGATCGTGGCGTCGCCTGGCGCGCACTTCGACGACGAAGGAGTGCGGTTCGGCCACGACGTGATCGCCCACGAGAAAATCGCCCACCTCCCGGAACCGGAACGGCTCGGGCGGCTCGCCCAGGCGATGCAGGGTCATGTCGACCTCGCACTGCGCCGGCGGCAGGTGCTTCTGGCCCTCGTAGCAGTAAAGGCGCAGCTCGGGCGGCACGCCGCGCTCGAAGATCGTGATCTCGACGGCGAAGTCGCCCTCTTCGAGCAGCCGGCCGCCGTGCGGCCCTTCCAGGACGTCCTCGTGCTCGATCTGGTGCGCGTGCCCGCCGTGCTCGTGATGGTCGGTGTCGACCGCCTCGCCCGGAGCGCGCAGGAAGGCGGCGCCGGCGGCGATGCCGCCGGCAAGCAACAGAGCGGCAACGAGGGATTCGGCGGTCAGTCGCATGTCGCGTCTCCTTCGTGCGCCGCGCGCGCGGCAGGGATCTCGTGCACCGGCCATCCTTGCGGCTGCGCAACGGGCATCTCGTGCGCCGGCCATCCCTGCGGCGGCGCGTCGGAAGCGGGCATCTCCTGCATCGGCCATCCGAGCACGCCTTCGATGGCGATGGCCGCGCGATGGTAGGCGACCAGCGCGCGCACGTGCTGGATGCGAAGGTCGAGCAGAGTGCGCCTGGCCTCGAGCAGATCGAACGAGGTCGCCGTTCCAAGGCCGTAGCCGCGCTCGAGCTCGGCCAGCGAGGCGCGTGCGACGGGCAGATGGCGGGCCTGCAGCTGCTCGATCTGCGCGTCCGCCGCTTCCATCTCCAGACGCGCGCGGCCCACGGTGTCGCGCACGGAGGCGGCCGTGGCGGCGGCGTCGCGCTCGCTGCGGCGCGTGCGCCACTGCGCGGCCTCGATGGCGCCGCGCCGGCGATCGAAGAGCGGAACTTCCACGCCGGTTTCGGCCACGAACGCGACGTCTTCGGGACCGGCGAGGTACCGCACGCCTCCTCCGACGACGATGTCGGGCACGGCCTGCGCGCGCTGCAGGTCGAGCTCGGCGCGCATGCGCGCCGACTGTGCGGCGGCCGTCATCATCGCGGGGCTGGCGGCAAGGCGTGCCTCCAGCGCCTGCGGCGACGGCAGCGCCGGCAGTGGCTGCAGGCTGCCGCGCACGCGGTCGATATCCTGGCCGCGCCCGCCCCAGGTTGCCGCCAGTCGCTGTCGTGCGATGGCGACTTCGGCGTGGCGCTGAGCGGCATCGATGTCCGCGCGAGCCGTCAGGAGCCGCGCGCGTTCGACGTCGACTGCCGAAGCCGCGCCGGCGGTGCGACGCCGCCGCAGATCGCCGACTGCGGCGGCGGCATGCGCGGCAGTCTCGGCGGCCAGATCGGCTTCGGCCTGCGCTCCGAGCAGCTCGAAGAACAGGGTGGCCGCCGACGCCACGGCTTGCGATTCACGCTCGCGAAGGCGCGCCGTCTCGCCGTGCAACGCGCGCGCGGCGACTTCGCCGCGGCGGCGCCGTTTGCCGCCGAGCTCGAGCCGCTGCGCGAACAGCAGCGTCGATTCGCTCTGATCGACGCCGTCGTGCTGGCCGCTGCCGCCGATGTTCTCGGCCGTCAGCTCGACCTGCGGGTTCGGCCGCGCCAGCGCCTGCCGCACTTCGCCCTGCATGGCGCGCGCTTCCAACCGTGCTGCGGACAGCGCCGGGTCGCACTGTCCGACCAGGTCCACCACATCCGCCAGCGTAAGCTCGCGCGGCGCTGCAGCGGCGCGTGCAGCGGGCGGCGCTGCAGCGGACCCGTGCGCGTACCTCGCCTCGGCAGTCGCATGAGCAGCGGCGGGCGCCGGCGGGGCTGCAGGCGCTTCGTGCGGATATCCGCGCTCGGTCATCGAGCGCGCGGCGGCGCAGCCGGCCGGCAGAGCCGCCAGCGCGCAAAGAATGCAGACGAGTCTTCGATCCATGATGGTTCCCCACGCGCAGCGCGCGCGGCCGACGGCCGCGTCGCCAAGGGCGATGCGGCCTACCGATGTCGCAGCGCCCGTCCTCGCATCATCGCCAGCGCCGCCCGGGTCTTGCCGATGGCGCAGGCGATGGAGGTCGACCGCTCTGGAGCAGGCGATGGAAACGGATCAGATCTGCAGGACGATGGTGCGCCGGTGCAGCGGCGCTGGAGGCGGTTGCGCGGTCGCTTGCGCATCGGAAGACCAGGCTGGCGCCGGCACGAGACACGCGCCCGCGCCGAGGTCGGGCATGGCAATGCCCATGCCGTCTTCGCGCGAGCATTCGTGCTTCTTGGCGACGGTGGGCGCCTGATCCGCCATGACGACGTCGACGCACTCCTGGTGCTGCGCGTGTTCTCCGTCGTGGCCGGGCGAAGGGCGATGGCAGCAGTCCTCGCATCCGATGCTGGAGCCGGTGACGATCTCGAAGCCCGCGTGTCCGTCGCTGCCGAGGCAGTAGACGAAGGAGATCGCTGCCGGCGTGGCCGAGAACATGTAGGCGAGCAGCCCGGAAGCCAGCACGTTCCAGCGTCGCCGGCGTGCGCGCCGCGTTGCGACGACGGCCATCGTCATGAGGCCTGCCTACCACGCTGCCGGAAAGCGAGCCAGCACGGTGCGGCCTGCGCGGCCGACACGGTTGGGATTGCGGGTACCGGTGGCTATGCTCGCGCGCGATGCACCGGCTTTCCCGATCGGCCCCAACTGCGCGCATCGCCTGCGACAGCCTGGTGGCGCTGCCGGCCAGGACGCGCGCCGGCACGACGATCTTCGCCAAGAACAGCGACCGTCCGGCTGCGGAGCCGCAGCCGCTGATGCGAGCCGAAGCCGCCGATCACCGTCCCGGCAGCCGCCTGGCCTGCCAGTACGTCGAGATCGAGCAGGTACCGCACACGCATGCGCTGATCGGCTCGCGGCCGGCGTGGCTGTGGGGCCTGGAGCACGGCCTGAACGAGCACGGCGTGGCGATCGGCAATCACACCATCTTCACGCGCGATCCCGTCCCCGAGCGCGGGCTTCTCGGCATGGACCTGGTTCGGCTGGGACTCGAGCGCGCAGCCAGCGCCGCCGAGGCCGCCCAGGTCATCATCGAGCTGATCGAGCGGTACGGGCAGGGCGGCTCCGGATATGCCGACACGACCTGGCCCTACCACAACTCCTTCCTCATCGCCGATGCCGGAAGCGCCTTCCTACTCGAAGCGTCGGCATCGCGGTGGGCGCTCAAGGCGCTCGAAGATGGCGGCAGCGCCAGCAACCACGTCTCCATCGGCACCGACTGGACGCGCCTCGGCCACGACACCATCGAGCATGCCGTCGCTCGCCATTGGTGGCCTGAGCCCACCGGCGTCCGCTTCGACTTCGCACGCGCCTATCGCAGCACCGAGCTGGCGCCCGAGATTCTCTCCTCGGGCCGCTACGCCACCACGTGCAAGGCGCTGCAGGAGGGCAGCCTCGACCTTCCCGCGGTCCTGCGCGTGCTGCGCGACCACTACGAGGGCGGCGACGTCTACGTCGGCGGCACCTCGGCCGATAGCGAGCGCCACTTCAGCGTCTGCATGCACGCCGATCCGGTCGGCACGACCACGGCATCGATGGCCGTGGAGCTCGAAGCGGGCGTGAAGGATGCGACGATCTACTGGGCAGCGCTGTGCAATCCGTGCATCGCGCCATACATGCCGCTGTTCGTCGCGGCCGAGCTCCCTTCCGAGCTGAGCAGCGCCGGCATGGAGAGGGGCACCGGCCAGGCGTGGTGGCGGTTCAAGGATCTTCTGACCGAGGTCGAGAAGGATCCGGTGCGGCGCGGCCCGTACGTGCGCGCGTTCTGGAACGAGATCGAAGCGCCGCTCATCGACGAGACGCGCCGGGCCGTCGATGCGTTCGATGCCGAGCCGCAGCGGCGACGGCGCCAGCAGACCGAGCTGGTAGCGACGACGTGGGATCGCATCTCGCGCGCGCTGACCGAGCTGACGTCGCACGTCGCGCAGATGTGACCGGGGCCGCCGTAGATACGGCTCCCCGATGGAGACCGGCGTTCGCCCGGGACGACGCTTAGCGGTGCGCTCTAGAGCGGGCCTCTACCGGCCGGCAGCGTGAAGTGGAACGTCGCGCCGCGTCCTGGTGCGCTCTGCGCCCATACCCGGCCGCCGTGGCGCGTGACCACGCGCTTGACGGTGCTCAGGCCGATGCCGGTGCCTTCATACTCGCCGGGCTCGTGAAGCTTCTCGAAGGGACGGAACAGTTTGCCCTCGTAGCGCATGTCGAAGCCGGTCCCGTTGTCGCGCACGAAGTAGACACGCTCGCCGGCCTCGACGGTCGAGCCGACCTCGATGCGCGCGGCCGCCACCGGACGCGTGAACTTCCAAGCATTGCTCAGCAGGTTCTCGAGCAGCACGCGCAGCAGCGACGGATCGCCTTCCGCGGCCAGGCCCGGCTCCACCACCTCCTCCACGCGACGCGCCGGCTCGCTATGGGCGAGCTCGGCGAGGATCGTTCGGGCGAGCTGCTCCAGATCGACCGGCTCGCTGCGCAACCTGGCGCGTGAGACGCGTGCGAGCGCCAGCAGCGCGTCCACGAGCTGGCCGACGCGGATGGTTCCCGAGCGTATGCCTTCGGCGAGCTGGCGGCCGTGCGGCGGAAGCGCGCCTGCATGCTCTTCCGCCAGCATGTGACTCTGGCCTCCGATCACGCGCAGCGCTCCGCGGATGTCATGCGACACCGAATACGTGAAGCCGTTCAGCTCGGTATTGGCCTGATCCAGCTCCGCGTTGATGCGGGCCAGGCGCGCGTTGGCGGCGGCCAGCTCCTCGTTGGCCTTCTGCAGCTCCCTCGTCCGCTGGCGGACGCGCTCCTCGAGCTGGTGCGTCAGCGAGGCGATCGCCTCCTCGTCTTCGCGCTGGCGCCGCTCGATCTCCCTGCGCGCCCGGTCCAGGCTCACGGCGGTGTAGACGGCGCCTCCCATGCACACGACGAGCGTGAACAGGATCGAGGTATCAATGGCATGACTGAGGCTGCCGCGAATGATGGCGGCGTCGACGAGGAGGCCGGTCATGAAGATCAGCACCAGGACGAGGTGCGCTCTCCATCCCCACGGAATGATGGCCGCCGAGCCGGTGCACAACGCGATGGAGATGAGCGCGTTGGACGTGTAGTCGCCGCGCAGGATCCCGAGGTACGCCGAAGAGGCCGAAAGCACGGCCGCCATCGCCCACAGGACGCCGATGACGACGCGGTCGCTGGTATGGGTGCGGCAGACGGCGATGCCGGCAAGCGACAGCAGCAGGCGCCCGCCGTAGTGAAGCCGGAACGTGCCGGTCAGCTCGGGACGCGGGGGCGGCGCAAACAGGAACACGAAGGAAGCCGTGGCGACGACGATCAGGCCGATGCGCGCGGCATCGGCCATGCTCTGATGCACCGGCGGTCGGCGGCTGCGCAGCGCCTGCGTGGTTTCGGCGGTGGCGGTCGGCGTGGAGCTCTCGGAGCGGCCGGGCTGGCCCGTCATCCCGGCATCGCGCCAGGACTGGCCGGCGATGCTTCCGCCTGGGCCGGCCGTGCTAATGGAGCAGACCCCGATAGGCCTGCTGGCGGTACTGGCTCGGGCTCAGGCCGCAATGGCGCTTGAAGCGCTTGGAGAACGTGGCTGCGTCGCCGAAGCCCAGGCACAGCGCCACGGCTTCCACCTTCAGCGACGGGTTGAGCAGCAGTGCCTGCGCCGCGTCCATCACGACGGTCTCGCGCAGCTCGGGGAACGACGTCTCGGCTTCATCCAGGCGTGCAGCCAGGTCGCCGTCGCGCATGTGCATGCGCCGGCTGACGGCGCTGCGGTCGGCGCGGCTTCCCGCCGCCAGCAGCACGCGCACGGTGCCGGCGACGTGCTCGAGCAGGTCGGAGGGCGGCGGGCAGAGGATCGCCTGCGCGAACTTCTCGATCTGCTCGCCGATCAGCGGATTGACGGGGCGCGCGTGCGAGCGCATCTGCGCCTTCGACAGCAGCAGCGCATGGCGGTCCTGCCCGAAGCTGGCGCGGCAGCCGAAAGCGCGGCTGGCCTCGTTGGCGCGGCGCCGGTCGCCATGACACAGGTGCACGCCCTGCAGAACCGAGGTGGTGCCGGCGACGGTGGCCAGCATCCGCGCGTTCAGGATCAGCACGTACTCGAGCAGATGATGGTTGTCGCTCATCGCGGGCTCGGGCACGGCCACCGCAAGCGCCAGCGTGTCGCCGTCGTCCTCGAGCTCCATCCTGGTGTTGTCGATGACCGAGCCGTGGAAGCGGCAGGCGTGTCGCAGTCCTTCTTCGAGATCGGTGCACGAGAGCACCAGGTGCGACACGAGATCGCGAAGGGGGGCGCGTTCGCCGGCGTGCAGGCCGATGTTGGAATCGCCGCTCAGCTCTTCGGCCATCGCGAAGAGCCGGACGATGGCATCGGCACCGAGGCGCAGGTTGGGCTCGACGAGCTTCTTGTCGTCGATTTTCGCTCCGCGCGTAAGTCTGCGCGTGTCCAGGCCGAGGGAGTGGAGCGCGGCCAGCGCGTCCAGCACGGGAATGACGCCGATGGTGCAGCTGTGCTCGATCACGACGATGCCGCCCGCCGCGGTGTGCTCGCTTGGCTGCGAACGACGCGGGCCACCGGAAATTAATCGATCGCCGAAGCTGGGAACAGCGAAACGAGGCTCAGCGCGAAATTTCCTCCGCCTGCCTGCGGCCTCGTATCCGTACACCCTTGCGTGAGTCAGCTCACGCAAGGGCCGACGCGCAAACGCAGCCGCGCTCAGCGCGGCTGCGCACTCAATAGCCGAGATACTGCTCGTCGGCGGCCGGCGCGTTCGCGGGAGCCGCCTGCTCGTTGGTCGGAACCGGCAGGGGATCGTTCAACCCGGGATCGGCCTCGGTGCCGAGCACCATCAGGTAATCGCGCAGGGCGACGATGGTCTTGTAATTGTTGTGCGCCTCGGCGTCGGCCAGGTTGAGCGAGCCGTCCGGGTTCTCGTTGAACGTGAAGAAGTTGGGCATCTTGGTGCCCGGCTGCAGCTTCTGGGGATCGATCATCCAGGCCAGGATCCACTCGGGCCGAAGCCGCTTCTTGGCCAGGATGAGGTTGGGGGCGATGATGTCCTTGTTCAGCTCCTGACCTTCGCGCGTTGCGTGGCACTTGGCGCACTGGAACGCTTTGAACATCTGATAGCCGGCCTTCATGCTTTCCTGGAACTCGGGCGTGTCGGTGCGAAAGTAGGTCTTGGCTTGCGCGCGGGCGGCCGCCGGTGACAGCACGGCCACCATGCATCCGGTGACGATCAGCGCCGAAAGCTTCCTCGACATTCGCATGAGCTCCTGGCGGCGCGGGAGAACCCTCCGGGCTTCCTATCAGCGCCGAAGCGGCTAGGTACCAAGCGCGCCACCTGTCGGCAAGCCGTCGCCCCTGCAGGAATGGCCGGCCTTCTGCGCCCGACGGCGCCTCTCCACGCCGACGAGGGGCACAGGCCGCCGCGTCGCGACTGGCTCGCCGGCACGCCGGCTCCTATACTCGCCAGCATGACGCGAGGAGCCGTAGAGCGGTCGCTCCTGGCCGTGCTCAGCGAGCTGAGCAAGGTCGTGGGCCAGGAACGAGTCATCAACGCCGCCGGCACCGTCCTTCAGGCGGCCGCCAGCACCAAGCAGGCCGTCGACGAGAACGTGGCCGCGCTGCTCGCGCTGGCCAACCTGCCCTCGCGCGCCGACGTCGACGACCTCCGGCGTCAGCTCGACGCCATGCAGGTGACGCTGGCCAACCTCTCGCGCAAGGTCGACCGCATGCTCAGCGAGGACAGCGGCGAGGAACGGGCGCGCCCGCGTGCGGCCCGGCCGCGGCCGCCCTCGCATGGGCCCAACCACGGTCCCGAAACGCGCGAGGAGACGGTAGTCGCCGATTTCGACCGGGACTGACTCCGACCGAGTGCGGGCGCGCGTTCATTCGCCGCCCGCGGCGCTGCCTGCTGACGGGCTCCTCCGCGCCTGCGGCCCCGGCGCGGGCGTGACCATCAGCTGATCGGCGAGCGCGCCAATGTCGGCCAGCGTGGCCACGTCCACTTCCAGCGCGCGCAGCGGCACGATGATCGGAGCGGCCGTGCCCGCCAGCGCCGATCGCAGGCGCGCCAGCGCCTGGCTCTCGATCAGCCGCAACGCATCCATCTCGCGCTCCATCGCCGCCACCGCCCCGCGTACCGGTGCCGGTGCGTCGGCCAGCCGCTCGGCGCGCGAACGCAGGCGGTCGGCCGGCGGCGGAGGCGTCATGCGGTTGACGACGATGGCCGCGACCTCGATGCCGATGTCGGCCAAGGCGCGATGGAAGGCCAGAGCGCGCGCCACGTCCTGCGCACGCGGCCGCACCACCAGCACGAACGCGGTCTGCGGCGCGCGAAGAACGGCGTCGATCTCGCGCGCTCGGTTCTCGAGCCCGCCGAGGATGTCGCCGAAGAGGCGCACGAACTCGCCGACGCTCTTCTGCAGCGCGTCGCCGGTGATGCGCTCGACCAGCGCCAGCAGCACGCTGATCGACGCGCGGGCCAGCGCGCCGCCGGCGCGTGCCAGGATGCGCGCCGGCTCGGCGAGAATGGAAAGCGCGCCGGTGTCGAGCAGGCCGGTCAGGCGCGCCGGCGCCGACAGCAGCTCGGCCGCATCGGTGGCCGGCGGCGTGTCGACGACGAGCACGTCGGGGCCACCGGCTTCGACCAGCTCGTGCAGGCGCTGGAATGCCATGTAGTGCTCGGAGCCGCCGAGCGATCCGGAGATGGCCTCGTAGATCGGATGGCGAAGCAGCGCGCGCGCTGCCTGCGGGCTCGGCGCGTAGCGCTCCACCATGCGGTCGAACGTGCGCTTGGAATCCAGACGCATCGCCACCAGCGATCCCGCGCCCGCCTCCGGCAGCTCCACCGCGCGCGGCGCGGCGCCGATGTCGCGCGCGCCCAGCGCATCGCCGAGGCGCGGCGCCGGGTCGACGGTAAGGACGCCGACGCTGCTGCCCATGCGCGCCGACGCATAGGCGATCGCGGCCGCCGTCGAGGTCTTGCCGACGCCGCCTTCGCCGACCAGCACGATCAGGCGCTTGCCCGAGAGGACGTCACGGAGCGTCGGCCCGCTCACGGCCGCCTCGCTCCGCCGTCGGGGACGAGCAGGTCGAGCACCGCGGCGACGGCGGCCGGCGACGTCTCGCCCTCGTGAAACGCGAACGGCAGGCGCGGACAGGCACCGACGCGCGCTTCGAGCATGTCGATGAGCTCGACCTGGCGGCGGTGGCGCTTCCAGTGGAGCGCGGCATCGGCGGAGGCGGCCGACGAAAGCAGCCAGTCCGCCTCCGGCGCCTGGAGATGCGCCGGCCACATTCCGTTGACGACGACGCGCGCGGCAGCAACGCCGGCGCGCGCGATGTCTTCGTGGAGAGCCAGCGTCTCGGTGACCGCCAGCTCCTCGGGAGTCGTCATGATGACGGGGACGAAGCGCGCCGGATTCTCGACGATGGCCTGCGCAATGCGTGCCTCGCGCGCGACGGGTCCCATCGGAGCCAGCTCCAGGATGCGACGGGGCGCCGTCAGCAGCGGCAGGCTGTGGCCGGTGGCCGGTGCGTCCACGACGATCAGGTCGAGGCCGTGCTCGGGCCGCGACAGCGCGGTGATGCCGAGCAGGCGCACCAGATCGCTGACGCCCGGGGCGGCGGCGGCGACGGCCGAGAACGTGCGGCTGTCGAGCAGGCGGCGAGCGACGAAGCCCAGGCGCAGGATGCGCGTCAGGAAGCTCTCGAGCGCCTCGCGCTCGTCCAGCTCGATCTGGCGAAAGGGCAGGGAGCGGCCGTTGGAGGAGGCATGGCCTCCGCTGGCGATGCCGGCGAGGGCCGGCGGGCGCGCATGCACCAGCGCAACCGCCATCGCGCGCGCCGAGGCGGCGCGGGCCAGCGCGCGCGCAAGAAAGCTTTTCCCCGTCCCGCCCTTGCCGGTGACGAAGACGATGCGCGCAGCGCCGCCCTTCACGGCCGCGTACTTAGAGGCGTCGGCGCTTGCGATCAATCGGGCAGCAGCGGGGTGCGTGCAGGCGGCGCTTTGCAACGGGCACAGGCGGCTCTCACAATCGGCACGTGAACCCGGAGCGCAAAGCGGGCGCTGCTGCGCCCGCCGGTCGCGGCGACCACGGTCGCATCCACGACATCTTCCTGGCGCGGCTGACCGATCTCGAGCATCGCGTCGAGCGCGAGCTCGAGCGGCCGGCGCCGGCCAGCGGTGCATCGCAGGAGCTGGCGCTCGACGCTGCGCGCGAGCTGTGGCGGCTCGGCGCCGGCCTGGTCGCGCTCGCCACCGATGCCGCCCGCCGCCGCGCAGCGCTGGCCGGGCTTGCCGCCTCCGGCCCCGTCGATGAGCTCGGCCTCGATCATGCGCTGGCCGAGACGGTTCGCGAGATCGTGCGGCCGCTGGCGCGGCGCTGGCTCGGCGTGCGCGAAAGCCGCGGAGCCGGTCTTCCCGAGCGCGGCGGCACGCTGGTGCTGATGAACCGCAGCGCCTGGCCGCTGCCGGTCGAGGCGCTGGTGCTGTGGAGCTTCCTGTGCGACGGGCGCGCAGGCGAGCGCGCCATGGTGGCGCTGTGGGACGACGAGCTGCCCGAGCTGCCGTTCGTGCAGGACTTCCTCCGCCGTATCGGAATCCTTTCGGCCACCACCGACAACTGCCGCCTGCTGCTCGAGCGCGGCGCGGTGGTGCTGTCGTTTCCCGAGGGCCGGGCCGCCGGCGCCAAGACCTACGACCGGCGCTATCGCCTGGCGCGCTTCGATCAGAAGGCGCTGATCGCTGCGGCCGTGGAGGCGGGTGCGCGCATCGTTCCGGGCGCGGTGGTCGGCAGCGAGGAGAGCTTTCCCGTCCTCGGCTACGCGGCCGGCCTTCCCATCACGCCGACGTTTCCGCTGCTCGGCCTGGCAGGCCTGCTGCCTCTTCCGCTGGCGTGGAGCTTCCGCCTCGGCGCGCCGGTCGAATACGCGATGATCGACGGCGAGCGCGCCGACGTCGACGGCATCGCCGATGCGGTGCGTGCGCGCATCCAGGCGCTGCTCGGCGAGCTGCTGTCGCAGCGCGAATCGATCGTGATGGGGTGATCACCCGCGATCCTGGCGGCGTGCGCCGCTTTGGCAGGAGGAGTTGCAGCGCGAATCGATCGTGTCTGTGATCACTTCGGCCGCGTCAGCGGCACGAAGCGCACGGGCGTGACCGCGCGCTCGGCAACGCTTCCATCGGCGGCCTTCTCCACCACCGTCAGCTGCTGCACCGCTCCTGCCTCGCCAACCGGAACCACCAGCTTTCCGCCGCTGGCCAGCTGCTCGATCAGCGGCGGCGGAATGCGGTCGGGCGCCGCGGTGACGATCACGGCATCGAAGGGCGCGTGCTCGGGCCAGCCGGCGTACCCGTCGCCTGCCCGGACGTGCACGTTGTCGTAGCCGCGGCCTTTCAGCCGCGTCCGAGCCTGCTCGGCCAGCGGCTCGACGATCTCGATGGTGAACACGACGGCGCCGAGCTCGGCAAGGACCGCGGCCTGGTATCCGGAGCCGGTGCCGACCTCGAGCACCATCTCGCCCGCGGTGACGTCGGCCAGCTCGGTCATCAGAGCCACGATGTAGGGCTGCGAGATCGTCTGCCCGTGTCCGATCGGCAGCGGCAAGTCGTCGTAGGCACGCATGCGCAGATCTTCCGGCACGAAGTCTTCGCGCGCGACCTTGGCCATCGCGGCAAGGACGCGCTTGGAGAACGGCGGGCCGCTCATCCTCGAGTACGCCGTGATCGTTTCGACCATTGCCCGGCGCTTCCTGGCGGCTTCCTCGCCGGCGCTCGCACTGGCCGCCGCCGAGCCGCCATCCGCATCCTGCGCGGCGCCGGCCGGGCCGTTGTCCGCCGCCGTCTCCGCGGTCGCCGCATCCGCGGCCACGGCCATCTGCAGGGCGACGGTCGCCGGCGCGGCGATCGCCACCAGCGCTGCGGCTGCTGCAGACAACAGCTTGCACATGCCATCGAGTAAACGCTTTCGCCGCCGCCGTTCAAGCCGGCGGCTTCCGCCGCCCGCGCACGCAGGCACCGCTGCCGTCGCCGGATTTCGCCGCGCGCGCACGCAGGACCGCTGCCGTCGGCGAATTTCGCCGCCCGCGCACGCAGGCATTCCGGCCGACGGCGGCGCCTGCCGTTCGCTCATGCATGCATCAGGACCGACGGCGGCTTGCGAGCGGGGTGGCCTCGTGCTCGGAGTTGCGACCATGAACCCGACGCTGGTCCTTCGCATCCTCGCCGCCCTGGTCGCCATCCGCGCCGTGACCAACTTCTTCAAGGCCGGCGGCGGCAATCTGGGCTTCGTGCTGTTCGGCTGGCGGCTGGGGCCGACGGCGTCGATGATCTTCGGACCGGCCTTCGCCATCTTCATGCTCGTGTACGTGTGGGCGGCGTGGACGAAGCGAAGCGTGGCGCTGCCGCTCGGCATCGTCTACGCCGTGTTCGCCACGCTCAACATCGTGTTGTTCCCGTTCGTCACCGGCATCGGGGAGATCTCGCCGCTGGCCTACCTCGGCTTCAGCATCGTCGGCATCGGCGTGAGCTGGGGCATGGTTCTTCTGCTGCGCTCGATGTACCGCGAGCTGCAGTGAGGCCGCGGCTTCCCCTATCCTGGCTGCCCAGACATCATCGCCCGTCGCAGGAGGACCGCGATGCCGCGCTTCGTACTTGCCATCGACCAGGGAACCACCGGCTCCACCGTCATGGTCTTCGACGACGAAGGCCGGGTGCGCTCGCGCGCCTACTCCGAGTTCACCCAGCACTATCCCAAGCCGGCCTGGGTCGAGCATGACGCCGAAGAGATCTGGCTGGTCACGCATGGCCTGATCGGCAAGGCGCTGGCGGCCGCCAGGATCAAGCCCGAGCAGCTCGCCGGCATCGGCATCACCAATCAGCGCGAGACGGCGCTGGTATGGGACCGCAAGAGCGGGCAGCCCATCCACAAGGCCATCGTCTGGCAGGACCGGCGCACGGCGGCCGCCTGCGAAAAGCTTCGCAAGGACGGCCACGAGAAGGACGTCCGCCGCAAGACCGGCCTGGTTCTCGATCCCTACTTCTCCGGAACCAAGATCGGCTGGCTGCTCGGCAACGTTCGCGGCGCGCGCGCGCGTGCCGAGCGAGGCGAGCTCTGCTTCGGCACCATCGACAGCTGGCTCATCTGGAAGCTGACCGGGGGCGCTTCGCACGTCACCGACTACACCAACGCCTCGCGCACCATGCTGCTCAACATCCGCACGCGGCAGTGGGACGCCTCGCTCGGCGCCATGCTGGCGGTGCCGCTGGCGATGATGCCCAAGGTGCTGCCGTCGGCGGGGATCTTCGGCGAGACCGCGCCGGGAATCGTGGGCAGGACCGCCATCCCGATCTCGGGCGTTGCCGGCGACCAGCAGGCGGCGCTGTTCGGCCAGGCCTGCATCAAGCCGGGCATGACCAAGAACACGTACGGCACCGGCTGCTTCCTGATGATGTACGCCGGGGAGGAGCCGCTCGAGTCGCGAAACGGACTCGTCACCACGCTGTGCTGTCGCGCCGACGGCTCGCCCGCCTACGCGCTGGAGGGCTCCGTATTCATCGCCGGCGCTGCCGTGCAATGGCTGCGCGACGGGCTGCGCCTGATCAAGACCGCCGCCGACAGCGAGGGCGCTGCGCGTCGCGTCGACTCCACGCTCGGCACCTACGTCGTTCCTGCCTTCGCTGGCCTCGGTGCGCCCTACTGGGATGCCGATGCCCGCGGGGCGGTGGTGGGCCTGACGCGCGGCGTGACGGCCGATCATCTGATCCGTGCCACGCTCGAAGCGCTCGCCTATCAGACGCGCGACGTCGTCGACGCGATGGCCGCCGACAGCGGCCGCAAGCTGCGCATGCTGCGCGTGGACGGCGGCGCCACCGCCAACGATTTTCTCATGCAGTTCCAGGCCGACATCCTCGGCGTGTCCGTCGATCGCCCCACCGTCATCGAAACGACCGCGGCCGGCGCCGCGTTCCTGGCCGGCGTCGGCGCGGGTGTCTGGAAGAGCTCGCGCGAGCTGGAGGCCGTCCGCAAGGTCGACCGCGTCTTCAAGCCCGCCATGAACGCGCGCCAGCGCGCGGAGCTCTACGACGGCTGGAAAGCCGCCGTCGAGCGCGTTCGCAGCCAAGGCTGAGCAACCGGTGGGCGGCGAGCCGAAGCGCGCGACCAAGGCCGTCATCGGCGAGCCGTCGCTGCTGGTCGGACGCGACCACGAGCTCGCGCGCCTGCTCGAGCTCTACGAGGCCGCGTCCGTCGGCCGCCGTCAGCTCGCGCTGATCACCGGCGTAGCGGGCATCGGCAAAACGGCGCTCGCCCGCGAGCTCGTGCGCGTTCTGGCGTCGCCCGGCGCAGGCGCACCGCGCATCGGCGAGGGACACTGCCTGCGGCGCTACGCGCTGCTCGAGCCGTACGCTCCGCTTCTGACGGCGCTCGGCGAAGTGACCGCCGATTGCACGGCCGACGATCCGATCTGGAACGAATGTTCGACGTGGCTCGCGCAGATGTCGACGCTGCTCTCGCCCGAGCAGCAGGAGCGGCTGCGCCAGTCGCTGCTCGGCACGGGTACCGCACGCATGCTGCGCGAGGGAATCGCGCTGGCCGAGCGGCTGAGCGAGCAGCAGCCGCTGGTGCTGTTGCTCGAGGACATTCATCGCTGTGACCGCCCGACGCTCGAATGGCTGTCGAGCGTGGTGGCGCGCACGACGCCGGCGCGGCTGCTCATCGTTGCGACGCTGCGCTTGTCGCGCGCGCGCTCGCGCGGGTTCGTTTCCACCATGGTCGCGCGGCTGGCCGAGCTCACCGATCGCGTCACGAGCCTGTCCCTGGAGGCGCTGCCGGCCGATGCGGCGCGCGACTACGTGCATCAGCGGCTGGAAGGCGAAATCCCCGCCGCGCAGCGCGCCGCCATCGCCGATGCCAGCCAGGGCTACCCGCTGTTTCTCGAAGCTCTGGTCGACGACGTCGCCGGCGGCAAGGCGGTACCGCAGCAGCTGCCCGCGACCCTGCGCGAGCTGCTGGCGCGGTGGCTCGACGAGCTGACGAAGGAGGATCTCGAGCTGCTCGAGGCCGCTGCCACGGCCGGAACCCATTTCTCCGCGCGCGAAGTGGCAGCGGCGCTGGACCGCGACCCCGCGGCCGTGGGCGGCGACTGCGAGCGGCTGGCCGAGCAGCGAAGGCTGCTGCTTCGGCATGCCGTCACCGATGGCGAGCGCGACACGTATGCGTTTCGTCACCTGCTGTTCGGACAGTCGCTGGTCGAGCACATGCCGTCGCCGCGCCGTCGCCGCTATCACCTGCTGCTCGGGCAGTTCCTCGAGCGCCGCCCATCCGGCGATCCACGCACGCTGATCTCGCGCCTGGTCTGGCACTTCGAGGCGGGCGGCGACCTCGAAAGGCATGCCTACTACCTCGAGCGTGCCGCCGAGCAGCTGGCTGCGCGCTTCGCGTATCGCGAGGCGGCCGACGTGGTCGAGCGGTGCCTGGCGGCAATCCACCGTCTGCCCGACACGCCGCAGAACGCGCTGCGCGAGGCCGCGCGCCAGCTCGACTACGGAAACCTCGTCGTCGCGTTGTGGGGCTTCGGCGATGCGCGCGCGGCTCGTGCGTTCGACCGGGCTTTCGAGCAGGCGCGGCGTCATGGCGACGAGCTGCTGATGTTCCGTGCCCAGCTCGGCCGCTGCCTGAGCGGCGTGGTTGCCGGCGACGTCACGGCTCGCGAGCCCGCCTCGGCGCTGCTCGAGATCGTCGCGCGCGGGCACGTCGAGCTGTCCTCGGTCGCGCATCTGTACAACTCGTACGTCGAATTCATCGCCGGCCGCTTCGCCCAAGCCACCGAGCATGCCGTGCGTGCCGAGCGCGACCTGGCGCAGGCCCTTCCCGGCGTCCCCGTCCTCACCGACCTGGAATCCTTTCTCCACGTCGCGCTGGCGCTGGCGCTGACGCCGCGCGGCGAGCTGGCCGACGCCAGCGCGCACCGCGAGCGCGCGCTGGTGCGCCTTGCCTCGCACGGCTTTCCGTACCAGCGCGCGACGGACCTGGCCGTTCTCGCCACCTCCACGCTGGCCGCGGGCGACGCCGATGCCACGCTGGCGCTGGCCGAGCAGTCGATGGAAGAGGCCGAGCGGTTCGGCCTGCACGCCGCGACGATGCTCGCCGCCTGCTGCCGCGCGTGGGCGCGCTGCCGGCGAGGGGAGGGGACGCTGGAAGCTCTGGAGTCCGCGGTCGAGGAGCGCGCGCGTGCCCGCGAGATGTGGTTCGAGTCGCTGCTGTTCGTGGCGCTTGCCGAGCTCTGCGTGCAGGGCGGCGACCTGGAGCGCGCGGCCTACTGGCTCAAGCGTGCCGGGCGCGTGGTGGGCGAGAGCGCGTTCGAGGCCGAGCGCTGGCGGGTTCGCGCCCTGCTCGCGCGCGAGCTGTCCGCGCGCGGCCGGTCGCTGCACGAGGACGCGGCGTTCGGGGACTGCGAGCCGGGATCGGAGAAGCGGCTGTCGGACCAGGACTGTTTCGCGCAGGCGCTGCGCATCGCCCGGGCGCAGGGCGCGCGGCTGTTCGAGGAGCGCACTGCGCGCTCCATGGCCCACGACCGCCGCAGCTGAGCGGGCAGGGTCGATGCCGGCATCTGCCGCCGGGCCGCGAGCCTTCGTCAGCCATGTCCGCGCCGCGGGCGCGCCCGCGCAGCGGGTTGAGCCGGCGTCGCCCCGTGCTATACAGACCGGCTTCGACGCGTTGCCCGGCCATCACGGAGGGCGGCCGGTCGATCCGACAGAGGACCCAATGAAGGCAGGCATCCATCCCGAGTACAAAGAGGTCGAGGTCATCTGCGCGTGCGGCAACAGCTTCCGCACCCGCTCGACGGCCCCGAAGATCCACGTCGAAATCTGCTCCAACTGCCATCCCTTCTACACCGGGACGCAGAAGCTCATGGATACCGCCGGCCGGGTCGAGCGCTTCCGCCAGAGATACGGGAACGCCAAGTACGGGAAGTAGCTCCCTGCAGACCCAACCTTTTGAAGAGGGCCGGAGGCAACTTCGGCCCTCTTCGTGTTTGTGGGATCAGTGCCCGCACCGCCGCGATGGCCGGCAGCGGCGGCGCCGGGAAGATGGTTTCTGAAGAACGCAGATGCTCGAGAAGCTCGCCCAGATCGAAAAGCGCTTTGAGGCCATCGAGGCCGAGGTCGCCGACCCGTCCGCATACGGGAATCGCGAGCGGTTCGCCGATCTCATGCGCGAGCGCGCCGACCTGACCGAGATCGTCGAGACGTTCCGCCGCCGTCGCGCCACCGAGCAGCAGCTCCTCGAAGCCAAGGCGATGCGCGACGACTCCGATCCCGACATCCGCGAGATGGCGGTTTCCGAGATTCGCGAGCTGGAGCCGCGCCTGGAGCGGCTCGACCGCGAGCTGCAGATGCTGCTGGTGCCCAAGGACCCGCTCGATCAGCGCAACGCCATCGTGGAAATCCGCGCCGGCACCGGCGGCGACGAAGCGGCGCTGTTCGGCGGCGACCTTCTGCGCATGTACCTGCGCTACTGCGAGCTGCGCGGGCTCAAGGTCGAAACGCTCGGCATCAGCGCCGGCGCCAAGGGCGGCGTCAAGGAAGCGGCGCTGCTGGTCTCGGGCAAGGATGCCTACGGCCTGCTCAAGTACGAGGGCGGCGTGCACCGCGTGCAGCGCGTCCCCGAGACCGAGTCGCAGGGTCGCATCCACACCTCGGCGGTCACCGTGGCCGTGCTTCCCGAAGCCGAAGAGGTCGACATCAAGATCGAGGACAAGGACCTTCGCATCGACGTCTACCGCTCCTCGGGCCCCGGCGGCCAGTCGGTCAACACGACCGACTCGGCGGTGCGCATCACGCACATTCCGAGCGGCCTGGTCGTCATCCAGCAGGACGAGAAGAGCCAGCACAAGAACAAGGCGAAGGCGCTCAAGATCCTGCGCTCGCGCCTGTTCGACCTGGAAGAGGCCAAGCGCCGTGCGGAGATCGACGCCAACCGCCGCGCGATGGTCGGCACCGGCGATCGCTCCGAGCGCATTCGCACCTACAACTTCCCGCAGGGCCGCGTCACCGACCACCGCATCGGGCTGACGCTCTATTCGCTCGATGCATTCCTGGGCGGCGACATGGACGAGATGCTCAGCGCCCTGCGCGCGCACTACCAGGCCGAAGCGCTCAAGGCCGAGGCGGCCCGATGAGCGCGCGCGCAACGACGGCGGCGCGCAGGCGCGCTGCGGCGATGCCGGCATCGACGGAGCCGCCGCGATGAGCAGCGCCACCGGCACCGACAATCCGCGCTCGCTCCTGGACTACCTGCGACTGACCGAGGGCTTTCTTGCCGGCAAGGGCATCGACAGCCCGCGTCTGGATTCCGAGCTGTTGCTGGCTTCGGTTCTCGGCATGACGCGCGTGCAGCTTTACACCAGCTTCGAGCGGCCGCTCTCGCGCGAGGAAGTCGATGCGTATCGCGCGCTGGTGCGGCGCCGCGCCGCACGCGAGCCGGTGGCCTACATCCTCGGCCGGCGCGAGTTCTGGTCGCTGGAGATCGAGGTCGACCGGCGCGTGCTCGTGCCCCGGCCCGAAACCGAGCTGCTGGTGGAGCAGGCGCTGCAGATCCTGCGCGCGCGTGTTGCGGCCGGCGCCGATGCCGTGCGCGTGGCCGACGTCGGCACGGGCTCGGGAGCCATCGCGGTCGCGATCGCCAAGGAGATTCCCCAAGCGTCCGTCGTGGCCACCGACAGGTCGGAGGCGGCGCTCGAGGTCGCGCCCCGCAATGCGTGCCGGCACGGCGTCGAGGGGCGCATCGAGTGGGTCTCCGGGGATCTTCTGACGGCGTTAAGCGGCCGAGGCGCCTTCGACCTCATCGTGGCGAACCCTCCGTACATCCGCTCCGGCGAGGTCGCCGCGCTGCCTCCCGAGGTTCGCGACTGGGAGCCGCGCATGGCCCTGGTTGCCGGCGAGGACGGCATGGATTCCACGCGCCCTCTGGTGCTCGGCGCGCCGGAGCTGCTCGCGCCGGGCGGCTGGCTTGCGGTGGAAGTCGGAACGCAGGCGGGCCTGGTGCGGCAGTGCTTCGAGGAGACGGGCTACGCCGACGTGCGCGTCGTGCGCGACCTCGCCGGCACCGAGCGCGTCGTCGCAGGCAGGAGATCGTGATGGACAAGCTGGTCATCCAAGGCGGCACCAGGCTGGCAGGCGAGGTCGAGGCGGGCGGCGCCAAGAACGCGGCGCTGCCGCTGCTGTTCGCATGCCTGCTCACCGATGAGCCGTGCCGGCTGACCAACGTCCCCGACGTCGCCGACATCCGCACGACCGCGCGCATGCTCGAGGCGCTCGGGGCGCGAGTCGACCGCCCTGCGCCCGGTGAGCTGATCGTCGACTGCGCCAACGTCGACAAGTTCGAGGCGCCCTACGATCTGGTCCGGCGCATGCGCGCGTCGTTCCTGACGCTGGGGCCGCTGCTGGCGCGCTTCGGCCGCGCGCGCGTCTCGCGGCCCGGCGGATGCGCCATCGGCAGCCGTCCCATCGACATTCATCTCGATGGCATGCGCGCGCTCGGCGCCAGGATCGAGCTCGACGGCGGCTACGCCAACGCTTCGGCCGACAGTCTCGTCGGCGGACACGTCATCTTTTCCATGCCCTCGGTGGGCGCCACCGAGAACGTGATGATGGCGGCCGCGCTGGCCAAGGGAAGCACGCGCATCGAGAACGCCGCGCGCGAGCCGGAGATTGTCGATCTTGCCGGTGCGCTGGTGTCGATGGGCGCCAACATCTGCGGCGCCGGCACCTCGGTCATCGAGATCGAAGGCGTGGCGCAGCTCTCGGGCATGCAGCACGCGGTGGTCGAGGACCGCATCGTGGCCGGCACGTTCCTGTGCGGCGCGGCCATGACCGAAGGCGACGTGTTCGTCCGCGGGGCGCGCGCCGATCACCTCGAGAGCCTGCTCGAGACGCTGACGCTGGCCGGCTGCAAGATCGACATCCAGCCCGATGGCGTGCGGGCCTCGATGCAGGGACGGCCGAGGCCGGTCGACATCGTCACGGCGCCGTTCCCCGGCTTTCCCACCGATCTGCAGGCGCAGTGGATGGCGTTGATGTGCCTGGCCGACGGACGCTGCCAGATCGAGGAGCGGATCTTCGAGAATCGCTTCATGCACGTCGAGGAGCTGGCGCGCATGGGCGCGCAGATCCAGATCAACCGCGGCGCCGCCATCGTCACCGGACGCCCTTCGCTGTCGGGAGCACCGGTGATGGCCACCGATCTGCGCGCGAGCGTGTGTCTGGTCCTGGCCGGCATCGCGGCCAGCGGCACGACCGAGGTGATGCGCATCTACCACCTCGACCGCGGCTACGAGCACATCGAGAAGAAGCTGGCACTCCTCGGCGCGCAGGTGTCGCGCGAGAAGGAGGGCGCATGAAAGCCGGCGCTCCAGGCGCCGGCGGCGGCGCGCGCGTGTTGCGAGGTCGCGTCGCCGCGCGCGGGCGTACGGCGGCGGGTGGCGCTCGCAGCGACGCGGCCAGCGCGACGGTGGCCGTTCTGCGCGACGGCACGCGCCAGGCGCAGGCGCAGCTGGCCAGGCTCGCGCAGCGCGGGCGCGGGCCGGCCGGCGTCGAAGCCAGGGTGCTGGCCATCCTCGAGGAGGTCCGGCGCGACGGCGACGCCGCCCTCGCGCGTCTTACCAGGCAGCTCGACGGTGTCGATCTTCGCAAGAGCGGCTTCGAAGTGAGCCGGCGCGAGATCGATGCGGCCGCCGCGCGCGTCGAGCCTTCGCTGCTGCGCGCGCTCGAGAAGGCGCATGCCCGCATCCGCGCGTTCCATCGCAACGAGCGCGAGCGCGGCTTCGACCGCAGGGAGGACGGAATCCGCACCGGCATCCGCATCACGCCGCTCGCGCACGCCGGCGTCTACGTGCCCGGAGGCAAGGCCGCGTATCCGTCCAGCGTGCTGATGAACATCGTGCCGGCCAAGGTCGCCGGCGTTCCCGAGATCACCGTGGTGACGCCGCCCTCGCGCGACGGCATCCGCGACGAGGTGCTGGCGGCGGCGAGAATCGCCGGCGCCACGCGCGTGCTGCGCATCGGCGGCGCGCAGGCGGTGGCGGCGCTGGCCTACGGAACACAGAGCATCGCGCGCGTCGACAAGATCGTGGGGCCCGGCAACATCTGGGTCGCCACGGCCAAGCGCCTTGTGTTCGGCGAGGTCGACATCGACATGGTGGCGGGGCCGAGCGAGGTGCTGATCGTCGCCGATGACAGCGCCGATCCGGAGTGGGTCGCCGCCGACATGCTGGCGCAGGCCGAGCACGACGAGCTCGCCGCCTCCATCTGCATCACCACGTCGCCGGAGCACGGCGCCAGAGTGGCCGAGGCGCTGGCGCGCCAGTGCCAGGAGCTGCCGCGTGCGCACATCGCGGCCAAGTCGCTGACCCAGTACGGCACGATCCTGGTGGCCGCCGATCTGGATCGCGCCTGCGCGCTCGCCAACCAGATCGCTCCCGAGCACCTGCAGGTCTTCACGCGGCGTGCGCGCACGCTGGTGCCCAAGCTGACCAATGCAGGCGCGATCTTCGTCGGAGCGCTCACCACCGAACCGCTCGGCGACTACGCCGCCGGTCCCAATCACGTGCTGCCCACCGGCGGCTCGGCGCGGTTTGCGTCGCCGCTCGGCGTCTATGACTTCGTCAAGCGAACCAGTATCATCGAGGTCGATCGCCGCGGCTTTGCGCGGCTGGAAGGCGTGGTGACGGCGCTGGCGCGGGCCGAAGGCCTGGACGCGCACGCCGCCGCGGTGACGCGAAGGAAGCCGAAGCGGCCGCAATAACGGCACGCGCAGCCGAAGCGAGGAACACGTGGCCAAGACCAAGAAGACAGCCGCCAAGAAGAGCAGCGCCGCGCGTAGCGCCACCGAGGTGCGGCCGCGTGCGCCGCGCGCCCGTCGTGGCGGCGCGAAACCCGCCGGCGCAGGCGCCGCCCCAGCTCTCGAACCGCGCCGCGCCGAGGTGCTGCGCGAGACGAGCGAGACGCGGATCGACGTGCGCCTCGGCATCGACGAGCCCGGCTATTCGATCAGCACCGGCGTCCCGTTCCTCGATCACATGCTCGAGGCGCTGTCGCGGCACTCGGGAATCGGCATGCAGATCGCCGCCACCGGCGATACGCACATCGACGATCACCACACGGTGGAAGACGTAGGCCTGGCCATCGGCGAGGCGTTGCGGCGCGCGCTCGGCGAGAAGGCGGGCATCGCCCGTTTCGGCCATTTCGAGACTCCTCTGGACGAGGCGCTGGTGGCGGTGACGGTGGATCTCAGCGGGCGGCCGTACCTGGTCTACAACGTGCCGCTCAAGCCTCAGCGCGTCGGCACGTTCGATGTCGGGCTGGTCGAGGATTTCATGCAGGCGCTGATGACGGCCGCGGGCATGAACCTGCACGTCAACGTGCGCTATGGCCGCAACCCGCACCACATCATCGAGGCGACGTTCAAGGCGCTGGCCAAGGCGCTGGCGATGGCGTGCGCGCGTGACGCGCGCGTGCAGGGCGTGCCCTCGACGAAGGGCACGCTGCAGGGATGAGGCCGCCGGCACCAGCATGATCGCGGTCGTCGACTACGGCGTGGGCAACCTGCGCAGCGTCTCCAAGGCGCTCGAGCACGTGGGCGGGGAAGTGGTGGTCACTTCCGATCCTTCGATCATCGATTCGGCCGGCGGCGTCGTGCTGCCCGGCGTGGGCGCGTTCGCGCATTGCATGAACAATCTCGCCGCGGCGGGCCTGGAAGGCTGTGTGCGGTCGGCTGCCGCCTCGGGACGTCCGTTCCTCGGCGTGTGCGTGGGCATGCAGATCCTTTTCGAAGAGAGTGACGAGTTCGGCCGCGTTGCGGGCCTCGGCATCCTGCCCGGACGCGTGCGGCGCTTCGAGCCGGACGATCGGGATCTCAAGGTGCCGCACATGGGATGGAACGAGCTGGTGGTGCGCCAGCGTGCGCCGCACCTGCAAGGCCTGCCCGAGGGCACGCGCGTGTACTTCGTGCATTCCTACTACGTGGAGACGCCCGATCCCTCGATCGTCGCCACGACGACGCCGTACGGCATCGACTTCGTCTCCAGCGCGTGGCGCGACAACATCTTCGCCACGCAGTTCCATCCGGAGAAGAGCCAGGCGGCGGGGCTGAAGATCCTCGAGAACTTCGCTCGCCTGGTCGCGGCCAGCGAAGGCAGCGCCCGGGCCAAGGCTGGCGCCAGGCACTGACGGCCGTGCTGATCCTTCCTGCCATCGACATTCGCGGCGGCCGCTGCGTTCGCCTGCTGCGCGGGGACTACGAGCGCGAGACCGTCTTCGGCGACGATCCGGGGGCGATGGCGCAGCGCTGGCTCGACCAGGGCGCCCGCGCCATCCACATCGTCGATCTCGACGGCGCGCGCGACGGCACGCCGGTCAACCGACCTGCGGTCGAAGCCATCCTGGCGCGCATCGCCCACTTCAACGCCGGCACGATCAGCGAGCTCGGCGGCGGCATTCGCAGCATCGGCGACATCGAAGGATGGCTCGAGACGGGACTGACGCGTGTGATCATCGGCACCGCCGCCGTCGAGACGCCCGAGCTCGTCGACGAGGCGGCCAGGCGGTTCCCCTGCCGCGTCTGGGTCGGCATCGACGCACGCGGCGGCAAGGTGGCCATCAAGGGCTGGCTCGAGGACACGCCCGTCGATGCCGTCGCGCTGGCCAGGGAGATGGAGAGCCGCGGCGCCGCCGGCATCATCTTCACCGACATCGACCGCGACGGCACCGGCGCCGGCGTCTCCGTCGAGTCGACCGCGGCGCTGGCGCGGGCGCTGACGATTCCCGTCATCGCCTCCGGCGGCGTCCACTCGGTCGAGGACGTGCGGCGGCTGCGCGCGGTGGAGGACAGCGGGATCGGCGGCGTGATCGTCGGCCGCGCGTTGTACGACGGCGCGGTGACCCTTCCCGACCTGCTGGCCGTCGCGGACTGACGCAGGCCATGCTCGCCAAGCGCATCATTCCCTGCCTGGACGTCAAGGACGGCCGCGTCGTCAAAGGCGTGCAGTTTCTCGGCCTTCGCGATGCCGGCGATCCGGTCGAGTGTGCGGCGCGCTACGATGCCGAAGGGGCCGACGAGCTGACGTTCCTCGACATCACCGCCAGCCACGAAAAGCGCGGCATCATCCTGGACGTGGTGCGTGCCACCGCATCGCAGGCGTTCATGCCGCTGACGGTCGGCGGCGGCGTGCGCACGGTCGAGGACGTGCGCACGCTGCTGAAGGCCGGCGCGGACAAGGTCTCGGTCAACACCGCGGCCGTGGCCGATCCGGATTTCGTCGGCGTGGCGGCGCGTGCGTTCGGCGCGCAGTGCATCGTGGTCGCCATCGATGCGCGCCACCGCGCGCGCTCGCTCGAGCTTGCCACCGACGGCGGCGGCATTTCGGGGCGACCGGCCTGGGCGGGGAAGTATCCGGAGCTGCTCGTCGATCCCGGCTGCACCGACGGCTGGGAAATCTACACGCACGGCGGGCGCCGCCCCACGGGCATCGATGCCGTGGCGTGGGCGCGCCGCATGGAAGAGCTGGGATCGGGCGAGATCCTGCTGACGAGCATGGACCGCGACGGCACCAAGGCCGGCTACGATCTCGAGCTGACCGCCGCCGTCGCGCGCGCGGTGGGTGTTCCCGTCATCGCCTCGGGAGGCGTCGGAACGCCGCAGCACATGCTCGAAGGTCTGACCGACGGAAAGGCGGACGCCGTGCTGGCCGCGTCCATCTTCCACTACGGCGAGTACAGCATCGCCGAGTGCAAGCGCTTCCTGGGCGAGCGCGGGGTCTGCGTCCGCCTGTGAGCCGCTGCGTTTTCTATGCGCGGCGGCCTGCTATGGTCGCGCGATGCCACGCATCGGCCGCTACGAGAACCCGTACCTGACCGTCGAGTTCCACCGCGAACCGCCACGCGGCACGACCACGCGCGTGCTGGGCTTGCAGAGCGAGGACCGCGCCAACAGCCACGGCGTGCTGTGGCTGCCGCCGGGGCCGCAGCCGCCGACGGTGCTGACGCTGATGCATCCGCGCGCCGACTTCCTGCGGCACTACGCGGTGCCGGGCCTGCTCGAGGCCGGCTTCGCGGTGCTGACGCAGAACAGCCGCTGGGTCGGCAACGATTCCACCCTCATCCACGAGCAGGCGCTGCTCGATGTCGCGGCCGGAATGCGCGCCCTTCGCGAGCTAGGCTTCCAGAACGTGGTTCCCATCGGCAACAGCGGCGGCGGCGCGCTCTTCTCGTTCTACATGCAGCAGGCGCACGCCGGCTCCGGGCGGCGCCTGACCGAGACGGCAGCCGGCGATCCCTTCGATCTGAACCGCTTCCACATGCCGCCGGTCGACGCCGTCGTCTATCTGGCTGCGCATCCGGGAGAGGGGTTGTTCCTCCTGCATGCCATCGACGCATCGGTGGTCGACGAGGACGATCCGGTCGCCTGCGACGCGGAGCTGGACATGTACGATCCGCGCAACGGCTTCGCGCAGCCGCCGCAGCCGTCGCGTTACAGCGAGGAGTTTCTCTCCCGCTACCGCCAGGCGCAGAGGGCGCGCGTCGAGCGCATCGACCGCCGTGCGCGCGCGCTGGTGGCGCGAAAGCGGGCCGCACGCCGCCGCGCCGCCGACAACCCCGGCGATACCGCGTCATGGCGCGAGGCCGTCGCCACGCGCTTCATGACCGTCTATCGCACGGAGGCCGACCCGGCCTACGTCGATCCATCCATCGACGCATCGAACCGCGACTACGGCTCGCTGTGGACGCACCGCCCCGACCTCTTCAACTACGGTCCATTCGGATTCTCGCGCCTGGTGACGCCGGAGGCGTGGCTGTCGACCTGGTCGGGCCTTTCCTCGCGCGCCTCGATTCCCTTGGCGGGGCCATCGATCACCGTGCCGGCGATCGTCGTGGCCTACAGCGGCGACAACGGCGTCTTTCGCCGCGACGCCCGGCTCATCCACGACAGCCTGGCCACGGACGACAAGCGCCTGGTCGAGCTGGAGGGTGATCACTACGGCTTTCCCGCGGCCGGCCGCAGCGAATGGGGACGCGATCGCGCGGTCTCGGTCATCGTCGAGTGGCTGCGCGAGAAGGGCTACTGAGGCGCCGCGGGCACCTTGCGCGAATCATCCTTGGAAGGGACCGACGACCTCGAGCACCTGCCGGCGGGGCGACGACGCAAGAAGCACGTCGTGGCGTGGCTGGCGCGGCGTCTTCCCGCCGTCTACATCGCCTACATGCGCCTGGTCTACGCGACCAGCCGCATCGACGATTCCGCACTCGAGGTGCTGCGCGAGCGCAAGCGCACGCACCAGGCGACGCTGCTGCTGCTGCTGCATCAGGACGTGTTCGTGGCGCCGTACTTCCTGCGCGGCCTGCAGGTGTGCGGCCTCGCCAATGTCGGCGACGCCGGCGACTTCATCGCCTTCGCCATGGACGCGCTCGGCCACAGCTCCGTACGCGGCGGCTCCAGCTCGCGCGACAGCCGCCGCCGCACGCTGTCGGCGGTGCGCGAGCTGGTGCGCTTCGGACGCAGCCGCGCCGAGGAAGGTTTCGTCATCTCCATTACGCCGGACGGCTCGCGCGGCCCGGCCGGGGCCTGCAAGGCCGGCTTCGCATTCGTGGCGCTGGAGACGGGGGCAGCCATCTACTGCATGAAGATCCAGGCCGCGCCGGCGTGGTTCCTGCCGACGTGGGATCGCACGATGGTGCCGCTGCCGTTCGGGCGGCTGTGGGCCGAGGTGTCGCAGGCGATCGTGGTGGAGCCCGGAGCACGCGCCGCCGATCTGGAGCTCGTCCGCGCACGAGCCGAAGAAGAGCTGCATCGCGTGCATGCGCTTGCGTTCGCGCGTGCCGGTCGCCGTGCGGTGCCGGAGCTGCAGCGCCTGTGACGCCGTAATTCCGCCCCGGCATGATCGCTGCCCGACGCTGCGCAGAGTTTGATCCCGATCGCGGCCCGGCGGCGACTGGCGGGCCGCACCGCGGGCAGGTCCGAAGTGAATTCGGTCGCGATCCCTCCTATGATGTTCGTTCGATGACCGCGCCTGGCGTTGCAGAGCAGCGCGGCGCGAGGCTGCAGAGGATGAGGGGCTGAGCGTCATGGATACGGCGCCGCGCCATTCCATGAAGAGGGGATGCGCCAGGCGTCGCGATTCGTCACGACGTGAGGCGAGGCAGAGGATGCAGCGGGAACCGAAGTGGCCGCTCGACGAGTTCATTCCTACAAGAAGAGGCCACCGCCCCGGCGCGGCCCTCGGCGCCGCTTGCGCCGCGGCCTCGTGCTCGCCGCCGTCGTGGTGCTGGCCGGCGGCGGAGTCTATCTCTCACGCCTCTACACGGATCTGTCCGCGCTGATCGAGCGGCGCCAGGCTGCACTTTCCTCTTCGATCTACTCGGCTCCACACGCCATCGAGGCCGGTCAGGACCTCGAGGGCAGCCGTCTGCTCGATCGTCTCGCGTCGCTTCACTATTCGCTCGTGGAAGGCCAACCCGCGCCCGGACAGTATTCTAGGGAAGGTGCGAATCTGGTCGTGCACCTGCGCGGCTATTCGCACGGGCCGATGCGCCACCCCGCTGCGCTGCTTCGGGTGAAGGTGGAGAAGGGACGGATTGCGGCAGTCACCGACGGCGCCGGCAATCCCGCGCGCCAGGCGACGCTCGAACCGCAGGCGATCGGCCGCCTGGCCTCCGGCGCTCCGGCCGAGCGCATCGAGGCGCGGCTTTCGGATCAGCAGCCGTACCTCGTCGGCGGGCTGCTAGCGACGGAAGACCAGTTCTTCTACTGGCACCCGGGCTTCAACCCCGTGCGCATCGTCGCGGCTGCCATCGCCGACGTTCGCGCGGGGCGGCTGGCGCAGGGCGCCAGCACGCTGACGCAGCAGCTTGCGCGCACGTTCCTGGAGCGACGCGAGCGCAGCTTCTCGCGAAAGCTGCTCGAGCTCGCCACGGCCATCGTGCTCGAGGTGCGTCTGACCAAGGACGAGATCCTCGAGCGCTACATCAACGACGTCTCGCTCGGCGCGCACGCCGGAGCTCCCATTCACGGGATGCCGCAGGCGGCGCGCTACTTCTACGACAGGGATCTGTCGCAAGTGACGCCGGCGCAGGCGGCCACGCTGATCGGCATGGTGCAGGCGCCGACGATGTACGATCCGCGCCGGCATCCCGAAGCGTCCAGGAAAAGACGCGACGCCGTGCTCGGCATCATGAGGCGCGAAGGCGTCATCGACGAGGCCACCTACGCAGCGGCCGTGGCCTCGCCCATCGAGGTCCGCACGCCGCCTGCGCTGCGACGGGCTCCCTATTTCACCGACTACGTGACCGCCGAGCTGGCCAGGCTGCCTGGCATCGGCACCGACCTGGCCGGGCTGAAGGTCTTCACGACGCTGGACGCAGCCGTTCAGGACACCGCTGCCGAGGCCGTGCGCGCCAACATCGAGCGGCTCGAAAAGAGCTATCGCGGCCTTCGCGGCAGCGGCACCAAGTCGCAGAAGCTGCAGAGCGCAGCCGTGGTGCTCGACGCACGCACCGGCGCGATTCGCGCGCTGATCGGTGGGCGCAGCTACGCCGAGAGCCAGTTCAATCGTGCGGCCTTCGCGCTGCGGCAGCCGGGCTCGGCCTTCAAGCCGATCGTCTACCTGGCCGCCATGGATCCTGAGCGCTCGCCGATCGATCCGCCGCTGACGCTGGCCTCGTTGCTGCCCGACGAGCCGATGAGCTTCGGCGGCTGGTCGCCGGAGAACCACGAGCACCAGTTCCGGCTGCGGGCCACCGCCGCCACCGCGCTGGCCGAATCGCTCAACGTTCCGGCGGCCTACCTCGGAAGCCGCGTCGGCCCCGAGCGGATCGTGCGCACCGCCCGCGAGCTGGGGATTCCGCAGGACCTGCAGCCGCTGCTGCCGATCTCCATCGGTGCCGAAGAGACGACGGTGCTGGATCTGACGGCGGCGTATCAAGTCATCGCCAACGGCGGCACGCGATCGCCCGTGTATGCGGTCGAGTCGGTCGTTGCCGCCGACGGCACCGAGATCTACCGGCACGCCGAGCGTCGCGACCCCGTCGTCGATGCCGACGTCGCCTACCTCGTCACGGCCGGGCTGAAGATGGCCATGCGCTCGGGCACCGGCGCCAGCGCCGCCGGGCTGGGCCTGAAGGTGCCGGCTGCGGGCAAGACCGGCACGACGCAGGATTACAGGGATGCTTGGTTCGTCGGCTACACGCCCGATGTCGTCTGCGGCGTCTGGGTCGGCTTCGATACTCCCAAGAGCACCGGCTTGACGGGCGCGCAGGCGGCACTGCCGGCATGGGTGAAGATCGTGCAGCGCTCGGCGGTGCGCAGCGAAGACTTTGCGGTCCCCGACGGCATCGTCACCGCAACCATCGATCCGGAGTCCGGCGGCCTCGGCACGCCGTCATGCCCGCGGCGCGTGACGCTGCCGTTCCTCGACGGCACCGATCCCACGGCGCCCTGCGAATTGCATGGGACCTACGACGTCGCGGCCGCTCCCGAAGGCTGGGGCGGCTGGCAGCTCTCCGAACGCGAGCCGGCGCGCGAAGAGCCGCCACGCGAGCAGCGCCCGAACGTGTTCAAGAAGGTGGGCAAGTTCTTCGGCTCGCTGTTCCGGCGCTAGGCGGCCGCTGCGCCGGCACGCACCGCCGGTTCCGCGCGGGGCGCCGCTGCGGCAAGCACCGGCTGCGCGGCGCTACAAGAGGCGCATGGTGCTCCGCCGACGATGCGCATCCGCGCATGCGCCGGCTCTCACCGCTGCAGCGAATTGCGCCAGGTCAGGAACGGCGGCTCGCGCTCCTCGCCTGCGAGGCGACGGCGGATTTCGCCGATGACGAAGCGCGTGACGCTGGGAAGGTCGAGCTGCTCGGCCTGCTCGAGATCGAACCACTCCACGTGCAGCAGCTCCTCGCCGCTGGACTGCGGCCGCTCATCGAGCAGGACCTCCTCGGCGCGCGCAAAGAAGAAGCGCGCGTCGAACCGGCGCGGCCGCTGCGGCGGCGTGATGGCGCGGCAGATGAACGTGAAGCGCGACAGATCGGGCGCCGCGCCGTGCCGCGCGTACTCCTGCCACTGCAAGGGCACGCGCCCACGCAGCGCACCGGCCCTGCCGACCACCAACCCCGTTTCCTCGAACGTTTCGCGCACCGCCGCCAGCGGGAACGCGCGCGTGCGGCGCCGCACGCTGCCCTCCGCCAGCCGCCGCTCGATCTCCGGCAGCAGCTCGCACGCCGCCGGCGCATGCGCGTCGCAGCGGTCGACGCGGCCGCCGGGAAAGACCCATTTGTTGGGCATGAAGACGTGGCCGCGCGAGCGCTGGCCCATGAGAATGCGCGGGCGCGGCCCGTCGCTGCGAACCAGGACGAGCGTGGCGGCATCTTTCGGCCGCAGCGCGCGCGTCCTTTCTTGCGTCTTCGGCTCGGTGTCCGGCACTGAAAGTCTGCGCCGCCAGCGCCGTCGCGGCGCCCTCTACGCCGCGTGCTGGCCTTCGAGCCAGCGCTCCGCATCGATCGAAGCCATGCATCCACTGCCGGCCGCGGTCACGGCCTGCCTGTACGTGCTGTCCTGCACGTCGCCGCAGGCGAAGACACCCTCGACGCTGGTGTAGGTGCTGCCGGGGCGCGTGACGATGTAGCCCTTGGAGTCCAGCTCGAGCTGCCCTTCGAAGATGCTGGTGTTGGGAACGTGTCCGATGGCCATGAAGATGCCGTCGCACTCGATCTCGGAGACCTCGCCCGTGATCGTGTCGCGTACGCGCACCGCCTTGACGCCGCCGGCGGCCGCATCGCCGAGGATGTCTTCGACCGCGACGTTGAGACGAAACGAGATGCGCTGGTTGTTGCGCGCACGGTCGAGCATGATCTTGGAGGCACGAAACTCCTCGCGCCGGTGAAGGATGGTGACCGAGCTGGCGAACTTGGTCAGGAAGTTGGCCTCTTCCATGGCCGAGTCGCCGCCGCCGACGACCAGGACCTTCTTGTCGCGAAAGAAGAAGCCGTCGCAGGTCGCGCATGCCGAGACGCCGTGCCCCATCAGCCGCATCTCCGACTCCAGGCCGAGCAGGCGCGCCTTGGCGCCGGTGGCGATGATGAGGGCGTCACACGTGAAGGTCGTGCTCTCGGTACGAAGGGTGAACGGGCGCCTGGTCAGATCGACGGAGGTGATGTCGCCGACGGCAAAGAGGGTGCCGAACTTGGCCGCCTGCTCGCGAAACTCGTTCATCATGTCGGGGCCGAGCACGCCCTTGGGATAGCCGGGGAAATTCTCGACCTCGGTGGTGATCGTCAGCTGTCCGCCCGGCTGCGTGCCTTCGACGACGAGCGGGACCAGGTTGGCGCGCGACGAGTACAGCGCCGCGGTCAGGCCGGCCGGTCCGGAACCCAGAATGATCACCTTGTGATGCTCTGTCGTCATCGTCGTCTCTGCGTCGCCCTTGCGCTATGGTCCGTGTGCGCGATGTTGCGCGAGCCTGCCGGGTGGTGTTCTGCACCGCGTCGAGGGAGGCCTTGCGGATATAAGAACTCCCAGGAAGGCATGCAACCATGTCCGAGCTGACACATCTCGACGAAAAGGGCCGCGCGCGCATGGTGGACGTCGGGGCAAAGGACGTCACCGAGCGGCGCGCAGTGGCGCGAGCGCGACTGCGCACGGATGCTTCGACGCTGGCGCGCATCCTTGCCGGCGATCTTCCGAAAGGCGACGTTCTGGCGGTGGCTCGCACGGCCGGCATCATGGCGGCCAAGCAGACGCCGATGCTGATTCCGCTCTGTCATCCGCTGCCGCTCTCGGCCGTGGAAGTCTCGTTCAGGGCAGGCGCCGACGCCGGAGTGCTCGAGATCGAGGCGCGAGTCGCGGTCACCGCGCGAACGGGTGCGGAGATGGAGGCGCTGACGGCAGCGACCATTGCCGGCCTGACCGTCTACGACATGTGCAAGGCGGTGGACAAGACGATGGTGCTGACCGACGTGCGGCTGGTGGAGAAGAGCGGCGGGCGCAGCGGGGAGTTCCGCCGGCAGGGCGAGTAGCCGGCAGCGCAGGCGCCAAGCGATCATCGGCATCTTCTGCAACCGCCCCCATTCCCGGGCGCGCTTCATTACATCCCGGTCGCTGACGTCGGCGGAGCATGCGGCGTACGCTCGCGCCATGAGCAGTCCGGACTCGGCAGCAGGCGTTCCGCGCGCGCACGATTCCTCTCCGCAGGCCTGGCCGCAGGGCGAGCGTCCGCGCGAGCGGCTTCTCGAGCAGGGCGCGGCGGTGCTGAGCGACGGCGAGATCCTAGCGGTCGTTCTCGGCACCGGCCACGCCGGCGCCGGCAGCGCACTCTTCGTCGCGCGCTCGTTGCTGACATCGTTCACGGACCTTCGCGGCATCGTCAGCGCCTCCGTGCGCGAACTGCAGGCGGTGCCCGGCGTCGGACGCGTGCGCGCGGCCAGGCTCCAGGCGATCGGCGAGCTGGCGCGCCGACTGCATTCGCAGCCGCTGGAGCCGGGTGCGACGCTTTCGTCCTCGGCAGCCGTGCACGCGCACTTCGGGCCGCTGCTGATCGACGACAAGCGCGAAAGCTTCTACTGCGTGCTGCTGGACGGAAAGAACCGCTTGATGGGGAAGGTGCGCATCTCGCAGGGCTCGCTCGGCGCCTCGCTGGTTCATCCGCGCGAAGCGTTTCGTCCCGCAGTGCGCGAGGCGGCGGCGGCGGTGCTGTTCGTGCACAACCATCCGAGCGGAGATCCCACGCCGAGCGTGGAAGACCGCCGGATAACCGACCGGCTGCGCCGCGTCGGCGAGCTGATGGGTATCTCGGTGCTCGACCACGTCATCGTCGGGCGCGGAAAGTACTATTCGTTCGCGGACAGTGGTTGGTGAACGGACAGTGGTCGGTGCGGAGACTGCGTGCAATGCTCGAACGCTCGTCGCCGCGTGCAACGCAGGCGCGGCCGCGGACTTGTCTGCGGCGGACCGCGCCGCGCATCGCGCTTCGTGTCCGCTTGGACATGCCCGTCGCCGCGCCCTGGCGCGAGGGCAGCCGGCAGAAGGCGCCGCGCCAGTGAGCGCGGCGCCTTCTGCCGTGTGATCTAAAAAGGAATGTCGTCGTCGTTGTGGGCCGGGCCCATGTCGTCCATGCCAGCGCCCATTCCGCCGCGGTCGCCGCGATCGGCGCGATCTGCGCGATCACCGCCCGGGCCGCCGCCGATGAACTGAACGCGATCCGCAACGATTTCGGTGGTGTAGCGATCGCTGCCGCTCTGGTCCTGCCATTTGCGCGTCTGCAGGCGCCCCTCGACGAAGACGGTTCGGCCCTTGCTGAGGTACTGCTTGCAGTTCTCGGCGGCGCGGCCCCAGACGACCACGCTGTGCCATTCGGTGCGCTCCTGGCGCTGGCCATTGGCATCCTGCCACGACTCGTTCGTCGCCAGTCGAAGGGTAGTGACCGCCTTCCCACCCGAGGTATGTCGCAGCTCGGGATCTTGACCGAGATTGCCAAGAATCATGACCTTGTTTAGTGATGCCATACTACCCTCTCGCGTGTACGTCCGCTGAATTTTCGGGGAGGCTAAAGCCGCACCTGGACATAGTCAATGACGGAGACGTGCTAGGATGAAAGCCGAACCGGTGCGTTGCCGGGCAAGATGATGAAGCTTGTCGTGGCCTACATTCGGCTGCTCGCATTCTTCGCTTTCACCGCGATCTGGATGCCCATCGTCATGCTGGCGATCGTTCTGGTGCCGGGGTCGTTCGTCTACTACCAGGTCGCCGCGCCCTGGATCACCGGCCTTCTCAAGCTCTTTGGCGCCACAGTGGTGCCGCACGGACTGGAGAAGCTTCGCTTCGACCGCGAGTACGTCATACTTTCCAACCATCGAAGCCAGCTCGATCCTCCGGCCATCGCCAGCCTGCTGCTGCCGCGCGTGACGCGCTGGGTGGCCAAGAAGGAGCTCAGGCGCGTGCCGATTCTCGGACAGGCGCTGCAGATGAGCGGACAGATCTTCATCGATCGGGGCGATCCAAGCGCGGCGGTCGAAGAGCTGTCGCGCCACACACGCGATCGCGGCGTAATCATCTGCTTCTTTCCAGAAGGACATCGCTCGTCCACCTACAAGCTGCTGCCTTTCAAGAAGGGCGGCGCGGCTTTCGCGATCAGCGCTGGCCTTCCGGTGGTGCCGGTGGCGATCTCCGGATCCGAGATCGCGCTGCCGAATCATTCCATCGTTTCGTCGCCGGCCACGATCCACGTTGCATTCGGCGACCCGATCGAGACCTCGGGCATGACCGCCGACGACCGCGTCGCGCTGACCGAGCGCGTGCGTGACGAGATCCAGCGCATGCTGCAGGAGCTCGATCCGCATCCCCAACCCGTTGCCGCTCCCAAACCGGCCGCCGCGGCGGCGTGAAGGAACCTTCTCGATGCCTACCGCTCCTCTTCGCATCATCCCGCTCGGTGGCCTGGGCGAGTTCGGCCTCAACTGCATGGTGATCGAGCGTGGCGACGACGCCATCGCCGTCGACTGCGGCGTGATGTTCCCGCTCGATCACATGATGGGAATCGATCTGGTCATTCCCGACCTCGGCTACCTGCGCAGCCTCGGGGACAAGTTCAAGGGCTTCGTCATCACGCACGGGCACGAGGACCACATCGGGGCGCTGCCGTTCGTCTGGGGCGAGTTCAACGTGCCGGCGTTCGCCACGCCCTTCACCGCCGGGCTGATCCGCGAAAGGCTCGAGGACCGCACGCACCTGTCGGGCAAGCAGATCGAGATCTACCGCGACGGCGACACCTTCTCGCTCGGCGGCTTCGAGATGGAGGCCCTGCCGGTCACGCACAGCATCGTGGACGCCTGCTCGATCGCGATCCGCAGCCAGGGCGAGACGATCATTCACACCGGCGACTTCAAGATCGATCCGACGCCGATCGACGGACGCGACTTCGCGCTCGAGCGTTTCCGGCAGCTCGGCGACGAAGGAGTGCGGGTGCTGCTTTCGGACTCGACCAACATCGAGAGCGAAGGGCACAGCGGCTCCGAGGCGCTGGTGCGCGGATGGCTGGAGCCGATGTTCGCTGCAACCCGCGGGCGCGTGTTCGTGACCACGTTCGCCTCCCACATCCATCGCATGGCTGCGGTGCTCTCGCTGGCCGAGCAGTTCGGGCGCAAGGTGGCGATGGTGGGACGGCGCATGGAATCCAACGCGGCGCTGGCCACGCACACCGGGCATCTGCGCATCCCGCCCGGCATCCTCATCGACCAGAAGGAGGCGGCGCGCCTTCCGCGCGAGAAGGTCTGCTATCTGATCACCGGATCGCAGGGCGAGCCGCGCTCGGCGCTGATGCGCGTGGCGATGTGCGAGATGCGCGACGTCGAGCCGGGCCCCGGCGATGCCGTGATCTTCTCGTCCAAGACCATACCGGGCAATGACCGGGCGGTCGCGCACATCATCGACCAGCTCTACAAGCTCGGCTGCGAGGTCTACTACCCGCGCCGCTCGCGCGCGCACGTCTCCGGGCACGCCTGCAAGGACGAGCTGCGCACCATGCTCGAGCTGACCCGGCCCGACTACTTCGTCCCCGTGCACGGCGAGTACCGCAACCTGCTGCACCATGCGCGTCTGGCCGAAGAGACCGGCGTGCCGGCGCAGAACTGCTTCCGCATCACCGACGGCGACGTCCTCGAGATCGACGGGGACGGCGCGCGTGTGGCCGGTCAGGTCACGGTCGGCCGCGTCATGGTGGACGGCGCGGTTCTCGGCGTTCTCGACGAGGCGGTGGTGCGCGATCGCCGCCACATCTCGCAGGACGGCATGGTGATGGTGATCCTGGCGGTAGCGCAGCAGACCGGCACGATCCTGACCGGGCCCGAGTTCATCATGCGCGGCGTGGTCACCGGTGAGGACGAGGAGATCGACGACGAACCGCTGCGCCGCGCCGTCGTCGACACCGTACGCGCCATGCCGCGCGCGGCGGTGGGCGACCGTGACGAGCTGCAGGAGGAAGTGCGCCTGGCCGTGCGCCGCTTCTTCCGGCGCGTGCACGGCTCGCGGCCGGTGGTCGTGCCGTACGTGATGGAGCTGTGAGTCGCGCGAGGCGCGGCTGCCTGCGGCTCCGCACCTTTGGATCGCACGGGCGACGCAAGCCGCAGCCCGTCTGAAGGAGCGCCGTACCGTCTGCAGGCGCGCCGCATGCGCGATGCGGTCGGCAGGAGCGGCGCAAGCGCGCCGTGCGGTGGAAACGCCCGCGCTTCGTGAACAGCCGGGGTTTGTCCGCTGCAGGCCGCGACGTTAGGATCGCGCGTCTCGATTCCAGCGGCAGCGGAGCAGTGGTGGAGTGACGATCGCGCAGGCTCTGATCCTTGGCATCGTCCAGGGGCTCACCGAATTCCTTCCCGTTTCCAGCGACGGTCACCTGGTGATCGTGCAGGAGGTGTTCGGGCTGCGCCCACCCAACGCCGTCGCCTACGACGTTCTTCTTCATCTCGGCACGCTCATCGCCGTCGTCGCCTACTTCTGGCGCGACCTTCTGGACATGGCGCTGGCGCTGCTCGGCCGCGGCGGCGTCGAGCAGCCCGTGCGGCTGCGATGGATCTTTCTTCTGGGGTTGGCCACGGTTCCCGTGGCACTGGCAGGGCTTCTGCTGGAGGACTGGTTCGAGCAGACCTTCCATTCCCTGGCCACGGCCGGCGTAGGCCTGCTCGTCACCGGCACGCTGCTCTCGCTCATCGTCGGCCGCGGGGCCACCGGCCGCATGGCCAAGGACCTGACGGTCCGCGACGCAATCGTCATCGGCGGCATCCAGACGCTGGCCCTGCTCCCGGGCGTCTCGCGCTCGGGCTCGACGCTGTTTGCCGCACTGACCGTCGGAGTGGAGCGCAACACCGCCGCGCGCTTCTCGTTTCTGCTGTCGATCCCTGCCATCGTCGGCGCGCTGGTGCTGAAGGCGCCGGCAGTCCTCGACATGGCCCGGGACGGCAACGCCGCGCCGCTGATCGTCGGTCCCCTGGCGGCGGCCGTGACCGGCTGGCTGGCCATCGAGGTCATGATGCGCGCAATTCGCAGCGGTAGTCTGCGCGGCTTTTCGGTATACTGCTGGGCGACCGGCGCCCTGGTGCTGGTGTGGAGTGTGGTTGGTGGGATCGGTGGCTAGGTCATCCGCGGCAAGCAGGGACCCTTCGCGGCTCTTTCAGGAGGTCGAGGCGATCGTCGCGTCGGCCGTCGGCTTCTTCCTCGTTCTCTGTTTGTTCTCCTACGTGCCCGAATCGCCGGGCGTCAACCACGGCGGGCGCCTCGGCTTCACGCTGGCCAACGTGCTGGTGCAGTGCTTCGGCTACGGGGCCTACGTCTTCCCCGCCGCGCTGGTCAGTGCCGGAGCGGCGCTGTTCATCAGCCGCACCGTCCGTCTCTCGCCGGTTCGGTGCGTGGGCGCCATCTTCCTTCTTCTACTGATGTCGGTGAGCCTGGGCGTTTACCGGCCTCACGTTGCGCCCGAGGCTGCCGGCGGCTGGGTCGGCGGTTTTCTCGGCATGGTCATGGTGCAGGGCCTCGGCGCCGGCGGCTCCACCGTCGCGCTGACGGCGCTGTTCCTCCTCGATTTCATGATGATCACCGGCTACGCGCTCTCCGACGTGCTGCGCGCCATGCAGCGCGCCATCGCCGAGGCCATCGAGTCCGCCCACCACGCCTCGATGTCGGCGCTGCGGCGCGCGGGGCGCCATCTTCGGCAGGGTCTGCCGCGCCTGCGCGGCTTCTCGCTGCGCGATCACCTGCCGAGCCTTGCGCTGCGGCGCCGCCCCGCTGCCGCCGGAGCCGGCGCCACCGGGCCCATGGTCGTCTTCGGCGACGAAGACGAGGACGAGGAGCAGGAGGATCGGGCGGCGCCTGCGCGCAAAGGCAGCTCGGGAATCCAGGTCCTGCGACCGCGACTGGAGCGGCCGGCCAAGAAGAAGAGCGAGCCGGCGCAGGAGGAATTCAGCTTCTCCACCGGCGGCGACTTCCGGCTTCCGCCCGCCAACCTGCTGGGCAAGCGCGACGACCGCTCCGACTACGTCGACGAGCAGACTCTCGTCCAGAGCAGCAGGATCCTCGAGCAGAAGCTGGCCACGTTCGGTGTCGGCGGCCGGGTCACCGCCGTGCGCCCCGGTCCGGTCATCACGACCTACGAGTTCGAGCCCGAGGCGGGCATCAAGGTCAGCCGCGTCGTCAACCTCTGCGATGATCTGACGATGGCGCTGCGCGCGCACGGCGTGCGCATCGTCGCTCCCATTCCGGGCAAGAACTGCGTCGGCATCGAGGTCTCCAACAAGAATCGCGCAACGGTCGGTCTGCGTGATCTGATCGATGCGGACGAGTTCCGCAGCCACCGCTCCTCGCTGGCGCTGGCGCTCGGACGCGACACGACCGGGCTGCCGATGTACGCCGACCTGGCCAAGATGCCGCATCTGCTGATGGCGGGCGCCACGGGAACCGGCAAGTCGGTGGCGCTCAACACCTACATCGTTTCGATCCTCTGCAAGGCCACGCCGAACGACGTGCGCTTCATCATGATCGATCCGAAGATGCTCGAGCTGTCGCTCTACGAGGGCATCCCGCATCTGCTCGTGCCGGTGGTCACCGACGTCAAGAAGGCGGCCGCCGCGCTGGCCAACGTGATGCGCGAGATGGACCGGCGCTTCGAGCTGATGAAGGACAAGAAGGTCCGCAGCCTCGACGACTACAACAAGCGCATCGCCGAGGAGAAGGCGGCGGCGGAGGCGGCGGCCAAGCTCAAGCCGAAGAAGAAGGTCGTCGAGGTCGAGGAGGAGGACGAACAGGGAGAGGAGGCCGAGACGGTGGCTCCCAAGGAAGCCGCCTTGCAGCACGAGCACCTGCCGCGCGTGGTCGTCATCATCGACGAGCTGGCGGACCTGATGATGACGGTGGGGCGGGAGGTGGAGTCGGCCATCACGCGCCTGGCGCAGAAGGCGCGCGCAGCCGGAATTCACCTGATCGTTGCCACGCAGCGTCCCTCGGTCGACGTCATCACGGGTCTCATCAAGGCGAATTTCCCATCACGCATTTCCTTCCAGGTAACGTCGCGCCCCGACTCGCGCACGATCCTGGACACGGTCGGCGCCGACCGGCTGCTCGGCAATGGCGATGCGCTGTACATGGCGCCGGGCACCTCGTTCCTTCAGCGCCTGCATGGCGCGCTGATCACGGACCTGGAGATCAAGGACATCGTCGACTTCCTGCGACGCCAGGGCGCGCCCGAGTACCAGATGGACATGCTGGAGACCGCGGCCGGCGAGGCGGGCGAGGAGGAAGGCGAGGAATTCTTCGACGAGCTCTACGATCGCTCGGTCGAGCTCGTCACCCAGCACCAGCAGGGCTCCACCTCCTGGCTGCAGCGCAAGCTCGGCATCGGCTACAACCGCGCCGCCCGCATCATCGAGCAGATGGAGCGCGAAGGCGTCGTCGGCCCTCCCGACGGCGCCAAGCCCCGAAAGGTTCTGGCCCAGGCGCTGTAGAGGCGGATCGGCTCTGCCGCGCGGCCACCTGCATCGGCCGTCGAACCCTGACGCACGGCCCGGCCTCGCTGCACCTGCCGGCGGCGGAAGCGGCTGCGCGCGTCTCGGGAAGCAATCGACGGTGTCCTCTGCTAGACGGGCGGCCGTGACCCCGGCCAAACTCGCTCGTCTTTCGCTGGTTGCACTGCTGTCCGCACCGCCGGCGTTGGCGCAGGAGGCGGCGCCGGCCAAGCCAGCTCCGACCGTCAAAACGGCGCCGCCGGCCAAGGTGAAGAGCGCGCCGGCGCAGCAGAAGAGCGGCGGCGAGAAGAACGCGCCGGCGGAGCAGAAGCCTGCCGACAAGTCGGCGCCGGCGGCAGCAAGCTCCAATGACAACATCAAAAAGGCTGCCGAGGCCGCTGCCAGGGCCGCCGCCAGGCTCAACCCGAACGCCTCCGACCCGGAAGCCGAGAAGATCTGGCGTGCGTACGAGCAGCGCTGGGCCGAAACCGAGGACTACGCGGCCGGCTTTCGCCAGATCATCGAAGTGGCCGACGTCGGCACCAAGGTCGAGAGCGCCGGCCGGTTCTTCTTCGCCAAGCCCGATCTGGTTCGCTGGGAGTATACGGAGGGGCCGCCACAGACGGTTGTCGGAGACGGTCAGACGATCTGGCTGTATCAGCCCGATCTCGAACAGGTGTACAAGATTCCCTACTCGAAGGCGTTCGGGCGCGGCGGGCTGGTCGCGCTGCTTGCCGGTCGCAAGGGCGTGGCCGAGCGGTACGTCGCAACGCTGAAACGCCCCGATCCGGCAACGGTGCTCATTCATCTCAAGCCCCGCGAGCAGGGCCATGAGGATCTCGAGGTGAAGCTGGATGCGCAGACGTTCGATCTGCAGGCGGTGACGGTTCGTGACGCTGCCGGATCGGTGACGCAGATGACGTTCGCGGAGCCGCAGCGAAATCGCGGCAGCGACAAGGCGCATTTCCTGTTCACGCCGCCGTCGGGTGTCGACGTGATCACCGACCCTCAGCCTGGGTTCTGAAGCTGGATGGGCGGATTGGCCGCTCGCGTCCGCGCATAGCGCCCCATCTGCTGCGTTGTCGGCGAGATCGCTCGCTGCAGCGTACGGGAAGTACGCTTCCGCTCGCACTACTCGCCTCCGCCTTGCATCTGGGGCACTCTGCGCGGCCGCGCCTGGGCGGGCGGGGCGAGAATTTTCGGAAAGGATTGCAGCACGATGCCGTCGTTTGATGTGGTTTCGAAGATCAACTGGCACGAAGTCGACAACGCTCTCGGGCAGGCGGTCAAGGAGGTGGGGCAGCGCTTCGACTTCAAGAACTCGGACACCAGGATCGAGCTGGTCAAGCAGGAGGCGTTTCAGATCGAGTCGTCCGACGACTTCCACGTGAAGGCCTCGCTCGAGGTTCTCGAGGGCAAGCTGGCCAAGCGAGGGATCTCGCTGGCCGTGCTGGACCGCGGACCCATCGAGCCGGCCGGCGGCGCTCGCGCCCGTCAGAAGATCAAGCTCAAGGCCGGCATCGATGCCGAGACCGCCAAGAAGATCGTCAAGGACATCAAGGCAACGAAGATGAAGGTGCAGGTGGCGATCCAGGGCGACAGCCTGCGCGTCAGCGGCAAGAACCGCGACGATCTGCAGGAGGCCATTGCGTTCCTGAAGAAGAATGACTACGGCCAGCCGCTGCAGTTCGAGAATTTCCGCGACTGAGCGACGTCGCCTGCCAGCCGCATTCCGCCCGCAACATGAGCAAGAAACCGCAGATCCAGGACCCGACCGCATCGAGGAAGATCTTCCTTGCGAGGCTGGGGTGTCCGAAGAATCAGGTCGATGGGGAGCTGATGATCGGGCGGGCGCTGGCGCAGGGGCACGAGCTCGTCGACAGCCCCGACCAGGCCGACGTGCTGGTGGTCAACACGTGCGCGTTCATTCAGGAGGCGCGGCAGGAGTCGGTCGATACGATCCTGGAGCTGGCTCGCATCAAGGCGCGACAGGAAGGGCGGCGCCTGGTCGTCACCGGTTGCATGGCCGAGCGCTACGGCGCCGAGCTGACCGCATCCATTCCCGAGATCGATGCGATGGTGGGCACCGGAGCGCTCGACAGCTTCCCCGCGGCCATCGACAGCACCGGCGGCGTCATCTTTCGCGGCGACAAGCATTATCTGCCGGCCGCGTGGATGGAGCGCAGGGTCACCGAGACCGACGGCTCGGCCTACCTCAAGGTCTCGGAGGGATGCGATCACGAGTGCTCGTTCTGCGTCATCCCGTCCTTTCGCGGCAGACACGAGAGCCGCACGATCGACGACGTGGCGGCCGAGGCCGAGCGGCTTGCCGGGGCCGGCATCGTCGAGCTCAACCTGATCGCGCAGGACCTGTCGGCCTACGGACGTGACCGCGGCCTCAAGGACGGCCTTGCGCAGCTCCTGTGGCGGCTCGGCCGCGTGGCGGGGCTGGAGCGCGTGCGCTGCTTCTATCTCTACCCGAGCACGCTCACCGACTCGGCCCTCGATGCCATCGCCAACGTCGGGAACGTCGTGCCGTATATCGACATTCCGCTGCAGCACGCCGACGGCGAAATCCTGCGCCGGATGCGCCGCCACAGGGACACCGGGCAGGTGCGACGCATTCTCGAACGGATCCGCGAGCGCGTGCCCGGGGCTGCCATCCGCACCTCCTTCATCGTCGGATTTCCCGGCGAGACCGAAGAAGCTTTCGGTCGTCTGTGCGATTTCGTTACCGAATCGCGCTTCCATCGCATCGGCGTCTTCACCTACTCGCCCGAAGAGGGCAGTGCTGCGTTCGATCTGCCCGACCCCGTCGATGCTCAGGTTGCCGAATATCGGCGCGACGCGCTTCTGGCCCTGCAAGAGCCCATCAGCGCGGGTTGGCTTGCGGACGAAGTCGGACAGCGGCGGCGCGTTCTGGTGTGCGGTCGCGACGAGGATGGTCAGTGGTACGGCCGCACCGATCTGCAGGCGCCCGAGATCGACGGCGTGACGTTTCTTACGGAGCAGGTCGCGGAGCAGCGCGGGCGGCTCATCGACGTCGAGATCACCGGCAGCGACGGCTTCGATCTGTTCGGAAATGTTTCGCCTGCGGATTGACGGCGGCCAAGACCGTCATTAAGGTATCGCGCCTTTCGGGACAGGGAGTGCGCACGGCATGAGAAAACGCGACCGAGACAAGTTTCAGACCAAGCTCCTGGAGATGCGCAAAGAGATCATGCGCGTCATCAAGGACGACATGAAGGAAGGGCGCGAGGGCGAGGCCGGCGAAGGTCGCGACACGTACGATATCGCCAGCGACGAGCGCGATCGCGAGATCAACCTCCTGCTCGGCGACCGCGAGCGCAAGAAGCTTCAGCTCATCGACGATGCACTGGCGCGCATCGACTCGGGTGAGTATGGCGAGTGCGAGGAGTGCGGCGGTGAGATCGCGGCCGGACGCCTCGATGCCATGCCCTTCACCCGCCTGTGCGTGACCTGCCAGGACGAGTACGAGCAGGCGCAGCGCACGATGCACTCGGACGCCGGCGGCATCACGGCTCCCCGCCTGCCCGGCGCCGACGCCGAAGACGACAACTACTGATCTGCACGCTCGCGCCGGCCGGCGGCGCGAGCATCCTTTCCTCCTCAAACGATCGTGCCCACCGCCTCCCTGCGCAGCCACGCCCTGGCCGCCTGGCATGCTGGGCTTGCGGCCGTCGATGCACGAGCGGCAACCGCGCGTGCGCTTTCGGCCCGCGCTGATCTGTCGCCGTCCGATCCGTCCACCTTGGTCGTGGCCGCAGGCAAGGCCGCCGTTTCGATGATGCGCGGCGCGCTTCCCGTGGCGCGCGGAATCGTGCTGGCGCCGCCCGAGGTGCCCGCCGGCGATCTTCCGCCGGCGGTGACGGTGCTGCGCGGCGGACATCCGGCCCCGACGCGCGAAGGGATCGAGTCCTCGCTGGCGATCCTCGAAGCCGTGCGGGGCTTGCGCCAAGGCCAAACGCTCCTGTTCCTGTTGTCCGGCGGCGCCTCGGCTCTGCTGGAAGCGCCCAGCGACGATGTCGAGCCAGGCGATCTCATCGAGACGCACGGGCTCCTGGTCGGCAGCGGCGCCGACATCGGCGACATCAACCGCGTTCGCGCCTGCCTGTCGGCCGTCAAGGCCGGAGCGCTGCTGCGTGCGGCGGCCCCTGCACGCGTGGTCACGCTGGCCATCAGCGACGTGCGCGGCGACGATCCGGCCGTCATCGGATCGGGTCCGACGTTCCCGCAGCCGATCGACGCCAGCGCTGCGTGGCAGCTCGTGCAGGGCCTGGGGCTGCGGCTGCCGCGTTCGGTGCAGGCGCGCCTCGAGCGGCTCGCGCATCGGGTCCAGGACCACGACGCGGCCGTGCGCGCGCACGGCGACGTCGACTACCGGATCATCGCGTGCGCAGCCGATGCCGCCGGCGCCGCAGGCCGGGCGCTCCAGGCCGACGGCTACCGCGTGACGCAGCTCGAGCTTGCGGGCTCCACCGAAGAGGCCGCCGCAAGAATCGCCGCCGCTCTTTCGCCGCTCCAGGCCGCGGGTGCGGCGGCGGCCATCGTGGCGGCGGGAGAGACGCTCGTTCGGCTGCCGCAGGGCGCGGCGGGTCGCGGCGGCCGCAACCTCGATCTTGCCGCGCGTCTTGCCATCGCGATGGGGGAGCACGCGCAGAGGCAGGTCGCCGTCGTCTGCGCCGGCACCGATGGACGCGACGGCTCCAGCACTGCCGCCGGCGGCGTCGTCGATACGCGAACTGCCGCGCGTGCAGCCGCCGCCGGCCGCGACCTTCGGCGCGCGCTGGCAGCCTTCGATACCGAGCCGGCTCTCGCGGCCGCCGATGCCCTGCTCGTCACCGGCCCCACCGGCACCAACGTCGGCGACCTGCTCGTTGCCGTCACCGGCGCGGGCCCGCAGCCTGCGGCCGTCGAGAGAATTCGAGGCGCACGCGGCCCGGGTTCGTGCTAAGGCTCCCGGGATGTCGGCGGCAGCGGACAAGGCGTATCTGAGCGAGATCTTCGCGTCGTTTCAGGGCGAGGGCTCGCGCGTAGGACAGCGTCACCTGTTCGTGCGCTTTGCCGGCTGCAACATCCGCTGTCGCTGGTGCGACACTCCCGCCTCGCTCGTGCGCACGCCGGCCTGCAGCGTCGATTATCCCGGCGGCGAGCACACCCAGCTCGACAACCCCGTCTCCTGGAAGGATCTGGCGGCGATCATCGACCGCTGCTGCAAGGAAGACCCGACGATCGCCATGATCGCCATCACCGGCGGCGAGCCGATGGTGCAGAGCGCGTTCCTTTCCCATTGGCTCTCGTGCGCGCCGCCGCCGGTGCCATGCCTGCTCGAGACCAACGCGATGCTCGTGCACGGCCTGTCTTCGGTGCTGCCGCGCATCGCGCTGGTCTCGGCGGACGTCAAGCTGCCGTCCAACAGCGGTGAGGGCGAGCTCTGGGACCGCCACCGCGCATTCCTCGAGGGCTGCCGCGGCACCGAGCTGTACGTGAAGATGCCGGTGGATGCGGCAACCGATGCGGCCGAGGTCGAGCGCGCCGCGCGCCTGGTCGCCGAATGCGCGCCGGAGGCCACGCTGTTCGTGCAGCCCATCACCGCGCCCGACACGCCGCAGTGGCAGATCGATTCGGCTCGTCTGGCCGAGTTGGCCGCCGTCGCCGCGACGGTCGTGGCGGACACGCGCGTCCTTCCGCAGATGCACAAGCTGGTCGGCGTGCGATGACGACCCACGCCTCCCCGGTCCAATACCGCGAAGTGACGTGGCGCCTGCTCGGCAGCGAGCTGTTCGACGTCTGCATCATCGGCGGCGGCATCAACGGTGCGGCCGTGGCGCGCGATGCAGTGCTGCGCGGCATGACGGTGGCGCTGCTCGAATCGAACGATTTCGCCTCCGGCACCAGCAGCCGCTCCAGCAAGCTCGTGCACGGCGGCGTGCGCTACCTGCAGCAGGGCGACGTCGCGCTCGTGCTCGAGTCGTGCCGCGAGCGCGATCTGCTGCGCACGCGCATCGCGCCGCACCTGGTGCGCGCGCAGCGCTTCGTCTTTCCGATCTACGACGACGACTCGGTGCCGGTCTGGCAGCTTCGCATCGGCCTGACGATGTACGATCTGCTGGCCGGCTTTCAGAACCTGCAGCGCCACAAGCCGCTGAGCGCGGCTCAGCTGCGCGAGCGCGAGCCGGCGCTGGCCACCCACGGCCTGCGCGGCGGCGCGCTCTACTACGACTGCTGGACCGATGATGCGCGCCTGACGCTGGAGACGGCGCTGGCCGCTCGCGCCGCAGGCGCTGCGGTGCTCAATCACGCGCAGGTCGTCGCATTCGACAAGGATGCCACCGGACGCCTGACGGCAGCCTGCGTCCTGGATCGCCTCAGCGGCGAGTCGGTGACGGTGCGCGCGCGCTCGTTCATCAACGTCGCCGGGCCCTGGCTCGATCACGTCCGCCGCATGGACGATCCCGGCGCGCCGCCGCGGCTGCGGCTGACCAAGGGCGTGCACGCCGTCTTCGACCGATCGCGCATCGGCAACAACGACGCGATCGTCATGCGCGGCGTCGACGGCCGCGTCATGTTCGCGATCCCCTGGCAGAGCCAGACCGTGGTGGGCACCACCGATACGTTCTACAGCGGCGACCCGGGCGACGTGCGTGCCGATGGCGACGACGTCGACTACATCCTGGCTGCCGTCGCGCGGACCTTCCCCGGCGCCAACGCCACCGCGCGGCACATCATCAGCACGTATGCCGGGCTGCGGCCGCTGGTCGCGCCCGAGGATGAGCGCTCGGCTTCCGACGTCAGCCGCGAAGATCAGATCTTCGAGAGCCCCTCCGGGCTGATCTCGCTCGGCGGCGGCAAGCTGACCACGCACCGGCACGTGGCCGAGATCCTCGTCGATCATGCGGCCGAGCGCGTCGGGCGCCGCGTCGGACGCTGCCGCACGGCCGACGTGCCGCTTCCGGGCGCGGTCGGTGTGGAGCCGGGCGAGGCGCTCCCCGATACGCCCGAGACGCGCGAGGAACACATCCGTACGCGCTACGGCGCTCTTTGCGGCGAGGTCGCCGCGCTGGTTCGCGAGGACGAGCGGCTCGGGCATCCGCTGGCGGGCGATCTTCCCGACCTTCTGGCGGAGGTCGTGCACGCCGCCGATTACGAGATGGCATGCACGCTCGAGGACGCGCTGCTGCGCCGCATGCACGTCGGCCTTCGCAGCAGGGAGCGCAGCGATGTCCTTCGCCTGGCAGCCGAGGTCATGGGCCGGCGCCTGGGATGGGACGCGGCACGCACGCAGCAGGAGATCGAGCGCTGCCAAGAGAGGCTGCGTCTGGACAGCGAAGGCTTCACGAGCCGCATCGACGAGCGCGAGGGAACCGCCTCGATGAGCCATCGCGAAGACGCGCCCGATGCTGCACCGAGTGCGGCAAACACCTGATTCCGCACCCGAAACGAACCACCGCCGGGCCTCGATCCGGAAAAAAAATCTTGACTTTGCCGTGGGCCGCCGACATACCCCCGGGCGCTGGTTTTTTCTGCTGTGGTCCCACGCAGCAATCGAGCCCCGGATGCCGCTGCAATCGTTAGGTCTGGACAAGAAAGCCCTCGGCGACATCGCCGCCGAGTATGGGCTCGGCAAGATCGGCCCGACCAGCGCGGCCATCCCGGAGTGGGGCAGCAAGCGCTACATCCTCGAGGTCAGCAAGACCAACTACGAGCTGCAGGTGCGCTCGCTCGAAGACGAGTTCGATCTGCGTCGCGAGCTCGAGCTGCTCATGTTCCTCGAGAAGCATTCCTTCCCGAGCCCGCGCCCGGTCAGTGATCGTCGCGGGCGCCAGTTCATCGAGCGTGAGGGACACTACCTCGTCCTCTACAAGATGCCGCTCGGCAAGCAGGCCGTCGGCGATCAGCTCAGTCTGAAGGCCGTGCACAGCATGGGGCGGGTCCTTGGCCAGCTCCACATGGTCGGGCGCGGCTACAAGAAGGCGATCGACAACCGCTTCGGCTTCGACCGCATCTTCGAAGCATACGCCGCCGTGCGCCGGCGCATCCCGCCGTACTTCAAGAAGATCATCCGCACGCTCGACGAGGAGACCGAGTACCTCGGGAACTACCTCGAGACCAAGCTTCCCAAGGGCATCATCCACGGCACCGTGCACTGCTACGGCATCCTGGTGCGCGGCGATCAGGTGGTGTGCCTCGGCGACTTCGATGCGGCCTGCCGCGGCAAGTACGTCTTCGACCTGGCCACGGCCGTCAACGCGATGTGCTTCGTCGAGGGTGGCTATTCGCTCGAGCGCTTCGAGGCGCTGATGGCGGGCTACGAGTCGCTGCGCACGCTGTCGCTGGCCGAGTGGGACAGCTTCCCCAACGAGCTGCGTTTTGCGGCGCTGCGGTTCGCCGTCACGCGCCTGTGCGAGTTCTTCGAAGGCGAGCCCGACGAGCAGAACCGCATCAACACCGACTTCCGCGAGTACCTCGATCGCCTGCGGGTGCTTCGTCGCGAGAAGGAAGGCGGCATGGAAGGGCTGCTCATGGCGATGGCCACCGGCTACGACTACCGCAAGTACCAGCGCGTCAAGTCGGGCGACTACGAGGGCGACGAGGAAGGCGCGGAGGACATGGTCGGCGAGGCCGAGGAAGCCGAGGATCTCGAGGAAGACATCGGCGGGGACGACTTCGACGAAATCGACGACAACGAGGACTGACGTGGCCGAGTCCGACGAGCAGAAGAGCGGGCGCAAGGCCGTCGAACACGACGCCGGCGACGGCGAGCAGAACGTCCGCAACATCCTCACTCTTCTCGGCGAGGATCCCGATCGCGAAGGTCTCAAGAAGACCCCGGCCCGCGTCCTGCGCGCGCTGAAGTTCCTGACCAAGGGCTACGACGAAGATCCCCGCGCCATCATCGGGGACGCGATGTTCACCGAGAGCTACTCGGAGATGATCATCGTCAAGGACATCGACTTCTTCTCGATGTGCGAGCACCACATGCTGCCCTTCTTCGGGCGCGTGCACGTCGCCTACATCCCCGACGGCAAGATCGTCGGCATTTCCAAGATCGCGCGCATGGTCGAGACGTATGCGCGCCGCCTGCAGGTGCAGGAGCGAATGACCGAGCAGATAGCCCAGACGATCAGCGAGATGCTCAATGCCACGGGCGTCGGCGTGGTCTGCGAGGCCGAGCACATGTGCATGCGCATGCGCGGCGTCGAGAAGCCCAATTCCGTCGTCGTCACCAGCGCACTGGTCGGCGTCTTCCAGAGCAGGGAGACGCGCCAGGAGTTCATGAACCTCATCGCGACCAAGATGAGGTAGCGCCTCGCCGGTGCGTAACGCCCGGCGTTAAATTGACATCCCGATCAGGCGGGAATACGTGATGCCGGGACTGCCCGAGGCTGACCCAGCCTGCTGCGGGTAATACGACTCCCACCCAGGCCTGTTCTCGAGTTGAAATGTTGAAGAAGTACCTGCTCGCGCCCGGCCCCACGGCCGTGCCGCATGAGGCGTTGCTCGCGATGGCGGCGCCGATGATCCACCACCGCACGCCGCAGTTCAGCGAGATCTTCCGCCAGGCGGCCGAGGGCTCGCGCAAGATGTTCGGCACCGAGCAGCCCGTCCTGATGCTGTCGTCGAGCGGCACGGGGGCGATGGAAGCGGCCATCACCAACACGCTCAGCCCCGGCGACACGGTGCTGGTGGTCAACGGCGGCAAGTTCGGCGAGCGCTGGATGGAGATCGCCCGCACCTACGGCCTCGGCGTCGTCGAGGTTCCGGTCGAGTGGGGCTACGCGGTGACGCAGGAGCAGGTGGCCGACGCGCTCAAGGCCAACCCGGGCGCCCGCGCCGTTCTCATGCAGCACAGCGAAACCTCCACCACGGCCATCCATCCGGTGGAGAAGGTCGCCGAGCTGACACGCAACACCGATGTTCTGCTGATCGTCGACGGCATCACCTCGGTCGGCGTGGTCGACTGTCCGATGGACGCCACCGGCATCGACGTCCTGGTCACGGGCTCGCAGAAGGCGATGATGCTGCCTCCGGGCCTGGCCCTGATCGCGCTGAGCGAGAAGGCGTGGGCCGCCAGCAAGGCTTCGAAGCTGCCGCGCTACTATTTCGACCTGGCCAAGGAGCGCAAGAACCTGGCCGACAACACCACGGCCTACACGCCGGCGGTGACGCTGATCCTGGGCCTCAAGGCCGTCTACGATCTCATCGATGGCGAGGGAGGCTGGCCCGAGGTCTATCGCCGCCATCAGGTGCTGGCCGAGGCCACGCGCCGGGGCGTGGAGGCGGCGGGGCTGAAGCTGCTGGCTCCCACCGCGCCCAGCCCTGCGACGACGGGGGTCTGGGTGCCCGAGGGCGTCGACGGCGGCAAGCTGACCAAGCACCTGCGCGACACCATGGGCGTGACCGTGGCCGGAGGGCAGGGCAAGCTCAAGGGCAAGATCTTCCGTCTCGCCCACATCGGATACGCCGACACCTTCGATGTCATCGTCGGGCTGGCGGCAGTGGAAATGGCCCTCAGACACTTCGGCGTCGACCTCGCCTTCGGACGCGGACCGGCGGCGGCGCAGGAAGTGCTTCTCCAGATGTACAAGAAGTAACGACGTGGCACGCATCCTCGTTTCCGACAAGCTCGACAAGCAGGGCCTCGACATCCTTCTGTCCACGCCCGGCGTGGAGATCGACGACAAGCCCGGACTTCCGGCCGATGAGCTCGAGAAGATCATCGGCAACTACGACGGCCTCGTGATCCGCAGCGGCACCAAGGTGACGGCCAGGCTGCTGGAGGCTGCAACCAGTCTTCGCGTCATCGGCCGCGCCGGCATCGGCGTCGACAACGTGGACGTGGAAGCCGCCAGCAAGCGCGGCGTCATCGTCATGAACACGCCCGGCGGCAACAACGTCACCACCGCCGAGCACACGATTTCGATGATGCTGGCGCTGGCACGCCACATTCCGCAGGCGAACGCGACGCTGAAAGCGGGCCAGTGGAAGCGCAACGACTTCGTCGGCACCGAGATCTGCGGCAAGACGCTCGGCGTGGTCGGCATGGGCAACATCGGCTCCATCGTCGCCGAGCGCGCCAAGGGCCTGTCGATGAAGGTGATCGCGTACGATCCGTTCATCACCGAGGAGGCCGCGGCGCGTGCCAACATCGAGCTGGTGACGCTGGATGCGCTCTTCTCGCGCGCCGACTTCATCTCGGTGCACACGCCGCTGACTCCCGAGACGCGCGGCCTGATCGGCACGCGCGCCTTCGGCCTGATGAAGAAGGGCGCGCGCCTCATCAACTGCGCGCGCGGCGGCATCGTCGACGAGGATGCGCTGCTGGCCGCGCTGGAATCGGGGCAGATCGCCGGCGCCGCGCTCGACGTGTTCGCCGAGGAGCCGCCGCCGGCGAATCACCCGCTCGTCATGCATCCGCGCGTCGTGGCCACGCCGCATCTCGGCGCCAGCACGGGCGAGGCGCAGCTCAACGTCGCCATCGCGGTGGCCGAGCAGATCCGCGACTTCTTCCTCGACGGCACCATTCGCAATGCCGTCAACGTGCCGTCGATGTCGGCGGAGATGGCCGGGCTGATGGCGCCGTACATCACGCTGGCCGAGAAGATCGGCAGCCTGCATGCGCAGATCGCCAAGCGTGTGCCGACCGAGGTGCGCATCGAGTACAACGGCGACGTCGCCGAGCTCGACATCCGTCCCGTCAATGCCGCCGTGCTCAAGGGGCTGCTCGCGCACGTCCTGGACATGCCGCTGAACGCGATCAACGCGCCGTTCCTTGCCAAGGAGCGAGGCGTCAAGATCGTCGAGGTTCGCAACCGAGACGCCAAGAATTTCACGAGCTCGGTGCGCGTGACGTTCAGTGGTCCCGGCTCCAAGCAGGTGATCGAAGGCGCCGTCTTCGGCGGCAAGATCACGCGCCTGGTGCGCTTCGACGACTTCTTCCTGGAGGCGACGCCGGAAGGCTACATCCTGATCCTGCACAACCGCGACGTCCCCGGCGTGGTCGGACGCCTGGGCACGTTCCTGGGCAAGCACGGCATCAACATCGCCGGGCTGGTGCTGGGGCGCACGGGCTCGGAGGCCGTCTCATTCTTCACGGTCGACTCGCCGCTCAACGCGGCGCAGCTCGAGGAGCTTCGCGGCCTGCAGGACATCACCAGCGCACAGATGGTGCGCCTGTAGAGTGGTGAAAGCCGCACCCAGGACCGTCGTCGTCGTCGGCCTTCAGTGGGGCGACGAAGGCAAGGGCAAGATCGTCGACCTGCTGTCGGGCAAGGCCGACATCGTCGTCCGCTTCCAGGGCGGCAACAACGCCGGCCACACCCTGGTCGTGGACGGGCAGCAGACCGTGCTGCACCTGGTGCCGTCGGGCGCGCTCCACGAGAAGACGACGTGCGTGATCGGCGGCGGCGTGGTCGTCGATCCCACGGTCCTCGTGCGCGAGATCGACGCGCTGCAGGCGCGCGGCTTTCTCAAGGGCTCGCGCTCGCTGTTCATCAGCCAGGAAGCGCACGTCATCCTGCCCTACCACAAGGCCATCGATCAGGCGCGCGAGCGCAAGCGCGGCAAAGGGATGATCGGGACCACCGGCCGCGGCATCGGGCCCGCGTACGAGGACAAGTACGCGCGCACCGGAATCCGCATGGCCGATCTTTGCCGGCCCGAGCACTTCTCGCAGCGCCTGCACGAGATCCTGCAGGACAAGAACGACTACCTGCACGCGATCCTGGCGCAGGACCGCCTCGACTTCGATGGCATGATCGCCGAGCTGCTCGAGTGCGGGCGGCGCCTGGCGCCTCTGGTCACCGACACCTCCGCGCTGGTGGATGCCGAGATTCGCGCCGGCAAGCACGTGCTGTTCGAGGGCGCGCAGGGATTGCTGCTCGACGTCGATCACGGAACGTATCCGTACGTCACCTCCTCCAACACCGGCTCGGGCGCGGTCTGCAACGGCGCCGGCATCGCGCCCAAGCTGATCGGAAACGTCGTCGGCATCTCCAAGGCCTACACGACGCGCGTGGGCAGCGGGCCCTTTCCGACCGAGCTCACCGACGCGCTCGGCGATCACCTCCGCAACGAGGGCGGCGAGTTCGGCGCCACCACCGGCCGGCCGCGCCGCTGCGGCTGGTTCGACGCCATCGTGGTGCGCAAGGGCGTGCGCTTGTCCGGCGTCGACGCGATCGCGCTGACCAAGCTCGACGTGCTGACGGGAATCGATCCGCTGCGCGTGTGCATCGGCTATCGACTGGACGGCAAGCCGACCTACGCGGTGCCGGCGCTGACCGAGGATTTCGAGCGGGTGGAGCCGGTCTACGAGGATCTGCCGGGCTGGCACGAGCCCATCACCAACGCGCGAACGGTCGATGAGCTGCCCGCCAACGCGCGCGCCTACGTGCGGCGCCTCGAAGAGCTCGTTGGCGTTCCGGTCGGCATTCTCTCGACCGGGCCGGGGCGCGAGCAGACGATGATCCTGACCGACCCGTTCGCCTGATCCGACGAGCGCACGCAGCGTGCCGTGTCCCGTCAGTAGCCTGCAGGCACGCCGCCCTTGCGCGAGTCGCTGGCCGCGCGCACCACGCGCCGGCCGTCCATGCCGACGGCCTCCACGGCGGTCACCGACGCCTTCGACGTCAGCGGCATGAGCTTGTGCCCGAGCCGGCGCAGGGACTCTTCCTGCGCATCCTCGACCGCCGGTTCGACCATGAGCAGCTCGGGCATCCACTGATGATGCACGCGCGGAGCGTCGACGGCCGCGCCGATGGTGCGGTCGAACTCGAGCACGCCCAGGAGCGTCTGCAGCGTGCTCGTGATGATGAGCGGGCCACCCGAGCCGCCGGCCACGATGCGCACGCGGTCGTCCTTCAGCACGATCGTCGGGGTCATGCTCGAGAGCGGACGCTTGCCGGGCGCGATCGCGTTGGCCTCGCTTCCGACCAGACCGAACGCGTTGGGAACTCCGGGCTGCGCCGAGAAGTCGTCCATCGTGTTGTTGAGGATGATGTCGTAGCCCGGCACCGAGACCATGCTGCCGAAGGCGGTGTTGACGCTGGTGGTCAGCGCCGCCGCGCCGCCGTCGGCGTCGATGACCGAGATGTTGCTCGTTCCGGCATCGCTTGCCGCCTGCACCGGCGGCGCCAGCTCGCGTGACGGGACGACCGCGTCGGGCTTGAGGCGCCGCCTCACACCCTCGGCGTGCTCGCGCGACAGAAGCCGCGCCAGCGGCACCGGCACGAAATCGGAGTCTCCGTAAAAGATGGCGCGGTCGGCGAAAACCGCCTTGCACGTCTCCGCCAGCAGATGCAGGTAGCCGGCGCTGCCCTGCCCGAGCTTTCGCAGATCGAACCCTTCGAGCACGGCCAGCGCCTGGGCCAGCACGCCGCCGCCCGAGCTCGGCGGCGGCATCGTGACGATGGTCGCACCGCGAAACTGCGCGCGCACCGGCTCGCGCTCGCGCACCTTGTAGGAGGCCAGGTCGGCGCCAGTCAGAATGCCGCCGCGCGCGGCGGCCGCCTCGACGACGGCGGCGGCCACTTCGCCGCCGTAGAACGGCTCGGAGCCGCTGGTGGCGAGCTTCTCGATTGTGGCCGCCAGCTGCGGCCTCTTCAGCGTCTCGCCGGCGCGCACCGGGCTGCCGTCCTCTTGCAGAAAGACGCGCGCGAGCCCCGGGTCGGCGGCCAGCTGGGCCTTCTGCGCTTCGATCATGCCGGCCAGGTGCGCTTCGACGACGAAGCCGTCGCGCGCCAGCCGAATCGCCGGCTCGGCCACCTTGGCCAGCGGCAGCCTGCCGTGCCGCTCGATGGCCAGCGCCAGCCCTGCAGGCTCGCCGGGAACCGCCACGGCAAGGCCGCCGATCTTGCTGGCGGCTGCATCCACCTTGCCGGTATCGTCGACGTACATGTCGCGCCGTGAGGCGGCCGGCGCCGCCTCGCGAAAATCCAGGACGATGGCTGCGCCGCGGCGCGCATCCCACGCAACGAGGAAGCCGCCGCCGCCGAGGCCGGACGAGGATGGATTGACCACGCCCGTTGCCAGAGCCGCCGCCACCGCCGCATCCACTGCATTGCCGCCGGCCTTCAGGATCTCCACGCCCGCCTCGGAGGCGAGGCGATGCTCGGCGGCCACCGCCCCGTGCTCGGCCTCGACGGTCGCCGCCACGCAGGGCACGGCGCTGAGCAGACTCAGACAGCAGGCGGACAACACGAGACGCGCCGTTGCGTGCATGGCCGTTAGCTACACGGAAAGCCCGCAGCGCGCCACGAGGCTTGCACTGAAAGCATCAGGGACGTATGCGCGCGGCACGGTGCAGGAGCCGGTCGAAAAGAAGTTCTACCTGGAAGACTTTCGCAATCGTGCGATCCTCTTCCACGTCGACGATGCGCGAGAGCTGGAAGCGGTGGCGGGCGACGTCCTGGCCGACCTCATCGACAACCCGACGCTGGTCATCGTCGTGGCGCGCCATTTCGCGCGCAAGAGACGCCCGGTTCGCGTTCGCCAGCGCGACGTCAAACGCGATCCGGGGGCGCTGGTTCCCGTCAGCGCGCGCCTCTTCGACGAGGACCGCGTGGACGTGCAGCGGCCTCGCGGGCTGTTCGGCGCGCGCGCGCTGGCGTTCTCGACGCTGCTGGCCTGCCGGCTCGGCGTCAGCAAAATGGTCGTCATCGATCCGCGTGGCGGCCTGGAAGGTCCGAGCGGCACGCGCTCGTTCGTGCACGCGGCCACGCTGGCGCGCCTGTGCCGATCCGGCGAGGACGTCGACGAATGGACCAGCGGCGAGCTGAGCGAGCTCCTGAGCGCGCTGCGACACGGCGTCGATGCGGTCAACCTCTGCACGCTCGAAGGCCTGGGCGAGGAGCTGTTCACCTACCAGGGCTCGGGCACGCTGCTGACCACCGAGGAGTACTGCACGGTCGCGCCCCTGGGCGTCGAGCATTTCCGGGAGGCCGAGCGCCTGCTGACGCGCGGGGAGCGCGAGGGCTTCCTGCTCGAGCGCACCGAGGAGCAGCGGCTCGAGCTTCTGCTGACCGGCTACGGCGCCTGGTTCGGAGGCACGCGCCTGGCCGGCGTCTGCGGCCTCGAGACCAATGACTACGCTCGCCAGAGGATCGGCGAGATCGTCGGCCTCTACACCATCACGCGTTTCCAGGGCGAGGGCGTGGGCGTCCGGATGGTCGAGTTCCTGGTCGACGTGGCGCGCCAGCGGCGCCTCAAGGGCCTGTTCGCCGCGACCTCCAGCCTGCGCGCCGCGGCATTCTTCCAGCGCCTCGGCTTCGAGCCGAGCACGCCCGAGCGCGTTCCCAAAGTGAAATGGGCCGGCCGACGCGGGCCCCTGCCGCTGGTGTTCTGGCGCGACCTGTAGAAAGGACCATGGCCATGGCGGGATATCTCAAGGGACTCGGCATTCTCCTGTGCGTGCTCGGCGTGCTGGGGACGGTGTACTGCGGCTGGGGCGTCTGGACCGACGAGGCCTACTACAAGGCTGCCCTGGCGATGGAGAAGTACCCGAACAACGTCCTGTACACGACCGAGCTGAAGATGGCCGAGCCGCGTCACATGCTCCTGCTCGCTGGCACGTTCGCCTCGGCGCCGATCGGCATCATTCTCGGGAGCATCTGCATCGGAATCTCGACGATCCTTGCCCGCCTCGGCGACGGCAGCGGACGCCGATAGCGCCCGATCTGCCGCGTTGCGCATCCCGTGCTCGCTCCGGCGGGCTTCGCGCCGTCCACGCCGTCGCGTGCTGCGCGCGTGCATGTCGGGCGTTGTGGGCGCCGGCGCACAGACGAACCCCCGCCTTGACCTCCGGCAGGTCGGCTGGCACTTTGAATCGTCGGTCGAGCTGTGTGGTGGGCGTGACGGGCGCCTGGTGGTGGAGTGGTTGCGGCGGAAGGGGCTCGCTTCTCATGAAAAAGTTCATCGCTTTGTTGGCGGCCGGTGCGCTCGCGACCGGCTCGTCTGCTTTGGCACAGGCCGATGAAGGCGGACCCAACCTGACCTTCGGCGCCTCGACGTCGTTCACCTTCGACTTCAACGATCCCGACCGGCCGCCGGGGCTGGCGGTGCAGCCGCAGAACGAGCGGCTGTACGCGAACATCGAGTCGGAGGAGTCGTTCAACATCGACCTGGTGCAGCTCGGCGTCAGCGGCACGCGCGGGCCGGTCAGCTACGGCGCCAAGGTCGACTTCGGCGACCTGGCCCGCTTCACCGGCGATGACGACGACGGCGACATCGGGCTGCAGGAGCTGTTCCTGGCCATCGACACCGGCTTCGTCACGGTCTCGGCGGGGCGCGTGCCCACGCCCATCGGCTACGAATCGCTGGAGCCGTGGTCGATCCCCAACATCAGCCATTCGCGCGCCTGGCTCTTCCAGCCCGTCAATCACGATGGGCTGGCGGTGTCGGGCGAGGTGGGGAACTTCTCGGGCATGATCGGCGTCGTCAACGGCTTTGCCGTCAACGATCCGGTCGGCAACAACATCGACGACGAGTACGGCATCATCGGCTATGTCGGCGCCGGAATCGCCGACACCAACCTGCGACTGTCGGGCATCTACAGCGAGGAGAGCGACCAGGCCGAGTTCATCGAGCTGAACCTGGTCGTCAGCGGCAACGTCGACCGCTTCCGCTATGGCGCCGAGACGACCTGGCTGGACGTGGAGACCGACGATCCGTTCGCACCGACGCCCCCTTTTCCGGCCCCGGTCCCCGATTCGCGCGTCTGGGACGTCACCGGCTACTTCGGCGGGACCTGGAGCGGCTTCAGCCTGGACCTGCGCCTGTCCTACACGCACGAGAACGACACCGACGCGACGCGCGCCGGCGCCACCGCCAACACCGGCATCTGGAGCGTGACCTCGACCGGCGGCTACGAGATCACCGATGGCGTCGTGTTCCGGGCCGAATACCGCGTCGACGTGGCCAGCGACGACGTCTTTCTCGACGAGGACGCGCCCAACGAGGACGTCGACCACGTCATCCAGGCCCAGCTCATGTGGACGCCCGCCATCGGCGACTGACCGCGTGGCCGCCGCGTCATTTCTCGATCAGAATCCGGATGTGGCCGCCCGCCCGCTCGACGGCCAGCACCACGTGCCCCTCGGCCTCGGCCGCCGCGGGCAGATCCCGCTCCGATCGAGGGTCGTCGACCAGGACCTCGAGGCAGGCGCGGGCCGGCAGGGCTTCCAGCGCCGTCTTCGCACGGGCCCAGTTTACCGGGCATTTCAGACCGCGAGCGTCGACCGTGAATTGGGCCGTCACCCGATGCGCCCTGAATGAGCGGTTCGGAGGCGCCCGCTCTGGCATCGCAAGTGAGCCCTTGCTAACCGGCTCCTCGGCTGGCTACCTATTAGTGTGGGGGAGGCGCCGGAGGGTGCCTTGCCATCCGCTGCTTTGAGTACTCGACAGAAGAGGAGAGTTTCCATGCGCGTCCAATCCCGTTTCCCCGTGGCGGCGCTGCTGGCCTGTACGCTCATCATGATGAGCGGAAGCCCGGCCGCTGCCCAGTTCGACGCGGCAGAATTAGCCTGCCGCGCCGCCGTCGCCAAGAACGGCACCAAATTGTCCAAGACCATTCTCAAGACGTTGGTCGGCTGCCACAAGGCGCGCGCCAAGGACGGCGCCCTTTCCGGCACCGACTGCAACGACATCGCCGTCGCCGACGCGGAGAAGGGGAAGGTTGCCGCCGCCGAGGCCAAGCTGACCGAGGCCCTGGCCGGCGCGAGCAGCAAGTGCGCGACCGTCGGGGATCCTTCCAACGTCCTCTACAACGAGTGCCCGGCGCCGTGCGCCGATAGCATCGACGACTTCTCCGACGTTGCTGCCTGCGTCATTTGCCTGGCGCGCGCCAATGCCGAAGGCTTCAGCGAGGAGACTCAAGGCACGCCCATGTCGCCGCTCAGCGGCGACTCGGCCAAGTGCCAGGCAGCGATCGGCAAGGCGGGATCCAAGCTCTACGACACCGTCCTCAAGGACGTGACCAAGTGCCAGGCCACCGCCGAGAAGCTCGGCGAAGACACCGTGACCAACTGCACGCAGACCTCCTTCCCCAGCACGAAGGTGATGGACGCGCAAGACGCGACCTACTCGGCCATTGCCGACGCCTGTGCCTTCGCAACCTTCTCCGACCTCGATTCGTGCGGCAACGGCAACGCTGCGGTGGCCCAGTGCGTAATCGACGCCGCCATCGCCGACGGCCAGGAGATCGTCACGCAGTTCCTGCAGCTCGGCGCGGGCAGCACGACGACGACCGAGAGTCCCACGACGACCACCGAGGGGCCGACCACGACCACGACGCTGCCGCCCACCGAGAGCCACCCGCAGTGCCCGGATCTCGGCCAGCTCGTGCTGTACTCGCAGGTCGTCGACAACGATTTCTGCGACGACGACGCCGATTGCGGCGGCGAGCCGTTCTTCTGCAACCTGTCGCTCAACAAGTGCTCCACCGTCACCGAGCTCGACAGCGGCTGGACCGGTCTGGCGCACGACTCCGACATCAACAACAACGTGCTGACGCGCGCCCGCCTGATCTGCGCCGGCCCGCCCAGCCCCGGCTGCGGCCAGTGCATCGTGGACGGAATCGATCCTTCGCCCGGCAACTGCCGGTGCAGCAACAACACGCGCACGATGTGCGACGAGCCGTTCTCGCCGGACGCCGACGACTGCGGCGGCGCCACCTGTGACTGCTACTTCGGCTCGCCGTTCCCGCTCTCGAGCGGCGGAACGCCGGCCTGCGTGGTCAACCGCTTCTCGCAGGACGTCTCGGGCACGGCCAACGTCGATACCGGCCAGGGTGCGATTACGGCGAACCTGCGTACCCAGGTCTTCCTGTCGGGTACCACCACGAACCCGTGCCCGCTGTGCGGCGGCAAGTGCTCGACCAACACGAGCGAGCCGTGCGATCGCGACAGCGACTGCGATCTGGGCGGCACGTGCATGCAGACCGACACGCCGCAGGACGGCATCCGTGACGGTCTGTGCATGGAAGGCCGCAACGCGGGCCAGGCCTGCGACATCAACGGCATCAACTCGTCATTCCCGGCCTACACGGATGGCGGCATCAATGCCGGAGCCGGTTACAGCCTGGACTGCCTGCCGGATACGGGCACGAACGTCTCGGGCGCGGGCCTGAGCATCAGCCTGACCCAGACCAGCGGCACCGACACGATGGACTTCAACGTGGATTGCGACGGTTCAGCGGCCGGCACGGCGCTGTGTCCGTGCAAGACATGCTCGAACGCGACATCCCAGCCGTGCAATTCGGACTCCGAGTGCACGGGCGCCGGAGCCTGCGCGCTGCAGACCAGCGGCACGCGCGACTGCAACAACAACACCGACTGCGCCAGCCGCAACGTCGGTACGTGTACGCAAATCGGCCGATGCTCGCAGGCGACTTCGCTTACGTGCACGACCAACGCCGACTGCCAGAACCGGAACGTGGGGCCGTGCAATCCGCCGACCTGCTCCAGCAACGGCGCCAGCGCCACGCTGCCCAAGCCCAATGACTGCACCGGCGGCGTCTGCAACGACGTCGGAGGCGGCGAGGGCGAGTGCGCGACCGGTCCCGACACCGGCTACTGCGACGGTGTCACCAAGGCCAACGGCGACGGCATCCTGACCTGCGACGACAACGCCGATTGTGCTCCGGATGCGGTGGGCATCGACGCCGGCGACTGCTCGATCTTCAAGCGGCGCGAATGCTTCCTCGATCCGATCGTGGCGCAGGGCGCGGCCGATACGCAGTTCCCGGTCGGCGCGGCCGCTTTCTGCATCCCGCCGACGTCCAGCCCGGCCATCAACAGCGTGGCCGGCCTGCCCGGACCGGGACGCGTGCGGAACCAGGCGGCCTCGGCAACGTTCTGCGCGAGCGACAACAACGTGCAGTACCAGCCGGGCGTCGGCGGTTGCCCAGCCCCGTAGCCGGTTATCCACAGATCGCTACGCCGCAAGCGTAGCCAGAGCCGAAAGCCCCGGCGCGCAACCAGCGCGCCGGGGCTTTCTTTTTGCGGCTTTGGCGCGGCGGGCGCCGTGGCTATGTCGCACCGACATATCGCCGAACTGGCGTGGGCTCGCTCACACGCCTATCGCTCGGGCGGCTTCGTGCACAGCGCGTATGACCGCGCAGCATATCGACGTGCAAACGCGCATCCGCCGCGCGAGCCGCTTGCATGCGCTCGCGTCATTGACGCTCAACCGGCGTGGTCGCTAAGGGAGGGGCACACTGACCGCAAGGGGAAATGCCATGAAGACTCGCCTCTCCAAGATTCTCTTCGACAAGGGCTGGACCGAGATGGAGCTGTCGCGCCGCACCGGTCTTGCACAGAGCTACATCAACCGCGTCAAGAACTCGCGCATCGTGCCCACGGTGCGAACGGCGATGCTGATCTGCCGCGCGCTCGAGGTGCCGGTGGAGGAAGCGTTCGTCTACGAGGAGAAGCCGTTCGGCGTCACGCGCAACGCGTACTTCGTGCGCTCCGGGGCGATGGCCGGAGAATGAGGCGGCTGCGCACGTTGCGGGAGGCGGCGGAGCGCCGCGTGCGGGCGGCGAGGGGCGCTCGCTGCCGCTTCCGGCCCGCGGTCGTGCCGCCGCCGGTGCGCGGAGGCGCTGCCCTGCCGCAGCACCGGTGGCGCAGCATCGCTTTCCTTGCCGCCGCGCCGCTGGCGCCGCGAGCCTCTTCGACCATCTCCGGTCCCCGGCCGGCCGTGTCCGAAGGAATCGATGCAGGCGGTAGCCTTCGGGGCGTTCTGCGATAAACTGGCGGACCAGCCGTCGCCGAGCGGCCTCCCATGAGCCAGTCGCAGCTTCTCAAGCCATTGCAGATCGGGTCGGTGACGACCCGCAACAATCTGATCCTGTCACCGATGTCGGGCGTCACCGACTCGGCGTTCCGACGCACCGTGCTGCGCGCGAGCGGGCGCTCGGTGGGCCTGCTGGTCAGCGAGTTCATCGCCGCCGAAGGCCTCTCGCGCGACAATCCCAAGACCAAGGCCATGCTGCGCTACCTCGAGTGCGAGCGCCCGATCTCGATCCAGATCTTCGGCGCCGACGTCGATCGCATGGTGCGTGCGGCGGTCATGGTCGAAGAGGCCGGCGCCGACATCCTCGACATCAACTGCGGCTGCCCCGCGCCCAAGGTGGTCCGCCGCGGCGGCGGCGCGCAGCTCATGCGCACGCCCGAGCAGCTCCGCGACATCATTCGGGCGATCCGCCGCGCCATCTCGATTCCCGTGACGGTCAAGATCCGCTCGGGCTGGGACGATGCCAACCGCAACGCCCTCGACATCGCACGCATCGTCGAGGACGAGGGAGCGGCGATGCTGGCGGTGCATCCGCGCACGCGGCTGCAGCTCTACAGCGGGACGCCGGACTGGGATCTCATCGGCGAGATCCACCGGCGCCTGAAGATCCCGGTGGCCGGCAGCGGCGACATCGTCGATCCGCAGCGCGCGCTCGATCGCATCGCCGGCGGCTACTGCGACGCGGTCATGATCGGGCGCGGCGCCATCGACGAGCCGTGGATCTTCGCGCAGATCGACGCGCTCGATCGCGGCGCACCGGTGCCGGAGGCGACGGCCGACGATCGCGCGGCGCTGCTCAGCTACTTCCGCCGCGCGCTCGAGGAGACGCGCGAGGAGCGGTCCTATCTTGGACGCCTGCGAGGGCTGGCGTATCGCATGGCCAAGGGCGTACCGGGCGGCTCGGCCGCCCGCCGCGCGCTCAGCGACGCGCGCACCGCCTCCGACATCGAAGGCGTCTTCCGCGACTTCATCCTGGACGGCCGCCGCTTCGAGGACCGTCTCGCGCACGTGGCATGAGCGCCACGGTCCCGCCGCAGTACCGCGCAGGCGCCGGCGTGGGCGCATCGCCAGGCGATGCGCGGCCGGCTGCGGGGCACGGCGCGGCTTCGAGCGATGCGACGGGTGCGGAGAGCGGCGGGCCTTCGCGCACTGCGGCTGCTGCGGGGCACGGGCCGCCGGCGGGCGAGCGCCCGGCGGTTGCCGGACACTACGAAGTCTTCGTGTCCAAGGACTCGTTCAAGTTCAACGCGGCGCACTTCATCGCCTATCCCGGCTTTCGCGAGCGGCTGCACGGGCACAACTACCGCGTCTCGGTGCGGCTGGAGGGGCCGGTCGGAGGCGACGGCTACGTCGTCGATTTCGGCGAGATCAAGCGCGCGGCCACGGCCGTTTGCCGCCAGCTCAACGAGCGGGTGATCGTGCCCATGCAGAGCGACGTGCTCGCCATCGAGCGCGACGGCGGCCAGGTGATCCTCGTCTGCGAGGACGGCGCGCGCTTCAGCTTTCCCGAAGACGATTGCGCGCTGCTGGAGATCCGGCACTCGTCGGCCGAGGAGCTGGCCGCGTTCATCTGTCTGCGGCTGCGCGCGGAGCTGCCGCTGCTCGCGCAGCGCGGAGTGGCCTGGCTGCAGGTTGGCGTGGCCGAGGCGCCCAATCAGGAAGCACGCTACAGGATCGATCTGTGAGGCCGGCAGGCGCGGTTGGTGCGACAACCGGCGACGGATTGCACCAGAGCCGCGCCGGCCGCTGGCAGCGCGGCGCCGGCATCGATGTCGCAGCGACGACGCTTCGCCTGCGCCTTGCCGCGGCGGCCATGCTGATGCTGCTTGCAGCGTGCTCGCGGCCGCTGCCCGAGGAGAACGGGCCGGATGCCGCTCTGTACGCCGCGCGCTGCGGCACCTGTCACCTGGCGCACCATCCCTCGGCGCTGACCGCACCGATGTGGGACGTGATGGTCAGGCGCATGGACATCGAGCTCCAGCGCCGCGGCATGCCGCCGCTGGTCGATCCCGAGCGCAGCCGGATCCTCGCCTACCTGAGCCGGCACGCCAGCGGCGCGCCAGCGCAGTAGCACCCGGCGCGCGCACACCGGCCCGGCTGCGCAGTCGCTCGCCGTACCCGTCGCGGTGGCGGCAGCTGAGCGTTTCATCCCGCGGCCGCGCGGCACGGGCACCCAACGCATGTCGGATGGTCTTCGGCGCGGCGTTGGAGGCTACGCCAGCGCGCGGCGCCGCACGCGCTCGATGTCCGCCCGGTCCTTGGGCGCGCTGCCGGTCAGGATCTCGTGGCCCGAGTCGGTGACGAGGACGTCGTCCTCGATGCGGATGCCGATGCCGTGCCACCGCTGGTCGACCTCGGCATTGGCGCGAACGTACAGGCCCGGCTCCACCGTCAGCACCATCCCCGGCTCCAGCGTCCGCGACGCGTCGCCGACGCGATACGCGCCGGCATCGTGCACGTCCATGCCGAGCCAGTGGCTGGTGTTGTGCATGTAGAACGGCTGGTGCGCATTCTTTTCGATGCATTCGTCGAGCGTGCCCTGCAGCAGCCCGAGGTCGAGCATGCCCTGCGTCAGCACTCGCACGGCCGTCTTGTGCACCGACTCGATGGTCGCGCCGGGACGGATCGCGTCGATCGCGGCGAGCTGCGCCGCCAGCACGAGGTCGTAGAGCTCGGCCTGCGCCTTCGAGTAGCTCGCGCCGACCGGGAACGTGCGCGTGATGTCGGCGCAGTAGCCGCCGTACTCGCCGGCGGCATCGATGAGGATGAGCTCGCTGTCGGCCAGCGCCTTGTCGTTGCGCGTGTAGTGCAGGATGGTGGCGTCGGCCCCGCCGGCGCAGATGCTGCCGTAGGCGGGCCCGGTGCAGCCGCCGAAGCGGAAGTCGTGCTCGAGCTGCGCCTGCACCTGATACTCGGTCATCGATGGACGAAGGGTCTCGACGATGCGCGCGTGCGCCTCGCCGCTGATGCGGCCGGCAGTGCGCATCAGCTCGACCTCCTCGGGGCGCTTGCGCAGGCGATGCTCGGCCAGCAGCGGCGTGGCTTCGGCGACGACGATCGCGTCGCCGCCCTTGCGCGGGCGCTCCAGGTTGGCCTGATGCACGGCGGCCAGCACCTTCTGATTCACGGCCGGGTCGGGGCTGTAGGAGTAGTAGAGCCTGCTTGCCTGACGAAGGTGCTTGAGCAGCACCTCGTAGGTCTTGTCGAGCGTATGGGCATGGTCCGCGCCGTACACGTCGCGCGCGCCTTCGACGCCGGCGCGGCGGCCGGTCCAGATCTCGCTGTGCTCGTCGCGCGGGCGGACGCACAGCGTGAAGCCGTCCTCCTCGCCGCCGTGCGAGGTCAGCAGCAGGGCCGCCGGCTCCTCGAACCCGCAGAGATACCGGATGTTGGTCTCGGGGCGGTACGGATAGTGGACGTCGTTGGCGTAGAGCGCCTCGGGCGTTTCGGGCAGGAAGAGGACGGCGCCGGAGAGCTGTTCGCGCACCTTGCGTCGACGTTCCTGGAAGGCGGCGGGCTGCGGGCCGTGCAGTGTCATGTGGGGAGCCTAGAAGAAAAGCCGCGGGCGGGCCAATAATGCGAGGAGCGCGCCGGCCGACGGCGAAGGAGCGAGCGACGTGGCTTCATCGAGCAAGGAACGACAGTGGGCGATGGAGAGCTTCCTGACGCGGCTGGACGAGCTCAAGACCGTGCTCGGAATCGACGTCACCCCGACGCTCGAGCGCGCGCGCGCCGAGCTGCAGGCGGGTACCGCCGCGCGCGATCGCGGGGAGGTCGATCAGGCCTCGGTCCATCTGGCCAAGGCGATGGCCGAGATCGCCACCCTCGGCGACCGCCTCGGCGAGCAGGAGGGCGCGCTCATGCGCGGGCTGACCGCCGAGTTCATCAAGGGGATGGCCCGCGGCGACCAGGACAAGATGGAGCGGACGCTGGATGCGATCCAGGCGCGGTCGGGGACGCCGAAGGAGAAGGGGTAGGTCCATCGAGGGGCGAGAACCTTGCTCCGGCGCGCGTCGATCTTACAATCTGGACCACTATGGGAAGCTACGTAAAGACAGCCGTTCTTCTCGGCGCCCTCAGCGCCATTCTCCTCCTCATCGGGCAGGCGATCGGCGGGCAGGGCGGCATGATGGTCGCGTTCGTCTTCGCCGTCGTGATGAACTTCGGCTCCTACTGGTTCTCCGACAAGATCGTCCTGCGCATGTACCGCGCGCAGGAGGTGGGCGCCGACCACCCGCTCTACGTGATGGTGCAGAACCTGGCGCGGCAGGCCTCGCTGCCGATGCCGCGCGTCTACATCATCCCCACCGACGCGCCCAACGCCTTTGCCACCGGCCGCAACCCCAGCCACGCTGCCGTTGCCGCCACCGAGGGCATCCTGCGAGCGCTGACCCGCGAAGAGCTCGAGGGCGTGCTCGCGCACGAGCTGGCGCACGTCCAGCACCGCGACATCCTGATCCAGTCGATCGCCGCGACCATCGGCGCCGCCATCATGATGCTGGCCAACATGGCCCAGTGGAGCGCGATGTTCGGCGGTTTCTCGCGCAGCGACGACGAAGAGGGCGCCAATCCGATCGCGCTTCTGGCAACGGCGATGCTGGCGCCGCTGGCGGCCGGCATCGTGCAGGCCGCGATCTCGCGCTCGCGCGAGTTCGCAGCCGACGAGGGCGGCGCGCGCCTGTGCCGCAACCCGCGCGGCCTGGCCACCGCGCTTCAGAAGATCGAGGCGATCGCGCAGCGCGTGCCGATGGATGCCAATCCCGCCACCGCGCACCTGTTCATCGTCAAGCCGTTCTCCGGTCGCGGAATGATGAACCTCTTCAGCACGCACCCGCCGACCGAGGAGCGCGTCGCACGCCTCCTGGCCATGCGCTGACCGCATTCCCTCCGGTCACTCGATGACGGGGACGCCGGCGAGGACGGCCTGGACGCCGGGCTCGAGGGCCAGCACCGTTTCGAGATCGCCGAGGCGGCGCGTGATCTCCTGCACGAGCGGCGGCTGCAGGCTCTGCGCGGCCTGGGCGCGGCCTGCCATGAGACGCTCGCTGAGGCCGCCGCCCTTGGGATAGTGGACGACGCGCACCTTGTCCGCGTCGTGAATTCCCGCCGCGGCGGCCGCGGCGCGAATCGCATCGTTGAGGCCGCCGATCTCATCGATCAGCCCGCGCGTCAGCGCCTGCTGCCCGGTCCACACGCGCCCGCCGCCGATCTTGTCCACTGCCGCCGCATCGATCTTGCGCCCGGCCGCAACGCGGTCGAGGAACAGCTGATAGATGCCGTCCATCTGCCGCCGCACCACGGTCAGCTCTTCCTCGTCGAACGACTTGTCGACGTCCATCAGGCGCGCGTAGCGGCCGCGCGACAGCGTTTCGGTGTGGATGCCCACGCGGTCGAGCAGACCCGAGACGTCGGGCTTGAACAGCACGACGCCGATCGAGCCGGTGATGGTGCCGGGAGAAGCCAGGATGCGATCGGCGGCCGAGGCGATGTAGTAGCCGCCGGAGGCGGCAACGTCGCCGAGCGAAGCGATCACTGGCTTGGCCTTGGCCGCCTCGCGCAGTTGCAGCCAGATCTCATCCGATCCCGACGGCGATCCGCCGGGGCTGGCAACGCGCAACACGATCGCCGTGATCGATTCGTCTTCGGCTGCATCCTCGATGGCTTCGGCAATCGAGCGTGATCCCATCGCGTTTGCGCTGCCGCGCGGCGACTCGCCGGTCTGAATGGCACCGGCCGCATGCACGACGGCGATCCTCGGCCCGTCGCCGATGCCGAGCGATGCCAGCGAAACGCCCTCGTAGTCCGACTCGTCCACCACCGGCGCCTTCTTTCCGTCCTTGCCGAGGTCCAGCAGGATCTCGCCGCGGCTCTTGACTCCGTCGGCCAGGCCCGCCGTCACCAGATCGTGCGGCCGGCTCGGGCAGCGGTCGGCCAGCGCCTGCACCTCGGCCACGGTCAGGTTGCGCGCCGCCGCCAGCGTCTGCACCAGGTGCGAATGCGCGTCGTCGAGCAGGGCGTCGGCCATCTCGCGGTGCGCTTCCGACATGCTCTCGCGCGACAGCTGATCGCCGGCGCTCTTGTATTCGCGGATCTGCTCGACCTGCATCTTCAGGTCGACCTTGGGCCAGACGCCGCCGAGAAAGACGAAGTGCGCCGCAAGGCCGTTGAACAGCGCGTCCGTGGCGGGCGCGACGTAGACCTTGTCGGCCACCGAGGCGAGGTAGAGCTCCTTGTTGGCGGGCGCCATCTCGACCTCGACGAGCGCGATCACACGCTTGCCTTCGGCCTTGACGAGCGAGAGCGCGTTGCGGATCTCCTGGGTCTGCGCCCAGCCGGCATCGAGCGATCCCACGCGGGCGACGACGCCGCGGATGCGGCCGTCGTAGCGAACCTTCTTCAGCGAGTCGAGGACGTCGGTCAGGGTGCGGCGCTGCGAAACCAGGCGGCCCAGCAGGCCCGAGGGACGCGCTTCGCTGTAGTCGCCCGAGATGTCGAGGTCCAGGTAGCTGTCATCGGCGATGTCGGGGCCGGCCAGCCAGAACCAGGCGCTGAAGGCCAGCGAGCCGAGCAGCAGCAGTCGCACTCCCCATTTGATACGGCGCCCTAGCATGGCTTCGCTCCCCCGTTCATCACGCTTGCGGCAGCACGCTCGCCGCGGCGGAGCGTCCGGATCGACGCTTCGCCGCCAGCCACGGCGTCGCGGCCGCTGCAGCGCGGTGCATGCGCGAGGCAGGCGGCGGGGTCGCCGCGACCGGCCAGATCGCTGCGCGCAGGCCGCGGTAGCTTGGCATTTTGCCGGAATAGAGCAACGGTCGCGGCCCTTGCTCATGCCTGATTTCGCGCACGCCTACAGCCTCTGGATCGGCGGCGAGGAGGAGCCTCGCGAGACCTTCGCCCGCGACCTTCGCATGCTGCTGCGCTGCAGCGAAGAAGGCCGCGGCCATGCGCGCCTGTGGCGTGCGTCGGCGCCGTCGCTGAGCCTCGGCAGATTCCATCGACGCGCAGCCGGCAGCGCAGCGCTGGCTCGCCGCTTCTCCGGCGGCCGCATCGTCCCGCTCGGGCCGGGCGTCCAGTGTCTGACGCTGGCCGTGCCGAGCGTGGACTGGCTCGATCCGGCAACGACACCGCTGCGGCCGGACCAGGTGCTGAACCGAGCGCTGCGTCCGCTGCTCGAGGTGCTGCGCGCCATCGGCGTCGACGTCTTCTATCCTGGACGCGATCTGGTCACGGCGCGTGGCCGGGCGCTCGCGCACGCTTCGTTCACCGTGATGCGCGACGGCGCGGCCCTCATCGAGATGCATGTCGCGCAGGCCACATCGTTCGCGGTGTTGCCCGCGTATCTTTCGAGATTCGATCCCGCCGGCGTTGCAGCGGCCGATATGGCATCGATGGAGTCGGCCGTCTCGCTGAGCGAGCTGGGCATCGAGGCGATGACCCAGGAGCAGTGGGCGGACAGGCTGGCCGCGATCATGGCAGCCGCTCTGGAAGAGCGCGCGGCGACCGGCACGCAGATCACGGAGGCCGACGAGTCGGCGTGGGCCGCTCATCAGGATGAGCTGGGGCCGGCGCCGCCGGGCTCCGCCATCGCCGCCATGCCTTCGATGCTCGGGGTGGTCGAATGCTCGGCGACGCTGCAGGGCGACCGGCTGCGCCAGCTGCGCATCAGCGGAGACGTCATCGCACCGTTCCATACGCTCGACGATCTGGCCGCCGAGTGCGAGGGCCTGCCGTTCAGGCTGCCCCAGGTGCGACGCGTTCTGGCGCGGGTACTGTCGCAGCCTCGAAGTTTCGTCCTGGGCGTGACGAACCTCGATGAGCTGATCGGGCGGCTGGCGTAGCGGGAGCGGCACGACTCGCCGCGCCGTTCATGGCAGCGTACGACATCCGCGGCCGCCGCGCCGAGCGGGCAGGAGCATCATGGCCGACGACGCACAGGTCAAGCAGCATCTTCTCGAACAGGTCGCCGAGACGCACGAGCGCTTCATCGAGCTCATGAACGAGCGGCTCGACGAGGTCGGCCGCCGTGAAATCGAGCTCTACCTGGGCGTCATCGGCAAGCTTACGGGCAAGCTCGAGAATCGAGGCAAGGATCTTCGCAGCATCGCCCAGGAGATGTTCGCGGAGGTCGCGTCGCTGGTGATGGCGGAGCTGGGGCGCTGAACGGCATCGCCAGCAGGCTCCTCGTGGTCTGCATCGTCTGGTCGTCGCAGCCGTCCAGGCCGTACTCGATCTGCAGGCCGCGCACTGCCGGCGTGCAGGTTCCAAAGAGCCGGTCGAAGAACGAGAAGATGTTGCCGTAGTTCGTGTCCGTCTCCTCGACGCGGCGCGAGTGATGGACCTTGTGGTAGTTGGGCGAGGCCGTCACCAGCGAAAGCGCGTTGTCCAGCCACAACGGCAGGCGGATGTCGGCATGCTCGGCCAGGCCGTTGAGCGCCGACCACGCCCGGTAGATGGCGAACGCCGCCGGCGGCGCGCCGAGAGCGACCGCGAAAGCTCCCATGAACGCGTAGCGGATCACGCCTTCGCCCGGATGCTGGCGAATGGTCGTGGTGACGTCGAGCGCAGGATCGGAGTGATGCACGCGGTGGAAGCGCCACAGCGCCGGCACCTTGTGCATGGCGACGTGTGCGACGTAGAACGAGAAGTCGAGCCCGATCACGGTCAGTGCCGCCGCGGCAACGGCGCCCAGGCCGAGCCAGTGCGCCAGGCCGAACTGCCGGCTTGCCAGCCACGCAAGCATCAGGACGAGCGCGGTGTTGAAGAAGAGGTTGGTGGCGAACGTGATGCCCGTCAGCGTCAGGTTGGGGGCCAGGTGAACACGGTTCCAGCGGCCGCGGCCGCGCAGCGGGATCGCGGCTTCGAGCAGCGCCAGCGCCGCCATGACGATGAGGATGGTCGCGATGGCCGGCAGGTTGCCGGCCAGGGTGGCGGTGAAGTCGGCGTTCGGCATTCGTTCCTCCATGGTTTGCAGGAGGAACGCACGAGGGGCCGGCCGCGTTACACGGCTGCGCGCTTTCGCGTCATTGCCCCAGCGGCACCGCCACCCGGTAGATGCGCCGACCGCGAAGGACCGACAGCAGCAGGTTGCGGCTCCCGCGGGCGGAGGCCATCTGCTTGCGGAAGCTCTCGGCGCTGACGACGTCGCGGCCGCCGATGCCGACGATGATGTCGCCCGGCTCGAAACCGATCTTTGCGGCGGGGCTGCCGCGCCGCACGCGAGTGACGCGTGCACCGTCGTCCTGGCCGGCGTCGGCAACCTCCAGGCCCACCTTGTCCCAGGCGAACGAATCGATGAGCCGCGCCGGCAGCGGCGAGATCGTCAGCTCGACCACGCGCTCCTGGCCATCGCGCAGCACCGTCAGCGGCAGCCTCTCGCCGGCGGCCAGCCCGCGCACGTTGCCCTCGTAATCGGCCGAGTTGCGGATCGAGTTGCCGCGCACGCGCGTGATGATGTCGCCGGCTTCGATGCCGGCAACGGCCGCAGGGCTTCCTTCCTCGACGCTGGTGACGACGACGCCGGTGCCGGGCCGCACGCCCAGGTGCGAGGCCACCTGCCCGGTGATGTTCTGCGTCTGCAGCCCGAGCCACGTCGGCAGCACCGAGCCGTGCGTCAGGATCTGATCGACGACGTTGCGCACGCGCCAGACCGGGATCGCGAAGCCGATGCCCTGCGCCTCACGATGGATAGCGGTGTTGATGCCGATCAGCCGCCCGTTGATGTCGAGCAGCGGGCCGCCCGAGTTGCCGGGATTGATGGAGGTGTCGGTCTGAATGATGTCCTGGTAGGTGATCTCGCTGGTCTGCAAGGTTCGGCCGATGGCGCTGACCACGCCGGTGGTGACGGTGTGGTCGAGCCCGTAGGGGTTGCCGATGGCGATGACGGTCTCGCCGATGAGGATCGAGTCGTCGGTGCCGATGGGCAGATAGGGAAGATCGGCGTCCGCGTCGATCTTCAGAACCGCAAGGTCGAAGTCGGAATCGCCGCCGATGAGCTCGGCCTCGAACTCGCGGTTGTCGGCCAGCACCACCTTGATGGTATCGCCGCCGACGATGACGTGCTGGTTGGTGATGACGGTGCCGTTGCCGTCGACGATCACGCCCGAGCCCTGCGACAGGCGCGCGCGCTGGTTGCCCCGCCGCGGCGCCCGGAAGTAGTCGCCGAAGAACTGGTCGAAGAACGGGTCGCCGGTCATCGGGTATTGGAAGCCGCCGGCGCTTCCCTCCGTGTAGACGCCCACCACCGCCGGGGCGACGCGCTCGACGGTCCTGACGATGGCGGAGCGGCGCAGGTCGTCGGTGACGTGACGCTGGGCGGTCGCTGCTTGCGGCGCGAGCAGCGGCGCTGCCGAAAACAGGCACGCACAGAGGAGCCGGAGGCCGGCCCGGCTGCGAAGGCATCGTGTGTCCATTCGTGTGTGTCCCGTCCTTGCGTTTCTCGACGCGGCCGAAACCTGGAAATTCATCGATTGCCGAAGCGTGCGCAGAGGTGCTGGCCACACTGGGTCACGGCGCGCGGTCGCTGCGGCACACGATGCCTCGTCACGCCGGCTCCAGCTCGATGCGGCGGGCGGCCAGGTCGAGCGCCGCCACGCGCACCTTGACCTTCTGCCCGATGCGGATGACCGCATCGGAAACGCGGCTTTGCAGCTCCATGCGCTCGGAGACGAAGTCGAAGTACTCGCGCAGGCGGCCGATGTGCACGAAGCCTTCGACGAACGCCACGTCCAGCTCCACCCAGTAGCCGTATTTGTCGACTCCGCTGACCGTTCCGGTGACGCGCCGGCCAAGGAAGCGCTCCATGTACAGCACGCCGGCGGCGGAGGCGATGTCGCGCTCGGCCTCCATTGCGCGTCGCTCGCGCTGCGAGGTGTGCGTGGCCACGGGCGGGAGCGCCTCGTGGGATGGCACCGCGGCGATGGGGTCGGGCGAAGAGCGCTGCGCCGCCGCCTCCACCGCCAGCAGCGCGCGGTGCGCGACGATGTCGGGGTAGCGCCGGATCGGCGACGTGAAATGCGTGTAGCACTGGCTGGCAAGGCCGAAGTGGATTGCCTTCTCGGCCGAGTAGCGTGCCTGCTTCATCGTACGCAGCACCATCTTGTTGAGCTGCAGCGCCGCATCGGTCTTGTCGGCCTGCTCGAGAAGCTGCTGGAACATCTTCGGCTCGACCACCGCGCCGTCGTGCTCGAGCCGCAAGCCCAGGGGCTTGAGGCGCGTGACGAGCTGGTCGATGGCGTCCTCGTCGGGCGCCTCGTGGATGCGGTAGAGGAAAGGCGCGCCGGCGCGGTCGATGCGCTCGGCCACCGCCTCGTTGGCCGCGAGCATGAATTCCTCGACCAGGCGGTGCGCGAACAGGCGAGGGCGCTTGTGGATGTTGCGCACGTCGCCGCGCTCGTCGAGCTCGACGACGGCCTCGGGCAGATCCATGTCGATGGCGCCGCGAAGGTAGCGCCGGTGGCGCAGCAGGTCGGCAAGGCGCGCCATCTCGACGAGGTTCTTGCGGACCTCGGCGCTGATGCCGCGCGCCAGCTCGTTCTCGACCTGCGGCGGCACCTCGAGCTTCTCGGCGCGCGCCTCCTTGGACGGCACGAAGCCTTCGGTGTCGAGCACCGACTGCACGGCCTCGTACGTCAGCGAGGCCACGCTGTGGATAACGGTGCGCGCGAAGGTCGCGCCGCGCACGCGGCCCTTGAGGTCGATGTCGAGGAACGCGCTTACGGCCAGGCGATCGACGCCGGGGTGGAGGCTCGCCAGGTCGCCCGAGAGGCGCTCGGGCAGCATCGGCACCGACTGTCCCGGGAAGTAGACGCTGGTGGAGCGCTCGTACGCTTCCATGTCCAGCTGCGTGCCGGGGCGCACGTAATGCGAGACGTCGGCGATCGAGATGATGAGGCGGTAGCCGCGTTCGCTGACCTCCAGGCTCATCGCATCGTCGTGGTCCTTGGCGTCGACCGGATCGACCGTCATCGTGAGCGTGCCGCGAAGGTCGATGCGGCCTTCGACATCGGCCTCGGTCGGCTCGGCGAACGCCTCGGCTTCGGCGATGGCGGCGTCGGAGAACTCTTTCTCGATGCCGAGCGTCAGGCAGATCGAGCGGATCTCGGTCTCGAGCTTGCCGACCTCGCCGAGCACTTCCTCGACGCGCACGGTGATGTCGCGGTGCGAGGCGGGATACTCGACGATGCGCGCCGAGACGACCTGGCCCGGCGGCGCCGGCGGCGAGTCGGGCGCGAGCAGCACGAGGTAGGGGCCGATGCGCTCGTCCATCGGCAGCAGGCGGCCGGGCGCCTTGGGCGCGGCAACGCCGAGGATGGTGGTGCGACCGCGCTCGACGATGCGATGGATCTTGGCGCGATAAAGGCCGCCGCGCGAGAACGGCGTCGGCTCCACCAGCACGCGGTCGCGGTCCATCGCCGGGCGCAGGTTGCTGCGGTCGATGGCAAGCGGCGCATCGGGAACGTCCAGGATGACGAGCGCGCCGCCGGCGCGGTTGATCTTGACGCGGCCGGTGAGAAGGCCCGAGCGCTCGGCCAGCGCGATGCGCTTGCGCGGAAGGCGCACGATCTCGCCGTCGCGCTCGAGCACCGAGACCGCACGCTCGAGCTCGCGCTGCGAGCTGCCGATGGATCGCTTCAGCTGCTCGATCGTCGCCGCAGAGCGCTTCGCATTCTGCAACGCCTGCAGCACCCGATCCTCGAGCGAGCTACGCATGGGCAGGCGTGGAGCCGGACGTCGAGATCAGGGTTCTCGACCCTCGTGGGTAGAAAGCCGCAGAACCGAGACCCGCACCGCTACAGAAATACCGGGGCGTCGTAGGCGCCGAAGGATTCGCGCATCGCATCGGAGATCTCTCCGAGCGTGGCATAGGCACGAACGGCGTCAATGATGGCCGGCATGAGGTTGTCGGTCGCGGCTGCGCGGCGCGAGACTTCCGCCAACGCCTTGCGCACCGCCTCGTTGTCGCGGCTCGCCTTGACCGAGGCGAGCTTCTCCTTCTGGCGCTGCTCGACCTCCTTCGGAATGCGCAGCAGCTCGATGGGCGGATCCTTCTCGGTCTTGAACTTGTTGACGCCCACCAGGATCTGATCGCCCGATTCGATCGCCTGCTGGTACGTGTAGGCCGCCTGCTGGATCTCGCGCTGCTGAAACCCGCGCTCGATCGCGCCGACCGAGCCGCCGAGCTTGTCGATGGTCTCGATGTACTCGGTTGCGCGCCGCTCGATCTCGTCCGTGAGCGCCTCGACGAAATACGATCCGGCCATCGGATCGACCGTGTCGGCCACGCCCGACTCGTAGGCGAGGATCTGCTGGGTGCGAAGCGCGCCGGTGGCCGCCCCTTCGGTCGGCAGCGTCAGCGCCTCGTCGTAGCCGTTGGTGTGCAGCGACTGCGTGCCGCCGCACACGGCGGCCAGCGCCTGCACGGTGGTGCGGATCATGTTGTTGATCGGCTGCTGCGCGGTCAGCGACGATCCGGCCGTCTGCGTGTGGAAGCGCAGCGCCATGTTGCGCTCCTTCTTGGCGCCGAAGCGTTCCTTCATGATGCGCGCCCACATCCGGCGCGCCGCGCGGAACTTGGCCACCTCCTCGAAGAAGTAGTTGTGGCAGTTGAAGAAGAACGCCAGGCGCCCCGCGAACTCGTCGATGTCCAGGCCCGCGCGCAGCGCGGCGTCCACGTAGGCGATGCCGTTGGCGAGCGTGAACGCGACCTCCTGCACGGCCGTGCAGCCGGCCTCGCGCATGTGATAGCCGCTGATGGAGATCGTGTTCCACTTCGGCACGTGCTGCGTGCAGAAGGAGAAGATGTCGGTGACGATGCGCATGGAGGCGGCGGGCGGATAGATGTAGGTGCCGCGCGCGATGTATTCCTTGAGCACGTCGTTCTGAATGGTGCCGCCGACCTTGTCCCAGGAGACGCCCTGCTTCTCGGCCTGCACCAGGTAGAGCGCAAGGAGAATGGAGGCGGTGGCGTTGATCGTCATCGAGGTGGTGACCTGGTCGAGCGGGATGCCGTCGAACAGCGTCTCCATGTCGGCCAGCGAATCGATGGCCACGCCGACCTTTCCGACCTCGCCCTCGGCCAATGGATGGTCGGAGTCTCGGCCCATCTGCGTGGGCAGATCGAAAGCGACCGAGAGGCCGGTCGTTCCGTGCTCGAGCAGGAAGCGGTAGCGCTTGTTCGATTCCTCGGCCGTGGCGAAGCCCGCGTACTGGCGCATCGTCCACAGTCGCCCGCGATACATGTTGGGCTGGACGCCGCGAGTGAAGGGGTACTCGCCGGGCATGCCGAGCTTGTCCATCGGATACTCGGCGCCATTCGGCGGACCGTAGAGGGGCTGGACCGGGATCGCCGAGAGCGTGTGGAAGCTCTGGCGGCGCTCGGGGCCCTTCTTCTGCATCGGGGCCAGGGTGTTCCGGGTCCAGCGGTCGAGTTCTTGGTCGAAGGTTGCCATCGTCTCTCGTCGTGCCGCGGCCGGAAACGGCCCGATTTCGGGCTCGGAGGCGGCTTTTCTGTGGCCGGGCGTGCTGGCTCGTCCGATGCGGGAGCCCTGGCCGGCCCGGGCCGGTCAGCGGACTTTTAACGACTCGTGGCGGAGATGCCAGAAGCGGCGCACGCGCCCGGACGGCGCTGCCGCGAGTCGCGGGACGCCGCCTCGCGTGACCGCGCAAGCGGATGCGACCTCGGTGCGGACGCGCGAGTCCGCTGGATTTCGCGCACGGCCGCATCGTCGACGAGGCCGATGGTATGGCGGGGGATCTACGCTGCCGACGAACGTCGCCTTCGGCGCCGCCGCGGCCGGTCCTGGCCGTGTGGCGCTGCGGCTCGGCCGTGCGCAGCGGTCGCATTCGAGGCTGCCGATGCAGGCGCACTCGCCGCTGTTGGCACGTCATCCGCCGATCTCGCTGCCGGCGCGGACCCCGCCACCTCGCGCCGAGGCAGCTTCATCCCGAGGGCGCGCTCGATCTCGCGCAGCCGCTCTTCCTCCTCCGGCGCCACGAACGTGATCACGTCGCCGGCCGCGCCCGCGCGTGCCGTGCGGCCGGCGCGGTGGATGTAGTCCTCGCTCGAATGCGGAACGTCGAAGTTGATGACGTGCGAGATGCCGCTGACGTCCAGGCCGCGTGCCGCCACGTCGGTGGCGATGAGCACCGGAAACTCTCCGCTGCGAAATCCGTCGAGCGCGGCGATGCGCGCCTCCTGGCTGCGGTCCGAATGGATGCTGGTGGCGCGAACGCCGCCGCGAGTGACGGCGCGTGCCAGGCGATCGGCGTCGATCTTGCGCCGCACGAAGACCAGCACCGAATCCATCCCCTCGCGCCGCAGCAGCCGCGACAGCAGCGCGGTCTTGCGATCCTGGGAGACGGCGCACACGCTTTGCACGATCGCCGCTGCCGGTGCCTGCCGGTCCACGGTGACGGTGACCGGGTCGCGCAGGATCTCGCCGGCGAGCTTGCGGATCGTCGGCGACATCGTCGCCGAGAACAGCAGCGTCTGGCGCTTGGCAGGAAGCGCCTCGAGGATGCGTTGGATGTCGGGCAGGAAACCCATGTCGAGCATGCGGTCGGCCTCGTCGAGGATGACGATCTCGACGGCGGCCAGGTCGACGTAGCCGAAGCGCATGTGATCGAGCAGCCGGCCCGGCGTGGCAACGACCATCGCCGCGCCGGCGCGCAGCGCGCGCTCCTGCGGCCCCATGTCCACGCCGCCGACCACGGGTGCGGCGCTGAGGCCGACGTAGTAGCCGAGCGCCTGCGCCTGCTCGTCGATCTGCAGCGCGAGCTCGCGGGTCGGGGACAGCACGAGGGCACGGCAGCGGCCGGCATCGCCGGCGGACAGGAGCTGCAGGACGGGAAGCATGAAGGCGGCGGTCTTGCCGGTGCCGGTTGCCGCGCAGGCGATCAGATCGCGTCCGGCAAGGACGACCGGGATGGCCTGGGCCTGGATCGGCGTCGGCTCGCTGTAGCCCATGTCGGCAACGGCATCGACGAGGCTGGGCAGAAGGGAAAGGTCGTTCATCGAGGTTTTCATCATGTAGGAAAGGGTCGGACCGGCGCAGGCGGGGCTTGGCGAGGCATCGCGTGCGCGTTGCCTGCGCGGTAGAGCCGGGCAGTCACTTCGGTTGGATTTGCGAAAAGCGAAGAAGCGTCGTGCGGGGCCAGACCCTTGTACTCTGAATCCGGCGCAAGACCGAACGCTTTCGGCGGCGGCCCCGATCGCGCAAGGCGGCCGGGCGGCGCTCCCGCCGGCCGCGCGGCGTGCGCCGTCCCCCGGAGCCTTCAGGCGATGGCGGCCAGCAGCTCCTCCGTCAGCGCCTTTCGCCGCGCCGCGATCTCGGCCGGCGACTCGACCACGCGCTTCTCATCCGGCTCGATCTTGAAGATGGCCTCGCCCTTCTTGACGATCTTGCCGTCGCCGTCGTCGAGCAGGATCTTCGTGATCGTTCCGGAGAACGGCACCGAGATCTTGTTGAACATCTTCATGACCTCGATGACGAACAGCGGCTGGCCGGCCTCGAAGTGCATGCCTTCGGCGGCAAGGGGCGGAAGATGCGGCGCCTCGCGCGCGTAGAACATGCCGCCGACCGGAGTGATGATCTCGTCGGAGCTGGCCGTCGGCGCCGGCGCGAGCAGCTTCTGCAGGTCGGCGCGCGTGGCGGGGTCGGTGAAGACGTCGGGGAAGACCGGCTCGAGGCGGTCGTTGACGCAGATTTCGTCGAAGCGGGTCTGACGTCCCAGCGCCGGCAGCAGCAGCAGGATCGGCAGGCCGAGCTGGAACCCGGCGTGCGCGGCCTTGCACGCATCGAAGCGATCGGCCGGAAGACCGGCGGGCGCCTTGCCGGCGCGCAGCGCGGCGTCCACCGCCGTGTAGTCGTCGGTGCCGAGCAGGCTCTCGACGGCCGCGTAGAATTCCCGCGCCTGCGTCAGGATCTCGGCGTCGTGGTCCCAGATCATCTCGGAAGCGGGTCGCCCCGGCCGCTGCTCGAGGTTGAGGTAGTGGTAGAGCTCGCCGAGCGTATCGACGGGGTTGCCGACGAAGCGGTAGGCCTCGCCGTCGCGGGCGAAGTGCTCGCCGCAGAAGCGGCCGATGAAGCCGGCCAGCAGGTGCGCGTCCTCCAGCAGCATCTGCATCGGGCGCAGCAGAAGCGTCTTCTTCAGCTCCAGCGTCGCTCGCGCGTCCTTGTGACGCGCGAGCATGGCGCTCCACGCGTGCTCGAGGTCGAGGTCGCGTGCGACCTTGCTCAGGGCGCCGATGCTGGCCAGGTAGAAGTTCATGAACTGCGTGGTCGGCTTGACCAGCGGCTCGTGGCCCAGCATCCAGCTCAGCAGGCCGTAGTGAACGTCGAGGTTGGTCTCGAGGTCGTAGCCGCGAAGCTCGGTGCGGCGCAGGATGTCGGCCAGGCGCGCCAGCATGTCCCCGCGCGAGGTGCCGTGCGTGATCGTCAGGGCGATGTTGGAGTCATAGGCGCCGGCCAGGTTGTAGTGAATGAACGTGCGGGTGTCGGGGTTGGGAATGCCGATGCCCTGATCGTCGCGGATCTCGTCGGCCACCGGCGGCGACCACGAAACGATTACGCCGCCGGCGTGCGGCTGCAGCGCCGCGTTGGTGGCGTTGATGCGCACCTCGCCGCCGGCCACGTGCCGCACCACGCGCTCGGGCTTCTGCAGCCTGGCGCCGTGCACGGACAGCAGCGCCATCGCCTCGACAAGACTGTCCAAGTAGAAATGCTCGGAGGGATCGTCGGGATTGGTGAACTTCAGGCGGTAGACCATCTCGGTCACGCGATGCTCCACCTGGATGCGAGTGTTCACCTCCATGAAGTAGTGACGGTCGGACTCGACGATCACCTCGAAGGTCGAGACGCTGTCCAGGTGCACGGCCTGCCCGAACTTCTCGCCCTCGCTCTCCATGCGCGCCAGCACGCGGCGGTCGGCCTCGAGCATCTCAACGGTCGTTGAACGGCCGGCGGCGCGCATCGTCTCGATCTCGTGCGCGAGCTGCTCGTCGGTCAGCGAGACCTCCACCAGCTTCTGCTCGTGCATCTGCACCGAGCAGTCGCGGCCGCCGAGCGAGATGCACCAGCTTCCGTTGCCGATGAGCTGGATCTCGTTGTGGCGGGTGCTCTCGACGTTGAGCTCGATGAGGAAGTTGCGGTTGGCGCCCGGCGCCACCACCTTGGACTCGGCCAGGATGTCCATCACCGCCGCGCGAACCTGGGCCGGCTCCGAGATCACGCGCTGGCCCTTGCCGCCGCCGCCGCCGATGTACTTGAAGCGAAGGCGGCGACCCGGATTGTCCTGCCAGATCTCGCGGCAGCGCATCTCGGCCTCGTCCTGCAGGTCCTCGATGGTCACCAGCTCGACGAGCCTGGCGTAGCCCGCCTGCAGCACCGCCTCGGCGCTCTCTTCGAGCGCGGCCTTGGCGTCGAGCTTGACCTCGAGGCCGTGCTTCTTCGCCAGCGCCGCCAGACCGGCCGCGTCCTTGACCTTGCGCACGAGCGCCAGCGCCGAGGGATTGTCGACGCCGGGCGTGACCGAGACGCCGATGCTGCGTGCCAGCTTCTTGGCCTGATCCTTGGCGCCCGCGCTCAGCGCCACGTGCGAGGACGGCCCCATGAAGCGGACGCCGGAGCGCTCGATGGCCTGCACGAACTCGGCGTCCTCGGCCATGAAGCCGTAGCCGGCAAAGATGTGCGTGTACCCGTTGGATACCGCGATCTCGATGATCTCGTGTATGCGCCGGGTCTTCTCTTCCTGTCCCGAGCCCATGTACTCGGGCACGCGATGGATGTTGTGCGGGAAGCGAAAGCCGCGCAGCTCGGGCGCCAGGCACTTGGGATAGACGATCGAGTCCTTCTCCGAGAGCAGGATGCCGTACTCGCGGATCCCCATCTCGTCGAAGACGTCCATGGCTTCCTTGCGCACGGGCCCGCGACCGACGATCAGGCACTTGATGTCGGCCAGCGACAGCGAGCGCAGCCAGGGCGAGTCGGATTCGTGGAAACGTCCGGGGCGCAGGTCCTTGTCGAGCATCACTCGAACTCCCGCTGCACGCCGGACATGGGCGAAGGCTGATACTTGCTCATCAGGTACAGAAGGTTCTTGGCCAGGACCCGGCGCGTGGTGCCCGGCATGACGATGCCGGAGACCGAGCCGAGCGAGAGGGCTTCTTTCGGGTTCATCAGCTCGCGTTCGTATTTCTGCGAGACCTGCGCCAGCGCCTGATCGCGCTCGCGCGCGGCCTCTTCGGCCGAAGCGCCGGCCTTGATGGCTGCCTGGTAGTTCTTCTGGATTGCCGTCAGCTCGTCCTTGTAGACGTACTCGCGGCCGGCCGGTCCCATCACCGCGATGCGAGCGGTCGGGAGCGCCAGCACGAGGTCGGCGCCGACGAAGTGCGAGTTGTAGGCCGCGTACGCACCGCCAAAAGCGTTGCGGATGATCAGGGTGATGCGCGGCGTGCGAACGTCGATGATCGAGTCGAGCAGCTTGCGGCCGGCCAGCACGATGCCGTTGTGCTCCTGCGCGCTGCCGGGCAGGAAGCCGGTGGTGTCCTCGATGAAGATCAGCGGGATGTTGTAGAGGTTGCAGAAGCGGATGAAGCGCGTGCCCTTGGTGGCCGCAGCGATGTCGATCTGTCCCGAGGCAACCGCCGAGTTGTTGGCGACGAAGCCGACCACGTGGCCGCCCAGGCGCCCGAAGGCGGTGATCATGTTGCGAGCGCGCTGCGGCTGGATCTCGAAGTACTCGCCGTGGTCGCAGATCTGCTGAAGGTACAGCGTGATGTCGAGCGGCGTGTTGAAGCCGGCCGGGCCCGAGAAGGTCTTGCGGAACAGGATGTCCTCCTCGACCGTGAAGCGCTCGATTGGATCGGAGGTCGGCGCGAAGGGAGCCCCGCTCTTGTTGTTGTCGGGCAGGTAGGAGAGCAGGCGGATGGCCGTGCGCAGCGAGCCGAGCTCGTCGTTGGTGACCAGGTCCACGACGCCGCTCTGACCGTGCACGCGCGGGCCGCCAAGATCGTCGGCGCTGATGTCCTCGCCGAGGACGCTCTTGACCACCCCCGGGCCGGTCAGGCCAAAGAAGGTGCCCTCGCACTGGATCATGAACGAGCCCTGGCGCGGCAGGTAGGAGCCGCCGCCGGCGTTGAACCCGAACATGCACATGATCGACGGGACCATGCCGCTGATCTTGCGCAGGGCCGTGAAGGCCTCCGAGTAGCCGTCCAGGCCGCCGACGCCGGCCGGGACAAAGGCGCCGGCCGAGTCGTTCATGCCGATCAGCGGGATGCCGTGCTCGCCGGCCATATAGATGAGGCGGGCCAGCTTGGCGCCGTTGGTGGCGTCCATGGACCCGGCCCGCAGGGTGAAGTCGTGTCCGTAGACCGCCACGTCGCGGCCCTTGACCGTGATGATCCCGGTGACGATGGAAGCGCCGTCCAGGTTGGGGCCCCAGTTGTGCCAGAACAGGTTGGGCTCGGAGTCGGTCAGGACCTTGATCCGCTCCCAGACGGTCATGCGCTGCTTTTCGTGCTGCGTCATGACGCGGCGGATGCCGCCGGAGGCGAAGGGCTTTGCGATTAGGTCGCGGCCCATGGAGAGGGCGGTGTCGTAGGGGGACGGTTGCTGGCCGGCTTTTTGCGCCGTTGGCTGGGTTTGGGTCGCGGTTGCCGGGGTTTGGGTGCCGGCGGGCGCGGAGATGGCCGCCGGGCCGGGGGCTGCGGGTGAGCCTGGCTGGGCGGCGAGCGGGTTCACGAGGGAGTACGGAGATGGTGATGACATCTTGTTACGTTCCGATGGGTTGGGAGCGCGGGCGGGCTAGCCGGCGCGGCGGCTTTTGGTAGCGGGGGCGCGGGGGGAAGTAAACGAAGATCGTCGCGGCCCGCCGTGCCTCTCCCCATGACCGAACACAGATGGACGATGGAACGACGAGTGGCATTCGTGAGCGCGTACGGCGGGGGCGGCTGGCGCGCCGAGCTCTAGATGCCCAGTCAGCCGTCACTGTTTTCCGTCGGCCGCGGGGCATTGGGCACTCGCAGCGAACGCCGCGTCAGATCGACAGGTTGAATCCGTGTTCGCAGTAGCATCCTCGGCCACGCCGCGGCACGCGACCGTCTGGGTTTGCCGTAGCACTCAGCGATATGGCATCTGCGTCCGGAGAGGCGTTCAACAACCACGGGTTCAGCGTGTGCTGCTGCGCAGCCGTCCGCTGGGCCCGTGAGATTCTGTAGGAGCAATGCGCAAATGCAGCACAACCGGTTGACGGCCGTGGGTTGGTTTACGGTTGCAGTCATCTCTGCGACTGTGTCCTCTTTGGTGGCGTATGGGCTAGTCCGAAACGTTGCCGCAGGGGTTCCCGTCGGCGAGGAGATAGACGCTTACAGCGCTATCAGAGAGCGGGGCGTATTGCGGGCGAGCTACTACGTCGGCGCACCCTATTTTGTACTCGAGCCGAACACGCTGAAGAGGAGCGGCATCTTCTATGAGGTGTTGGAAGCGGTCGGGGCGAAGTTGGGCCTCGCCGTTAATTGGAATGAAGAAGTCGGATTCGGTGACATGGCCGAGGGATTACGCCGTGGTCGATACGACGTCGTCGGGTCGGGTGTCTGGATTAGTGCTGATCGTGGTCGGCACGCGGACTTCACAGTCCCTGTCGTATTCGACGTTGTGTCAGCATACGCAAGAACCGACGATCACCGCTTTGATGGTGACATTGACAAGGCCAACGACAGCAGCATCACAGTGGCCACCATTGATGGCGAGATGGCTCAGACAATAGCAAAGATCGTGCTCCCATCGGCACATATAGCAAGTTTGCCGCAATTGACAGAATTTTCGCAGATGATCGAAGAGGTAATTTCCGGAAAGGCGGATCTGACGTTCTTGGGCTTGGCCGCCGCACGCCGTTATCAGGCAAAGAACCCTGGAAAAATCCGCAACGTCCTACCCGACAGGCCGGTTCGCGTCTTCCCTACTGCGATCATGCTGCCGCCCGACCAGTGGAGATTGAAGCGCGTACTGGACCTTGCACTGGGGGAGATGCTGGATAACGGAGAGATCGATCGAATTGTATCGAAGTACGAAGAAGTGGCGGGTTCTCACTATCGCGTGGCTGCGCCCTATCGCGCGCCGGCTGATGGCGAAGATGTTCCAGTTTCTCGTTGACCACGCGCCAGCCTTCCTCCGAGGCTTGGGCGTGACGGCTGCTTTGCTGTTTATCGGGGTCGCTGCCGGAACTGTCTTGGGCGTGGCACTGTCTTTCGCTACACGAAACTCCGGCAGGAGTAAACAATTTTTAGACGCTATCGCACTCGCTGTAGCGGCTACCCCGGCGCTGGTCGTGCTGTTTTGGTTGCACTACCCTGCTCAGCAGCTTGCCGGGGTGGTGATAGCACCTTTCTGGACGGCTTCCCTCTGTCTCGTCCTGCTCCAGGGGTTTGCCGTCTACCGCATTGCCGCCGACTCGATCTCCACGCTACCAAAACAGTATCTCCTGGCAGCTCAGGTCTGCGGCCTCGACGCTCGTACCACATTCTGGCGGATCGAGGCGCCGATTCTATTACGAAATGCGCTGCCGCGTTGGCTGGACCAAGCGGTCGTTATTCTTCACACGACCTTGTTTGCGAGTTTGATCTCTGTCGACGAAACTTTTCGAGTTGCACAACGTGTTAATGCGCGCGAGTACCATCCTGTGGCTATTTACTCGATCGTCGCGCTGCTGTTCGTCATAACGGCAGGTCCTCTGATGATCCTGTCGAAAAGGATGCAACGTTCGGTGTTCCGCGACGAGTCTGAGCGTTAACCACATGATCCGATTTTCGGCGGTAGGCAAGGCGTATAGCGGCACAACGGTGCTCCGAGATATTGACGTGCATTTTCCGCCGCACCGACTCACGGCGATTCTTGGCCCTAGCGGGTCAGGTAAATCCACACTGTTGCGGTTGGCTGCGCTCCTGGAAGCTCCAGACAGTGGGAGCGTGGAGGTGGAGATCGACGGCATTCAATTTCGCTCTGGCGGTAGCGCTGGCCCTTGGCCGTTGTTGACCTGTGTTTTTCAACGGCAGTTTCTTTGGCCACACCTCACAGTACGACAGAATGTTGAAACACCGCTGCTGCGACTTTCTGGCGCGGAGAGGCGGCGCCGGACCGATATCGTTCTGGAGCGCTTCGGGTTAATCGAATTGGCGACGCGCTATCCAAACGAACTCTCCGGCGGCGAAGGGCAACGAGTGGCTATCGCGAGAGCCGTGGCACTAGGCGCAAGAATCCTTTTGCTTGACGAGGTCCAGACTTTTCTTGATCTGATGCAGCAGGCGTTGGTTGTGGAGCTTTTGCGGAATTTGGTCGCGGATGGCGTAACTATCGTCTGTGTTACCCATTCTCTTGATTTTGCGAGGCGGTGCGCGACGTCGATAGTGGTGCTGGATGGTGGTCGAGTAGTCGAAGATGGGTCTGTAGAACTGCTGAGTGAGCCTCAATCGGCCTTTCTTCGAAGAGTGACCGGCCTGGCGTGATGAAGCGTTCCTACGAGTGCGATCTCTCCGCGTTCTGGGAGGCAGTCGCGAGCGACTATGACGTCGTTGCTGATCAGTTCCCTGCCAGGTACGCCAGGGCTGTCGATCTCGTATGCGCCGTGGGGTCCGCGGCGACGCGGAACGGCGGAGTTTTTATAGACCTTGGTTGCGGAACTGGGCGTGCCCTGGCGCGCGTGGTTAGCGCGTCTCCGTCGTCTCGCGGCGTTGGTGTGGATGCGTCGGCAGGGATGCTGAGGCTTGCGAAGGAAAGACTGTCTCAACAGGAGACTTCCCACGCTGCGCTATTGCTGCAATACGACGTTGCATCGCCGGGCCTTGTCGATGCCGTAACGCGGCATCTGCGATCGTTTTGTCGCGTGCCGCGGGTGGTGGCTGTCGCTGTTGCGTTCGTTGGCCATGATCTCTCGCCCTCGAAGCGAACGATGTTACTTAAGTCCGCCGCCCGTTTGCTCGACACCGAAGGCGTGCTTGTAGTCGCGGATTTGTTTTCGCCAGACGGCGAAGGGGAGACCCGCCTAGCTGCTTTGCGTGAACTCGACGAGGTTAGTCGGTGCTTGGATGCAACCGATTCGGGCCGACTGTCCGCCGCAGCGTCGATTTGGACTGATCACTATCGGACGCATAGCTTCGATTGGACGGTCGATAGCGTGATGGGGTTGCTTCGCCAGCAGGGTTTGGAGCAGACCAGAAAGATTTTCTTTGCAGGGCAAGTGGGTGTTGTGACCGCTGCTCGCCGGTGAGGTGCCTGTGCGCTTTGATGACCTTCTCTCCACCGTTTATCGTCGCAACGCGGCCGTCTCTTCGTCTACGCAAAGGATATCAAATCGCGGCGAGGAGCCGTTTTGCCGAGATGTATACGACTTCTTCGGACTAGCTGGGGCGACGTTCGTTGTTGCGGATAGCTTGCACCGACGGTTCATCATGCTGCAGGACGGAGTGCCAGAAGCGGCCGCGTACAGTTCGGCAGTTCGCTTTCCGATCGATGACCTGCCAGTCGAAAGCAGTTCATTCTGCTCGGAATTCAAGGAAGTCGCGAAATATAGCCGATTTTGTAATCGCATCTTTCAGATCCAACGCAGCCAAGAGGGGCTGGGGGGCTACGGTGCGAGGGGTGTCGTGCTTGCGAGACAGCCTGAGTTCTTAGCTCGGCTGGCGCCACACGCGAGGGACGCCGCGGAGGGATGGCATGATTGGCACGCGACGGGCTACATCGAGTTACTCCACGGGATCGCGGCTTGGCGGTTGCTACTATGGCTGTTGGAGCTGCATGGGCCAAGTGCCGCACTTGGAGCTGTCGTCAAACTTGTAGAGCCCCGAAGGCTCGCGCGACCACGCGTGCGCCAATATTTCGACGGAGAGTTCAGGGCACGCGTGCCAGCGGTTCTTGATGATGCTTACCCTGAAGCGTCCATAACACGGTTGGACCAAATTGCCTCCTGGTCCAGGACATTTAGTGGCGCGTATGGGAAGTGGCGAATCCTTCGGACTTCGTTGGATGGGTGGCGGGAAGGGGAGTCTCGGCTGGCAAAGGATCTCGTCGCGCTACGTTCGCTCTATCAACCGCACATGGTCAACGCCGAGATTCGGAACCTTTTGGCGGTTCGTCCTGCCGAATTTTCTACCATCGTTGCCGAATGGTTGTTGCGCCGCTGTGGCCCGGACGTAGCGCGGCTGCCGCTGGGCGCGGTTCTACTTCAACTGCATGACGCGGTAGGGGCTCCACTGCCGGCATATTATTACTACTCACTGCTGGACGGACGGCCTAAGGAGCATTTCATTGTGGCCGTAATGCGCTCCGAGCGATATCCGCTCAGGTATCATCTTGCGACGGACAAGAAGCTGCAGCAGCACACCGCCGTCGTGATTGGGCTTGCGTCACTCCACGTCGGGCCGCCGAGGGAGAATCAAGTTGTGAGACGTGGGCGATTGAAGACGTGTCTTCGCATCTGCGCTGATCGAATTGTTGATGATGTGTTTATCGACGGTCTGATCAGGTTAGAGCGCGCTTCAACAAACGAGATGACGGAACGGATTCTGCACTTGGCGCGAACGCGGCTCCGCAGAGCGTTTGTCTTGGGTAGTTTTGACAGTGTCGTTTCGTTCTTTTCCCAACAGTCGCGCGCCCTGATGCTAGTCAAGTCTCTGGTGGCCGGCGGCTCCTTTCTAAAGAGAGAAGATCGCGTTGCGGTCATCGGCGGTGGCGCGGCAGGTGTGACCGCAGCCGCCGCGTTAGCAAACTGCGATTACGGAGTCGATATCATCGAGAGGGGGGATGATGTTCTTCAGCTTCAGAAGAGCGGAGTACACAGGTTTATATTCCCCCGTATCGCCGAATGGCCGCAAGGGCATTGTCTCGACGAGGCCGCCGGCCTGCCCCTGCTGACATGGAACGCGAGTTCGGCCGACAAGGTGCTGACGCAAATTCGTCAGGGATATGACCGAATCTGCAAGATGGCTGGCAATAGATTGAACTTGCTTGCCGGTCGTCGAGTATCGAGCATCCGGGACGAGGAGGACGGCATCGTTATTACGACAGATAACGATCCGATGGGCCGCAAGTATTGCGCCGTAATCGCTGCGATCGGATACGGCCTAGACAACAAGAATGGAGGGCCGAGCTACTGGGAACCCGACACGCTATCGGAACAGCACGACGTGCGGCGGCGTGTGCTGATCGCGGGTACGGGGGATGGGGGCCTTACAGACGCGATTCGCGCGAAGCTCTCCTCTCGACCTTCCGGAGCGGGGCACCCGCATGAGCATCTACTGCGGCGGTTGGCCTCTCACCCGGGGCTCCAAGAGTTCGGCTGGCGGGCAAAGGAGCACGTTGATGGTCCGGCAATGGCGTTGCTACTCGCCGGTCTTGGTGACGAGGTTCGTCTCCAGTACGGCTACGCCGAGATATTTGAGCGTCTTCCCGGCAAGACCAAAAAAGACATCGAAGAATTTTTTCGTTCAACCTCGGCCCATAACGTTGAAGTCGTTCTGCTCGCGAATTCGCGATACTTTCTCCGGCTCGAGTCAGCACTATTGAACCGACTTGTCGTTTTCCTGCTGATTCAGTTCCGGTTGATCACGCTTCAGGTAGGGAGATTGCGGAAGCCCCGGACCTTGCCCGATGGTCGAGTCGTAGCCACGATTCTCCGCAACGGGGTGTCGGAGAAACAAGAGTATGACGTCGTCATTCCTCGCGTAGGACCTCCGCGCGATTTTTTCTCCACAAATTTGCCTTGGCTCGTTGCGAAAAACGAGATCGAGGCGCGACGGGTGGCGGCCGCTCTGCGGTTGAGCGGCTCCATAGATACCGCCACGTTTGACTACTTTCGCACGCGGTAGGGCCATCGACGTTCTCTCGTGCGAGCTCGACAACTCGCGGTTGCGGTGACGACGTCCGAAAGGCTGCGGCATCACGGGGCTATGAAAAACGCTGTCGTATCATGCGTGTGGTTGTCGCTCGCTGGGCGGTGTGCGAGTTGTTCAGCGCTAGTACCGCGTCGAACAGCTCGCACGCGTGACTAAGCCGAGATGCTCGAAGCGGCCGGGCGTGACGTTGATGTCGAGCGATGGTTGATGGCGGGCTCATAACGAGCATCCCACGACAACGGGCGTTCTTGTTTTGCTGCGAACTTGTCGGCCTCGCGCTACGTTTTTCGTCGCTTTCGAGCTAAATCTCCACGGCTGAGTTGAGTAGAATTCCGACGCATAAAGCTGCAAATGGACTACAGAGGTGGTTATGGGGCGACGGCTGCGCGCTATAGATATCTATTCTGGAGTAGGTGGTTGGGGTCTGGGGCTGAGAATGGCAGGCATTGACGTTGTGGCGGCCTATGACCACTGGCACGCTGCAAACGATACGAACTCGAAGAATAATGGGCATACGACGCAGACGGTCGATGTACGCTCCCTGCCGCTGCGGGCCTTACCAACGAACATCGATATCGTCGTCGGCAGCCCGCCCTGCACAGAGTTCTCCTTCTCGAACCGAGGCGGTAATGGTGACATCGATGACGGGCTAGAACATGTCATTAAGTTTTTGAGTATCGTTGCCTTCTTAAAGCCACGCGCATGGGCCATGGAGAACGTTCCGCGAATGGCGGACATCCTCGAAACAGAGTTGCACTCACAACGGCGCTTGGCCCGCTTCGCAAAGCTTGGGATACGTTACGAAATTTTCGATATGGCACAATTTGGTCTGCCGCAACGGAGGCGTCGGTGCATCGCCGGGAGTTTTGATTTCGATCTTCTTCGCTCGTACGCCGCCGCTACCGAAACCATCACCCTCGGGAAGGTAGTGAAGGCGCTGGGCCGTGTGCGCAATATCCGTGATCCGATCTACAACCTCTGTATTGCTCGGTCTGAGTTGCGAGACCACCTGCCCACAGATTTCCTGAACGATGAAGAATTGCGCATCAACCACGCAAGAAAGCAGTTGCATCCCGTTTATAATGATATGCCATTTCCAGATCCCCTGGATCGCACTGTTCGCACCATCACGGCCGTGTGCACCAGAGTCTCACGGGAGAGCATCATCATCGAAGATCCGCCCCACAGCGGCCGCGTCCGTCGCCTTACCATCCGCGAAAGAGCGTGCATGCAGGGCTTCCCGGTGAACTTCCAGTTCTACGGCGACAGCTATGGGTCAAAGCTTCGCATGGTCGGGAATGCGGTGCCGCCGCTTTTTGCTCTCTATATAGGGCAGGCCTTTCGCGGAGTTCCGAGGCGCAAAATCCGCCGCCCAGCGCAAGCGATCGCAGCGTTCGGAGCGCCGACCATGCCATCAAAAGATGTGCTCCCTGACAGGCGTCGCGCGTCCTATCCGTGGGAGCGAACGTTTTGCTTCGCTATACCAACTCTGCGGATGAAAAGCGGCGTCCGGTGCGAACTGCGAAACGTTCAGAAGTCCAACATGATCGGCTGGAAGATCGCTCTTGTGTTCGGAACTCCGAGATTCATCTACGAGCTCCCCTTCGACCCGTCTCTGTTTGACCGTATGTTGCCGTGTTTAGCGGACCGGACCGCCGCTAAGCTAAAGACCAGATTGGACAGTGTCCGAACGCTTATCCGTACCGCCGATGTTGCGCATATGCAGGACGTGTGGAGCCATCGCGGGCCTGGGGGTCTACGGCCGTTCACACTAATCGATAAGTTGAGTGATGCCGCACAGGACGTCATTGACCTGCTCGCACGAAACGAAGCACTAGCGCGGCAGATTCTCGCGGCGAGCCTCGATAAGTCGTTTGGTCGCAAGTCGAAGACGCTGGCCGGTGCGGCGAAACTATCAAGGAACGCGCCTGTAGTGCTCGCTGGGATTTTAATAGGAACTGTCGCCAACGTCGAGTTCGCTCGACATGGAATGCAACCCCATCCTGATTTGCGTATGCGTCGCCCAATGGTTCGCGTCCGACCGAAATTAAAGCGGGCAGCTCACGGCTGAACGCCTGCGCCAAACGCAGCGGAGCGTAGAAATAGGCACGAGACCTATTAAGTCCGTTTGGGGACGAAGAAGGCTAGTGCTCCTCCGTTAGGAGCTTCTTTAATCGGGCCCAGCTTTCTTCCGGCAGTTGCTTAATGATGCGTACGAGCTTCTCGTCCCCACTGGCCATGACCAACTTGCGCACCGACTCAGCCATCGCTTCCCCCTCTTGGACATCCGCCTCCTCGACGTCCATTCCCCGAACAATCGCGCCTGCGCGGAGGGCCTCATCAAGTGTTAACACGAAATTAGTCCCGAAATTTTCACCACAATGCTGGCACGTTCTTGCGTTCAGTGTGTTGAGGCCTGTGCATTTCGGGCATGGTTTGAAACGCGCCGGCGTTTTTGGGAATTCGAAGCCGCAGACCTCACAGAATTGCGCTCCAACAGGCGCTTCCGTCGTACATGAAGGACATTTTTTCGTCTTTGGTGAGCCTTTCTCCTCCCTAGCCGCGGACGACATTTCTTCCTCAACGCGTCTTGCGAACATTTCAAGGATGTCGAAGGACGGCATAATTACGTAGGCGCGCGTATCGTCGTCAGGTCCAGTCGTGCGCACGACCCGGCCGATGGCTTGCCGGAAGGCAAGTTCAGTAAGCGCATTCGACAAGTAAATAAGGACTCGTAGGCGGGGTATGTCAACGCCTTCGGAGATCATGGCAACCGAAACCAACCATCGCTTATCCGTGTGCCGGAAAGCGGAGATACGCGTTTCAGCGTTCTGCATCTGGCTGTGAACGATCGTCGGTGCTTCGCCTTCCATCCGCTCCAGCAGTTCCGCCATATACTTCGCCATCTCAATGGACGGAGCGATAACTAATCCTCCGGCATTGGCCATGCGGTGCCGGAGGTCGTTCAGCTTGTCGCTGGCCCATGCCACCATTGTCGCTTGGTAGCCGTCAATCCGCGGCGTACGGTTGTCAGCCTCGTACTGCGGCGTGCGAGCCAGATGGTAGAAGTCGAGCGCGCGCTGAAGGCCCGGGATTCGGGCCAGCGTGGGCGTTAGCGTTGCGGATTGCTTGCTGGTCACCACCACGTGCTCACCTCCTTCAAGATCGACAGTGAATCTGCCTTCGTGGCGGTGGAATGTCGCTGGACGGCAATAGCCGAGGTCGACGGCCTGTCCATAAGTCAGTGTGTACGTTCCTTCTTCTGGATGGTCGATCGTTCCACTGTCATCGTACGCAAGCCAAACCGACGGCTTCGCATCGGAGCGGATCGGCGTTCCAGTAAGAACCAGCACGTACTCCGCATTGGCGAACGCGGAATCGGCACTCGTTCCCCATACCGCCGAAACAGCGGCGTGATGATGTTCGTCGCAAATGACGAGAACGCGACTGCTATTGCAGACAGCCTGAAAGGCGTCTTGCAGGTCTTGTATTGCCGCCCAAGTTGCGCAGACATCGAACTCGATCGAGTCGTCCGCACCCGTGACTTTGCCCATGAACCGGTCAGTTACCAGGTGAAAATCCTTGCCCCATTGCCGCACCACCTCGACACGAGGAGCGACTACGATTACGCGATCAATCAAACCTCTGTCGATGAGTTCCTTGGCAATAGCGCACGCAGCAATGGTCTTTCCGGCTCCCGGAGCCGCATTGATGAGGAAGTGCTTGTCCTCCGCCCTCTCGACCAACCACTGAATAGCCTTTGTGAGCGCCTGCGACTGCCATTCACGAAGCTGCATAAGTTTTGCTCCCTTCTTAAGATTGCAACGTGCACAAAGTGCCTGGCCATTTTGCACGATTGTTGGACCGGAGCGGCTGAAAGGCGTGATGTGGTCCGCGTGGAAACTCTGCCGAAGCCGCACTCCGCACTGGCCGCAGCGGCCGCCGGCGATGAGCGCAAGGATTCGACGTTGGCGTGCTGAGAAGAACCGTCTCAACGACTGACCCAATACTCCGTCAGCATTATCTCGCGTATCGGAAGATTTGGTGGGGGCTTTAGTGTTGCATGCCTGTTCACCCGCACCATTGCCGTTGCATAGGGCACGTCGCGCTTCTCAATCTTGATCCTCTGCTTCTTCATCTCGTAGACGAGCTCCGGCAGATTCGAGACGCCAAACAGGATCAGTGCCTCCAGCCGCGTCAGCGGATTCCCGGCAAGTAGATGCTCCCGTGCTGCTGCGTTCAGTCCCTTCGCATGCATCAATGCCATCATCGACCTTCAACAAGTTGCGTTTAGTGGTTGGCGAACCCTGCTCCCACGCAAGCTGGGGGCGCCAATGTGGCCCAAGAAAGGTTTCGATCCGATTCCTCAACGTAGCAGATTCGAGTGGGTCAAGCTCATCGAGGCCAAAATTGCGTCGCGCTTCGAATTCGAGAATGCGCCACCCTCCATCTTGCATAGCTTCATCGATAGGAAGCGCAAGAAAGCCACGGTCCTGCGTGCGTTCGTTAGACCTGTCGAGTTTGTCAGCATCAGATTCATAGGATTCGACGATGAGATTCGCGAGAACGAGTAGCTCCCCGGCGGACGCGTTAAGTCCCGCAGTACTCCGAAGTTCAGCGTATATGAGGCGGAGGCGATCGGTACGTCGCATCGGTCCAGAGTCTAAGCGTAAACGAACTGCATAATCCTTCCCACCTCTCCCGTCGGTCAAGACCCGTGTGTCGCTCTCCCGCTACCTGTCGATGATCACCGTCATTCCGCCCGCGTTGTTCAGGAGCATTCCCCCTGCTTCCCGCGAGGTGTGACCGTGGCGTTTGTGCCTAACGTTGCCTCTTCTGTCTAACGCGCCGCCGTCGTCGGATGCCGATTTTGGCAGCTACCCTGGTAGCGGCCGGACGGCCGATCGTCGCTCCTACTTCGTTTGTGGAGGTCACTTGGCAGCTCGCTGGGCATAGGCTGCAGATTTTCGCGCGATTTGCGGCTTCTGCCTGGCGCGATAGGACTCACCTTCGATCGTCAGGTCGTAGGAGGCGCTGGCGAAGCGGTCGATGGCGGACTGCGCCCTGAGCGGATCTGCAAAAAGTGCGTGCCATTCGGCCGGATCGCGGTTGGAGGTAATGACGATCGAACCGGCCCTGTGCCGCTCAGTGAGGACCTCGAATGCATCGCGACTCTCGGTCGTGTCCATGACGTCCAGGGCAAAGTCATCGATGATCAGCAAGTCCGGCGCGAGCAGACGGCGCAGCTCGGCGTCGTAGGAGTTGTCGAGCCTGGCGTGCCGCAGCGCCTTGAGCATGCGGTCACCTCGTACGACGAGCGTCGAGATACCGCGCCTGGTCGCGATGTGGCCGAGCGCGTGTGCCAGATGCGTCTTGCCGACGCCGGCTGGGCCGACCAGAGTCAGGTTCTGGTGCGCTTCGACAAAGCGCAGCGTTACGATCTCGGCGAGCAGCTCGCGGTCGTATACGACTGCAGCGGTATCGTCCCAGGCTTCCATGCGCATGTCCTGGTCGAGGCCGGCGCGGTCGGCGCGGAACCGCACGGGTTACTCTGGCGGCGATTGCTCTCGTCACTGAGCACCACGAGCAGGAAATCCTGGTGCGGCATCTTGCTCGTGCGGGCCTGGGCAAGTCGCTCCGGCAGCGTGTCGAGCAGGCGTGACAGACGCAGGCCCTTGAGCACGGTCCTTAAGTCCTTGGATATGACATCACTCACGACTCGGGTTCTCCTTTGCGGCTGCGACGCGACTTCAGCGGCAGCGCGTACTGGGCCGGGTCGCGCAGGTAGCGCGCGATAGGAATGACGGTGGCTCGTTTCGGTGTCGTGGCGGGCGGCGGCGGTGACGGCTGCTCGAGCATGCGCCGCAGGCGCCGGACGTCGATCATGTCGAACGTGATTGCGATCCCGCAGACTTCGGCCACAGCGTCGGCTCCGTACTTGGTGACGAGCGAGAGCAGCCCTCTGACCTGCCGCATGCGCGCCCACGGCAGCGGAGATTCGAGCAACAGGCTTGCGTACTGGCCTATGACTGGTCCGTGCTCTGCCGCCTGCGAGCGCAGGAAGTCGACGTCGCGCATTGCGTAGGCCGTTTTCTCCGGGGGAAAGTCCGCCGCGTCGATCGACTTGTGGCCGGGCTCGACTCGGCTGTGGACCTTGACGACGCGTCCCCGATCGTAGAAGCGCACGGTCTTGGAGTCGGCGCGCGCACGCAGCTTCATACCGATGTACTTGGTCGGCAGGCTGTAAAGGCCTCGTGCGACCGAGGCCAGGTGGTCGGCGGGCACCTTCGGATCGCACCACAGCGGGATGTCGTAGGGCGACTCGGGCGCAGGGAGCAGGCATGACTGCTCCACGGCCAGGAAATGCTCCTTGGGCATGCGGCCGGTCGAGCTGTGGCGGCGCATGCCGTACTCGTGCTCGCACCACAGGAGCCCGCGGTCACGAGCCGCGGCCAGGTCGCGGATCACTTCGCCCGCGTAGCAGTCGTCGCGCACGTCGCGCACACTTCGCGTCCTTTCACCCGACGACAATTACTTCTTTCAGTTCCTGCAGTCCCGAACCGCCTGGCGGTCGGCAAGCTGATTCCGGCTGCCGCAGCCGCCGCTTCCTCGCTTTGCCCCTGCTTTCGCCGTCGTCTCAGGAGCTTTACCTGCATGCGACGGCATTGGGCCACTTCGCCGATCGCACGACAGGCGGGCGGCGATGCGTGATCAGCGGGCGCAAGGCCCAGCCGGCCGCCCGCCCGCACGTCCCGTGTGCGAAGAGCCAAGGACAAAGGCCGCGTCGACTTCACGGTCAGCTGTTCCTTGGTCCGGCCGCCCGCTCGACATCGCACAGCCGGTAGCTTCGGCCCGAGATATTGAGCACCTTCGAGCGGTGCAGCAGGCGGTCGAGGATGGCGGTTGCCAGGACCTCGTCACCTGCGAAGAGCTCAGGCCACTCGCGGATGCCCTTGTTCGTCGTAATCAGCGTCGAGCCGCGCCCGTAGCGGTGGGCCACGAGGCGGAAGAACAGGCTGGCCTCCTGGCGGCTCATGGGTTCGAAGCCCATCTCGTCGATGATGAGCAGCGCCACCTTTATGTGCTGTCGCTGACGCAGCTAGCGCGACACGCCATCCTCGCCGTAAGGCGACAGCCAGTTTCGCGCACCCTCTGACCTGACGCCGCGGCGGCCTCCGGCCAGATTCCCGCATCCGCGGGAGGTGGCTGGGCGGTGAAGCTGGGCGTCGACGCGAGGGTAACGAGGAGGCATCTGGCAGAGTTGGGGACGGGCAGCCGGCAGATCGCACGGCTGCTGGGCGTCTCCGAGAGCACGGTCCGCTATCACCTGGCCCGGCAGGCCGCCGGCGCCAGCGACCGGCGCGCCGACCAGCCGCAGCGCGCCGCAGGCGTGGCCGAAGCGATCACG